>JAANMY010000158.1_pt1 | contig 94564 bp, 87 predicted proteins | sample 7279691 | NCBI WGS metagenome assembly JAANMY01 (sample SAMN14094543, study PRJNA606508) | bioreactor metagenome | isolation source: A lab-scale SPAN reactor treating ammonium-rich wastewater day 388 | place: Ireland: Galway | collected 2018-02-07 | reverse complement strand
TCGGTCCGCACTCGCCTCCGCCGTTTCTGCGCTTGCATTGTCCTGAGCAATATTGTTGCGTGGCGGCGCATTGACATCGGCAAGGGGGACGCGATGCGCATCGGGCTGTATCCGGGGACATTTGACCCGCTGACACTGGGGCATATGGACATCATCGCGCGCGCCTGTGCGCTGGTTGACCGGCTGGTGATCGGCGTGGCGATCAACCGCGACAAGGGGCCGATGTTCAGCCTCGACGAGCGGGTGGCGATGGTCGAGGGGGAATGCGCGGCGCTGGCGGCCCGCAGCGGTGTCGAGATTGTCGTGCATCCGTTCGAGAACCTGCTGATTGATTGCGCCCGCGATGTCGGTGCCGGGGTCATCATCCGCGGCCTGCGCGCGGTGGCGGATTTCGAGTACGAATTCCAGATGGTCGGCATGAACCGGGCGCTCGATGACAAGATCGAGACGGTGTTCCTGATGGCCGATGCCCGGCGTCAGGCCATCGCCTCGAAGCTGGTCAAGGAAATCGCCCGGCTGGGCGGCGACGTCAGCAAATTCGTGCCTGCGCCGGTCAATACCGCGCTGCGCGACCGTTTCGGCCCGGCCCTGCCGCGCTGAGCGCGGTCAGGTCTGGTCGATGGCGCGCAGATCGATGGCGACACCGCGCTTTCCGGCGCTGTCGATGACCGCCTGACGCAACCCCTCGTCGGTGCGCAGCAATTCCATGAAGCGCGCCTCGTCGAGGGTCAGCAGCGTCGAGGGGGCGATGGCCGTGGTGCGCCCGCGCCGCAACCCGCGGCGCAGCATCGCCAGATGGCCGAACATCTCGCCCGGGCCCAGCCGCATCACCTGCCCGGCGCGCACCTGTTCCACCGCGCCCGAGACGATGAACCACACCTTGCGCGGCACCTCGTTGCGCTCCAGCAATACGGTGCCCGGCGCGGCGTAGATCGTCCGCATCTCGCGCATTAATCCCTTGCGGCGCTGAACCGGCATGTCCGCGAACAGCGGGAAGGTGGCGACCAGCGCCATGCGCTGGATGGCGAGGTCCAGCGCCGGGCGTCGCGCCAGATCGACCCGGCGCCCGTTGAGCCCCTGGGTCAGCGCGTGGCGCAGTTCAGGGCCGATCAGCCCGTCATCGACCAGCGCGGCGTATTCGCGTTCTTCCTGCGCCAGCACCATCTGCCGGATCAGGCGGCGCTCCAGCTCTTCGGCATAGCCGGGAAATTGCAGCCGCAACCCGTCTAGGGCGCGGTCGGCCTGTTCCATCCGCCGTTCCAGCAGGTCATGCAGCAGGTCGCCGACGCGCTTGCCGTGGATGCGGCGGATGCGGGTGTCGATGAAGCCGTGCAACTCGCGCAGGATCGGCGCCAGCGTCACCAGATGTTCGAACCGGTCGGCGGTCAGCCGGGCCAGCGGGCCGGTGATGCCCAGCCGGTTGTGCAGGAAGGCCGCCAGTCGGTTGCGCAGGGCCGAGCGTTGCACCAGCCGCGCGGTGTTGAGATAGGCCAGCCGCCCACCGACCCGCGTGCCCTCGATCAGGCGGTCGGCATCGGCGACCATCTGCGTGGCCAGCCGCGCGGGCACCATGCCGTCGCGGAACGCCTCGAGCACCAGATCGCGCTCGCGCCCGGCCAGCGCCACCAGCCCCAGCGTGATGCGGTCGCGGTCGGGGATCTCGGCACCCGCGTCGGCGGCGGTGACGGCCTCGTCAATGCGTTCGGCAAAACGCTTGGCCTCGTCGCGCACGGTCTGCGGCGCCAGGCCAAAGTCGCGGGCGGTGCCCGCCACGGTTTCCCGCACCGACTGCAGCGCCACGGCCACGACCTGCGCCGACAGCGCGGCATCGAGCGCCGACAGCCGGTCCAGCCCCAGCCGAGCGATCACCCAGCGCAGAGTGGTGCCCTGCACGATCAGCGTGAACAGCGTGAAGCCAGTGGCGATGATACCGACCTGACGCTTGATATCGACCGGAATGCGAAAGCTCTCGGTCACGGCCAGCGCCAGGGCCAGCGTCACCGCGCCGCGCAGCCCGCCCCACAGGATCGCCGCGCGCTGGCGTCGCTCGACCTTGGGCGAGACCTTCAGGCGCGTCAGCAGCGGCATCAGCCCGAACAGGATCAGCGCGCGCGAGGCCAGCGCCGCGCTGACGGTGACAGCGACCAGCAGCAGATCGAACGGCGTCACCCCGGCCAGCAGCCGCGGGATCAGGATTGCCGCCAGCACGAAGATCATCCCGCCCGACCAATAGCCCAGCAGATCCCAGGTGTCCTTGAGCTTGGTCTGACTGGGCGGCGACAGAGAGCCCGGCGCGTGAAAGTTCAGCGCCAGCCCCGCCGCGACCACCGCGATCACCCCGGAAACCCCCAACAGCGTTTCGGCGACGATATAGGTCAGATAGGGCAGGGCCACCGACAGCGAGATCTGGCCCATCGGATGCGCATCGAGCCGCCCCAGCCCGGCCACCGCCACCCGTCCGGCCAGCCAGCCGGTGATGCTGCCACCGACCACCAGCCAGGGGAATTGCACCAGCACATCCGACAATTGCGGGTTGGGAATGCCAAAGGCGACAAAGGCGAAGAACAGCGAGAACAGCGCGATGGCGGCAGCGTCGTTCAGCAGGCTTTCGCCCTCGACGATGCGCGCCAGTCTCAGCGGCGCCGGGGTCGCGCGAAAGATGCCGACCACGGCCGAAGGATCGGTTGTCGATACGATGGCGCCCAGCATCAGGCAGGCCATCAGCGACATCCCCGCCAGCGGATAGAGCGCATAGCCCACGGCCAGTGTACTGAGCACCACGGCTACTACCGCCAGCAGCAGGATCGGCACCCAGTCGTCCAGCATGCGCCGAAGGTCGATGGTCAGCGACACCTGAAAGATCAGCGTCGGCAGGAACACATAGAGGAACAGGTTCGAGCGGATCGGCAGGCTCTGGATCATTGCCGCCGCGGCGGTCAGCATCTCGGTTTCGCGCATCGCCAGCAGCCAAGCCGAGGCGGCGCCGATGGCGATGCCCATCAGCGCGAGGATCACGGTGGCGGGCAGCCGCAGACGATCGGCAATCGGTTCCGACAGACCGATGACGGCAAACAGGGCGGCAACGATGGCAACGACAGCAACAATGTCCATGTCGTTAAGCTAAAAGGAAAAACCCCCGGCGGACAGGCTGCAGCCGGGCGCCGGGGGTCAACTTTCGGACAGACATTGAAATATTCGCGCGAGGGGCAGGGATCGCAGGCCCGGCGCGGGCCGTTCAGCCCAGTCGCGCGATCACGGCGGCCGTGTCCAGCATCCGGTTCGAAAAGCCCCATTCGTTATCATACCAGGCCAGCACCCGCACCATGGTGCCGCCCAGCACTTTGGTCTGATCGAGGGCGACGATCGACGACCGCCGGTCATGGTTGAAGTCGATCGACACGTTCTTGTCGGCGGTCACGCCCAGAATGCCCTTCAGCGGGCCGCTGGCGGCGGCGGCGCTGAGGGCGGCGTTGATTTCGTCCACAGTCGTCGGCCGCGAGGCCTCGAAGGTCAGATCCACCGCCGAGACATTGGGCGTCGGCACCCGGATCGCCACCCCGTCGAGCCGCCCGTCGAGTTCGGGCAGCACCAGACCCACCGCCTTGGCGGCGCCGGTCGAGGTGGGGATCATGCTCAGCGCCGCGGCGCGGGCGCGGTAGAGATCCTTGTGCATCGTGTCCAGCGTCGGCTGATCGCCCGTATAGCTGTGGATCGTCGTCATGAATCCCTTGGTGATGCCGACGGTCTCGTGCAGCACCTTGGCCACCGGCGCGAGGCAGTTGGTGGTGCAGGACGCGTTCGAGATGACCCGGTCGTCAGCCTGCAGCGACTGGTGGTTGACGCCGTAGACCACGGTGCGGTCGGCGCCCTTGGACGGGGCGGAGACCAGCACCCGCGTCGCGCCGTTCTCCAGATGGATGCGCGCCTTGTCGGCGTCGGTAAAGACGCCGGTGCACTCCAGCACCACATCGATATGTTTCCATGGCAGTTCAGCCGGGTTGCGGATTGCCGTGACCTGGATCGGCCCCTTGCCCACGTCCATCCAGTCGGCGCCGGTCGTCACCTCGCCGTCGAACCGGCCATGCACGCTGTCAAAGCGCATGAGATGGGCGTTGGTTTCGACCGGGCCCAGATCGTTGAGCGCGACAACTTCGAGGTCGCTGCGCTTCTGGTCGATCAGCGCGCGCAGCACGAGGCGGCCGATGCGGCCGAAACCGTTGATGGCGAGGGTGGTGGTCATGGCGGCACTCCTGGGGATACGCGAGGCGGCGCGTTATGTTGGCGCTAACATCACAAATCCGCCCGAGAGTCAAGCCAGAGGCCATTCCCCCGGGCGGCGATCCGCCGGGGGCCGGATGCGAAACGGCCCCGCGGGTGAACGCAGGGCCGACGGTTCAGGTTGCAAATAGTCGCGTCAGATCAGGCGGCCCATCGCCCCGGCGACATCGGCCATCCGGCAGGAAAAGCCCCATTCGTTGTCATACCAGGCCAGCACCCGCACCGTGCGTTTGCCGACAACCTTGGTCTGGTCGGGCGCGAAGATCGACGAATAGGTGGTGTGGTTGAAGTCGATCGACACCTTGGGCTCGGGATCATAGGCCAGCACATGGCCCATGGCCCCGGCGGCGGCCTCGCGCATGATCTCGTTGATATCGGCGACGGTGACATCCTTGCCGGCCACAAAGGTCAGGTCCACCGCCGAGACATTGGGCGTCGGCACGCGGATCGAGGTTCCGTCCAGCTTGCCGGCCAGTTCCGGCAGCACCTCGCCCAGTGCCTTGGCCGCGCCGGTCGAGGTAGGGATCATCGCCATGGCGGCGGAACGGGCGCGGTAAAGATCCTTGTGGCGCCGGTCCAGCGTCGGCTGGTCGCCGGTGTAGGAATGGATCGTGGTCATGATCCCCGATTCGATACCGACGGAATCGTTGAGCACCTTGGCCAGAGGCGCCAGGCAGTTGGTGGTGCACGAGCCGTTCGACACCACCAGATGCTCGGCGGTCAGGCTGCGGTGGTTGACGCCGTAAACGATGGTCTTGTCGGCGCGTTTGGCCGGGGCCGAGACCAGCACCCGCTTGGCGCCGCGGCCCAGATGGACGGCGGCCTTGTCGCGGTCGTTGAACTTGCCGGTGCATTCGAGGACGATATCGACGCCCTCCCAATCCAGCTCTTCGGGGTTGTAGGTGGACATGACGCGGATCGGCCCGCGCCCCAGATCCAGCGTATTGCCCTCGACCCGGACGGTGCCGGGAAAGCGGCCGTGAACCGAATCGTATTTCAGCAGATGCGCGTTGGTCTCGATCGGGCCGGTGGCGTTTATGGCGACCACCTCGACATCGTTGCGGGCGCTTTCGGCGATATGGGCCAGCGTGCAGCGGCCGATGCGACCGAAACCGTTGATGCCGATGGTGATGGTCATGACTCTGTCTCCGTCTGGGCCCGGAAGGCGCGGGGAATGGCCCTGGACCTGCGGCGCGAGTCTGCGGGCGATGCTGGGGCTGGTATACCCGCGGAATGATGGCTAAGAAAGGGCGAAAAGCGATGTTTCGCAAGGCGTTAGCGCAAACCGCCGCAAATGCGGGCGTGTTTGCGATAACGTGTCTGGTGAGGCGGCAGGCGGGTTCGCGCCGTGAGCACATTGCAAAGTGCCTTGGGCTCTCCTAAAACGGGTGCGCCCTGAAACGACTGGACGCCCCGTGTTCGCAGCCCTCGTCAGCCTCTATCTGGTCGTCCTCAACGGGGCTGCTTTCGCCGCTTTCGCCCATGACAAGCGCGCGGCGATTGTCGGCAACCGGCGCATTCCCGAGGACCGGCTGCTGGCGCTGGCGTTTCTGGGCGGCTCGATCGGTGCCAAGCTGGGCCAGATGCTGCTGCGCCACAAGACCCGCAAAGAGCCGTTCCGCCAGCAGTTGAACGGCATTCTGGCGGTGCAGGTGGTTGCGCTCGCGGCGGCCTTTGCGATTGCCTATCTTTCGCACTGACGCCGACGGGGCAAGGTGGGGTGAAACCCCACCCTGCGCCGCGGATCGAATCCCGGCAGGCCGCGCCTCACCTGATCGCTTTGCGCAGGATATCGACGAACTGATCGATCTGCGCCCCGGTTGTGGACCATGACGTCACCAGGCGGCACTGGTGCGGATGATCCGGCCCGGCCCCGGCGGGCGGCGGGGCAGGCCAGTCATAATACATCGCCCCGGCTGCCCGCAGCGCCGCATGCGCCTTGAGCGGGAATTCCGCGAACAGCATATTGCCGCCGCGCGGATGCAGCAGGCGCACCCCGGCGGCCTTGAGCCCGGTTTCCAGCGCCTCGGCCCGGGTATTCGCGTCACGGGCAAGGGTCAGCCAGAGGTCATCGGTCAGATAGGCCTCCATCTGGGCGCTCAGGAACCGGTGCTTTGAAAACAGATGCCCGGCGCGCTTGCGCCGCAGCTCGAATTCCCAGGCGCGGGCCGGATCGAAGATCACCACCGCCTCGGCGCCCATCAACCCGTTCTTGGTGCCGCCGAACGACAGCACATCGATACCGGCCTTCCAGGTCAGTTCGGCCGGGGTGCAGCCTTCGGCCACCAGCGCATTGGCAAAGCGGGCGCCGTCCATGTGCACCGGCAGGCCATGGCCACGGGCGATGCCCGCCAGCCGCGCCACCTCGGCCACCGAATAGCGCGCGCCGCGTTCGGTCAGATTGGTGAGGCTCAGCATTCCGGGCTGTGCGTGATGCACGCCGGTCGGGGCATTGGCCAACGCGGTTTCAAGGGCTTGAGCATCGATCCGGGCGTGATCGCCCTCCAGCAAGGCCAGCCTGGCACCCCCGGAGAAGAATTCGGGCGCGTTGCATTCGTCCTCTTCGATATGGGCGTGACGGTGGCACCAGACCGCGCTCCAGGGCTGGACATGGCTGGCAATCGCCAGCGCATTGGCGGCGGTGCCGGTGGCGACCAGATAGACCGCAGCCTGAGGCGCCTCGAACACGGCGCGGACCTGCGCGCGCACCCGCTCCATCAGCGCGTCGGCGCCGTATCCCGGGGCGAACCCCTCATTGGCGCGCGTCAGGGCCGCCAGAACCGGTGCGGGCACGCCCGAAGTGTTGTCGGATGCCAGAAACATCAGGTCTCCTCGTCGATGATATAATCTTCCCAATCCTCCTCGGGGATTTCGAACTCCCCCAGGGTGCGGCCGCGGATCGACCCGGTCAGACGGTGGACGGTTTCGGGATCGCCCGAGATCAGCGGATGCCAGGCGGCCAACCCGCGCCCCTCGTTCAGGCGGCGATAGGCGCAGCTTTTCGGCATCCAATAGGCGATGTCGTCCAGCGTGTCGGGGGTCAGCACAACGCATTCGGGCACGATGGATTTGCGGATTTCGTAATTCGCGCAGCGACAGGTGGCGTTGTCGAACAGACGGCAGGCGATGCGGGTGAACCACACCTCGCCGGTATCGGCGTCCTCCAGCTTGTTCAGGCAGCATTTGCCGCAGCCGTCGCACAGCGCCTCCCATTCGGGGGCGGTCATCTTCTTGAGGGGCACGGTTTCCCAGAAACGCGGGCGCAGGGCGGGGAGCTTGGTCATGGCGCGACCCTAGCGTTTCACGCGCGAAAGAAAAGGGGGTCGGCTGGTCCCCTCGCTCCGCCGATTGACTCGACTCACGGCTTCAAACAACGTCGCCGGACCAGCCTGCACACCTATTCCCCGACATTCTTGCTTTGTATCCCAGCCCTTCAGGAGCTTTCCATGTTCATGCGACGTATTGCAGCGACGGCCATCGTGTTGTCGTGCCTGTCCACCTCCGCCCCCGCTGAAACCAGGGTGATGATCTTCACCAGTTACAATGTTTCGGGCTCGGGCACCGATTCCAACGTCTTTTTGCGCCTGTTCGACGCCGACAGCCAAAGCCGCCGTCTGCGCGTGCAGGACCTGTCGTCCAATTCTGATGTGCTCGAGCAGGGCACCGTCGAAATGTTTGTCGTCGATGACGCGGGGCTTGATACGGCCATTCTGCGGGTGCAGGTCGAATCGGACGGCCTCTATGCCGGGGCCGACTGGCATCTGGACCGGATTGCCACCATCACCTATCCCTCGACTGACGCGGCGGCCCGGTTGTCGTCGCTGGTCGTTCAGGACATGCTCCGGTTCGGCCAGTATGACCCCGTCCGACACGCCATGCCGGGCGTGCAGGTCTCTACCTTCGTCTACGAGAACTGGGTCACGCCGGAATCGACCTTCATGGCCGACGGGGCGATGCAGAACGGCGTCATGCTCGCCCGCCGCGAACCCGTCGCCAGCCCGTCCGGCGCGCCCGAGGTGGTCGATACGACGCTCTATGTGGTCTATTCCGCCGATGCGCTCGACAGCCGCACGGCCGTCGAGCGGGCCTGGGAAACCACCATCTCGCGCAACCGCAACTTCACCATAACCTCCGAGGAAACCCAGCAGGGCACCTTCGGCGCCTCGGCCACCGTGGGCTATGCCGCCGGAGAAACCGGAGGCATGCATGGCGAGGTGACGCTCTCGGCCGAGTACCAGTACCTGACCACCGATTCGAATGAACAGAGTTGGGGCACCGAGGTGTCGAATTCGACCAACGACACCTTCACCGCCGAACCGGGAACCATGCAGTTCCGTATCCTCGAAACCCGCGGCACCGTGGCACGGCAGGTCTATGACAGCCTGATCCAGAACGAGACCTTCGTCGGCCAGTACATCCGCAATGCCTCGCCCTTTGTCCCGGTCGGCGTCACCTTCGCCAGCGGCGAGAACGGCGACACCGCCTGGAACCGGTCGGTGGCGCGGGCGGTGGCCGTCACGCAGGGCGAAGGCGGCTACAACACGCTGGTCGACCGGTTGCGACGCTTCGAGATCCTGTCGCAGCCCTTCACCTATGCGCAGGCGATGGGCCGCTGACACCGCTCACAGGCCCAACCGCATCAAGGGGCGGTTGGGTTTGTGGCGGGCGACCACTGTGAACCCGGCGTTTTCGAATACCGCGGTCGAGCCGACAAACAGACCGATGCTTTTCGACCGCTTGGCGTGGTCCATCGGGCTGGCCTCCAGCACCCGGGCGCCGTTGTCGCGGGCATGGCCGATCCCGGCGGCGAGCAGGGCGTGGCTGAACCCCTTGCCGCGATAGGGCGAGCGCAGGAAAAAGCAGGTGACGGCCCAGACCCCGGGATCGTAGGCAGGCGCGTCGGGCAGGGGGGTGGAGGACCGGCGCGGGTTGTTCCATTCCGGCACGGCGGCGCGCGGGCCGATCTGCATCCAGCCTGCAGGCGCCCCGTCCACCCACAGCAGCAACCCGGGCGGGGGCCCTTCGGCCACCCGCGCCAGCATGTGATCGCGCCGCTGATCGCCGGTCATCGCCTGCCGGACCTTGGGGCGCAGGGTGAACAGGGTGCACCAGCAGCCATAGCAAGCGCCGCTCGGGCCCATCACCGCCTGAAAATCGTCGGTCAGATCGGGCGTCAGTGGCCGGACGAGCAGGGAATTCGACATGCGGGCCTCGCGGTTTGTTCCACAAGTGTTCCCCTCGGTGCCGCCCCTGTCAATCCGGTTTCAGCGCCGCGCCAGAATCGCGCGCGCCCGGGCGCTGTCGGCGTCCATCTGCGCGATCAGCGCCGCCAGCCCGTCGAACTTTTCCTCCGGGCGCAGGTATTCGACCAACGCGACCGACAGGTGATGACCATAGAGATCACCCTTGAAATCAAACAGATGCACCTCGAAATTCGGCGCGTTCACGCCAAACATCGGCCGCACTCCCAGGCTGGCGACCCCGGTATAATGCCCGCGCTGCGCCCCGGTCAGCACCTCGACACGCACGGCGTAAACCCCCAGCCGCGGCAGATGCAGCCCGTTCAGCGCCATGTTCGCCGTCGGATAGCCCAGCGCCCGCCCGCGCTTTTCGCCGTGCAGCACCTCGCCGTCGATCCGGTGGTAATGGCCCAGCATGTCGGCCGCGTCCTGCACCCGGCCCTCGGCCAGCGCGATGCGGATCGCCGTCGATGAAATGGCGCCTTCGTCCCCGCCGACCAGCGGCTGGATGGTCACGTCAAAGCCCAGGCGGCGCCCCAGGTCCTGCAGGCTCTCGGCCGTGCCTGCCCGCGCCTTGCCGAACTGAAAGTCCGCGCCGACGACGACATGCGAGATCGCCAGCCCACCCGCCAGCACGTCGCGGGCGAAATCTTCGGGCGGCAGATTGGCCAGATCGCGGGTGAAGGGCAGTTCATACAGTACCGCCACCCCCAGTTTGGCCAGCCGGTTGCGCCGCGCCTCGGCGTTCATCAGCCGGAAGGGCGGGGCGTCAGGGGCAAAGACCTGGCGCGGATGGGGTTCGAACGTCACCACGCCCAGCGGCGCATCGGGGCGCCGCGCCGCGTCGATCACCGCCAGATGGCCGCGGTGAACACCGTCGAAATTGCCCATGGCGACCGAGGCGCCCTGAAACGCGCTGTCGATCCCGGTCCAGTTGGTGAGTACTTGCATCCTGCCCCGCGGCTCACCGCGCTAGGCGCGGCGTCAGTCGAACTTGCGGCTGGGCGCCAGAACCAGCGCCTCGCCCTTCAGGACGGTGGTATTGCCCACCAGACACCGACAATCAAGGGTGACACGGCGCCGGGCATAATCGATCTCGCGCACCGTGACCTCGGCCAGCACGACATCGCCGGGGCGGACGGGGGCGAGAAACTTGAGGCTCTGGCCCAGATAGATGGTGCCGTGGCCGGGCAATTGCTCGCCGATCACCGCCGAAATCAGCCCGGCGGTCAGCATGCCATGGGCGATGCGGCCCTCAAAGATCGTGTCGCGGGCGTAATCGTCATCCAGATGCACCGGGTTGTGGTCGGTGGAAACCTCGGCAAACAGCGCAATGTCGCGGTCGGTGATCTGCTTGCGCAGGTCGCGGGTCAGGCCCACCTCGAGATCCTCGATGCAGATGGTTCCCCGGGGCAGGTTGTCGGGCGGGCTTTTGTCGAGCATGGCGCGGTTTCCGGTCTGGGGGCTCATCGGGGGCATCTTGGGATCATGTTGCAGTGCAGCATAACCCGGGCCGGGGCAGGACGCAAGATGCTTGCGCAACTATGATGCCATTATCGGCCGCAAGCCGTAATTTTATTACCGTGACGTCAGGGCGCCAACCCACGGAAACCCACCCGGGACGGCCCTGCCGATTCCGGCGCGGCGTTGGCAAGACCGGCTATTCGGTTCCGCCCAGCCTGGCCAGCAGGTCAACGGCACGGCGCACGCCGAACCGTTTGATCAGGCGGCCGCGCACATCGTCGATGGTGCGCGGGCTCAGGTGCAGCAGGGTGGCGATTTCCTTCGAGGTCAGGCGACGGTTCATCAGTTCCAATACCTGCCGCTCGCGCTTTGACAGGCTGACCGGCTCGGCCTCGTGGAACGGCGAAAAGCTCATGACCACCCGTTCCAGCGGCGCCTCGGGCACCAGCGCGCGGGCGCGGAACCGGCACCACAGTCCGTGCCCGGCACGGTGGCGCACCAGCCGCTGATCGGTATAGACCCCGGTTTCGCGCAGCACGCTGAGGCCGACGTCGCGGATCGTTTCGAATTCCTCGTCCGAGCCATAGAAGATGCGGAACGACTGCCCCAGCAGGGCCTCGACCCGGTAGCCCAGCATGCGGGCGAAGGTCTGGTTGCAGCTTCGGATCACCCGGTTCTCGGTCAGCACGATCGCGGTGGGCGCGGCGTGATAGGCCCAGGCGTCATAGGTCAGGGCATCGAGATCGGGTGGCGAGTCTTCCATGCCGTAATAGTACGGTATTGATGCCGTATTTGTCTCGCGTCAATCTGCACTCATGAATGACAATGCCCGCACCACCCGCCGCTTTGTCCGGCTCATGGCCGCCCTGCAGGAACGCAGGGACGATCTGATCGCCCTGACGCAGGATCTGATCCGCATCCCCACGCTGAACCCCCCGGGCGAGAATTACCGCGACATCTGCGATTACCTGGACCGCCGGTTGCAGGCCTCGGGGTTTGCGACGCAGATGATCCGCGCCCACGGCACCCCGGGCGACTGCGACGCCTATCCGCGCTGGAACGTCGTGGCGCGGCGCGAAGGGGTGCGGCCGGGCGAATGCGTGCATTTCACCAGCCATATCGACGTGGTCGATGTGGGCGCGGGCTGGACGGTGGACCCGTTCGGCGGGCTGCTGCGCGACGGCAAGATCTATGGCCGCGGCGCCTGCGACATGAAGGGCGGGCTGGCCGCCTCGATCATCGCCGCCGAGGCCTTCATGGCGACCTATCCCGATTTCAGCGGCGCCATCGAGATTTCGGGCACCGCTGACGAGGAATCGGGCGGTTATGGCGGCGTGGCCTATCTGGCCGAACGCGGCTTTTTCTCGCCCGCGCGGGTGCAGCATGTCGTCATCCCCGAGCCCTTGCAAAAGGACCGGGTCTGTCTGGGGCATCGCGGCGGCTGGTGGGCCGAGATCGAAACCTTCGGCGAGATCGCCCACGGGTCGATGCCGTTTCTGGGCGATTGCGCCGTGCGCCATATGGGGGCGGTGCTGAACACCTTCGAGGAAAAGCTGTTCCCGGCCATGGCGGCGCGGCGCACCGAAATGCCGGTGGTGCCCGAGGGCGCGCGCTCGTCGACGATGAACATCAACTCGATCCACGGCGGCCAGCCCGAACGCCCCAAGGACTCGACGGCGCTGCCCTCGCATTGCGTCCCCGACAGTTGCCGGATCGTGATAGACCGGCGCTATCTGGTCGAGGAATCGCTCGAGGGGGTGCGCGATGAAATCACCGGCTTGCTGGACGGGCTCAGGCGCGACAGGCCGAATTTCGACTATGCGATACGCGAGCTGAACCATGTCATCCCCTCGATGACCGACCGCAACGCCCCCATAGCCCGCACCGTCGCGGCGGCCATTGCCGATGTCATGGGAAAAGAAGCAGAATTCGTGGCCTCGCCGGGCAGCTACGACCAGAAACACATCGACCGGATCGGCAAATTGAAGAACTGTGTGGCCTATGGGCCGGGACTGTTGGAACTCGCGCACAAACCCGACGAATATGTCGGGGTGGACGACATGATGGATAGTGCGGCGGTGATGGCGCGCAGCCTCGCCGCGCTGCTGTTGCCGGAACAATAATACGGGGAGACCAACCATGAAGCGATTGACTGCACTCTTGCTGGCCGGAACCACGGCCCTCTTTGCGACCGCCGCCGCGGCCCAGAACACCCATATTCGCGTGGCCATGCAGTTGGAGCCGCCAAACCTCGATCCGACCGGCGGCGCGGCCCAGGCCATCGATTCGGTCGTCTATTCGAATATCTTCGAAGGACTGACGCGTTTCATGTCCGACGGCTCGATCGTGCCGGGCCTGGCCGAAAGCTGGGACATTTCCGAGGACGGGCTGACCTATACATTCCACCTGCATGACGGCGTGACCTTTCACGACGGCACGACGATGGACGCGGAGGATGTGAAGTTCAGCCTCGACCGCGCTCGCGCCCCTGACAGTACCAATGCGCAAAAGGGCCTGTTCGCCAGCATCGCCGAGGTGACGGTGATCGACCCGCTGACCGTGCAGATCACCCTCAGCGCGCCGAACGGCTCGCTGTTGTTCAACCTCGCCTGGGGCGATGCGGTGATCGTCGCGCCGGAAAGCATCGACACCATCGCCTCGAACCCGGTGGGCACCGGCGCCTTCATGTTCCAGACCTGGGTGCAGGGCGACCGCATCGATATCGTGCGTAACCCGAACTACTGGGGCACGCCTGCGTCGCTGGAATCGGCGACCTTCCGCTTCATCTCGGACCCGACGGCGGCCTTTGCCGCGGTCATGGCCGAGGATGTCGATGTCTTTGTCGGCTTCCCCGCGCCCGAGAACCTGCCGCAATTCGAGGCCGATCCGCGCTTTCAGGTGCTCGTCGGCAGCACCGAGGGCGAGACGATCCTGGCGATGAACAACGCCCGCGAGCCGTTCGACAATCCGCTGGTGCGTCAGGCCGTGGCCCATGCCATCGACCGTCAGGCGATCATCGACGGGGCGATGTACGGCATCGGCACGCCGATCGGCACCCATTTCGCGCCGCATAACCCCGATTACGTCGATCTGACCGGCATTTCGGCCTATGATCCCGACCGCGCCCGCGCCCTGCTGGCCGAGGCCGGGTTCCCCGACGGGTTCACCACCACGCTGAAACTGCCGCCGCCCTCCTATGCGCGGCGTGGCGGCGAGATCATCGCGGCGCAACTGCGCGCGGTGGGCATCCAGACCGAGATCGAGAATCAGGAATGGGCGCAATGGCTGGAAACCACCTTCCGGGGCCGTGACTTTGGCCTGACCATCGTCAGCCATACCGAGCCGATGGACATCAACATCTACGCCAACCCGGAATATTACTTCCAGTACAACAACGCCGATCTTCAGGCGCTGATGACCACGCTGACCTCGACCACCGATCCGGCGGCGCGCTCGGCCCTGCTGGTGCAGGCGCAGACCATCATCGCCGAGGATTACGTCAACGCCTATCTGTTCCAGCTTGCAGTGCCGACGGTGGCGCGGGCCGGGATCGAAGGGCTCTGGCTGAACCAGCCCACCGCCGCCATCGACCTGACGGCCGTTACCTGGCCGTGAGCGGCACAGGCGGCGCCCGGGCTTTCCGGGCGCCGCCAGTCCGGCCGACCACCCCCGCCTGCCTTCTGGGAGCCGACCCGCGATGATCCGGTATACGATCGGTCGCCTGACCTCGCTTTGCCTCAGCCTCGTGGTTGCCTCGCTGGTGATCTTCACGGTGGTCGAGGTGATCCCCGGCGATCCGGCCGCCTATATGCTGGGCGTCAACGCACGCCCCGACACGGTGGCGGCGCTGCGGGCGGAACTGGGGCTGAACGGCTCGCTGGTGGAACGCTATGTCGGCTGGACCACCGGCATGCTGCAGGGCGATTTCGGGCGCTCCTATACCTACCGCACGCCCGTCACCCAGATGATCCTCGACCGTATCGTCGTCTCGCTGCCGCTGGCGCTGCTGGCGCTGACATTGACCGTGCTGATCGCTTTTCCGGCCGGGATCTTTGCCGCCAGCCGCCGCGGGCGGATCGGGGATGTCGGGGTGATGGGCGCCACGCAACTGGGCATTGCCATCCCGAATTTCTGGTTCGCCATGATCCTCGTGCTGATCTTCGCCATCAAGCTGCGCTGGGTCTCGGCCGGCGGCTTTCCCGGCTGGGGACAGGGGGTCTGGCCGGGGCTGAAGGCGCTGATCCTGCCCGCCATCGCGCTGGCCCTGCCGCAGGCGGCGATTCTGGCTCGGGTGATGCGCTCGTCGCTGCTGGACATGCTGGGCGAGGATTTCATCCGCACCGCCCGCGCCAAGGGCCTCAGCCGCCGTCAGGCCCTGTGGCGCCACGCGGTCCGCAATGCGCTGATCCCCGTGCTGACCATCATCGGGCTGCAATTCTCGTTCCTGCTGGCCGGGGGCATCGTCATCGAGCAGATCTTCTTCCTGCCTGGCCTTGGGCGGCTGATCTTTCAGGCGATCTCGGCGCGCGATCTGATCGTGGTGGAAAGCGTGGTGATGCTGCTGGTGGCGCTGGTCATTCTGGTCAATTTCACCGTCGATCTGGCCTATGCCGTCGTCGACCCAAGGCTGAGGACGCGCGCATGAGCCTGCCCCGCAGCCTGACCTTCGGTGCCCTGCTGTCGCTGCTGTTCGTCGGCGGGGCGCTGCTGTCCTTTGTCTGGACGCCTTACGACGTTCAGGTGCTGTCGATCCCGTCGCGGCTGCAAATGCCCAATGCCGCGCATTGGCTGGGCACCGACCAACTGGGCCGCGACATCCTCTCGATGATCATGCTGGGCGCGCGCACCTCGATCGCCGTGGCGTTGCTGGCGGTGGGCATCGGCATGGGGCTGGGCGTGCCGCTGGGCCTGCTGGCGGCGGCGCGGCGCGGCTCGCTGTTTGACGAATTGATCATGCGCGGCAACGATCTGATCTTTGCCTTCCCCTCGCTGGTCATCGCCATCCTGATCACCGCGGTCTTTGGCGCCAGCGCGGTCAATGCGATCATCGCCATCGGCATTTTCAACGTGCCGGTCTTTGCCCGGCTGACGCGGGGGGCGGCGCTGACCTTCTGGCAGCGCGATTTCATTCTGGCGGCGCGGGTTTCGGGCAAATCGGCGGCGCGCATTTCGGTCGAGCATATCCTGCCCAACATCGCCAATCTGATGATCGTGCAGGGCACCATCCAGTTCTCGCTGGGCATTCTGGCCGAGGCCGCGCTCAGCTATATCGGGCTGGGCGCGCAGCCGCCGACCGCCAGTTGGGGCCGGATGCTGGCCGATGCACAGACGCTGGCCAGCATCGCCCCGCATGTCGCACTGGTGCCGGGCCTGGCCATCGTGCTGACCGTGCTGGGGCTGAACCTGATGGGCGACGGTCTGCGCGACCTCTTGGACCCCCGCATCCGGGTAGCCCGGACATGAACAATCAGCACATGAGCCTCCTGCAGATCCGCAACCTGTCGCTGTCCATCGGCCTGTTCGACATCCTGCATGATGTCTCGCTCGACGTCGCGCCCGGCGAAATCGTCGCCATCACCGGCGAAAGCGGCTCGGGCAAGTCGATGACCGCCTTCGCCACGATGGGCCTGCTGCCGGATGGCGCGCGCACTGGCGGCGAGATCCTGCTGGAAGGCACCGACCTGCTGGCATTGTCTGAACCCGCCCTCTGCCAGGTGCGCGGCGCGCGGGTCGGCATGGTGTTTCAGGAACCGATGACCGCGCTGAACCCCGTGCAAACCATCGGCGCGCAGGTGGCCGAGACGATCCGCCAGCATGAGAACCTGCCCAAGGCTGAGGCGATGGAACGCGCCCGCGCCATGCTCGACCGCGTCGGCCTGCCCGCGGATCGCTTTCCGCTGGGCCGCTATCCGCATGAATTGTCCGGCGGTCAGCGCCAGCGGGTGGTGATCGCCATGGCCATCGCCCTGCGCCCGGCGCTGCTGATCGCGGATGAGCCGACAACGGCGCTCGATGTGACCACGCAGGCGCGGATTCTGGATCTGCTCAAGGATCTGACCCGTGAATTCGGCATGGGCCTCTTGATGATTACCCATGATCTGGCGGTGGTGGCCAATATGGCCGACCGCATCGTGGTGATGCAAAAGGGCAGGGTGGTGGAAACCGGCCCCACCGCGCACCTGTTCCGCGCCATGCAGCATCCCTATACGCGCGCGCTGTTTGCCGCCTCGGCGCATCAGGTCGATCTGCCGCCCGCACCCGCACCCGAGGCCCTGCTGTCCGTGCAGAACGTGGTGCGCAGCTACCGCCAGCCGCGCCGCCATCTGTTCCGCCCCCGTCCGGTGACGAATGCCGTCAACGACGTGTCGTTCACGCTGAACCGGGGCGAGCGGCTGGGGCTGGTGGGCGAATCCGGCTGCGGGAAATCCACCCTGACCCGCGCCATTCTGGGGCTGGAGCCGGTGCAATCGGGCAGCATCACCCTGAACGGCGCGCCGGTCTGGACCGAAAACCGGCCCAATCTGGCGGTGCGTCGGCAGATGCAGGTGGTGTTTCAGGACCCCTACGGCAGCTTCAACCCGCGCCACCGCGTCCGCCGCCTGATCGCGGAACCGTTCCATCTGCTGGCCGATCCGCCGCAGGGCGAGGCCCGCGCGCGCAAGATCGCCGGGGCGCTGGAAGCCGTGGGGCTCAGCGCCAGCGACGCCGACAAATACATCCACGAATTTTCCGGCGGCCAGCGCCAGCGCATCGCCATCGCCCGGGCGCTGATCAACGATCCCGCGCTGATCGTCTTTGACGAGGCTGTCTCGGCCCTCGATGTTTCGGTGCGCGCGCAGGTACTCGACCTCTTGGCCGATCTGTGCCGCGCCCGGCCGCTCAGCTATCTGTTCATCAGCCACGATCTCAGCGTCGTGCGCACCATCACCGACCGGGTGATGGTGATGCAGGCGGGCGAGATTGTCGAACAGGGCCCGACCGAACAGGTCTTTGCCGATCCGCAGCACCCCTATACCCGCAGCCTGCTGGCCGCCGCCCCGCAATTGCCCGATATGAAGAAGACCGCACATGCCTCTTGAATCCTTTGGTATTCCCTCGGCCAGCCATCTGATCGGCGGCCATTGGACACCCGCCGCCGACACCCTGACGCTCAGCGATCCCTCGACCGGCGACGAACTGGCCCGCATCGGGCGCGGCGGCGCCGCCGAGATCGACGCGGCCGTGCAGGCCGCCCATGCCGCCCGCGCGGGCGACTGGGGCCGCCTCAGCGCGCTGGAGCGTGGCCGTATCCTGACCCGGCTGGGGCAATTGATCCTGACCCGGGTGGAGGATCTGGCGCAACTGGAGGCGCGCGATGTCGGCAAACCGCTGACCCAGGCGCGCGCCGACGCCGTGGCACTGGCGCGCTATATGGAATTCTACGGCGGCGCCGCCGACAAGATCATGGGCGAGACGATCCCCTATCTCGATGGCTATACCGTCTACACCCTGCGCGAACCGCATGGCGTCACTGGGCATATCATCCCGTGGAACTATCCGATGCAGATCATCGGCCGCTCGGTCGGGGCGGCGCTGACGATGGGCAATGCCTGTGTCCTGAAACCCGCCGAGGAAGCCTGCCTCACGGCGCTGGCCTTTGCCGCGCTGGCGATGGAGGCGGGGCTGCCAAAGGGCGCGCTGAATGTGGTGACGGGCCTCGGGGCCGAGGCCGGGGCGGCGCTGGCCGGGCATCCGGGCATCCAGCATGTCTCGTTCACCGGATCGGTCGGGGTCGGCGTGCTGATCCAGACAGCGGCGGCCAGGAACGTGGTGCCGGTGACGCTGGAACTGGGCGGCAAGTCGCCGCAGATTGTGTTCGATGACGCCGATCTGGACCGCGCGCTGCCGTTTCTGGTCAACGCGGGCATCCAGAACGCCGGGCAGACCTGTTCCGCCTCGTCGCGCATTCTGGTGCAGCGCGGGGTCTACGATCAGGTTCGCGCCCGCATGGCCGAGGCTTACGGCGCGCTGACCGTGGGGCCCGCGCTGGCCGATCCGCGCGTCGGTCCGCTGATCTCCGCCCGCCAGAAGGGCATCGTTCAGGGCTTTCTGACGCAGGGCGCCGATCTGGCCATTGCCGCGCAAGGCGTGCTGACGCCCGCCGCCGGCAACGCCGGGCATTACGTCAAGCCGACGCTGTTCGCCGAGGTGCCCTCGGATCACCCGCTTGCCCAGCAGGAAATCTTCGGCCCGGTGCAGGTGCTGATCCCCTTCGACGACGAGGCCGACGCCCTCAGGATCGCCAATTCCACCGACTATGGCCTCGTCGCCTCGGTCTGGACACGCGACGGCGCCCGCCAGTTCCGGCTGGCCCGCGCGCTGCACGCCGGGCAGGTGTTCGTGAACAATTATGGGGCCGGTGGCGGGGTGGAACTGCCCTTTGGCGGCATCGGCAAATCGGGCCACGGGCGCGAAAAGGGATTCGAGGCGCTTTATGGCTTTTCGCAATTGAAGACAGTGGCAACATGGCACGGGTAACAGCATGAGACTTCAGGGAAAGATCGCCATCGTCACCGGTGCGGGTTCGGGCTTTGGCGCCGGGATCGCGCGCAAGTTCGCCTCCGAGGGCGCGCAGGTCATCGTCGCCGACATCAACGGTGACGGCGCGGCGGCGGTCGCGGCGGAAATCGGTGGCACCGCGCAGATTTGCAACGTCGCCGACCGCGCCAGCGTCGAGGCGCTGCGCGACGCGGCGCTGGCGCTTGGACCGGTGGACATTCTGGTCAACAACGCCGGTGTCACCCATCTGCCCGCCGCGACGGAAACGGTATCCGAAGCAGATTTCGACCGCATCTTCGCCGTCAACATGAAGTCGATCTACTTGACGACGCAGGCCTTTGTCCCCGGCTTCAAGGCCCGGGGTCGTGGCGTGATCCTGAACATCGCCTCGACTGCCGGGGTCTCGCCGCGCCCGCGGTTGAGCTGGTACAATGCCTCGAAGGGCTGGGTCATCACCGCCACCCGCGCGCTGGCGGTGGAACTGGCGCCTGCGGGCATAAGGGTCAACGCCTTGAATCCGGTGGCCGGGGAAACGCCGCTGCTGAAATCCTTCATGGGCGAGGACACGCCGGAAATCCGCGCGAAATTTCTGTCCACGATCCCGCTGGGCCGGTTCTCCACCCCTGAGGACATGGGCAACGCCGCCTGCTTCCTGTGTTCCGACGAGGCCTCGATGATTACCGGGGTGGCGATGGAGGTCGATGGTGGCCGCTGCATATAGGCCCGGGCCGCGCAACCTCATCACCGATGTGGCGGAGCTACGGGTCGGCAATGCGCAGGACGCGGCGCTGAAATCCGGCGTCACGGTGCTGACGGCCGACGCCCCCTTTGTCGCCAGTGTGCAGGTGATGGGCGGCGCCCCCGGCACGCGCGAGACCGATCTTCTGGCCCCTGACAAAAGCGTCGCGGCCGTGGATGCGCTGGTGCTGGCGGGCGGGTCGGCTTACGGCCTCGACGCCTGTTCGGGCGTGATGGAGGGGCTGCGCGCCACGGGTCGCGGCCTGCACCTGGGGGCTGCGCTGATCCCGCTGGTGCCGGGGGCGATCCTGTTCGATCTGCTGAACGGCGGTGCCAAGGACTGGACGCAAAACCCCTACCGAGCGTTGGGCCGCACCGCGCTTGAGGCGGCGGCGGCGGATTTCGCGCTGGGCACCGCCGGGGCGGGCACCGGGGCGCTGGCGGCGATGCACAAGGGGGGCCTTGGCTCGACATCGCTGCTGCTGTCGGGCGGTGGCACGGTCGGCGCGCTGGTGGCGGTCAACCCGGTGGGCAGCGTCACCACCCCCGGCGAGCGGCATTTCTGGGCCGCGCCTTTCGAGATGAACGGCGAATTCGGCGGGGCAGGGCCGGATCGCGCCGCCGGTCTCTGCGCGCCGCCGATCTCGGCCAAGAGCAAGGCTCTGTTCGGTCAGCGCGCCAATACGACCATCGCCATCGTCGCCACCGACCGCGCGCTGACCAAGGCGCAATGCCACCGGCTGGCGGTGGCCGCGCATGACGGCATTGCCCGCGCCATCGTGCCCGCGCATACGCCCGGCGACGGCGATCTGGTGTTCGCCCTGACCACCGGCAGCGGCGAACCGGCCAGCGATATCGAACTGGCCGAGATCGGCCATGCCGCCGCGCTCTGCCTCAGCCGCGCCATCGCCCGCGCGGTCTATGAGGCGACGCCCGCGCCCGGCGATCTGCTGCCCTGCTACCGGAGGCCGTGATGCCGCACCTGTCCTTGCCCGATGTCACCCTGCATTACGAGATCGACGGCGACGGGCCGCCGCTGATGCTGATCGCCGGTACCGCCAGCGACAGCGCCAGTTGGGGCCCGCTGGTGGCGCCGCTGGCCCGCCGGTTCACCGTGATCCGCCCCGACAACCGCAGCACCGGGCGCACGGTACCGGCCGATGCGCCGCTGTCGCTGGAAGCCTGGGCCGGTGATGCGCTGGCGCTGGCCGATTACCTCGCCCTCGGCCCCGTGGCGGTTGCGGGGCATTCGCTGGGCGGGATGATCGCGCTGACCATGGCGGTTGCGGCGCCGGACCGCATCGCGCGCCTCGCCCTGCTGGCCAGCGCCCCGGTCGGCGTGGCGCGCAACGCCGCCCTGTTCGACCTGATCCTGCGCCTGCGGGCCGAGGGCCAGCCGTCGGATCTGTGGCTGCGCGCCTTCCTGCCCTGGCTGTTTCACCCGCGCTTTTTCGACGTGCCCGGCCAGTTGGACGCCGCGATTGCCCAGTCGCTGGCCTATCCGCACGCCCAGGCGCCGCAGGCCATGGCCGCGCAGGTCGCCGCCCTGCAGCGCAGCGATCCCCGTGGTCTCGCCGCGCGGGTGCGCTGCCCGACGCTGGCGCTGCTGGCCGAGAATGACCTCCTGATCCCGCTCGCCACCGCCCGCGCCGCGCTGGCGCCGATCGCCGATCTGCGCGTCGCCCAGATCCCCGACAGCGGTCATTCCCTGCATTGGGACGCGCCCGAGGCGACGCTGGCCGCCCTCATCCCCTTCCTGTCCGAGGCACCATGACCATAGATCTGCTGGGCAACGAGATCACCGAGACCGACCCCGATCTGATCGACGCAATCGACGCCTTCATCCGCGGCTTTCTGGCCTACAGGACGGAAGCGGTGCAGTTGTTGGGCCTGATCGACCGTTTCCCCGACTCCTGCCTCGGCAATGCCTATGCCGGGTTCCTGTGGATGTTCCTCGAATCGCCCGAAGCCCCGGCGCGCGCCGCGCCCTTTGCCGCGCGGGCGCTGGCCGCGGCCGGCACCGCGCGCGAGCAGGCCAATGCGCAGGTGCTGGCCGCCTGGCTGGCGGGTGACATCCCGCTGACAATCCGCCTGTGCGAAGACATCGCGCGGAAAAATCCGACCGACCTCGCCATCATCAAGCTGGGCCAGTATCACCTCTTCAATCTGGGTGATGCACCGGGGATGCTGCGCATGGCGCTGCACGCGCTGCCTGCGGGCGCGAACAGCCCCTATGTGCATGGCATGATCGCCTTTGGCCATGAGCAATGCCACCTGCTGGCCGAGGCCGAATCCGCCGCCCGTCGCGCCCTGCAGATCGAACCCTCCGACCCCTGGGCGCATCACGCGCTGGCCCATGTCATGCTGACGCAGGGCCGGGTGGACGAAGGAATCGCCTTTCTCGAATCCGTCGCGCCGCTGTGGCAGGGGCTCAACTCGTTCATGCACACCCACAATTGGTGGCATCTGGCGCTGTTCTACATCAGCCGCGACCGGCAGGCCGATGTGCTGGCAGTCTATGACAACCACGTCTGGGCCTGCGAAAAGGATTACTCGCAGGATCAGGTCGGCGCGGTGTCGCTGCTGGCGCGGATGGAATTCGCCGGTATCGATGTGGGGGATCGCTGGCAGGATGTGGCGGGCCGTATCGCCGCGCGCGGCGCCGATACCGTCTCGCCCTTCCTGACGTTGCAATACCTCTATGCCCTGGCCCGCGCCGGGCTGCCGCAGGCCGAGGCCCTGATGCAGGCGATCCGCGCCCGCGCGGCGGCCCCCGCCCATGACCAGAACGCCTGGGCCGAGGTCGCGCTGCCCGCCGCGACCGCAATCATGGCGCATGCCGGGGGCGATTTCGCCCGCGCCGCGCGCGACCTCAGCCACGCATTGCCCCGCATGCGCGAGATCGGCGGCTCGCATGCGCAGCGCGATTTCTTCGATCAGATCCATCTCGACGCGCTCATCAAGGCGGGCGATCTGTCGGCCGCGCAGCAGGTACTGGAACTGCGCCGGGCGTTCGACCCCGACGGCGTGCCGCTGAACCGGCTGCTCGGGCAGGTGTATGAAGCCGTCGGCCTGCTCGAGCAGGCGCAAACGGCGCGCAGGCGGCTGGGTCTGGTCTGAGCCTCGCAAAGGCGCACCGCAGCCCGGCGCCAAAGGCCCCGCCAAACGCCGGACATCGACCGCACCATCCCTGATGCGAACACCGGAAGCGAGAAAACCAAAAGGGCTTAGCGATCTCTCGCTAAGCCCTTGAAACTTTTGGCTCCGGCGGTAGGGATCGAACCTACGACCAATTGATTAACAGTCAACTGCTCTACCGCTGAGCTACGCCGGAACACGAGGGCGATATAGCAAGGTGGTCTGGCGGCGTCCAGAGGGTGGGGGTGTTTTTGTGGGCCTTTTTTCGCGGGCTTGCGCGGCGGTGTTCACAGCGGGCGAACCGGGGTCTCGGGGCCGGGCAAACCGTCGAAACGCAGCAGGTTTCGCGCCTCGAGGTCGATCAGATGCGCCAGCACGTTGCGCGAGGCGGCGGGCAGCAGGGCCGGGGCGATGTCGGTATAGACCTGCAGGGTGATGGCGTTGAGCGTCATGGCGCCGCCCTGCACCGCGGCGCGAATCGCGGCTTCGCGGCCCTGTCGGTGATCGCGCAGCGCCCGGGTGCGGCCCAGCCCGTCGGCGACCGGCGCGCCGTGGCCGGGAAACAGGCGCATGGGCCCCAGTGCGGCGACTCGCTCCAGACTGGCCATGAAATCGGTCAGATCGCCCTCGGGCGGCGAGACGAGGCTGGGCGCCCAGCCCATGATGTGATCGCCCGAAAACAGCGCGTTCCCCCAGCGAAAGCACAGATGGTTGCCCAGATGCCCCGGCGTGTGCAGGGCGATCAGCGGCTGCCCGCCGGCCTCGACGGCGTCGCCGTCGGCCAGCAGCGCATCGGGGACAAAGCCGGTATCCACCCCTTCACCGCCACCGAGGGAGGCACCCGCCAGCGCCGCCATCCGCGCCGATTGCCCGGCGAAGGCGTCGCCAAAGGCCAGGACCGGGGCGCCTGAGGCCTCGGCCAGGGGGCGGGCCAGCGGTGAGTGGTCCTTGTGCGTATGCGTCACCAGGATCTGCGCCACCCGTTCGCCGGGGGCGAGCGCCGCCAGAATCGCCGCCAGATGCGCGGGATCGGCGGGGCCCGGGTCGATCACCGTCACCTGACCCTCGCCCAACAGCCAGGTGTTGGTGCCGCGCTCGGTCATCGGCGAGGGGTTGGGGGCCAGTACCAGCCGCAGGCCGGGTTCCAGCGCAAGGGGAACACCGGGGAGAGGATCGAAGGGGATGTCGGGCACAGCGGGTCTCGCAAAGTGGCAGGGCAGGGGATAGACTATCACCATGCTTGGCCGCCTGCTCAAACCGTTTCTGCCCCGGGGTCTGTATTGGCGGGCCGCGCTGATCGTGTTCGTGCCGGTGGCGACGATCCTGCTGGTGGTCTCGCTGGCGTTCATCCAGCGGCATTACGACGGCGTCACCCGGCAGATGACCGGCAATTTCGTGCGCGTCGCCCAGCATATCAACACCGCGGTCGATGCCGCCCCGGATGCCGCGGCGGCGCAGGCGCTGGCCGCAGCGCGCGGGCTGGAATTCGACGTGATTGCCTCGATCGTGCCCGAGGCGCCGCCGACCGCCACCGCCGAGGATCTGCCGGTCTATGATCTCTCGGGTCGTCTGGCGATCCGCGAACTGACGCGCGGTCTGCCGCAACTGGCCTCGGTCACGTTGCAGGGCGCCGAGGCGAATCTCTGGCTGCACGGGCGCTGGGGCTATCTGCAACTGACGTTCCGCCTCAGCCAGTTGTCGGCGCGCAATCCGCATCAATTGCTGGTGCTGGCGCTGGTCATCGGGCTGGGGATGGGGGTGATTTCCTTCATCTATCTCAAGAACCAGATGCGGCCGATGGCCCGGCTGGCGCTGGCCGCCGAGGCCTTTGGCCGCGGGCAGGTGGTGCCCTATCACCCGGCCGGGGCGACCGAGGTGCGGGCGGCGGGCGCCGCGTTTCTGGAAATGCGGGCGCGGATCGAACGGCATATCGAGCAGCGCACGCTGATGCTGTCGGGGGTCAGTCATGACCTGCGCACCCCGCTGACGCGGATGCGGCTGGCGCTGTCGATGATGGAGGACGAGCCCGAGGCGCGCGCGCTGCTGGCGGATCTGGCCGAGATGGAGGCGCTGATCGACCGTTTCCTCGAATTCGCCCGCAGCGAGGCGGCCGAGGCGGCCGAATCGCGCGATCTGCGGGCGCTGGTCGCGGAACGGGTGGCCGAGGCCTCGCGCGGTGGCCGCACGGTGACGCTGGCCGATGGCGAGGCCGGGCCGGTGCTGCGCATCAAGCCGCAATTGATGGCGCGGGCGCTCGACAATCTCATCGGCAACGCGCTGCGCTACGGCACGCAGGCGCGGGTGACGATCGGCATCGAGGGCGAGCAGGTGGTGGTGAGCGTCGAGGACGACGGCCCGGGTATTGCGCCGACAGATTATCAGCGCGCCCAGCGGCCCTTCGTGCGGCTCGATGCGGCGCGCGGGGCGTCCCGGGGCAGCGGCGTCGGTCTGGGGCTGGCCATTGTCGCCGATGCGATGCGCAGCCATGGCGGCCGGCTGGACCTGGCGCGCGGCGAGGCACCGGGCCTTGGCGGGCTCTGCGCGCGTCTGGTGCTGCCACGCGCGTCGGCCGCACAGGCGGCCATGCCGCTCAGGCGGTCACGTCGTGGTCGTGGATCCAGGCGTAGCGCCTGAGCGCCAGACCCGGCGTCACCCGGTCCGCCAGACGCAACACGCCATGCGCCAGCGGCGCGACCGGGGCGCGCAGGTGATAGTTGCGGGCATTGGCGTTGGCGAGGGCCACGACCTTGCGCACCCGGGGCGCCCGGGCATTGCCATAGCGTGCCAGAGCGCCCGCCGGATCGTGCGGCCGCGCCGCCAGGATCCGGGCCAGAGACCAGGCATCCTCGAGCGCCATATTCGCGCCCTGCGCCATGAAGGGCAGGGTCGGATGCGCGGCGTCGCCCAGCAGGGCGGCACGCCCGGCGCCGTCGTGCCAGCGTTCGGCCACCGGGTGGCGGAACAGGCCCCACAGATAGACCTCGCGCACCGCCTGCAGCCAGCCGGGCACCGGCCCGCCGAATCCGGCAAAGGCGGCGCGCAGGGCCTCGGGGTCGTCGCGGTGATTCCAGCCCTCGGCGGCCCAGACCCGCCGTTCCTGGACGGCAACGATATTGCGCAGGGTGCCACCGCGCAGCGGATAGCTGACCAGATGCTGCCCCGGGCCCATGAATACCTGCGCCACAGCGGCGCCGCCATCGCCAGGGATGACCGCGCGCCACGCGACCTGCCCGGTGAAGAACGGCGCGCCCGCGCCGTTCAACGTGGCCCGCAGCACCGAATGCAGACCGTCGGCGCCCAGCAGCAGGCCGGTCTCATGCACCGCGCCCATGGCGGTCGTCACCCGCGCGCCCCCGGGCAGCAGTGAAATGGACTCTACCTTTTGCAGCAATTGCACCGGCGTTCCGCTGGCGCGCATCGCGCGCTCGAGCCCGGCGATCAGATCGGCGCGGTGGCACAGATGGAAACCGGGGCCGCTGTCGGGCAGGGCCAGCCGCGTCACCAGCCGCCCGGCGCGGTCGCGCAATTCGACGGCCTCGCTGCGGTCGCCCACCGCGGCGGGATCGACCCCAAGCGCCGCCAGCACCCGCGCGCCATTGGGGCTGATCTGCAACCCGGCGCCGACTTCGGCGATCTGCGGCGCCTGTTCGAGGATCGACACCTCGGCGCCAAAGCGGCGCAGCGCGATGGCGGCGCTCAGCCCCGCCACCCCGGCACCCAGCACCAGTGCCCGGCGCCCGGCGAGGGGCGTAGAGGTTCCCGGAGCGGGCATCGGCCCGGTGCCGCCGGTCAATCGTCGCGGTGGACGCGTTCGCTGCGCTCGTGGCGTTCCTGCGCCTCGAGCGTCATCGTGGCGATCGGGCGGGCATCGAGCCGCTTGAGCGAGATCGGCTCGCCGGTCATCTCGCAATAGCCGAACTCGCCGTTGTCGATCCGGCGCAGCGCCGCGTCGATCTTGGACACCAGCTTGCGCTGGCGGTCCCGGGTGCGCAGCTCCAGCGCGCGGTCGGTCTCTTCGCTGGCGCGGTCGGCCATGTCGGGCAGGTTGCGCGTCGAATTGGCCAGATCGGCGAGGGTCTCTTTGCTGTCCTCGAGGATCTCTTCCTTCCAGGTCAGCAGCTTGCGCCGGAAATATTCAAGCTGACGGTCGTTCATGAACGGCTCGTCTTCGGCGGGTTTGTAATCGTCTGGGAGAAAAGTTTCCGGTTTCATCAGCGTATCCCCTGTTTGCCCGGAACGCAGGGTGACCGTCTCGACGATTTGGTTCTTCGCGGTCATTCCGGGCCCCCTGTGGGGGCGCATTACCGCAAGGATTACGGAATGTCACGAGGCATTCGGTAACAAATGCGGGCGGGCAACCGGGGCGTGTGGCCGCCATGCGGCACCGCGGCGTGCCTTGCAGCGCCCCGGGCGGCGGTCTAGGCTGCCGCGGTTGCCTGCTGGGGATGGGATCAGATGCGCTTTGCCTCGACCGAGACGTATATTGCCACCGAAGACCTGTCGATGGCGGTCAATGCTGCCGTGGTGCTGGAGCGCCCCTTGCTGGTCAAGGGCGAGCCGGGCACCGGCAAGACCGAACTGGCACGGCAGGTGGCGGCCTCGCTGGAGATGGAGATCATCGAGTGGAACGTCAAATCGACCACCCGCGCCCAGCAGGGACTCTATGAATACGACGCCGTCAGCCGGCTGCGCGACAGCCAGTTGGGCGACGAGCGGGTGCATGACGTGCGCAATTATATCCGCAAGGGCAAGCTCTGGCAGGCGTTCGAGGCCGACCGCAAGGTGGTGCTGCTGATCGACGAGGTGGACAAGGCCGACATCGAGTTCCCCAACGACCTGCTGCAGGAACTCGACCGGATGGAGTTCTTTGTCTACGAGACCGGCGAGACGATCCGCGCCCGGCACCGGCCGGTGGTCATCATCACCTCGAACAACGAAAAGGAACTGCCCGACGCCTTCCTGCGGCGGTGTTTCTTTCACTTCATCCGCTTTCCCGACGCCGAGACCCTGGCGCGGATCGTCAAGGTTCACTTTCCGCGCATCAAGGAAACCCTGCTGTCCACGGCGCTGACCCAGTTCTTCGAACTGCGCGAGACGCCGGGGTTGAAGAAGAAACCCTCGACCAGCGAGATGCTGGACTGGTTGAAGCTGCTGCTGGCCGAGGATCTGCAACCCGAGGATCTGAAGCGCGACGGGGTGAATGCGCTGCCGAAGCTGCATGGTGCGCTGCTGAAGAACGAGCAGGACGTGCATCTGTTCGAGCGGCTGGCCTTCATGGCGCGGCGGCAGCCGGGGCGGTAGGGGTTTCGCCCGCGTTGCCCGGGCTGACGCCCGGGCGCCTTGGGCGACCCACAAGAAGGGGGGCGCTCGCGCCCCCCTCGGCCCGTGCCGGGCCTCCTCCGGCCCTCGGCTTGCGCCTCGGGCGTTCGGGCCTGAGCTGTGTCCACCGGACACAGCTCCGGGCGGCCCTCACCCTCCTGAGGATATTTAAGGCGCAAAGTTGGGGTCGGGTGTCCCACGATGGGACAGGGTGGGGGATTGTGGTTTTTCAAAGGGTTGAGGGCGCGCGTTAACTTTTTCGCAAGGATTGCGCGGGGGAGTGATGGTCGGGCGGTGCTGCGGCGGGAGCGTGGGGGCGCTGCGGATGGGCGCGACCTGCGGGTTCGGCCGGTGGGCCAAGGCCGGGGTTTGGCGGCGGGTGTTCGGGAGTCGGGCCGGGAGATGGCCCGGCGGCCTGCTGCCAATCGGGAGTACGATGGTCCGCGTTCACTGGCCGGCGGCGGGCGCCGGAACAAGGCGGTGGTGGCCGGGGGGCGGGCCTTGCATCAGGATGGGGGCGGATCGCGGCGCGGATGCGCCGCCGGGCTGGACCTGAGCGCGGGGCGGGGCGGGCGCGACCGCGACGCCCTACGTTCCGTCGATGCGCCCCTGTATGCCGACGCAACCGGATCGGGCGGCTGTTCAACGGGATCGAGCCCTTGCCAAGGGACGGCGCGCAACCATGGCGCTGCGATCCCCTTCGGCCCCGGCGCGCCTGCGCAAGGTCGCCGCCTAGATCCCCATCGCCTCGCGCCAATGGCGGCGGCAGAGCGAGACATAGGTTTCATTGCCGCCGATCTGCACCTGCGCGCCTTCGCGCAGGGCCTGGCCCTGGGCATCCTGCCGGATCACCATCGTCGCCTTCTTGCCGCAATGGCAGATGGTGCGGACCTCGCGCATCTCGTCGGCCAGCGCCAGCAGCGCCGCCGAACCGGGAAACAACTGGCCACGGAAATCCACCCGCAGCCCGTAGCACATCACCGGCAGGCCGAGGTCATCGACCACGCGGGCCAGTTGCCAGACCTGATCGGGGCTGAGAAACTGCGCCTCGTCGATGAACACGCAGGCCAGCGGCGAACGGGCGGCGCGGTCGGCGATCTTGGCGCCGAGATCCTCGCCCGGGGCGAAGGTATCGGCGGCCTCGCCGATGCCGATGCGCGAGGCGATGCGCGCCTCGCCCGCGCGGTTGTCGAACTGCGCGGTGATGAGATAGGTCTCCATGCCGCGCTCGCGGTAATTGTGCGACGCCTGCAGCAGGATCGTCGATTTGCCCGCGTTCATGGTGGAATAATGGAAATAGAGCTTGGCCATGGTCGCGGTTTAGCGCGGGGCCGGGCGGCTGAAAACCCCGTTGTGCGGGGGGCGCGCAACGAAAAACCCCGCCCTTTCGGGGCGGGGTTTTCCGATACCGACGGGGCGCGGATTACTCCTCGTCGCCCTCACCCTCGTTATCGGCCGACCGCAGGCCCGAAGGCGCGGCGATGTTGGCGATGACGAAGTTGCGGTGGATCGCGGGTTTCACGCCTTCGGGCAGCGTGATGTCCTCGATGTGGATGACGTCGCCGATCTGCCGGCCGGTCAGATCGACCACCAGTTTCTCGGGGATGTCACCGGCCAGAACGTTCAGTTCGACATCGGGGCGCACCACGGTCAGCGTGCCGCCGCGCTTGAGCCCGGGGGCCGCCGCGTGGTTGACGAATTCGACATGCACGAACAGGTTGATGCGGGTCGTGCGGCGCAGGCGCAGCAGGTCCACATGGGTCGGCGTGTCCTTGACGACATCGCGCTGCACGTCGCGGCAGATGACGCGCACATCATCCTGACCGGGAACCTTGAGGTTCCACAGCTTGGACTTGAAGCGGCCTTCCTTCAGCAGCTTCAGCAGCGGATAATAATCGAAGTTGATCGCCAGCGGTTCGGCACCGCCACCATAGACCACGCCCGGCACCTTGCCGTCACGACGAGATTGACGAGCGGCCCCCTTGCCCGACCCCGTCCGGACCTCGGCGACGAGATCAGGGATCTCTCCAGCCATATCGGTTCTCCTAATTTTGTTGCATTGGGCCACGCCCCTCCAAGGGTGGATGCGCAGCGGGGCTGGCCTTAGCCCAGCGGGGGCGGGAAGGAAAGCGGAATCTTTGCCGCCCGGCGGCTGGACCCGCGCGCGGCGCCGTGATCGACTGCGCGCGCAGCCAGACCCGGAGAGACCGCGTGCCGTTCCTGTCGCAACTCAAGGCCTCGCGCGGGCCCGCCGCCTGTTACGCGGCGATGGGCATCGTCTGGGGCAGTTTCATGGCGGCGATGCCCGACGTCAAGGCGGCGCTGGGTGTCGATGACGGGGCGATGGGGATCTTGCTGATCTGGGGATCGGTGGCGGCGATCGCCATGATGGCGCTGGCGCCCCGGTTCGGCACGGCGCTGGGGCGGGCGGCGCTGCCCGGCGGCACGGCACTGATGGGGCTGTCGCTGGGGTTGATGGCGGGGCTGGACGGGCCCTGGGGCTTTGTGCTGGCGCTGATGGCGATGGGCATGGCCTCGGGCGCGCTGGATGTGTTCATGAACGCGCGGCTGGCGGCGATCGAGGCGGCGCGGGGCGAGCCGCTGATGAACCTCAGCCACGGGCTGTATTCGCTGGCCTTTGCCGCGGCGGCGGCGCTGACCGGTCTGGCGCGGGCGGCGGGCTGGGGCGCGCCGCTGATTCTGGCCGCCGCCGCCGGGCTGGCAATGGCGCTGGCCGCGCTGGCCTATGAGGCCGGGGGGCGCATCGAGGGGTTGCAGGGCGGGCCGCGGGCCGGGCGCGCGGCGCTGGGGCTGGTGCCCTGGCTGGGCGGGGCGCTGATTCTCGCCGGGTTGATGAGCGAGAACGCGGTCGAATCCTGGTCGGCGCTGTATATCGAGCGCGATCTGGGCGGCGTCACCGGATCGGGCTCGCTGGCGCCGGCGCTGATGGGGTTGACGATGGGGCTGGGGCGGCTGGCGGGGCAGGGCCTGTCCATGCGCCTGCCGGAAAAGCGGATGCTGACCGGCGGGCTGGTGCTGGCGGTGGCCGGGATGGCGCTGGTGACGGCGGCGCCGGGGCCGATGGCGGCCTATGCGGGGTTTGTGGTGATGGGGCTGGGGGGCTCGGTCGTGGTGCCGACGGCGCTGGCGCTGACCGGGCGGCTGGCCCGGCCCGAGGCGCGCAGCCGCGCCATCGCCCGGGCGACGGTGCTGGGCTATGTCGGCTATTTCATCGGCCCGCCGATGCTGGGCCTGATCGCCGAGGCGGCCGGGCTGCGCGCCGCGTTCGGGCTGGTCGCGGCGGTGCTGGCGCTGGCGCTGCTGGCGGCGCGGGCGCTGGTGCGGCGGGCGGGGTGAGGCGGGACGGGGTTCCCCGCGCGCGCCTTGGGCCCCCCGTGGGTATTTGCGGCGCAAAGTGGGGCGCAGCAACCGGCTTGCTCCCCGGCACGCATGACAATACACAAGGCCCAGTGACCCCGGGCCAGCCCTGAGCCCAGACCAGACAGCCGGAGCCCCCATGGCCAAGAAAACGAGCGCGCAACAGATCCTGATGTGGATCCTGATGGCCATGCTGATCGCGGGCCTCGGTGGCTTTGGCGTCGACAGCTTCCTGGGCGGCCGTGTCACCAATATCGGCAGCGTCGGCGACCGGCCGATCAGCGCCCAGGCCTATGCCCGCGCCCTGCAGGCCGAAATGCGCGCCATCGAGCAGCAGATCGGCCAGCCCGTCACCCTGGCGCTGGCGCAGCAGGCGCAGATCGACCAGCAGGTGCGCGGCCAGCTCATCACCCAGGCGGCGGTCGAGAACGAGGCGGCGCGCGTCGGCCTCTCGGTCGGCGACGAGAATGTGCAGCGGTCCATCGTGGCGATCGGCGCCTTTCAGGGCCCGGCCGGCACCTTTGACATGGATACCTACCGCTTCCGGCTGCAAAACGAGGGGATGACCCCGGCTGCGTTCGAAGAGGAAGTGCGCCTCGATGCCGCGCGCGGCATCCTGCAGGCCGCGACCGCCTCGGGCGTGGAAACCCCGGCCAATCTGCGCGGCCCGCTGCTGGATTTCTATGCGACGCGCCACAGCTTCGATATCTTCACCCTGACCGAAGCCCAGCTTGAAGCCCCGGTCGCCGAGCCCGACGAGGCGGCGGTACTGGCCTATTACGCCGCCAATATCGCCCGCTTTACCGCGCCGGAAATCCGCAGCCTGACCTATGCCTGGATCAACCCCGAGATGGTCCGCGACAGAGTCGAGATCGACGAGGCGGCGATCCGCACCCTCTATGAGCAGCGCATCGACGAATTCGTGCAGCCCGAGCGCCGTCTGGTCGAACGGCTGGTGTTTGGCGACGAGGCCGAGGCGCAGGCCGCCCGCGCCCGCATCGATTCCGGCGAGATCACCTTCGAGGCGCTGGTCGCCGAGCGCGGCCTGTCGCTGGAGGACGCCGACATGGGCGATGTCAGCGAGGCGCAACTGGGCGCCGCCGGGGCGGCGATCTTTGCCCTCGACGAGCCGGGCAGCATTGCCGGGCCCCTGCCCAGCAACCTCGGCCCGGCGCTGTTTCGCATGAATGCGATCCTCAACGCCCAGGAAACCCCGTTTGACGAGGCGCGCGACACGCTGCGCGACGAGCTGGCCGCCGATGCCGCCCGCCGGGCGATTGCCGACCAGCGCGAGACCTTCGACGACCTGCTGGCCGGGGGCGCGACGCTGGAGCAGCTCGCCGAGGAAACGCCGATGGAGCTGGGCACGATCGACTGGAGCGTCGATTCCAGCGAAGGCATTGCCGCCTATAGCGAATTCGCCACCGCCGCCGCCGCGGCCGGGGCCGATGATTTCCCCGAACTGGCGGCGCTGTCGGATGGCGGCCTGTTCGCGCTGCGGCTCGACAGTGTGACCCCGCCCGCGCCGCGCCCCTTGGACGAGGTGCGCGCCGAGGCCACCGCCGGGGCCCGCCAGGCCGCGGTCGAGGCGGCGCTGATGCTGCTGGGCCAGAGCTGGAGCGTGGAACTGGCGCAGACCGACAGCCAGACCTTTGCCGAGACCCACGACCTGACGCCGGAAAGCTATGAGGGTGTGACCCGGCTGGACCGGCTGACGCAGATCCCGGCGACGATGCTGGAGACGCTGTTCGCGGGCGACGAGGGCAGCCCGGTGCTGAGCCTCGCCGAGGGGCAGGCGCTGCTGGCGCGGATCGGCGCCACCGAGGCGCCCGATCTCGGCGATGCCCAGACCGAGCAACTGGTCGCGGCGGTCGATGAACAGATCGGTCAGGCGCTGGCGCAGGACGTGTTCACCTATTTCGCCCGTGCCCTGCAGGCCGATGCCGGAATCTCGCTGAACCAGGCGGCCATCGACGCTGTGCATACCTCGTTCCGCTGACCCCGGCTATTTCCGAACGATCCGCAAAAGGCCCTTCTGCCGTGTCCCAAACCGCCGTCCTGATCCCCTCGTATGCCGAGTTCGAAGCGGGCTGGACCCGCGGCGAGAACCAGCTTGTCTATGCCCGGCTCGCCGCCGATCTCGACACGCCGGTCTCGCTGATGCTGAAGATCGCCGGGAACCGCAAGGACAGCTTCATGCTGGAATCGGTGACGGGCGGCGAGGTGCGCGGGCGCTATTCCATCGTCGGCACCAAGCCCGATCTGATATGGCAATGCCAGGGCGAGACCAGCCGCGTCAACCGCGAGGCGCGGTTCGACGAACAGGCCTTTGTGCCGATGCCGGGCCACCCGCTGGAGGCGCTGCGCGGTCTGCTGGCCGAAAGCCGCATCCGGATGCCCGCCGATCTGCCCGCCGTCTCGTCGGGGCTGTTCGGCTATCTGGGCTATGACATGATCCGGCTGGTGGAAAGCCTGCCGCAGACCAACCCCGACCCGCTGGGCCTGCCCGATGCGGTGCTGATGCGCCCCTCGGTGGTGGCGGTGCTGGACGGGGTCAAGGGCGAGGTGACGGTGGTGTCCCCGGCCTGGACCGGCAGCGGCCTGACGGCGCGCGCCGCCTATGCCCAGGCCGCCGAGCGCGTGATGGACGCGCTGCGCGACCTGGAGCGCGAGGCGGTGGGCAGCGGGCGCCAGTTGGGCGATGTGACGCGGCTGGGCGAGATCACCTCGAATTTCACCAAGGCGGGCTATATGGCCGCGGTGGACAAGGCCAAGGATTACATCCGCGCCGGCGACATCTTTCAGGTGGTGCCCTCGCAACGCTGGGCGCGCGATTTCCCGCTGCCGCCCTTCGCCCTCTACCGCTCGCTGCGGCGCACCAACCCCTCGCCGTTCATGGTCTATTTCGACCTCGGCGATTTCCACATCGTCGGCGCCTCGCCCGAGATCCTGGTGCGGCTGCGCGGTGGCGAGGTGACGATCCGCCCGGTGGCCGGCACCCGCAAGCGCGGCGCCAATGCCGAGGAAGACAAGGCGCTGGAGCTGGACCTGATGGCCGACCGCAAGGAACTGGCCGAACATCTGATGCTGCTCGACCTGGGCCGCAACGATGTCGGGCGGGTGGCGAAGATCGGCACCGTGCGGCCGACCGAGAAGTTCATCGTCGAACGCTATAGCCACGTCATGCATATCGTCTCGAATGTGGTGGGCGAGATCCGCGACGACGAGGACGCGCTGTCGGCGCTGCTGGCCGGGCTGCCCGCGGGCACGGTATCCGGCGCGCCGAAGATCCGCGCGATGGAGATCATCGACGAACTGGAGCCGGAGAAGCGCGGGCTTTACGGTGGCGGCATCGGCTATTTCGCCGCCAATGGCGAGATGGATTTCTGCATCGCGCTGCGGACGGCGGTGCTGAAGAACGGGGTGATGTATGCCCAGGCCGGGGGCGGCGTGGTCTATGACAGCGACCCCGAGGCCGAATGGCAGGAATCGGTCAACAAGGCCCGGGCGCTGCAGGCGGCGGCCGAAGGGGCGGGGATGTTCGTGCGCGGCAACGGCTGAGGGCCGCAGGGGTTTCGCCCTCGGCCCCCGCTGGCGCGGGCGCTTCGGGCGACCCGCGCGCGGCGTGCCGCCGCGCGAAGAAGGGGGGCTGTCTGCCCCCCTCGGCCCGTGCCGGGCCTCACCCCCCGAGGATATTTGCGGCACAAAGTTGCGGCGCTGGCGGGTGCTGTGTGCCATGCTGGGGCAGTCACGGAGGGATGGATGAAACTCGCATCGTTCAACATCAACGGCGTCAAGGCGCGGACCGAGGTTCTGGGCCGCTGGCTGGACGAGGCCTCGCCCGATGTGGCGGTGCTGCAGGAGATCAAGTCGCAGGACGAGGGCTTTCCGCGCGCGCTGATCGAGGATCGCGGCTATCATCTCGAGACCCATGGCCAGAAGGGGTTCAACGGCGTGGCGATCCTGTCGAAGCTGCCGCTGCGCGATGTGCGCCGCGGCCTGCCGGGCGACGACGAGGATGTGCAGGCGCGCTGGATCGAGGCCGAGGTCGGCGACAGCGGGCTGCGGGTCTGCGGCCTGTATCTGCCCAACGGCAACCCGGCGCCGGGGCCGAAATACGACTACAAGCTGGGCTGGATGGCGCGGCTGGCGGCGCGGGTCCGGGCGCTGATCGCCGAGGAGCGCGCCGTTGCCTTTGGCGGCGATTACAACGTCATCCCGCAGCCCGCCGATGCCGCCCGCCCCGAGGCCTGGCGCGAGGATGCGCTGTTCCTGCCCGAAAGCAGGGCGGCGTTCCGGCGGCTGGAGGTGCTGGGGCTTTACGATGCGCTGCGGCTGCGCCATCCGGGACCGGGGATCTATACGTTCTGGGATTATCAGGCCAATGGCTGGATCCGCAACGACGGTATCCGCATCGACCATTGGCTGCTGACGCCGCAGGCCGCCGACCGGCTGGCCGATGCCTGGGTCGAGACCGGGCCGCGCGCCTGGGAGAAACCGTCGGACCACACGCCCGTCTGGGTCGAGCTGCGCGCCTGAGCGGGGTCAGTCGCGCCGGTCGCGCGGGCGCGGGCGGCTGGGGATTTCCTTGAGCAGCCCGCCGACCCCCATGCGCCGCAGATCGCCTGCCGTCAGCGGCACGCCGCAGATCAGCCGCTCCAGCACCCAGTCGGCGCCGTTCAGCGCCGGGGAGCGGGCGCAGCCGGGCAGGCCGACCACCGGGCGCCCCTGCAGATCGCCGAGGAACAGCAGGTTGCCGGGATCGACCGGCAGGCCAAAATGTCTGACATTCCCCCCCGCCCGGCGCAGCGCCGCCGGGGCGACATCGCGGATGTCCGAGGTGGCCGAGGCGGTGAGGATCAGCAGCAAGGGCGCGCTGCTGGCCCCGATCGCCTGCGAAAGGGCGATTTCCTCATGTGGGACAAAGGTTTCCGGTGCGAGGTTCACACCCAGGCGGGCGAGGCGTTCGGCGGTGATGCGGTGGCCCTTGTCGCCGGGGGCCGCGCCGACGGTGGTTTCGATCATCGCCGCCTCGGACAGCACCGGCCGGGCGAAGCCCAGCGCCGCGCGCCCGGCTTCGCAGGCGCGGGAAACGGCGGCCGATTCAAGGCCATAGGCGATGATCTTCACGGTGGCGACCATGCCGCCGGCGTGCATCCGCTGCCAGCGCGGCACGGTGGCCAGGGTGATCGCCGGATCGGTCTCGTTGACGGCGTCCACCCGTTCGGCATCGATCCGCGCCAGGCCCGGCCCGCGCGCCAGCACATTCACCCGCCCGGTGCCGACCGCCTGCAGCTCCAGCCCCTCGGCCCCGGCCACCAGCGCCCGGGCCAGCGCCAGGGCTGCGGCGTCCTCGCCCATGTCGTCGGGGCCCAGCCGCGCGGCGATCACACTGGCGATCCCGGCCGCGGCCAGCGCCGCCAGATCGCCCGCGTCCAGCACCTTGCCCTTGCGCAGCCGCCCCGCTGGCAGCGGCAGCGAATGCGCCAGCACCGCGCCCAGGGCCTGATCCAGCGTGACCGGGCCGAACTCCATCACCCGCGCCTCAGCACCTGCGTCACCTGCGCCAGCACCGCCACGGCGATCTCGGCCGGGCTGCGGGCGCCGATGTCGAGGCCGACGGGGGCGTGGATGCGGGCGATCTGCTGCTCGGTGATCCCGGCGGCGCGCAGCCGGTCCAGCCGCTTGGCATGGGTGCGCGTCGAGCCGAGGCAGCCAAGATAGAACACCGGCGCGGCCAGCGCCGTCAGGATGGCGGGATCGTCGAGCTTGCTGTCATGGGTCAGCGTCACCACGGCGGTGCGGGCATCCAGCCCTTCGGCGCGCAGCGCCTCGTCGGGCCAGTCGTGGCGGATGACGGTGTCAGGAAAGCGTGCGGCGCTGGCGAAGGCCTCGCGCGGGTCGATCAGCACCGGGTCATAGCCCGCCAGTTTCGCCATGGGCACAAGGGCTTGCGCGATATGGACCGCGCCGACGACCAGCATCCGCAGCGGCGGGTTGAACAGGGCGACGAATTCGCCGCTCTCCTCCATGCCCGAGGTATCCAGGCGAAACCGCCCGGGCAGATCGGCCGGGGTCAGCAGGCGGCGGGCCCAGGTTCCGGGCGTGACACCGTAAGCCAGCGGCCGCCGCTCGGCCCGCGCCGCGACCAGCGAGTCCAGCAGGGCCACGGGCATGGCCGCGCCGACGGGTTCGACCAGCACCCGGATCGTGCCGCCGCAGGCCAGCCCGACGGCAAAGGCGGATTCGTCGCTGACGCCGAAGGTCAGCAGCCGCGGCTGGCCATCGGCCAGCGCCTCGATGGCCTCGACCACCACCGCCCCCTCGACGCAACCGCCCGAGACCGAGCCCATGATCTCGCCCGCGCCGGAAATCGCCAACTGGCTGCCCGGCGGGCGCGGGGCAGAGCCCCAGGTTTCGATGACGGTCGCCAGCGCGGCGCCGCGGCCGTCGCGGTGCCAGTCGAGGGCCATCTCGGGGATGCGGTCGTGGTGCATGGCGGATCCTCCTGCCGCCAGTATGGTGCGCCGCCCGGCGGAAGGCCAGTACGACCTTTCGCCGGGCGGCGTGGCCCCGTCCGATCCGGGGCAGGCGGCGCGGCAACTTTGCGCCTCAAATATCCTCAGGGGGGTGAATTTGCGGCACGCAAAGAGGGGGGCGCGAGCGCCCCCCTGCTTCGCGCGGCGGCACGCCGCGCGCGGGTCGCCCGAGGCGCCCGCGGCAGCGGGCAACAAGGGCGAAACCCCGCCCCCGCCCGGGGTCAGGCCATGGCCGTCGGCGCCTCGGCATTGGCGATATGCAGAGCCAGTTGCGCCGCGGCGGAGGCGATGAAATGCCGGGCTTCGGCGGTTTCGGCGATCCGGGTGGACAGCCAGGCCTGCACCGCCACCCAGCCGGCCCGCAGCACGCTGTCGGCCATCCAGTTCTGGCGCTCGCGGTCGGGCTCGGCGAGGGCGCGGGCCATGAAGGTAGCAAAGCTGTCGAGGATCGCGGCCTGCGCGGGGTGGCCCTCGCATTCGGCCCGGGCGCGGGTCAGGAAGATCTCCAGCGCCTTGCCGCCGTCGCCCAGCGTCTGGCGCAGGAAGAAATCCTGCCCCTGCATGCCGGTGGTGCCTTCATAGATGGCGAAGATCCGGCTGTCGCGCAGCGCCTGTTCCAGCGGGTAGTCGCGGGTGAATCCGGCGCCGCCCAGCACCAGGATCGCCTTGCCCGCGGTATCGAACGCCAGTTCGGCGCCGAAATTCTTGACCAGCGGCAGCATCCAGGCGGTGAAGCGCGCCAGATCCTGATCCTGCGCCGAGAGGTCGGCGGCGGTGGCGGTTTCCAGAAAGGCGAGGCGGAACAGGTCGATCCGGCTTTTCATCTCGATCAACTGGCGGCGCACGTCGGCGTGTTCGAGGATCGGCACCGGCGCGTCCTTGGGGTTGCCGCCCTGGCGGCGGTCGCGGGCATGGGTTGCCGCAACGTCATAGCATTTCAGCGCCGTGCCCAGCCCCTGACAGGCGACGGTCAGCCGCATGTGGCGGATCATGGTGAAGAGCTGCGGCAGGCCGCGCCCTTCCTCGCCGATCAGCCGGGCCGGGGCGTTGTCGAATTGCAGCGCGCAGGTCGGCGAGCCGTGCAGGCCCATCTTTTCCTCGATGCGCTCGCAGGTCACGCCCGGGCCGCGTTCGACCAGGAACAGCGACAGGCCGCGGGTGCCGGGGGCGTCATTGGTGCGCGCCAGCAGGCAATGGCCGATGCGCGCGCGCAGGTCGTGGTCGCCGAAGCTGATCCAGATCTTCTGGCCGCTGACTGTCCAGCCCTCGCCCTGACGGGTGGCGCGGGTGCGGATGCGGCCGACATCGGAGCCGGCGCCGGGTTCGGAAATGCAGATCGTCGCGCAGCGTTCGCCGGCGATCAGCGCCGGAACCCAATCGTCGCGCAGCCCGGGTTCGGCCCATTCGGCCAGCAGCAGCGCCGCCGAGCGGGTGCCGCCGACCGCCATCATGAAGGCCGGGGCGGCGCGTTCGAACAGCGGGTTGCTGGCGGCGAACAGCGTCAGCGGCATGCCCATGCCGCCGAAATCCTCGGCGTGTTCCAGCCCCATCCAGCCGTTCGCGGCCAGCGCGTCAAAGGCGGCGTGATAGGCGACAGGCACTCGCACGCGCCCGCCCTCGAACAATGCGCCCTGACGGTCGGCGGCGACATCGACGGGGGCGACCACGTCCTCGGCCATCTTGGCAGCTTCGGTCAGGATCGAGGCGACGGTGGCCTCGTCCAGTTCCCCCCGCGCCCGCGCCCAGTTGGGGGTGCGGGCGAGGGCGTCGAGCATGGCATCGGCATCGGAACGGTAGGTCACATCAGGCTCGGCAGGTAGAGGATGAAGGCGGGGAAGGCGATGGCCAGCACCACGACGACCAGATCGGCGGCGAGGAACGGGATCACGCCGCGGAAGATCTGCGCCACGGTCGCGTATTTGCCCGCGACGTTGCGGATGACAAAGACGTTCATGCCGACCGGTGGGGTAATCATGCCGATCTCGAGCAGTTTGACCAGCAGCACGCCGAACCACACCAGATCGATGCCCTGCGCCCGGAAGATCGGCAGCAGCACCGGCAGCGTGACCATCATGGCGCCGAAGGGTTCCATGAACATGCCGAGGATCAGGTAGATGATGACCACGATCACCATGAGCTGCACATAGGACAGGTCGGCCCCGGCGACAAAGCTGGACAGGAAGCCCGACAGGCCGGACAGGCCCAGGAACCGGGTGAACATCGCCGCGCCAACGCCGATGATGAACAGCGAGGACGAGGTTTGCAGCGTCTCGATCATCGAGGTCTTGAAGATGTCCCAGCTCAGCCGCTTGGTGGCGACACCGATCAGCAGCGAGCCCAGCGCGCCGACCGCCCCGGCCTCGGTCGCGGTGAACAGGCCCGAGAACAGCCCGCCGAACACGATGGTCATCAGCAGCAGCACCGGCCAGATGTTGAGCAGCGCCTTGCGGGTATCGAGCCCCTCGGCATCCAGCGGCCGGGGCGGGGCGATATCGGGGCGCAGCCAGCAGGTCAGCAGCACGACGATGGAATAGGACAGCGCCGTGACCAGGCCGATGGTGATGCCGCCGACAAAGACCTTGGTGATCGAGGTTTCGGCAAAGACGCCGAACACGATCATCAGGATCGACGGCGGGATCAGCGCGCCGATGGTGCCGCCCGCCGCAATCGCGCCCGAGGCGAAGCTGGGCGAATAGCCGGATTTCACCATCTCGGGGATGGCGATGCGGCCCATGGCGGCGGCGGTGGCCAGCGACGAGCCGCAGACCGCGGCAAAGCCCGAGCAGGCAAAGATCGAGCTGATCGCCAGCGCGCCGGGCACGCGGCGCAGCACGGCCTTGGCGGCCTCGAACAGCCCGCCGGTCAGGCCCGCATGATAGCTGATGAAGCCCATCAGCAGGAACATCGGCACCGCCGAGAGGGTCCAGTTGGCGATGAACGAGAAGGGGGTGTTGGCAATGATGCCGATGGCCGGGTTCAGGCCCAGCATCCAGGCCACGCCGCCGAACGACACGCCGATCAGCGCGATGGCGACCGGCACCCGCAGCGCCAGCAGCACGAACAGCGCGGCGACGCCGGCAAAACCGATGGTGATGCTCATACGCGGGTGTCCTTGACGGGTGCGATCAGGCGAATGAAGGTGATGAGCGCGGCGATGCCGAAGCCCAGCGGCGGAATCCAGTAGGCGGGCCAGGTCAGCACGCGGGTGCTGTTGGCCATGAGATAGCTGCCGATCGCCGAATTGCGCATCGCCGTCTGCAGCGTCACGAAGGCGAGGATGGCGTAGACCAGCGTCGAGATCAGCGACACGAGGCGGTCGGACAGGCGGATCATGCCGGGGCTCATGAAGCCGTCGATGAATTCGACCGAGACCATGCCGCCGGTGCGTTCGACCCAGGCCAGCGGGATGAAGGCCAGCGAGACCATGTAATAATGCGTCACCACCTCGAAGGTGGCGGGGATCGGGCGATTGAACAGGTTGCGCATGGTGATGTCGGCCGCGACATGCATCATCAGCGCCAGCGTTGCGATGGCGCCAAGAATGGCAAGCAGCGCCAGCGCCTTGTCCTGGATCAGCTCCAGATGTTTCATGTGGGTTCCCTCGGAACGGACGCCTCGCAGGGGTGTGCCGCCGGGGTGAACCGGCGGCACGGATGCGGCTCAGTTGCCGCCGTAGGTGGCGTAATCGACGTTCGCCCAGACCGCGTCGTACACGCGGGCGGCCATGGCGACGGGGTCATTGTTGACCTCTTCGGCGACGGCCTGCCATTGGGTGTACAGTTCCTGGAAGCGGGCGATGCGCTCTTCGGCGTCGGCGATGCCGAAGCGTTCGGTCGCAATCTGGGCCGCGGTCGCGGCTTCGGTGGCGATGAATTCTTCGACGGCGCTGACGAAGGCCTCGTCCGCCTGATGGATTTCGATGCCCGCGGCGACGGCGGCCGCTTCGGCCTCCATCGGCATCGAACGGCCCCAGCGGTCGGTGAAGTCGGCGTTGGCGCGGTTCGCGGCCCGGGCCATGGCGGCGCGGTCCTCGACCGACAGGCTTTCCCAGGTGGCGCCCGAGGTCATGAAGTTCGACGTCGCCTGATAGAGGCCCAGCGGCAGGAACGTGACGTGGCGGATCACCTCGACCAGACGGAACGAGATGAGGTCGGCGATGGAGGCCATCGACCCGTCAACAACGCCCGAGCTGACGGCCTCGAACGTGTCGTTGACCGAGATCTGCGCGGGCACGGCGCCGAAATGCTCGGCAAAGCGGGCCCAGGGCGCACCGCCCGACCGCAGGCGCAGGCCCTGCAGGTCAGCGACCGAATGCACCGGACGGGTCGAGAGGATCTCGTAGACGTCCGAGGCGCCCGAGCCGAGATAGACGAAGCCGAAGTTGCTCAGCTCCTGCTGGCAGGGTTCGCATTCGACGATGAACTGGGTCATCGCCGCGGCAGCCGCCTGGCTGTTGCCCGAGGTCAGCGACAGCTCGCCGGCCAGCGCCATATAGGGCAGTTCCGCCGGGTAATAGAGCGGCAGGAAGTTGCCGACTTCGGCGACCTGGCTTTGCAGCGCGTCCTTCATCTGGCCGAGGTTGACGACTTCCGGTCCCAGCATGGTGGTGCCCAGACGGCCCTCGGATTCCTCGGGCAGGTACTGGCCGAAGTTGGTGTAGAGCACACCGTTCGCCGGATGGGCGGGCGGGGCAGCCGGAGCCACGCGCAGGATACGGTCCTGGGCCGCGGCGGTGAAGGCGAGGACGGACGCGGCCAGCGTCAGCCCGGCAAGTTTCGACAGTTTCATAGTGGTCTCCTCCCAAAGACGCCCGATTGCTCAGAGTTTCAGCAACCTCTTTGCGTTCTCTTTCAGGATGAGGGGGCGCACCTCGTCCCGAAAATCCGATTTTTCGAAGTCGGCCAGCCAGCGGTCGGGCGTGATCGCCGGCCAGTCCGACCCGAACAGCATCTTCTTTCGCAGCATGGTATTGGCGTAACGCACCAGAATTTCAGGGAAATACTTGGGCGACCAGCCGGAAAGGTCGATATAGACGTTGGGCTTGTGCTGGCAGACCGAGAGCGCCTCTTCCTGCCAGGGAAAGCTGGGATGGGCCAGAACGATGGGCATGTCGGGGAAATCGACCGCCACATCGTCGAGATACATCGGGTTCGAATATTTCAGCCGCATCCCCATGCCGCCGCGCATCCCCGAACCGACCCCGGTTTGCCCGGTATGGAACAGCGCGATGGCGCCTTCCTCGGCGATGGCCTCGTAGAGCGTATAGGCCATGCGGTCGTTGGGATAGAAGCCCTGGAACGTGGGGTGGAACTTGAACCCCTTGATGCCGAAGTCGCGCACCAGCCGCCGGGCCTCGCGCGCGCCGAACTTGCCCTTGTGCGGGTCGATCGAGGCGAAGGGGATCAGGATGTCGTCGTTCTCGGCGGCGATCTGCGCCACTTCCTCGTTGTGATAGCGCCGGAAGCCGGATTCGCGTTCGGCATCGACGGGAAAGATCACCGCGGCGATCTTGCGCTCGCGGTAATAGGCGGCGGTGTCCTGCACGGTGGGCAGCATGCCCTCGGCCCCGGCCGGGTTCTTGAAATAGGCCGCCATGCCCGACTGGAATTCGTTGTAACCGTCATCGCGGCAGGCATCGCACGGCTCTTCGGCGTGGGTGTGGAAGTCGATGGCGATGATGTCGTCGAGATTCACGGGCATTCGGGGGCCTCTTTGAAAGCGAGTTTGCTCAGCAGCATCAGCAACTGGGCGCGGTCCTCTTCGGTCAGGCCGACCTTTTCGGCGGCGTGGACGTCGAGGAAATTCTGGCGATAGCGGTCGAGATAGGCCGTGCCCGCCGGTGTCAGCGACAATTGTACCGAACGCCGGTCCTCGGGCGGGACCATCCGCTTGACCAGCCCGTCGCGCACCATGCGCTGGATCAGCTTGGTCATATGCGCGGGCTTGATGTGCAGGGTGCGCGCCAGGGTGCCCTGACGCAAGCCCGGGTTCAGCCCGATGACCCAGATCACCGTGAATTCGCCCGGCTTGACGTCGGTGCCTTCGAACGCCCGGAAGAAATGCTCGAACGAGGCGATCTGCGCCACCCGCAGCATGAAGCCCAGCGAATGGGGCAATTCGCCCAGAGAGACGATCTCGTCACCGGTGGCGAAGGGGGCGTTCACGGGCCCCGGCCTTATTCGTCAGGCCGGGCGACCTTGCCCGCGCGCTTGTTGAGGAAGGCGTTGAGGCGTTCTTCGGCCTCGGGGCTGGTGGCGGTGAACGAGGCGATGAAGCTTTCGACAAACAGCCCGTCGTCGGTGGCCATGTCGTTGATCCGCGGCAGGGCGTGGATGACGGCATAGGTCGAGATCGGCGCATTGGTCGCGGCATGCCGGGCCAGGTCGATGGCCTTGGCCAGCGCCTGACCGGCATCGACGACGTAATTGACGACATTCCAGCGTTCGGCGGTGTCGGCGTCGATGGAGCGACCGGTCAGCATCAGATCGGTCATCCGCGACACGCCCATCAGCCGCGCGGTGCGCACCGAGGCGCCGCCGCCGACGAAGATGCCGCGCTGGCCCTCGGGCAGGGCAAAGAAGGCGGTGCGGTCGGCGACGCGCACATGCACCGAACTGGCCAGTTCCAGCCCGCCGCCCACGACCGCGCCATGCATCGCGGCGAACCACGGCAGCTTGCCACGCTGGATGCGGCCAAACACCTCATGCCAGCGGCGCGAGCCATGCACGCCTTCGAACGGGGTTTTCTTGACGTGTTCGGCCAGATCGAGCCCGGCGCAGAAATGCGGGCCATGGCCGTGGATGACAGCGGCCTTGGACCTGCCCTCGACCTCGGTGATGACGTCGTTGAGTTCCTCGACAAAGGCGTCCGAGATCGCGTTGCGTTTCTGCGGGCGATTGAGGCCCACGATCGCAACATCGCCGTTATACTCAAGTGTGAGGTAATCCATTCCTGGCCCTGTCGCTGTGGTGAAGCGAACCGCCCCTCCCGGCCGATTCCTGACAACAGTATCCTGGCAAAAAGTATCCGTGTAAACAATTAATCGCTATCCGCAGAAAAAGTATCCGTGTAAACCTTTCGCCGGGAGGACTGGACCATGAAAGAATCACCGCTTCGCGCCGTCAAGCTCTGGAACCCCGATGTGGACTGGGAGCGCCGCGACGACGGCACGATCCTGGTCTGGCAGAACGGGCCGCTGGGCGAGTATCCGCCGCGCATCTCGGACCGAATTCACCATTGGGCGGGGCTGCGGCCCGATGTCACCTGGATGGCCGAGCGGGGGCCCGATGGCGACTGGCAGCGCGTCAGCTATGCGCAGATGCTGGGCCATGTCCGGGCGATCGGGCAGGCGCTGCTGGACATGGGGCTGTCCACCGAGCGGCCGCTGCTGATCCTGTCGGGCAATTCCGTGCCGCATGCGCTGATGGCGCTGGGGGCGCAATATGTCGGCATCCCCTCGGCGGCGATTGCCCCGGCCTATTCGACCACCGGCACGGTGTTTGAAAAGCTGGTCTCGGTGCGCGACCAGATCACCCCCGGCGCGGTGTTTGCCGACGATCTGGCCCCCTATGCCCGGGCCATTGCCACGGTTCTGCCCGACCTGCCGCGCCTCGCGGTGCAGGGCGAGGGGCTGGCGCAGGGCTGGGAGGCGCTGCTGGCCACCCCGGTAACGGCGGCGGTCGATGCCGCCAATGCCGCCACCGGTCCCGAGACCATCGCCAAGTTCCTGTTCACCTCGGGCACCACCGGCTCGCCCAAGGCGGTGATCCAGACCCAGCGCATGATGTGCGCCAACATGGAGCAGATGACCGATTGCTATGCCTTCCTGCGCGACGAGGCGCCGATCATTCTGGACTGGGCGCCGTGGAACCATGTCGCGGCCGGAAATCTGGTGTTCAACGCGGCGATCTATAACGGCGGCACCTTTTATATCGACGGCGGCCGCCCGACGCGCGAGCTGATGCCGCAGACCATCGCCAACCTGCGCGAGGTGCGGACCAACTGGTATTTCAACGTGCCCTTCGGCTATGAAATGCTGGTCGAGGCGATGCGCGCCGATCCGACGCTGGCGCAGGCGTTCTACGGCGATCTGAAGCTGATGTACTACGCGGGTGCCGCCATGGCGCGGCACACCTGGGATGCGCTGGAGGATCTGGCGGTCAGGACGACGGGCGAGCGTATCCAGTTGGGCACCGGCCTGGGCGCCACCGAGACGGCGCCGTTCTCGCTGTTCAACACCGATCCGCATGCCGAAGCCGGTTGTATCGGCGTGCCCGCCAAGGGCATCACCCTCAAGCTGGTGCCGGTCGAGGGGAAATGGGAAGTGCGGCTCAAGGGGCCGAACGTGACCCCGGGCTATTGGCGCAACGACAAGCTGACGCGCGAGGCTTTCGACGAAGAGGGGTTCTATTGCCTCGGCGATGCGCTGCGGTTTGCCGATCCGGAAGACCCGGCCAAGGGGTTCTTCTTTGACGGCCGGGTCGCCGAGAACTTCAAGCTGTCCACCGGCACCTGGGTTTCGGTCGGGGCGCTGCGCGCCAAGCTGACCGACGCGCTGGGCGGGCTGGCCCGCGATGCGGTGATCGTCGGCGAGGGCGAGGACAGTCTGGGCGCGCTGCTGGTGCCGTTCCGCCCGGCCATCGAGGCGCTGGTGGGCGAGGGGGCCTTGCCCGACGCGGTGCTCTATAACCACCCCAGATTGCGCGCCGCGCTGGCCGAGCGTCTGGCGGCGTATAACGCCACCGCCACCGGCTCGTCGCTGCGGGTGCCGCGGGCGATGATGATGGTCGAGCCGTTGCACATGGACCGCGGCGAGGTGACGGACAAGGGGTCGGTCAACCAGCGCGCGGTGCGCAGCCATCGGGCCGATCTGGTGGCGGCGCTCTATGCGGGCGACGCGCGGGTCATTCTGGGCAGGAAAGGATAAGCCATGCAGATCGAGGGATCATCGGCGCTGGTGACGGGCGGCGGCTCGGGCCTGGGTGAGGCGACGGCGCGGATGCTGGCGGCGCGCGGCGCGAAGGTGACGGTGCTGGACCGCGACGGCGCGCGGGCGCAGGCGGTGGCGGCGGCGATCGGCGGCCTGGCGGCGGCGGCGGATGTCACCTCCGAGGCCGAGGTGAACGCGGCGCTGGATGCGGCGACGACGGCGCAGGGCGCGCCGCGGATCGTGGTGAACTGCGCCGGGATCGGCACCGCCGGGCGGGTGCTGGGCCGCGAGGGGCCGCTGGCGCTGTCGGAGTTCCAGCGCACCATCAGCATCAATCTGATCGGCACCTTCAACGTGCTGCGGCTGGCGGCGGCGCGCATGGCGGCGCTGGAGCCGCTGGACGACGGCGAGCGCGGCGTGGTGATCAACACCGCCTCGGTGGCCGCTTTTGACGGGCAGATCGGTCAGGCGGCCTATTCGGCGTCGAAGGGCGGCATCGTGGCGATGAGCCTGCCGGTGGCGCGCGAACTGGCGCGGGTCGGCGTGCGGGTCAATGTGATCGCGCCGGGGATCTTTCTGACGCCCCTCTTGTTCACCCTGCCCGAAGAGGCGCAAAAGGCGCTGGCGGCGGATATTCCGTTTCCGCAGCGGCTGGGCGATCCGGCGGAATTCGCCGATGCGGTGTGTTTCCTGGCGACGAACCGCTATGTGAACGGCGAGTGCCTGCGGCTGGACGGCTCGGCGCGGCTGAAGGCGAAGTAGGCGCGGGCCTCGGGGGGCATCGAGCCCCCCGAGGCCCGGCGGGCTGCCGCCCGCACCCGCCCGGAGGGAGCGCACGCGCCCCCTCCGGACCTCCCCCCGTGAGTACTTTCGGCAAGATGAAGCGCGGGGTTTGCGCGGGCCGGGGAAATGTATACATTCATCTGTATACATGGGGGGGCCATGGCCGAATCGAAGAGCGTCAATCTGACCAAGCGCGCGACCTATGAGTTGCGCCAGCGGATCATTCACGGCGGATTGCCGGGCGGCACGCGGCTTTATGAAGTCGCGCTGTCCGAGGAGCTGGAAATCTCGCGCACGCCGGTGCGCGAGGCGATGTCGCGGCTGGCCGAAGAGGGCCTGCTGGAGCGCGCCCCGGGCGGCGGGTTTCAGGTGCGTTCGTTCAGCCTGCGCGATGTCACCGATGCGATAGAGCTGCGCGGGGTGCTGGAGGGCACGGCGGCGCGGCTGGCGGCCGAACAGGGCGCCGACATCGTGCAACTCAAGGAAATCAAGACGATACTCGACCGTCTGGACGGATGTTTTGCCGTGCCGGGCAGCAAGGGCGAGGAACATATCGACTTTGACGCCTATAGCGAGCTGAACGCTCTGTTCCATTGCCGGCTGGCCGAGCTGTGTCAGAGCCCGGTGATCCTGCGCGAGCTGGAGCGGGTGAAATCGCTGCCGTTTGCCTCGCCCTCGGCCTTTGTGCTGGGGCGCAGCGAGACGGCGCGGTCGCACCGCTCGCTGTTCATGGCGCAGGAGCAGCACCGCGCGCTGGTGCAGGCGATCGAGCAGCGCGAGGGGGCGCGGGCCGAGGCCATTGCCCGCGAACACGCGCGGATCGCCCGCGGCAACCTGGAATCGGCCTTTGTCGCCGATGCGCAGGCGCCGGAAGCCATGCCGGGCATGGCGCTGATCATCCGTTGATGCTGCGCATGCATACACGCTAGGGCGAATTTCTGCCGCGCGCGGCGGTTTCCCCTTGCCAAGCGGCGCATTTCTTCCCATGGTGTATACATTCTTGCCTTGGGAGGAGAATCGAAATGGCTGCTACCAGCCTTGAAGCCCTGATCGCTCAGAACGGGGGCAACCCCGTGTCGATGCTGCGCAATTCGAAAGTCGGCATGTATGTCTATCCGGTCGTCGCACCGGAATTCTCGAACTGGCGCGTCGAACAGGAAGCCTGGCGCAACAGCGCCGTGCTGTTCGACCAGTCGCACCACATGGACGAAGTCATCGTCGAGGGGCCGCAGGCCACCGAGTTCCTGGCCCATCACGGCATCAACTCGTTCTCGAACTTCGACCTGAACCGCGCCAAGCACTTCGTTCCGGTCACGCCGAACGGCCATGTCATCGGCGACCACATCATTTTCCGCGAGCGTGAGGACAAGTACATCCTCGTCGGCCGCGCGCCCACCTCGAACTGGCTGATGTTCGCCGCTGCCTATGGCAACTGGAATGTCCGCCTGCGCTATGACCCGCGTTCGCCGAGCCGCCCCGAGGGCGAGCGGGTGCTGCGCGAGCATTACCGCTTCCAGATCCAGGGCCCCGATGCCCCGGCGATCTTTGAAAAGATGAACGGCGGCCCGATCCCGGACATCAAGTTCTTCCACGTCGAATGGATCAACATCGGTTCCAAGAAGGTGCAGGCGCTGCGTCACGGCATGTCGGGCGCGCCGGGTCTGGAAATCTGGGGTCCGTACAAGGACAAGGATTACATCCACTCGACCATCCTGCAGGCCGCCCGCGATGCCAAGGTCAACCTGGTGCAGTGCGGCAGCCGCGCCTATTCGACCAACACGCTGGAATCGGGCTGGATTCCCTCGCCGCTGCCCGGCATCTATACCGGCGATGGCATGCTCAAGGATTACCGCGAGTGGCTGGGCGCCGATATGTATGAATCGGCGGGCGCCATCGGCGGTTCGTTCGTTTCGGACAATATCGAAGATTACTACGTCAACCCGTTCGAACTGGGTTATGACTTCTACATCGGCTGGAAGAAGAAGGACTTCATCGGCAAGGACGCCCTTGTGAAGATGAAGGAAGCGGGCAACAGCCGCAAGAAAGTCACGTTCGAATGGAACCGTGACGATGTCCTCAAGGTCATCGCCTCGTCGTTCGAGCAGGGCATCCCCTACAAGTGGATCGACTTCCCGCAGCCCAACTATGCCTCGTCCTCGGCCGACCGCGTCGAGAAGGATGGCAAGATGGTCGGCATGTCGATGTTCAACGGCTACAGCTTCAACGAGCGTTGCGTGCTGAGCCTTGGCGTGGTGGACCCGTCGGTTCAGGTCGGCGACGTGCTGACGCTGAAATGGGGCGAGCCCGAAACCACCGGCAAGACCTCGACCGAGAAGCACCGTCAGGCCGAGATCCGCGTCCGCGTGTCGCCGACGCCGTATTCCGCCGAGGCGCGCAGCAACTATGCCGATAGCTGGCGGACCCGCACCGAGGTCTGACCGGACTGCTCCCCGGGGCGGCGCCAGCAGGGTGCCGCCCCGGATTTTCCGACCCGGGCCGGGCGGGTTACTATAGCCTTCTCTTATAGCGAGCGCCGCGGAATCCATTTGGTGCCGCGGCAGATTCGGTCATAATTGGCCCGGACGAAAGTCACACCGGGGCAGGGCCCCGAACCTTGGGAGGAACTACCATGATGAATTTCCGCAAACTCCGCGCCTTTGGCGCGGCTACTGCCGTTGCCGCCGCTCTGGCCGCGCCCGCTGGCGCCGAAGAGCTGCGTTTCGCCCATTTCGTGGCGCCGGGCCATACGCTGACCGCCTCGACCATCGAGCCGCTGCAGGCCGCTGTCGCCGCCTCGGGGCTGACGATCCGCGTCTATCCGGGTGGCGAACTGGGCGCCGGGCCGCTGGAGCAATATGTCCGCGTGCTGCAGGGCGTCGCCGATATGGTCTGGGGCCTGCAGGGCTACAATTCGTCGCAGTTCCAGCGCACGATGATCTCGGAGCTGCCGGGCGTGCTGGGCGAGGGCCAGACCGGCTATGACGCGATCTGGAACGCCTATGACGCCGGCCAACTGGCCAGCGAATTCCCGGGCACCGTGCCGCTGGCGTTGTGGCTGAGCGAGCCGAACGTCATCATCATGCGCGGCCGCAACGTGCGCACCCCGGCCGATCTGGCCGGTCTGAAGATCCGGGTTTCAGGTTCGGCGGCGGCGGCGCTGGTGGAATCGCTGGGCGCGACCCCGGTGCAGATGCCCGCGGGCGAGATCTATAACGCGCTGCAGACCGGCCTGATCGATGGCCTGATCACCGGCGCCTCGGCCATCGGTGATTTCCGGCTGGACGAAGTGGCCGACAGCTATACCTTTGGCGCGCCCCTCGGCCATATCTCGTTCTACGTCGTGATGAACCAGGCGCGCTATGAGGGCCTGTCGGCCGAGCACCGCGCGGCCATCGATTCGATCGCCGGTCGCACGCTGTCGGCCTCGGCCGAAGAGGGCTGGAACGCCCGCGCCCTGCAGGTGATCGAGCAGCTTCACGCCGCCGGTGACAACACCATGATCGAGCTGACCGACGAGGAAATCGCCGCCTTTGGCGCGCTGACGCTGCCGGTGCGCGATCAGGTCATCGCCACGATCGACGGCGGCGCCGAAGTTCTGGCGACGATGCAGGGCAACTGAATGCTGCGCGCCCTGGACACGTTTGCGGGCAGGGTCATTTCCCTGATCGCGGTTGTTGGCACCCTCGGTCTGATGACCGAGGTGGCCGTCATTCTTGCCGACGTGACAGGGCGCTATTTCGGTGCGCCCATCCGCGGCGCTCAGGACGTCACGCAGATGTCGATGGTGGTGCTGGTCTTTGGCGGCATGGCGCTGTGCGACCGGCTGGGGGGGCATATCTCGGTCGATCTGTTCGAGCGGCATTTCCCCGGCTGGCTGAACCATCTGGCGGATATCGTGGCGGCGTTGCTGGGTGCGGCGATCTTTGCGGGCATTGCCTGGACAAGCTGGGAAAGCGCGGGTCTCTCGCGCCTTCTCAACTCGGCGACCAATATCATCCGTCTGCCGAAATACTGGTTCCAGTATTTCGTCATCGTCGCATCGCTGGTGGCCGTGTTCGGCATGGCGCTGCGGGCGCTGGTGTTGATCGTCGGCGGGCCGGTCCAGAAGGCCAAATCGGAAATGGGGCATTCGGCATGACGACTTTCTCTGTTGGCGTCATCGGCGTCCTGATCCTGTTTGCGCTGCTGGCGCTGCGTATCCCGGTGGCCTTTGCCATGTTCGCCGTGGGTTTTGGCGGCATCTGGATGCTGAACGGTCTGGGGGCGGCGAAAAGCCTGCTGGCGTCCGAGGCGTTTACCCTGGCGTCGATGCCGGAACTGGTGGTGGTGCCGCTGTTCATCCTGATGGGCAACGTCGCCAGCGAGACCGGCATGAGCCGCAGATTGTACGACGCGGCCTATGCGATCATCGGCCGGGTGCGTGGCGGTCTGGCCAGCGCGACGGTGATCGGCTGCGGCGGTTTCGCGGCGCTGTCGGGCTCGTCGGTGGCCTCGGCGCTGACCATGGGCAAGGTCTCGCTCGCCGAGATGGACCGTTTCAACTATGATCCGCGCCTGTCTACCGGCGCGGTGGCGGCGGGGGGCACGCTGGGCATCCTGATCCCGCCGTCGACCGGTTTCGTGATTTACGCCATCCTGACGCAGGAATCGATCGGCCGCCTGTTCCTGGCCGGCGTTCTGCCGGGCCTTTTGCTGCTGGGCATGTTCGTGCTGACGATCACGCTGCTGTGCACGCTGAACCCCGAGATGGGCCCCCCGGGCCCGCGCACGACGGCCGCCGAGAAACTGCGCGCCTTCATCGGGGCGCTGCCGATCCTGGCGGTCATCAGCCTGACCATCGGCGGTATCTATTCCGGGGTGTTTTCGCCGGTCGAGGCCTCGGCCGTGGGGGCGGGGATGTTCATCGTCATCGGCCTCGTGACCCGCAAGCTGACGCTGCGCGCCTTCTGGGCGGCGGGGCGGTCATCGGTTGTCACCACGGCGACGGTGATGCTGATCCTGATCGCGGCGCATATGATCAACCCGTTCCTGGCGCTGAGCCATATCCCGCAGGAGCTGGGCGAGTTCCTGACCGGGCTGGACCTGCCGCGCATGGCGATCCTGTTCCTGATCCTGGGCTGCTATCTGATCCTTGGCTGCTTTCTCGAAGGCTTTGCCATGCTGGTGCTGACCATGCCGATCTTCTTTCCGATCATCCAGCAACTGGGTTTCGATCCGATCTGGTTCGGTGTGCTGGTGGTGCTGACGCTGGAGATGGGGCTGATTTCGCCGCCGGTGGGGGTGAACGTGTTCATCGTGAAATCGGTGGCGACGCAGGTGCCGCTGGGCACGATCTTTCGCGGGGTGATGCCGTTCTGGCTGGCGATGATCGTCACGTTGCTGCTGCTGGTGGCTTTCCCGCAGATCGCGCTGTTCCTGCCCAACACGATGATCGACTGACATGACCACGCTGCTGATCCCCGGCCTTTTGTGTGATGCCCATTGCTGGCAATCCGTCCTGTCGCGGATGGATGCCGCGGTGGCGGATCTGTCCACGCAGGACAATCTCACCCGGATGGCCGAGGATCTGCTGGCGCTGTACCCCGGGCGCCTGCGGGTGGCCGGGCATTCCATGGGCGCCCGCGTCGCGCTGGAGATGGCGCGGCTGGCGCCCGGACGGATCGAGAAGCTGGCGCTGCTGGACACCGGCATTCATCCGCTGCGCCCGGGCGAGCCGGAAAAGCGCGCCGAGATCGTGCGCTATGCCTATGACCACGGCATGCAGGCGCTGGCCGACCGCTGGCTGCCGCCGATGGTCTGGCAGGGCAACCAGTCGGATGCGGCGCTGATGGCCGGGCTGAACGCCATGGTGCTGCGGATGAACCCCGACCTGCACGCCCGCCAGATCAAGGCGCTGGTGGATCGGCCGGATGCCTCGGCCTATCTGGCCCAGATCGCCTGCCCGGTGCTGCTGATCGTTGGCCGTCAGGACCAATGGTCGCCGGTTTCCCAGCATGAGGACATGCTGGCCCTGCTTCCCGACGCCCGCCTCGAGATCATCGACGAGGCCGGTCACTTTGCCCCGGTCGAGCGGCCCGAAGCGGTCGCCGACCTTCTGGTTCCTTTCCTCAAGGACTGACACGACATGAACGATCCGATCCCCGACACCCCGCTCTTTGACCGGGAACGGTCGCACTTGGGCTATGCGCTGAACAAGATGGCGATGTCGCTGGTCAGCGCCGACAACCGCGCCGCCTTTGCCGCCGACGAGGAAGCCTACCTCGACCGCTATGCCCTGAGCGCCGGGCAGCGCGCCGCGGTGCTGGCGCGCGACTGGCACGAGATGGTGCGGCAGGGGGGCAACATCTTTTATATCCTCAAGATTTCGGCGCTGAACCCGATGCCGGTCACGGCCATCGGCGCCGCGCAGGTCGGCATGAGCCACGAGGATTTTCTGGTGGAACGTTTGGGCAAGGAGCGGCGTCATGGCTGAACTGATCGGTGGTTGCGGCACCTCGCATGTGCCTTCGATCGGCATCGCGCTGGACCGCGGATTGCGGGATACGCCCGACTGGAAGCCGTTCTTTGACGGCTATGTTCCGGCGCAGGACTGGATCGCCGCGCAAAAGCCCGACATCGCCGTGGTGATCTTCAACGATCACGGCAATGCGTTCTTCCTCGACCGGGTGCCGACTTTGGCGCTGGGTGTGGCCGAGGAATACCAGATCATCGACGAGGGCTGGGGCAAGCGCGATCTGCCGCCGTTCAAGGGCGCGGCCGATTTTTCCTGGCATCTGGCGGATGCGATGGTCGAGGGGCATTTCGACCCGCTGATCTGCCGCGAGATCGAGCTGGACCACGGCATTCAGGTGCCGATGGAGCTGTTCTTTGGCCGCCCCAAGGAATGGCCGGTCAGGATCGTGCCGATCTTTGTGAACACCGTGCAATTCCCGATCCCGACGCCGCAGCGCATGTGGGAACTGGGCAAGCTGTTGCGCAAGGCCATCGAAAGCTGGCCGGGCGACGAGAAGATCGTCGTGTTCGGCACCGGCGGGCTGACCCATCAGTTGCAGGGCGCGCGGGCCGGGTTCATGAACCGCGAGGCCGATCAGGACTGGCTGGCCGAGATCGGCCCCAACCCGGAAAAATACCGCGGCTGGACGCGCGAGCAATTCGTGGAAACCTTCGGCTCGGAAGGGGCGGAACTCATCATGTGGCTGGTGATGCGCGGCGCCATGGACGAGCGCGTGAATACCGTGATGTCGCATTACTATGCCCCGGCGTCGATGACCGGCGCGGGCATGGTGGTGCTGGAGAACGCCGCGCAACCCGAGGCCGCCTGATGTTTTTCCTCATGCACTGCAGCCACCGCCCGAACGCCGATGCCGACCGCGACCGCCTGCGTCCGGCGCATCGGGACTGGAACAAATCGGGCGGCGAGGGGCGGGTTTCCGTGCTGACCGGCTCGGCGCTGTGGGACGCGGACGGCGTGGCGACCGGGCATTGGGGCATTCTGGAGGCCCCGTCGCTGGCGGCGGCGCGCGCCTATACCGATGGCGACCCTTTCGTAACGGGTGGCGTTGTCACCCAGGTTTCGCTCACGCGGATGGCCGACAGTTTCGCGGCCGACCGCATCAACCCCCGCATGACCACCTGACACCGGAGGAACCTGTCATGGCCCTGTTCAACCTGCGCGCCAACAAGGGCGCGACCGAGAAAAGCGAAACGCTGGCGGCGCTGCTGGAGGGCACCTCGATCGAGGTGATGCCGCGCACCGCCGCCAAGATCGAGAGTTTCGCCGAGATCCTGCCGCAGGGCACGCGGGTCTATGTCGCGCATATCGACGGCACGCCCATCGACGAGATGGTCGAGACCGTCAAGCGCCTGACCGACGAAGGCTTCAAGGCGATGCCGCATGTGCCGGGCCGCATCATCGACAGCCGGGCCACGCTGGAAACCTGGCTGAAACGCTATCGCCATGAGGCGGGGGCCGATCAGGCGCTGGTGTTGGCGGGCGGTGTGCCGGGCGTGGCGGGCGAGTTCACCTCGGCCATCGACCTGCTGAAAACCGGGCTCTTTGACCAACTGGGCTTCACGCGGCTGCATGTCGCCGGGCATCCCGAGGGCAACAAGGACATCGACCCCAAAGGCGGCACCGCGGTCGTCGATGAGGCGCTGATGTGGAAACAGGGGTTCTCGGAACAGACCGACGCCGAGATGGCGATTGCCACGCAATTCGCCTTTGAGGCCGGGCCGATCATCGCCTGGGCCGAGCGGCTGGCGGCGATGGGGATCACCCTGCCGATCCATCTGGGCGTGGCGGGGCCGACCAAGCTGCAGACGCTGATCAAATTCGCCATCGCCTGCGGCGTCGGCCCCTCGCTGACCGTGTTGCAGAAACGGGCGATGGATCTGACCAAGCTGCTGGTGCCCTTCGCGCCGACCGATCTGCTGACCGAGATCGCCGCCTACAAGACCGCGCATCCCGACAGCCTGCTGACGCATATCCACCTGTTCCCGCTGGGCGGCATCAAGGCCTCGGCGGAATGGCTGGGCGAGCATCGGTGAGCGGGCATCGGTGAGCGGGCATCGGTGAGCGGGCATCGGGGGGCTGCCGCCCCCCGAACCCCCTGCTTCAAGGGGGGCACGCCCCCCGGCCGCGCCACGGGCGCGGCGTTCTCGGCTGGAACGCCCCACCGGGGCGTTCCCGAGGCGCCTCGAACCCCGTGAGTATTTTCAGCAAGATGAAAGCCGTTTGAGCCACGCAAGGCTGGCGGCGGTGGGACCGCCCGGCCGGTATTCGGCGCCGAAGGGGCCGGGCCAGTCGAGGTCTGGCAGCAGCGCGGCGTAGTCCACGGCGCCGTGGTCCGGGGGGCCGCGGTCAGGGACGGCGGCGAACTGGACATGGCCGATCAGCGCGCGGTGCGCGGCGTAGGTCGCGGCGATATCGCCCTCGGTCCGGCCGACATGGTAACAGTCGAACATCAGTTTCAGGTTGGGGCGGTTGACGGCGCGCAGCACTGCCGCGGCCTGCGCCTGCGTGGCGATGTGGTAGCCCGGCACGTCATGGGCATTGATCGCCTCGATCAGGATCGTCACGCCCTCGGGTGCCGTATCGCAGGCATGGGCGAGGTTGGCGTGAAAGGTTTCCGCGTCGCCCCCAACCCCGGCCATCACATGCACCGCCCCTGTGCCGGTAGCCCGGGCATAGGCAAAAGCCTGATCGAGGGCGGCGCGGGCCTCGGCCTCGCGGCCCTTGAGGGCGGTCAGGCCGAATTCGCCGGGCGCGCCGGGGCGGGTGTTGAGCGAGAGCATCGGCAGGCCGGTCGCGGCCAGTGCGGTGGCGATCTGTGCGGCGGGGGTGGCATAGGGCCAGTGGCATTCCACCGCGGCGAAACCGGCGGCCTTGGCGGCGTGGATCGCCTCAGGCAGCGGCAGGTCGGCCCAGAGGAAGCCCAGATTGGCGGAGAACGCCCTCATAGCGTGACGATATGGTTGTCCCAGGCGCGCGGGTGCAGCGCGAGCGGGGCGGCCTGACCGGCCTGAACCCGCAGCACGCCGCCGCCGCCGTCGGTGGTGACAAAGCCGCCGGGGCAGGGGGCGAGGCCGCAGATGTCAGCGCGCAGCGTTGCGCCGAGGAAGGCGCCCGAGGCGGCGAAGCGGTGCAGCCGTCCGCCGCGCGGCGAGGAGATCGCCACCTCGTCGCCCGAGACGGCGACCGACCCGGCATAGCCCTGCATCAGCGCCTGTTCGGCATCGGGCGCCGAGGCCAGCACCGGCGCCTGCCCGCGGCGATGCAGCCCGAGGAGCGGCACGCGGCGATCGGGCGCCCCTTCCCATTGCAGGGCAAAGGCGAGGATGCCGCCGCGGTGGGCGAGGTGGCGGATCGAATTCTGGTGCAGGTCGGCGGGCAGGGTGACGGTTTCGCTGATCGCGTCACCCTCGAGATAGACCAGCGAGGGCGCCATGCTGGCCAGATTGAGCTTGGTGCGGTCGGTGGGATCGGTGGCGATGCCGCCATTGGCGACGGCCAGGGTGCCCCCCGGCAGGCGCAGCACCTCATGCGGGCCGAGGCCGCCGGTCTCGATCTGGCCGAGGCGGCGGTAATCGGCATCCCAGAGGCCGAGGAAGCCGGTGCTGTCGGAGGCGCGCTGCTCGACGGTATAGAGGCGGTTGCCCAGAGTGTCGAAGGCGCCATGGCCGTTGAACTGCATCCCTTCGGGCGGGGTCAGGTGCCGCAGCAGGGCGCCGGTCGCGCAATCCAGCACCAGCGCAAAGGCGCCCGGGCGGCGGGCGAACACCACCGCCTCGGGCCGGGTCGGGTGCGCGGCGCCGGCGTGGCCACGCGCCGGAAGCGGCAGACGGAAACGGTCGGTCCCGTCCTCGCCGAGGCCGAACAGGGCAAAGCCGCCATCGGCCTCGCGCGCGCAGGCCAGAAAGCGCGGGTTGCCCGCAGCGGCCCAGCCGGGTTTGGGCGCGGCGACGGCCATCAGCCCGGCGAGGAAGGCGCGGCGGCTGGTCATCTCTCAATCCCCGTCGAGCGAGTTGAAACCGGGGGCGACGCCCATCGCCTCGCCGATCCGGGTTATCAGGGCCTCGCCCACCGCGCGGATGCGGCCTTGCAGCGATTCCAGCCGCAGGCGTGCCTGCGGGTCGGCGATGTCCTGAAAGGCGGGGTCGGCGATCCCGATGGCGAAATACTCGGCGGCGGCAAAGGCGGCGTCGAGCGTCGCATCGGGGCCATCGGCGAGCGCGGTGGCCATCTCGTGCAGCGCGGCCATGGACAGGGTGACATTGCGCAGGCTGCGCCCGGCGCGCCAGGTCTCGGCGCGGGCCGGGCGGGGGCGGTCGGGCGTGCCCAGCGGCAGGCCGAGGCGCTGGTCGGCGTTGAACTCGACACCGCCGTGCAACTGGGTGAACAGCGCGCGTTCGGCCTCGGCCGGGGCCAGGAAACGGGCGTTGCCGGGCGCCCCGGCGCTGCGCAGGGCCGGGGCGAAGTCGGTGCGCCAGGCGGTATCGAGGGCGCGGGCCTGCGCGGCGAGATCATGCGCCATGGTTGAAACCAGCGAGCAGGAATAGCTGTCGGGCGCGTAATCGTTGAAATCGGGGTCGTAGAGCATCGTTTCCAGCGCATAGAGCCCGCGCGCCGCCGCCGAAACCTGGGCGAATTCGTCGCTGTGGACGCCCATCGGGTCTTGCGCGGCGATCATCCGGGCCAGCGTGCGCCGACCGCTTGACCGGGCATCGGGCCAGAAGGCGATGGTCAGCGCCGCCTGTTCCTGCGGGCCCAGCCGCAGATGGCCGATGCGCAGCCAGGCATCGAACGCGCTGTTCCACAGCGGCGCCAGATCAGCGGGTTCGCAGAAATCGGCGGCGGTATCGTCGAGCGCCTGCGCTGCCTCGGCAAAGGCGGCGGTGCCGGGCAGGATGTGCCGGTCGAGGACGGCTGCGACATCGGCCAGCGCGGGCGCGGCCACCAGGCAGAGGGCGAGGGCGAGGCGCATCACAGGGACTCCAGAAAGCGCAGCAGGGCGGCGCGGTCGTCAGGGGCCAGCGCCACCACGCCGTCGCGGGCGGCCTGCGCCTCGCCGCCGTGCCAGAGCAGGGCTTCGAACAGGTTGCGCGCCCGCCCGTCGTGCAGGAACTGGGTATGGCCGCTGACCTGCCCGGTCAGGCCGATGCCCCAGAGTGGCGGCGTGCGCCATTCGCTGCCGGTCGCGCGGCCTTCGGGGCGGTGATCGGCGAGGCCGTCGCCCATGTCGTGCAGCAGGAGGTCGGTATAGGGCCAGATGAGCTGAAAGCTGTGTTCGTCGCGCCCGTCGAGCCGGGCGGTGACATAGGCCGGGCGGTGGCAGGCGGCGCAGCCCAGTTCGTGAAAGATGGCGCGGCCGCGCAGCACTTCGGGGTCGTCGGCGTCGCGGCGGGCGGGGACGCCGAGGTTTTGCGCATAGAAGGTCACGAGGTCGAGCGCGGCATCGCTGATTTCGACCCCGCCCTGTTCCGGGTCGCCGCCGTCGGGTGCGGCGCGGCAGTCGGTCTGTGCCTCGGTGCATTCGCCCCAGCCTGCCGGGAACAGCGTGCTCGACAGGCCCATGTCGCCCGAAAACGCCATGGCGGATTGCTGGCGCACGGTGGGGGCCCCGGCCTTGTGGCCAAAGCGGCCCAGCATCGGTTGGCCATATTCCACCGACCAGACGATGTTCGGCCGCCCGGAAATGCCGTCGCCGTCGGCATCGTCGGGATCGGCGAAGGCGAGGATGTCGGCGGTGGCGATCGCTTCGAGCAGGCCGAGGCCCGGCATCTGCGGCGCCACGCGCGGGCTGAGCATCGCGCTGTCGCCCAGGGGGCCAAAGGCCAGATCCTCGGCCCGCCAGGTCGGGCGACGCAGCGAGGCGGTTTCGCCGCCCGCCAGTTCGACCGGGATTTCCGCCCAGTCCACCGCCAGCCGGTATTCGGGCTGCTGGCCCTGAATCGCCAGATCCTGAAGCTGTTCGCCGTAGGCCGGATGCGGCAGCGTGGCGATCCAGTCGGCGATGCCCTGAGGGCCGGGGGTGCCCTGCGGCGCGGGCAGCGAGACGCGCAGGAACATCGACATCGCGCTGTCCTCGTCACCGGCGGGCGGGTGGCCGCGCCCGTCGAGCAGGTGGCAGCTTTGGCAGCCGCGGGCGTTGAACAGCGGGCCCAGCCCGTCCGAGGCGATGGTCGAGGACGGGGCCGAGACCCAGAGCCGGGTGAACAGCCCGTTGCCCAGCCGGAAGGTCATCTGCTGTTCGAAGGTCAGATTGGCCGAGGGCTGCGAAAACGCATCCGACCCGCTGCGCACCCGCACCGTGGCTGCCCCGCCCGCGCGGGTTTCGAACCGCTGCGGCAGGGTCGCATCGCCCGGCGGGGCGACGACGACAGCCACGCGCCGGGCTTCCTGCGCGGTGCGGGGGATGAGGGTCAGATGTGGGTCGGTCAGATCCTGCGCCAGCAGGGCGGCGGGCAGGGCCGAGATCAGCCCTGCCGCCAGAACGGCCCTATTCGGCCGCGTCCATCGGCGCGGCGTTGAGCAGCGCATAGCGTTCGTCTCCAAGACGGTCGTAAAGGGCGATCTGGGTTTCGAGGAAGTCGATATGGCCTTCCTCGTCGGCCAGAAGCTGCTGGAACAGCTCCATCGAGACGTAATCGCCGACCGTCTGGCAATAGCCCCGGGCCTCGCGGTAGAGCGCGGCGGCCTCGACCTCGGCGGCGAGATCGCAGGTCAGGGTTTCGCGCGGGGTCTCGCCGATGCGCAGGGAATCGAGTTTCTGCAGGTTCGGATGGCCTTCGAGGAAGATGATCCGCGCGATCAGCTTGTCGGCGTGCTGCATCTCTTCGATGCTTTCCTCGCGGCTCTTCTTGGCCATCTTGGCCAGGCCCCAGTCTTCCTGCAGGCGAAAGTGCAGCCAGTACTGACTGACCGCGGTCAGTTCCGACCGCAGTGCCTTGTTGAGGTATTCGATGACCTTGGCATCGCCCTTCATGACTCAGTCCTCCATGGTGGCTGCGCGGCGCAAACCGCGGAGCTGCATGGGAACTTCGGTATTCGGATTCGCCCGCAAGGTCGAGAGAAAGGTTTTCATGCAACCGCCGCAATCGGCGGATTTGCCCAAAGCGCGGTACACTTTGCCCGGTGTGATGATCGTCAGCGGGTCAGAGGCGCGCATCCAGTCAACCGCGGCATGAATGTCGCGGTCGCTGATTTGCTGGCAGGAACAGACGATCATCGGCCGCCCCGCTTACTGGAAAACCGCGTCGGGGTTGTCGAGGCTGTCCGAGCCTTCGATGGCGATGCCGTCGAGGTCGAGTGCGGCGATCACCCGTTCGATGTCGCGGGTCTGGGCGACCAGCGCGTTGACGGCGCCCATGATGACCGCTTCGCCCTCGGCATTGCCCGGGGCCAGCATCATGTCATAGCGCATGCCGCCTTCGGCGGTGTTCACCAGCGTCTGCAGCGCCGTGACCGAGGCATCGAGGCTGGCGCGCATCGCCTGATCCAGCACCGGATCGGTGGCGGCGACCAGTGCGCTCAGGCTGGCGCCCGACACGACGCTGCCGTCCACCCGGGTATAATGCCCGGTATAGACGTTGCGAATGCCCAGCCCGTCATAGAAATGGCTGTTGTGGGTGTTGTCGGAAAAGCAATCGTGCTCTTCCTCGGGGTCGTTCAGCATCAGGCCCAGACGGATGCGTTCCCCGGCCAGTTCGCCGTAAGACAGGCTGCCCATCCCGGTCAGGATCGCCGACAGCCCGGCGTTTTCATCGGCCAGCAGGGTTTCGCGCGCCTCGCCGCCGGGTGCCCAATGGGCGGCCATTTCCTCGAGGTCGGCGATCAGCAGGGCGCTGGCGGTGCTGAGGTATGCGCCGCGCCGGTCGCAATTGCCATGCGTGCAGGCATCGCCCGTCGCGTAATCGGTCCAGGGACGATCACCGGCGCCCGCGTCGGTGCCGTTCAGATCCTGGCCCCAGAGCAGGAATTCCACGGCATGATAGCCGGTGGCCACGTTGGCCTCGACCGCCTCGGCCTCTTGCAGCACGTCCTGAAGCAGGGCGGCGTCGATCACCGAGGCGTCGATGGTGTCGCCCGACAGGGTGAAGCGGGGGTTGGCGATGACGTTGAGCTGCGCCAGCGGGTTCTCGTCGCCGCCGACATAGCCGCGTTCGACATAGTCGATCAGCCCCTCGTCGAGCGGCCAGGCGTTCACGCGGCCCTCCCAGTCATCGACGATCGCGTTGCCGAACCGGTAGGCCTCGGTCTGCTGATAGGGCACGCGGGCGGCGATCCAGGCGGCGCGCGCGGCGGCCAGCCCTTCGGCCGAGGGGGCGGCGAGGAAGGATTCGATGGCGGCCTGCAGGGTCTGCGCGGTGCTCAGCGAATCCGCGTACCCGGCCTGGGCGATGTCGGCATAGGTGGTCAGCACCTCGGCCGGGGTGACGGCCCCGGCGGCAAACGGCAGGGCGATGGCGGCGGCAAGGGCAAGGGGCGAGATCGGGCGCATGGAATCCTCTGGCTGGCAGCGCGCCGGGAACAATCGACGCGGAATTGTCTGCCGGGCTGGCCCGTGAGGCGCGCTCAGAGGGTGGCTTGGCTCGCCCGGACCATGCGAGGACCGGGGGCGAAAGTCAATCCTGATTTCTTTACTTGGGTAAGGCCAGAAGATGCGCCATATGTCGCATGGCCAGTGCATAGCCATGGATGCCGAACCCGGCCATCACCGCATCGGCGCGCAGGCTGACATAGGAATGGTGGCGAAAGGCCTCGCGTTTGTGGACCTGGCTGATATGCACCTCGATCACCGGGCCTTCGAAGGTATTGAGCGCATCCAGCACCGCCACCGAGGTATGGGTCAGCGCCGCCGGGTTGATGATGATCCCCGCCGCCTGTTCGCGCGCCTCGTGGACCCAATCGACGATCTGGCCCTCCCAGTTGGATTGCAGCAGCCGGGTTTGCAGCCCCGCCTCGCGCCCGGTCGCGGCGCATTGCGCGGCGACATCGTCGAGCGTGTCGCGGCCATAGATTTCCGGCTGGCGCTTGCCCAGCAGGTTCAGGTTGGGGCCGTTCAGGATATAGATGGTGCGGGTCATGCCTGCTCTCGGTCTGGCGTTTGGCGGCAGCTTAGGCGCTGCGCGCCGCGGATGCCAGTGCTGCGCTGATGGCCGCCCGCCCGGCGCTGCGCGCGCGAATGTGTGGAACCGGGGCTAGGTGCCGGGCGGCTTCGGCGCTATCGTCGTGGCGGGGCCGCCGCCCGACAGGGAGCCGCGCATGCGCAGTGTCGCCAGTTTCATCGCGCTGAACCGCTTCGGCATGGGGGCCGGGCCGGGCGATGACGCGCGCGTCGGCGACGATCCGCGCGGCTGGCTGCAGGCGCAGATCCAAGCCGAGCTGCCGCTGCCCGGGTTGCTGGCCGGTTTTCGCCCCCCGGCCGAGATATTGGCCGGGATTCACGGCGCGCGGCTTGACGGCCTGCCCGCGCAGCGCGCGGCGGTCAATGCGGCCTATGAGCAGGATTTCCGCCCCGCGTTGCTGGCGCGCGCGGCGCAGATGGTGGCGACGCCCGCGCCGCTGATCGAGCGGATGATGCTGTTCTGGTCCAATCATTTCACCGTCTCGACCGACCGCCGCGTCATCGGCCCCGCCATTCCGGCGTTCGAACGCGAGGTGATCCGGCCGCGCATTTTCGGGCGGTTCGCCGATCTCCTGAAGGCGGTCAGCCGTCATCCGGTCATGCTGATCTATCTCGACAATCCGGCCTCTATCGGCCCGGGCTCGCCCGCGGGACTCCGGCGGCGGCAGAACCGGGGTGTCGAGACGACGCTGAACGAGAACTTCGCCCGCGAGATTCTGGAGCTGCACACGCTGGGGGTGGGCGGCGGCTATGACCAGCAGGATGTGATCGGCCTCGCGCTGGCGCTGACCGGCTGGAGCCATGGCGGGCTGCGCCGGGGTGGCGACGAGGAAATTCACGGCAATTTCCAGTTCGTGCGCCGCCAGCACGAGCCGGGGCCCAAGGTGGTGCTGGGCCGGACCTATGCCGAGGCGGGCGCTGACGAGGGGTTGCAGATCCTCGACGATCTTGCGCGCCATCCGGCGACCGCCCGGCATCTGGCGACCAAGCTGGTGCGCCATTTCGTCGCCGACGATCCGCCCGAGGAGGACGTGGCGCGCATCGCCCGGGTCTATCTCGACAGCGAGGGCGATCTGGCGCAGGTGACCGCGGCGCTCATCGGGCTGGAGAGCGTCTGGCGCGAGCCGCTGGCCAAGGTCAAGTCGCACCACGATTTCATCATCGCCGTCCACCGCGCCGCCGGGCAGGGCGCCCCGCGCCCGCGCGACTTTTTCGGGCCGCTGCGCCTGCTGGCGCAGATGCCGTTTTCCGCCCGCTCGCCGCAGGGCTGGGGCGACCGGGCCGGTGACTGGATCGCCCCGGAATCGCTGATGATCCGTCTCGAATGGGCGCATCAGTTCGCCGCCCGGCTGCCCGGCGGCATCGTGCCGCGCCAGGTGATGGACGATTCCATCGGCGCCGTCGCCCGCGAGGTGACGCAAACCTGGCTCTACCGCGCGCCCTCGGCCGAGGCGGCGCTGACGCTGCTGTTCGGCAGCCCTGAATTCCAGAGGAGATGACGATGCTCGACCGCCGCAGGTTCCTGCAACTGTCGGGCGCCGGGATCGCCGCCTCGCTGGCCGCGTCGCGCGTCGCGTTTGCCTCGGCGCCGACCGACAACCGCTTTGTCTTTGTCTTTCTGCGCGGCGGGCTGGACGGGTTGCACGCGCTGGCCCCCTGGGCCGATGCCGATTACCGGCGGCTGCGCCCGGCCCTGGCACCGGGGCGCGACGAGGTGCATGACCTCGACGGGTATTTCGGGCTGCATCACGGGTTGGGGGCGCTGATGCCGCTGTGGTCGGCGGGCGAGCTGACCTTTGCGCCCGCCGCCACCACCCGCTATCGCAGCCGGTCGCATTTCGATGGCCAGAACCTGCTGGAGAACGGCACCGGGCAGCCGTTCGGCGCCCGTGACGGCTGGCTGAACCGGGCGATCACCGGGCTGAACGCGGGCGACCGGCGGCTGGGTCTGTCGCTGGGCCCGGCGGTGCCGCTGATCTTGCAGGGCGGGGCCTCGGTGCAATCCTGGTCGAACGAGCAATTGCCCGATCTCGACGAGGATTTTCTGGCCCGGCTGGCGATTGTCTATCGCGGCGATCCGCTGTTCGCGGCGGCACTGGGGGATGCGGCCGGTGCGCCCGAGCCCGATATGGGCGGCGAGGCGGGCGGCAACGGTTTTGCCACTGCCGCCCGCGCCGCCGCCGATCTGCTGGCCCGGCCCGAGGGGCCGCGCATCGCCGTGATGGAGATGGAGGGCTGGGATACCCATGTGAACCAGCGCCCGCGGCTGAACGGCCAGTTCGGGCGGCTGGCCGAGGGGTTGCTGGCGCTGCGCGACGGGCTGGGCGCCGAATGGTCGCGCAGCGTGGTCATGGTCGCCTCGGAATTCGGGCGCACGGCGGCGGAGAACGGCAGCGGCGGCACCGATCACGGCACCGGCGGGCTGGCGCTGCTGGCGGGCGGTGCGGTGCGGGGCGGGCGGATCGCCGGGGATTGGCCGGGCCTGTCGGCGCGGGCGCTGTTCGAAGAGCGCGACCTGCGCGCGGTCAATGCCTATGAGGGGATCTTCAAGGCGATCCTGATCGGTCATCTGGGGCTGGACCCCGGCTATGCCGAGCGGATCGTCTTTCCGGGCAGCGCCGATCTGGCGCCGGTGGGTGGGTTGCTGCGCGGCTGAGGTGCCGCGCAGCCGGGCCGGTCAATGGCGGCGGTGCGCGGCCAGCGGATCACCGCCCAGCAGCCTGAGCAGCAGTCCGCGCATCCGGTCCTTGAGCCCCTCCATGACGCTGAACACCGAGGGCACGAACAGCAGCGACAGCGCGGTGGACAGCAGCAGCCCGCCGATCACCGCCACCGCCATCGGCGCGCGGAATTCGCCCCCGGTGGCGCCGCCCAGGGCCGAGGGCACCATGCCCGCCGCCATGGCGATGGTGGTCATGACGATGGGGCGGGCGCGTTTGTGGCCGGCGTCGATCATCGCCGCGGCGCGGTCCTGACCCGATTTCACCCCTTCGAGGGCGAATTCCACCAGCATGATCGCGTTCTTGGTGACAATGCCCATCAGCATCAGGAAGCCGATCACCACCGACAGCCCGATGCCCGAGCCGTGCAGATAGAGGGCAAAGATCGCCCCGCCGATGGCCAGCGGCAGCGACATCATGATGGTCAGCGGCGTGACGAAGCTGTTGAACAGCAAGACCAGCACCACATAGACCAGCATGAGCCCGGCGCCCATCGCAAGCGCAAAGCTGGAGAAGATCTCGCCCATGGTCTCGACATCGCCCGAGGGCTGGATCGTCGTGCCCTCGGGCATGGCGTTGGAGGCGGGCAGGGCGTTGATCGCCTCGGTCGCCGGGCCGAGATAGACGCCGGGCGCCAGATCGGCCTGGATCGAGACGCGGTAGCGGCGGTCATAGCGTTCGATCAGCGTCACGCCCGAGGCGATGCGCACCTCGGCCACCGCCGAGAGCGGCACCATGGCGCCCGACGAGGACGGAATGCGGAACCCCGCCAGGCGGGAAATGTCGCCGCGCGCGTCCTCGTTCAGGCGCACGCGGATCGGCAGCCGGTCTTCGCCCGCGTCGAATTGCGCCAGATTGGCGTCGATGTCGCCGATGGTGGCGATGCGCACCGCCGCCGCCAGATTGGCCGAGGTGACGCCCAGTTCGGCGGCGCGTTCGGGGTCGGGGGTGATCTGGATTTCCGGGCGCAGGAGCGCCGCCTCGGACGACACGCCCCGCAGTTCCGGCAGGGCGCGCATCTGTTGCAGCAGCGCCGCCGAGGCCGCGGCGGCGCCCGCCTCGGTGTCGGCCAGCACGTTGATGGTGACTTCGCGTTGCCCTTCTTCGCCCAGCACGAACACCCGCAGGTCGGGCAGGTCGGCGAGGCGTTGCTCGATCTCGGAATTGATCTCGGTCCAGGATCGCTCGCGGTCTTCCTTGTCGCCGTAATTCACCTGCAGGCTGAGCGCGGTGGACGAGCGCCCGTCAACGAATACGCGCCGGACCTCGGGCACCTGCAGGATGCGGGTGCTGATTTCCTGCGCGGCGCGGCGGGCCTCGGCCAGCGTGGTGCCGGGGGGCAGTTCGACCGCGACCACCGAACGCCCGGCGTCCGAGGGCGGGATGAATTCCTGCGGCAGCAGCGTGGCGGAATAGATCGACGCGGCAAAGATCAGCACCCCGGCCAGCAGCGTCAGCGTGCGGTTGTGCAGGGTCCAGCCCAGCACCCGCAGATAGGCGCGCATGATGAGCCCGTCCTTGGCGGGTTCCGAGCCGGGTTTGCTTTTCATGAAATAGGCGGCGAACAGCGGGGTGATGAGCCGCGCCACCAGCAGCGAGAACAGCACCGCCACCGCCACGGTCAGGCCGAATTGCTTGAAGAACTCGCCGGCGATCCCGCCCATGAAGCTGACCGGGGCGAACACCGCCACGATGGTCAGCGAAATGGCGATCACCGTGGTGCCGATTTCGGTCGCGGCCTCCATCGCCGCCTCATAGGCGGGGCGGCCCATATGGATGTGCCGGTCGATGTTCTCGATCTCGACGATGGCGTCATCGACCAGGATGCCGACCACCAGCGTGATACCGAGCAGGCTGATGGTGTTGAGCGAAAAGCCCAGCAGATCCATGACGATGAAGGTGGGGATCGCCGAGAGCGGCAGGGCGACAAAGGCCACCACCGTCGCCCGCCAGTTGCGCAGGAACAGAAAGACCACGATGATCGCCAGCAACGCGCCTTCATAGAGCGTCTCCATCGCGGCATCGAAATTGGCCTCGGTGTAGATGGTCGCGTCGTCGATCAGCGAGAATTCGGTATCGGGGTATTGCACGCGCAGCTCGTCCAGCCGCGCCTGCGCCGCCTCGGCGGCCACCAGATCGCTGGCGCCGGTGGCGCGGAACACGCCAAAGGCCACCACCGGGCGACCGTTGAACAGCGCGAAGGTCTCGGCCTCGCCCGCGCCGTCGGTGACGCTGCCCAACTGGTTCAGCGGCACGGTCTGGCCGGTCGGCAGCCGGATCGGCGTTGCGGCCAGTTGTTCCAGCGACTGGGCCGAGCCGAGGGCGCGGATGACGTATTCGGCGCCGAACAGATCGCCCTGGCCGCCGCCCTGATCGAGGTTGGTCTGCGCCAGTTGCTGGCTGACGCTGCTGGCGCTGAGATTGAGCGCGATCAGGCGTTCCGGGTCCAGATCGACGCGGATCTCGCGTTCGGCCCCGCCCAGACGGCTGACGCTGCCGACCCCTTCGGCGCCCTGCAGGGCGCGCGCCACCACGTCATCGACAAAGGCCGACAGCGCCTCGATGCTGCGGGTCTGGTCGGCGACGGCATAGGTCAGGATCGGGCGGCCGGTGAAATCGAGCCGCTGCACCACCGGGTCGCTGGTGGTATCGGGCATCTGGTCGCGCGCCGAGGTGACGGCATCTTTGACGTCATTGAGCGCGCGGTCGGTGTTGGTGCCCATCTCGAATTCGATGGTCAGTTGCGCCGAACCGTCGCGGGCGGTCGCGGCGATATGGCGCAGCCCGGCGATGTCGCTGACCTCGTCCTCGATCGGCTGGATCACCTGCGAGGCGATTTCCGAGGGCGCCGTGCCGGGCGCGCTGACGTTGACCAACACCACCGGCAGATCGACGTTGGGCATTTCGGTGACGGGCAGCCGGCCAAAGCTGACCAGCCCGGCGATGCACAGCACGACGAACAGCGCAATCGGCGGCACCGGATTGCGGATCGCCCAGGTGGAAAGGTTCATTCGCTGGCCCCTTCGCGCACCGGGTGGATCACGTCGCCCGCGCCAAAGAACGCCCCGGCGCGCGCCACCACCTCGTCGCCCGGCGCCAGCCCGGTCAGGACTTCCTGCCAGCCGTCCCAGGCCAGACCGACCTCGACCGGGCGCCGCTCGAGGCTGTCGCCGTCGGCCAGTCGCAGCACATAGCTGCCGTCGGTATCGCGCAGCACCGCGCCGACCGGCACGGCGAGGCCCTCGCGGTCGGCGACGGTGATGCGCCCGCCGACATAGAGGCCCGGCCGCAGCCCCGAACTGCTGTCGAGGGCGATGCGCACCTCGCCCAGCCGTGTGGTGGCGCTGACCACCGGCGAAATGCGCCGCACCTGGCCGGTCGCCGGTGCCTGTCCGGCGATTTCCAGCACCGCCGGGTCGCCCGGATGCAGGCGCACCAGTTCGGTTTCGATCACCTCGGCGGCCACTTCGACCTCGCCGCGGGCGATCAGCCGGTAGATCGGTTCGCCGCCGTTCGAGGCGATGGCGCCGATCTGCCCGTTGCGCGCCGAGACGACGCCCGCCACCGGCGCGGTGATCGTGGCGTTGTCAAAATCGAGCTGGGCCACATCGAGGGTGGCCTGCGCCTGCTGCAGCGCCGCCTGCGCCGCCTGGACCCCGTCGGTGGCCGATTGCGCCGAGGCCTCGGCGGCCTGCTGCGCGGTGGCGGCCTCATCGAGCGCGGCCTGGGTGGCGGCGCCGCTTTCGCGCAGCGCCCGGGCGCGTTCCAGAACCTGATTGGCCTGTCGCAACTGCGCCTCGGTCGAGGCGACCTGGCTCAAGGCCTGGCGCAGCCCGGCCTCGCCATTGGCCAGCGCCGCGGCGGCCTGTGTCACCCGCAGCCGCAGCGTGCGGTCGTCGATCCGCGCCAGAACCGCGCCTGCCGCGACCTGATCGCCCACCTCGGCCATGAGGTCGGTGATGGCAAAGCCGACGGAATGGGGAAAGACCAGCACCTCGTCGCGGGCGACCAGCGTGCCCGAGACCGGCACGATCTGCCGCAGCGGCCGGGTCTGCGCCGCGGCGACGGTGACGGCAGGCGCGCGCTGGGCATTGTCTTGCGCGGCCAGCGGGGCGGGCAGGGCGACGAGAAGCGCAAGGCCCAGCCGGGCGACGAGGGGGGGAAGGATTCGCATCCGTATCTCCGGCCGGGCGCTGACGGCGCCATATGTTCAATTACAACTGAACGCAAATAGGGTGCGCTAACGGCATCGTCAAGGTGCGTTCAGTCTTGAATGAACGTCGTTGCGTTTGATAGGATATTCTGGGTTACGGACAGGTTCATGGACAGCAAAATCGCCATCACACGTGCAGGTTTCATCGATTTCATGGGCCGCGCGCTGGAAACGCAGGGCATGCCGCCGATTTCGGGGCGCATACTCGGACTGCTGATCTTTGACGGGACGGCGCGCAGTTTCAGCGATCTGGCGACGGAGCTGGGCGTCAGCCGGGGCAGCATCAGCGCCAATTCCCGCTCGCTGGTGGCGCGGGGGATGGTGGAAAAGGTCAATCATCCCGGCGACCGGCAGGATTATTTCCGCGTCTCCGAGCAGAGCAATGCCGCGATCCTGACCGGGATCGGCGCGCGCCTGCGCCGCGCGTCGCAAGACGTGTCCGGCTTTGCCGGCGCGCTTGCCGGGACCGGGGCCGAGGGGCCGCGCCGACGCCTGCAAAACACCGCCGACATGTACACCGCCATGGCCGATGGTCTGGACCATGCGGCCGATCTGATGGCCGAGCGCGGCTAGCGCACCCGCGCGCCCGGCGCGATGGTCGGCGCGGCGGCGTTCAGCTTTTCGATGGCGAATCCGGCGGCGGATTTGTAGCCCGCCATGAAGTCCGCGCGCTCGGCGGGCGGGATCACGTCGTCGATATTGTCGAACTGGCCGCCGCAGCGGTCATCCACCAGATTGAGCAGCCCGAAGGGCCCCGCGCCCCGGTTGCGCAGGATCAGCGCCGAGACCGGGCCGCAAAGCTGCGCATCGAAGGCGGCCAGCGCCTGAACACCGGCGCCGTGTTCGATCATCGCGGCGCCCAGCACCCGGGCGTCGATGATCGCCTGCGAGGCGCCGTTCGAGCCGGTCGGATACATCGCATGCGCCGCATCGCCGATCAGCACCACGGCGCCGTCCTGCCAGGTGCCGACCGGGTCGCGGTCGATCATCGGGTTTTCATAGGCGCCGTCGCTGCCGTGGATCAGCGCCGGGACATCCAGCCAATCCCAGGTCCAGCCGTCGAAGTGATGGGCGAAATCGGCAATGGCGACCTCGCGGAACCAGCCGGTGCTTTCGCGGGCGGCCGGGTCGTCATAGGTCACTTCGGCAATCCAGTTGATCAGCGCCTTGCCCTCGGCATCGGGATGCGAGATCGGATAGACCACCATGCGGTGCCGGTGCGTGCCCAGCCCGACAAAGCTGGAGCCGGTGCGGATCGGTGCCGCCCGCGTCACGCCGCGCCACATCACCGCGCCGCCCCAGTGGATCGGCGGCTGATCGGGGTGCATCTGGGCGCGCACGGCGGAATGGATGCCGTCGGCGCCGATCAGCAGCGCGCCGGTTTCCTCGCGCCCGCCCTCGATCAGGGCCGTCACCCCTTCGGGCCCCTGACGGTAGCCGGTGACGCGGGCGCCCAGTTGCACGGCCTGCGGTCCCAGCCGCTCGAGCACGGTGCGGTACAGCAGCATGTGGAACTGCCCGCGGTGCACGGCGTATTGCGGCCAGTTGTACCCGGCTTCCAGCCCGCGGGTTTCGGCATAGATGTCGTTGCCGTTCAGGCCGACCAGCGCCCATTCGCGCGCCGGAACGCCCACGGTGTCGAGTACCTCGGTGCCGAGGCCCAGATCGCCCAGTTCGCGCACGGCGTTGGGTTGCAGGTTGATGCCCACGCCCAGCGGCTTGAGGCTGCGCACCGATTCAAAGACCACGCAATCGACGCCGATCTGATGCAGCGTCAGCGCCGTGACCAGCCCGCCGATACCGCCGCCCGCGATCATTACCCGTTGCGTCATGCCTGCTCTCTCCCCGGTATTTGCCGGGGTTCTAGCAAGAATTCCCCAAGGTTCAACCGGGATGCGACAGCGCGCGCAGCGGTCGCCCGGGGGCGAGGCGGCTGGCGGCGGCGGTGATCGCCGCGGCGTCGATGCCGAAATGGCGGTAGAGGTCGGCGATGGTGCCGGTCTGGCCGAAATGTTCCACCCCCAGCGGCACGGTGCGGTGCCCGGCCACGCCGCCCAGCCAGGCCAGCGTCGCCGGATGGCCGTCGATCACCGTGATCAGCGTGCAATGCGCGGGCAGGTCGGCCAGCAGCCGCTCGACCTGTGACAGGGCCGAGGGGGTGCCGCGCGCCCGGGCGCGTTGCGCCGCGGTCCAGCCCGCGTTCAGCCGGTCGGCCGAGGTGACGGCCAGCACCCCGACATCGCGCCGCCCCTCGGCGATGCGGCCGGCGGCGGCGATGGCCTCGGGCGCGACGGCGCCCTGATAGGCGATGACCACCTCGGCATTGGGGCCGGGTTGGCGCAGCCAATAGGCGCCGTCGATCACCCCCTGCGCAAAGCCGGGATCGGCGCGGCGCAGCGGCTGTTCCACCGGGCGGGTCGACAGCCGCAGATAGACCGAGCCGCCGGTTTCATCCCTGAGCCAGGTGCGCTCGTCAGGGTCGCCCTCGCCGTCGCGCTGCAGATAGGCAAAGGCCCAGTCCATGATGAGGGCCAGCTCGTCCAGGAAGGCGGGTTCGAAACTGGCCAGACCGTCCTGCGCCAGGCCGATCAGCGGCGTGCCGATGGATTGATGCGCGCCGCCTTCGGGCGCCAGTGTCACGCCGGAGGGCGTGCCGACCAGCAGGAACCGCGCGTCCTGATAACAGGCGTAGTTCAGCGCATCCAGACCCCGGGCGACGAAGGGGTCATAGACCGTACCCACCGGGATCAGCCGTTCGCCGAACAGGCTGTGGCTGAGACCCGCGGCGCCCAGCATCAGCATCAGGTTCATCTCGGCGATGCCCAGTTCGATGTGCTGGCCGCGGGGGCCGAAGGCCCATTTCTGCGTCGAGGGGATGTTCTGGTCGCGGAAGGTATCGGCCTGATCGTCGCGCGCGAACAGCCCGCGCCGGTTGACCCAGCCGCCCAGATTGGTGCTGACCGTCACGTCAGGCGACATCGTGACCAGCCGGTCGGCCAGTGGCCCGCCCTGTTTGGCGATCTCGTCGAGGATGCGGCCAAACCCCTGCTGCGTGCCGAGTGCCTTGTCGGTGAAGGGCTGCACGCCGGGGGCGGGCAGGGCGGGGGCGGCAAAGCGCCGGGCGCCCTGCGCGAAGAACGGCACCCGGGCGAGGAATTCCCGCAGCCCGGCGGCACCGGGGGTCGCGGCGAAGGGTTCCCATTCCTGCCCCTCGGGCACGCCCATCGCCTGCTGGAATCCGGCCATCTGCGCGGGCGTCATCAGCCCGGCGTGGTTGTCCTTGTGCCCGGCCAGCGGCGTGCCCCAGCCCTTGATCGTATAGGCCAGGAACACCGTCGGCACCGCATCCTGCGCCGCGTCGAAGGCCTCGCACAGCGAGGCGAGGCAATGCCCGCCGAGGTTTTCCATCAGCGTCGACAAGGCCGCGTCGTCGCGGCGATCCAGAAGCTGCGACACCGGCCCCTGATCGCCCAGATCCGCCATCAGCCGTTTGCGCCAGGCGGCCCCGCCCTGATAGGTCAGCGCCGCATAGAGCTGGTTGGGGCAGGCGTCGATCCAGTCCCTGAGCGCGCCGCCGCCGGGTTCGGCAAAGGCGGCGCGTTGCAGGGCGCCGTATTTCAGCCGCACCACGCGCCAGCCGAAGGCGGTAAAGATCGCCTCGATCCGGGCGAACAGCCCCTCGCGCACCACCCCGTCGAGCGACTGGCGGTTATAGTCGATCACCCACCAGACATTGCGCAGATCGTGTTTCCAGCCCTCTTGCAGCGCCTCATAGATATTGCCCTCGTCGAGTTCGGCATCGCCGATCAGTGCCACCATCCGGCCCAGCGGCGCCGTGCGGCCGTGGCCCTGCAGGTAATCCTGCGTGATCGAGGCAAAGATCGGCATCGCCGCGCCCAGCCCCACCGAGCCGGTCGAGAAATCCACGTCGTCGATGTCCTTGGTGCGCGACGGATAGCTTTGCGCGCCGCCATAGCCGCGAAAATTCTCCAGCTTGTCGCGGGTCTGGTTGCCCATCAGGTACTGGATCGCGTGGAACACCGGGGCGGCATGGGGTTTCACCGCCACCCGGTCCTCAGGGCGCAGGGCGTGGAAATAGAGCGCGGTCAGGATCGCCGCCATCGAGGCGCTGCTGGCCTGATGGCCGCCGACCTTGACGTCGCCCTCGTCCTTGGGCCGCAGGTGGTTGGCGTTGTGGATCGTCCAGCAGGCCAGCCACAACAGGCGGCGGTGCAGGGTTTCGAGATGGGTCAGCGACATGGGGTTCCTCCGGGCGTGCGGAAAGTCTAGCGCAGGGGCGGTGCAGGGTGTTTGCGTTCTGGGCGCGGACAGGGCAGAAATCGGTGAAAAGCAGCGTCAGGAGGGGCTTTGATGGTGGATTCCGGCGAAACCGATGAGAGGGACCGCCGCATCCTGCGCCATCTGCAGGCCGATGGCCGTGCCCCGGTGCAGGAGATTTCCGAGGCGGTCGGCCTGTCGCCCACCGCCACCGCCCGCCGCATCAAGCGGCTGGAGGCGGCGGGGGTGATCGCCGGCTACCGCGCCATCCTCGACGAGGCGGCGCTGGGCTACGGCGTTTCGGTCTTTGTCTCGGTGCGGCTGGACCGGCAGATCGACGGGGCGCTGGCCGGCTTCGAGGCGGCGGTGCGCAGTTTCCCCGAGGTGGTCGATTGCTGGCTGATGACCGGCAACCGCGATTATCTGCTGCGCGTCGCCACCTCGTCGCTGGGCGCCTTCGAGGCGTTTCTGACCGGGCGGCTGACGCGGGTGCCCGGCGTGGCCTCGCTGGAAAGCTCGATCCCGCTGCGCCGGGTCAAGGCCGACCTCGCGCGGACGCTTTAGGCCGCCATCGCCACCGCCGGTTCCAGCGCCTGTTCGAGATCGGCGAGGATGTCCTCGACCTCTTCCAGACCGACCGACAGCCGCACCAGCCCCTCGGCGATGCCATGCGCGGCGCGTTCCTGGGGCGTATAGGTGGAATGGGTCATGCTGGCCGGGTGCTGGATCAGGCTTTCGGCATCGCCCAGGCTGACGGCGCGGCGGATCAGCGCCAGCCGGTTCATCATCGCCGCCCCGGCGGCAAATCCGCCCTTCATCTCGAAGGCGATCATCGCGCCGAAGCCGGGCATCTGCCGGGCCGCCAGCGCGTGCTGCGGGAAGGATTCCAGCCCGGGATAATCGACCCGCGCCACCGCCGGATGATCGGCGAGCCAGCGCGCCACCTGCATCGCGCTGGCGCAATGCGCCTGCAGGCGCAGTTTCAGCGTCTTGAGGCCGCGCAGGATCAGCATGGCGGTAAAGGGGGCCATGACGGCGCCGGTCATGTCCTTCATGCCGACCATGCGCACCTGCGTCATGTCCTCGGCGCTGCCGACGGCGATACCGCCGACCAGATCGCCGTGCCCGCCCATGTATTTGGTGGCCGAATGCACGACGATGTCGGCCCCCAGCGTCACCGGCCGGGTCAGAACCGGCGTGGCATAGGTGTTGTCCACGACCACCTTTGCCCCCGCCGCCCGGGCGATGGCGCTGACGGCCTGAATATCGACCAGACGCATGTTCGGATTGGCCGGGGTTTCGAAATAGACGATGCGGGTGCGCGGCGAGATCGCGTTGGTCAGCGCCCGGGGGTCGGTCAGATCGACATGGGTGACGGTGATGCCGAACCGGGCCAGCCCGTGCCGGAAAAAGGCGAAGGTGCAACCATAGAGGGTTTCGTCGGTGATGATCTCGTCACCGGGCTGCAGGAAGGTCCACATCACCGCGGTGATCGCCCCCATGCCCGAGGCGAGCGCCAGCCCGGCCTCGGCCCCTTCGAGCGCGGCGACCCGCTGTTCCAGCAGGTCCAGTGTCGGATTCGAGATGCGCGAATAGATATAGCCCGGCGCCTGCCCGGCAAAGACCGCGCCGCCCTGTTCGACGCTGTCGAAGGCGAAGGTCGAGGTCAGGTGCAGCGGCGGCGTCAGCGCGCCCTGATGGTCGCGCGGATCATGGCCGAGGTGGATGGCGCGGGTGGCGAAACCGGCGGTGGGGTGCATGGGATGTCCTTTCCTGCTGCGGGGCAGGATAGGCGGGCGGGGCTGGCAGAGGCTGCCAAAGATTGCTACGATCTGGCGAAGAATTGGCAGGATTGGAAAGGCAGCGGCATGGCAGGCGATCTGGATGCCAAGGATTGGCAGATCCTGCGCGAATTGCAGCGCGACGGGCGGATGACGAATCAGGATCTGTCGGCGCGGGTGAACCTGTCGCCCTCGCCCTGCCTGCGCCGGGTGCGGCTGCTGGAAGAGCGCGGCATCATCACCGGCTATGGCGCGGTGGCCGATCCGCGCGCCTGCGGGCTGAAGGTCACGGCGTTCATCCGCATCACGCTGGCCCGCCACGACCGCGAGGCGGTCGGCCGGTTCGAGGCGCGGGTACAGGATATCGACGAGATCCTCGATTGCCACCTGCTGACCGGCGAGGCGGATTATCTTTTGCGGGTGCTGGTGGCCGATCTGGATGCCTATGAGGATTTCGTCAGGAACCGCCTGCATCTGATCCCCGGCATTGCCTCGATCTCGACCAGTCTGGTGTTCGGCACGGTCAAGGAATCGCGGGTGTTTCCGGCATCGGGCTGAGCGGGTGCAGGCCGAGCGGCACGGCCAGCGGCCCGTATTCCGGCCAGCGGGTCATTTCCAGCGGGCCGGTCAGGTTCAGCCGCGCGGTCTTGGCCACCAGTTGGCGCAGCACCTCGGCCAGCAGCACCCGCGCCAGCGGCGCGCCCGGGCACATATGCGGGCCGCGGCCGAATGTCACCAGATCGGGCGCCGCGCGGTCCAGCCGGTAGGTATCGGGGTCGGCGAACACCTCGCCGTCGCGGTTGCCCGAGGTAAAGACCACCGCCAGCGGATCGCCCGCCCGGATCTGCTTGCCGCCCAGTTCCACATCGTGCCGCGCCGTGCGGGCAAAGCCGCGGTAGGGGGTATAGAGGCGCAGGAGTTCCTCGAGCGCGACCGGCACCAGATCGGGGTTCGCCGTCAGTTCGGCGTGGTGTTCGGGGTGGCGGGCCAGATGCACCGCCATCGAGCCGATGAAGGTGGTGGGCGCGATGATGCCGACCAGCAGGAATTGCCGCAGCGCGCCGAGGATCTTGTCGTCGGGCAGCGCCTCGCCGTCGACGCGCACGGCCAGCAGGTTCGACACCGGGTCGAGATCGGGGTCTTGCGGATGGGCCTTGCGATCCTCGATCAGCCGCGCGGCGATCTGATAGAGCGCGTCGGAACGTTCGCGCAGCAGGTCGAAATCCTGCCGTTGCAGCGCCATGTTGAACTCGGCGCCGACGAGGCGGATTTCCTCGGCCTCGGCGGGCGCCAGGCGGAAGAACTCGGCCAGGAGCGCAATCGGCAGCGTGAACGAGAAATCGGCGCAGATATCGCCGCCGCCCGCCGCGACGAACGGGTCCAGGTGCCGCGCCACCATGTCGGCGATCACCGGTTGCCAAGCCTCGATCCGGCGCGGGGTCAGAAAGCGCAGGATGGCGTTGCGGTAGGGGATGTTCCCGGGCGGATCGAGATGCAGCGGCGGGCGGCGCTGGGTGGTGGCGACGCGGGGGACGACGTTCTGCACGGTGGTGGTAAAGGTCTGCCAGTCGGTCAGCACGCGGCAGATGTCGGCGTGTCTGGTGACGGCCCAGAAGCCGCCCATCTCGTCGGCCCAGGCGACGGGGCAATGGCCGCGCAGATCCTTGAACAGGGCATGCGGGCTGTCGAAATCCTCGGTCTCGGGGACCACGAAATCGGCGGGATGGGTCATGGTTCGAACCTCAGATCCAGGGTGGTGACGCCGTATTCGGTCCAGCGTGCCCAGTTGACCCGCCCGCCCAGCCGGAAGGGCGGCAGCGACGCCAGCACGTCGAGGGTGATGCGCGCCTGCAGTTTCGCCACCGACTGGCCGAGGCAGATATGCGGGCCGATGCCAAAGGCGAGGTGGCGGTTGGGGGTGCGGTCCTCGATGAAGGTCATCGGGTCGGGGAATACATCCTCGTCGCGGTTGGCGCTGAGGAAATTCAGCGCCACCGGGCAGCCCTGCGGAATGCTGGTGCCGCGCAATTCGGTGTCGCGGGTGGCAACCCGCACCAGCGCCTGATTGGGCGCATAGCAGCGCAGCATCTCGTCGATGAGCGGGCGCCGGTCCAGCGCCCCCAGGCGCAGCCGTGCCTGCAGATCGCCGTCCCGGGCCAGATGCCAGGCCATCGAGCAGAGGAAATTGCGCGGCACGACATGCCCGCCGATCAGCATCAGGCGCACCATTCCGGCGAGTTCCTCGAAGGAATAGGGCCCGCCCTCGGGTTCGAAATCCATCAGGCCGGTGACGATGTCGGTTTCGGGGTTGCGCGGGCGGGCGACGCGGTCCTCGATCAGGGTGATGGCGAAACCGTCGATCTGGCGGCTGATCTCGCCTGCGGCCGCCATGTTCTGCCCCTGCACGGAGGCGACGTAATCATGGCCCAGCCGGCCCAGTTCCTCGGCCTCGGCCAGATCCATGCCGGCCAGAATGCACAGCGACCCCACGGTAAAGGGCGCGGCAAAGCCCTCGCCGAATTCCGGCGCGTCGCTGGCGGCCAGTTCGCGCGCCAGATCCTCGGCCAGGGCGCGCATCGGCGCCTCGATGGCGCGGATGCGGTTTTCCTTGAAGAACAGGTTCAGCCCCTTGCGGTAGCGGTTGGCCTCGGGCGGGTCTTTTTGCAGCGGCAGGCGCGGCAGGCCCTTGCGCGGCGAGGCGGGGATCACCGTCTGCACCGTGGCGGTGAAGGTGGCATAATCCTTTGAGGCCTCGACCACGTCGTCGTATCGGGTCAGCGTATAGAACCCGCCCCAGTTCTGCGACCCGGCCACCGGGCAGCGGGCGCGCAGCCCTTGCAGCATCGCCTGCGGATCGGCGAGGGTTTCGGGGCCATGCGGGTCCCAGTCATGCGGGATCATCGGCCGAAGACCGAGTTCGGCAACCATAGCGAAATCTCCGGGACATAGGTGACGAGGATCAGAAAGCCGAGCATCGCCGCGACGAAGGGCAGCACGCCGCGGATCGCCTCGCTGAGCGGGGCGCGGGCGATGGAGGACAGGACGAACAGGTTCAGTCCGATCGGCGGCGTCAGGAAGGCGATCTCCATGTTGACGATCAGCACGATGCCGAAATGGATCGGATCGATCCCCAGCGCGGGCAGCAGCGGCAGCACGATGGGCGTGACGATCAGCAGAACCGCCACCGCGTCGAGGAACATGCCCATCACCAGCATGATGATGTTAAGCGCGATCAGGAATTGCCAGGGTTCCAGCCCGGTGGCGGCCGCCCATTGCACCAGCGCGGTCGGCACGCCCGACCCGGTGATCCAATGCGCGAACAGCATGGCGAACATGACGATGAAGGTGACGGCGCTGGCGGCTTTCATCGCCTCGGCGGTCATGCCGAACACGTCCTTCCAGCCGACCTCGCGGTAGATCAGCACGGCGATCAGCACCGAGGCGATGGCGGCGACCCCGGCGGATTCGGTGACGGTGGTGATGCCGGTATAGATGCCGACGAACACCGAGACGGGGATGAACAGCGCGGGCAGGGCGCGCAGGTTGCGCCGGGCGAATTCGGCGCCCGAGACCCGGGTGCCCGAGGCATAGCCGTTCTTGCGCGAGAGGATCATCACCACCACCGCCAGGATGACCGCCTGGATCAGCCCCGGGATGACCCCGGCCAGAAACAGCCGTGGCACCGATTGTTCGGCGATCAACCCGTAGAGGATCATCGACAGCGAGGGCGGGATCAGGATGCCCAGCGTGCCCGAGGCGCCCACTGCCCCCAGCGCGAACGAGCGGTGATAGCCGCGCGCCACCATGGCCGGGATCAGGAAGGTGCCCATGGCCATCGCGGTGACGACCGAGCTGCCGGAAATCGCCGCGAACAGCGTCGTGGCCACCACGCAGACCAACCCCAGCCCGCCGCGGAAATGGCCGACCCAGGCCTCGGCCGCGTCGATGATGATGCGGGCGATGCCGCCCCGCTGCATGAAGGTGGCGGCCATGACGAAGAACGGCACCGCCAGAAACGTCGTCGAGTTGATGCCCGAGATCGAGGTCATCGCCGCATCCATCAGCGGCCGGCCTTCGAAGGCCAGCATGGTCAGGGCGGCGACGCCGAGGGCGACAAAGATCGGCGCGCCCAGTGCCATCAGCACCAGCATGCCGACCAGTCCGAGGATCGCTTCCATTCAGAGGGCCTTTCCGGGCGTGTCGGTGGTCATGGTGATCGCGCGGCCCCGGAGCGCCAGCAGCACGATGCGGATCGCCAGCAGCCCCATGCCGACCGGCAGGGCCAGGAACAGCGTCCAGGCCTGCGGGGTGCGCAGGCTGGAGCCGGAACGGTCGTCGAGCATCTTCGAGAATTCAAAGGCTTCCCAGCCGTACCAGGTGATGGCGACGACGAAGGCCAGCGTCAGCCCGCTGGTGAAGATCACCGCCGCCCGGCGCCAGCGCGGCGAGAGTGTCGAGATCAGGATTTCGGTGTTGATATGGCGCCCCTCGGCGGCCAGCACGCTGCCCGCCAGCGCCGTGGCCCAGACGATGAAATAGAGCGCGACCTCATCGGCCCAATCGACCGAGTGACGCGGCGCCAGCACGCGCACCGCGGCGCCGCCCATGAAGGTGAACAGCGCGCAGAGCACGAGGATGCCGATCACGACGGTTTCGATGCGGGACCAGAGGGTCAGGATTCGGTCGAGCATGGGGCTCTCCGGCAGGGGTGGCAGGCGGGGCCGGATGGCCCCGCCCCGAAAAAGGGTCAGAGGCCCTGCAGCGCGGCGGCGACGCGGCCGACATACTCGGCATCCATGCCCGAGGCCGCGACGATCTCATCTTGCAGGCCGACCATGCGTTCGCGCATCGCCGCGACCGCCTCGTCGGAGGGATCGGCATAGGTGACGCCGTTGGCCTCGTTGGTGGCGCGCGCGGTTTCCAGCTCCTCGGCCGAATATTCGCGTGCCCAGCCGACCACCTGGCTCCAGGCCTGATGGATCACCGCGCGCTGTTCCTCGGTCATCGCCTCCAGCGAGCGGGCCGAGGCCAGCGGGATATAGATCCCCCAGCCGGCGTTGTCGTTGAAGGCGTGGCGGATGCCCGCTTCCCACAGCCGCCCGCCCGAGATGGTCAGATCCGTGACCGACCCCAGCCCGGCGATCTGGCCCTGCGTCAGTTGCAGCACGATCTCGGTGCGCGGGGTGGCGACGCCGTTGATGCCCATCGCGCTCATGATCTGCACCACGACCGGGCTGGGCGGGGTGGCCAGCGTGCGGCCCTCCAGCTCGGCATAGCTGGCGGCGGGTTCGGTGGTGAAGGCGGTCTGGTTCGGCGCGAATTCGAAATGCCCGCCCTCGGGCACGACGATGCCGCGGGTTTCCACCATGTCCCACAATTCCTGCCCCAGCGGGCCATCGAGCACCGCGCGCACGTCATCGCGCGAGGCGCCGAAGAACATCGGCAGGGTGATGACGCTGAGGTTGGGTTCCAGACGGCTCAGCGTCGGCGAGGCCTGCACCGACAGGTCCAGCGCGCCCGAGGCCAGCGCCCGGATCGCATCGGCCGAGTTATAGAGCTGCCCGGCCGGGAACACCGTCACGGTGATGTCGCCGCCCGACAATTCGGTGATCGCCGCCGCCCAGCGTTCGGCGGCGAGGTTGCGCACATGGCCCGGCGGGGTTTCCACCGACAGCCGCAATTCGAGCGCCCCGGCGCCCGAGGCGATCAGCAGGGCCGTGGCCAGGGCCGCGCTCAGTTTCAAGGTTTTCATCATGTCGAATCCTCCTCCCGATGGATTGCGTCTAGGCGGTGCCGGACCCCAGTACAGGGGCCGGACGGTCGGTGCCGGGTCCGCCCTCGCGGAACCGGAATCCGGCGTTCAGGATGCGCTGCGTGCCGCCTTGCGGGGCGGGCAGCGTCAGAAACAGGTCGCGCGCCGCCAGATGCGGCATGGCGATGGCGTCGGCCACCCCTTGCACCCGCGCCGCCGGAACGCCGACCGCGCGGAAGGCGGCCTCCCATTCGGCGGCGGGCCGGGTGGCCAGAACCCCGGCGATGCGGGCGGCCAGCGCATCGGCATGCGCGGCGCGCGCCGGGCGGTCGGCAAAGCGCGGATCGTCGAGCAGCGCGCTGAGGCCCAGCACGCCCAGCACCCGGGCGACATGGCCATCCTCGACCGCGCCGAGGGTGATTTCGCCGGTCGCGCAGGCGAACGTGTCCGAGGTTGGCGCGGCGCTGAAGCCACGATTGCCGCTGCGCACCGCCGGTTGGCCGGTCATCAGCAGCGGGTTGACCACCGAGAGCATCATCACCAGCGAGGCATCCAGCATCGCCACGTCGATGATCTGCCCGCGCACCAGCCCGCGTTCGCGCTGCAGCAGCGCCGTCTGGATCGCCAGCGCCGCCAGAAGGCCGGTGAAGGTGTCCACCAGCGGGAAACCGATGCGCTGCGCCGGGTCTTGCGGCAGGCCCGACAGCAGCATGACGCCTGACAGGCTCTGGATGATCTGGTCCATGGCGGCGACATCCGCCAGCGGGCCGGTCTGGCCAAAGCCCGAGATCGCGCACCACACCAGATGGGGGTATTTCGCGCTCATCGCCTCGGCGCCCAGACCCAGCCGCGCCATCACGCCGGGGCGGAAGTTTTCGACCACCACATCCGAATCGGCGATGATCGCCTCGGCCCGGGCCCGGCCCTCGGGCGATTTCAGGTCCAGCACCACCGAGCCCTTGCCCGCGTTGATGCCGCCAAAGGCCGGGGCCATGCCGCGTTCGCCGGGATCGAGCGTGTAATTGCGCAGCGCATCGCCCCGGGGCGGTTCGATCTTTGTCACCTCGGCGCCGTTCAGCGCCAGGAAATGCGTGGCCAGCGGTCCCGCCACGACATGGCTGAAATCGGCGACCCTGAGGCCGCTCAACGCTTGCTGTGACATCGCTGGCCTCCCGTATGGTTCATAGAATGAACTAAATGCTGAGTCTGTCAACGACCTTTTTGCACCCGGTCGATGCCGGAATTCACCCGGCGCCGCGCCTCGTCGCCGTCCCAGGCGCGGCCGTCCACCATGTCGGCGTCCAGCATCACCACCGCGACGCCCGCCTCTTCGAGTGCCCGGGCGATGAACCGGGTGCCATAGCCCGAGGGGCGATCCGTAGCGGGGATGATGATGACGGCAAGGTCGATGCGCGCGCGCCGCGCCTCCTTGACGTGCCAGGCCCCGGCCCAGGGCGGCTGATGCAGGTGTTCGTTGATGTCGATGACCCGGGCGGCGAGCGCGCGCAGCGGATCGCCGTGATCGGCGCGCAGATAGCCGTCGGCGGCAAAGGGCAGGTACATCGACCAGGCAAAGACCGCGCCGCGGTCCTCGAAGGCGGCGTAGAAGGCGGTATCGAACCACAGGCCTGCGCCGATCCACATCATGCGGACCGATTCATCGGCAACCACCGCCGTCCCGGCATCGATCCGGGCCGCCACCTCGTCGCGGAACCTTTGCGCATGGGCCAGTGCCCAGTCGCTGCCCCGGTGCCATTGCGGGATCATCACATTGGGGATCATTTCCGAGATGCGGACCGGCAGGCGGGGCGCCTCGGCGATCCGTTGCGCGATGTCCTCGAACACCCGCTCCTGCGCGTCGATGGTGGCCATCAGGCGGGCCAGGGCACCATCCGGCGTGCGCCGTCCGGCGACCTGTTCGGCCAGAAGCGTCAGATCGCCGAGTTCGGCCACCATCAGGTCCAGCCGGTCGCTGCCGACCTCGGCCTCCCAATCCGCACGCAGCGGGGTCCACCAGTCGGGGGCCGGGTCGGGATGGCCGGGCGCGCTGAGGATCCGCAGCGGCGCGCCGGTCAGCCGCGCCCATTCGGCAAAGATCAGCGGGTGGTCGTCGGCGCTGGCCCGGGCGCAGAGCAGGCCGGGCGGCGGCAGCCCGCCCCAGGGCTGCGCCTCGGGTCGGCCGTCCATCGCGGCGAACAGGGGCAGGGCCGAGTATTTGGCCAGCCGGGGGTGAAAACCGGCGGCCTCGGAGGCGTCCAGATGGAGGGCGCCGAGCTGCTTGGCGGCGATGACCGACGACCACCATTGATTGACGACCACCGGCATGTCCAGCGCGTGGAACACTTCGAGCGGGGTGTCGGCATTGGCAAAGGCATAGGCCTCGCCCGCGGTCAGACGGGCGCGCAGCCCCTGGGCCCAGTCGCGCTGATAGGCGGCGGCCGCGGCGGTGCAGGCGAGGGCAGGGGTCATGGCAGGGCCTTCGGCAGGTCGGAAAGGGTGGGCCAGGTCGGCACGAAACCGAGATCGGCAAAGCGGATGCCCAGCCGGGCGCAGAGCCTGTGCAGGCCGGGTTTGCGCCAGCCGTGCAGGTCGTCGTGCGGATCGACCTGCCACACCAGCACCTCGACGCCGCGCGCCACCAGCAGGGCGGCCGGATCGCCCGGCGGTGCATCCGGGCCTTGCAGATCCAGCACCAGCGCGCCTTGCCGGTCCAGCCAGTCATGCAGCCCGGTGCCGCCCAGCGGCGCCCCGGCCAGCGCCAGACGCGGACCCTGCGGCAGGGGGCCGGGGCCGGGATCGACCGGCAGGCCCTGCGCCCGGGCGGCCAGCCGCCGGGCAAAGGCCAGCGCGCCGGGGATGTCGCCCGCGGCCTGCCGGGCCTCGAGCGCCGCCAGCGGCCCGTCGCGGTCGAGGGGGGCTTGACGGGCGAGGCTGGCCAGCGCCCCGGCGAGCCGGGCATCCTGCTGGCGGTCAAAGGCGGCGGCCCCGGCGCCGGGACTGGTGGCGCGGTTCCACAGATGCAGCGGCGGCCCGTCGGGCAGCAGCCCGAGGCGGCGCAGTTCGGCGGCATAGCGGCAGGCGTGCAGCGCCCCGGGGCCTTGCCGCCACATGACGATGCGCGCCGCGCTGTCGAAGGCCCGCGATTCGAGGCCGAACAGGAAGCTGCGGGTGAACGGATCGAGGAAGGGTTCGAGCAACGGCGCGATGCGGCTGCCCGGCGCGCCGTCGTGGCGCAGCCGCGTCACGTCGCGCAGCGCCAGCCCGGCCAGAACCGGGTCCGACAGCGGCGCCCCATGGCCAAAGACTGCGACCGTATCGGACATCCGCCCCCTCCCAATTGTGGCGGCGGCCCGTGGCGTCACCAACAGGTTCACTTTATCAACCATATTTCGGCGCCGTCAAATGCTTCCTCTTGCGCCGCGCGCGGGCCGGGGGCAGGTTACGGGCATGAGCGACCCGATCCCCCCCTCTGACCCGCTGGGCAGCGACCGCGCGTTTCGTTTCAAGTCGGGCACGGTGATCCGGGCCGGCTGGCTGGCGCATGATCTGCCATTCCTGACCCGCAGCCTGCGCTATCTGCTCAGGCCGCAGGGCGAACAGCTCCGCACCGACTTCGCGCTGGAAGCCGGGGATATCGGCGTGCTGGCGGTGGTGGCGTCGAATCCGGGCGTGTCGCAGAACGATCTGGCGGCGTCGCTGGTGCTGAAGAAATCGGCGGTGACGCGGGTGGTTCAGCGGCTGGAGAGACGCGGCTTTCTGCACCGCGAGCGCAGCACCAGCGACCGGCGCAGCAATCACCTGACGCTGACCGCCATGGGCGCGACGCTGACCCGCAATGTGCAGCAGGCGACGCTGGGGCAGCACGCGACATGGTTCGACGGGATCGACCCGGCCGAACGGGCGGTGTTCTTTGATGTGCTGAACCGGCTGGTGGCGCGGCTGGCGGAATCGCGGGTGGACGACGATTCCGACGACGACGATTGAGGCCTGCTCAGCCCGCCTCGCCGATGTCGAGCCGGGCGTCGCGCTCCAGCACCTGCAGCCGGTATTCGCGCGGGCTCAGCCCGAAGCGTTTGCGGAACGAGCGCGAGAAATGCGAGGCGTCGTTGAAGCCCCAGGCATAGGCGACCTGGCTGATGCCGCCAGCCCGGTCGATGCGGGCGATATCCTTGCGGCAGCGTTCCAGCCGTTCGCCCAGCACGAACTGCATAACGGTGGTGTTGTTCTGCATGAAGATCTTGTGCAGATAGCTGACGGTGATGCCCACGGCATCGGCGACCATCTGCGTGTTCAGGTCGGGATCGGCGAGATGGCTGTTGATGAAGGCCTTGACGCGCTGCAGCATCGCGGCGTTGGCATAGGTCGGTGCCCGGCTGGCCGCGCCTTCGGCGTCGAACAGCGTCGCCACCAGCATCGAGATCATCGCCTCGGCCATGCTGTCCTGCACGGTCTGGCGGGCCTCGTAGGGGGTATCCAGCACGCCGCGCATCAGCCCGGCCAGCATGGCGATCTTGCGCGTGTCATAGCGGATCGGTTCGTCGAGATGTATCTGCAGGTTGGCGACGCGCTTTTGCAGTTCGGATTTCGGGATCGCCAGCACCAGGCTTTCCGAGGCGCCGTCGAAATCGAGCCCGTAGGTATTGGTCGCCTCATAGAAGATCAGCGAGCCGCGCGGCATGTCGAATTCGCGGCTGCCGCTGAAGCGCGCGCCCTCGTTATGGACCTGCACATTGGCAAAGCAGAGATCCTGCTGCGAGCGGGCGCGGATCGCCCGGTGCGGCGTCGAGATCTGCACGCCATGCACCGAACAGGTGCCCAGCACCCGTGTCGTCATCCGGCCGAGGAAATTGCGCGTCCGGCACTGGATGTCGAGGCCGTTGGCGCTGTCCACATGCTGTTTCCAGAACGTCAGCCGCGACGCCGCCGGGACCAGCGCGCTGTCAACGATCGACTGCATCTTTCCGGCGGTGAATCCCCCGTTGAGGCCCGCGATGGTGGCGGGTCTGGCTTGGACGGCACTCATGGCATCCCCCTGCGTCGTTCCGGCCCCCTCCCGGCGCCTGCGACAATGCTACGCACCCGTTGGGGCCGGGGGCAAGGGAATTGACGGCAAGGCGCCTCGCGCACCAGTCGTCGTTGTCTGTCAGTCAAGTGCGCGGGGCATGATTTCGGCAAGGCGGGTGTCGCAAGAGATTGGCGACTGTGCGACAAGATCGGCGCGGCAAAGGCTGAAAGCATCCCCGGTGCCGGAGCGGAGCCGCGACTCCGCAAGGATCGAGAGGGAGGATACGATGATCTACAGGAACTGGACCGGGCTGGGCATGGCGCTGATGCTGGGCGCCGGGGCGACCTCGGCGGCGGCCGAGGCCGAATTCACCATGCGGCTGGCGGCGGGTGCGTCGTCGTCGGGCAATGTGTGCAACGATTACCTCGATGCCTGGGGCGACCGGGTGCGCGAATTGTCGGGTGGGCGCATCGATTATGAACTGTATTGCGACAGCGCGCTGGTCGGCATGGGCAATGGCGTGGACCGCGTGGCGCAGGGCGTGGCCGATGTGGCCTGGGATTCGCCCGGCGTTTACGGCGCGCGTTTTGCCGGGCTGAACGTGATCGGCGTGCCGGGGCTCTATCAAGACCCGGAACCGGCCTCGGGGGCGTTGTGGAATGCCTTCACCTCGGGGGCGCTGGGTTCGATCACCGACGTGCGGGTGCTGTGGCTTCAGGCGGTGCCCAACAACAGCTTCTTCATGCTGCAGCCGCGCGAGGATTATACCGATCTCGGTGGGGCGCAGCTGGGCATGGGCAGCCAGATCCGCGCCACGATCCTCGAATCGATGGGCGGCGTGCCGGTGGCGCTGCGGGTGCCGGAATATTATCAGGCGATGCAGCGCGGCGCGGTGCAGGGGCTGATGACCACGGCGGGCGCGATCTTCGACTTTTCGATCGATGAGCTGATCCACGAGGTCTATGAGGCGCCGTTCGGCGGCGGTCTGACCTTTGTGGTGATGAACAACGAATTCTATGCCAGCCTGCCCGCCGATCTGCAGGCGGTGATCGACCAGACCACTGGCTATGCCCAGTCGCGCTGGGCCTCGGCGCATCTGCGCGACAGCGAGGCCGAGATGCTGGCCTCGCTTTCCGGGGTCAACATCCGTCACGCCACCGAGGCCGAGGCCGCGGCGCTGCAACCGGCCATCGAGGCCGGGCGCAATGTCTATCTGAACGCCGCGCCCGAGAACGCGGGCTATCTGGCGGTGATCGAAGCGGCGCTGGCGGCCGAAGCGCCCTGAGGATTGGCCCAGAAACGACACAGGGCCGGGCGGCAACGCCCGGCCCTTTTGCCATGACGCGCCCTCAGGCGAGCAGCGCGGCGATCATTCCGGGGTCTTGCAGCGCCATGAAATGCCCGCTGTCGAGCGGGGTGAACCGCGCCCCGGGCACAGTCGCGCTCAGCGCGGCCAGCATCGCCGGCGGGCGGGCCCTGTCGTGCAGCCCGGCGACGATGTGCAGCGGGCAGGGCAGGCGGCCCAGCGCCGTGGTCAGATCAGTCGCCGCCAGCATCCGGTAGGCGCGGGCCAGCGTTTCGGGCGCGGTGGCCAACTGGGTGGCGCGAAAGATCGCAAACCCCTCGCCCTGACGGTCAAAGCGTGGTTCGGGCCAGGCGCTGGGGATCATATCGGTTTCGAGGAAGTCGCGGATGCCGTCGCGCGCCAGCCGTTCGGCCAGCGCCAGCGCCCCGGCCTGCCGTTCCGGGGCGAGGCCGGTGGCGGGGGCCAGTGCGGTGACGCGGGCGGCCCGCGCGCCCAGCAGGTCTGCGGTGGCCAGGGCCACGCCGCCGCCGACCGCACCGCCGACCAGATGCACAGGGCCGAGTCTGAGGTGATCGACCAGCGCCGCCACATCCGCCGCAAGCGCGGCCATGGTCATCGGCCCGGCGGGTTTTTCCGACAGCCCGAAGCCGCGCAGATCGAGGCGCAGCGCCGCGCGATCCGGCAGCGCGCGCAGCACCAGATCCCAGCTTTCCAGCGCACCGCCCATTTCGTGCAGCAACACCAGCGGCACGCCGTTTCCGGGCCGCCAGTCATAGCGCAGCGAGACGCCGTTGACGCTGGCAAAGCTCATTCGGCGATGACCGGGTTTTCCAGTCGGCCGACCTTGTCGATCTCGACCACGACCACCTTGCCCGGCTCCAGCAGGACCGGTGGCTTGCGGGTGAAACCCACGCCGCCCGGCGTGCCGGTCACGATCACATCGCCGGGGCGAAGTTCGGCAAAGCCCGAACAATAGGCAATCAGCGTCGGCACATCGAAGATCAGGAAGTCGAGCTTTGATCGCTGCATCACCACCCCGTCGAGGATGGTGCGCAGTTCCAGCGCCTCGAGCGGCCCGGTTTCATCGAGCGTCACCAGATAGGGCCCAAAGGGGCCCGAGGCCGGGAAGTTCTTGCCCGGGCCCCATTGTTCGCCCCGCATCTGCCAGTCGCGCATCGACACATCGTTGAAACAGGCCACCCCGGCGACATGCGTCAGGGCATCGGCGGGCGCGATCCGTCGGCCGCCGCGGCCGATGATGACGGCCAGTTCCCCCTCGTAATCCACCACGTCGGAATTGCCGGGCTTGACGACGGGCTGCCCGTGCCCGGTCAGCGAACTGGCAAAGCGCGGAAAGATCACCGGGTATTCGGGATAGGCCTTGCGGTGTTCGGGGCGGGTTTCATCGCGGTGATGCTGATAATTGAGCCCGGCGCAGAAGATCTGCTCGGGATCGGGGATCACCGGGGCGAAGGCCACGTCGGCGAGCGGAATGGCGGGGCGCAGGCGCAGTTCGGCGGCAAGCGCGGGCAGGTCGCGCAGATGCGCGCGCAGGCTGAGGCCCGCGGCGGCGAGGTGGATCGCCTCGCCCTCGACCAGCCCGAAATGCAGCGCGCCGCGCCAGGTGACAGTGGCGAATTTCATGGGTTTGCTTTCAGTTGCGCCAGCAGGTCCATGCCGTAATCGCCGCCCTCGGGGATACGCGTCAGGGTGTGGACATGGAACCGCGCCGGTTCGGCATTGGTCAGGAACACCGCGGGGTGATGGTCGAATTCGGCCAGAACCACCGGGGAATGAACGCGGAAATAGAACGGCGACCAATCGTCATGGCCGCCCATCCAGCACAGCCATGTGGCATCGAGATGCGCGGCGATTTCCGCCAGGCGCGCGGCGCGCGGGCCATCGGGCAGCAGGGTAAAGAAGGTTTCCAGCAGCGCCATCAGCCGCGCCCGGTCGTGGGGGCCCATGTCGCGGGCGCAGAGCCCTTCGAGCGCGATCACCTGATTGTCGCGGAAGGCGCCGCCCAGATGCAGGCTGTCCGACCAGTGCCGCCGCCCGGCCGGCAGATCGGCGTTCAGGATCGACGGATGGGTCTGCGCCCTTGCGCGCTGGGCCTCGGGCAGGCCGCGCATCAGCGCCAGGGCGGCGTCCTCGGTCGTGACAAAGGCGTCGATGCCGCGGCCGGGGCCTTTGTCTACCACGGTGGGTTCGGCGGCCAGCAGCGTCGGCGCCAGCACATAGGCCTCGCCCAGCAGCCGGAACGACAGACAGAGGTGGTGGCCGTAAAGCTGCCAGCCCCAATGCGCCGCGCCCGGCTCGCCGAACAGGCCGAGGGAATAGCAATGCTCGTTGAGGTACTTCTGCCGCCCGATCAGATCGCCCGAGAAGCGGTTGATTTCCATCAGTTCCGTGATCTGCCGATAGCCCGCGGCGCTGACCGAGGCACGCAGCAGGTCATGCACCGCGGCGCGTTCGGCCGCGTTCATTTCTTCCAGCCCGACGCCATCTTGCGGCCAGCACATCGGCATGTTGTGCCAGCGCCGCCATTCCGGCGCCTCGGCGCCAAAGCGCACCCTGGCGGCGATTTCGGGGCGCAGGACGGCGATCAGCGCCCGCGCCGCGGCCTCCATCGCCGCCCTTGGCGCGCCGTTCGCCACCAGCGGGCGGGCAACCGGGCGCAATGTGCCATCGGTGGTGATGCCGACGAAGGGCGCGGCCATCGCCGCATCGGCCCCGGCGCGCACCTGCTGGAAGAACGCGCCCGCCATCACCTGATCGGTGCGGGTGCGCCGGTCGGTGTTCATCTCGGGCCCGGCCTTGGTGGCGGGAACGAAGGGGCGGAAATCGCGCGGATGCGCCATCTGGCCGAACGCCGCCTTGAGCTTGTCGTCGCTGAGCGGCTGCAGGGTCTTGCTGGGTTGGGTCATCGTGTCACCGGCTCGTTGACGAAGGGTTTCTCGTCGGAGCGATGCACCGTCACCTTGTAGTCGAACTGCGCCCCTTGTGCCGGTTCGGGCACCAGAATGGCGAGGTGGTATTCCGGCGCATCGCCGAGGTTGAAGTTGGTGTGGACCGTCCCCTTTGGCAGCATGACCAGATCGCCCTTGCGCGCCACCGCGCGCTCATGGCCGATCTGTACGGTCAGTTCGCCGCCAAAGACGTAATAGAACTGGTCGAAATCGTGGAAATGCAGCGGCAGCGACGGGCCGCCGGGCGGCACGCGCGCGGCATAGACCCGCACATGCGGCGAGCCCGTCTCGCGCCGCGCGAGATGGGCCGAGGCAAAGAGCCGCCCCTGCGTATAGTCGCCTTCGCCAAAGGGCAAGATCAGCCGCGCGGCATCGGGCACCTTTGGCGCCGCGCCTTCCCAATACTCGATCAGCCGGTCGGCGGGCGGGCGTGGCACCATCAGTTCGAAATGGGTTTCGGGCGCCGCGGTTTCATTCCAGTTGCAATGGGGCGTTCCGGCGGGGAAATGCACCATATGCATCGGCGGCACCGTGAACACCTCGCAGCCGATCTGCACCGTCGTTTCGCCGTCGAGCACGAAATAGAACTGATCGACGCTATGCGTATGCAGCCGGGGCCCGCGATGCCCGGGCGGGCAGCGCGAGACGAGGCAGTTGCAACTGTCCACGCCGCCCTCGGGGCCGTTGAGCCAGAGCGATTTGAAACCCTCGGGGAAATCGGCCTCGGGGTTGCGGATGATGTTGCGCATCAGGCGTCGCCCGGGTTGAAGAGATCGGGCGCGGTCCAGCCGTTCAGGTCGTATTCCGCCATGCAGCGATCGACGAGGCCCAGCATCTGCCCGGCCGTCCCGTTCTGGAAGCTGCGCACATATTGATCGACGCGCACCTGCTCTTGCGAGCCGGAATAGTTCATCTCATAGAGTTCATGGCGTGAGCCGAACTCGGACCCCACGGTATCCCACAGCAATTTCAGGATCTTGGTGCGTTCCTCGCTGGAGATCCCGTTCGATCCGCGGGCATATTGGTCGAGCATCGGCCTAACCTCGGGGTTGAGGTAATCCTTGGCCGACGAGGGCAGATAGATCAGCCCCGAGGCGACATGCTTGAGGATGTTCTGGCGCATCTTCGAATATTGCTCGCCCGCCAGCACCCGGTAGGCATGGCCATGCACCGCATTGGGCTGCAGATAATCGTCGCGCCAGGGTTGCAGGTCGCGGGTCATCGCCGCCATCAGCGCCCAGACCATGTGGCGAAAGCCGATCGCCTCGCCGACACCGGCCTGCACGCCGCGAAAATCCCTGGTGCCGCCGACCTCGACCGCCTTCATGAAGGCGCCGCAGATGAAATCGAGCTTGACGGCCAGCCGGACCCCGGCCTGCAGCAGGCCCCGCGCCGCCTGACCGGGCACCGCCATGAAGGTATTGGCCTTGGCGGGATCGTACATCAGCACGCGTTCCCAGGGCACAAAGGCATTGTCGAGCACCAGGATCGAATCGTTTTCATCGGCGCGCGACGAGATCGGCGAATCGAACGGGGTCGAGCTGCGCTGGGCGTCGAGTTCATAGGAGCGGCGGCAGAACATCTTCACGCCCGGCGTGTTGATGTCGATGGAAAAGACCGGCGCATATTTGCGGTCGGTCACGGGAATGAAATGATGCGCGATCAGCACTTCCTGCGCCATGGACATGCCGGTCGCCACCACCTTGGCGCCCGAGACATAGAACCCGGCGTCGGTTTCGCGCTCGACCCGGATCATGATGTCCTTGGCGGTCTGCGGCGTCGAGCGGTCGATCGGCGGGTTGACGATGGCGTGGCCGATATAGCTGACCTTTTCGCGCAGATGCCGGGCGTAAGCCTTGGCGTTGCCCGCGTATTCGCCGAAATAGTCGGATTCCACCTCGAACGAGGGGCAGAAGGCGGCGCCGATGAAATCGGGCGAGCGGCCCAGCCAGCCATAGCCGATGCGCGCCCAATGGGCGAAGGCGTCGGTCTGCTGCACCGATTCCGCCAGGCTGCGCGGGGCGAGGAAGCCGGGATGGGTCCAGCCCGCCCGGTCGTGCAGGGGGGCCCGAAGGGTAGCGGCATTGGCCTCGTCGTGCATCGCGTCATAGAGCCGGGCGATCATCCGCGTCGAGTTGCGAAACCCGGGATGGGTTGTGACGTCGCGGACCCGCTCGCCGTCGATCCAGACCTCGCGGCCGTCGTCGCGGATACTGTCGAGATATTCGGCGCCGGTCTGCGGGCGGCTGATGGCGGCCTCGGCCGGTTTCGCCCTGGCGGCGATGGGGGCAGTCATGGTCGGTCCTTTCCTGTCGGAACCCGGGGGTCGGTGCCGACTGTCCCAAATCCGCCCGCGCCGGTCTTGAACCAGAGTCGCCTCGTTTTGGCGCGCGGGATGGCGGGCGGGCGGCGGGCGGTGCGGGTTTCGCCCTCGGCCGGCACGCCGCTGGCGTGCAGCCCTCGGGCGACCCGCGCGCGCCGCCTAGCGGCGGCGCGAAGAAGGGGGGCGCTCGCGCCCCCCTCTTTGCGTGCCGCAAATTCACCCCCCTGAGGATATTTGCAGCGCAAAG
>JAANMY010000157.1_pt1 | contig 94687 bp, 65 predicted proteins | sample 7279691 | NCBI WGS metagenome assembly JAANMY01 (sample SAMN14094543, study PRJNA606508) | bioreactor metagenome | isolation source: A lab-scale SPAN reactor treating ammonium-rich wastewater day 388 | place: Ireland: Galway | collected 2018-02-07 | reverse complement strand
GTTTTGGTCCTGAAATTCCTGGTTCGAGTCCAGGCGGGGTAGTTGGCGGGCAGGTGGCGAGCGGCATGAACGAGGGGACCGGAAGTCAGGGTCACACGATGAGCCCAGGAGGGTCCGACAGCACCGCGCCGCAGGCGATCATTCTCGCCGCCGGCCAGGGCAAACGCATGGGCGGCGACCTGCCCAAGGTGTTGTGCCCGGTGGCGGACCGCCCGATGGTCTGGTGGGTGATCCAGGCCTGCCGGCAGGCGGGCGTGCGGCGCTGCATCCTGGTGATCGGCCACAAGGGTCAGCTCGTGCGCGACGCGCTGGCGCAACTCGACGCCCTCGACGGCTGCGCCTTTGTCGAGCAGCGCGAGCTGCTGGGTACGGGTCACGCCACGCAGAGGGCTGAACCGCTTTTCAGCCCCGACCAGCCGAGCGACGTCTTCGTGCTGGCCGGCGACGGGCCGCTGTTGCGTGCGGCCACACTGCTGCGGCTGCTCGAAGTTCATCGCAGCGCCCGCGCCGCCGCCACCCTGGCGACCGCGGTCCTCGACGATCCGACGGGCTACGGCCGCATTTTGCGTGATGCCGACGGCCGCTTTGAAGCCATCGTCGAACACAAGGACGCCACCGAGCGACAGCGGGCCATTCGCGAGGTCAACCCCAGCTACTGGTGTTTCCGCAGCGACGCCCTTTTCACCAGCCTCAGGCAGGTCCGCAACGACAACCGGCAAGGCGAGTACTACCTGACCGACGTGCCGGCTATTCTGCGTGTCCAGGGCCGGATGGTGGCCGTGGTCGACGCCGTCCCGCCCGAGGATGTACTGTCGATCAACACCCCTGAGCAACTGGCGCAGGTCGAGGCCCTGCTGCGCCGCCGCCTGCAGACGAACCGCCTGACGGACCCGCGCACCAGCGAGGCCGACCGACCCTAGCCCCCGCAACCCCCCACGCCCTTCGAGCGAGTCGAGGCCCGGCATGAGCCAATCCGATCGCGACGACCTGAAGATCTTCTGCGCCCGCGCCAGCCGCAACCTCACCGAGGAAATCTGTCGCTACCTGGACATCCCTTTGGGCCAGGGCCACACCGACATGTTTCCCGACGGGGAGATCATCGTGAAGCTCGAGGAGGACGTGCGCGGCCGCGACTGCTTCGTCGTGCAAAGCACCTACCACCCGGTCAACGCGCACCTGATGGAGCTGCTGATCTACATCGACTGTCTCAAGCGCGCCAGCGCCGACCGCATCACGGCCGTACTGCCTTACTTCGGCTACGCCCGCCAGGACCGCAAGGACGAAGGCCGCGTGCCCATCACCGCCAAGCTGGTGGCCAACCTGCTGACCACCGCCGGCGCCACGCGCGTGCTGGCCCTGGACCTGCACGCCGAGCAGATTCAGGGCTTCTTCGACGTGCCCGTGGATCACCTGCACGCCGCGCCGGTCATGGTCGAGTATTTTGAATCGATCCGCGACGAGCTGGGCGACATGGTCTTCGTCAGCCCCGACGTGGGCAACGTCAAGACGGCCAACCGCTACGCCACATGGCTGGGCGGCGACCTAGCGATCATCGACAAACGCCGCCTCAGCGGCACCAAGGTGGTCAGCGCCAACCTCATCGGCGAGGTGAAGAACAAGACCGTGCTGATGGTGGACGACATGATCACCACGGCCGGAACCATCACCGAGGCGGCCAAGCTGGTCATGGACCAGGGCGCCAACGACGTGATCGCCGCCGCCACCCACCCGGTGCTGGTGGGGCTGGCGATGGAGCGGTTGGCCGAATCGCCCATCAGCCGCGTGGTCGTGACCGACACCATCCCCACCGGCCCCCGCTGCAAGCCCATCGAGGACAAGCTTGTGGAACTGTCCGTCGCCCGGCTGCTGGGCGAAGCCATTCACCGCATCCACCACAACAAGTCGGTGTCGAGCCTGTTCCGGCTGGATGATCCGCGTAAAAAGGAGGCCTCGCCGGGAACCTCCGCCGAGGCTGGTGGGGGCGGCAGTTGATTCGGTGGCGAAAATCGAGACAATTGCCCGGCTCGGCCCGGTGGCTACAGCCGCGGCCGGACCTGAGCGGCACCCCCGAGAAAGCGACCCGGTGCGGGCGGCAGCCCGACCGCGACGGAGAGACTGGTCATGGCACACGACATCCCCGCCCTGGAAGCCCGCAAGCGCACGGCTGTCGGCACCCGCGCCGCCCGCCGCGAACGCAAGGACGGCCGCCTGCCTGCCGTCATCTACGGCCACAAGCAGGATCCTCTGCACGTCTCGCTGGACTACCGTGAGACGAGCTCGCTGCTGGTGACCCGCGCCCACCTGCTCAACGTTGCGCACGACGGCCAGACCGAATCGTGCCTGGTCAAGGACGTGCAGTGGGACGGGCTGGGCAGCAGCATTTCCCATGTCGATCTCGAGCGCGTCGACCTGTCCGAGACGGTGACCGTCGAAATCGAGGTGGAACTGACCGGCGAAGCTGCGGGGCTCAAGGAAGCCGGAGCGTTCATCGAGCAGCCCAATACCAAGGTCGAGGTTCAGTGCACCGCCGGCAATATCCCTGACGGCTTCAAGCTCGACGTGTCGGCTTTGGGTGTCGGCGACGCGCTGACCGTCGCGGACCTGCCACTGCCCCAGGGCGTCACGGCTGTAAGCGACCCGGAGATGGTGCTCGCCGTGATCCACATGGCCAAGGCCGAGGAAGAGCTGGTCGTCGCCACGGCCGCGGAGGGCGCCGAGCCCGAGCTGGTCGGCCGCGAGACGACTGAGGAAGAGCCGGACGAGGAAACGCAGAAGAAGTAACCCGGTCATCCTGACCGCATCGAGTTTGCCCAGGAGGCCCACGCTCCTGGGCGTTTGTTTGGGGACTGGGGGGAAACCAGACCGCCACGTCCAAGGCCCCGCAACCGCGCCGCACAGCTTTTCAAGCGGCCCGTGACAATCGACAATCGGTGAACGCACACCCTGGGAGATCTGGTCCGTGAAGTTGATCGTCGGTTTGGGCAATCCCGGTTCGCAGTACGTCAAAACGCGGCACAACGCCGGGTTCATGGCCCTGGCACGCCTGGCCGAACGGCACAACCTGGCGGACCGGCCCGTCAAGGCGCGCTTCCACGCGGCCATGGTGGACGGCCCGATCGCCGGCGAAAGATGCGTCCTGCTGCAACCGCAGACGTACATGAACCGCAGCGGGCAGTCGGTGCAGGAGGCCGTCGCCTTCCACAAACTCGATCTCGCCGATCTACTGGTGATCGTGGATGACGTGGCCCTGCCGACCGGACGCATCCGCCTGCGGGCCGGTGGTTCGGCCGGTGGTCACAACGGCTTGGCGGATATCGAACGGGCTTTGGGTACGGTCGACTACCCACGTCTGCGCATCGGCATCGACGCCCCACCGCCACGCGTTATTCAATCCGACTACGTGCTCGGACGATTCAGCGCCGACGAACTACAGCGCCTGGACCCCGGACTCGATGCCGCCTGCGATGCGGTCGAACGCTGGATCACCGACGGCATCGATAAGGCGATGTCGCTGTCCAACGCGCGGGATTGATCAGGAGCGCCGGGGTGCGGCATCGGGTTTCAGCAGCCACCCGCATCCGCCGTTCACTTCACCACGTGCTGCGGCTGGTGTTCGGCGATGAGCCTGTAGAGCTCGTCGGCGGTGGTCGCAGCCTTGATGGCGGCGCGCAGTTCCGGGTCCGTCAGCAGCCGGCTGATCGCCGCCAGGGCCTGGATATGCGGCCCGGTCTGGTCGGCGGGACTGGCCAGCAGCAGGATCAGATCGACCGGCCGCTTGTCAATGGCTTGGAACTCGATGGGCTCGGGGGCCTTGCCCACGGCCATGACCAGACGGTGGCATTGCGACGTCTTGCCGTGTGGGATCGCCACGCCGTGGCCGATGCCCGTGGTCCGCGTCTGCTCGCGCTGCCAGATAGCCTGCTTCAACTCATCGGCGCCGCTGATGCCCGTCTGCTCACAGAGCAGGTCGGCCAGCTCGAAGATCGCCTCCTGCTTGGTCGTCGCCCGCAGAGGCACTTTCACACAGCCGGGTTGAAGAATGTGGCTCAGTTGCATGGCAACCACCCAACGTGAATCCGTTCGTCCCTGTCGCGGTGGACCCGCGTCGTGTGCCGGATGGCCGGCCACCGCAACGTCCCGGACGCGGCTGTCTGCTGTACTCTGCGGGGTTGGTCTCAAGCCGCGACCCGGACTGGCGCCCGAGCCGTCCCTCTCCCGTGCGCCCGCACAGTCCGGGCGCCTCGACCGACAGCGGAGATCAGGCAAGAGCTAAAGCATACCCCCCGCCGCCAGCCGCATCAACCATCGTCCGCCAACCCGTCGTTTTTTCACCACGCAAACAGCCCTGCTTCACTCCTTATCGGCCGCAGCCCCGCTGAGCGATCAGCAAAGCCGCCCAGGTGGTGTCCCACCGCCTGTCCATACCCCGACAGGCGGCGGCCCAAGACCTGTGATTTCCCACGAACCTTGCGGCATCGGCACGCATAGATTACGTAATGGTCTGTCGACCGCGAATCCTCGCGGTCCCTGTGTGATCTCCCAGATTTCGTGCCCTGTCTTGAAAGCCCCCGATATGATCCAAGTTCATCATCTGGTCAAACGTTACGGCCCGACGCTTGCGGTCGACCAGCTTTGCTTCGAGATTCCCCGTGGCCAGATCGTCGGCTTCCTGGGGCCCAACGGGGCCGGCAAAACCACCACCATGCGCATTCTCGCCGGCTACCTGCCGCCAAGCTCCGGCACCGCCAGCATCGACGGCCATGACATCCTCAGCAATTCGCTCGCCGCCCGGCGGGCCATCGGCTACCTGCCTGAGTCCACGCCGCTGTATCCCGAGATGCGTGTCGAGGAGTACCTGCATTTCCGCGGCCGGCTGCACGGCATGGACCGCCGCCTGCGCCGCGCCCGCATCGAAACCGTCGTCGCCCGCTGCGGGCTGCAGCCGGTGCGCCGCCGCGTCATCGGCCACCTGTCCAAAGGCAACCGTCAACGCGTCGGCCTGGCCCAGGCCCTGCTGCATGAGCCGCCGGTGCTGATCCTCGACGAACCGACCGTCGGCCTGGACCCCAACCAGATTTCGGAAATCCGCCAGCTTTTCGCCGAGTTGCGCGGCCAGCACACGCTGCTGCTGTCCACCCACATTCTGCCCGAGGTTGAACGCACCGCCGACCGCGCCATCGTCATCGCCCGCGGGCGCATCGTCGCAGACGGCCCCCTCGACGCCCTGCGTCGCAGGTTCGCCTCGGGCGGCCGCATAATCCTTGACGTGAAAGCGGACCCCGCGGCCGTGCAACGCGTCTGCCGCGCAGTCGACGGCGTGCGGGACGTGCGCACCAGCGCCCGCGACGGCTGGTGCCAGGCGACGGTGCAGCCCGTGGACGAGCGCGACCTGCGCGAGTCGCTGGGCGGCGCCATCGCCGCCAACGGGTGGGTGGCGCGCGAGCTTCGCTTCGAAACCGCCGGCCTCGAAGACTTCTTCGCCCGCATCACAGCCGAACACGAACTGGCCTCACAAGATGCCGCCTGAATCGCGACAACCCAGCCACACCCCAGACCCAAGACCCATGCTCACCCTCACCATCGCCCGACGCGAACTCTCGAGCCTGTTCTTCTCACCCATCGCCTACGTGGTGCTGGCCCTGTTCAGCCTCGGCGCGTCGCTGCTGTTCTTCACGCAGTACCAGGTCGGCGCGGAGGCGAGCCTGCGCGGCACGTTCGCGGGCATCGTCTGGCTGCTGATCTTCCTGGCGCCGGCCATCAGCATGCGCCTGCTCAGCGAGGAACTGCGCAGCGGCACCATGGAGACCCTCGCCACAGCGCCGCTGCGCGACATGCAGATCGTCCTGGGCAAATGGCTGGGCGCGATGGGCTTCTACGCCGTGCTGCTGCTGCCCGTGCTGGCGCTGACCGGGCTGCTGGAGCTGACCGCCGACCCGGATCTGGGCCCGGTGCTGACCGGGCTGATCGGCTTGCTGCTGCTGGGCGGGTTCTACCTGGCCATCGGCGCCTTCGCATCGTCGCTCACCGAGAACCAGATCATCGCCTTCCTGCTGACCGTGTTCATCATCTGCCTGTTCACCTTCGTGCTCTTTTTTCTGCCCAACGCTTCGTTCGTGTCCAACAGCGCCCGGCAGGTGATGTATTACGCCAACGTCAACGCCCAGTTCGACGACTTCGGCAAGGGTCTGATCGACCTGGGCGGCGTGGTCTACTTCCTAAGCGGCGCCGGTCTGTTCCTGTTCGCGGCCGTAATCTGCCTGGAAAGCCGTCGCTGGCGCTGAGTCCTGCGCCCGCGTCATCAACCGTTCACGTTTCAGCCATGAAAAAGTCCGCCATGCCCCCCAACGCCGCCGAAACCCAGTCCGTCCGCCGCGCCCGCTTCGGGCTGAACATCACCGTCGCCCTGCTGGCGGCCGCGGCCGTCGCCGTCCTGGCCAACTTCATGGTCGTCCTCGCCCGCCAGCAGCAGGGCTTGACCGTGCGTCTGGATCTCACCGCCACCCGTCGCTATTCGCTCTCGGCCCAGACCACCCGCGTTCTGCGCGATCTGGCGGCCCCGCACCGCCTGGTCACGCTCATCGCCTCCGGCGGCCTGGGCGCCGAGCAGCAGCGCCTGGTCGATCAGGTCAACGATCTGGTCGACGAATACGCCGCCCGCTGCCCGCAGATCGCCGCGACGCACATCAACCCGGCCCTGGAGCTGGCGCGTTACGAGGCGTTCGTGCAGGAACTGGCCGGCCGCTTCGACGAGCAGATCGTGCCGGCCCGAGCCGCCATCCAGGCTGTCGGCCAGGCCCTGATGAAACTCAGTCAGACCATGGTCAGCCGTCACGGACCCGCCGCCGGCGATCTGCAGGACTCCGAAGGCGTGCCCGAGCCGCTCGGCCAACTGCTGACCACCCTTCGCCGCGCCTTCACCTCCCAGAGCCGCACCCTGGATCAGACCGTTCAGCGTCTGGACCGGGCCCTCGAGGAATCCCTTCCGCAATACGGCGCGCTGGGCAGTGAACTGGAGTCCGCGCTGGGAGGCCTGGTCGATCGCCTTTACCAGCCGGCGGCTGAGCAACTGCGCCAGTGGGCCGCGCGGCCCACGCTCGCCGCTGCCGTCCGCGACAGCCTTCTTCAGCAGGCCGACGCCTGCACCGCGACCGCCGCCGACCTCGATGCCCTCATCGCCTCGCTGCGCGACATGCAGGTGCCTGACGAATATCAGCAGCTTGCCTCCGATCTGGCCCGGCAGGATGTGGTGGCCATCGTCGGGCCCGAGAAAGTCCGCGTGCTGTCACTGAGCGACATGTACCGCCAGCCGTCGGCCGATGTGCTGGACCCGACGGCGGCGGAGTTTCGCTTCGTGGGTGAGCAAGTGCTCACCGGCGCGCTGATCGGCATGACGCTCCAGCCGCCGCCGCTGGTCGTGTTCGTCTACAGCGGCCGGACGCCCGCCCTGGGGCCGGGGGGCCAGGCCAACTATGTCGCCGAGCAACTGCGCAAGCTCGACTTCGACGTGCGGCAATGGAGCCCCGCGCCCGTAGATCCCGGCGGCTTCGGTCAGGCCCGGCCCACACCCGCGCCCGAACCGGCCGAGGGACAGGCCGCCGTGTGGGTCATTCTGCCCGCCGAGAGCGCGGGACCGATGAACTTCGCCGGCACGCAGGCCCAGGATCAGGTGGTCAATTTGCTCAAGCGGCGGCAAGCCGTCGGCGACAGCGTGATGGTCACCCTCAGCGCTACCCCCGCCGCGGCGTTCCAGCCCGACCCGGTGGCCCAACTGCTGGCCGAGTGGGGCCTGGACGCGCAGCTTGACCGCGTGGTTGTCTACGAGCGGGCATTGCCCGATCAGCAGTCGCGCACGATGACCCAGCACATGACCACCACCTGGCCGGAGGATTCGCCGCTGGCCGGCGCCCTGCAGGGCAGCCGCGCGATGTTCGTCTGGGCCGCGCCGCTCAACCTGCGGGCGACCGACGGGCTGAGCGTTCATCCCCTGGCGTCGGTCAGTCAACCGCAGATGTGGGCCGAACCGGTGGCCGATGCCGCGACGCTTACGGAAGCTCGCTACGATCCGTCCGCCGCCCCCACAGACGGCCGCTTCACCATCGCCGCAGCCGTCGAAAAAGCACACTCCGCCACCGCGCCGGCCGAGGAACCGGCCGATGCGAAGACGCATCGCCCCCAGCGCCTGATGGCGGTGGCCGACGCGGTCTGGCTCAACGATCAGGTCACGACCTATGGTGAAATCCCCGGCCTCGGCGGCGGCGCGGGTCTGGCCGAAGCCGTCGGGGCGGCATTCCCCGGCAATGCCGAACTGTTCACCAATGGCGTCTTCTGGCTGGCCGACCTCGACGAACTGATCGCCGCCACGCCGCGCAGCCAGGACATCCGCCGCGTGCAACCGATGACCCCGGCCACGATGAACGCCGCCCGCTGGGCCCTGCTGGCCGGATTGCCGGGCGCGAGCTTCGTCGTCGGCCTCAGCGTCTGGCGCCGCCGCCGGGCGTGAAGCGGCTGACAGCAAGCCGCGCGTCCAAGCACCTGCGCCACGGAGATCCGATGCCATGAACTTCAAGACCACGTTGATTCTCCTGGCCCTGCTCGCTCTGGCCGCTGCCCTGGTGCTGCTGCTTCAGCAGCCGACGGGCAAGGGCACCGCCACGTCCGCCGCGCGTGGCGCCGGTGAGCCGGTGTTCGTCCAGGACGCCTTCACGGCCGACGACGTCGATCAACTGGAGGTGAGCCTGGCCGATGGCCGATCGGCGACCTTCGCACGCGAGGACGATGGCTGGTGGCAGACGCAGCCGTCGCGATTCGCCGTCATCGAACCGGACCTGCGCGGCGCTTTGAACGCGGCTGCCAATCTGCGCTGGGTCGAGCATTTCCAGCCCGGGACGTCCGACGAAGCCAACGCCCAGACGCCGTCGCCGCACCGCTTGAGCCTCGACCCGCCGCGAGCGACCGTTCGCCTGCGCGTCACGCGCGACGGACAGCCAGCCGTGACACACGTGATCCGGCTCGGCCGCGGCGTCGGCGGACGCCTGTACGTGCAGGTCGACGACCGACCGCGGGTTTATGTCGTCGGTAACGACCTGGCGGCGCGTCTTCTGGACGATCGTTCGACGCAGCCGCTGCTGGCCGACTGGCGACGCCGCACGCTCGACGGGCCGGACGCGGCGGCCGTGCGACGGGTGGTGATCCGCAGCGGCTCGCAGATCACCGAATTGCTCCGCGAGGACGGCCGCTGGACTTTTGCCGCGCCGCATGAAGACCGTGTGGACGGCGACGCCGCCCGCCGCCTGCTGGCCACACTCGTTTCCCTCAACGTCAGCCGTTTCGTCGACGACGCCCCCGCCGATCGCGCCGTCTACGGCCTGCAGGAGCCGACCGTCGAGATTGTCGCCGTCTCCAACGTCGTCGAATCGGACGACGCGGCACCTGGCGATGTCTCGGCCGCGGTCTCGCAACCGACCACCCTGCCCGCCGCGCATGAGCCGACCGCACGCACGATGCGTCTGTCGATCGGCGGCCGCGTCGATCTCGAAGGCCAGTCGTATTACGCCGCCCTGACCGATCACGCCCACGATGGACGGGCCGTCTTCACGCTCGCCAGAAGCATCGTCGAGTCGTTGCGCGTCTCCGTCGATGACCTGCGTGATCCACGTCTGACGCCGACGACCGCGGCCGACATCACCGGCGTTCACGTCGCCCGCCGCGACCAGGATGAGTTCACCCTCACCCGCCAGGTCGACGGCTGGCGGCTCGATCAGACGCCGGACATGCCCATCGCGCCGGCCGCCGTCAGCGAATTGCTCGACGCCCTCACGCAGACGCGGGCCGTCGGCTACCAGACGCCCGACGCCCTGGGCCCCGCGCCGCGGGCCACGGTCCAGATCGCCGCCATCGGCCGTGACGCCGACGCCGTCGAGACCCTGCGCCTCTATGAGGTTCCGGCGGCGCCGGAGACTTCCGAAACAACGTCCGAGCCCGAGGAAACGACCGCGCCCGGGAAGGCGATGCTGGTGGTGGTGCGCGACAACGAGCGCGTGGGTCGGCGCATGCCGGCCTCGGCGCTGGCGCCGCTGTTCGATCCGATTGATGTGCTTCAGGCCCGCATGCTGATCGAGCGCGACGGGGACAGCCTGCAGACACTGAACATCGCCGGCCCTGACTTGACGCTTTCCTGGACGCGGCCGGCGCCCTCCGCGCCAGAAGCCGCGACCCAGCCGTCGCCAGTCGTACCGCAGGCCTTGATCGACGCCTTACTGCCCCTGCGGGCCCAACGCTGGCTGGCACGGGTCGATGCACTGCCGGCGGACGCGCTGACCATCGACATGGTGTTCACCGACGGCACGGCGAACCGTCTGCGCGTGGACCCGACCAGCGGCCAGGCGCGGCTTGACGATCAGGCCATGCATTTTGCGATCAGTCCGGCCCTGCACGACGCCCTTCTGGACGCCATGCGTCAGGCGACCGGCCAGCCGGCGCCCGCCAAGTGATGAGGCGGCGCGGATCGATCGGCGAGACGGCACCGGCGACCGCTGGTCCGTTATTTCAGTTGAACATGCGAAGCTGATGGCGTTCGAGCGACAGCTTGGTGACCGGCCGCTCGATCTCGATGCGGTAGTCGCCGCTGAAGCAGGCCGTGCAGTAGTGGTCCGCCGGCCGACGTACGCACGTCAACATGCCCTCGATCGACAGGTAGTGCAGGCTGTCCACGCCCAGGTACTGGCCGATCTCCTCGACGCTGCGGCCGGTGGCGATGAGCTTGGCTGGATCGGGGAAGTCGATGCCGAAGTAGCAGGCGTGGCGGATCGGTGGGCAACTGATGCGCAGGTGAATCTCCCGCGCGCCGGCCCGTCGCAATTGGGCCATTTTGCCGCGCGTCGTCGTGCCGCGCACGATGGAATCATCGACCACGATGATGCGTTTGTCGGCGATGATGTCGGACACGGCGTTGAGCTTCAGTTGCACGGCCTTGTCGCGCTGGGCCTGGGTGGGCTGGATGAAGGTGCGGCCGACGTAGCGGTTGGGCACGATGCCTTCGCGGTACTCGACGCCGCTGGCCCGGGCATAGCCCAGCGCGGCCGAGCGGCCGGAGTCGGGCATGGGAATCACATAATCGGCATCGACGTGCGATTCCTCGGCCAGTTTCTCGCCCAGGCGCTCGCGCACCACCTGCACGGTTTCGCCGAACAGTTTGGAGCTGGGGTTGGCGAAATAGATGTGCTCGAAGATGCACTGAGCCGGCTGCTGGGGCGGAGCGAAGCGGCGGCTGGTCACACCTTCGTCGCTGAGGGTCACGACTTCGCCGGGTTCGATCTCGCGTTCGAAGCGGGCGCCGATCGCGTCCAGGGCCACCGTTTCGCTGGCCACCACCGGACACCCCTCGGGCAGATACCCCAGCACGAGCGGCCGCCAACCCCACGGGTCACGGGCCGCCTCGATCCGGTCTTCAAACAGGAACACCAGCGAGTACGCGCCCTGCAGGTGAGTCAGGGCCTCGACCACCGGGTCGGTCTTTGAAAGATAGTGCGACGCCAGCAGGTGCACGATCACCTCGGTGTCGGTCGAGGTGTGAAAGATGTGGCCGCGGGCCTCGTAGTCGCGGCGCAGCACGTCGGCGTTGACGAGATTGCCATTGTGGGCCACCGCCACCTGTCCACCGATGTACTGCTCCAGCAGCGGCTGGGCATTACAGGAACGACTGGACCCCGTCGTCGAATAGCGGTTGTGCCCGATCCCGCCGCGTCCCCGCAATTCACCGAGCATCGCCGGCGTGAACACCTCGGCCACCAGCCCCATGCCCACATGGGCCGCGAGATTCCGCCCGTCACTGACGGCGATGCCCGCCGATTCCTGGCCGCGATGCTGCTGGGCGTACAGGCCGATGTAGATGCGCTCCGCCGCGGCCGGGTCGCCCCAGATCCCGAACACGCCGCACTTATGCTTCACCTGCTGGTCCATCAGCCGCGCCTGTTGCTTCTGCCTGTGACGGGTTGTTGCGGTTGCGGGCAATGAGCCGGCCTGACGGCCATGCGACATGCACGGTAGCCGACCGCCGGGCGACGGTCAACGGACCGGCAGCGCCGCGGTCCGCACGTGTCCGCCGATCGGTCGCCTACACTGTCCAGCCATGACGCGTCCTCCCGCCGCCACCCGCCCGATTTGCACCCACGACGCCGCCCGCCGCCGGGCCCTGCTGGCGTGGTACCGTCGCGAGCACCGCCGCCTGCCGTGGCGCGCCATGCCCGGACGGCTTGGCGACCCCTATCGCGTGCTGGTCAGCGAGGCCATGCTCCAGCAGACGCAGGTGGCGACCGTCATCGACTACTTCAACCGCTTCATCACCGCCCTGCCCACGCTCGCCGATCTCGCAGCCGCCGACGAGCAGGCCGTGCTGCGCCTGTGGCAGGGTCTGGGCTACTACCGCCGGGCCCGGCATCTGCACGCCGCGGCCAAGGCGATCATGAGCGAGCACGGCGGCGCAGCGCCCGCCGATGTGGACGCGCTGCGGTCCCTGCCGGGCGTCGGCCGCTACACCGCCGGCGCTATGGCGTCGATCGCGTTCGGCGTATCCGCCCCGCTGGTGGACGGCAATGTCGCCCGCGTCCTGGCCCGATGGGAGGCGATCGACGAGCCGGTCGACAGACCGGCCGTACAGAAGCGCTTGTGGGCGCTGGCGAGCTCGCTGCTGCCACCTCGGCCCGGCCATCCCGGTGACTGGAACCAGGCGCTGATGGAACTTGGCGCGATGATCTGCACCCCACGAGGCCCTCGCTGCCTCGCCTGCCCCGTACGCCAGTGGTGCCGCGCCGCAGAACGGGGCCTGCAGGATCAACTGCCCCGCCGCTCGCCGCGACGCAAGCCCCTGGCCGTCACGCACCACCTGGTCGCCGTCGCCCGCGACGGCACGTTTCTGTTTGAGCAGCGCGACGATACCGGCCTGTGGGCGAACCTGTGGCAGATGCCGACGTGGGAGGCCGGCCCGACGGACGGCTCGACGCACGACATCGCCGCGTGGCTGATCGACCACGTGGGTCTCGACATCGCCAGGCCCAAGCCTGTCGCGCGGTTCGACCACGCGACGACTCACCGCGCGATCACGTTCCGCGTCTGGCACGCGCACGTGCGAGGCGGACGTCGCCCCCGCGCCATGCGGTGGCGGCGGCTGGATCAGCTTGATGATCTACCCCTGGCCCGGCCGCAGCAATACGCGGTGAAACTGCTCAAAACGCCACCGTCCGCGAACACCCCGTCCGCGTCATCCCGCGCGGGTCGCGCGTCATGAACCTGATGCTTCATCAGCCCTGGGGCGCAGTCCGGCAAGGATGTCCACCGGCGCCAGATCAGCAGTGGCTGGATCGCCCACGACGTCGCCGCCGCCTGCACCGAGCAGGTCGGCCGCCCGCTCGCCGGCGGCCAACTGCCGCAGCAGTCGTTGCGAACCGCGCGTCCCGCTCTCGGTGAGCAGGCGCGAGGCCGATGTGCTGACCGTTTCGCGCAGCGTCGCCAAGCCGCTCCCGACAGGTGAAGTCAACGAGGGCAACGGTAATGGGTTCACATGCGACGCGGCCGAAACCATCGCGTGCGCGGTGACCTGCATACCCGACGACCATGAAGATGCGTCCGCCCGTGTGATGCCGGCAACCTCGCTATTGAGGACCATGACGACCGAGCGATAGGCGTCGCCGTTCAGGTCGATATCACGAAAGAAGATTCCATCCGTCGGCTCCACGACGAATATGAAAGGCAATTCGAAGTCAGCGTCCCACCATACCGGCATGTCAAGGATGGGTAGCGGCCGCACAACTCCGATCGTGATCGGCGCCGGCTCGCTTTCAGTCGGCTCATCTGACACAGGTGGAACCATCACCGGCTCGTCGACAGTCGGCTGGTCCGTGGCGGGTTCTTTGACCACCGGCTGCTCAGCAGCAAGCGGTTCGACGACCGGCGGCTCAATCGCCGGGGACTCGGTCAAAGGTTCCTCAACGGCGGGCGGCTCGATCACCGGCTCATTGATGACGGGCTCTTCGAGAGTGGGTTCATTTATCAAGGGATCGACGATCGCAGGTTCATCGACGACCGGTTCGACCATGACCGGCTCCTGCACGACCGGCGCATCAACGACCAGCTGTTTCGCCGACTCATCCGCGACGGGTTGGCCAGCGGAGGGCTGATCGGGCGCGGCATGCACGACGATGACCGCGTCGGCCACGTCGCTGCGCTGACCGCGGCCGACACTGCCGGCGGCCTGGACCGGATCGTCGCCGACGCCAAACCATGCCCATGTATCGGGCCCGGCGACACCGGCATACGCCATGCCGCCGCCCGACGGCGTGACAAACAGCTCGGCCGTGCCCGCATCGATCGCCTCGATGTCGAAGCTCAGCAGCGGCACCGCCCCGCCCTGGGCCGTCGGGTCATACCTGTCGACCAGCTCGCCGCCCAGACCGTGAGCGGTGATGAGCCCCACCGCCAGCAGGTCGCGCAACAACACCGTGCCCCCACCGGCCTGCCCGGCGGTGGAGCCGTCGTTCCATCGCGATTTGCCCAGAAACTCGGGGTTGTAGAGAACGGCCGAACCTTCCACCATGCGGACGACCCCGGCCAGCGAGGCGAGGATGTCCAGATCCAGCCCGAGGATCATCTGACTGCCGGGATCGGCCCAGAGCGTCAGTGTTGTTCGCTCGCCCTGGCGCAGCTCGATGAGCGGATTGCCGCGCTGCGCCCCCTGCGTGCCTGTCGACAGCCAGAAGGCCGCCGAGCCGCTGACCTCAGGCGCCGGCGTGGACTCCTCGGCGGCCGGCGGTGTCTGCTCTGGCTGGACCGGTGGCGTGACTTCGGCGGGCGGCACGGGCTCATCCGCACCCGCACGCACGATGACCAGCGCGTCGGCCAATTCGCTGACCCGTCCGCGCCCGGCATCCCCAGCCGCGCGGACCGCCGCATCGCCGATGCCGTAGTGCGCGGTGGTCAGCGCCGACTCAACGCCGCCATAGGCCATGCCTCCGCCCGAAGCCGCCAGACGCAGTTCCGTGACGCCGGCGTCGATCGCCTCGATGTCGAAGCTCAGCAGCGGCACCGCCCCGGCGGCCCACGTCGGGTCGGCCAGTGCGGCCATATTGGCATTAAGCCCCCAACTGGTGACGAAGCCCACCAGCAGCACGTCGGTCAGCAGGACGTGGCCGTCGCCAGGTTGGCCGCCACGCAGGCTGGCGTTCCACCGACTCATACCCAGAAACTCGGGGTTGTACGCCCGCACCGAACCGTCCACCACGCCGGCGACGCCCGCCAGCGAGCTGAGAAGGTCCAGGTCCACGGCGAGGATGTGCTCATCGCCGGGGTCCGCCCACAGGGTGAGGGTGGTGCGCTGGCCCGCCTCGATCTCGATCACCGGGTTGTCGCGCACCGGCCCATCGGCGCCGACCTCGGCTGGATCGCCCACAGCCAGAAAGAACGTCGGAGCCGCGCTCAGCAACAGACGCGGTTCAAGCGACTCCAGGCCCGCAAACACAACCTGATTCACTGGCCTCCCGGTGTCGTAACCCGCATTGAGATTCATGGCCCGGCTCCTGATCGGTGACGCTGTGTGCCGCCTGAGGGAGAACGTCTGCGCTGCGCTGATGCCGCGCATGTATACTGGCGTCTATAATACGCGCACGGTACCGGCTGTCAATGTCTTTTTGCGATCGCTGCGTGACCGCGACGTGGTACGTTGCCGCGTCTGGCCACCCTCCAGGCGCGGGCCGGTGGGTTGGCGCGGGCGGCGGCGGCGTTGAGTATCGGGCCCCTCGGCCCTAAAATCCGATGCTGGATCGATTTGGGCCGATTCGCAGGCTGGGGTCCGCCGGCGCGGCGGCTTGGGCCAACCTGTCCGCGAGCGGCGACGGTGAAACCATGAAGCACAAGTGCGAACGCTGCAATCGCCCCGCCACCGTGCGGTTTACGGAAGCCAAGGGCGGCCAGAAAATTCAGCGGTTCCTGTGCGACCTGCACGCGGCGGAGGAGGGCCTGGTCGCGGCCGCGCCCGACGGCACGCCCATCAACCAGATCCTGCAGAACTTCGTCAAGATTCACAGCGGCGTCATCAATGTCAGCCAGGAGCAGCCCGTCTGCCCCAGTTGCGGCCTGACATTTCGCGAGTTCCGCGAGAAGAGCCTGCTGGGCTGCCCGGACTGCTATGCCGCTTTCGAATCGCTGCTCGGACCACTGCTGGAACGAGCCCACGCCGGCGCCGTGCATCACGTGGGCAAGTCTCCACGGCACGCCGGCCAGAGCGTCGACCGCCAAGGTGTATTGATGCGGATGCGCCAGCGCCTGCAACATGCGGTTGAGCACGAGGACTACGAGCTGGCGGCGCGTCTGCGCGACGAGATCAGCGACCTGGAGGCGCACCGCTCATGAGTCTGGCCGACCTGCCCGACCATGCCGGCCACTGGCTACACGGCGAGGGGCCGCACTGCGATCTGGTCGTCTCCAGCCGGGTCAGACTGGCCCGCAATCTGGCGGGATTTCCCTTCGTCAATCGCGCCAGTCGCGCCCAGCGCGACGAGGTACTGGCCCGCTGCCATGACGCTCTGACGCCCGATGCGCTACGGTCCGACGCCCTGGGCGAGCAATCCCTGGACCGCAGCCCCGGCCCGCGCCTGGAGTGGATCGACATCCCCGAGACGCCGCCGATCGACCGCCAGTTGCTCATCGAGCGGCACCTCATGAGCCGCCAGCACGCCAAGGGCGGCGCCGAGGCGCCGCGGGCCGTGGCCTTCACCACCGATGAACGCGTGGCCGTCATGGTCAACGAGGAAGACCACCTGCGCCTTCAGGTGTTGCGCAGCGGGATGCAGATCGACGAGGCCTACACCGAGGTCAATGCACTGGACGACAAGCTGGAGTCGAAGCTGGAGGTGGCGTTCTCCGATCGCTGGGGCTACCTGACCGCGTGCCCGACGAATATCGGCACGGGCTTGCGCGTGAGCGTGATGATGCACCTGCCGGCCCTGAGGCTGACCGGGGAGATCGAGAAGGTGCGCCGTGCGGCCCGGGACATGAACCTCGCGGTGCGCGGCCTGTTCGGTGAGGGCTCGGACGCGCTGGGGGATCTCTATCAGATCAGCAACCAGGTGACCCTCGGCTGCGCCGAACGCGAGGTGCTGGCCGACTTCCAGCACACGGTGGTGCCGCAGGTGATCGCCTACGAACAGCAGGCCCGCGCGGCCCTGGTCAAGCAGCGGTCCAGCCAGCTCGACGACAAGATCTGGCGAGCCTGGGCCGTGCTGACCCACGCCCGCGTGCTGGGCACGGAGGAGGCGTTGTCCCTGCTCAGCCACCTGCGCCTGGGGGTCATCATGGACCGCATCGACAGGGTCGACCTGCGCACGATCAACGCTCTGTTCCTGCTGACCCAGCCCGCCCACCTGCAGAAGATCGCCGGCTGCGAGATGGACCCCGCCATCCGCCGCGAGGCGAGAGCACACCTGGTCCGCCAGCGGCTGGGGGTGGGGTGAGACAGATCGCGTTTCGGCGGGATTCGACTTCGAGTAAGATACGCCCGCGGTGATGGATACGACCGCGGGAAGGGTTTGGGCGACCTTCGAGACGGTCTGGCGCGGTCAGTGCGAACGATCACGATTGCGGAAGGGTATGCGATGGGACTTCGTCAGGACATTCTCAAGCAGCCGGTCGCCGAATTGCCGCTGCGCGACCTGGTGGCGATCACCGTGGACACGACGGTGCGCCAGGCCATGAGCCGGATGCGTGAGGCCCGGCTGGGCTGCGCGGTGGTGGTCGACGCCGCCGGCAAGCCGCTGGGCAAGTTCACCGAGCGGCGGCTGATGAAGCTGCTGGTCGAGGGTGAAAGCCTGGATCAGCCGGCTTCGCGGTTCATGTTCGGCGGCGAGGACTGCGTACGCGGCGACCAGTTCATCCACCACATGATCCGCCTGATGCAGGCCAAGCATCTGCGTTACGTGATTGTGGTGGATGAAACGGGCAAGGCGGTCGCCTTGACCGGCCAGAGGGGTCTGATGGAGTTCGTGGCCGACCACTTCGCCCGGACGGTGAAGGTCGCGCCGCCCGCCGAGAAGCTGCACATCGATGAACGCGAGGGAGCCTGAGCATGACGTTGCGACCCCGCCGCCGGCCTGTCTCGTCCGCCGACTCGGGCGAGTTTGAGGATCCGCTGAGCAATTATGACTTGCCGGCCTACAGCGACCAGATGGAGCGCGAGCTGGTCGAGGACACGATTCAGGCGGTCGTCACCCGGCCGCTGATCACCGTGCCGCCGACCACGCCGGTGGGCGAGGCGCTGCAGATCATGGTCGACCGCGACGTGGCCTGCCTGCTGATCACCGATGAGCAGGAGCACCTGCTGGGCATCTTCTCCGAGCGTGATGTGCTGTTGCGGGTGGCCGACCGGTTTGAGCAGGTGCGTCAGCAGCGGATCAGCGACGTGATGACGGCGAATCCGACGGCGGTATACGAGACGGCCACGCCAGCCCAGGCGCTGAACCTGATGGCCGAGGCGGGCTTCCGGCACATCCCCATCCTCGACATGAGCGACCGGGTGGTGGGCATCATCGGGCCGCGCCGCGTCACGCGCTATCTCCAGGGCCTGATCGACCGCATCGCCGCGGAATAGCGGCGGTTCACCCGCTTTGCCCACCTGTGGAATCCGTCGCGCCCCGCGCCGCCGACGTCAGCGCAGATCGAGAATCTTGTTGAGCCCGGCGGGCCCGCCCACCTCGCGGATGCCCACGCGAATCTGCCGTTTGCCCAGCAGCTCGCCGATATCGACAAAGCGGAACTGACGCATGATCGACTGGCCTGGCATCACCTGCGCCAGCAGTTGCTCCTGCCGCGGCGCGTCAGGCACGCTGGCGAAGGCGTACATCGAGATCGGCTCCTTGCCGCGATTTTGAAGCACCTGCGTCACCAGGGCGTCGACGCCGCCGTTGGCGCGGCGGTCGAGAGTCAATTGCGCGTCCCATTCGATGTCAGGCAACGCGATTTCCATCGGGGCCGTCGCCCGCACCGCGTAGGCCTGGTCAGTGGTGAACTCGAGTTCCGCGGTCAACTCCCGCTGGCCGCCGAGCTCGGAGACGGGGAACGCCAGGGCGACCGGCAGCGACATGCTCTGACCCGCGGGGATCGAAAGGCGTACATATCGCGGTTCGATGCGCCAGTCCTGAGGATCGACGATGCGCAGGCTGCCGCTGAGCGTCCGCGGCCAGGGGTTGTGGATCTGCAGCGCCCGTTCATGGCGCACCTGGGTTGACTCGATGGCGGGCGGCAGGAGCTTGAAGGCCGCGCGGAACACGGCTAGAGGCGTGTCGATGCCCTCGATCAACACCGGGCTGTGCGTGACCTTCAGCTCATGGCGGCCGTCAACCAGCGGCATTCGCACGCGGTTGCCCCAGACATCCAGGGCTTCAGGAGCGCGGCCCAGGTACATGCGCAGCGTCGCCTGGCGTCGCGGCGCCGACTCGTTCCACACCACCAGCAAGCCGCCGGACGGCCCGTGGAAGATCAGGGCCCGCAGCCCCGGCCCGACGGGCAACTCGTCCACATAGCGGCGGCCCAGCAGGTGCCGGCCGACGCAAGCGAACACCCCGGCCAGCGGATCGGGCAGCAGTTGTGTCTGACGATCGGCGGTCACGGTCCAGGGGCTGTCCAGCAGCAGGCTTGCGGGTTGGGTTCGCCACGCCTCGATCAGGCGCAGGGCCAGATCGGTGACGCGGCGGGACTGGTCGAGCTGGTCGGCCGCCGGCGTTTGAAGACGAAGGCTCTCGATTACGGTGCCCGGCCCGGCACCGCGCCCTTCTTCCCAGCTCGCGACGGCCGCGGCCAGGAATCGTGGCTGAACGGCGACGGGAATATTGAGTACGAAACCTACGTCCGGATCCATCGCGGCCGGTCGGGCCTGGCTGACATCCCAGGGCAGGACGATCGTCGGCTCTGGGGCGGCGCTGCGCAGCCTGGTCCGCACGACGTCCAGCCGTTGTGCGAGGTTGGGCAGGTAGAAGCTCTCGGTGTCTCGCCCGGCGCCGATATGCCAGCCGCGCACGCGCTGTCCCTCGCGGATGAGCACCGGGCGCAGGTACTGGTCCACCAGCGGATGGTCACGGCCGAAAAGAAACAGCGGGTCGGCCGCGTCAATATCCAGGGCCGTCGCCAGCGGGCGCGGCACCGGCGCCAGGTTCAGGCAGGTTCGCACGCCGGCCTGCCCCAGTTGCGCGATGATGCCTCCGAGCCGGGCCAGTTGGCCCTCGATCTCGTCGGGCGAAGCGTCAGGCTGCCAGCAACTGAGCACCGCCTCGCCCAGACCGAGGCTGGCCATGAAATCCGGGAGCAGGGCCAGTTCGCGGAAGTCGCGTCCGGTGGCCTCGACGCCGAGGCGCGGCGTGCCGGATGCGGGCGCGGGTGCCTGATGAGGCAGGTACAGAAAGGTGGCATAAACTTCCTCGAGCGTCGAGGCCCGGCCGGCCACGCCCGGCGCACCGGCGTCTTCCAGGCCGAGGATGACTTTGTACCAGCCGAAGCGTTCGACCCGCGGCTCCCACTCCCAGCGTCCTCCCTGTCCGTCGCCCAGATCGCGCATCGTCTGCGCCACCTCGCGCCCGCGGTGGTCGATCAGCCGCAGCCGGGCCGACAGCGCCTTGCCGCTGGTGTCGCGCACCTGGGCCCAGACCTTCGGCGCCTGCGGCCCGCGGATCACGTTCACCGGGCTTTGCGTGCCCACGACCACGCGCGGCACCTGCCAGATGGTGACGTCGTCGAACCAGGCCCCGCCCTCGACGTCGCGGTAGACGATGGCCAGGTCGCCGGCCGGTCCGGTCGGTCGCCGGGGCTGCTCGACGGCCGCTTCCAGGCCGATCCATGCGGCCGTCGACGCGTCGCCCAGCACGCGCAGTTCGAGACGCTGCCAGCGGTCGTGCATGGCCGTGGCCCGCACGGTCACAACGCTGTCGTCCAAACGCCGGCCCTGATCGTCAACGAGATAGGCCGACAGCCGCACCCGCGCGTGCTGAAGCTGGCTGATGAGCACGTTGGCGGTGATGTGGTAGTCGCTGAGCGGCACGGCCGGCACCGCGCCGACCTCCAGAAACGCGCCGGCGCTGCCGCCACGAACACCCAGGCGGAAGCTGGTCTGACCGCTGGTCGCGACGCGGTGGTCAAAACCCAGTTCGCTGTACCGCGGGTAGCCGCTGACGGAGGTCAGCTCGCGGTGCAGCGGCTGGCGATTGAAATTGGGATTGGTGGTGTCGGCCTCCTGACCGATGGCGTACCAGTACATGGGCATGGTGTCGACATTGCCCAGCTCGCGTTCCTCGAAGTCGAAGGCATGCACCAGCCGCCAACCGGGCGGCACGGCGGAGGACGCCTGCGCCTGCTGAGCCGCCGGGGGGGAATCCATCGCCGCCTCACCGACGGTTGCCAACGCCGCAAGCAGCAACCCTGCGCAGACCAAAACTGTCAGCCATGCTCGGCCCATACCCAAGGTTATCGGCCGGGGTGAAAGAGATTTATGATTTTCGATTTTCGATGGCATCGCCCACCCATTCCAGCGGGTTCCGCGTCGGCTCATGGGCTCGGTTGTTCAGCCGTGTGCATGTTTCACCTTTCACTATGAACTCGCGTCGCATGGCGACGCGCGTGGCCGCGGCGGGCTGGCCGGCGTGACGCGGCATCGCATAAACCGCATCCGCCTCCCTGCCGAGATCGGGGAGAGGAACGAACAGGCCCTTGCGGGCCCACCGGTGGGGCTGGCGGGGCTAAGTCAGAGGCGCTGTCGCAATGCCTTTGGGGCCTCTCCCAGTCAGAGACTCACCCTCGGGCTGAAACCGACGTTTCGCGCCATCCGGCCAGACCCGTCGCAACCACGTGCTTCTATAAATGGGCGAAGGACGTCGTTGGTGCGCACAAACCCTGCTTTCGGAGCGGGCGACCATGCGCGGCATGTGACGTAAGTACCGCCTGGCGCAAGAGAAGAAATTTCCCGCGCGACGGCTGGAATCCGCGATTTTTTCAGCGGCCGCGGGCCTCGTCTGTGCGCACAAGCCTGGCAATCGTCCGGTTTCCGCGGGGTCCGATGGCTCGAGCACGGGTCAGACGCGGCGTCGACGTGCAGCAAGCGCCACGGCCGCGAACGCCAGCACCGCCGCGTCTACAGACCGGAACGGCCCTCACAGCGCCGCGAGGCGCTGGGCTTTGTCGAGGGTGGTCAGAGCGTCGACGATGGGGTCGAGGTCGCCGGCGAGGACGGACTGCAGGTTGAACGATTCGCCCAGGCGGTGGTCGACGGCCAGGTTGTCCTTCCAGCGGTAGGTGCGGATGCGCTGCGAGCGGTCGCCGGAGCCGATCATCTTCGAGCGGTCCTCGGCGCGCTGCGCGTCTTTCTGTTTCTGATAGTGATCGAACACGCGGGCGCGCAGAAGCTGCCAGGCCTTCTGGCGGTTCTGGGCCTGGCTCTTGGATTCCTGCATGCGGACTTCGATGCCGGTCGGGTTGTGCACCATGTGCACGGCCGTGGCGACCTTGTTGACGTTCTGGCCGCCGGGGCCCTGAGCGGTGGTGACGTGGATGGTCACGTCGTCGTCGGGGATGTTGATTTCCAGGGCCTGCGGCTCGGGCAGCACGGCGACGGTGGCGGTCGAAGTATGCACGCGACCCTGGGCTTCGGTGGCGGGGACGCGCTTGACGCAGTGGACGCCGCCCTCGTAACCCATACCCTGCCAGACGCCTTCGCCGGTCATGCGGGCGACGACCTGGCGCAGGCCGCCCTGCTCGCCTTCGGCCGCCTGCATGAGTTCAAGCTTCCAGCGGTGGCCGGCTGCGTACTTTTCGTACATGCCCAGCAGGTCGCCGGCGAAGAGCGCGGCCTCGGCCCCGCCGGAGGCGGCGCGGATCTCGAGGATGACCGCGTCGATGGCCGCATCGTCGGCGGTGACGAGGCGGTCGGCCATCTCCTGCAGCAGGCGATCGGTTTCGGCATGTAATTGCGGCAGCTCGGCGGCGGCCAGCTTGGCCAGCTCGGCCGCATCGGGATCCGCGTCAGGGCTGGAGCGGTCGGCGGCGAGCTTTTCATTGTCGACGATGTGCTGCTGAAGCTGCTGGTAGCGGCGGTAGCGCTCGACGAGGCGCGACAGCGACTTGTGCCTGATGCTCAGGCTGCGCAGGCGATCCGGATCGGCCGCGACATCCGGGGCCTGAAGCTGCTGGTCCAGGGCCTCGAACTGTCGGGCCAGTTCGGCGAGCTTGGCCAGCAGACTGTCGACGATCTGGGGACGCATGGCATCAGATCAGGGCTGAGGAATCGAACGGACATGGGGGCCAGGGATCGCGTCGCCGTGGCGCATGAAAAACCGCGGCGCGTGGTGACGCCGCGGCGGGTAGTTTGCAGGTCGCTACTTCTTCTTGGAGAAGTACGAGCCGCCGAACTTGCGGTTGAACTTCTCGACGCGGCCGGCGGCGTCGACGAACTTCTGCTTGCCGGTGAAAAACGGGTGCGAGGCGCTGCTGATCTCGACGTTGACCAGCGGGTATTCCTTGCCGTCGTTCCACTTGATCTTGTCTTTGGTCTTGATGGTCGAGCGGGTGAGGAACGCAAACCCGGCGCCCTTGTCCTGGAAGACAACCTGGCGGTAGTTCTCGGGATGGATGCCCTTTTTCATGACGTCACCGTGCTCGGGTCTCGGGTTTCGGGTTTCGGGTGGGCCAACGGCGCCCGCCGAACGGGCCCCGCATTATAATCGGTCGCCCCCGAGAGACAAATCATGCCCGATCCCGCTGACGCCCACCCCGCCTCCGCCACGGACGTGTACCTCAATGGCCGCATGGTCCCGGCCGCCGAGGCATGTATCCCGTTTGACGACGGCGGTTTCCAGCACGCGGTGGGGCTGTTCGAGACGATGGCCGCCTATCACGGGCGGGTGTTTCGGCTGCAGGAACACCTGGAGCGGCTGGCGGCGAGCGCCCGAACGCTGGGGCTGGCGAATCTGAGGCGTCCGGACAACCTGGACGTGTTGGCGGCGGCTGTGAGGCTGACGCTTGTGCACAATGGATTGGAGCAGGCTCGCGTGCGGCTGACGCTGACGCCCGGGCCGCTCTTGCGCCCACCGACCGCCGGGGGCGAGGACCGCAATCCACTCGAACAGATGACCGTGATGGTCGTGGCCTCATGGCCGACGGTCTACGATCCGGCGTACTTCGAGAAGGGCATCCTGGCGCTGGTCGCGCCGGCTGGAGCGAACCCGATGGATGCCCTGGCGGGCCACAAGACGCTGAGCTACTGGGGCCGGCTGCGGACGCTGCGACAGGCGGCGGCGATGGACGCGGGCGAGGCGATCTGGCTGAACGTCAGCAATCATCTGGCCAGCGGCGCGATCAGCAACGTGTTTCTGGTGAAGGATGGCCGCCTGCTCACGCCGATCGCGCGTGGCGAGGAGGCGGCTGACGCGTTGCGGGCGCCGGTGCTGCCGGGCGTTACGCGGGCCGCGGTGATGGAACTGGCCGAGGCTGCCGGCATTGAGGTGGCGCGGCGGATGCTGAGCGTCAATGATCTGCTGGACGCCGACGAGGTTTTTCTGACCAACTCGAGCTGGCAGATCCTGCCGGTCACGCGCGTGGAGAAGCGGGCCATCGGCGCGGGCGGCGTCGGGGCGATGACGAAGCGACTGCGCAACGATCTGCTGTCGTTGATTGAGCGTGAGACGGGCGACGCGGGCGCGAGGTGAGCGGGACGGGCGCCGGATCAGCCGGCGGCGGCTCGCTCAGTCGTTGGAGCAGGCATGGCTGTCGCGCCGGCCGCATCCACCATCTCGGGAACGGCCCAGTGGATGGCGTCGAGGATGGCCGCGCGGCAGACGCCCTGCCACGGGCGGCCGGCGGCGCCCGCGTTGTTCTCGCGGCCGTCACGCAGAGCGTCGAAACGCTTTGTCACCTCACGCATGCGGTCGGCGGTGGGCGGCGATGATTTCCAGACGTGGACCGATTCGTGCGGCGTGGGCAGCATGTCTTCGCCGTCATAGGCCAGTTCTTCGAAAAGCTTTTCGCCCGGACGAATGCCGGTGAAGCTGATGGCCACGTCGACGTTCGGTTCGAGGCCCTGGCTGCGCAGAAAGCGCTCGGCCAGATCAACGATGCGGACCGGATCGCCCATGTCCAGCAGAAACACCTCGCCGCCGCCGGCGCTCGCCCGGCCTGTGAGGGCGGCGGACTGGATCACCAAACCCGCGGCTTCGGGGATGGTCATGAAATAGCGCTGCATCTGCGGGTGCGTGACGGTGAGCGGCCCGCCGTGGGCGAGCTGCTGCTGCCAGATGGGCAGGACGCTGCAGGCCGAGCCGAGCACGTTGCCGAAGCGGACCATGCAGAAGCGGGTCCGGCTGCGTTCGTTGAGGGCCTGGATATACAACTCGGCCATGCGCTTGGTCGCGCCCATGACGGAACTGGGGTTCACGGCCTTGTCGCTGGAGATCATGACGAAGCGATCGACGCCGCAGCGGTCAGCCGCGTCGGCGATGGAGCGCGTGCCATAGAAGTTGTTCTCGACGGCCGCGGCCGGGTGGTCCTCCATCATGGGCACGTGCTTGTGGGCGGCCGCATGAAAGATGACGTGGGGCTGGACGCGGGCGAGCAGTTCGTCGGTGCCGGCGGCGTCGGTGACGTCGTGGAGAACGGCTTCGCGCGGCAGGTCCGGAGCGAGGCGGGCGATGAGACGATCGATCTGGAAGAGCGCGTTCTCGGCCCGCTCGACCAGGATGATCTTGCGGGGGGCGAAGGCGGCGATCTGGCGGACGAGTTCCGAGCCGATGGACCCGCCGGCCCCGGTGACGAGGACGACACGGTCTTCGAGGACGGTCCGGACGGCCGTCGCATCCAGGGGCACGGGACGACGGTCAAGCAGACTGGCGGCCTCGGACCAGACGGCGGGCGCCGTGACGGCACTGGATTGGACGAGTCGGCTTCGCCAGGCGCCACCGGGCCATTGGCGGACCCGGCCGGCCAGTTGATCGCTGAGGGTCGGCACCCAGCGCCAGGCAAGACCGCGACGTTCGAGAACGGCCACGAGGTGGTCGGTGGTGTCGGCCATGGCGATCGGAAGGCTCAACACGGCCAGATCGACGGCATGGGCGTCAAGGCAGCGTTCGAGGCAAGCGACGTCCAGCCCGCCATCGGCGGCCGGTACGGCCAGATCGGCCTTCTCGGCGGCGGCGAGAGCTTGAGGATCAGGGCCGGCGAGTACTTGAACCAGCTTCACGGGTGATGGAAGCTGCTGGGCCCAGGTGGTCAGACCTGCGACCGAGGCACTGGTTCCAATGACCAGCAGGCGAAGCGGACGACGGGTTGGGACCGAGGCGGCGCTGGGATGCCTGCCTTCGCGGAGAGGCCCGTCAGCGGCGCCGCTCAGACGCAGCGGCATCGCCGCGGCGGGCGATGGAGATACGGCGGCGTCGGCGGGTGGGCGTCGGCGTGGGTTGCGATGGGGGTGGGCTGCGCTCACGTCCTCTGTTATCGGCCGAGGGCAAGAGGTTGCTTGACCCTGGGAATCCGGATTCTCGGCTGAGCCACGTTCAAATGAATAAACCCACCGTTGACCCTCGTCGATACAAATCAGGCCGCCCGGTTCCCTGAATTGCCGGAGCGCATCATGTTCGCCGTCACGACGGGCCGGCTCCGCCAAGGAGAATTGCGATGCAAGGCCGCGAGCAGCGTATGACCCCCCGCTTCAAGCTCCCGCCCATGTATACGCTGCTTCGTGCCCGGTTGGAAGGCGTTCACGACCCTGACCGCACCCTTGGCTACGCATGGACCGGCCACGTTTACGACATCTCAACCAGCGGCATGCGTTTTGAACTCGACCAGTCGGTGCCGGCGGGCACACGGCTGGAAGTGCGCGTGATGCTGCCTGGACACGGGCATCATGCGTTCCGGGCTGTGGGCAACGTCGTCCGGCTGCATGACGACGAGAGCGATTTCGGGCCGATGCGCATGGGCATGACATTCGACCGCTTCGAGACCGAGACGGACCAGCAAGTGCTGGCCGACTACCTGGGGCATTCCCAGCTTCAGGCGGCCTGAACCGATTCAGGCCCGCAGGTGCGCCCGGACGCGGCCGGACAGATCCTCCACCAGCCGATCGAGATACACCCGACCTTTGGCGGCGTCGGCGGTGCGTGCGTCCGTACCAAGCTGTGAGAAAGTCGGCGAGGCCGCGTCGGTGTCGACGCCGGGGTAGATATCGGCCGCAACCGAATCGTCGCCGCCGGGCCATGCGTCGGTTGCGGAGCGGCCGGGTCGCAGGGCGGCCATGTCGACGCGCTCGGGAAACAAGGCCAGGGCGAAGCTCGTCTCCCAATAGGCCGCGTGATCGCCGGGGATCTGCACGCGCGGAGCGGCGATGGTGCCCTCATGGCCCCACAGCAGCAGGACGTCAGGAGCCAACTCCCGGCGAACTGGTTCGAGCTTTGCGTCCAGTGTTTGCTGCCACGGGTAGTGGCCGGCCAGCACGACGACGGCGCGGAAGCCGAAGGACGCGAGCTGACGGACCGTGGTCGCCACCACTTCACCGGCCGCGGTTTCGTCCTGGTAGTGCGTCCAGAGAAACGGCCCGTGCCCTCCGCCGCCTCCCCACCACATCACCGGCAGCACGACCCCGCCAGTGCAGGCCGCCATTTCCATGCACAGCGCATCGGCTTTCAGCCCGTCGAACCCGATGGGCAGGTGCCAACTGTGGTGCTCGAGCAGGCCAAGCGGCCAATACGCGACGGGCGCGTCCGCGACGACGGCATTGAGCTGGTCGGGGCGAAGCCTTTCGTAGCGGTGCCAGTCTGCGGGCGGTCCATCGGCGCGGTTCATGGCGGGCCTCCTCGGGGAAACCGTGAGACTAACAGAGTCCGGGCCGGCCACGGCGTCCGGCAGGCGTCCTCCGGGCGGCGCAGCGCCCAACCGAAGAAAGTCAGAAATTGATCAATACTGATTGTTGACACTATGACGATCTATGAAATATTGGAGGCGAACCGTCGGATCAGCTTCCGACATCCAATGCCGAGGAGGACCACCATGCCACCCCGCAAGAAGAAGGCTGCACGGCGCCGTGCGCAGGACACCCGGGAGCCGTCTGCCGGGTCGTGGATCGAACGCTCCACAGCGGCCGCAGACCCGCCCACCGAAACAGGCTCACAGCGTGAGGAACTGCTCAACGTCGACCAGGCCGTGGACCTGCTCTGCACCAGTCGACCGACGTTCTACCGCTGGCTGCGAACCGGGAAGCTCAAGGGTTTCAAGGTTGGCCGGCAGTGGCGCTTCCGACGGGATGACCTGGAGCGCTTCATGCGCGGGCAGGACCCTCGCGTCGAGACGGTCGGCGACTTCAGACCGCTGATCGAGGAACTCCGTCGGCAGCGCGACGCCATGCTCAAGGCGGCCGGCAAGGAACCGCCCAAGGCGACGACGTGGACGTATTCGACCACCGACAGGCCCAACGTCCAGCCCGATCCGCCTGGCGGGATCGAGGAAGCGGTGAACCTGATGATCGAGGTCGGCGCCGTAATGCGGGCCTCGGATCTCCACCTTGAGCAGACACTCGCCGAGACGGCGGTCGAAGGATCGTCCCGCACGACGCTACAGGGCGAACTTCGATGTCGCGTGGACGGCGTGCTTCGGCGCGTCACCATCTTCGACGCCGCGCTGACCGACGCGCTGGTCGCGCGATGGAAGACGCTCTGCGCCTGCGACATCCACGAGACTCAGCGGCCGCAGGTGGGCCGCTGCATGATTGCCACGAACACGGTCGGTTCTCAGATGATCGACATGCGGGTCAGTTTCGTTCCGGTTGGCCGCGCGGAAGCCGTGGTGGTGCGGATGCTCGATCACCTCTACCGCGTACCTACGCTCGACCAGATGCGCCTCTCCGGGCCGGATCAGGGCCGGATCGAAACGTTCTTGAAGCAGCCGCGAGGGATGATGGTCGTGAGCGGTCCGGCCGGCTGCGGCAAGACGTCGACGATGATGGCGTGCGCAAGTCTGCTGGTCAACGAACAGACGAAGATCCTGACGATTGAGGATCCGGTCGAGGTGCGCATCCCCGGCATGACACAGGTGCAGGTGAACCAGGACGTAGGCCTGACGTATGCCGCGGGTGTGCGGTCGCTGATGCGCATGGACCCGGACGTGCTGGTAATTGGCGAACTCCGGGAGACGGAAGTGCTGCGTCAGGCACTTAACGCTTCTTTGACCGGACACCTGGTGTTCAGTCAGGCTCACGTCGCCAGCGCCGCGGGCACGCTGCGGCGATTCCTTGATATGGGGGCGGACCCGGCGCTGCTGGGCGATGCAGTCGCGCTGGTTGTGGGCCAACGACTGATCCGGTTGCTCTGCTGCGAGTGCCGCGAGCAACAGCGTCCGTCCGAATCAACGATCGAACGTGCCCGCGCATGGGCCGGCCCGATGGCGGGCACGATTGACTTCGAGAAGTTCTACGTGCCGCGCGGCTGTGCGAAGTGCGGAACCACGGGCTACCGGGGACGGGCGGCGATGGTGGAGACGCTGGCCATGTCGCCGGAGATCGCCGCGGCTGTGCGACGGGAGGCCAGGGCCGAAGAGATCGAGGCGACGGCTGTCCGCCAGGGCATGACCACGCTCGCGGCCGACGGGTTACGGCGGTGTCAGATCGGCGAGACATCGTTGGAGGAGATCACCCGCGTGCTGGCGATGGGGTAACATGCGGCAGGCGCCACCATGGATTCACAGCACAGTGAAACATGCGACCGGGCCGTGGGGATCCTGCGGCGGTTTGACGAGGTCAAAGCTGTGGGCTTGGCCGGGTCGCAGGCGATGGACGAGGCTGACAAGTACTCTGACATCGATCTTCAGGCCGTCACGTCCGGGCGGCGTCCGGCGGTCGAAGATCGCAAGAAGGTGTACGAAAGTGTGGCGGGGATCGAGCTTGGCCCGCTGGATCACCCCACGACGCCGGAGTTTCAGAAGCCGCCGCTGACGGTCGACATCGTTGTGGACTGGGTGACGATCGACGGCGTGAAGTGTGATTTCCTGTGGCTGTCGCAGCCCTGTGTGGAGACATTGCTGGAGGCTGTAGCGAACGATCCGGACAATCCGGAGACGATCGCGGGGTGGACGCAAGGTGTCCAGGCCGTGTTCGACCCGACGGGGCTTCTTGAGCGGTTTCGCAGCCGCTGTCCGCAATACACGGCTGAGCGCGGCCTTCACAAGGCGCGTAACTGCCTGGGGTACGCCCGTTGGTTCATGTGCGATTGGCGTGCGCTCGAGAAGTGTGTCTTCAGAAAGGATGTCATCGGCTATCAGGCAGGTGAGACGGATATGGTCGAGCAGCTCATCACGGCGCTGTATGCCGTGAACCGGGCGTGGGGTCACAATCGCAGACGGCTTCGTGCTTGCAGCAAACCTTTCACGGTCCTTCCTGGCCGATTTGTCGACCGCATCGAGTCGATGATCTTGCGTAGGGGCGACTGTGAGGATCTCGCACAATGCCATCGGCAGCTCAAGATGCTGTTTCGGGATCTGGCCGTGGCGGCGAACGGCGCGTATGACGGGTGGGACCTGCCGACAGAGTGGTCAATCTAAGTGGAATACGCGCTTCGCGTTGGCGTCGACGGCGGCGATGAAGTCGGCTTCGGTCATGCCGCGGCGCTGGGCGAGGAAGCGGGCCACGTGGGGCACGTACTTCGGCTCGTTAGGACGAATCTTTCTGTGGGGTTCAGGCGTCAGGTACGGTGAATCGGTCTCGACCAGCAGGCGATCGAGCGGCACGCGGTCGGACGCCTCGGCCACCTCGGCGGCGCTCTTGAAGGTCACGATGCCGGTGAAACCGACGACGGCGCCGAATTCGAGGATGGCGTCCACCTCCGGCGGTGAGCCGGTGAAACAGTGGAACACGAACCGCTGGCCGGGGATGCCGCTGCGGCGCAGCACGGCGAGGATGTCATCGGTGGCCTCGCGATTGTGGATGACGATCGGCAGATCGCGCAGGGCGGCCGCAACCTCCAACTGCCAGTCGAGGATGCGATGCTGATCGGCACGCGGCGGGTCGGGGTAGTGCCAGTCGAGACCCATCTCGCCAAGGGCGACGACGCGCGGGCGTTTGGCCAGCTCACGCATCGTGCTCTGCACCTGGGCTTTGTCAGTCCAGTCGGCTGCGTAATGCGGATGGACGCCGACGGTGGCGAAAATGTGATCGTATCGTTCGGCCAAGGTCGCGGCCTGGCGGGCGTCGTCGGGACTGGTGCCCACGGTAATCATGTGGTCGACGCCTGCAGCGGCGGCGGCGGCGAGGACGGCGTCGAGTCGATCGGACAGCGGCGCGTAGGTCAGGTGGCAATGGGTATCGATCATGGGCGAAGTGTAGCGGAAGTGTTGAGCGGATCGCAGGTGATGGGGTTGGACGAGGCATCCGGGCCTGAAGGCAACGGCTTCGGGGTGTGCGGGGACGTTGCGCGTTTACCGACCGATGCGGAGAGGAATTTCGAGTTTGCGGGGAGCGAGGCAGGCGTGCCCGGTGCATGGCTGGCAACCCAGCAGAAGATGCAGCGTACGGGGCCGGGCGGTCGTCGACGTGAGAACCGCACTGAGTGTGACCGTGCCTTCGTAGACCGGCAGCGGCTGATCGGCGAAGAGGTATCGGCGCAGGACAGGCGGCGGCCAGGCGACTTCGAGCATCGAGTCAGGATGGCCGGCGACACTCAACGTCGTGGGGACGAGATCGGGCCGCGTCGTCGGGCCGTTGATGTGGTGGCCGGGAGCCATGGACAACTCGATGCGCAGTGTGACGGCACCGGCATCGCATGCAATTACCGTCGGCGTGACCGCGGCTGTCAGTACCTGATCGATATGTGTGTCGGCCGGTGGATTGACGCGTTCAAAAAGTGAAGGCTCGTCCATGAGGGCTCGCAGCAGGGCGTGCTGCATGTGGATCATGGATGCGCCGTGCTGCCGCAGTGCGGAACCAAACGATCGCAGGTCGCGGGCGGCTTTATCGAGGTAGACACGGTCGCCGGTGATTTCGTAAAGCGTGATCCAGTTGTGGACCATCTGGCTGTTGCCCGATGGAATCGCTCCGTCGTGGAACCCACGCCCTCTCACGAACAGGTCTGTCTGATCGGCGAGGGTGTCGTAATAACCGCCGGTGAGCGTGTCGGCAGCGACAAGAAAGTGCCGCTCGGCGTACGCCATGAGCCGACGGGCATGGTCGAGGTACGGCCCGGCGGTGTGCGGATCCGCCAGCGCATGGTGCAGGGCGAGCAGGCCGTGCGCCAATTGTGCGTAGTCGTTGAGGAAAGCGGGTATCTCCGCCCGGCCATCGCGCATCGTCCGATGCAAGCCGCCGTCCTCGCGGCTCATGTGCGCCAGGACGGCGTCAGCCGCGGCACGTGCGGCGACACGGTAGCGTGGTTCATCGAGTTCACGACCGGCATCGGCGAGGGCGGCGATCATCATGCCGTTCCATTCGGTAAGTACCTTGTCGTCGGTGATCGGCTGGTCGCGCTGATCGCGGGCGATGAGCAGTCGCCGATTGATCTGTTCACGCTGGGCGACGAGTTCAGACTCGGTTCTGCTGTGCCGCTCCGCCAGAGCGGCAATCGCATCGGGCAGGTACAGGACGTTCGCCGCCTCGGCCGTAGGATGATGTGGATCGCGGAAGTTCGGACCACGGTCGAGGCCGTACATGGCCAGAGCAAGTTCGGCGAGCCGCGGTTCATCGATGGCTGCACGCACCTGGTCGACCGTCCAGATGTAACTGCCGCCTTCGCGGGCGTTCACCTCCGCGTCCATGGCCGACCAGAACGCTCCGGTGTCGTCGGTCATGCGGCCCAGCACCCAGTCGGCGGTCTCACGCGCCACGCGCCGCCAGAAGTCGGCGTCGGGGTGGGCGGGCATGAGCCTGGCGGCGTGCAGGTAAGCGGGGATGAGCTGGGCATTGTCGTAGAGCATCTTCTCAAAGTGCGGAACCAACCACGCTTCATCCACCGAATATCGATGAAAACCGCCGCTGACCTGGTCGTACATGCCGCCGCACGCCATGCGGGTGAGCGTGTGAGCGACGGTCTGCATGACGTCGTCGTCGCGCTGCACCTCGACGAAGCGCGTCAGAAAGAGCAGTTGCGAAGGCTGGGGAAACTTGGGCGCGCCGCCGAATCCGCCATGCGTCCGGTCGTAGGAGCGGACGAGTTGGCGTGAGGCGGCGGCGACCATCTCCCACGACGGAATGACGCTGGTCTGGCCGGTCAGGGAACTGGTGGCGTGCTCGCGGACAGCGGCGGCGATGCGCTGGGCCTGTTCGATGACCCGCGAACGCTGCTGTCGCCAGGCCTGCGCAAGCTGACTGACGACGTCGGCAAAGCCCGGCCGGCCGTGGGCGGGGGTCGGCGGGAAATACGTACCCGCATAAAACGGTTTGAGGCCCGGATCGTTTTCGCTGGCCGCGCCCGGAGGAGTCAGAAAGACGCTCATCGGCCAGCCGCTGGCGCCGCTGACCAGTTGTGTAGCCGTCATATACAGGTCGTCGACATCGGGGCGCTGCTCACGGTCGACCTTGACATTGATGAACAGCTCATTCATGAGAGCGGCGATGTCAGGATTCTCGAAGGACTGCCGCTCCATAACGTGGCACCAGTAGCAGGTAGCGTAGCCGATGGAGACAAACAACGGCTTGCCCTGTGTGCGGGCGGCCTTGAAAGCTTCGAGGCCCCAGGGGTACCAGTCGACGGGATTGTGGGCGTGCTGCAACAGATAGGGACTGGCCTCATACGCGAGTCGGTTCGTGTACTTCCATGAACCGGCATCATTGAGCAGATGCGGCGAGACGTGGGTTGAAGTGCTCGCGGAGTTTTCGCGTGGCATGAGAGGCAGTCCATAAGAACCTATTGCAGGCAGGCGACAACACGCCGCGAATGCTAGGCGGCCGCATGCGCGACATTCCATGCGAACAAGAAAAGCGCCGCGGCATGGCCACGGCGCTTTATGGACTCCTGCAAGCCTTCCGGCAGGACGGCTTTATCAAATCTCGACGGGCTTGATCCAGGGCATCATGGCCCGCAGCTGCTTGCCGATGACTTCGACGCCGTGTTTCTCGTCTTTGGCCCGTTGGGCCTTGAACCACTTGAATCCGTTGGCGTAGTCATTGCGGAATGTTTCGGCGAACTTGCCGGACTGGATGTCGGCCAGCACTTCACCCATGCGCTTCTTGGTGTCGGCGTTGATGATCTTCGGGCCGGTGTGATAGTCGCCGAACTCAGCGGTGTTGGATATCGAGTAGCGCATGTACTTCAAGCCGCCACGCTCGATAAGGTTGATGATGAGCTTCAATTCGTGGCAGACTTCGAAGTAGGCGAGTTCGGGCGGATAGCCAGCTTCAGTGAGTGTTTCGAAGCCGGCCTTGATCAGGGCGCTGAGGCCTCCGCAGAGCACGGCCTGTTCGCCGAAAAGATCGGTCTCGCACTCGTTCTTGAAGCTGGTCTGAAGAATGCCGCCCTTGCCGCCTCCGATGCCGATGGCCCAGGCCATCGCGGTGTCGAAGGCCTTGCCGCTCTTGTCCTGATGAATGGCCAGCAGACAGGGCACGCCGCCGCCTCGCTCAAACTCGCTGCGCACTGTGTGGCCCGGCCCCTTGGGGGCGACCATGATGACGTCGATGTTGTCCGGTGGCACGATCGTCTTGAAGTGGACGTTGAAGCCGTGCGTGAACCCCAAAATCATGCCCGGGGTGAGATTGGGCTTGATCGACTTCTCGTAGACGTCGGGCTGCACCTCGTCGGGGATGGTGATGATGACCAGATCGGCTTTTCTGACCGCGTCTTCGACGGCCAGCGGGTCGAAGCCGTGCTCCATGGCGAGCTTGCCGTTGGCCGAGTCCTTGCGGTTGGCCACAATGACCTTCACACCCGAGTCGCGCAGATTCTGGGCGTGGGCGTGGCCCTGCGAACCGTAGCCGAGCACGGCCACGGTCTTGCCCTGCAGAGCATTGACGGATCCATCTTTGTCGTAAAGGGTTTTGATCGCCATCGGGAGCATCTCCTGGTTGTCGCGGCCGCGTGAGCATGCGAGTCGGCCAATGTAGCCACGTGAGGAATGGACGACAACCCGAGCTTGTGCCATGGCGAAATCAGGGCGTCATCGGTCCACTTGCCCGAGACGGCGCGGCCATCCGGCGACGGCTCCCACGGCCAGCAGCAGCATCCCGGCCGATGGTTCCGGAACGATCGCCGCCGCCCCGCCGGTCAACAGCGTGACGAAGGGATTGATGTCCTGCGTGTCGATGGTCCAATCGCCGTTGGTGTCGTAGAGCACCGGCGGCAGGCCATAGGTCGCCTCGTATTGGGCGGGATTGGTCAGGGCGAGCACAAAGGGGTTGATGTCCTGCGTGTCGACGGCCCCACTGCCATCGAAATCGCCTGGCAGCCGGTCGACGGGTGCGCCATAGGTATACACCGCGCCGTTGACATCGTCGGCGGCCGGCTCGCGGTTGATGTAGGTGCAGCAATCCCAGCCGACGTACATGACCGAGTTCACGTCGGTGGCGGCGTCGGCCGGATCGGGGTGTCCGAGGCCGATGGCCGCATGACCAAGCTCGTGAAGGAACAGTCCTTCGATATCATTGCCCTGGAAATAGTCGATGGGGGTGACGTCCTCATCGCCGGGCGCAATCTGGAAGAACGCATCGAGGTTGAAGAGTACATCGCCCGCGAGTGTGCCGCCGTTCCAGGGTGGAGCGAAGCCTACGGCGCCGACATCCTTGAACGAGTGCGTCGGATCGGGATGGAACGCGCCGATACGGATGTCCACCGCCGTCGCGCCCGGGTCGTTGATCGGCAGGCCGTTGTCGGTGAGCGGCCCGATGAAGGTGATGTCGGCGACCGAAGCCCATGTATCGAAGGCGCCCTGGATGGCGGCGTCGAAACTGCCGGGCCCATAGGCGGCGTCGACCGTCATGCGCAGCGAGGTGATGTCGCTGCCGCCCGCAAGACCACTGATGTCGGGGAACGACCAGGGATCGATGCGAAAGTCGTCCCCCGCCACGGTGCCATCGGTCATGTAGCCCCATGTGACGACGGCTGGCGTGCCGAAACCGGGATCACCCCACTTGTTGCCGTAGCCGTCACCGAAGGAGTAGAAGGCCATCGCCTGCCCGGCGATCGCCGTGACCAGGACAACCACCACGCCGCACACGCGACATCTCGTCGCCTGCCTCTTGTTGGTGCACCACCCCATCACCCGCCCCCCAAAGAACTGCTTAAAAAGGATTCGAGGCCCGTAACATCACGGTAACGCCGTGGGCCGCTATTCCCTTCCATAACGTCTGAATCCCAGTCATGTCAACGATTTTTGTGCTCTGAATATGCCCGTCAGGCGCCTGCCGCGGGTGGTTGGGATCGTCGAAACCGCGTTACACTCTCGCGGTGCTCGATTTCGCCGACCAGCCCTATCGCTTCTTTCCGCCGCGGCCGAATCGCCTCATCGCCGCCCTGCTGCGCGTCTACAACCGGCGACGGCGGCTGCCGCGGACGCTGGCGATCGCGAGCGTTCAGATCGAAGGCGTCCAATCGTTACAGCACGTGTATCGGTCCGGTGACCGACTGTTGCTCACGCCCAACCATCCGACGCACAGCGACGCGGCGATCCTGCTGGAAGCCTTGGCCCGGGCCCGCGTCCTGCCGGCGGTCATGACGGCGTATGACGTATTCCTCCGCAGCCGGATGGATGCGTGGGTGATGCAGAAGCTCGGCTGCTTCTCGGTGGACCGCGAAGGCTCGGACCCACAGGCGATGGCGGAGGCGGCCGCGACCATCGAGCGCGGGCGACGAGCTCTGGTGATCTTTCCCGAAGGCAACGTCTACCTGACCAACGACCAGGTGACGCTGTTTCACGACGGAGCCGCCCTTCTGGCGACGCGTGCGGCCCGGCGATGGGCGGAGGTGAAGGATGGCTCGAAGCCGGCTGGCGGTCGCATCCTGGTCGTGCCGGTGGCGATCAAGGCCACCTACATCGACGATGTGCGGCCGGCCGTTGCGGCGCGGCTGCGCGAGCTCACGGGCATGCTCGACGTCGCGTGGGATGCCTCGTGGACGCCACTGGAGGCATTGCGATCCGTGGGCCGGGCGGCCCTTCAGAGAAACCTGAAGCTGCGCGGCTTCGACGTGCCGTCGGGAGACGACCTGCCGACGATGATCGAGCATGCGGCCGGCACGGTGCTGGCGGAACTCGAACGCAAACTCGCCATCACCGTGTCCGACGGCGCCGGCCTGTTTGACCGCGTGCGCGCGGCGCGGCGGGTGATTCATGAGGTTCGCATTGATCCGCAGCGCACGGCGGACCACCCGGCCGCGGCGACCTGGGCGGACCAGGCCATGCTCGCCTTCACCATCGCCAGCTACAGCGGACGGTATGTCAGCCAGAGCCCCACGCTTGACCGTATCGCGGAAACCACAGAGAAACTGGCCGAGGATGTGCACCGCCGCATGATGCCGCCGCTCGGCCGTCGCCAGGCGCACGTGAGGTTTCTTGAGCCGATCGTCGTCAACGACCTGTTGGCCGACTGTCGGCCGCGCGAGGCGATGACCCGGCTGACGGCCGCCATGGAGTCGGCGATTCAAATCGCCTTGGATGCGATGACGCTGAACACGCGCGGCGCCCAGCGCTGGGACGAGTCGCTGGGCCGCGCTGGATGAATTACCAGGGGTTGCCCGCCTCGCCTGCGGCGGCCGGATCGAGGTACCACGTCAACTCACCGCCGGCGTGAGACTCGGGATCGATACCGGTGATGGGCAGCGAGTCGACATCGGGCCCGGCGGTGCGGAGCTGCTCTTCAACGCGGGCGAGCGTCGCGGCTTTCTTGGTGCCGGTGACGAGAACCGCCACCTCACGGGCGGCATTGAGCAGTGGGAAAGTCATGGTCAGGCGATCGGGCGGCGTGACGTGCGGGCCGGCGTTGACGGCGACCCAGCGGTCGGCAACCTCAAGGACCGGCGAATGGGGGAAAAGGCTGGCGGTGTGACCGTCGTCGCCCACGCCCAGGACGATGAAATCAAGTCGCGGCGGCTGATGCGGATCGTACGAAACACGTGTTTCGTTGCCGCTGATGTCGCGGCACAGTTGAGCTTCGTAGAGCGTGGCCGCATCGTCTTCGAGGACGGGCATGGGGTGGACCTGCCGCTGGCGCATCGGCAGGTGTTGTGTGAGCGTCTCACGAATGAGCCTGATGTTGGCGCGGGCGTCGTCAGCGGGCACCCGACGTTCGTCGACGAGCCAGACGTGCGTCTGCTTCCACGGAATGCCGCGGTGGCGCGGGTCGACGACCAGATTCATATAAAAGGGCTCGGGGGTCGATCCGCCCGAGAGGGCCAGATGAAAGACACCGCGCTCGCCAACCGCGCGAAGCGCCGCTCTGCCGAGCGCGGACGCCAGATCGTCATACAGATCGTCAGTCGATCGTGCGACGTGCACGTCGCCCGTCAGTTCAAGCGCCATGGTCGGGACCTCGTTCGTTGCGCCAATGTCGACCGGCCTTGGCGAGCATGACGTCGGCGTCGGACGGGCCCCACGTGCCGGCCGCGTAGTTGGGCAGGTCGCGGCCCGGATTCTCCGACCAGTAGTCGAGCACCGGCTGCACAATGCGCCAGGCGTGCTCGATCTCATGGCGTCCTTTGAAAAGCGTCTGGTCGCCGCGCAGGGCGTCGAGCAGCAGGGTGGTGTAGGCCTCGGACGGTGAAGCCTGAAACTGTTCGATGTAGTCGAAGTCCATGATGACCGATTTGATGTCCGGTCCCGCGCCGGACCCTGCCTCGATGCCGGGTACCTTGCCCTCGAAGCGCAGCCGAATGCCTTCGTCGGGCTGGACATTGATGACAATCTGATTGGGGGGCAGACAGTGGCGGCCGCGAGTGCGCTCGCGGAACAGGCAGTGCGGCGTGGGCTTGAAAGTAATGACGATCTCGGTGGTTTTGCGGGCCATGCGTTTGCCGGATCGCAGGTAGAACGGCACGCCCTGCCAGCGCCAGTTGTCGATATTCACGCGCAGCGCCGCATAGGTGTCGGTCTGACTTTGCGGGTCGACGCCCTCCTCCTCGCGGTAGCCCGGAACCGCCTTGCCGTCGAGCTGGCCCGGGCCGTACTGGCCGCGGACGGCGATTTCGGACACCTGCGGTGGAACCGGGGTGTCGACCGCGCGGAGCACCTTGGCATGTTCACCGCGCACGGCGTCCGCGGCCATCGACACGGGCGGCTCCATCGCGACCAGGGCCATCACCTGCAGCAGGTGGCTCTGGATCATGTCGCGCATCGCCCCGCCGGAGGGTGAGTCGTAGTAGCCGCCGCGCCCTTCGACGCCGACGGTCTCGGCCGCGGTGACCTGCACGTGGTCGACATACTGGCGGTTCCACACCGGTTCGAAGATCGAATTGGCGAAGCGGAAGACCATCAGGTTCTGCACGATCTCCTTACCGAGGTAGTGGTCGATGCGGTAGATGGCCTCGTCCTCGAATGTGCGGCCGAGCACGCGGTTGAGGTGGGCCGCCGAGTCGGGATCGTGGCCAAATGGTTTCTCGACGACGATGCGCTGCCAGGAGCGGTTCTCGCGGTCGAGGCTGCACCATGCCTTGCCCTCGGTGACCATCCCGGCCGCGCCGATGTGGTTGATGACCGGCTCATACAGGTGCGGGGCGAGCGAGAGGTAGAACAACACGTTGTCGCCGCTGCCGTGCTGGTCGGCGAGGGCGGCGATGTGCTTCTTGAGGTTGGGATACACATCGACCTGCGTCGGATCGGCGGTGTAGTAGTGCAGCCGTCGAGCGAAGCCGGACCACGCTCGGTCGTCGAAGTCGGCCACGCGCTGGCGGACCGAGTCCACCAGGTGGTCACGGAAGGCTTCGTCGGTGAACTTCGTGCGACTCACGCCGAGGATGGCGCACTGCAACGGAAGCTGTCCTCCGCGGTGCAGGGCGTAGAGCGACGGAATGAGCTTGCGCTCGGTGAGGTCGCCGGACGCGCCGAAGATGACGATCAGGCAGGGGTTGGTTTTGGTGCTGTTGTTGGCGGGCATGGGAGCCGGTCTCGGAAAGCGCAAAGACGCCGCATCGTAGCCGATGTCAAAGTGTGACGGCCACGCTCGATGGGTGTCGACGGCTTACGCAACCGGCTCAGACCTGCTGAGAATACGGCGCATCCACTGCCGAGCGATCTGCCGCTCGCCCCATCCGCCCAGCCGGGACAGCAATACAGCCGCGACCACCATCACCACGCCCCATGCCATGTCGGGCAGTGATGATGAGAGAGGCTTGATCGGGTTCCCTGGTGGAATCGGCGCGTCGAACGTGGCCTCCAGCAGTGGACCGAACAGCTTGACAAGGCCTGGCAGACCCAAGAAGAGGATGGCGACGACGACCATCGCCACCCATACGTGGGCAAGGATGACCAGCCAGAGTCCGTAAGGCCCGCCCCAGGCTTTGTAAGCTCCCCACCACAGCCATGCGGCTACGGCCAGAGCGAGGCCCATCGGTAGCAGGAAGAGCCCATCCGCCATTCCACCGCTGTCCGGCACCCAGGTGACGATTGCCGTGAGCGAAATCATCGGCAGGACAAGGAGCGCGAAAACCGTGAAGGCGGCCGGAAGCGTGAAGCGCCAGGTGCCGTGCGCTCCGAACCACTTGACGTTGGCGCTGCAGCTCGCCAGATCAACCAGGTCGTATTCGGTGTTGCACGCGGGGCAACGAACGGTCAGGCTGCTCGAATCCTCAAACGCCGTGTGACACTTCGGACACCCCACATCCTGACGGATCGCCTTCGCGGGACTTCGCGGCTTCACACCTTGCTGATCGACATCCGGCTTATCCATAAGGCACCCCAGACATGCGCCTTGAAATGTCACTCCGCAACGTACGTATTCTACTCGTCTATAGGCCCGCGCTCCATCGTGACGGCCAAGACCATCATGTCGGCCGGGGTGATGCCGGCGAGGCGGGCGGCCTGGCCGAAGGTCGCGGGGCGGAAGCGGCCTAAGACGTGCTTCGCCTCGTTGCGCAGGCCGGTCACGCGATCGTACTCGATCTGGGGCGGCAACAGGCGTTCTTCCTGCTCGGCGAGCTTGTCGATGTCGCGCTGCTGGCGATCGAGATAACCGGCGTAGAGCAGGTCGGAGAGCAAGGCGTCGATGACCTGCAGATCGCGGGCGCGCGGGGGCAGCGGGTCGCCGTTGAGGCGGGCGCGGACCCACTGGGCGTCGGCCTGCGGCTGACGGGCCAAGTCGAGCAGGCGGCGGCCGTCGTGTTTGTGGGCGGCGAGATAGTCGCGCAGAGCAGCGAGGGATGTCTGCTTGTCGGTGTAGATCTGCCAGCGGTGGTCATCGACGAGGCCGAGTTCGCGGCCGAGCGGCGTGAGGCGGGCGTCGGCATTGTCGGCTCGCAGCATGAGCCGGTGCTCGGCCCGGCTGGTGAACATGCGGTAGGGCTCGCGTGGGGTCCTGGTCACCAGGTCGTCGAGCAGCACGCCGATGTAGGCCTGATCGCGGCGCAGGCGGACCAGCGACTGGCCGCGGACGTAGCGCACAGCATTGAGGCCGGCGATCAGGCCTTGGGCGGCGGCTTCCTCGTAGCCGCTGGTGCCGTTGATCTGGCCGGCAAGAAAGAGGCCCGCGACGCGCTTGGTCATGGTCGTCGCGTCGATCTGGTGCGGCCACACCATGTCGTATTCAACCGCATAGCCGTAACGCAGGACTCTGGCGTGCTCGCAGCCGGGCAGGTGGGCGACGATGAAGTTCTGGATGTCGGCCGGCAGACTGGTGCTGATGCCGTTGCAGTAGATTTCGTTGGTGGACAGCGACTCGGGTTCGAGAAAGACGTGGTGCGAGGGTTTGTCGGCGAAGCGAACGACCTTGTCCTCGATGCTGGGGCAGTAGCGCGGGCCGACGCTGCCCTGGTGAATCTGGCCGTTGAAAAGCGGGGCGCGGTCGAGGTTGGCGCGGATGGCGTCGTGGATCGCGCCCGTCGTGTGGGTGATCCAGCAGCAGCGCTGCTCCAGCGGGGGGAAGGGTGAGCCACGTGCGGCGCCGTCGCACAGCGTGAGTTCGCTGAATGGTACAGGCGGCTGATCGCCCCACTGCTCGTCGAGTGCGGCGAAGTCGATGGTCTGGGCGGCGAGGCGCGGCGGCGTACCCGTTTTGAGCCGGCCAAGCTCGAAGCCAAGCTCGCGCAGACTGTCGCTGATGGTGTTGGCGGCCGCCTCGCCGACGCGCCCGCCGGGCGTCTGGCGGTCGCCGGTGTGCATCAGGCCGCGCATGAATGTGCCGGTGGTCAGGACGATCGCGGGCACGTCGAGGCGATACACCTCGCCGGCCGTATCGCGGTAAAACGCGCCGGTCACGCGGCCGTGGTCGACTGCGATGCGTTCGACGCTGGCGGTGAGGATGTCGATGTTCGGCCGCGTGCGCAGGAGCCGCTGGACCTCGACGGCGTAGGCGTACTTGTCGCTCTGGCAGCGCGGGCCGCGGACGGCCGGGCCTTTGGAGCGGTTGAGCACGCGGAACTGGATGCCGGTGGCGTCGGCCGCCAGTCCCATCAGCCCGCCGAGGGCGTCGATCTCGCGGACGATCTGGCCCTTGGCCAGTCCGCCGATCGCGGGGTTGCAGGACATCTGGCCGATCTTCGTCGGGTCAAGCGTGACCAGGGCGACGCGCGCGCCGAGGTTGGCCGCGGCCCAGGCGGCCTCGGCGCCGGCGTGTCCGCCGCCAATCACCAGCAGGTCGTAACTCGCGGACGCATGGGACATGGCGGGGATTATAGATGGCCTGGCTATAAGTGGGAAGCCATTGCCAGTAAAGACCTTATTGGATTTGAGATAATAAGAACGATCCCCGGAGCCAGCTGCGACGTAGAGTAACCCAGACACCATTGGGTTGGAGGTTCGCAGGTCGGCCTGTCGCCGACCGGGGCTTCCGTAAGAGGAGTTGAAGCCATGAGGACGCAACGAATGGGCTGGATGGCGGCGATGCTGGCGATCGCGGGTTTTGGTGCTTTGTCGCTGGCGGCGCAGGCTGAGGAGTCGGGCGACAAACCGGCTGAAAAAGCGGCTGTCGGAACCATCGCCTCGGTCGCGGAGGATCATGGCAGCTTCGAACTGCAAATGGGCGAAGGCGAGCAGTCGAAGACGATCACCGTCACCGTCACGGATAAAACGAAGTACAAGGTAAACGGCGAAGAGGCCGCGGCTGCGGATGTGCTGGTCGTCGGCAAGCGTGTGAAAGTATGGCACAAGGATGCAGTGGCCAGCAAAGTCAGCGTGATGGAAACAGGCAAAGACAAGAATAAGGAAAAAGGCGCGGACAAGGGCGCTGCCAAGGAAAAGGACAGGGACAAGGACACGGCCAAAGACAAGGGCTCTGACAAGGACAAGAGCAAAGGCAACGACAAAGACAAGGGGCATGAAGGCCACGGCCACGAGGGGCACGACCACTGAGGCGGGCTCCGCTCCAACTGCGAGAATAACAGGACCCGACGGGTTGAACCCGTCGGGTCTTTTCGTGCGTGGGTGTAAGGCGTTCGTCGGATCGGAGCCACTGGCTCATGCTCGTGGCTCGTGGCGGGGCCCAGAAAAGGCCGATGGCCGCATGCGATGTCGGCGATTCATCCGCCCGAGCCGCTTTCACCGCCCGGTTCGGTCATGGAACGTGCGTCGAGCAGCGCGTTGAGCTTCGCCTCGTCCAGCAGTCTTTGCTCACAGACGAGCTGGCGGATGGTCTTGCCTTCGGCCATAGCCTGCTTGGCGAGCCTGGCGGCGTGGTCGTAGCCGACGACGGGTGCGAGAACGGTGACCAACATCAGGGATTTTTCGATGAGCTCGGCGCAGCGCTGCTCGTCGACTTGCAGACCCATCAGCAGCTTATCGACGAACACGTGGCTGACGCGGGCGAGCAGCCGGATCGACTCCAACATGGCATCGGCCATCACGGGCATGGCGACGTTCAGTTCCAGAAGGGAGCCCACGCCGCCAAAGCCGGCGTAGGTGACGGCAGCGTCGTTGGCGATGACGCGGGCGGCCACCTGCACGACGGACTCGCAGACGACCGGGTTCACCTTGCCGGGCATGATCGAGCTGCCGGGTTGAATCTCAGGCAGGTTGAGTTCCGCCAGTCCGCAGCGCGGGCCGGAGCCCAGCCAGCGGATATCGTTGGCGATCTTCGAAAGACTGACGGCAACGGTCTTGAGGCATCCGGACGCCTCGACGCAGGCGTCCTTGGCGGCCTGGGCTTCGGGATGGTTGTCAGCCTCGCGGAACTCAACGCCTGTGCGCTCGGTGAGGACGGCTGCGACGAGGGCCCCGAATTCGATGTGAGTGTTGATGCCGGTGCCGACGGCCGTGCCCCCGATCGCCAGCTCGCCCAGCGACCACACGGCGCGATCGACACGTTCGATGGCGTGGCGAATCTGCGACGCATAGCCGCTGAATACCTGGCCGACTCGGATCGGCGTGGCGTCCATCAGGTGCGTGCGACCGATCTTCACGATGGCATCCCAGCCGCGGGCGTGCTGATCGAGGATGACATGCAGCCGTTGCAGGGCGGGGCGCAGGGTTTTGTGGATGGCGACGGCCGCGGCCACGTGCATGGCGGTGGGAAAGGTGTCGTTGGAGGACTGGCCCATGTTGACGTGATCGTTGGGATGGGCGGGCTCTTTGGAGCCGATCGGCCGACCCGCCTGCTGCGAGACGCGGTTGGCGATCACCTCGTTGGCGTTCATGTTGCTGCTGGTGCCTGACCCGGTCTGGTAAACATCGACAACGAAATGTTCGTCGAGCTTGCCGGCGGCGACTTCTTCCGCGGCGGTGATGATCGCCTGGGCCAGTGGAGCCGGCAGCTTGCCCAGGTCGCGGTTGACCTGGGCGCAGGCGACCTTGAGGTGGCCGAAGGCGTGGACCACCTCGACAGGAACGCCGCGCCCGCTGATAGGGAAGTTCTCCACCGCTCGCTGGGTGCTGGCGCCCCACAGGGCCCCGTCCGGCACCTGCATCTGTCCCATCGAATCGTGTTCGGCTCGCATGGCTGGCTCCCTTGCTGTGATGCATCGCCAGTCGATTTCCTGGACGCGGCATGCACGCGGCGCGAGGCGCCGAAGGCGATCATAGCCCGTCGCCTCGCCACGGGCACACAGTCGATCGGTGGGTCTTTTCCTGCTATTCTTCGGGCCTGCGCCACCCCATACGCGAGAACCCCCTCATGGCTGCCTTTGAGTACGAACCGACCTATCAATACGGGCAGGACGAGACCGCCTACCGACTGCTGACGCGTGAACACGTCCGCACCGTGGAGTTGGATGGCAGGCGTTATCTGAAGGTCGCCGCCGCGGGCCTGAGGCTGCTGGCGAAACAGGCGCTGGCCGACATGTCCTTCTACCTGCGGGCCGAGCACCTGGCGCAGTTGCGGGCCGAACTGGACGACCCGGAGGCTTCGGACAACGACCGGTTCGTCATCTACACGCATCTTCAGAACGCCGTGGTCGCGGCCGGTGGCAAGCTGCCGATCTGCCAGGACACGGGTACAGCCGTCATCCTGGGCAAGAAGGGTCAGTACGTGCTGACCGACGGCGACGATGCCGAAGCGCTGTCGCATGGGGTATGGGAGACGTACCAGGAAAAGAACCTGCGCTACTCGCAAATCGCGCCGCTGTCGATGTTCGAGGAGAAGAATACGCGCACCAATCTGCCTGCCCAGATCGACCTGCTGGCCGACACCGGCGATGCCTACAAGTTTCTGTTTATCGCCAAGGGCGGCGGTAGTGCGAACAAGACCTATCTCTACCAGCAGACGCCGGCCGTGCTCAATGAAAAGGATCTGCTCAAGTTCCTGGGGGAAAAGCTGGCGGACCTGGGGACGGCAGCGTGCCCGCCCTACCACGTGGCGATCGTGATCGGCGGGACCAGCGCGGAAACCACGCTCAAGACGGTGAAGCTGGCGTCGACCCGGTACCTGGACCATCTGCCGACAACCGGTTCGGAGGGTGGGCGGGCTTTCCGCGACCTTGCCATGGAGAAACGGGTACTGGAGGCGTCGTACCGGTGCGGCATCGGCGCGCAGTTCGGCGGCAAGTTCATCGCCCATGACGTGCGGGTGATCCGCCTGCCGCGGCATGCAGCGTCCTGTCCGATCGGCGTGGGTGTTTCATGCTCGGCCGATCGAAACATCAAGGCGAAGATCACGGCCGAGGGCATTTTCCTCGAGCAGCTTGAGATGCACCCCGAGAAGTATTTGCCGCAGCAGGCGCCGGAGATGGCTCCGCCGGTGGAAATCGATCTGAACCAGGGCATGGCGAAGGTGCTGGCGACACTGACGAAATTCCCGGTGCGAACGCGGCTGAGTCTGTCGGGGACGTTGATCGTCGCGCGTGATGCGGCCCACGCACGGATCCGTGCATTGCTCGACGCGGGCAAACCCATGCCCGAGTATTTCAAGAATCACCCGATCTACTACGCCGGCCCGGCCAAGACGCCGCAGGGCATGGCGTCGGGCTCCTTCGGACCGACGACCGCCGGCCGTATGGACGCCTTCGTCGATCTGTTCCAGAGCCGCGGCGGGTCGATGGTGATGATCGCCAAGGGCAACCGCTCGAAACAGGTGAGCGAGGCGTGCAGGAAGCACGGGGGGTTCTACCTCGGCTCGATCGGCGGACCGGCGGCGATCCTGGCTCAGGACAACATCAAGAGCGTCGAAGTTGTCGATTTCGACGAGCTGGGCATGGAGGCGGTGCGGAAGATCGAAGTGGAGAACTTCCCAGCCTTCATCGTTGTCGACGACAAAGGCAACGACTTCTTCACCGAGATCGCCATGGCGACCGCCGCGCGGTAAGCACGCGAGGCCGCGGCTCGAGGTGAACATACCGCGTACGCGAGCCAGAACATACCCCAGCCTGAAGGCCGGCGGCTTTGCCTGAGGTTCGAACGGACTCAAGCAGTTCAGGCCGCTTCGTCGGTGGAGCCGGCGTTATGGTCCTGTCGATTCGCCTGGGCCTTGACGGTTTGACCCGCTGCCGCGGTCCTGTCGCCGCGAAGGCGTGAGGCCATGCCTTTCATCTGCTCGGCCACGTTGGGCACGGTTTTCAGGTCGCCGCCGACTTCCGTGGGTCGACGCGGACTCTGATGGCGGGATTTTTCAAGGCTTTCGCCGACCTGCCGCATGCGCTGCATGGCGACGCCGAGTTTGGTAAGCGGATCCCCGGCCGCATGGGCGGCGCCTGCGGGACCGGACGCCGCCCGACCAATCTCGCGGCAGGCGTCATCCACCATCGCCAAGGCGTCGTCGAGGGCGGCACGCCCCATCTGTTGCAGGGCCGCGGCCCGCTGCTCGATCTTGCGTTCCAGCGGCTCCATCACCGCCTCGGTCCGCTGGGCAATGACGTGAAGCCGCTGGTCAAGCATGTGCTCGGTTTCGCGGAGAATCTCGTCGGTTTTGGGTTCGATGCGCTTGAGCCGCTTGGCCAGCTGCTTTTCGCAGATCCCGACCATGGACGCGGCGCTTTCCTTGAGCTGGCCAAGCCGGTCGCGCATAAACGACTCGGCCGTCTCCATCGCCGTCTCGATTTCCGGCCGCAGACCCTCGATGCGCCGACCAAGCTGCTGCTCGATCAAGGCAATCATGGCCTCGGCATCGGCCCGCAACTGGGCCACATGCCCGCCGACGGCCGACTCGGCGTCCTCGACGATCGCGTGGCTCTGACGTTCGAAATCGCTCAGATGCTGGTGGAAGCGCATGATGGTCGGTGCGGTGCGTTCCTGTACTTCGTGTTCCAGGCTTTCGAGTTGTTCGGCGAGGTTGTGGCGCAGGTCGTCGAGCGAAGCTGCCGCCTTGTCGTCGAACTGCTCGAGCTGACGGGCCATGTCGACTTCCATCGCGCCGACCAGCTCGCTTGCCGCTTCCTGAATGCGCTGACTGTTCTCGTCGGCCGCCTGCCGCAGCACCTGCTTCTGTTGCTCGGTCGTGGCTTCAAGGGCCGGACGGGCCTCCTCGACGGCCGCGGCGATCCGCTGGCGCATCACGTCGGCCATCGCATGCACCTCGTGGCCAATGCGCGCGACGCGCTGGCGGAAGGTGGACTCGAGGTTTTCGATGCGATGCTCCAACTCGCCGTAGCAGCCCGCCAATGACTTCTGGACGCGCTGCACACTTCTCTCGAAGTCGCCCTTGTGCTCGGCCAGCCAGGCGACGAGCTTCTGGTCCATCTGCTGCAAAACGGGAGCGACGATCTGCTCGGCCTGGCCCTGCACCTTTTCAAGGTGTCCCTCCAGGCGTTTCTCGACGGCCTTGCCCAGGCCGGCGGCGACCTGCTCGAACTGGCGTGTACGGTGAGTCAGCGACTGGCGGTGGTCCTCGAGGCGCTCGTCGAGCTTGCGCCGCTGGCCGTCAATCGCCTGCTCAAGGGCCTGCTCGTAGGGGGCCATCCATTGGCCAATGCTCTGGTCGGTCACTTCGAGCCGGTTCTGAAGCTCGTTGACCGCCGCGGTGATCTGAGCGTCGGCCTGCTCCTTGATCTGCGTCATGCGGCCAAGCCAGTGCTGCTCCAGCTCTTTCTCCAGCGACTTGAAGGTCGCCAGGCGCTCGCGGAGCTGCGCCTCGATCTCCTGCTGAGTCTGCTGAAGCTGTTCCATGCTCTGTTGGCGCAACAGGCGCATGCGATCTTCGAACGACGAGCCGGCGCTGCGCAGCTCGCCGAGCCGCTGGTCGATGCGTGCGTCAAGCGGCGCGAGCACCTGTTCGGCACGCTCGGTCATGCGTCCGCTCGCCTCCTCCAAGGCGGATTCGAACGTTTCATACCCCTGTGCGATGGCCGCGGCCGCCGACTCGGACGCCTGCTGCGCCTCGCTCACCGCCGCCTGGGTCCGCTCGCGAATGCACTCCAACTGCTCACGGGCCTGGGCGAGTTGCTCCTCGGCTTCGTCGATCGCATCGCGGGTGTGCACCGTGAAGTCGGCATGGGCCACCTCGATGGTCGACAGCGCGGTTTCGGCCTGCTCGGCCATGCGATCGTGAAGCTGCCGCATCGATTCGCGGGCGGTGGCGAGCATCTGATCGCAGCGGACGGCCAACTGCTGCTCCGCCGGGGCGAGCAGTCCGTCAATCTGGCTCCGCTGCCGCGCCGCGGCCGCGTCAAGGTCTTCACGACTCTGGTGAATCGCCGCCAGACGCCGTTCGAGCGATTGCCGCAAGTCGGCGGTCTGACGTCGGGCATCCGCGATCAGGTCGCAAATGAACTGCTCGAACTGTTCGCGGGCGGCCACGGACCGCTGGTCGATGTGCTCGTCGGCCCCAGCGATCGTCTGGTCGCGCAGGGCTTCAAATTGCCCGGCGGCCTGGTCCAGAAGCTCCGCCATCCGGCTTTCACGATCGGCGAAGTCGGTGCGGGCGCGGTCGGTGGCGGCTTCAAGCTCGGTCCGGGCGTGCTCAGCCTGACTCACGGCGGCGACGGCGGCGCTCGCCAGTCGCTGTTGCTGGGTCTGCCATTGCTCACGCTGCTGGGCGAACGTATCAACGGCGGATGTGAGCTCCTGCCGCAGCGCGTCGACCTGGGCGCGCTGGGCGGCGCCGAGATTGCGGGCATGCTCGTCGGCCTCGTCCATCGCGGCCGCGATCTGCTCACGAACGTGGCGAACCGCTTTTTCCTGGCCATCGACCAATTGCCCGCACGCCTGGCGCGCGGCGTCCAGACGCTGTTCGAAGACGGCTTCGATTTCGGCGGTCGCGGCCTGGGCATCGGTGACGCACCGGTGGGTGCTGGCGAGCATGGCGTCGGCCGCCTGTTGGGCCTGCTGACGGGCGGCGACGACGCTCGCATCGAGTGAGCCGGCCGCGTCGCGGATCCGCCCCAGCCTTTCATCGAGCTTCTTGTCGAGCGGAGCAAGCCGGGCCTCCGCTTGTTCGTGCATGTCGGCAACGATCGCCGCGAACTGTTCACGCAAAGGTCCGACGGCAGCCTCGGCTTCCCGTTGAACGGTTTGGTGCAGGTCCGCCAGCTTGCGCCGCAACGTGGTCTGGCCGTCCTCGATCGTGGCCACGTGGCTGTTGAGGCGGTCCATGATGGCCTCGACCTGCTGACCGGCCTTGCGGACGACCTGATCGACGACCTGCTCGACCGCCTGCTGGACGTCGCCACGGATCTGATCGAGACGTGCGCGCCCGGGCTGGATGTCCTGCATCTGCTGGGCCAGGGCGCCGCTGAGGCGCGTCAGGTTGGCTTCGAGGCGGCCCATCTGGTCCAGACGCTTGTCCAGACCACTCTCGCGGCGCAGCAGTTCCTCAAGGCGGCGGGTGAGCCAGGCGTCGATGGAGGTCACCCGCTGCTCGGCGTCCTGGATATCTGCGTCGCTGACCACGAGCGTGGGCGTGGCGGAACCGGCGTGCATGGCCTGTTCGAGCAGCCGGCACTGCTCCCTGGCCTGCTCGACCAGGTCATAGAGCTGGCTGGCAACGCGGGTGGTCTGGGCGGCGCGGCTGTCGTCTTGATGTCGCGAGGAATCTTTGGACATGGCGGGCGTCCTGCGGGGTTTGTCCGCTTCGCGTCGCCTGTTTCGGCGACCGTGTCGAGGGCGGCGACTTCGCTTCCATGCGGCTCGGGATGGAGCGCTGGCAACGTCCGAGAAAGGCACGTCTGCTTTCTGATCGTCGCGGAGGGGCGATTCGCCCCAAAATCGGTCGGCTTAAGCCCTTATGACAGGGCGTTCCATCGCTTATCGGAACCAGGCGGGTGGTGACGGCTCTTTGTCGGCCACTATCCCAACCGATAGACTCCTGACCGCGAAACCGCCTGCCATGTCCGCCGCTTAAGGGTCCGGATTCGATCATGAGCAATTACGAACTGCTGGCGATGCTGCTGACGCTCGCGGCTGTCTTTTCTTACCTGAATGCCCGGCTGCTGCACCTGCCGACGACGATCGGCCTGATGCTGTTCGCCCTGCTGCTGAGCCTGGGTTTGCTGACGGCGGGCGCGGTCTGGCCGGGCTTGGCCGACCACGCCCAGGCGATCATGACGCAGATCGACTTCAACCAGACGCTCATGCATGGGATGCTGGGGTTTCTGCTCTTTGCCGGAGCGCTGCACGTGGACCTGGACGATCTGCGGCGGCACGGGCTGGCCATCGGGACGTTGGCGACCGTTGGGGTGCTGATGTCGACCGCGCTGGTCGGGGTGGGCGCGTGGACAGTCTTCAACGCGCTGGGCATTGAGATGCGACTGGTGCACGCCCTGCTCTTCGGGGCGTTGATCTCGCCGACCGACCCGATCGCGGTGGTGGGCATCCTGCGCCGGATCGCCGCCCCGCCGCAGCTTCGGGTGCGAATCGCCGGCGAATCGCTGTTCAACGACGGCATCGGCGTGGTGGTGTTCCTGGCCCTGCTGGGCGCTTCGGGACCGGGCGGCGATGGGCACGGGGATGCGGGGGTGAGCCTCGGGTCTGTGGCTGTCCTGTTCGCTCAGGAAGCGATCGGCGGGGTGCTGATCGGACTGGGACTGGGCCTGATCGCCTACCGCATGCTGCGGTCGCTGGAGAATTACCATGTCGAGATTCTGATCTCGCTGGCGTTGGTGGCCGGTGGGTACGCCCTGTGCGATCGCCTGCACACATCCGGACCGCTGGCGATGGTGATCGCGGGCCTGCTGATCGGCAACCACGGACGCATGCTGGCGATGTCGGCCAGCACGCGCGAGCATCTGGACAACTTCTGGGAACTGATCGACGAGGTGCTCAATGCCGTACTGTTCGTGCTGGTGGGGCTGGAGGTGCTGATCCTGAGTCTGCGGGGCCAGTACCTGCTGGCTGGGGCGTTGCTGATCCCGCTGGTGCTCGTAGCGCGGATGCTGGCGGTGGGCCTGCCGCTGGGCCTGTTGCGCCTGGCGGGCGACCGTCTGCCTCATGGGGTGAAAATCATGACCTGGGGCGGGCTGCGCGGCGGCATCTCGGTGGCCATGGCGCTGTCCATCCCGCGCGACGCCGGCGACATGGCCGTGCGGGAGCCCATTCTGACGGCCACCTACGCGGTGGTGGTCTTCTCGGTCCTGGTGCAGGGGTTGACGGTCAGCGGCCTGATCCGGCGTTGTTTTCGGGAATCGGCGTGAATAGGACGGCGAGACGTTTACGGGCCCCCACGAACCGGGCTCGGAGGCCCAGCGGCCAACTCGGACGCGGGATGCACAAGCCCATGCCGTGCGTCCGGTTTGAAGGTGGGCGGGCAATCCGCTAAAAAGGAAGGCTTTGCGAAACCGCAAGGACCGCGCCGCATGCGGACTTTGCGCCGGACTACCGCAACTTCTTCTGTTGAGCGAAGGGACACGCAACCTCATGCCAGCCAACTACTCTAACGGCATTCACCTTTTCACCAGCGAGTCGGTCTCGATGGGCCACCCCGACAAGGTGTCGGACCAGATTTCCGATGCGGTGCTCGACAGCCTGCTGGCGGTCGATCCGATGGCCCGCTGCGCCTGCGAGACGCTGTGCACCACAGGCCTGGTGGTGGTGGCGGGTGAGGTGACCGTCCACAACGACAAGGGCATCAAGGCGCTGGAAAACGTGGAGCAGACCGTTCGCGCGACGCTACGCGAAATCGGCTACACCGACCCGGCGATGAAGTTCGACGCCGAGAGCTGCGCGGTGATCCGCACGATCCACGGGCAGTCGGCGGACATCGCGATGGGCGTGAACAGAGAGGGCGCCGGCGACCAGGGCCTGATGTTCGGTTTCGCCTGCCGTGAGACGCCGGAACTGATGCCGATGCCGATTCACCTGTCGCACCGGCTGATGGAGCGGCACGCGAAGGTGCGCGAGAAGAACATCATCAAGGGCCTGCGTCCGGACGCCAAGAGCCAGGTGACCGTCGAATACAACGGCGCCAAGCCGGCGCGGATTCATACGGTGGTGCTCTCGACCCAGCACACGCCGGCGTGGAACGGCCGCAAGAAACAGGCCGAGCTCAAGGCGCAGGTGATCAAGCACATCATCGAACCGGTGATGCCCAAGCGGCTGTGGAACGCCGGGCAGGTCACGATCCACGTGAACCCGACGGGGCAGTTCGAGATCGGCGGGCCGCACGGCGACACGGGCCTGACGGGGCGCAAGATCATCGTCGACACCTATGGCGGTCGCGGCTGCCACGGCGGCGGCGCGTTCTCCGGTAAGGATCCGACCAAGGTGGACCGCTCGGCCAGCTACATGGCCCGGTATATCGCCAAGAACATCGTGGCGGCGCGCCTGGCCGACTTGTGCGAGGTGCAGCTTGCCTACGCCATCGGCGTGGCCAAGCCGATCAGCGTGCTCGTCGACACCCAGGGCACGGCCAGGATTGAGGAGAAGAAGCTCAGCCAGTTGGTGCAGAAACTGTTCCCCCTGACGCCGCGCGGCATCATCGAGCACCTGAAGCTGCGTCGGCCGATTTACAGGCAGACGGCCCGGCACGGGCACTTCGGCCGCAGCGGCGAAGGCTTCACCTGGGAAAAGACGGACATGGCCTCCCGCCTGGCGCGCGAGGCGGGGCTGAAGTAAGCCTCCTCCAGGCTCGTCCTGACTCCTCGGTTCGGGTGGATGCGGCGGACCTCACGCCGTTCGCCGTGGTGACAACCGGAAGTTCGCACTCCCGACCCCCGTCGCCCGCGGGGGTCGGTCGCTTGGTACACTTGGCTCGATTCGCGTTCGACGCCAGCCCAGGGATGGCTGCGGGGACTTGATGGAGATTCGCAAAGGCATTCCGGTGTCGCCAGGGGTGGCCATCCACCGCGCGGTGGTGATGGACTCGATCGATCAGCCGGTGCCGCGGCGCAACATCGGCCCCAGTCGGGTGAAAACCGAACAGCAGCGCCTGGAGAAGGCGGTTGAGGAAAGCCGTCGGGACATTCAGAGCCTCATCGAGCGGACCAGCGAGCAGCTTGGCCCGGACATGGCCAAGATCTTCGACTTCCATCTGGGCATGCTCGACGACCGGAACCTGCTGGACCCGATCCGCCAGACTATCGCCCGCGAACGTGTGACGGCCGAGTACGCGGTCTCCACGGCCATGCGACGCCTGGCCGACCAGTTTCTGGAGATGGACAATCCGTACCTGAGGGATCGCGTCAAGGACGTGACGGACCTTCAGCAGCGGGTGATCGGCCACCTGGTAGGTGAGCAGCGTGTGGATCTGAGCCACCTGCAGTACGAGGCGGTGGTGGTGGCCCACGATCTGACGCCCAGCCAGACGGCGGGGTTTGACCGGTCGCGCATTCGCGGACTGGTGACCGACGCGGGCGGACGCACCAGTCATACGGCCATTCTTGCCCACGCCCTGGGTATTCCGGCGGTCGTCGGCCTGGGCGATATCACGAACGTGGTCAATCCAGACGACACGCTCATCATCGATGGCAACCGGGGTGTGGTGATCGTGAATCCGGATGCCGCCCAGCTTCTGGAATACCGCCAGTACCTGGCGCGCCTGACGGCTTTCGAGGATAAGATGCGGGTGGAGATCGCCGGTGAGCCGGCCATCACCACCGACGGCCAGGAAATCACCCTCTGGGGCAACATCGAGTTCCCCTACGAGATTCCCGACGCTCTGGCCCGGGGGGCGGCGGGCATCGGGCTGTATCGGACTGAATTCCTGTTCCTGTCCACGAACAGCGAACCGACAGAGCAGCAGCAATATGAAGCATATGTCGAGGCGATCGAGGCGCTGGGCGGCCGGCCGCTGACCATCCGCACGCTCGATCTCGGGGCCGACAAGATCGCGCCGCTGCCGGGCCTGGTGGCCCACGCCGAGAACAATCCGTTCCTCGGCTGCCGTTCGATCCGCCTGTGCCTTCAGAATCTGCCGCTGTTCGAGAATCAGTTGCGGGCGATTCTGCGTGCATCGGTCAAAGGGCCGGTGCGTGTCATGTTCCCCCTGATCAGCAACGTGATGGAGCTGCGGCAGGCGAAGATGGTGTTCACGGACGTGATGGAGGATCTGGAGGAGCGGGATATCCCCTTCGCGACGGGCATTCCGGTGGGCATCATGATTGAGGTGCCGTCCGCCGCCCTGCAGGCGCCGCTGCTGTGCCGGGAGGTGGACTTTGTCAGCATCGGCACCAACGATCTGATTCAATACACACTGGCGGTGGACCGTTCGAACGAGCGGATTGCCAGCCTCTACAGCGGCGGCCATCCGGCGGTGCTGCAACTCATCCGTGACGTGGTGCGTGCGGGGGTGCGAGCCAAGGTTGATGTCAGTCTGTGCGGCGAGATGGGGGGCGAACCGGAGTTCGTCATGCTGCTCGTCGGGCTGGGCCTGCGTCACTTGTCGGTGACGCCGCCGGCCATACCCGAAGTCAAGAAAATCATCCGCTCGGTGAGCCTTCGACAGTGCCAGCGTGTGGCCAGACGCTGCATGAGTTTCGAGTCCGAGCGAGAAGTCACAAACTTTCTACGAGAGGAAATACGGCGCATCCTTCCCGAGGTGATCAACGGCGGCTCGCTGGCCTGACTCGCCGCGACGCGATCACACCGCAGCCTCCGCCTCGCGCAGGGAAGCGCCCACGAGGACGCAATGGCAAAGCGCGACATGCTCATCAACTACGTGCCCGGTGAGGAATGCCGGATCGCCATCGTCGAGGATGGCAGCCTGGAGGAGTTCTACCAGGAACGAGCCGACGCCGGCTCGCACGTGGGCAACATCTACAAGGGGAAAGTGCAGAACGTCGAGGCGTCGATCCAGGCGGCTTTCGTCGACTTCGGCCTCGAGCGTAACGGCTTTCTGCATATCTCCGACCTGCACCCGATGTACTTCCCCGGTAAGGACCGCGAGGAGGCTGAACGCGTCGGCATGCGCACGCCGCGTCGCGAGAGACCGCCGATCCAACGATGCCTGCGCCGCGGGCAGGATATTCTGGTGCAGGTGCTCAAGGAAGGCATAGGCACCAAGGGCCCGACGCTCACCAGCTACCTGTCGATTCCCGGCCGCTTCCTGGTGATGATGCCGTTCATGCAGAAACTCGGCGTGTCGCGCAAGGTCGAGGACGACGAGCGCCGCCGGGCCATGCGCAAGATTCTCGACGAGTTGAGCCCGCCCGACGACTTCGGCTTCATCATCCGCACAGCCGGTATGGACCGCACCAAGACGGAGTTGAAGCGCGACCTGGCGTATCTACAGCGGTTGTGGAAAGCCATCGACCGGCGCAACAGGGACACGAAGATCGGAGAGCTGTATACCGAAAGCGACCTCATCATCCGCACCATCCGCGACGTATACAGCAACGACATCGACCGGATCATCGTGGACGATCGCGACGCGGCCGAGCGGGCGGCTGATTTTCTGGCCGTCGCCAGCCCCCGCGCCGGAGCCAACGTGCTGCACTACCACGACCCGGTGCCCATCTTCGAGCGTTACGGCATCGAGCAGCAGATCGAGAGCATCGGCGCGGCCGAGGTGGCGCTGCCCTCGGGAGGTTCGCTGGTGATCGAATCGACCGAGGCCCTGGTCGCCATCGACGTCAACAGCGGCAAGATGCGCGACAACCGTGACGCCGAGACGACGGCCTATCGCACGAACATCGAGGCGTGCGATGAGATCTGCCGGCAGTTGCGGCTGCGCGATCTGGGCGGCGTGGTGGTCAACGACTTGATCGATATGCGTGACCCGAAGCATCGCCGCGCGATTGAGGCGCGCTTCCGCGACAATCTGAAGAACGATCGGGCTCGGACGCGCGTGCTGCCGCTGAGTCAGTTCGGCATTCTGGAGATGACGCGCCAGCGTATGCGGCCGTCACTTCACAGCGCTCAGTCGTCGGGCTGTCCCCACTGCGCGGGCACTGGCAAGATCAAGAGCCCACAGCTTGTGGTGCTCGATGTGATTCGACGCCTGGCGGCCGTGCTCTATCGCGAAGATGTCGCCGAGGTCGAGCTTGTGGTCAGTCCGGATGTAGCGTTCCAGGTGCTCAACCGCCGTCGGGCCCAGCTCGTGCGTCTGGAGCAGCGGTACGGCAAAGTGGTGATGGTGCGGGTTCGCCAGGGCGGGCGACTGGATGCGGTGGACATTGAGGCCCGCGACGAACGCGGCGGGCGAATCGACCTGGAGGCGGCGGCTCGCTGGGGCGAGCCGAATCTCGAACCCGTGCAGAAGGCGGCGAGCGGTCGCGGGCGGATCGGCGACGAAGGCGAAGACGAAGACGTGGACGCGACGGACGAGCCGCAGGTCGACGAACAGACGGATCAGGCGGCCGAACAACCGTCGGAAACCGGCCACGAGGCGAATGGCGCCGGCAAGATCGGTGGCCGCCGCCGTCGGCGACGGCGCAAGACGGGTGGATCAAGCGGGGACACCGCGACGGGCGGGAGCCAGTCCGTGGCCACGTCGAGTACGGATGCCACGCAGCAGGCCGGTGTGAGCGGCGCGATGGACGACGGAGGAGTCGGCGGCGTGCGCGGCGGACGACGTCGGCGGCGGCGCAAGAAGTCAGACGTCGGCCGCATCGTCGCGGATGGAAACGGCTCCGGGTCCGCCGATGTGGATAAGCCGATTCGCGTGACGGAAGCGGAATCCGCGACGAATGAAGAACCGCGACCGACTGAAGACGCGGGGGCCGAGAAACCCCGGCGTAGACGTTCCCGACGGCGGCGAGGCAAATCGAGGAGCTCTGAAGGCGGCTCGACCGGACCGTCCGACGCGGGGGCGGCGGGCAAGGACTCGGACGCCGGGGCGGCCAAGCCTTCGGAGGATCGGTCGACACCGGCCATTGATGCGAAGGTGGTTACGGCGGAAGGTATGAACGGCGTGCCGGGCAGCGTGACGAAGAAGCGACGCCGTCGACGGCGTTCTCGCTCGGGCGGCGGCGCGGGCGGTGAGGTGGTCGGCAACACAGCAGGCGGTTCGGTCGGCGCCGCAGCGGTGAAGGTGAACAGCGCCGGCTACCGCAATCCACGGCTGGAGTCGCCATCGGAGGGGTCCGGTGATTGACGCGCCGGGTCGGCATCGCGCTGGACCGGACCATACGGAGCTATATTGAAACTGGCGATGAGCCCGCGTGTGAGCGCATTCATGAGCATGGATGAGTCCCCTGCCCCCGCCCCACAGACCCTAGGTACGCACCGGGCCCCAGCGGTCGCACGCCGCGTGGTTGTGCTCGGCTGCACGGGCAGTATCGGCGTCAATACACTGCAGGTGATTGCGCACCTCAACGCCACGGCGACGGTTGCCGGTCATCGGATGCAGGTGGTCGGCCTGGCGGCCGGCCGCAACGCGACCAAGGTCATTGAGCAGGCGCGCCAGTTCCATGTGCCGGCCGTCGCCCTGGCCGACCCGGGCGCGGCGGCGACGGTGCGGGCCGCGCTGCCGGCCGTACGGGTGTTCGAAGGCGAAGATGCGGCGCGGCAACTGGTCGAAGCGGCGCGGGCGACGGACGTGGTGGCGGCGGTAGTCGGTAGCGCGGGGTTGCCGGCCACGCTCGAGGCGGCGCGACAAGGCGTGCGGATCGGCCTGGCGAACAAGGAGACGCTGGTCGCGGCCGGAGCCCTGGTGACGCCGATTGTGCGCCAATATGGCGCAATGCTGCTGCCGGTGGACAGCGAGCACTCGGCCATTTTCCAGTGTCTCGACCCACGCGCGCAAGGCCAAGCGGCGGAGACGAGGGCACGCAGTGTGAGGCGCATCGTCCTGACCGCGTCAGGCGGTCCATTCCGCACCACCGACAAGGTGACGATGGATAACGCCACGGTGGAAGAGGCCCTCAACCATCCGACCTGGAACATGGGGCCGAAAATCACCATCGACTCGGCCACGATGATGAACAAGGCCCTGGAGATCATCGAGGCCCACTGGTTGTTCGATCTGCCGGCTTCGAAAATCGACGTGATCATCCATCCGCAGTCGATTGCGCACAGCTTTGTCGAATATGAGGACAACTCGATCCTGGCCCAGCTCGGTCCGCCAGACATGCGGACACCGATTCAGTACGCCTTGACGTATCCGGATCGTGTGCCGGGCTGCAGCCGGGCCATGGATTGGACGACATTAAGCAGACTCGCCTTCGAACAGCCGGACCACAAACGCTTCCCCGCCCTGAAGCTGGCTTATGAGGTGATTGAAGCGGGGGGCACGGCCGGGGCGATTTTCAACGCCGCCAACGAGGCGGCCGTGGCGGCTTTTCTCGAACGGCGCATCCGCTTCGGACGTATCGTAGAACTGGCGGCTGAAGCGCTGAGCGCCGTCGAGGCCCGGCCGGCCGACAGCCTGGAGACTATTCTGCAAGACGATCGCGCCGCCCGCGAGTTCGTCGAACAGCGCGTCGGCGAACCGGCGACCGCCTGAGCGCGGACCCGTCATTCGAAACCCGCAACCCGAACCGTGAGACCGCCCGTGCTTCAGTCGATCATCACCAACCTGCCCTACTTCCTGCTGCTGCTGCTTGGCTTCGGCTTCATCATCTTCGTGCATGAGCTGGGGCACTTTCTGGTGGCCAAAGCGGTGGGGATCAAGTGCACGCAGTTCGCCGTCGGCATGGGACCGGCCATCGTCGCCTGGCGAAAGGGTCTGGGTTACCGGTTGGGATCGACGGAGCCGGCCTACGAAAAGGCGCTGGCCGAGGGCGCCGACGTCAAGAGCATGGGTGAGACGGAGTACCGGCTCTGCTGGCTGCCGATCGGCGGCTATGTGAAAATGCTGGGCCAGGAAGATATGGACGCCACCGCCGGTTCGAAAGCTGCGGCCGATCCGCGCTCATACACGGCCAAGCCGATCTGGGCCCGCATGTGCGTGATCAGCGCTGGCGTGGTCATGAACATCATCTTCGGGCTGGTCTTTTTCGCGATCGCCTTCAGTCTCGGAGTTAAGTTCAACGCCCCGGTGGTCGGGCCGGTCGCACCCGGTTCGAAAGCGGCGACGACCTACGCCCAGGGGCACGAGGACGACCCCGCCTACCAGGGCCTGCGCGCCGGCGACACGATTCTCACGCTCGACGGCCAGCCCATCGCCGATCTTCAGGAACTGCGTATCAACGTCGCCCTCAGCGAGCCGGGCCATCCCATGACGCTGGTGGTGGACCGCGACGGACAGCCATTGACCTATGTGATCGAACCGGAGGCGATCCCCGGCTATATGCAGGGTTTGCTGACGATCGGCTTTGACACGCCGATCACGCTGGAGCTGACGGCGAACCTGCCGCCCGACCGTCTGCCGACGGCCCTGGTGGAAGCGGGCGTCCGCGGCGGGATGCGCGTCACGGCCGTCGACGGCAAGCCGGTGGCGCACTACGGCCAGTTCCGTGAGGCCCTGCTGGCCGCGCGAGGTCGGGAAGTGCCGGTCACCTTCCGCGACGAAGCGGGCAATGCCGTCCAGGTTGCTCTCGCCGCCAATCCGCAACCGCAGATCAACCTGAACGGCGACCGCATGACGCCGCACGTGTTGGGATTGGAGTCGGCGGTGCATATCGAGAGCGTGATCGGAGGGTCAGCGGCGGAAGCGGCGGGCATCCAGCCTGGCGACATCCTGGCGCGCCTGGGGCGGTATGACCTGCCGAGCGTGGAGCAGGTGCTGGCGACGGTGGCGGACGCCGGATCGTCGCCGCTGGAGCTGGCGGTGATTCGAGAAGGACGGCGTGTCGACCTGCCGGCCGTCGCGCCGCGACGCAAAAAGCTGGGCATTGCTTTCGGGCTGACAGCGCCCGCGGTCATACGCGATGTGCTGGCTGACTCCCCGGCCGCGGCACTGCGTCTGCCGCCGGGAACGCAAATCGTGTCCGTGGATGGTCAGCCGGTCGATTCCCTCAACGACCTGCAACGCTATGTCGCGCTCAAGGCGCAGACGGCCGAGGGCGACCTGCAGGTGACGCTGGTCACGCGGCTACCCTTGCCGGGCGATCCAACGGAGACGGCGACCATCACCGTGCCGGCCGACGCCGCCGCGACGCTGGCCGACGCGTGGCGCATGCCGCTACCCTCGGATGTCTTCGAGCTTCAGTTCGTGACGTTGAAGGCGGCCAATCCCATCGAAGCCATCGGCCTGGGCATCGAGAAGACCAACCAGACGATGATGCAGGTGTATGTAACCATCGCCCGGCTGTTCCAGGGCTCGGTGGGCGTCGAGCATCTGCAGGGGCCGGTGGGCATCGTGCATACCGGGACGCGTGTGGCTCGTCAGGGCGGCACCTACCTGCTGTTCTTCCTGGGACTGATCAGCATCAACCTCGCGGTGATCAACTTCCTGCCGATCCCTATCGTGGACGGCGGACACATGGTGTTTCTGGCCATCGAGAAGATCAAGGGTTCGCCAGTAAGCGACCGCGTGCAGACGGTCGCGCTGTATGCCGGCCTGGCGCTGATCCTGAGCATTTTCGCCATCACGTTCTACCATGACGTGGCCCGAATCTTCTTCGGCGCGGCGTGATCGGCGGATGCCGGATATCGGGTCTCGGATAGCGGGCGTGCCACTGAAACACCACGACGCCAGCCGAAGTGAGAGTTCGCGGGATCAAACGGCGCCGCATGCGTGCATGGCGGTAGCGTCATCGTCAGTACGCGATCACACGATAGATAACCGTGATCATTCCCGCCAGAAAGACGAGCAAGCCCGCGGCCTCGCCGATCTGGGCGATGCCCACATGGTGCAGACGTGGGTACCAGTAGCAGCGAGAGTGCAGATAGATCGCCGCGCCGATGCAGGCCACGCCCGCGGCGGTGGCGGTAAAACCGTAAACCACGATGTACCCGTACCAACCCAACCGTCCGAAACCGGGAATGATGGCCTTCTGCAAGACGATGCAGGCGAACCCCGCGGAAAGACACATCAGTGGGAAGACCCAGCCGCCACCCCACCGTGTCCAGAACGTATCGGCTCCGCCGCCAGCCCAATCGGATGCGGATTGGACACCCGAACGTGGCAAGGGACTGAGCATCATGGGAATGGCTCCCAGCGGCAAGGTCCGCGATGCCCCAGTCTAACGGGGAATCAGCGAAGAGCCCATACCCAGAACCCTCTCGTTGGCCGGTGGCGATGTCGCCAGCCATCCCGGGGCGGCATGGACGCGACCACAGGTCGACAAGCGGCACTTAGTGGAGGTCAGGAAAATGGGTCGGCCCGGGGCTGGCGGCGGTTGCCATTTCGTTGCATGGCGTCCATAATTCGTTACTGGCAGCTCTTGTCTTTGACGGCCGCAGGCCTGTCTGTCAGGCTCCGCCCGGCAGGCTAACCGCGGCCCTTCCCGCCCGCTGCCGCCTTACAATCCCGGCTGCCTTCCCCACCCGGCACGCCCCGCTCCGATCCGTGAGGTGACCATGGCCCGAACGCAACGCAAGATTGGTGAAATTCTGCGTAAACAGGGCAAGATCGAAGACCAGCAGATGCGCGAAGCCCTGCGCGTGGCCAAGGGGTCGCGTCAGCGGCTGGGCGAAGCGCTGGTTGAGCTGCAATACTGCAGTGCCGAGGACGTGGCCCAGGCTCTGGCCATTCAGCACGAGATGGAGTACATCGACCCCACGGTCGATGGAGCCATCGACAAAGGCGCCATGGATCTGCTGCCGATGGACTTCATCAAGAAGTTCCTGGTGCTGCCCGTGCGCAAAGAGGGCAACAAGCTCGTTGTGCTGGTGCATGATCCCAACGATCTGGACCTGATGGACAGCCTGGAGTTCCGGGCGAACATGAAGGTGAAGCCGGCCGTCGCCGCAGTGAGCAAGATCAAAGAGTACCTGGACGAGATGCTTTCGGAATCGACATCGAGCATCGACCAGACCATCCGCGAGATGTCGATGGACATGGAGGCCGACGAATTCGGCCCGATGGGTGCAACGCTGGACGCGTCGATCGACATGGACGCGGGCGTCGGCGACGACCAGGCGCCGATCGTGCGGCTGGCCAACCAGATCATCGACGAGGCGGTGCAGGGCGGCGCGTCGGACATTCATATCGAGCCGTTCGCCGACCGCGTAAGACTTCGCTACCGCATTGACGGCGTGTGCCAGGAGCGCGACCGTCTGCCCAAGCGGGTTCAGGCATCGTTGACGGCACGGTTCAAGATTCTCGCGGGCATGCGCATCGAGGAGAAGCGCATCCCGCAGGACGGCCGCATCAAGAAGAAAGTGGGCGACCGGCTGATTGACTTTCGTGTTTCGGCCTGCCCGGCCTACCACGGAGAAAGCATCGTGCTGCGTATTCTGCGGCCCGAATCGGCGCGTATCGGTCTGGAAAACCTGGGCATGCGCCCGGATACGCGTGAAATTTTCGAACAGATCATCCGTAAGCCCAACGGCATTTTTCTGGTCACCGGACCCACCGGCTCGGGAAAGACGACCACGCTCTACACGGCCCTGGACTCGCTCAACCGCCCCGACAAGAAGATCATCACGGCTGAAGATCCGGTTGAGTTTTCCTTCAAGGGGATCAATCAGTGCCAGGTCCATACGGACATCGGTCTGGGCTTTGCGAACATTCTCCGCGCGATGCTGCGTCAGGCGCCGAACATCATCCTGGTGGGCGAAATCCGCGATAAGGAAGTGGGCGACGTGGCCATTCAGGCGGCTCTGACCGGCCACCTGGTGTTCTCGACCCTGCACACCAACGACGCCCCATCGGCGATCACCCGTCTTGCCGACATGGGCATCAAGCCATTCCTGATCGCCAGTTCGATTCAGGCGGTACTGGCCCAACGTCTGGTGCGACTGCTGTGCCCCAAGTGCAAACAGCCGGACGACAGTCCCAACCCGCGGCTGATGCGGCTGGTGGGCCTTACGAAGGATGACCTGGCCAAGCACACGATCTACAAGCCGGTCGGCTGCAAGCACTGCAGCAACACCGGGTACAAAGGTCGGCAAGGCATCTACGAACTGATGGTCATGAACACCGAGGTGCGTGAACTGGCGTTCAACCGCGCCCCGCTGAACAAGATCCGCGAGGCGGCGCTGCATGGGGGGATGCGCAACCTGCTGGGCGACGGGCGTCTGAAAATCCTTGACGGCAAAACCAGCCCCGAGGAGGTCTCGCGCATCACCCAGGCCGAGGGAGTAATCATCGAGGAGCAGGAGGACGAGGAACTGATGGCCGGCTGAGGCGGTGGGCACGTCCTTTCGCCCGCCGGCTGCACTCATGGGTACCACGGCCGCGGCATGACCGCCCGGCAGACCCCGACATTATTCCGGAGCAGCATGTATGGCATCCGCGATTCAGATCGACCGACTCCTGGACACCGTCATCCGTCAGGGGGCCAGCGACCTGCACCTGACGGTCGGCAAGCCCCCCACCATTCGCGGCCGCGGCCGGCTCATCGAACTGCGCACCAAGGTCCTGGAGCCCGAGGACACGGTGGCCCTGATGAAGTCGATCGCTCCGGAGCGCTCTCAGACCGAGATCCAGGAGGAAGGCGGCAGCGACTTCGGCTTCGCATATGGCGACCAGGCTCGCTTCCGCGTTTCGATCTTCAAGCAGAAGGGGGTCGTCGGCCTGGTGCTGCGACAGATCCCCAATGAGCTGCTGAGCATCGAGGCCATCGGTCTGCCCAAGATGTGCATCGACCTGATCCGTCGGCCGCGTGGGCTGTTTCTGGTGACGGGTCCGACCGGCTCGGGCAAGACCACCTCGCTGGCATCCATGGTGAACCACGTCAATGAAAGCCTGGACCGCCACATCATCACTGTCGAAGACCCGATCGAGTATTACCACCCGCATAAAAAGAGCATCGTCAACCAGCGTGAGGTCGGCAACGACGTGCCAAGCTTCGCCGAGGCGCTGCGGCGGGCGCTGCGACAGGATCCGGACGTCATCCTGGTAGGCGAGCTGCGCGACCTGGAGACGATTGAGGCGGCCATCACCGCCGCGGAAACCGGCCACCTGGTGTTCGGTACGCTACACACGACCGGTGCCGGCGGCACAATCAACCGCATCATCGACGCCTTCCCCGTGGCCCAGCAGAATCAGGTCCGCGTGCAGTTGGCATCGGCCCTGATGGCGGTGGTCAGCCAGCAACTGCTTCGGCGGATCGACAAGAAGGGGATGGTGGCGGCCTACGAGTTCATGGTCGTGACCCCCGCCATCGCCAACCTGATCCGCGAAAACAAGACTTTTCGTATCGATTCCGCCATCCAGACCGGTAAGAAGTTCGGCATGCAGTTGCTGGACGACCACCTGTGGTCGCTGTTCGAAAAGGGCTGGATCGACGCGGAGGACATGGTGGACAAGTGCCGTGACACGGAAGCGATGACCAGCCGGCTCAAACGGGCCGGGGTCACCATCGGCCGCGTCGAACTGGACGAGGCTGAGGAAGCCGCAGCCAAGAACAGTGCGAACGCGACGTGATCCGCAGCCATCCCACCAAGCCGGTCATCGGGTGACCGGCCAACACCAAGTGTCTTATCCACCAAATGTCGATTGCGTTTATACGCCAAAAACAAGTATCTCGGCAGCCACATCAGCCGTAAGATAAGAGTGGCGGCTGCGGATCAAGCCCAGGGTCCAAGAGCAGACCGAGGGGTGAAGGCCGGCCGTCGATTCGACAGCCATCGGACGATAAGCGTCGTGCATGGATGACAGGCAGCGGGGAATCGAGACAACAGGGTGTATAGCCCTGCTACGAACCTGCCTTCAACGCATTGTCGCGATTCATGATCCTGAGGCTGCTTCGAGGCGACACGAGCCGGCGACCGCCTGATCGACGACGACCCGCCAAGCACCGACCGGGTGCGGGAGACCGATTCGATGGCACTGCGACGCATTCTCAAGAAGTCGTCCGATGCTCCGACCCCACCGTCAGCGTCCAACGCATCCAGGAATGGCGCTCCGCGGGCAAGTGATCTTTCAGCGGCCCGCCGCAGCCGATCGTCGGGCAACAGCGAACTCAAAGGTCGACGCATAGGCCAGATCCTGCGGAAGCTGGGTAAGCTCAACCGCGAGCAGGTCCATGAAGCCCTGGACATCCAGCAGCAGCAGGCCCGCAAGGGCCAGCGCCGTCTGATCGGCGAACTGCTGGTCGAACTGGGCTACATCACCGAAGCCGACGTAAGCGCCGCCCTCGCCGCCCAGAGCGGTATGGCGACGATGGACCTGTCGGCGGACATGGAGATCGAGGCATCGGTGATCTCGCTGATCCCGCGCGACACGGTGATGTCGGACCATGTATTGCCGGTCGAGTTTGACCCGGGACGGCGAATCCTGACGGTGGCGCTGACCGACCCGGGCAACCTGCGGGTCACGGACAACCTGCGGGTGCTTACGAGCTATGACATTGAACCGGTCGTCGCCGATCCGAAGGTCGTCGAGCAACTGATCCAGAAGTACTACGGCCAGGCTGAGGAGGAGGATGCCGAGACGCTGGCCGGACTGATCGGCGATCTGGAAGCCGACGAGGACCTGGAGCAGTTCGCCGGCCGAGGCGAGTCGATCGACCTGGACTCGTTGATGTCGGCCGCGGACGACAACAAGGTCAAGCGGCTGCTGAACCTTGTGCTGATGCAGGCCATCAAGGACCGGGCGTCCGACATCCACTTCGAACCCTTCGAGGATGAGTTCAAGATCCGCTACCGCATTGACGGCGTGCTGTACGAGATGGTGCCCCCGCCCCGCCATCTGGCGATGCCGATCGTCAGCCGCATCAAAGTCATGTCCAACCTGGACATTGGCGAACGACGTCTGCCGCAGGACGGTCGCATCGAGCTGAACGTGGACAAACGGCCGGTCGACCTCCGCGTCGCGGTCCTGCCGACGATGCACGGCGAATCGGTGGTGATGCGCGTGCTGGACCGCCGCAATGTTCAGCTCGATCTGGCCGACCTCGGCATGCGGCCGGAGGACATGGACGTCTTTGAGCAGTTGATCCACAAGCCCAACGGCGTCGTCATCGTGACCGGGCCGACGGGCTCGGGCAAGACGACGACGCTGTATTCGGCTCTGCGTGAACTCAATACCATCGAAGTGAAAATCTGCACCACCGAAGACCCCGTGGAATATGACGTCGACGGTCTGGTGCAGGTGCAGGTGCGGCCGGAGGTGGGCCTGACATTCGCCGCCGCCCTGCGCAGCTTCCTGCGTCAAGATCCGGACATCATCCTGGTCGGCGAGACACGCGACCTGGAAACGGCCAAGATCGCGGCCGAAGCGTCGCTGACCGGCCACCTGGTGTTCACCACACTGCACACCAACGACGCCCCCAGTTCGATTGCCCGTCTGCTGGACCTGGGCATCGAGCCCTTCCTCGTGACCGCGACGCTCGAGGGCATCGTGGCTCAGCGGCTTGTGCGGCGGATCTGCACCAAGTGCAAGGAGCCGTTCGAGCCCACGGAAGAGCAGCTCATGGAACTGCAACTCACCCCCGACGACGTGCAGGGCCGCGAGTTCTATCGCGGGCGCGGCTGCGACGCCTGCAACCACACGGGCTACAAAGGCCGGCTGGGTCTATACGAGATCATGGTCATCGACGATGACCTTCGCGAGCTGATCATGCAGCACGCCTCGACTCAGTTGCTGCGCACCGAGGCCCGCAAACGCGGCATGCGAACGCTGCGGCAAAGCGGCTTGCTGGCGATCTACGAGGGCGTGACCACGATTGATGAAGTGGTGAAGGAGACGTTGAACGAGGAAGAGTAAAGGTGCCCGCCGTGAAATTGGCGGTTCCCGGGTCGGAGGGCGAGGAAAAGCCTGGGCAGGCGGGGCAGCAGCCCGCTGTTGCGGAGGATTGAGCGATGCCGAGTTTCCAGTACGAAGCGATGAATGAAAACGGCAAGCCGCAGAAAGGGACGGTCAACGCGGCCAGCAGCGAGGACGCCATCGCCCGGATTCGTAACCAGGGGTTGTTCCCGACCTCGGTGCGTGAGCAGAAAGTCAAGAAGGCGGCGAAATCTGGTGGTGACTCGGGCGGTGGGCGCGGGGTCGGCGGCTCTGGCGGCGCCACCAAACGCAAGAAGACCTTCGCGATCGGCAAGGCCAAGGCGAAGGATCTGACCAGCTTCACACGCCAGTTCTCCACGCTGCAGGACGCAGGCCTGCCCATTCTGCGTTCGCTGCAGATTCTCGAGCTGCAGCAGAAGCCGGGCATCATGAAAAATGTCCTCGGGGACGTGCAGGAGGACGTGGCCGGGGGCATGACGCTTTCGGATTCGATGGCCAAGCAGCCCAAGGCCTTCGACCGGCTGTACTGCAAAATGATCGCGGCCGGGGAGGTGGCCGGTGTGCTGGAAATGATTCTCCAGCGCCTCGCCGACTTCCTCGAAAAGGCCCAGAGCCTCAAGAAACGCATCAAGAGCGCGATGACCTATCCAGTCATCGTGATCTTCGTAGCCGTGGTGATCGTGACCGCCCTGATGCTGTTCATCGTGCCCCAGTTCACCAAGATTTTCGCCGACTTCGACTCCGAATTGCCGCCGCTGACCCAGAAGCTGATCGACATTTCCGCCTGGCTGGGCGGCAAGTGGCTGGACGAGACCAGCAAACAGCCGGTCCCGGGAGCGGTCTTCGTGATCTTCTCGCCGCTGCTTTTGTTCCTCGGCTTCAAGCTGGTGCGCAAGAGCAAGTACGGCAAGATCGTTCTCGACCACGCGGTGCTGTTCCTGCCCATCGTCGGCCAGCTCATCAAGAAAACAGCCGTCGCCCGCTTCACCCGCACGCTGGGCACGCTCATCCGCGCGGGGGTGCCGATCCTCGACGCCATCAACATCACCAAGGAAACCAGCTCGAACTTCGTCTTCGAAAAAGCCCTGCAGGCGGTGCACGACTCCGTGCGCCAGGGCGAGAGCTTCGCCGAGCCGCTGCGTAAGGCCGGCGTCTGCGATGCCATCGTGACCAACATGATCGATGTGGGCGAAGAAACCGGCGACCTGGACAAGATGCTGCTGAAAATCGCGGACAACCACGACGAGGAAGTCGACAACCTTGTCGAAAGCCTCACGAGCCTGATCGAGCCGCTCATGACCATGGTGCTGGGCGGGATCGTGGGCTTCATCGTCATCGCCCTGTTCATGCCGTTGGTGAAGCTGATCCAGTCGGTATCGGGCGGTTAAGCGGCCGCGACACGGCCGCGTTCCCCGCCTCGTCGACGCCCTTGATATGAACTTAGAAGCCGAGAAACGCCATGCGAACCAACACCCCACCGATCTCCGGCGGCCCCGGCCACCCGGGCTTCACGCTTATCGAGATTCTCGTGACGGTGTCGATCATCCTGATTCTGGTGTCGATCGGCGTGGTGGCGGGCACGCGCATGCAGGCCAACGCCCGCCTGACCGAGGCCAAGGCGCTGATGCTCAAGCTCAATGCCTTGGCCGAGGAATACGCTTCGGCCACAGCCGACCACCGCGGGACGGGCATGACGATCAACCATTCGGCCAAACCGGCCGTGACACTCACCGGCACGACCATGTCCGCGCCTATCGACTGGGACGGCGAGCGGCCGTGCGTCGAGCTTGATGTTTCGGCCGCAGGCGGCTACTCGCAGAATACCGGCCGGCTTGACCGCGAATACATGAATAACGGCAAGGGCAATCTCGAAGACCAGCCAGGTTTCCTGTCGAACCCCACCGCCAGCCCGCCGGAACGGCACAGCAGCATTGAGCGTTTCGTGTGGGCGTTGTCCCAGATGGCCGCAACACGGGACATGCTCAATCGCTCTGTGGGGGTCAAGTATCTGCGCGATACCGATAAAGACTGTTTCCCGGAGATCATCGACCCCTGGGGCCGGCCTGTGTTCTACGCCGCCTTCGTGGACCACGACGACAACATCAAAATGGACGACTTTCTGCCGCAGCGCAAGACATGGACGGCCGCTGATCTGGGCCCGGGTGGTGAGTACGCGGCCCGCCCCGGCGACATCGTGCGTTGGCGGCCTTTTTTCGCCTCCTCCGGCCCCGATATGCGATGGGGCGACAGTCAAATCGAGTTCGAACCCCACAAAGCCGCCAAGAACGACGCCAACCTCGACGGCTTCGATGACCGCTCCGACAACCTCTACAGCTACGACCTGGACCGCAGCGCGAGCGAAGACGCCGAGTTCGACGCCCTCGAAAAGTGACCCATGCACCGGCAGACCCATCCAATCCGACGCTTGACCGACGCCGCGCCCGGTGCAGCCGCGCGGGCCCGGGCGTTCACGTTGCTGGAATTGCTGACGGTGATCGTCATCATCGGGCTGCTGTCGGCGGTGATCGTGCCCACGATCTCGGCCCTGACGCGGGGCGGCCGGGTGGAAGCGGGGATGAACACATTGAGCGCGGCCGTGTCCGTCGCCCGCGCTCTGATCTGGCGCGATACGGCGATGATCGAGGATCTGCCTACCGGCGCGGGCGTCTGGGCGCAATCGCCCAATGGCTACAGCGGTGTGGCCTTGCTGGTGACCGCCCGGGAGATTCGTTTCGTGGAGAACTACGCGGGGGCGGTGGATGGCTCGAACCAGCCCAGGGCCCTGGAACTGATTAACGGGGCGGCGGACCCTTGGGATCGGCCGCGCTACCTCAACCCGTTCCGCGACATCGAGGGCGTCGACGACATTCGCCTGCCCGCCGGCGTGGGCCTCGCCGGCATCAGCCGCGGCGGATTGGGCAATGGCGAGCTCCAGTTTCTCGCTCCGCCATTCGCCATTCGCTTCGATCCGGATGGGCGAATCGTTCACGGCAAAACCACGGAAGACCGCTGGGTGTTCTACAACGGCAACGGCGATACCCGACTCGTCGCGGGCAACCCGACGCCCTACGACCGCATCCCCATCACCAGCAGCCGGTCAGGAGCCGGCAATCTCGATCCCGACGAATGGGATCCCAGCAGTCCGGAGTACGCATCGTTGCCGCTTGCCCAGCGGCGGGACAGGTGGCTTCGCGATCCGGCCAGCAACGAGCTGACGCGCCGGCTCAAGCTGCCCTTCGAGGGCATTGACACCGTGCTGGGCGTGGTGATCTACGACAAGAACAAGTTCCAGCAATTGTTCGACGGCCAGGTGCAGGAAGGCTGGCCGTCCTTTGAGGTCAGCGCCGCGAACGTCAAGCCGTTCGCCGACAGTCAGCCCAGCTATGAAGCCACGGTCGCGGCCTTTTTGCTGCGTGAAGGCAGGATGGTGTTCTTCAACCGTTACACAGGCACGCTGGTGACGCAGTGAGAGCAGCGCCGCACCGGCTGAAAGCCTTGAGCACGACATGAGCGCACGCGAGCACATTCCGGACAGCCCCAGGTCGACGGCCGATCCGCGGCCGAGCGCCGGCGGCCGCGCGCTCTCATACCGCCTTGCCCCGGACCATCGGCGATCCCGTCGCGCTTTCACCGTCATGGAAGTCATGATGGCGATGGGCATTTTCGTCGTCGGTTTCACAGCCGTGATTTCGCTGTTCCCCGCGGCCATCGTCATGCAGCGCGAAACCGTCGAGGATCTGACGATCCAGCGCATCACCCAGAGCGCTCGGACGGTGCTGAGCCAGAACCCCCTGCGGGTGAGCGAATTGTCCACGAACATGTACGTCGCGGCGGACCCCGGCATCTATCCGTTGCCCATGGTGGGCGCGCCTTTGCTGGCACGCTATCCGGTCGCTGATCGAAGTTTCCCCGATGATGTCGACCCATCGGACCGCCGCTATTTCTGGGTACCCATGGTCCGCAAGATACGCGACTATGCGGTGGCCGCCGAGGGCCGCCCCGAAGACTGGGCCGTCCACATTTTCATCATGCGGGTGGATAAGCCCTACGGCGTCGACACCAACGGCGACGGACTCAAGGATCTGTTCGACTTCTGGTACAGGCCGGACGTGGACATGGCCCATCCCGATGTCGCGCCGCCGTTCGCTCACGTGTCGGCTTTGCCGGGCGTGATGCCCAGTGGCTTCGCCGCCGAGTGGCCGTTCGTGCCCAAGGTCTGTTCGCTGGAAGCGGAGGTTAACGATCCCACCGGCCGGGCCCGGCGCTTCGTGCTGGCCGAGGAAAATCTGATCGACTCCAAGGTTTGGGTCCACAAGACGGCCGCGAACGCCCGGCTCGATCCGACGCACTACAAGATTCATCCGGGCGACCTGATCGTCGACCAGTGGGGCCGCACGCATACGGTCGTCGATGCCGACCATGAATCGATTACCCTGCGCGATACGCTGTACGACCCGCGATCGGCCGTCAGCGCGAACGGTTTTGAACTGCTGCCGTTCGCCGCGGCCGACAACCCGATTTACTTCTGGTACGTCCCCGCCGCGGCGGTGAGCGACAGCGGCGGCAGCAACTACGCCGATTTCGAGATCGGCCCGGCGGCGCAGAGCCCGCTACGAGCCGTGGTGCAGATACCCAACGTGGTGATCCCGTGACGCTTCGCCAATCCCGGCGCGTGAGATTTGAAGAACGACGTGACATGAACCGACACCCGCCCCATCACGCCTTCACCCTCGTCGAGCTGCTGGTCGCGGTGGCCCTGACGCTGGTGATGCTCGTGGCGATCAACCGCATCTTCTCGGACACGCAGAAGGCGATCGGCGGCGGCACGGGATTGTCGCGCGTGGTGGCCGACAGCCGCGTCATGGTTCAGCAGATCCGCCGCGACGCGGACATGATGATCGGCCCGCATCGCAAAACGCGCAAGCCGATGCACGGCCCGTGGGTCGAGCCGATGCACGGCGGGATGCTCGTCATCGTGCAGCGTGAAATCGAAGCCCCGGTCCCGGCCGTCGGCGGCCAGGGGCAAGTGCTGCGCAAGGTGCGGTCAGATCAGCTCGCCTTCATCCGCGCCCGCGGCGACGAAGACCCCATCACGCCCGAGGGGGCGAACAACTACACCGCCGAACACCTGAACGACGCGGACTTCCTGCGCATCTGGTACGGGCACGTGCGCCGGACCAGCCCGCTGGGCGATGGCAATGACGCGGCCAACCAACCCGACGACCCCACCCGGGCCGGCGCCCTCGGCCGACCACCGGAGACCGTCACCGGGCCCCACGACCAGCGATACAGCGTCGACAACGAACTGGCCTCGCAGTGGATCCTCGGCCGCCAGGCGCTGTTTCTCAAGACGCGCGTCGACCAGACCGCCAGCGCCAATTTTCCGCCCGTGGCCCTTGAAGGCGGCGATCCCTATGACAACGGATCGATCCGCGGCCTGCCCAGCGGCATGCCCATCCCCAAGGCGCTCTACATGGGCCTGACGGACATCGCCTGGTACGGCTTCGATCGCGAGTGCCTGGGCTACGACCTCGCCCCCCAGCACGGCGCGATCGTCGGCGGCGCGCCGAACTTCGGCGGCCCGAAGCCGCAGGACACTCTGCTGCGCCTGTGGATGCCGCTACCGCACCGCGGCTCGCTTACGTCCTACATCCAGCGGGCGGTGTTCTACAACACTTTCGCGCACAAGCGCCTGCGGGTGAACCCCACGCCGGTGTTCAACCACGAGGCCGGCTTCGATCTGCCCGCATGGCAGGTCGCGCAGATGCACCCCTACTTCGTCGGCGGCGTCAGCGACTTCATCGTCGAGTTCGCCGGCGACTACGACCCGCTGGACCAGCAGATCGATACGGTCGCGCAGAATCCCGCATGGCCGGGAGACGATACGGACACCCATGGCGTCAAATACCTCCACCAGGGCGGCGAAGTGCGCTGGTACGACGCCTATACGCAAAACAACGCGCCCGATCCCCGGCACGATGAAAACGACCCCACAGCGGCAAAATACGACTCGACTAAACCGCCACGCTACGAGTTTCCTTCGAACGCGGTGAACGTCGGTAACCCCGTGGGCAACATGAATCCCATGTGGCGCGACATCAACGACTACATCAGCAGCGACAGCAACGCCCTGCCCCATGCCGACCACGTGTTCGTTTTCCGTCACGAGGACGATGGCCGCTACACGCTGCCCTTCGTCGGCGGCCCCGCGCCCGGCAGCATGTGGCCGGACATGATCCGCCTGCGCTGGCGCATGCACGACCCGCAGAACCAGCTTTTCGACGCCAGGACCAGCGAAACCGGCAAGTGGTTCGAGATGATCATCCCCATTCCGCGCCCGACGCGACCGTAACGCCGGACTGCGCCGCGAAGACCGCCGAGGACGCAGAGAAGATCTCAGACGTATGAGCAGCAACCGAACAACTCGAGGCATGGCCAATCCGCGATCGGCGATCGACAATCGGCACCGCAACGCCGGCTCGGTCATGATCCTGGTCGTGGTGATGCTGGTGCTGCTGGCGCTGGCGGGGACGGCCTACATGCAGCGGGTTCGCCTGGACCGCCAGGCCACGCGCATCCCGCCCACACGCCACATCGACGAAATCACCGCGGCCGTGCTCGCGCAGCTCAAGGGCGTGCTCAAGGACGATCTGGTCAGCGCGGCCAGCGGCAACTTCCTCGATGCGGCCGACGGCATCGAGGGGTATGACTATCCGTGGACAAGCGCGGCCGTGCGGCGGCCAGCCACCCTCTATAACGGCACGGTTCTCCTTGGCGCCGCTCGGCCCCTCGGCGGGCAGCTTGACGACGTCTGGCTGGCGTCGAGCTATCCCGATCAGGTGCAGTACGATCCGCCGACCGCCGCCACGGAGTTCGGCTGGCGGCACCTCACCAACCTCAACGGCATCTTTCTGAGCCTGCCCGAAGCCAGCTACAACCATGTCGCCCAACGCCCCTTTGAGCATGTGACCAACCTAGCGGCGCCTGGAGCCGGATTCGCCGCGTTTGACAACACGGATACCGCCCTCTTGCTGTTCGATCTCACGCCGTCGGCCGACCCGGCGACGGATGCCGACGAGGCCCTCGATACCGGTTTCCAGAACCCGACGCTCAACAACGCCCGCTACCTGCCGCGCGGCTACGACGTGGACGGCGACGGCGTGCCGGACTCGCGCTGGACCTGGGCGCCGATCCGCAATCTCGACGGCATCGACTACGTCATGGCCGTGCGCATCATCGACCACGGCGCGATGGTCAACGTCAACGCCGCCAGCCCGTTGACCTTCGATGGCGCCGCCCTCTACCTGACAGGGGCCGCCGCCCCCAGCGCCTTGTGGCCCAGCACACTCGACCTGTCGCGCCTGATGGGCCGTCGATCGCTGGCCGCTTCCGAATGGCGCGATCCCGCCTTGGTGAATCTGCTTCGCCGCCGCTCCGCGGGAGCGACAGGCGGCACGTACGCTCCCACCCCCCACTGGGTTGATCCAGCGTTCGGCCCAACGCCGCAGCGGATTCGGACCGTTGCCACAACGGCTGCGGACTACTACTGGAACCGCTTGCTGTTCTACGGGTACACCGCCATCGACGCGGCCCAGTTCGGGCCCGACAGCGAGATCGCCCTGCGCTTCGGCAACGGCGTGCGGTCGACGCGCTTCGGCGTCACGCCCCTGGAGATGGCCGACGGCGACGATACCGTGGGGCCAGTTGAGGGCCGCGGCCTGGGCGACCTCCTGCGTCAGCGACAGATCAGCGGTCCCAGCGACGTGACCGACGAGTTCAGCTTCGAGCAGGTGATCGACACGAGCTATGCCAGCGACCCGATCGAAGACCGGGTTCGAGCGTTCTTCCTTGGCGCGCCGGCCGGCCCGGCGGCGCCCGGCTACCTGATCGACGACCTGCGCAAGTGGCTGACGACGTACAACGGCGCGGCGGAGATTCTGCCGCGCAACTTCTTCGCCACGCCGACGCAGCCGCGTGAGGACCGGCACGCGTTCCTGCCGTTCGAACCCATGCCGGCCAATGATCCGGCCAATCCCAACCGCCTCGGCAACGTCCACCGCAACATCACCCAGGCGGAAGTCGATTACATGGCCGACCGCCTGGCGCAGATCTTCCTCCTCGGTCCGGGCGCGGGCGAAGGCTACCTGGGCCGGAATCCTGCCGTGCCGGCGGATCAGCAGCAGTTGACCCGGCTTGCCGGCAACTTCGCGGCGGCGATCAAGGACTACTGCGACGAGGACTACCAGCCGACGGAATGGGAAGACCCCGCCAACCTTGGCGACTTCTACTACGGCATGGAGCGCTTGCCGCTGTTCCGCCAGGTCTACCTGCAGGCGGCGTTCACGCTGCAGAACAACGTCGTACCCGACCCATTCGCCGATCCGCCGCCGACCGGCGACTACCCGGACACCCTCGTCTTCGATCCGGATTCGCAGATCTTCGTCGTGGAGATGGGCAATCCGTTCAGCGACGAGATCGACTTCAGCCGGTTCCAGGACAGTGCCGGCAACTGGGGTCTGCGCCTCTTGATCCGCCAGCCGGCCAGCGGCCAGAGCTGGTGGTACACATTCACCAATGCCGGCGGCCCCGGCATGATTAATGCGTCGGCCACCTTGGCCGGCGGCGAGGTGATGCTTGTCTACAACGACCCGCTGAGCAAGACCCAGTTGGAAGACGATCCGCAGAATCTGGCGAATTTCGTCGACGCCGACTACGAAACGCCCGTCCTTGGCCCGGCGGATTCGCCGACCGGGTTCCAGCGGCCGTCGTACAATCTCGGCCAGCGACTGATTTTCGAACTGCAGATCGACGTGGATCCGGACCCCTTCGTCACCAAGTGGGTCACCTACGACCGCCTGGAGGGGTTGACCGGCGATCTGCAGATCTCCGACTGGGACGGCCATTACGTCGGCGAGCAGCCCACGGCCTCGGTGGGCGACAAGTGGTACGCCCAGGTGACGGTGGCCCGGCACACCTCCGACGCATCGAACGCGCCCGGCCCCTTCTACCTGTCAACCCAAGGCCAGGATTTCATCCCGGGCTTTGAACCCGGCACGCCGCCGGATGCGACCTGGGTGGCTAACGCCAGAATCGGGGCCATCAACAAGACGCTGAGCACCGCGAGACAAGCGGAACTGGCCAACGTGCAACTGATGGTGGCCAACCGTCCGGTGCTGAACCCGGCGGAGCTGGCGACGATCTGCATGTTCGGGTTCACGGATGCTGCGACGGGCGGGAGCTTTACCGAGCGCGTGCCGGCCATGATCGGCCTGGCGAACGGCGCCAACAAGGCTCATACCACCGTCGGCGGCGGCCACACCTTCGGCATTCCGCGGGCGATGTTCCTGGACTTCGCGCCCGACGCGGCCGTGCCGGCTGTCCCCGGCGCGAACATACCCCATGCGGCCATGGTGCTCGACCTGTTCAGCACGATCAGCCCGCAGGCCGATGGCATCGACAACGACAACGACGACCACGACGGCGACCCGACAACCCATGCCGACGGCGACGGCATCACCGACGGCCCGCCGGAGCTGTTCGTGCCCGGCCGCATCAACGTTAACACCGCCCCGCTGCACGTGCTCACGCTGGCGGCGCCGCTGCCCGAGGCATCCCTGGTTGATATCAGCAACCTGATGACCATGGTGCTCAACTACCGCGACAACCAGTTCTTCGGCGGCTCGATGTTCCGCGAGGTCACCCGAAGCACCGGTGACCTGGCAAGCGGCCTGCGCATGACGAACTATCGGCTTGAGCCGGGCGTCCTGAGCCTGGCGGAACTGATGTGGATGAACCCGTCGGACAATGGCGGTTTCAACATCGACATGCAGTTCTACCTGGACCCGACCAACAACAACGCCACCGACATCGGCACGGCCGGCATGGACGTGAATCCGCTCTATTCCGAGCTTACAGCCAACGGCGGGACGCGGCTCAACGGCGCGATCGATGAAGACGCCGAGGAACGGATCGGCCGGTTCCAGTTCCTCAACCAGGTGTTCACCACGCGCAGCGACGTGTACACCGCCTACGTGGAGATTCGCGGGTACCCGGCCGACGACTACCGGGCCGGACCGGTCGAGCGGACACGCTTCCTGGTGGTGCTCGACCGCGGGCGCATCACCGACCCGGCTGATGAGGTGCGGGTGGTGGCGATGTATCGGTATTAGCGAATTGGCGATTGCCGATTGGCGATTGGCGATTGATGTTGGGTCGGAGGCCAATCGGCAGTCGGCAATCGAAAATCAGAAATTCCTACAACACGCCTTTGGTGCTGGGCACCTGATCGCCGGTGATGGCGACAGCCTGGCGCAGGGCGCGGCCGAGGGCTTTGAAGATCGCTTCGGCGATGTGGTGGTCGTTCTCGCCGCGCGGGGCTTCGACGTGGCAGTTGAAAAGGCCGTTGTTCACCAGGGCGGTGAGAAACTCGCGGACCAGCGGCACGTCGAAAGCGCCGATCTTGCCGGCCGGGTCGTTGAAGCGGGCCTCGAACACCAGGGCCGGGCGGCCTGACAGGTCGACACTGACGCGAGCCAGCGCTTCATCCATCGGCACGGATGCGAAGCCATAGCGCTCGATGCCCTTCTTGTCGCCCAGCGCCTCACGCATCGCCTGGCCGAGCACGATGCCGACGTCCTCGACGGTGTGGTGGTCGTCGATGTGGGTGTCGCCCTTGGCGGTGACCTTCAGGCCCAAGCGGCCGTGGCGGGCGACGTGGTCGAGCATGTGATCGAGGAAACCCACGCCGGTCTGGTTGGCGTAGTCGCCGCCGTCGAGGCACAGATCGAGGACGATCTGCGTCTCGCTGGTCTTACGGGTGATCCTGGCGGTGCGCTTTGACATGAAGGTTTCCTTGCTGGTGATTTTTGACTGACCGCGATCCTGATGAAACAGCCTTGTCATGTTCGCGGCGTCAATCCACAATCACCAATCCAAAATTGAAACTGCGGCTCGCGCCGTGGTGACTCAGCCGCGGATGACGGCGTCGAGAGCCGCGAGCAGCGCATCGTTCTCGGCGGGCGTACCGACAGTGATCCGCAGCTTGTCCCGCAAGCGGTCCTGATCGAAGTATCGCACGAATACGCCCTCGGCCTTGAAGGATTCGAAAACCGCCCGGGCCTGGGGCTGGCCGTCGAGGCCGTCGGCGGGAGCGGCTGCGAGCAGGAAGTTGCTCTGGCTGGGTGGGCTCTGGAAGCCTCGCTGGGCCAGGGCGGCGCGCAGGCGCTGCCGCTGCTGGCGGACTTTGGCCCATGTGGCGGCCGCGGCGTCACGGTGGGTCAGGGCGGCGGTCGCGAGGGCCTGGGCCAGGGCGTCGGTGTTGTAGCTGTCGCGGGTCTTGGTGAGCATCGGCTCGATGAGGCCAACCGATCCCAGCCCGTAGCCGAACCGCAGGCCCGCCAGGGAGTAACCCTTGCTCAGCGTCCGCAGCAGGACCACGTTGTCGAACCGACGCACCAGGGCGGTGGCGTCGTGCCGCAGCTCGGGGTCGACGAAATCGACGTAGGCCTCATCAACAACCAGCACGGCCTTGCCCTGAAGCGCGGCCGCCACGTCGGCCAGGGCGTCCACGCTGGTGAGCGTGCCGGACGGTGCGTGTGGATTGACCACAAAGACCAGTGACGCCTCGGACGCAAGCACGCGATCGGCGAAGTCCGGCGGCAGCGTCCAGTCATCGGCCAGGCCGATGCGCACTGTCGGACTGCCGTGAGCCGCGGCGAGCACGGGGTAAAGCGAATAGCTGGGCTCGGCCATGGCCAGGGGCCTGCCGGGCTCGACAAAGGTGGCGACAAGCAGACGCAACAGTTCATCGCCGCCATTGGTGGCAATGACATTTTCGGACTTGAGGCCATGGGTGCGTGCCGCCAGATCGCGGAACGCCGAAGCCAGCGGTGGAGGATACTTTCGCAGGCTGTCAGCCGGGAAGTCGCGCAGGACCGCCATGACCGCCTCGCTGGGCGGATACGGATTCTCATTGGTGTTGAGCTTGACCAGCCGGGCGGCGGCCGGTTGCTCGCCGGGGGTGTAGCCGGCCATGGCGGCGATGTTGGGGCGCTCGTAGGTCATCGCAGTCCATCATCTTCCCGCAGGGTCCGCCACTGGTCAACGCGCCATCCCGACGAAGCAGGAGGAAGGCGGTCTGGTTCACATCCGCGTGCCGACGTACACTGAGCAGCCATGCGTCCCTCCCACGCCGCCGGTCCCATGCCGCCATTGATGCTGTTGTGGATGTTCCTGGCGATCGTCCCGGCACTGTCCGCGCCGGCGGCCGGCCCGGATGGGGACGACCCGGCGTACCAGTCCGCTGTGCTGCTGCTGCGGCAGTGCATGGACGCGGCGGGCCGGGGCGAGACTCACCTGATGTTGCGGGCGCTGCGCCACCTCAAAGACCCAGCGTTGCGGCCGCTGTTCGCGGACCTGGCGGATCGGACCGAGCCGCTGCTGCGTGTACACGGCCTGCTGGGGCTTGCGGAGACGGCCCCCGACGGCCTGCTGGACCTCGGGCGCGTGGCGGCATTGGACGATGAGATGGTCCTGGGCCAGGTGGTCGGGGCGGCGCTTGATGACGAGCTGCTGACGCTTGATCAGGCACGCCAGATGCTCGCATGGAGCGATCTGCCGCTGGGGGTGAAGATCGTATTGGCGACCCGGCTGGTTGCGGCTCAGGACGCCGACGGACCCGCGGCGCGGGAGGCGGTGGACCGAAACCTGCTCATACCCCTGCTTGAACAGGCGGCGAGTCAGGGGCCGCTGGGGCAACGTGGACTAGCGGCCGTATTGCTGGTCGAATTGCAGGAAGAGGGAGCGATGGACCTGCTGACGTCCATCGACCGCAGTGAGGATGTTGAACGGACGCTGGTGCGGACGACGCTGCTCAAGACGGCGATGCGTCTGGGCTACCGGCGGATCGGGCCATGGGCGTTGTGGATCAGCACGGAGCAGACCGAGCCGATACGGCTGCGGTTGCTGGCTCTCCAGACGGCCCTGCGTTTCAACGCTCCTCGGGCTGACGACGCATGGAAAGCGATGTGGTATGGCCACTCGGATACGGCCATGCGACGGCGGCTGGCGATCCTGAGGCTGCAGGTGGCCCCATGGGTCGATCCAGCCATGTTCGACCTTATGGATCAACCGCCCGCGAATCCCACGGACCCGCTGCTCGATCTGATCGCGAGGGCGGGCCGGTCGATCGCAAACGCGGATGGCGCAGGCGTGGAGCAGGAAGCGGCCCTGACGGCCCTTGCGGCGGTGGGCCAACCCCTGGTCAACGCGGTGCTGATCAGCTACGCGGAACGGCATGCGCCACTGCAGACCGCCGCACCGATGCTCTGGGCAATCATCAAAGCGGCCGACGGCCCCGAGCTGGCTCGTGCCGAGCGCTTGGAGCAAGCCATCGAGGCGGCCCGTGTTCTGGGCAGCCTTCGTTCAGCCGATGCCCTCGCGGAAGCAGGCGGCGCATCGCTGGCCGCCCAGGTACTGCCCAACCATGCCGAGGCGCTGAAGGCCGACCACGAACTGCTTGCGGCCGTGCTGCTGGGCCTGGTCCGATGCGATAACCCGGCGGCCTATACCTTGGGTGACCGCCTCCCCGCAGGCGACCAACCGCTGGTGCGCAGCCTCAAGGTGCTGCTGCGCGCCAGGGCGGCGATCGATGAGCCAAGGGCTCTGGACGAGGCTGACATGCGGCAACTAAGCCTTCTGGTGCGAGGCGGCGGCGGCTTTGACCAGACGCTGCGCCTTCAGGGTGCCTGGCTCTACCTCAAGCATGCCGGACGGGTCAAGAACGCGTTTGACGCCCTGCTGCCACCGGGATGGACCGACCCATTACGGCAGCCCAACGCACATCCAGCGCGTCGCTAAAATGAATTCTTTTGCCTCGGCTCGCAGCATGCATCGCACCCCGCCCTCCTGAGCCGCAACTCGATTCGCCGCTTACGGACAGTGAAAGAACCCCCATGGCAGATGACGTCATTCCTCTGAGCCTGCCGGACATCAGCGACGCGGATATTCAGGCCGTGACCGACACGTTGCGTTCCGGCCGTTTGAGCCTTGGACCGCGACAGGCGCGCTTTGAGGAAATGGTGGCCGAACGGGCAGGACGACGGCACGGCGTGGCGGTGTCGTCGGGGACCGCCGGCCTGCACCTGGCGCTGCTGGCGCTGGGCATCGGACCTGGCGACGAGGTGATTACGACGCCATTTTCGTTCGTCGCGTCGACCAACGCCATCGTCTTCACCGGCGCCACGCCTGTGTTCGTCGATGTGGACCCGGTAAGCCTCAACATGGACCCGGCCAAGCTGGAAGCGGCCGTCACGCCCAGGACCAAGGCGATTCTGGCCGTCGAGGTGTTCGGCAACCCGCAACAGATGGACCGCATCGCTCAGATCGCCGGGGCCCACGAAATTCCGCTGGTCGAAGATTGCTGTGAGGCGCTGGGCGGCCGATATAAAGGTAAATCAGTCGGATCATTTGGCCGCGTCGGCGTCTTCGCGTTCTATCCCAACAAGCAGATCACTACGGGCGAAGGCGGCATGGTCGTCACCGACGATGACCGCCTGGCTGACCTGTGCCGCTCTCTGCGCAATCAGGGTCGGGCCGTCGGACCGGCCGAACGGGCCGAAACGCCCGCCCATCCGCGGGATGACGCCTGCACCAACACCACCGGCTCCTGGCTCACCCACGAGCGGCTGGGCTACAACTACCGACTCAGCGAGATGGCCTGCGCCCTGGGCATTTCGCAGATGGAGCGGCTGGATACCATGCTCGAGACGCGGCGACGCGTGGCCATGATGTATATGCGCCGCCTCATGGACTGGGACTGCCTGGTGTTGCCCACGCCCCCGGCCGGCGATGAACAGCATATGTCGTGGTTTGTCTTCGTCGTGCGCCTGACCCACGACTATGACCGCGTGGCCCGCGACCGCATCATTCAGGGCATGCGCCGCCACGAAGTGGGCGCGGCCGACTACTTCCCCTGCATCCACCTGCAGCCGTTCTACCGTCAGTCGCTCGGCTGCAAGCAGGGCGACTTCCCCGTGGCCGAGTCCGCCAGCCAGCGCACCATCGCCCTGCCGTTCTTCAACCGCATGGACGAGACCCACGTCGAGCTGGTGTGCCATACGCTCAAGGTCATGATTCAGCGCGAACAGTTGCTCAAGCGCAACTGACCTGGCGAGACCGGCGCACACAAGCGCGGCCGATCCCCCTCGTGGAACTCGCGGACTCGGCGTCTTGCACCATGCTCTTTGACCTTCGTCACCTACCCGACCGCCTCATCCATGAATGCGTAGGCAAGCATGTGGCACAGGGCCATATGCACATCCTCAATGCGCCCCATGTGGGCCTCTGGTACATGCAGGTGCAGCCTCGCCAAGCGGCCCAGATCGCCGCCGTCGCGACCGGTCAGGCCTATGCTGCGACAGCCCTCCCGGTTGGCGTACTCGACAGCCGCCACGACATTGGACGAACGGCCCGAACCCGAGATGGCGATCAGCAGATCGCCGCTGCGGGCGAAGTTGCGCAGGTGCTCGACAAAGACGCTCTCATAACCCACATCGTTGGCGTAGGCGGTGATGGTGGGCATCGAATCGGTCAGAGCCATGACGCGGAATCGCCGCCGACGGTCGTGGCTGGCTCCCTTGACCAGGTCGCACGCCAGGTGCGAGGCGGTCGCCGCGCTGCCGCCGTTGCCGCAAATGAACACCTGTCTATCCCCGTCGCGGGCCTGGCGCAGCCACTCGACGGCCAGACGCACGCGGTGCAGGTCGACCGACGACAGTGCAGCGACGACGCGACGGCGGTAGTTTTCAAGAAAGGCATCGATGCCGGCGGTCAACTCCTGGGCTGTGACACCCACCCGGCGCAGCACCAGCGGCGTCACGTCGGCCGGCGGCACCGCCACGAGCGGCGTTCGTGTTCCGGGGGCCAGACTGCTCATCGATGGCTCCGTACTATGCAGCCGCGCCTGTTCACGCAGGCAATGGACGCATGCCTGTGTCATCGGCCAATATCAAGCTCGTCCTATAACGGAAGTCCTTGCGGGTGCGCAGATACGTGACGCCAGGCGACGACACAGTCGCCGGCTCGTACAAGGGCTGCTAAACTGCTGCCAGCCCCCGGTCCCATACCGAGACCATGATGCCTGGAGCCCTCATGAACACCGTTCCCGCCCGCCTGGCTCTGGCTGACGGCAGCGTCTTTCACGGCACGGCCTTCGGCAATCTCACTTTGCGAACCACGGACGGCGAGGTGTGCTTCAACACCTCGATGACCGGCTACCAGGAGATCCTGACCGATCCGTCCTACGCCGGCCAGATCGTCGCCATGACCTACCCGCTAATCGGCAACTACGGTATCAGCGAACAGGACATGGAGTCGCGGCAGATTTTCGTTCGGGGCTTCGTCGTGCGTGAACTGGCCAACCTGCCCAGCAATTTCCGTGGGTCACGTCGTCTTGAACAATGGCTGGCCGAACAGAATGTCACGGGCATTGCCGGCATCGATACACGGGCGTTGACCCGCAAACTGCGGATCGACGGGGCGATGAACGGTGTGCTGAGCACGGAGACCGATCGCTCCGATGCCGAGTTGGTTGAGGCTGCGCGACACAGCCGGGGTCTGGTCGGTCTGGATCTGGCCACGCAGGTGAGTGTCGATCGGTGCATGGCCTGGAGCGAGCACCTGGGTGATTGGGCCCCGCTTCAGGGCGTGGTGCCGCCCTCGGCGCGGCGGTGGAAGGTCGTGGCCGTCGACTGCGGGGCGAAGCTCAATATCCTGCGTAATTTGGTAGACCGCGGCTGCGACGTCACCATCGTGCCCGCCGACAGCTCGCCGCGGGCGATCCTTGAGCACAAACCCGAAGGCCTGTTTATCTCCAACGGCCCAGCCGACCCGGCCGCCGTGACGAGCACCATCGACACACTGCGCCAGCTTCGCGGCAAGCTGCCGATCTTCGGCATCTGCCTCGGCCACCAGTTGCTGGGCCTGGCCCTGGGGGCGACGACCTACAAACTCAAGTTCGGCCACCGCGGCGCCAACCAGCCGGTGCAGAATCTGGACACGCGGAAAGTCGAAATCACCAGCCAGAACCACGGCTTTGCGGTCGACGCCGATTCGCTGCGACAGGCCGGGGCCGAGCCGACGCACATCAACCTCAACGACCAGACGCTCGAGGGCTTCCGCCACGGCTCGGAGCCGATCTTCGCCGTGCAGTATCACCCCGAAGCCAGTCCCGGCCCGCACGACGCCCGCTACTTGTTCGACTGCTTCATGGATATGATGCAGACGGGCACGAGTCCCACAGCCGAGCAGATGGATGCCGCACAGCGTCGCCGCAACGACGTAAGCCGTTATGCGGCCGCCAAAGCGTAGAATTGTAGTCGTCAGCCGCCTTTGGGGGAGCTTTCCTGAATTGACCACGCGCGCCCATGAACCGGTTGTCTCTTCCCCGGCCGACTGGTTGCCGGCCGATGCCGCGGCTCTGTACGGCATTGACCGCTGGGGCCGGCCCTACTTCACCGTCAACGAGCGCGGCCACGTGACCGTCCACCCCACCGGTGAAGCGGATCGCCAGCTAGATCTAAAGGCACTGGTCGACGATCTCCAGGAACGCGGGCTGCCCACCCCGCTGCTGGTGCGCTTTCCCCAGATTCTCGAGCACCGCCTGGCCGCCATCCAGGAGGCCTTCGCCCGCGCCATCACCGAGTGCAACTACGAAGGGGGCTACTGCTGCGTCTATCCCATCAAGGTCAACCAGCAGGCCCACGTGGTCCGCGAGGTGCTGCGCCTGGGCCGGCGGCACGGCTTCGGCCTGGAGGCCGGGTCCAAGCCGGAACTGCTGGCGGTCATGGCCTTGGTGGATGACGACGCCACGCCCATCATCTGCAATGGCTTCAAGGATGCCGAGTTCATCGAGGGTGTCATCCTGGCTGAAAAGATCGGCAAGCGCATTATTCCAGTGGTTGAGAAGTTCAGCGAACTGCGGCTGATCGTGGAGGCCGCCCGGCGCCATGACGTCAAGCCGACTATCGGTGTGCGGGTGAAGCTGGCCAGCCGCGGGGCCGGACGTTGGGAGATGTCGGCCGGCCCGCAGTCGAAATTCGGCCTGACCATCGCCGAGGCGCTGGACGCCATCGATCTGCTGCGCCGCGAAGGCATGAGCGAGACCCTGAAGCTGCTGCACTTTCACCTGGGCAGCCAGGTCAACGACATCCGACAGATCAAGAAGGCGATCACCGAGGCGGCCCGCGTGTATGTCGGCCTGCGCGAGGCTGGAGCGGACCTGCAGTATCTGGATGTCGGCGGCGGCCTGGGCGTCGACTATGACGGCGCGCAGACCGACACCGAGCCGAGCATCAACTACACGCTGCGCGAGTACGCCAACGATGTGGTGTACTACATCGGTCAGGTCTGCACCGAAGCGGGCGTGCCGCATCCGACAATCTTCAGCGAGTCGGGGCGGGCGATCGCGGCCTACCACAGCGTGCTGGTATTCGACGTGCTGGGCCGCTCGCAGCACCCGCGCGACGCGGCCGACACGGTCCGCCGCGTCCGCGCCCGCGATGACGCTCCCGCGCCGCTGGCACAGCTTGCGGACACCTGGCAGGGACTGAACACGGACAACCTGATCGAGTACTTTCACGACACCCAGGTGGCGTGGGACCAGGTGCTCAACCTGTTCAACCTCGGCTACTGCGGCCTCGAGGACCGGGCCCTGGCCGAACGGCTGTATTTCGCGATCTGCTCGCGGGCCCTGGAGCACGTACGGCAGATGAACGAACCGCCGGCCGACCTGGCGCACCTCGAATCGCTGCTGGCCGAGACTTACTTCATCAACGTCTCGGTTTTTCAGTCGCTGCCCGACAGTTGGGCCATCGGCCAGGTCTTTCCCGTGATGCCGATCCATCGGCTCGAGCAGCGCCCCACTGTCCGGGCGGTGCTGGCGGACATGACCTGCGATTCCGACGGCAAGCTGGACCAGTTCGTGACCGGCGACGGCCTGCAGCCGGTGCTGGAGGTGCATCCGCTAGAGGACGCGGCCGCGGCCGACGGGGAGCAGCCGGCATATCACATCGGCGCGTTTCTAGTCGGCGCGTATCAGGAGATTCTCGGCGACATCCACAATCTTTTCGGCGACACGCATGCCGTGCACGTCCGCCTCGACGAGCACGACCATCCCATGCTCGAAGAGGTGGTCGAGGGCGACACCGTGCGCGAGATGCTCGGCTACGTGCAGTTCGAAGTGGCCGATCTGAAACGGGCGATGCGCCAGGCGGTGGAGAAGGCCCTGCGTGAGAGCCGGCTGACACTGGCCGAGTCGCGTCAGCTCATCGCGTTCTACGAGTCGGGGCTTGATGGATATACGTATCTGGAGTAGGAGCTTGGGGCTAGGGCTGGAACCTGGGGTGGCCAGCACCGTCGCCCACCCGCCTGCCACGCTTCCTCGATCGCTGTTCGCCTTCCATGCCCACGCACCACGTCGCCATCCTGTTGCCTTGCTACATCGATTTGATTCTCCGCGGGCAGAAGACGATCGAAAGCAGGCTTACACGGCGGGCTATTGCGCCGTACCAGATTGTGCGGCCCGGCGACCTGATTCATTTCAAGGCGTCAGGCGGCGGCTATCGCGCGGCTGCCCGGGCGGGACGTGTCCATTTCTTTCAGACTCGCGTTCCTGAGGACGTCACCGAGCTCGAGAGCCGTTTCAATGCGGCGGTATGCGCGGATGACGCATATTGGCGGATGAAACGCGACAGTCGGTTCGCCACTTTTATCGAACTGCGCGACGTTTATCCGGTGAATGCAGGCCCGACGATCGCACCCTCACGCGGCCCGGCCTGGTTCGTGCTTGATGCAGATCGATCTGTCGCGTTCGATGTAACGCTCACCGAGGCAGCGATTCGCAACGGCTATGTACGGATCCCCGTCAGGCTACACCGGTTCCCCCACGATGCCTACGCCGGCCCCGACGGCCGGGCCCGACCGATCGCGCTTGAATTGCCTGATGGGCAGACAATTCAAACCGATCTCGTCCGCGGCGGTATGCTGCGATGGCGCGGCTGGTCCAGTGTGTGGCGGGCGACCAGAGCACGGGCCGGTGATCGGGTTTGCTTTGAGACGACCAGCACGCGTTGCTATCGTGTGAGTGTAAAGCGCGTTCGCAGTCGTCTACGCACACGATGAACATCTCCGCCACCTTTCCGCCGCGTCTCGCCGACTACGCATCGGCCTCCGAGCTGCGGCGCCTGATTGATATTGCACGTTTGGAGGATCTGGGCCAGCCGCCACGTGACCTAACGAGCGAACTGATCGTGCCTGCTGAGCGCTGCAGCGCAGCGGCTTTTCGGACACGTGACGCCGGCGTCCTGGCCGGAGCCGCCCTGCTGCCGCTGATTATGGATCGGTACGACCCGTCTGTGCGGCTAACCCCGATCCTGCACGACGGCCAGCCGCTGCAGCCAGGTGAAAATATCGCATCGCTCGAAGGTCCGCTACGCTCGCTCCTGGCGATCGAGCGCGTCGCCTTGAACCTGATGACGCACCTCTCGGGCGTCGCGTCGCTCACCGCTCGATATGTCGCGACGGTGGGACGCGCCAAGACACGCATCTGCGACACGCGCAAGACTCTGCCGGGCTTGCGGGCGCTTGAAAAATACGCGGTCGCTTGCGGCGGCGGATGCAACCATCGCATGGGATTGCACGACGCCGTACTGGTCAAGGACAACCACATCGCCCATCTCGACGCCGACGGTCTGGCCGCTGCGCTGCATGATCTCATCGTCCGGGCCCGAGCCACAAAGCCGCCGCCTGCGTTCGTCGAAGTGGAAGTGGATACGCTTGATCAACTTGAAACGGTGCTCGGTTGTGCCGTGGATCGCGTGCTGCTGGACAACATGCCGCCCGTCATACTCGGCGAAGCGGTGGCGATGCGCGATCGGCTGGCCCCCCACGTCCTGCTCGAGGCCAGCGGTGGCGTCAACCTGCAGACCGTTCGCGCCATCGCCGCCAGCGGCGTGGACATCATCTCCGTGGGCGCATTGACGCACTCGGCACCGTCTTTGGATATCGGATTGGACATCGCCTGATCGCCCGAGCGTACGGGGCGTCATCGCATCGCCGCGACCTGATCATATTGGCGACGAAAGAAGGCGGCCCAACGCCGTCGATCCAGATCGCGCTGACGCGGGTCGGCGGTCCATCGCGCCGTAAGGTCGGCCACAAAGCGGTTCATCGCCGTCGCCGCCTGCTCATGAAGTGGATGCCTCTCATCCATAATTGCGGCTTCCCATACCGCCCCAGGCTCATCGCCCGGCCAAGGCACGGTGAGATCGTCGGGCATCGCGTCGAAAACGGCCTCCATCGCCTGGCGTTTTGCCGGGTCGTCGCATTCCACGATCGCGTTCCATGCTGTCCGCAACTCCCGGTGGACATCGATGCCGATCGCATGCGCCAACGGAGCCACAAGGGGGAAGACGCTCGGCGAGCCGGCCGGCATGGGACGGGCGATAACAAACGGGTCCACCTGATCGGTCCAGTGGGCCATCTCGTCGATCGCATAGAGGTCGCGCCGTACAGGCAGTCGCCGCAGTTCATATCGCAGAGGGCCACCCGCTGCGCCCGCGCGACGCTGCCACAAGCGCTGGCCGTCCACGCTGATCACCCACGCAATGAACTGCTCGGCCAGCTCGCGGTGCGGCGCGCCGTGCAGGAGCATAATCGGGTCGGCCGTGATGGCGGTCATGAACGGTGGGTCAACATAGCCCATACGGCCCACGGCGGAGCGCCCGCGTTGTGCCCCATCGGATCGGCTGACCGCGCCCGCCTGGTAACGTCCATAGAAATCTATGCACATGCCCGCAGCCGCTTCGCCCATGGATACGTCCACCGGCACTGCGCTGGCCGAGCTGGCGAAGACCCGTGTGTTGGCCGATACCCGCCGCAGCACCGCCCACCCCTCACGCCAGCCCAGCCGACGAACGATCAATTCGAATGTCGCCGCGACAGACCCCGAATTGGCGGGATCAGCCAAGGCGATCCAACCACGATAGCGCCCCCGCTCGGCGTCAACCAGATCCGCCCAAGTCGTCGGCTCGGGCAGGTCGAGCATTCCCAGCACATCGCGGTTGTAGACGATGCCGAAGCTCGACAAAGCCGTACCGATCCACAGGCGCTGCGGGTGATAGAGCGGATTGCCTCCGATCGCCGGCTGCGGAAACGCCTGTTCCAGCAGGCCGTCGGGCAGCCGTGGCGCTTCCGCGATAGCGATGGCGTGCATGCGTCCGGCATGTTCGATCGTCAAGCCGCGTGACAGGCGTTCGTGCTCGTAGTCTCCACCGCCAAAAAACAGGTCATAGCCAACACCACCCATCGGCCGTCCTGCCGCCAGGGCCGCGCGGCCTTCGGCTTCATAAGCCGCAATGATGCCGCGGCGCAGGTCGCCGGTGCCGCCCCAAGCCCGCCAGTCGAAGCGTACTGGCGGTAGATCGCGATCCTCCCGCCAGCGGTTGAAGCCGGCCTCGAACTCAAAACGAATCTGCTCGTTGTTGGGCGTGACGACGATCAGCGTCGGCCCGTCGATACCCGCTGTCGCGGATTCCTCCGCGCCGCCCTGCAGGCTCATCACCAACGGAACACCGAGCACCACGGCGAACAGAGCCGCGACCAACAGACCGGCAAGTCGCGATGACCCGCGTCGTCCCGCCACCGTCATCACCATATTCCGCCTCTTTCCATCAGTTCGCGTCCGACCTGCTCGGCCATGTTCTCGATCAATTCGTTGGCTCGCCGCATGGACTCACGCTCATCAAGCCCGTCGCCGATGGTGCGCCATGTGGTCAAGCCCAATGCTTTCAAGCCGTCAACACCTTCCCCCAGTCTGCCCGCCAACGCCACAACGGGCACCCCGATGCAACGGGCCGCCCGCACCACGCCGGCCACAGCTTTGCCCGACAATGTCTGACCATCCAGTTTGCCCTCACCGGTCAACACCAATGCGGCCCCCCGCAAACGTCGAGCGAAGTCGACTGCCGTAAGCACCAACTCAATTCCCGACTTCAGCGTCACTTGGGCACTGCCGGCCAGCATTGCGATCGCGCCGCCGCCAAATCCGCCGGCCGCGCCTGCGCCGGGCCATTGCGTGACATCGCGACCTGTTTCCGCTCGCCAGATTTCCGCGAGGTGAGCCAACCCTTCGTCCAACAGCTTCACTTGCCAAGGACTGGCGCCTTTCTGCGGTCCGTATACCGCCGCCGCGCCGCGCGGACCGACGAGCGGATTGTCCACATCGCAGGCGACCGTCAGCTTCACACCGTCGAAACGTCGACGTGCCGCCTGCAGATCGACGCGACCAATATCGAATAGCATGCCGCCGCAGATCGGCGCGGTCGGCTCGATCGGCCTCCCCCGACGGTCGAAAAAGTGCGCGCCCAGCGCCTGGACCGCGCCGCATGCACCTTCGCAGGTCGCACTACCGCCGATGCCGAGGATGATCTGCCGCACGTCCACGTCAAGCGCGACCGCGATAAGTTGCCCGACGCCAAATGTTGTCGTCGCCGCTGGATCGCGCTCGGTCTCGGCCAGCAGCGTCAGACCAGCCGCACTGGCCAGTTCGATCACGGCCGTTCGCCCCGCCGCACCAACCGTCAAAAGGCCCCACCGTGCGTCAATGCTTCGCCCGCGCGGACCCATCACGCACGAGGTTCGCAACTCTCCACCGCCCGCCATCACCAGCGCATCCACGGTGCCTTCACCGCCGTCGGCCACTGGGCAAAGGTCCACCTGGATGGTCGCGCTGGCCCGTCTCAACCCCCGCCCCATGGCGGCGGCGGCGGCGGCGGCACTAAGCGAACCCTTGAAACTGTCGGGAGCACAGACGACCCTCACTGGCGCATGGTCCGGCGGCATGAGCCCAAGTCTAACCGCCAGCGTACACTACGGCGATGCAGGAGCAGACGTACCCCTCGGAGGTGAGTGAACTCGACCTGGCCATGATGCGTCGGGCGCTGGCGCTGGGCGCGTGTGCGGCCGAGCTTGGTGAAGTACCTGTCGGCGCGGTCATCTACCGGGGTGGAGAAGTATTGGCCGAAGGTCACAACCTGCGTGAATCGACGGCCGACCCGACTGCCCACGCGGAGATGATCGCCCTGCGCGACGCGGCTCGCCGACTGGGCACCTGGCGGCTGGACGGGTGCAGCATCGCCGTCACGCTTGAACCGTGCCCCATGTGCGCCGGCGCCTTGGTAAACGCGCGCGTGAGCCGACTGCTGTACGGGGCGGACGATCCGAAGATGGGCTGTGTCCGCACGCTGCACACCCTATGCACCGATAGCCGGTTCAACCACCGGATCGAAGTGATCTGCGGTGTGCTGGCTGAGGAAGGAGCATCCCTGTTGCGTGAATTTTTCCGCCTTCGCCGCAATGGCGACGCGCCAGCCAAGCCTGGTCCGCCATCTATTCACTGACCGCGGTTACACGCGCGGCCGCCGCAGCGTCAACCAGGCCGGCAGTACCCACCAGCAAGCGAACATGGTCAGCAGAATGCCGCTGGCCATGACAAAGCCGAGGCTTGCAATGCCGCGGTGAGACGCCACCAGCAGCGATCCAAAACCGATCACCGCGGTGAGACTCGTCACCGTGATGCCCTTGCCCGTTCCGTGTGAAAGGCCCAATGGCTGAGCGGTCGGGTCTGCTCGGTAGCGGTGGAGCATATGCACACCGGCGTCGACGCCGATGCCAAACATGAGTGGCAGGACGATGATGTTGGCCGCGTTGACGCGCATGCCGCACAGCCACATCAAGCCGAAAGTGAGCGCGAAACCTACGCCCACCGGCAGCAGACTCAGCAGCGCGTCGTGCAACCTTCCGAAATCAAGGAAGACCAGGACCAGCACGGCTCCGAGAGCCAGAAGACCTGCGATCTTGTACGACCGTTTAATGAGAAGTCCGGATTCGTAAATCTGGACCGCCGGCCCGGTCACCAGCGGATCGACACGCTTCATATCCGCGACAAAACGGCTGAGGAAGCCGGCTTCGAGCGGGCTGTCGACGCCAGGCGGCAAAGCTGGAGCGATCTCAAGCACACAGCGGCCGTCCGGCGCGACGTATGTCGAACGCAGCGCGGTCGGCAGCACTTGGACATCGAGGGGACCGGTGTCCGTCAACTGTCGGAACGTCGTCACCATTTGGCCGCGAAATGTCGTGAAACAGGCATGCAGGCGAGCTTCAGCCGCTTCAAGTTCGGGCCCTTCAAGACTAAGCCAATGTTCAATCGCCGTTCGCAGCGCCTCGTCCAGTTGCCGGGCTGGCGCGATCAAAGGTTCGGGCAGAAGACGGGTGCCGCGTGCCACCGCCAATTGCCCCTGCATTTCTGTAAGAGCCGCAATGATCCCGATCGATTCGGCCATGGAGGCACCGCCAACGGTGATCAGTTCGTCCAAACGTTGACGCAGCCGATCCAAGGTCGCACGCCTGGCGGCATCATCATCAGGCAAGAGCAGGCCCACACCGCTTACGCTTCGAACGGTGTCGCATCCGCGTAACCGGTGAGCCCGTTCCCTGGCCTGCTGAAGCGATGAACACACGCTGATACCGAAATGAATCGGCTCGCCGCCGTCCAGGGCGATGCGTTTCTGCCAGCGCACAGCCTCGGCCTTAGCCGGCAGCAGAGCGATCAGGTCGTCATCAAAGGGCATGCGGCCAGCCCCGATCGGCACGATCGCTAATACCGTCAGCACGCCCGCCACCACCAGTGCGACGCGCGGCCATCGCACGGCAGGCATCACCCATCGCTCCTCGAACAAATGCAGGAGGCGCCGATCCATCGCCCGCACGTGCCGCACACCGGGTTTGACCAACCGCAGCATCGCCGGGAACACCGTCCCCATGCTGACCAGGCATAACATGACACCGCCGGCCGCAATCAGGCCCATCTCGGCCACACCTTTGAAGTCCGTCAACACCGTCGTGGCGAACGCAGCCGCTGTGGTCAGCGCCCCGGTGAGCACGCCTGGTCCTACAGTGCGCAGGCTGTCGCGCATCGCCGCCTCGAAGCCGTCGTCCGCATCTGGGTAAGCATGGCGCACCAGTTCAAAGCGTGCGGCCAGATGAATGCCGTAGGCGATCCCCAGCCCCAGCAGGATGACCGTGAACACCACACTGACAACCTGCAGATGTCCCACCACCACAGTGGCAAAACCGAAAGTCCACGTTACGCCAGCCAACAGCGCCACCACGGCCAGCAACGGCGTGCGCCAACTGTGAAAGGCGGCCACCAAGATCGCCACGATCAGCACCACGGCTATGACCGAGGCGATGGCGCTGTCGCGCGTGGCGGCTGCCGTCTCCTCGGCTTCGAGAGCCATGATGCCGGTCACGCCGACCTCGATTCCGGGGTGATCGATCGACAACATGGCGATCTTTTCGTGAAGTTGACCCAGAGCCCAGGCCGAGGCGTTGAGCCGACTCGTATCCAGAACCGGGCGAAAACGAAGAAACAACAACCGGCCGTTGTCGCTGGCCAAGTAGACGCGTTTGGGAGAGTCCGGCCCCTGCCTAGACGCGAGCATGGCGAAAGGATCCGCGGTAAGGTCGCCTGGAAGACGACCGATCGCTTCGATCAGGCGCGCCAATTCAAACATGCGCTCGGCGAGGGCGGCAAAGGTAGCGGACGCTGCCGACCCCGTGGAAGCCGGTGTTGTCGCCATGGCGGTCTGAAGTTGCCCAAGAAACGCGACCGCCGACTGCGCGCTCAGAACTGGCCGAGCCTGCTCAAGGCCCCGTGACACGCGTCCTGCAGCCGCCTCAAAGTCTTCGTCCTTCAGCAGGCGAATCGCCCGCGGATCGGCCGTCGCCGGATCCAAGGCCCAGAACACCGCCTCGGCCACAGGCCGTCGTTGGCCATTGGTTCCCCTCGGCTCGGCCGTACGAAGCCACACGCCCAATTCATCGGCCAATGCCTCACCGGCCGCACGACGCGCCGTGTAACCCGGCTCCCCCATCCGAATCCCCAGATCGATGATGACGACCACCTGGTCTCGCCCCCCGAAACCTCGCTGCCAATCGATGAAGCGCCGATTCCAATCCAGGTTCGCGCTGAGCAGGTCGTTTCGATCCGCCTGAAACCTC
>JAANMY010000155.1_pt1 | contig 95358 bp, 71 predicted proteins | sample 7279691 | NCBI WGS metagenome assembly JAANMY01 (sample SAMN14094543, study PRJNA606508) | bioreactor metagenome | isolation source: A lab-scale SPAN reactor treating ammonium-rich wastewater day 388 | place: Ireland: Galway | collected 2018-02-07 | reverse complement strand
CTGGGGTTACGCGCCCATCGGGGCGACGGGAGGGGAAGAGCTCTACGATCTCCATGCTGATCCCCTTGCCTCACACGACATCGGATCGGCGAACCCAGAGGTCGTCCGGGAGATGCGAGATCTCCTTGACGAGCACCTTCGAGACGCAGGGGCCGACGACCGCGCCATTCGGCTCTGGACCGACGGCGGACGATCGGGCGGCGCCTGGGCCCGCGACTACCTGCCGAACGGCTGAAACCCCCGTCCGTTCTTTAGGCGCATCTGTTGACACGGCCCGGTTCTCTGAGCCACAATAGTTCGATATGTATCGAAATGACGCTGGGGCTCATGGCGGTTCCTACGCTCCCCCGGAGGTTGCCGATCGGGCAGGCGGTCCCGACATCGATTCGGTCTCTGCCATGTGCAGAGCCCTGGGTGATCCGACCCGCATGCGCATCTATCGCTTCCTCCTGTCGTGCTCCTGCCCGGTGGAGCTTGGAGCCGACGGGTCGGTCCGGCCCCTCGATGGCCCCACCGTTGGCGAAGTATGCTGCACGGTCGCCGGCGTCGAGCAGATCACGTCGACGCTGTCCTTCCACCTCCGACGGCTGCGGGAGGCAGGCCTGATCGCCATGGAACGGCGGGGGAGGCGCATAGCGTGCTCCGTCATCCCTTCAGCAGCGCAGCAGCTGGCCGACTTCTTTGCAGACGCGAATCGATCGAGTGCAGCGAAAGGAGAACAGACGATGACTGATGGTTCACCGAGCAAGACCGATCAGGATGTGCACGACGCAGTACGGGAACGATACGGACGGGCGGCTTCGGCTGTGCTCGGCAGAGTAGACGGGGCAGCAGGCTGCTGCAGCGGCCTCGACGGCGACGGCCAGCCGGCGAACGCCGATCCTATCACCCGCGATCTCTACTCGAGCGATGAGGCTGCATCGGTTCCCACGGCGGCTCTGGCGGCGTCGCTTGGATGCGGCAATCCCACGGCGCTGGCATCGCTTCAGCCCGGGCAGACCGTCCTCGATCTGGGCAGCGGAGGCGGCGTGGACGTTCTATTGTCTGCCCGGCGTGTCGGGCCGACGGGCTTCGCATATGGCCTGGACATGACTGATGAGATGCTCGATCTGGCCGAGCGGAACCGGGCCGAGGCAGGCGTCGACAACGTACGATTCCTGAAGGGGCGCATCGAGGACATTCCGCTTCCCGACGGCTCCGTCGACGTGATCATCTCCAACTGCGTGATCAACCTCTCGGCGGACAAGGACGCCGTCCTTCGGGAGGCGTTCCGTGTGCTCCGTCCGGGCGGACGCTTTGCCGTGTCGGACGTCGTCTGGCGTCGACCCATTCCCGAGGCCATCCGAGGGAACGTGGAGCTATGGGCCGGATGTGTCGCCGGCGCCCTGCTGGAGGGCGACTACCGGGACCGGCTCCTGCGGACGGGGTTCGCCGGGGTCTCCATCGAACCGACTCGGGTCTATACGCGGGAGGATGCCGAGGCTGCGGTGGAAAGCGCCTGCGGATCGGGCGGCTGCTGCGGAAGCATGGCCGAAGAGCTCGATGGAGCGCTGATGAGCGCGTTCATCCGCGCGGTGAAGCCTGCCGCGTGAAGACGGTCCTGTTCATCTGCGTCCACAATGCCGGACGTTCGCAGATGGCCGAGGCCATGCTGGACCGGATAGCGACGGAGCGGAGACTGCCGATCCGGGCCATGTCGGCAGGCGCCCAGGCGGCCGACGCACTGAACCCGGCCGTTATCCGAGTCATGGAGGAGGCCGGCATCACTATGGTGGGACGGCGCCCGAAGCAGCTCACCCCGGAGATGGCCGCAGCCGCCGATCGGATCATCGGCATGGGCTGCGGGGTGGATGCCGAGGCGTGTCCGGCTGTAGCCGCGCTGGCCGAGGACTGGGCGCTCGTGGATCCGGCCGGACAGCCCGATGAGGCGGTCCGCCGAATCCGGGACGAGATTCAGCTGAGAGTGGAGGACCTCGTCGAGCGGATGATCCGGGAGGACGGCGGCTGACGGGTTGGTGCAGGACCGACCGGCGGCCTACCGGCGGCGCCTGACCTTCGGCGCGGGAAGAGGAGGCGGCTCGGCTGGGCGGGTTTGCCCGATCCTCCGGAGGCCGCCCAGCGTGAGGCCAACGCCCGGCAGCGCGAGGAGCAGGGTGGCTGCGGCGACCATGGGCGCCCATAACGCGCTGTCGATCGATGCGAGCTTCGATCCGGCGAACCAGATCATGCCGGGCGACGCCATGGAGATGAGACCGCTCAACAGAAGCGCTCGGGGCGACGGCCTCGCCTTTTTCGAGACCTTCCGGCCAAGGCCGATCAACACGACCCCGAGACCGATGAGTACCGGGCCGAAGAACCGTATCGCCGTCGTACCGGCATCGAGCGCGGTCTTCGACGGCATCAGGGTCTCGCTCAGCCCGATTAGGCCCGTCAGCAACGTGCTGATACCGAGTAGAAAGAGGATACTCCGGTAGTTTACTTCACCCATTCATCGTCTCCCCGAGAGATCGCCCCGATCACCTGATTTCGGATACGCCGAGATCGGACCCCTTCATGAGAAACCACAAGGTTCCTATGACGCCGCAGAGGAACGCAGCGAGAAGATTGGTCTCCGGGCTATGCGCCCAGAGCAGCGCACCGCCGAACGCAGCGATCGACACCACGACGTCGCGGATGAGATAGTAGAGGCCGAACATCCCGGCCTTGTTGCCCTCCGGTGCGAGATCCATGATCAGAGCCTTTCGCGTCGGTTCCCCAAACTCCTTCAGGCCGCGAAGCACGAACGCGCCCACGAGCGCCCAGAAGGACCGCGACCAGTAGAGAGCCGCAGGGAAGAGCGTGAAAAAGACGAAGGTCATCGCGACAAAGGGCTTCTTGCGGCCCCGGTCCGCCAACCATGCGACAGGGATGTAGATCACGATCGCGGTCGCCATCTCCACCGTTCGGAGCACACCGTACTGGACTGCGCTGACAGGCCCGGGGTGCGCCGGCACACCGACCGCCCATACGACGACGAACGCATAGGGGATCTGCTCGCAAAAACGGATCAGGATATCGCTGACGAGCAAACTGCGGAGCTGCGGGCTCATCGCAGGCCACAGCTTCAACGGATTGACCTCCGGACTCTGCCTCTCCCCTTCCCCTCCATCGTCCTGAATGAGCCGCTGCTGCAGGAGGGCGCCTGCAACGGCGAGGACGAGCGCGATCGCGAACGCCAGGCGAACGCCCTGCTGCACGCCGAACGCTCCGATGCACGCTCCACCCAGGAGCGGACCGAGCGCCATCGGCCCGCGTCGGACGAGTGAGTGGATCGATACGCCCATGGCGCGCTTGTGCTTCGGCAGAGAACGGGCAACGAGGCTCATGGTCGCTGGCAACGAGACGGCGGTCCAGGATAGGAACAGGGCCGATGCGGCGAGTACGACGGGCCAGGAGGGGATCAGAATGACGAGGAGATAGCCGAGCATCGAGATCAGATTGAAAAGGAACAGAGCCCGCTTTGTGCCGAGACGGTCCGACAGATAGCCCCCCGGAAAAGCGTAGAGAGCGCCGAGCAGGTTATCCATGCCGTTGAGGAACCCTACCGAGAGGAAGCCGCCGCCGAGGGTGAGGAGATAGAGGGGCAGGAACTGCTCCGCCATGTGCTCGCCCATGCCCACAAGCGTCGCCATGGACAGAAGGCCAACGATGCTCCGCCTGAGGCCAAGGAACTCGATCAGCCCCGGGATGCCGCGATTCGTCGTCCGATTGTCGGACCCGAGATCCTCCGTATCACATCTCCCGACAGAGAGTACCTGCTATCAGCGGATGACGCGTGCTGAGGGTCCCTATCCGTTGGAGCTCTCCGGTCGGCGTCTCTGCCCGATCGTTCGCATCCTCGACGCGCTGGCCGGATGGGCACTCTACGATATCGACCTCGCGCTGGCGTCGGGTATCCACTGTGTCCCGCTCAGGCGAGCAGATGACAGCTGGCGGACGCTCCGGCGCCCGTCACGACCGTCGGCGGCTCTTCGGTGCGGCACCGGTCCATCACCCGTGGACAGCGGTCCGCGAACGCACAGCCGCGATATACTGCGGTGAGCGGCGGAGGCTGGCCCGGTATCGATTGCAGACGCCCCACGCGAGGTCCATCAATACTCGGCAACGACGCCAGGAGCCCTTCGGTATAGGGGTGGCGCGGTTGGCGTAGCACAGCAGCGACGGGCCCCTGTTCCACGATCCTGCCGGCGTACATCACCAGCAAGCGTTCGCAGGTCTCCGCCACGATCCCCATATCGTGGGTAATCAGGAGCGAGGCGGCGCCTGTGCGAGTCCGGAGATCCGTCATCAACGACAGGACCTGCGCCTGCACGGTCACGTCGAGGGCCGTCGTCGGCTCATCGGCGATCAGCGCCTCAGGGCTGCCTGCGAAGGCGATCGCGATCATCACCCGCTGACGCTGCCCGCCGCTAATCTGATGGGGATACTGGCGCATCCTCGTCTCCGGCGAGGGAATCTGAACCGACCGAAGCAGCTCGAGCGCCCTGTCCCGGGCCTCACGTCCTGTCATCGGGGCATGAGCTCGGATCGCCTCGGCGACCTGATCGCCCAACCGCATCGTGGGGTTCAGGCTTGTGAAGGGATCCTGGAAGACCATGGCCAGGCGTCCGCCCCGAACCGCCCGCATTTGCCGATCGGGAAGGCTGCCCAGGTCAACGCCATCGAGGATGATGGATCCGGCCGTCTGACGCGCGACTGGCTCGGGCAGAAGTCGCATGATGGAGAGCGCGGTGATCGATTTGCCGCAACCCGATTCGCCGACCAGACCGACCGCTTCGCTCCGGTGCAGCGTGAAGCTGATATCTCGCACGGCGGCGACGCTCCGTCCATCGACGGAGAAGCTCGTGGTGAGGTGTTTGACTTCCAGGATCGGGTGCATGTCCATCGTGCCAGAACGGATCAATCTACCCGATGAAGTCCGTACTGATATCCTATGAGGTATCCTGCGGCAAGGAAACGAATGATCGGACCGGAAGGATATATCTCGCGTCGGCACACGAACGATCTTCTCGTGTTGGCAGGCGTGGGCGGTTCTTCCGACTCCTGATCTTTTTACCTCAACGAGGCACGATGGACGAAGCGCCCGACAGGCCAATCGAAACGGATACGGTGGCGACTGTGTCCGGCACAACCGTCGATTCCGCGACCAGCTCAGAGGTCGAACGGAGACGTTTCCCCCTCATTGAGAAGCTCGCCTGGCTTGCGGTGGCCATCGTCTATGCACCGGTCATCATCGAGTATGCCCATGAATGGATGATCGATGAACGGTACTCGCATGGATGGCTGATCATCCCGATTTCGGCCGGCCTGCTCTATATGCGTCGAGATCGGTTCATTGCCGCGATGGGTGCGGGATCCAGCCTGGCCCTGGCGCTCGTATTGCTGGGGCTGATCGCCCATCTTGGCGCCTGGTATCTGCAGTTCCCCCATGTCGGCATGTGGTCGCTCGTCCTCGTGCTCTACGGGATGATCCTTGCGCTGTACGGGCGAGCGGCATGGCGCGTTGCCCGGTTCTCTACGCTGTTCCTTCTCTTTGCAGGCACATGGCCCAACCGACTGATCGAGCCCATCAACTTGAAAGTCCAATCGATCAGCGCGGCCGGCGCTGCGGATTTCATGGCGTTTCTGGGCTTTGCCGTGATGCGCGAAGGGAACCGCATCGAAGTGCCGGGCCATGTCGTCGAAGTGGCCGACATCTGCAGCGGTTACAAGAAAACAGTGGCGCTCCTCGCGTTCGCGTTCCTGTATGGACACGTCATGACGACGACGCCGTTTCGCAGAGTTGTGCTCTGCCTATCGGCGATTCCGATCGCGGTGCTCGCCAATGTCGGCCGAGTCGCTGCTCTGGTCCTCATTACCGGGGCGAGCGGCTCAGAGGGGCTGGCGCGCGCCCATGATCCGGCCGAGATGGTGGCGCTCGGCGTAGCCTTCGTTCTCTTTATCGCGTTTGGAAAGGCTCTGGGATGTCGACTGCCAGAACAACTATAATCTTCATGCTGCTCGTCATCGCCGGCCTCGTTACCTATGCCGGGCCGAGACTGCAGCTGCCCAAACCGCGCTTGATGCCGGTCAAGGAGCTGCCCCGACAGATCGGCGATTGGACCGCCGTCACCGACCGTAAGGTTGCAGACGATGTGCAGAAGGCGCTGCCGACGGCCGTAATCGTCGATCGGGACTATCGGAACAGTGAGGGTCGTACGGTAAGCTTTCTGCTATTATCGGCCAGTGAAATCCGTGACATCCATAGTCCCTCTGTCTGCCTTCCCGGCTCCGGATGGCGAACCGACACGGACAACCTCGTTGAGCGTGCGGGATTCCGCATTACGGCACGAGTGATGAGCATACGGGATAGCCGCTTCCACGTCTGGTACTGGTATCCTTCCGTACCATTCGTGGAGCCGAAACAACCGCTGGTTCGCATGCTATACCGATGGCGGTTGACGGCGCCCGGCACCTATCGGCCGGATACGCTTGCCGACCTCTCGAGCTCCATGATGGCGAGGGTGATCGCGCCCGATACCCCTGGAGCTCTGAAGGATGTCCAGGCGTTTGTCGACGCGATTGCCCGACCGATCAACGAGATGATCTCGACGGCATCTCAGGTGCGGTAGATCCTTGCCGACGCCACTGTCTCGCACCGCCAACCAGTCACTGAGGGAACAATAGCATGCCCATTCAAGATCTGGACGCCGACTCGATCTGGCATCGTCAGCCGGAGGAGGATGAACAGGCCTATGCGGCCTTCCTCGTCTTCCGCGATCTATCCCAAGGCAGTACCGTGGAGCAAGCTTGCCTCCGTGCGCTCGGCGCCGGATACGACGAGGGTATCGCTCAATGGCAAAGCTGGAGCGAGGAATGGGCATGGGAGGAACGAGCCGCTCGATATCGCGCTTCACCTGAAGCGGCCAAGGCCGGCGCGCGGGACCTCACGGACCGATGGACCAGGGTCAAGGCGTACTACGATCAGAATGAACGCCCCCCCTCGTTCTTGCAGAGCCTCTTCGGCCGCGGCAAGAGTAAGCGCAGCGGCAAGAAGCGGACCTTCCTCCAGAGATGGGCCGAAGATCGTAGGGCTCGCAAGCATTTCGCGGCGCAGCAGAGCGCGGCGCTCCGTTCGGCTCGTGGCGGCAAGAAGCTGACGCTCCTCCAGCGCTGGACGCTGTTCGTTCGAAGGCAAACGGACAAGGATAATGAGAACAAGGGTATCCGAGGGCGAATCCGCTCCATCAGTCGCCGCATCAACGTGCTTGTTCGCAAACACACGGTCCGATTCGTTCTCGCGTTCGGCCTGATCTGCATGTTCCTCGGCTCGCTCCTCGGCATGTACTTCCTGCGATGGCGCCGGCTGGTCTTTCAAAACGCGGTCGTCTTCTCCGTCAACGAAGCCAGCGTCCGACGCAGCACGTTTCAAAATCGACTGGAGAAGCTCAGCGGACGGCAGGTCATGCACGACATCATCGAGGAGAACCTGCGGCTGCAGTTCGCAAAAGCCAAGAAGGCGTTGCCAAGCGAAAAGGCGCTCGAGGCACGGCTCGCCGAGGACCAGAAGGACCCGAACCTCGCGAAGTCGATCGCCGCAGCCGGTCTGACCCTTGATCAATATCGCACGGCGCTCCGAGATGAGATGGCTCAGGCGAACCTGATGAGCGCCGGGCAGACGATTACCGAGGCGGAAGTCCGCAAGTATTACGAGCGGAACATCGACAAGAAGAACGTGCAGGCTCGGTTCTATGTCCCGGAAACCATTCAGGTCGCGGTCATCGGCACTCGCTCGCGGGAGTCGGCCCAGGCTGCCCTGGATGATCTCAAGCAGGGCGTGCCCTGGGAGGAGGCTGCGCGCTCGTACAGCCTCGATGTCAGCGCATTTCAGGGTGGCGTGCTGCCGCCGTTTGCCCGGGGACGAACCATGAGCGCGATGATCCCCGGTATGGATACGACGATTTTCGCCCTCGAACCAGGGCAGCGCATTGGTCCGGTGAAGTTCGGCGAAGGCTGGTGGATCATCCAATGCCGCGAAAAGGCGCCCGAGAAGATCCTGCCCTACGATCGGGTCAAAGTACGTGCGCGGATGTGGGCGTTGATGGAAAAGGGTATACCGAAGAACGGCCGTCGCATCGCCAGCGAGTACGCTGCCTTCCAGAAGAGAGCGAAGGTGCAGGTCTTCGATCCGTTCTTCCGGAGCATGATGGCACGGTAGGGTCGCCTATCGTTAGCGGCGCGTCGATGTCATCGTACGACAGCGCGACGCTTCAGGGTTACGATCCATGGATCATATCGGCAAGGGCCTGACGCGAAGGACAATGTTCGCCGGCGCCGCCGCGGCGGCAGGCGCTGCCCTATCAGGAGCAGCCATGAGCCCGCTGGACCCCCGCGCCCGAGTCCGCCCGACACCCCAGCAGCTCGCCTGGCAAGAGGCGGAGCTGAGCATGTTCCTCCACTTCGGTGTGAACACGTTTACGGACCGGGAGTGGGGCGAAGGGACCGAAGATCCCCGCATCTTCAATCCGGAGAAGCTGGATGCCGATCAATGGGTCGATATCGCGCGCCGGGCTGGATTTCGCTATCTGATCCTTACGGCGAAGCACCATGACGGCTTCTGCCTGTGGCCGAGCCGATATACCGAGCATTCGGTCAAAGCCGCCCCATGGCGCAATGGTAAGGGCGATGTCGTCCGTGAGTTCGCCCGGGCGGTTCACCGAGCAAAGCTGAAGCTGGGCCTCTACCTATCCCCCTGGGATCGGCACGAACGAACCTACGGGGATTCTCCGGCCTACAATCGGCATTTCACCCAGCAGTTGACCGAGCTGCTGACGGACTACGGAGAGGTGGCCGAGGTATGGTTCGACGGGGCTTGCGGCGAAGGCCCCAACGGCAAGCGCCAGGAATACGATTGGGAACGCTACTGCGAGGTGATCCGTCGCTTACAGCCGAAAGCGCTGATCGCTATCTGCGGACCGGATATCCGTTGGGTGGGCAACGAAGACGGATTCGCACGAGAAACAGAGTGGAGTGTGCAGCAGGCTCCGGCGGGCGCCCTCCAACCGGTGGACGGTTGGGCCTGGTATCCGGCGGAATGCGATGTCTCCATCCGCCCCGGCTGGTTCTGGCATCGGGCTGAAGACGAGAAGGTAAAGTCGCTCGAGCATCTGATGGACATCTACTATAAGTCCATCGGCCGCAACAGTGTCCTCCTGTTGAATGTTCCTCCGAACAAGGATGGGCTCATCGCCCGACCCGATGCCGAGCGATTGCGCGAGTGGCGCACGCAGATCGATGCGACATTTCAACAGGACCTAGCACATGGTTCGCGCGCGCTCGGGGACGGGGCGCATCCGGCGCGCGTCATCGATTCGCGGCCGTCGACGTACTGGTCGCCCCCCGCTGAGAAGACGACGGGTGCGGTCCATCTTGTCCTCGATGGCCCGAAAACGGTCGGCCTTATTCTGTCTCAGGAAGCGATCGCCTTTGGACAGCGAGTAGAGGAGTACGCCATCGAAGGTCGAACCTCGGCGGGCTGGGCGCCCCTGGCGCAGGGAACGACGATCGGACATAAGAAGCTGGACCGTATCGAGCCCATTACGATCACCGAACTCCGATTCACCGTGCGCAAGGCCATCGCCCCACCGATGATCCGTCGAATCGGCCTGTTCGGATGACGCCGCGGGGGTTCCGGTCCTGCGCCAGCGCAAACGGATAGCGCGGGGCGCTACGATGCGCGAACCGATTGGGCGCCGGCGCGGTTTCTCCGGCATCCTCCTTCGGGAGGGGCTGCTACCATCTGCGTGTCGATGAGCGATGCACTCTCCTATCGCAGCGTGTTTATCTCCGATCTCCATCTCGGATCGGCGGCATGCCACACCGATCGGCTTCGGCGATTCCTCGAGGCGGTGGAATGCGAGAACCTCTATCTCGTCGGCGATATCATCGATATATGGGTCGGCACTCACTCGGGCAAATGGACTCAGGCGCACACGAACATCCTTCGGACCATCCTCAGCAAGGCGCACGCCGGCGCCACAGTCTGGTATTGTCCGGGGAACCACGATGCGCTATTTCGGAAGCTGTGCGGCGCCGAGCTCGGCCAGCTGTTCGTGGACCATCAGTTCGTCCACACGACCGCCGACGGCCGACGGCTCCTTGTGGTCCATGGCGATCTATACGATCGCATCGTCTATACACTTAAGCCGCTTGCCTGGGTCGGCGCGTGGTGCTACGAAGCGCTGACCATCATCGGAGCCTGGCTCAGCGTACTCCAGACCCGCAGGCCGCAGGTGCGGGGCAACCTCGCGGACCGTGCCAAACGGCGGGTCAAGAACCTCGTCAAGTACATCTCCAACTTCGAAGAGCGTATCACCGTCGATGCGTTTCGGCTGGGATATGCGGGGGTTGTGTGCGGGCATATCCACGGCCCGGCTCTTGCCCGACATGAAACAGGCGCGGTCTATGCGAATACCGGAGACTGGGTTTCGCACTGTTCGGCGATCGTCGAGCGATGGAACGGCGATCTGGAGCTGGTAACCTGGGACGAGCTCGTCGACCGCTGTCCCCGGTTAGGCGATAGCGGCGAATCGCCGCTATCCTCCCTGGATGCCGATTCCGAACGCTTGATCCGCGAGAGCATCGCGCATGGGATACACTGAATCGGTTTGGCTCCACACACACATCATCGGACACCCACTGGCTCCGCCTTTTCCTGGTGCGATGCCGGGGACATTGACCGTTGAACGACGCCTCCGTGCCGGTTGCCGGCGTCGAAACCGCAGCCGACTGGGCCGTCCCGCCTCAGGTACGGCTGAGCGAACTCGCCCGGGTCTTCTTCATCATCGGGCTGACCGGGTTCGGCGGCGGTATGGCGATCGTGGCGATGATCCAGAGGATCACGGTTGATGACCGGCGCTGGCTGACGGATGAGGAGTTCGCCCACGGTGTGGCGATGGGCCAGTTCCTCGGCGCATTCGCCGTCAATACGGTCGTCTTCGTCGGCGCGAGACTGCGCGGGACTCTCGGCGGCTTCGTGGCGGCCTCGGCGTTCCTGACCCCGGGTGTCGCCGCGATCATCATCCTCTCGGCGCTCTATTTTCAGTACAGACAGGTGCCGGCCCTGCAGCACGCGCTTCACGGGCTCGGTCCGGTAGTCGTCGCCCTTCTGCTAGCGGCGTCGAGGCGAATGGCGAAGGGCGCCGCGTGGGGTTGGCACGAAACGGGCATTGCCGCGATCGCGTTCGTGCTGCTTGCACTCCTGTCGCTGCCCGTCCTCGCAATCATCGCGATCTTCGTGTTCTATGGCGTGATTCGGTACCGGTTCCGCATGTCTCGCAGGGCCGGCTAATAAGATGAAGGGTCTGGTCCACGGCCTCGGCGTCTCCGGTCTCGCCCATCTCACATGGGTGTTCTTCAAGGTCGGTTTCGTCTTCTTCGGAGGGGGCTTCCTCCTCGTACCGACCCTGCATCGGGAACTGGTGGTCCACCTTGGCTGGCTCAGCCCCCGGGAGTTCGTGGACGGCGTCGCCATGAGCCAGCTGACGCCCGGCCCGGTCGCAATCCTTGCGACGTTCTGCGGCTACGCGCGCGGAGGGACTCTCGGTGCGGTCTTCGCGACGATGAGTGTATTCACGCCTGCGTTCGTGCTGATGATCGGCCTGACGAAGCTCTACGATCGCATGCGGGAGATGGAGCCGGTTCGAGCGGTGATGAGCGTTCTCCCGCCGGTGATCATCGGGCTGCTCCTCGCCGCCGCGCTCGACATCGGCAAGACCGTGCCCCTGTCCCCTCTCCCGATCGTCGTCGGCATCATCGCGCTGGCGGCGATGCTCCGGTACAACGTCAACCCGGCGATCCTCATTATCCTCGGCTGCGTCATCGGCGTGATCACGAATATGTAGGACCCGAATCGATACAGCGATCCTACGCAGGCGGACCGAACATCCGATCGACGTCGTCGCGCGTGATGAGAACCTCTCGAAGCTTCGCTCCGTCCTGCGGTCCGACGATCCCCTGCTGCTCCATCATATCGACGAGACGGGACGAACGGGCATAGCCGATGCGCATCCGCCGCTGCAGCAGCGAGGCTGAGGCATGGCCCGTGGATACGACAAGCCGCACGGCCTTCTCAAACAGCTCATCGTCCGCATCGACGCCATCGACGACGGCGCCATCGGGGGTCGCCTCAATGGGCCGCATCGTATAGTCCGGCGTATCCTGAGTGCGGAGATACTGGACGATCTCCTCGGTCTCTTCCTCCGACAGGTAACAGCCCTGGATTCGCGCGGCGCCCTGAGCGTCGATCGGCAGAAACAGCATGTCGCCGCGACCGATCAGACGCTCGGCGCCCACCCGATCCAGAATGGTGCGGCTATCCACGGCCTGAATGCACGCGAAGGCGATTCGGGACGGGATATTCGCTTTGATGCGGCCGGTGATGACATCGACGGACGGGCGCTGGGTAGCGATTACGAGGTGGATACCGGTCGCTCTGGCGAGGTGGGCCAGGCGCTCAATGGAGGTCTCGATTTCGGCAGCGGCCTGAGCCATGAGCTCGGCCAGCTCATCGACCACCACGATGAGAAATGGGAGACGCTCCCCTTCGGGCGCCTTGGCGTTATAGCTCGCGATGTTGCGTGCGTTCTGTGCGGCCAGCCTGTCGTAGCGTCGGTCCATCTCCCGAATCACCGCGCGGAATATGCCCGACGCCTGTTTCACATCCGTGACTACCGGATGGATCAGGTGCGGGATCCCATCCCAGAGAGAGAGTTCGACCCGCTTCGGATCGACCATGATGAACTTGACCTCGTCAGGCCGGGCTCGATACACGATCGACGCGATCAGCGCATTGAGGCAGACCGATTTGCCGGAGTTCGTCGCACCGCCGATGAGCAGATGCGGCATCGTCGCCAGGTCCGCCACGCGTATCTGGCCGCTGACGTCCTTCCCGAGCGCGATCAGGAGCCGGGAGTCGGGATCGCGAAATGGGGCGCTTTCGACACATTCCTTGAAACTCACGACGGCCTTCGTCGAGTTGGGCACCTCGATGCCGATCGCTGCCTTGCCCGGGATCGGCGCCTCGACGCGCACGTTATGCGCGGCCAGGGCCATCGCGATATTACCGGCGAGGGCGGAAATACGCGCCACATTGATCCCCGGAGCCAGCTGCACCTCGTACCGGGTGACCGTCGGGCCATGGGCGATCTCCACCACGTTAGCCCCGATGCCGAACTCGTCCAGCGTCTTTTCGAGGATCTTGATCCGCTCGGCATGCTCCTGCTGCGCCCGACGGTTCACCACGGTCGGCGCATCTCGGAGAATGCTGGTTGGAGGGAGCGCATACATCGGATCGGAACGCGGGCCGGGACCGATAGCCTCCGGTTCCGCTGCTCCTTCCTCAGCCGCTGGTGGTAACGGCACGACACGGGACGGCCGGGTGCGACGCGGCGGCGCCGGATCGGTCTCGTTGCCGTCGTCCGGGTCCAGGACCTCCCGACGCGTCAGACGACGGATCAGGCCTGATCGACCTTCTGCATCCTGCTGGATGACGTCCTCATTCGCATCGAGAACGTCGCCCTGTACCCGACCGTTCTCCTTACGCTCGCGAATGGCTACTACCCCCTTGCGCGCAGCGTCGACTCCGGCTTGCGCGGGTTTGCCCAGCGATCGAATCATCTCGGCAAACGGTCTATCGACGATCAGCACGAGAGAGATCAGCGCGAACATGGCAAGGAAGATGCCGCTCGCCGGCGAACCGAAGAGGCTCGAAAGCGCCCAGCCGAGGATGGCGCCGAGATAGCCGCCCGCGTTCTCGACGTAGGGCTGAGACCATCGGGGATCGGTGACCATCGCGCCCAGCGGGCCGTCGAGGCGCACATCGGGGGGCAAAGCGCCGGGATCGCCCTGTAGATGCCTCCAGGTGACGAACGTCAGGAACGCGAGGATAGAACCATACGTCGCATGGGAAAACGAGAAGCGCTTATACCCGAACAGGAGCATGACTCCGACGAACACCATGAGCAGAGGCGCCGCGAACGCCCCCACACCCGCGAACCATCGCAGACCGGAGATGAGTATGCCCGGGACGGGAGCGTGCTGGCGAAGCACGAGCCAGACCAGACACGCGATACCAGTGCCTGTGAGCGAGAGGCCCACGATATCGTAGTAGCGACGGCTCCGTTCAGGGCCACGCTGGTCCGTTTTCTGCTTTCGCTTCATTGCCCGCCTTCGCCGATTTCGAGCCCTGTCCTTTTGCCCCCGGATCGTTCGTGCGGATCCGATCGGACGCGTCGATTCGGTCATGAGCGCATTATAGCAGAAGGGTGTCGGCGTATCCGGCAGAAGGACCTTCGCGCGCGGCATCGTAAAAGCGCGGCCCAAGGGCAAGCGCCTCGTTCAGCGCTGCGTCGTAGACATAGGCGGGTATTTCGACGGCGCCGAGCGACTGGAGATGGCTGGTCAGGTACTGAGTGTCGAGCACCGTAAAGCCGCGATCGATGAGCCTGCGGACCGTGGCAGCGAGAGCGACTTTGGAGGTGTCAGTTACACGATGATACATGCTCTCGGCCATGAACGCCCCGCCAAGGGCCACGCCGTAGAGGCCGCCAACCAGCGCATCGCCAAGCCAGACCTCGACGCTGTGGGCTGCGCCGAGACGATGCAGCGCAGTATAGACTTCAACGAACTCCTCGCTGATCCAGCTCCCCTCAGCGCGATCGGCGCAGGATCGCATGACCTCTTCGAACGCAGTATCGATACGGATCTCGAAAGCCCTCCGCCGCAACGTCTTTCGAAGCGAGCGGGAGACATGCAATCCGCCAAATGTGGCATCCGCCCTCGCTCCGATCATACGCTCTGCGGCAAGCAGTCCCGACCGAAGGGGGATGACCGTCCGAGGATCCGGACGATACCAGTAGATCCGGCCGCGGCGTCCTGCCATGGGGAAGTACCCCTCGGCGTAAGCCCGGCAGATGAGTTCCGGCGTCAGGCCGGTTCCCGGTCTCGCCATCGCAACCGACTGCCTACGTAATGCGGACATGAAGGCCGCCGACGGTGGCCGAGAGGGTCCACGATCGAGCGGTCCGTCCTGACGCTCCAAAGGCGCGAATCATCGCTTCGCCGATCCGATCATGCCCGCGTCGGGCGAACGCCAGCAGGCCCGGGCCTGCGCCGCTAAGGCACACGGCCGATGCGCCGGCGTCGAGCGCGGCCTGGCGCGCCGCGGTGGCGCCGGGAATGCTCGGGATGCGATATCGTTCGTGCAGAGCGTCCTGCAGAGCATCGGAGAGGAGCGCTTCGTCCTGCCCACGCAGAGCCTCAACGACCAGCATCGCGTGGCCGATATTGAAGACCGCATCGGCATGGCTGATGGTCGACGGCAGAGCCGCACGGGCCTCGGAGGTCAGATAGGCGAAGTTGGGTACGCAGACGACCACCTTCATCGGCGGGATCGGTATGGCCCGGTTCCGGTAGTGATCGCCATGGCTGTAGACCACCTGCAGTCCCCCATGAATCGCGGGCGTGACGTTGTCTCCGTGTCCCTCAATCTCCACAGCGCGCGACAGCACGTGGTGCAGGTCGATCTCATGGGGACCGATGCATCGGCCCGATCGCGCGCTCTGAATCAGCGCAGCCGCCATAGCCAGCCCGGCGACGACTGCGGAGGAACTGGAACCGAGCCCGCTTGCCGAGGGTATTTCGTTGATGCACTCGAGCCGAAGAGAGGTAGGGGCCGCAACGCCGGCCTGATGCAGCTCCGCCAGAAGGGTGGCCAGGACTAGATGCTCTCCATCACGAGGCAGTGAATCCTCTCCTTCGCCCGATACGACGACCGTGATGCCGTCGTGGCCAGCCCCGAGGGTGAGACGAAAGTCGTTCCAGAGGTCAAGGGCGATGCCCATGCTGTCGAAGCCCGGACCGAGGTTGGCCGATGTGGCAGGAACCCGCACCTCGATGGATCGGATCGGAAGGTCCCGCCCCGCAGACGCCTCAGGCATCGGTGTGCACTGCATCGATGAGCGCTTCTGCCGACTCGCCAACGTTCTCAAGAGCGCACTGGCCGGCCATTGCGGTCTCAGGATCCTTCAGGCCATGCCCTGTCAGGACACAGACGATCGTCTTGCCCCGAGGCTCCAGCACGCCCTCCGCAACGGCGCGCCGCAGGCCAGCCAGCGAGGCCGCCGAGGCGGGTTCGCAGAATACACCCTCCGACCGGGCTGTGAGCCGATAGGCGTCCAGGATCTCCTCATCGGCTACGGCGAGAATCCGACCCTGCGAGCGGGACAGAGCCTCCACCGCATCCTCCCATCGAGCCGGATTGCCGATCCGGATCGCGGTCGCCACCGTATTCGGATTCGGGACGGGCCTCCCGAGGACGATGGGCGCGGACCCCACCGCCTGGGCGCCGAGAAGCTGCGGGAGTCGCGAGGATCCGCCCGTCGCCGCTGCCTCGGCAAACCCTCGCCAGTAGCTCGTGATATTGCCCGCGTTGCCCACGGGCAGGCACAACCAGTCGGGAGCCTCGCCCAGATCGTCAATGATCTCGAACGCCGCCGTTTTCTGGCCTTCGATCCGCGCCGGATTGACGGAGTTGACAAGCGTGATCCGGCTCTTCTCGCACGCTTCGCGGACCCGATTCAGGGCCTCATCGAAGTTGCCGTCGATCTGCAGCACCCTGGCCCCGTAGGCGATGGCCCCGGCGAGCTTGCCGAGGGCTACATTACCGCGGGGGATCACAACCGCGCACCGGAGGCCGGCCCGGGCAGCATACGCCGCGGCCGATGCGGCGGTATTGCCGGTGCTCGCGCATAGTACGGAACGGCTGCCATCCGCCGCCGCCTGCGTCATCGCCGCCGCCATGCCCCGGTCTTTGAATGAGCCCGTCGGGTTGAGCCCCTCGTACTTCAGATACAGATCGGCGCCGGGCGCGATGCGATCGGCGAGTCGGTGAGCCGGAATCAGAGGGGTCGAGCCCTCCAACAGCGAGATGATTCCCGCCGATGTATCGATACGGAGTCGCTCGCGGTACCGTTCAACGATCCCCGTCCGGCGGGGCAGCGGTGTCGTCTGGATCATAGCGGGAAGGACCGAGTATACCCCCGCAACGCGCTGCGGCTAGCGTCCCGGGCCATACCGTCGACCCGGATTTACCGGATCTTGCCGACCGCCTCGATGGCGTGCACCGAGACGCCCTGCGGGAGGTCCATCGCCAGACCGGTGATCGGGCCGTCATAGGCCGGATATCCCTGCAGGTCGATGTTCAACCACCGTCGCGTGCCGGCGGGGACCGGCGCCGTCACGGATCTCTCGACTGTCCACCATCCCCGTCGCCACGCAGCCCATTCACTCGGCTTCGTCGAGGCGGCGCCCGGGGGCATGCCGCGCCAGTAGAGGGTGAGATTACCCGCGCGGGAAGCCGTGATCTGGATCCGCACGCGGGTCACCTCGGCAGCTTGCCAGAACGTATAGGGTCCGATCAGTCGCACGGGGCGGGACGGATCTACCGGGTTCGGGCTGAGCCCCTGCGCGCCGGGCGGGAAGCCGGCGTCCCGACCGTTCTCGTAGTGCCAGCCGTGCCGCGCACGATCGAACCTCCAGGACGGCAGAGCTCGCGCCGCCTCACGCTTCGCCGCCGCGCGTATCTCGTCGAGGGCGCCGACCACGAACGTACACGAATACTCATAGACGATGTTGTGATCCAGGATCTCGGTGGTTACCGGCGACATATAACCCGTACTGGCCGATTTCTCCCCGCCAACGCCCCGCTTGCCGGAGAAACCGCCGTGGAACTCCATGGGACGATCGACGCATACGCCGATGCCGGAGTTCGCTTCGTCGACCAGCGCGGCCCAGCCCTCTGTAGGCAGGAAGTTGACCCACGGCCAGGGCTCCCGGTGATCGTTGCGGATCTCGGTCAACGGCCCGTCGGTGAACGGCCGATCCCCGTTATAGGTCATCAACCGATGCCACGGTCCGTTCACATAAACGGCGGGCGTCTCCTGGTTGGCGCCCGGGTACTGGGTTCGATCGCTGCGGTTGTTCGTGAGGCGTGCGCGGTAGCGGAATCGAGGGGCATCGGGCTGCAGGGTGATCCACGTTTCCATCACGCATTCCCCGGGATCGTTGTCCATCGGCCAGAGCATCGGGATCGTGCGCACATAGAGTTCGGATCCCCGCACTCGGCTTTCGAGGACCTTGGAGCCATGGCCGAAGGCGTCGCCGGTCTGGATGGGATTCCACGGGAACGTGGCCCAGGTGGGGCTCTTGCGCTTCCCTTCCTTCTGATAGTTCGGCGGCCCACTGTAGTAGGATTGCTGGATCTGTCGGCCGAGATCAAACGAGTTGATGATGTTGGGTCCGCCAGGCCGCGAGACGTGGGTGATGGCGCCGCCCCACTTCAAGTTTATCCCGACGCGGATATGCTGGTTGTCCACGAACAGATCGGCCGCAGGCTGTGCGGCACATCCAGTGGCCGTCGCCATGGTCAGAACGACGGAGATGGGCAATCGCAGGCGCATGGTGATCCTCCCGTTGTCATGGAGCGAATCGGCGGTTTGCCGCTGCGACGGCGCCGCAGCAGACCCGCAGCCGGACCCGGCTTATGGCCACGGCGCGCTTCGCGTCAGGCCGGTTGTCTCCGGCAGGCCGCACATGATGTTCATATTCTGAACCGCCTGGCCCGCCATCCCTTTACCGAGGTTGTCGAGACACGCGACGATCAACACCCGGCGAACCCTGGGATCGATCCGAAGGCTCATGTGCACCGCGTTCGTGCCGAGCGTCTGCTTCGTGCCGGGGAGGTCCTCGGTAACGACAACAAACGGCGCTCCCTCATAGTAGGCCCGATAGGCGTCCATGAGCTCGTTCTCGTCCACGGTGCGGGTCAGGGTAGCGTAGCAGGTGGCCAGAATGCCCCGGGTCATGGGTACGACATGGGGCGAAAAACTGATCGCGATGGGCTGGCCCGCCAACGCAGAGAGCTCCTGTTCGATCTCCGGCGTATGGCGGTGGGATCCGGCGATGTTATAGGCGCGTACGTTCTCGTTGGCTTCTGGGAAATGGTTCGCGAGCGTAAATCGGCTCCGACCAACCCCGGAGAGCCCCGACTTGGCATCGATGATCACAGAGCCGATATCTATCAGCGGATCGCGCCGGTGAAGGTCCATCAGAGGGCTGAGCGCCAGGATTGATGTCGTCGTATAGCAGCCCGGATTCCCCACGAGCCTGGCGTCAACGATTTCGGATCGATGGAGCTCCGGCAAGCCGTACACCGCCGACCGCGCAAGATCCGGAGCCGTGTGGGGTCCCGGGTAGTACCGGTTGTACTCGGCGACATCCCGAAACCGGAAGTCCGCGCTGAGGTCGATCACTTTGCAGCCGGCATCGAGCAAGGCGGGCGCCTCCCGCATGGCAACGCCATTATCCCGAGCCAGAAAGACGATGTCGCACCCGAAGCAATCCGCTGCGGTCGCCTCGGCGCGAAATCGCAGGCCCCCTTCCTCCGCCAATCCTGGAAAAGCCGCGGTCCATGGCCGATCGGCATAGGTTCTGGAGGCCGCCAACACGACGTCGGCCTCGGGATGCGCGCTCAACAGACGGAGGAGTTCGCCGCCCCCATAGCCCGATGCGCCGAGTACCGCCGCTCTGATCATGCTCGCTTCCCTTCCTCTCTACTCACCGCGTTCACCTGCTACCCATACAGCAAGATTCTACCGCTTCCGGGACGCTCCAACAGCCGGAAACGGGGACGGGCGTCCCGGAGTATTCCGAGACGCCCGTCCATGCAGACAGGTCGACTGGCGAGGCGATGTCAGGGATTGATGGTCAACACACCCTCGCCGTAGCCGGCATCGACGAAGAGATCGCCCGCGAACTCACACCGCATGGTATGAAGGCCGACGCTTTCGGTCGATAGATGGTTGTACCGGGCAACGCCTGAGGCATCGGTAACGACGGTGGCCACCGTGGTGCCATCGATCTTGAAGTCCACCGTTTTGCCCGTTTGGGGCAACAGATCAGGCTGGCGCCGGAAGTAGGCGTACATCTTGAGCAGACCATTGTATGTGATGGTCTTGGGCCCAACCCAGATGTAGGCGACCGCCGGTTGAACCGTCAGATTCGCAGTCTTGGACGATGGGCCGTAGCCGATATCGCCGATGAAGTCGGAGAGGATCGGTCGAACCCCTGCGCCTGCGCCAGTCGGTACCACGTAAGAAGCGAACTTGGCGTAGCCGGTGGCGTCCGTGACGCGGGAGATGACGAAGGTGCCGTCCACATAGAAGTCGATGGTCTTGCCAGCGACCGGCACGTTGTCGGTGCGTACGAGGCGCGCCTTCAGCTCGGTCGTCCCGGCGATCCTCTGGGTCCTGGGGAACCCGGCCTGTTTGGTGCCCCAGAACTGGGCGGTAAGGGTCGCACTGTGGCTGCAGGGGAGGTACTCCGAGTTGCCTGCGTATTCCGCCGTGATCGTTCTCGTCAGCGGCCCGGAGGCAATGGTGTAGAGGTAGTTCGCGTCGCCGCCGGCATTGGTGACGCCTGTGCCGACCGGGCTTCCATCGATTTTGAAGGTCACCGTCTCGCCGACCAGATAGACGTTATCCGCGGTTCGGCGCAGATCGTAGGCGCGCAGGTAGGTTTTCTCGCCCATGATGCCGGTTCGGTCGATCGTATACATCGTCGTCGCGAGTTTACCGATACGGAACTTCGTCACGAAACCATCCTCGGTGCCGCCGCTATACGATGGATCCACTACCCCGGCAGTCGTCGGATAATCCGAGGACGTTGTCCAACCTGAGACGACATAGACGGCGCTGCCGTCGGTGGCTGCTCCCGTGGCGGCTTCATCGCCGGTACCGCCGAGGTAGGAAGCATATTCCAGCGTTACCCCTCCGAGTGTCGGATAAAGCTTCGCGATGAAGGCGTCGCTGCTGCCGGAACGCGCAACCTGATAGGCTCCAGCGGTCGTCGGGAAGTTCGCCGACGAGGTCTCTCCCGAGATGTACATAAAACCGGAGGAATCCCGAACAAGCGTGCTGGTCAGATCGTCGTTGCTGCCGCCCAGATACGTGCTGCAAAGCAGGGTGGCGCCGCCCGGCTGGAAGGCTGCGAAGAAGACATCCTTGTAGCCATTGTTCGCGGCCTGGAACGCGCCAAGCATCGGAAGGTTATTCGAATCGGCTCGTCCAGCAATACAGACGTTGCCCGCTGGATCGATCACGACAGCATCGGCGCCGTCGGTCCATTCCCCGCCGTACAGCGTGCTCCAGACGAGCGCGCTGCCGGAGACGTTGAACATCGTGACGAACGCGTCGCTCTCGCCTGCGTTGGCCGTTTGAAACGCCCCCACGGTCGTCGGGAAGGTAACCGAGTTGGTTCTGCCCACGATCACAACCTGCCCCGTAGCGTCGACCGCCAGGGCCGTGCCGTAGTTCTCCTGCGCGGAGCCGTGCAGATAGGTCGAGTAGCTGAAGGTCTGGAGATTGTTGTTGAGCGCCGTCACGAAGGCCGAACTCGGCAGCCCGCCCGGCCATGTGGTCTGGTAGGCGCCGACGGTCGTCGGATAGTTGGGCGACTGGGTCCAGCCTGCGACGCATACGCGATTGTTGGCCGGATCCAGAGCGACACCGCGCGGACTCTCGTACCCCGTGCCGCCGATGTACGTGGAGGCGACCAGCGCCGAACCCGATGCGTTGAGCTCGAAGACGACTCCGTCAACACCGCCGGACTTGACGCTCTGGACTACGCCCGCAGTGACGGGGAAGTCCGGCGAATCGCTATCGCCGACTACGACGGCGTTGGAGCCTCGCATCGCGATACCGGAGGGGAAATCGCCTCCAGAACCGCCGACATAGGTCGAGTAGAGAATCGACGTTCCATCGGGAGCCAGTTTGGTGACGACGATGTCGTAGAAGCCGTTGGTCGACGTGTCATAGGCGCCGCCCGTAGTCGGATAGTCACCGCTGTTGGTCCAACCTGTAACGTACACGTTGCCTGCGCCGTCGACGGCGACGCTCTGAGCGCCATCACTGCCGAGTCCGCCGGCGAAGGTCGACCAGTCGAGATCCGGAAAGACGACCGGATCGATCACGAGCGGCCGACTGCGATCGTACGCCCCGATCTTGAACCGCACCGTGTTATCCGCGTCGACAATGAAGCCGGCCGCGACAGGCGCCTGCTTGCCGTCGATGTTCTGATAGGCGTACGGTTTGGCCTGCCGCAGCATGCCCTCCGGCAATCGAACGATGAGCTCGCCCTTAGCGGAGGTCGCGACGTCGGTCGCACCGTCGTACGCAACCCGTATCTGACGGGCATCGACGCCGGGCGCAACGACGAAATCGTACTGCATTCGGGTCTGGTTGCCGTAGAAGACGAGGTCGATACCCTTATAGATCGACCGGTACACAATGCGCTGGAAGGTCGGCACGTTGGTGATCCAGGCTTTGGGATCAGCGCCTCGCAGATAGTTGGCGCGCCCCGACAGCTGCCCCTGTCCAACGGGTTGGACGGCCGAGCCGCCGACCACACGCATCCGGACAGCGCCGTTCTCCGAAGCTCCCTTCAGGGTGATGGCGGCTTCCCTGTCGGTGAGTCCGATCGAATAGCCCTGTCCTCGAGCGATATATCGGTACTCTCCGGCTACCTGTCCAGCATTACGCTCAAAATGCAAAGGAACCCGGGCAAGCGACGCCCTGCCCATGGGGGCAGTGGATGTCGTCTGTCCGTGAGCGTTTGGCAGAGCCAGGAGCATGAGTGATCCGACTAGCAATAAACGACCCTGGAAGCCCACATGCGTCATCGTTTCTGGGTTCTCCTTTCGCTGCGCGGCGCAGAACCAACCCGGGCGCCGCCGGTGCGCTGTTCGGAGCAGTATGCCGCGATCGCGTCGGCCTGATACTGCGGTTGTTGAATATTCGGTTCGAGGAGCCAGCTGGGCCAACCCCTTTGGCAGAGAAAACATTAGCATCAAACAAAGAACGCCGCTCGACCCTCCGAGCGGTCTCGACGGTATTCTAGAGTATAACGCGTGAATCCTCTAGATGCTAGACTTTCAACGAAAACCGCGATGAATCCTTCTCACAACTACGGCGATACCCGCCTGCACGAACCTCAAGATACCATGCCGGAGGCGTTCGATGTCATCGTGGTCGGAGCGGGCCACGCGGGCTGCGAAGCCGCGCTGGCTGCCGCACGGCTCGGCTGCGAAGTCCTCGTCCTGACTCTGCCGGGGACCCGTATCGCCCATATGGCATGCAACTGCTCCATTGGGGGACCGGCGAAAGGACACCTCGTCCGGGAGATCGACGCCCTGGGCGGTTCTATGGGCCGCGCGGTCGATGAGACGGTTACGCATATCCGGTACGTCGGTACGAGCAAGGGTCATGCGATCCGAACGCTGCGCGCGCAGGTTGACAAAGATGAGTACAGCGAGGCGATGGCGCGGATCTTGACCCTCGCGGAGCGGCTCACCGTGCGCACCGCCGAGGCTGCCGCACCGCTCACAGGCGCCGACGGCGAGGTACTGGGCGTCCGGCTGTCCGACGGGTCCGAGATCCGCTGCACTGCGCTCGTCTTGACCACGGGCACCTATCTCAACGGCCTTCTGCACTGCGGCGATGAGCAGACCCCGGGCGGCTGCTTCGACGCCCCGGCGGTGGCGAGCCTGTCCCGAGCGCTGGCGGATCTGGGCCTCCAACTGGGCCGGTTCAAGACCGGAACCACACCGCGGGTGGATCGGGATTCGATCGATTGGAGCGAGGTGACGCGCATCGACTCGGAGGAGACCGAACCGTTCTCCCACCTCAACGGCAGGCTCAACCGCCCCGCTCCGGCGTTGCCCTGCTGGCAGACGAGGACCAATCGGGCCACGCACGACGTGATCGTACGAAACCTCCATCGCTCCGCGCTCTACGGCGGGCGCATCGAAGGGATCGGCCCGCGATACTGCCCGAGCATCGAGGATAAAGTCGTCCGCTTCGCAGAACGAGATTCCCATCCGATCTTCCTCGAGCTCGAATACCGGGACCATCCCTCCGTCTACGTTCAGGGGATGAGCACCAGCATGCCCGCGGATGTACAGATCGAGATGCTCAGAACGATCCCGGGGCTGCGGGACGTCCGGATGCTCCGGCCCGGCTATGCGGTGGAGTATGACATGGTCTTTCCAGATCAGCTCCGCCCGTCGCTGGAGGTTCGTACGCTGCCCGGACTCTTCCTGGCCGGCCAGATCAACGGCACCTCGGGCTACGAGGAGGCCGCGGCCCAGGGGCTCGTCGCAGGCATCAACGCCGCTCGGCGATGTCGGGGCCTGCCGGCCGTAATCTTCGACCGGAAGGAGAGCTATATCGGCGTTCTCATCGACGATCTTGTCACGCGCGGCCTCGAGGAGCCCTATCGGATGCTCACGGCGCGCGCGGAACGCCGCCTATCGCTGCGTCACGATAACGCCGATCGTCGACTGACCCCGCTTGCGGTGGACATCGGCATGGCGGAGCCAGAACGCGCCCGTCGGCTGGAGCGCAAGCTGCAGGCCATCGACAGAGAGCGTACGCGGCTGAGCCGGATCGTATTCTATCAGCGCGACCTGCCCGAAGCCTGGCGTCGGACCGATCCGGCAGCCCCCGAGGGGATCCGGGCCATCGACCTCCTTCGACGCCCCGACGTTCGTTACGAATGGATACGGGAACGAAACCCGCCCCCCGAGGACATCGATTCGGAGGTCGGCGAGGCGCTGGCGATCGATGCAAGGTACGAGGGCTATGTCGCCCGGCAGGATCAGCGCACCGCGCGCCTCTTCGCCCACGCGAACACCCCGATCCCTTCGGAGATCGACTACGGCGCGATCTACGGGATCTCCCGGGCCTCCGCTGATAAGCTGGCACGACTGCGGCCGCTGGACGTCGCGCAGGCATCCCGCATCCCCGGCGTCACGCCGGCGGATGTGCAGATGCTGATGATCCACCTGAGGCGCGCGACGGCCGCGCGCCATCCCGAATCCGAACCCTGAGACGGGCTCGGTCGCCCATCGGGATCACGATGTCGCCGGCCTGTCGCGCTGCACGATCTCGATTCGGAACCCCGCCGGATCCACGCCGGCGGCTTCACAGAGGCGTACGGCAAGCGACATGAGGTCGTCGGCGCTGCCATGGGTCTCGAGGAACAGAGTCCGCTCTCCATATTCCATCTCTTCGGGCGTTCGCATTGTCCTGCCGCCCGCATGGCCCTTTTCCCAGTCCAGGCATATGCGATATCCGCTCCTGGGACGCCACGGGATGGAGACGCGGCCCCGGCGCAGAACAACCTTCACCACCCCGATCCAGAGATCCCGCCAACTATGGACGCCGAGGTCGACGCCGTCCGGGCCCACAGCGCGCACAAGCCTGTGCCCGGTGACCGAACCGACCGAGGTGATCGGGACCAGGTTGGAGCGCGCCGACGACGGCGGCTGCGTCACAGGCGCAGGATCCGCCGACGGCGACGGTTGCGGCACGATCGATGGAGCCTCGGGCGGCTCCGACGGGACCCGGTCCCCGAACGCCGTCAGGTCCCCGAAGGCCGTTACGATCTCCTGAGCCGTGGTCCCCTCGAGCCACGGTTGTTTGCTGATCGGGCCCAGCAGACTCCTGATGATCCTGCTGTCCGGCCTGGACAGTTGCTCGGTGAGGAAGAGAGTCAGGCGTCGGGTTCGCACCGCATCGGCTACCATAGTAGACGAAACACCCCCTGGAGGTCTCTGATGTTCTGGCTCTGTCTGGCTGCGGCGGCCGGTCTGGCCGTGCCGCCCCGTCCGATCCCGCCGCCGAAGGCCGCGAAGGCCGACATGACCGTCGGCGCGTTCTATTTCCCGGGTTGGGCGCACGCGGACCGATGGTACTGCATCAAGGCCAACCCCCGTGTGCAGCGCCCCCTCCTCGGGTACTACAGAGAGGGCGACCCTGAGGTTGCCGACTGGCACATCAAGTGGGCGACCGAGCACGGCATCGGTTTCTTCGCGTTTGATTTCTACACCCACAACGGCTCAGAAATGCTCGAGGCCGCGCTGGACGGATTCCTGAGATCCCGGTTCGTGGGCCAGATGAAGTTCTGCCTGAACTGGTGCAACCACGCTCCGGCAGAGACGATGACCGCCGAACACCTCCGGGAGTTCGCCGATCTCGTCATTCCGAAGTACCTGACCCATCCCTCCTACTTCACGATCGACGGCAAGCCGCTCGTCATCATCCTCTCGGGCTACAGCTTCGTCAAGACCCTAGGCGTCGAGAACGCCCGGGCCGCCTTCGCCGATTTCGAGGCTCGGTGCCGCAAGGCCGGACTGCCCGGCGTCTGCCTCTGGTCATGCGAAGGGGAGATCGTAGGCGAACAGGCCCTCAAGGACGCCCGTGCGGCCGGGATCCAGGGGTTCTGCCTCTACAACTACCCCTACGCCGGGACGGACATGACCGGTCCCGGACGGTATATGGAGGCGACCTACGAAGACCTGACCGAACAGGGCGTCCGGCTCTGGCAGCATTGGAGCCGGCTTCTGGACGGCCGGTTCTGGCCGACTGTGATGCCCGGCTGGGATCGACGACCGTGGCTTCGTGACGCCGATCTCCTGCGAACCGGCAGTACGCCGTCGCTCTTCCGTAAGGCGCTGGAGCGGGCGAAGGAGTGCGTCAATGCCGACCGGGTCGTGATGATCGAGGCCTGGAACGAATGGGGCGAGGGGAGCGTCCTCGAGCCTTCCGTCGAACACGGGTTCGCGTACCTCGACGCCGTTCGGGAGGTCTTCTGCCCAGCTGCAGGTCGGCATCGGGATCTCACGCCGTCGGACCTGGGCAGGATCCCGCCGGTGTTCGACGTGACGCTGCCCCGCACGACAGGTTGGGCGTTCGATTACAGCCTGGAGGGTTGGACCGGGCGCGCCATAGACCACCTGCGTGCCGAACACGGGACGCTTCTGGGCGTGACCACGAGCGGGGACCCGCAGCTGACGGCGCCGGTGAACTACGTGGATTGCGCACGTCACCCGCAGATCACGATCCGGATGAAGATCGGCCGCGGGGAGGGCGGTGCGACGGCATCCACCGGTCAGGTTTTCTGGTCCACGGTCGATCGTGCGATGCGGGCCGATGCGAGCGCGTCCTTCCCGGTCCACTTGGACGGCCAGTGGCATGACTATTCGGTCCGTCTGGCGGATCAACCGACATGGGCCGGCATGGCCGACGGTCTTCGCATCGACCCGTGCGATGTCCCGGGCGCGTCGATTGCGATCGACTACGTCCGCTTCACTGCAGCGACACGATAGGAGTCGCGATCAGGCCTTGCGCCACTGCGCCCGAAGGAACTTCACCGCCTTCGGGATCTCGACCTCGCGATCGCCATCGCAGCCGCATTCGAGGCTGCAGTAGTCCTGATAACCGATCCATTTCAGGCCCTTGAATCCGCCGGTGAAGTCCCGTTCGTCCTGGCCGGGCAGCACCCGTTTACGCGAAGCCAGATGCACGTGATGGAGCCATGGCCCCGCTGAGACGAAGGCGCCCATGTCGCTCGGCTCTTCGATGTTCATATGGTAGAAGTCGCCCATCATGGCAACGCCCGGGCTGTTGGTCTCCCGACACATGGCGGCCGCGTCGGCCAGGAGGCGAAGGAACCACGCCTCGCCCCGGTTGAGCGGCTCCAGCAGGATGCGGGCGCCTACCTTCGCGCCATGCTCTCCGATTTCGACAAGGAGCTCCATCAGAACCTTCCTGCCATCGATCGGGCCGAGCTTGGTCTGTCCGTTGAACGCGGGGACGATGATGACCCCCGTCGACCCGAGAGCGGCGGCGGCTTCGAGGAGCATCTTGATCTCGCGCACGGCGTTCTTCCGAGTCTCCGGGTTCTCGTTGATCAGCGGTCCGCCCGGGGTGCCCGCGCATATCGCGCTGATCTTGAGCTTCGAGCTCGCCAGGGCCTTGCGGAGCTCTTCGACCCGGTCGGGGAAACCGCCTCCGCCGACCTCGATGCCGTCGAAACCCCATTGTTCCATTCGGGCGATCTTCTCGGCAAGGTCCTTGCCGGGGATGATCCCTTCCTGACTCGATAGGAGCAACCGTGCGGTCGATCGCGGGCGTTCGGCTTGCACTCCGGCCGCGGCCCCCAATCCGGCTACGGTCGATGCGGCGATGAGCTCCCGTCGGTTCATGGGCATCGTTTTCTCCAATCCATAGCCAGGGCGTTTACGTCAGCCGGGTCTGCCCGGGGATAGCCGGTCCCCGGACGGCGATGGCGCCGGCCGGATTGGATAGATCCGGATAGAGGCTCTCCGTTGCGTTCAGGGCCTGTTCCCAGGTGACTTCCTGTCCCGTATAGGCCGCCATCCGGCCCATGATCGCCGACAGCGTGCTCTCCGTCACCTGACGCGCCTCGTTGAGCGGATTGCCTGATCGGATGCTGGCGATGAAGTGGACGTGCTCCTGAACGTAGGCGTTCGGGTTCTCGCCGCTGAAGCTCCAGGACTGTTCGCCCCAGAGGTTCCAGCCGGGGTTGGCGAAGCCCTTGGTGCCCACCATGCGCTCGGAGACGTTGCCCGGGCAGTTGTCCCAGTGTCGACACATGCTCATGATGTGGATGTCATCGGGATAGACGAAATCGACCGTGAAGTTGTCGAACGCCTGAGGGAAGCGCTGGGGATCCATTCGCTGGGCGCGCCCTCCGTTGGCCACGCACTTCACCGGATGGGCCTGCAGGACCCAGTTGGCCACGTCGATATTGTGGACGTGCTGTTCGACGATGTTGTCGCCGCAGAGCCACGTGAACTGGTACCAGTTCCGGATCATCCATTCCAGATCCGTCTGGCCCGCCTGCTTGGGATTGACGCCGTTGCCGACGCCGCCCCCGTTCCAGTAGACCTGCCCGCCGACGATCTTGCCGATCGCCCCGTCATGCAGCCGTTTGATGGTCTCGACATAGCTCGCCTGGTGGCGTCGCTGGGTCCCGGCGACGACCGCGAGTTTCTTCTGAGTCGCGAGATCAGCCGCCTCGAGCATGGCTCTCGCGCCCGGCGCGTCGGTGGCGACGGGCTTCTCCATAAACACGTGCTTGCCCGCGGCGACGGCGGCCGGGAAGTGCACCGGACGGAACCCGGGATGGGTTGCCAGGATGACGATATCGACGCCGCTGGCGATGACGCCCTTGTAGGCATCCAGGCCGACGAAGCAGCGATCGTCGGTTACCTTGTTGCGCGCGCCCAGGCCGTTGAGCGTCTCGCGACAACCGTTCAGACGGTCCTGGAACATATCGCCGAGCGCCCAGACGACGACGCCGGGGTCGGCCTTCGCACAGTCATGGACCGCGCCCGTACCCCGGCCACCGCAGCCGATGAGACCGACCTTGAGAGTGTCCGAGCCCTGTGCGAAGGCGAACTCGCTCGGGCTCAGCAGCATGGCCGCCGTGGCCGCCGCTGCGGCCGATGCGCCGAGGAACTCCCGGCGTGTTACGTTATGCTCTGTGCTCATCTTGCCTCCCACGGCTGCAGGTATCGCGGATGATCCCGTCGGCCGAAATAGGTTCTACAGATCCGAATCACAGACGATCCGGAACCCGGCGAACGACCCGTCGCTGAGCCACCATTTGCTCTTGGGCATCTGCGGGTCCGTCGAGTTCCAGTCGTAGGTTTGGTACTCACGTCGGCCGCTCTGGACATCGGCGGCCTTGTCGAGATACGTCCCGCCGCAGAGGACCGGCTTGCCCGCGAGGTCGCCGGCCCACTCGCCGGCGTTGCCGAGCATGTCGTACAGGCCCCAGGCGTTGGCCTTCTTCTTCGCCACGGGATGAGTCTGGCCGGCGCTGTTGGCCTCGAACCACGCCAGAGTCGGCAGCGCTGCCGCCGTCGGCTTCACGGGCGCGGGCTGGCCAGCGCGGCTGGCGTACTCCCATTCGGCTTCCGTCGGCAGCCGGAACTTCTTGCCCGTCACCGACGAGAGCCATGCGCAATACTGCGTCGCGGCATGATGCGTGATGTTGATCACCGGACTGCCGCCATGCCCCCAACCAAGGTCCGGCGGGATATAGGGCTTGCTCGGCCTTGCCGTCGCGTCGGCAGCCGCCGGCTCCTGAGCCGCGCCGGAGGGGGCGAGGCCATAGACGAAGGGATCGTACGCTTCCCACGGGGTCTCCGTCACCGCGATCCAGAACGGCTTGAGCTGAACGCGCGTCATCGCGCCTTTGCGCTCGGGATTGGGCAGGACGATGGTGCCGGCCGGAACGCGGACGAACTCGAGCCGGGCGGTCGTGCCCGGTATGGTGACGGCGCGGGGTTTCGAGGCCGCTGCGGGCGTGGCTCTGGGCCGGGGCTTCACAGGCTTGCGCGCTTGTGCCATAACCGGAGGGAAGCTAGCCGCGACGATGCTGGCAAGGAGGGCGAGGGTGATCACGACGAGGTGGGGCGCGCGGAACGCTCGTCCCGCACGATTTATCGTATCCAGGTTCACAGGTAGAGCACGTCCTTCCATGACGGCGTTGGCGTTCGCCGCCGGTCTGCTGGGGCGCTGCGATACCGCCGCAGGCAACGATCTGCAACGGTTCCAGTATACCGAAGTTCATATGGGCATGCAAGCGCGGATCGTCCTCTACGCGCCATCGGAATCGGCCGCGCTCGAGGCAGCCCGCGCCGCGTTTCGTCGGATCGGTTCGCTCGATGCGGCGTTGAGCGATTACCGACCAACGAGCGAGCTGATGCGCCTGTGCGCACGAGCCGGAGAGGGGCCGGTGCGCGTTAGCGGTGACCTGATGCGCGTCCTTCGACGGTCGCTTGAGCTCGCCAGACGGACCGACGGCGCGTTTGACCCTACCTGCGGTCCTGTAGTGGAGCTATGGCGACGTGCGCGGCGCGAAGGGCGTCTGCCATCGACTGAGGCCGTCCGCGAGGCGCTCGGGCGGACAGGCTGGACAAGGGTGACCCTGTATCCCGAACGGAGCGCCGTGTCCCTCTCCTCTCGCGGGATGAAGCTGGATCTGGGCGGGATCGCCAAAGGCTATGCGTGCGACGCCGCCCTGCGCGAACTCCGCCGGTGCGGGACGCCCCGGGCGCTAGTGGAGATCGGAGGGGACCTCGTCGTCGGCTCGGCCCCGCCCGGGCGCGCGGGGTGGTCGATCGTGATCCCCTCAGCCCGACGTCAGGACGACCTCTACCTCTGCCTGACGGACGCGGCCGTCTCGACGTCGGGCGACACCGAGCAGTATGTCGAGATCGACGGCAAGCGCTACAGCCATATTGTCGATCCGAGGACGGGAATCGGCCTCACGACCAGAGTTGCGGTGTCGGTGATCGCACGACGCGGCGAGATCAGCGATGGCCTGTCGACGGCGATCTCTGTGCTCGGCGCCGTGCGGGGTCGGGCGCTCGCGGCCCGTTATCCAGAAGTACAGGTCAATATCCGCAGTCAGACGGACTGAGCCGCGATCGTCCCTCGGGCTAGAAACGGAACCGGACCAGACCGGTCCAGGTGGATACCTTGCCCATATGGTAGTTGACCTCAAAACCCATGCCCAGGAGGTTGAACCCGCCGATCAGCTTCAGCTCGGGGCCTTCGTACGCGACGCCATGAATACGGATGCGCGAGAAGCCGCCGCCGACGCCGTAATAGCCGACGATCCCGTTGACGACCTGATTGAACGTCGCCGCGATCCCGCCGCTCGAACGGTCCCAACCGGAGGTCAGCTGTCCCCATGTATCCAGGTCGATGCGCCCTTTGAACCCATCGAACAGGGCGAGACCCGGTACGGTCACGTCGACGCCCGCCAGCGCTGCCGTCGCCCTCGTTGTGGCGCCCCCAAGGCGGATGCCGAGCCCGAAGCCGAGCGGCAGCGCCCGTGCGGGCGCTGTCGAACAAAGCGCCGCAGCTGCGACCCCGACAACCCAGAACCGTCGAATGCTCATCATGGTCTCCTTCCTCCATTGGCAAGGAGTACGCCGGACAGGGCGATCAATCCTCCGAACAGTGCGATGCCGCCGGGCCGTTCTCCGAGAATAAGATATCCTTCGATGATCGCGATCAGCGGTATGAGATAGGTGTAGTTCACCGCGCGTGTGGCCGGTATGCGGGACAGCGTGTAGTTCCATGTGATATAGCATATGGCGATGGGCACGACGCCAAGATAGACCACGCTGAGCGTCGCCGCCGAGGACGCCGCGCGTACGGCAGGGATAAGACCGGGGAGAAACACGAGGAGGCCCGCCGTCCCAGCCCACAGAGAGACGGCTGCCGCCTGCAGTGCGGTCATCGTCCGGAGCATCGGCCGAACGAGTGCAGCGCTCGCCCCCCAGGCGATGGCCGAGCAGAGCAAGAGCAGCGCGCCGGCGTTCAGGGACAGGCGCCCGCCGCTTCCGAGAGCGATGAGAGCCGTACCCGAGATGGAAACGGCCAGTCCCGCCCATCCGCGCCCATCGACCCGTTCCTTGAACAGGAGAGCCGCCGTTAGGTAGGCGAACACCGGCGCTGTGTTGACGATCAGCGAGCCGACCCCGGCCTGCACCTGCACCAGGCCGTAGTTGAGGCAGACATGGTAGCCGATCACGTTCAACAACGATAGCGCGGCGGGCTGGGCCCACAGGGAGACCCGAAGCGGCTCCATACGGAGGATCCGCGCGATGATCCACATCGCGGCGGAGGCGACCAGGAACCGTAGAAGGGTTAGATGGCCCGGCTGATAATCGGCCAGGGCCAGTCGGATGAACGGAAACGCCGATCCCCAGAAGACGAGAGTGACCCCGAGCGCAGCGGCCGTTGGGAGGTCCGTTCGGCCGCGGTCATTCATCCTCGTCGTAGACGGCTCGTATCTCCTCCGGGCGCATCGCCGCTGCCCGAACGCTCATCTCCACAAAATGGGACACGGCCTGCTGTTCGCTGAGCGTGTCGACTTGCCGGTCCAGCTCGGCGATCTGCTTGCGGATCTCCTGCTGGCGAACGGTATCGTCCGTCGCTTCAAGATCCCGCACCAGGCCGGCCCGTCGGGTCCGCAGAGTTTCGATCATCGCCGCGAGGCGCTCGGCTCTGGGAGCGCCCTCCAGGGCGATATCCACGGCTTGTTCGAGGTCGTCGTTCTGCATGGATGCAGTGTACCATCGGTCCGGGAGCTTCGACCGTATCACCTTGACGAACCGACGATCGCCCGCGTATAGTGGAGTATGGACACTATCACACTCCACGGAGCAAGCTCGTGATCGATCCCATTGACGTCATCGTCACCGATACCCGCAAAGCCGCCGAGACCCTCGCGGCCAATCTATCCGCCATGCCCGACGACCGGCAGGACTGGCGCCCGCTCGACGCCGGACGATCGGCGCTCGATCAGGTTCAGGAATGCGCGGTCATCAACGACTTCTGCGCTGCCATTCTCCGCGACCGCAAGACGCCCGAAGGATGGAGTTTCGATTCCTACAAGGCCGAATGCGCGAAGCTCGACACCCCGGCGAAGGCCGTTCAGGCCCTCGGCGAGGCCACGGAGCGACTCGCGGCGGCCATTACGGCCTTCCCTTCGGATGCCCTCGAGATCGAGGTGAAGCTGCCGTTCGGCGACGATTTCCGCGCGTCATTCCTGAGGGTGATCCTGATGCCCTACTACAACATGGTGTACCATACGGGACAGATCGCCTATATCCAGACGCTCTATGGCGATACCCAGATGCACGGCATGTAGAGGACCGACGGACGCTCTCGGGACATCCGCCCATCGGGCGCGACGGGCGTCGAGGAGGATGGACATGGAGGAGATCGTTGAGCCGATGAGCCGGCGAGACCTGATCCGAAACGCCGGCGCGAGCGGCGCCGTGTTGCTCCTTGGCGCCCAGAGCCCGATGAGGGGCGCTGTCTCGGACCCTTCCATGGCGCTGCAGGATTGGGGCGCGCCATGGCGTCCGCCTTGTCCGAAACGGCTTTCGGATGGGACACGCGCCCTGGCCCACAGGGCGCTGGCCGGGGAGCACGGGCGCAGCATGGAACCCGCCAGGGCCCAGCTGAGCGAGGCGGACCGCGCCCTCCCGCCGGACCTGCGCTATGCCCGCGCCGTGATGCTCGCGGCGCAAACCGCCCCTCTCCGCATCCTCGCAGGCGAACGGATCGTCGGCTCGGCGTCCCTCCTCGAAGCCGCGCGTCACACCACACCGATCTCCGGGGATCCCAGCACGAGCCATACCACCATCGGTTTTGCCCGGGGCCTCCGCGAGGGCTACGCGGGCCTGAGGCGACGGATTGAGAAGCGCCTTGCCGCCGACGATCTGAGCGAAGCTGAGACGACGTTCCTCCGTTCGATGGGCCTCTGCCTCGACGCGGCCGGCGTATGGCATCAACGATACATGGAGGCGCTTCAGACGCTCGCGGACGGATCGACGGGCTGGGAACGCGCCGCATACCTGCGAACTCGAGGCGCTCTCGCGCGTGTGCCGGAGGAGCCGCCCCGGACGTTTCACGAGGCTGTCCAGGCGCTCTGGTGCATGTTCGCCTTCCAACGGCTCTTGGGCAACTGGTCGGGCATCGGCCGGATCGACGAGATGCTCGGACCATACCTGAAGGCCGACCTGGCCGCAGGTCGAACGACCCTCGACGATGCCAGGGAGGATCTCGCCCATTTCTGGATCAAGGGCTGCGAATGGATCGGAGTCCCGGGAGCCGGCGGCGGTTCGGGCGATGCGCAGTTCTACCAGAACATCGTCCTCGCCGGCGTCGATTCCTCCGGCGTCGAGGTGACGAACGAGGTCACCTATCTCGTGCTCGACATCGTTGAAGAGCTGCACATCAGCGATTTCCCCGTGGCGGTTCGTTTGAATCGGCGCTCGCCGGTCAGACTCCTCCAGCGGGTCGCTGAGGTCCAGCGACATGGCGGCGGCATCGTGGCCCTCTACAACGAGGAGAAGGTGATCGCGGGTCTCCAGACCATGGGCTATTCGATCGCGGAGGCCCGGAGTTTCGCCAACGACGGCTGCTGGGAGGCGATCATCCCGGGCAAGACCGCCTTCTCCTATGTCCCGTTCGACATCCTGGCTCACCTCGAAACGGCCATCGGCCTACGCCCGGGAAGCTCGGCCGTCGATTACGCAACCTTCGATGACCTGTATCGGGCGTTCACCGTGTCCCTGAGAGGGCATCTGGAGCGCCACCATGAGATCGCAGATCAATGGTGCACGTCCGGCCCGCCGACGCCGCTCCTCTCGCTGCTCGTGGAGGATTGCGTCGAGCGAGCGCGCGGGTACTTCGAACGGGGTCCGCGGTACACGGTCCTTGCGCCCCATGCCGGAGGCATGGCCGACGTCGCCAACAGCCTGCTGGCGATCAAGGATCTCGTCTACGATCAGCGGTCCATCAGCCTCCGCCGGCTGGTGGACATGCTGCGGGGCAACTGGGCGGGCCATGAGCCGCTCCGCAGCCGCATCGCCCGATCCTTCGAGTGGTTCGGCAACGACAACGAGGCCGCCGATGGTATGATGCGGCGCGTTTTTGACGATTACACAACGATCGCGGCGGAGACTCGCTCGCGGAACGGGGTCCTGAGGCCGGCCGGTTTGAGCACCTTCGGGCGACAGATCGAGTACGCCCCGCAGCGCTCCGCCACCGCGTCGGGGGCTCATGCAGGCGAGTATCTCGCGAACAACTGCTCGCCATCGCCGGGCACCGATCTGCACGGCCCGACGGCCGTCCTTCGCTCCTACTGCAAGCTGGATTTCACCCGTACGCCGAACGGCGCTACGCTCGAGATGAAAATCCATCCGGGTTCGGTGAAAGGAGAGAAGGGAATCAACGCTATGACGGCCCTGATGCGGACCTTCGTCAGCCTGGGAGGCTGGTACCTGCACATCGACGTGATGGACAGTGCGCTGCTGGCCGACGCTCAGGCGCACCCGGAGAAGTACCCGAACCTCTCAGTGCGTATCGCTGGATGGTCGGCCCGGTTCGCCACCCTGAACAAGCAGTGGCAGGATATGATCATCGAGCGAACCCAGCAGATGATGGCCTGAGGCGCGAACCGCAAACTCCATTGAGCCGTGCGGCCCGGAGGGAATGGTCGTCAGAACCGACAGTCCCAACGCGTTCCTTCCGGGCCGCCGCTAGAGGCAGGATCAGTCGGCTCGCCGGACCGCCTTCTCGATGTTCAACAGCCCGTCTCCAAGCAGCCCCGCATACTCCGGGTTCGCAAGGTTCACCGAGGTGGCCGTTCTCGTCAGATAGCGGGCAACCCGGTTGGCGCCTCCCTGCGGTTCGAGCTCCCGGACAAGCGCCGCAGCCCCGGACACAAACGATGCCGCGAAGGAGGTTCCGCTCCAGGACGCATACCCGCCATCCCAGTAGGTGCTCCGGATCCCGGTGCCCGGCGCAACGAGACTGACGCTCGGCGCATAGGACGAGTAGGGAGACTTGATGTTGTTCTCTTCGACGGATGCGACCGAGATAACCTGCGGCAGCCAGGCAGGATAGTGGGGCTGATTGTCGCCGGTATTACCAGCGGAGGCAACGACGACGACGCCCGATCGGTAGGCGTAGCGCACCGCCGCCCGCAGCGCCGGGCTGGAGGACGGGGAACCGAAGCTCATATTGATGACGTCCGCGCCATTCCGCACGGCCCAGAGGATCCCTCGGATGACATCCGATTCGTTGCCCGAACCGTCCGCCGCGAGAGCCTTGATCGGCATGATGCGAGCGTTCGGCGCGACCACAGCGATGACGCCGGCGACCATCGTTCCATGGCCAGCGCCAGCATCGAGAACACCGTATCCGCCGGTCTGCCCATCCGGAAGATCATCGGGCGGGTTGCATGGGTCGATGGCGTTATAGCCGCTAGTGCAGTGCCCGACGAGGTCCGGATGGTTCGCATTCACGCCGGTATCGATGACCGCAACAACGACTCCGTGGCCGGTTGCGCGCCAGTGCGAGCTGCCTAGATTCACCTGCGAGAGGGCGGATTGATTCGTATACCCGTTCGGAGTGGGCCCTGCGTCGAAGGCGAAGGCGAGTTGAGCCGTGATCTCGGGGATAACGACAACACCATCCGGCGACGCATCCTCAACGCTTGAGTCCGCCTGGAGGCTGGCGAGGGTCTCGGATGCGCCGCGCGTTCCGCATCGGAGCAGCCAGTACCCTTCCTCGCCTATTCTGTCCTCGATCGTCATGCCGTGGGCGGCAGCGATCGCAGCGATATCGCCGGACCTGTGGGGCCGGACCAACAGACAGTTCGTATTGCGGCCCCAGCCGAACGCGGGCGATCCCCCGATGAGGGCCACAGTCGCAAACAGCGCTATAAGCGCCGACAGCCGACCGTTAAGCGCATTCATATTCGACATACCTCCGATTTCCGTTATCAACGAACCCCGACCAGGGCGAACGCCGCCCAGTGATAGGGGTGTGGGTACTCCTGCCGCACCTCGATCTGCGCATCACGAAGAGCCGCGGCCCGGCTCGTACCCTGTGCGATCCCATTATAGAACTTGATCATAACGGACATCGTCGCCGCATCCGCGGCTGGCCACAGGCTCACGGCAAGCGATCGGGCGCCGGCGGCGAGGAAGCCCCGCATCAAACCGAACAACTCGTCGCCCGGTTCGACGTGCGTCGCGCCAGTCCTGCAGGCCGACAGGGTGGCCAGATCGCAGTCGAGTGACTGACCGTATAGATCATGAGCTAGAAGCCATCCGTCGCTGAAGGCCAGACCGGAAAACAGCGGATTGTCGGCCCGAAATAACGCGTGCGTAGCGAGATGGATGATCCGGCTCCGCGGCGCCCATTCATGGAAGGCATCGAGGGTGGCTGCATCTCCATGGAACACCCGTGCGCCGGGCAACAGGGCGTGCAGTTGGTCCACCTCATCCGTCACGAGTTCGATGCCCGGCGCTGGAACCGCCATGAGCAACGCTGACTCTGTGACGCTCGTAGGATGGGCGATTGTTCCCAGGGCACGGTTGCGTACCACACCCGCATGCCATACTGCGGCGCCCGGCGCATAGACGATCTCCCAGCGATCCAGGGCGTACTCGTCGCCATCCGCTGCGGCGTGAATCGGGAGTCCATGCAGCGGTCCATGGGGCACGATCACAAGCTTTCGGCCGACAATCAGCGGCTCGATCGGCGCCAGGAGCAGTCGATAGAGGTCTTTGAGGACCTCTCGGATCGCATCATGGAGTTCGGTCTGATGCCGTTCCACGTAGGTCCGTTGGCCCTCAATCCGCTGCAGCTGGAAACGTAGCCGTCGGGCCATATGCTGCGTCTCTTCAACCTGGGCGATATCGAGCCGCACCGCAATATCGTCTCTCGTGATGACGAAGGCGCAGATCTGTCCGAAGAACGCGGTGTATTCGATGAGCGTCTCGTCCGGCGCGAGGGCCTCCTGGAGAGCCTCAAGCCGGACCGGAGCGCTCTGCCGAAGGGCGCGCGTTTCGGGAGTGGTATCGCCAAGCTCCGCCTCCCGCAGCGCCTGTCGATAGTCGGCCTCGACTCGCTGGAGATCGGCCAGATCCCCAACCGGAACGCCAACCCGCTTCTGGAGCTGATCGGCTCCCTCGAAGACGTGTAGGCCGTGGTAGTGACGGCAGAGTTCAGCGCGAAGCTGAGCGAGCCGCTCCGTCAACTCCGGATCAGCGGCTGCGCCCCCGCGGGCTGCGGTGTCCTGTGCCGTCTGAACCCGTTCCAGGAGGAGTCGGGACTTGGACCGTTCCACACAATCCAGCGCCTCCACGATGTCGGGTCGCAGTCCACGGGTCAGAAGCGCGGCAACGAGATCCTCGTAGACGGCGATCTTATCCCGAAGGAAGGCGACGTGGAAGGCTTCGATGGATACCAGTGCGCGAGCCTCTTCGAGCGCTTGCACCCCGGCGCGCAAATGTTGAAGAGCCCGCTCGGTATCGCCCTGATGCTGATAGTATCTGCCCAGCGAGTGCTGAGCGCGGCTCTCCAGAGAGCTTCGCAGGTGCGTGGAGGCCTGCCGTACCACGGCTTCCATGGGAGCGGTCGCATCCTGTCCCGCGTCCAACTCCACATCATACTGAATGAACATCGCTTCGGCAGCCCAACCGTGGAGGCCTGCCCTGGTGAGTTCCCGAGCGGCCTTCGCGGCCTCTTTGGCGGCCTGGCGATTCCGGCCGCTTTGACGCAGCACATGGGCGCGGATCAGCGCTACATGCGCCTGCTGCAGCCGGTTCTTCTGTGCCTTGAACGTCGCCTCGGCGCGATCAAGGGCCTCCATCGCCTCCGCAGTACGATTATTGCTGGCCAGAACGACCGCCCGACCCACCTCGGCCCGAGCCGATTCATAGGACATGCCCTGCTCAAGGAACACCGCGATGCACCGGTCATAACACTCCAGCGCCTCCGGCAGGAGGTTCAGGGCGCGATATACATCGCCCATATCGCCGTCGACCTTGGCCGCCTCCACCCGCCGATTGATGCTTTCGAACGCGCGTCGGGATCGCGTGAAGGCGGCGAGCGATGCAGAATGTTCGCCGGATACATAGTGGAGAAAGCCGACGTTGAGATCAACCACTGCAGCCGAATAGGCGTCGCCCTGCTGCTCAAACCCCTTGCGCGCTTCCGTGTAAAGACCGGTAGCCTCCTGGACCCGGTTGAGATGGGTCAGAATATTGGCCAGATTCACCTCGACCCGCGCGATCACCGGGACATCGACTCGTCCGCGGAGGCGTTCGAGGCCCCGGGTGTACGCTTCGAGGGCCGCAGGATAATCATCCCGTCGGTGGTGCAGGTTGCCCGCGTTCACGAGAACCTTGCCCGATTCGGTGATCTCACCCTGCAGCAGGAGGGCGTTCTCCAGCTCTTCTGCAAGCGCTACGGCTTCGTCAAAACGCTCCAGCCAACCCAGCGAATCGATAATCCCGATGCGACTCTGGAGCGCCAAACGATCGTCGCCGGCGCTCAGGGCGTATTGGGCGGCCGCCTCCAGTGCATCGATGGCCGCCGTATGCCTGCTCAGGGCACGATAGGCCTGACCCCGGGCACGGGAGGTTGCGGACTGGAGCTTGGGTTGGCCGAGCGCCGCTGCTGCATCACAGGCGAGCTCGGCGTGGCGCAGAGCCTCCTCCGGATCCGACATGGTTAGCTGCCGCGCATCCGCAAGGAGCGCTTCGACCGCTGCCGGATCAGCAACCTCAGCGAGAAGCTTCGATCGTTCGATCGGGTCCGCTGCCAGCGCAGCTTGCTTCCAGGGCACCATCGCAGCCACCGGAGGGTTCTACAATCCTATTCGGACGCCCGGAAGCAGCACTTCGGAGCAGTCCAGACGAAGCCTCAGGTCGTACAGGCCAGCTCGGACGGAAGGCATATGAAACTCGCCATTTTCTGGAACGCCGGTGATTACGGACTTATCGGCCGAGGTGAGGAGGGCTTCCCTCGCTCGTATGGCGGCGCCTCCGGCTTTGGGCAGGATCTGTCCGATCAAGTACCACAGGTCTTCGGTAAGCCGCTCACCCCAGAGATCGACGTCATGCCATGCCGTGGTGTAGACCTGATGGCGCGTCGACGCCATGTCGCCCGGTGTCCTCGCCGTCGGCAGTTCGCCTCGCACCTCGCTCGGGACGAGATTGGTCCAGCTATCGAATAGCTGCCTTGCGACATGGATCGTTTGGTCCGGATTTCTGTGCCGCTCCAGGAACGCAGCCCGAGCGCCTGCAAGCACCGCCTCCGGCGCCTGAATGGCGGCCGACAACTTGAGCGCGCGCACCACCCTGCCGATCCACGGTCGCTCAGGGCTCTCCTCGACTACCGTCTCTCCAAGCTCATCACTTTCATTACCTTCGTACAGGACCATGTAGATCACCCCCAGCGTGCCAGAATCTTAGCTGCTAACAATATATAGAGACACCAGACCGCCACTAAGATACAATGCCCCTACAATCGCCACGAATACCGTAGCCGATCTCAACAAGGCCAGGTGTCGGACATCGGCGGCCTGTTCTGTAGGACCTTCGACCATTACTGGCCCTGTGTACACAAGCGCCCGGTCGAGGGAAGGGTTCCCCCTTTGATCGAGGCTTTCAAAAATCCATCGTGTCCAGGAGAGCCCGAAGGCGTTGCAGGCATCGGTTCCGCGTGGGCCCAATACTCCCTACGGGCACATCGAGATGCTGAGCCGCCTCGGCGTAGCTCATGGGAGAGTCCGACAAGAACAACGCTGTCAGAAGCTCGCGACACCGCGGCGACAAGAGGGCCATGGCCTCTCCGACGATCTGCTGCTCATGGAGGGCGGTTATGCGTTCGCTCAGATCTCCCGGCAGGTCCGCCATCGAAGCCTCGAGATCCGGATCCGCCGCCAGAGACGCAGGCATCTCCTCATGTCGCCGATTCCGCATGGCGACGCGCAGGGCATGGTGATAGGTCGTCCGAGCGATCCAGGGCATCAGCCGGGATACATCCCGCAGATCGCGCAGATGATCAAGGAGGGTCACGCTTACCATCTGTAATACATCGGCCGCATCATCGGCCGAGAGGCCCGTCTGATACGCCACGGAATACACAAGGCCGGAGTAGCGACGGATCAGATCGTCCCATGCCGTCGCATCGCCATCGAGGCATCGGTAGATCAGATCAGCGTCGGATCTGCCTGTCGTCGGCGGTGTCACGGCAGGATGGGTCCGCAGCCGCCCGCTGGCCGACAAACGAGCGTTTCCGGTTCCAGTCCTCTGGGTGCGTAATAACCCGATACAAGTCGAGCGTGCGCTTCGTCCACCTGCTCCGCCTGTACGAGGGCCATCAGACATCCGCCCAGTCCGGCGCCGCTGAGCTGCGCCCCCAGAACACCGGGCGTCTCCAGCAGAATATCCGCCATCGCATCGATGTCCTGAGTACTGCACCCGTACGCCCCCGGTTGATCGGCGAGGCTCCTCCCGTTGCGGCATTCCATCGCCAGTGCGCGCACATCAGCATCGGAGCACTGCGCCGCTCGGCGCCCGGCCCAGCCGCCGGCAGCGGATGAGACGCGATCACCATCATGCGATACGTTCATCATCCGCCCGATCTCCGCCACCGCTCCGCGAGCGAGAAGGTCCGCGCACCGTCGGCTCCGTTCGCATTCCGACAACCCGAAGAGGACCACCGAACGTATCGGATAGGGCTCTCCGCCGCAGTCATGCGTGGATAGAAGACGCTCTGCCGACTCTGCGCCAATATGGTCGCTGATCTGATGCCGCTCCAGCGCGATCGGCAGATCGAGGAGCATTTCGGCCACCTCGGCATCGGGAACGTTGAGCCACGACGGCGCGAGGTCCCGCAGGCGTTCCACCCTGTCGCGCAGCTCGGGACGCCGCCTGAGGAGGATCTCCCGACCGATGTGGTAACAAGCGACCCGCTGATTGAACCGGTTGCGGGCGCCGTCCGATTTTCGGGCCTGCAGTCCGGAGTTGGCGACAAGGAGCGCATACCCATTCGGCCATGCCGCCGCTCGTTCGACGTTCAGCGGATGGAATCCGAGCTGGATCACATGACCGGGACGGGCGAATCGCATGGCGGCCTGATCACCGGCGCCGCCACGCGTCCCGACGTACCACTCCGCTTCCGCGCAAAGCGTCACGAAGCGTTCCGGTGTAAGCTCGAGGCCCGCAAGGTCGACGATCGCCTCCATGATCGCCACGACCACCGCGCTCGACGAGCTCAGGCCTGCGGCCACGGGGACGTTTCCCGCCACGACGGCGTCCAGCCCGAAGGACTCGGCGGCCGGGCATTCAGCCGAGATACGGGCCAGCGCCGCGACCGCGTAACCGCTCCATACGCCGCCCGCCCTCCGGACCCGCTCCTGGACTGCCGGAGTCGTGACATACTCCTCCCACGAGCCGCCTGTATAGCCGTCCAGAGCGTGGTCGAGGTCCACCTCGGCATGGGGAAAGCGATCCGACGCCGTGCTGTGCAGCCGCAGACGCCGGGGAGCGCCGATCCCGCCCATCACGTAGATGTCGGCCTCCAGGGCCATCATATTGCAGTAGCCGCCCTGATGATCGATATGTCGACCCATCAGATTGACCCTGCCGGGAGCGCGATAGACCGATACCGGACCGCTCCCGAAGCGTTCGATGTATGCCCTGCCCATCGACGCGAGCCGCCGACAACGATCCTCCACCACCGCCGTGCCGCTATTGTAGGTCGCGGCGAGGGATCGTACCAGCCCCGCATCGCGGCTCTCGGCCAGTCGAATCCACGTCTCCGCGGCCATCCGTCCCGGCTCCGCAGCCACGGAGCCCGTCGACGCTCGATCCTCCCTCATGAGCGCCCCATCACAGGAGCGACCTCGTCCAGACGCCGAAGGCCTTCATCCCTGCCGAGAAGACGCCGGTGGCGACCTGACCGGCGCCCGCGACCACTCCGAGCGCCACCTGACCCGCTGCGACGATGCCTCCGGCGAACTGTCCGACGGCGATCGGCGCAAGCATAAACTGACCAAGACCAAAGACGAACGCGATCCCGAACTGTGCGATCGTGAAGACACCAATCCCGTACTGTCCGATGGCAATCACCCCTCGAGCCACCCGACAGCGCCCGTTCGCATCGCGGCCCCACGCGACATGGACGAGTGGCCAACCCCGGACGGCGGCGCGAGACCTCCATTCATAGCCCGGTCCGAATCCCCTCCGACGAGCGGGATACGGCGCTCCGCACATCGGGCAGTGGAGCGCATCGGCGCTGACCTGCCTCCGGCACGTTCGGCACAGCGCCATGGCCGATTGCGCGTTACTCCCGATCGGAGACGCGGACCGGATCATCGCTCTCTGAGCGACCACATCCGGCTTGCCCAGATGATCCAGGAGAGCCTGCACCGATCCCTGCGTCTCGGAATCAACATGCTGGAGATCGCCCTCCAGCTCGATCTCAGCTAATACCCAATCGAGGACGTTCCTTTGTTCATCCGGTGGCAGATGAGCCAGTTGCGTCGACACCCCAGCGAGGTACTCGCGGACTATCGGCGTATCCGTGATAGTTGATGGAGTCATGATAATGGATCGACCTCGGATGGTATCGGTATTCAGACGACACCCAGAACCGAAGTGGTTCGCTATGGATAATATCCGGGTAGATTGTACACTGGACAGGCGGCCTGGTGCGATGCACCTGCGCCATCGCGGTCTGCTGAGATCCCGGAGTTCGCGGGTGCATGGGTCCAGGGGCCGTCCGGAGGTTCGAGTACGATGAGCCAAACCCGATCGGATCTGCGGACGATCCAGCCGAGTGCGCGGATCGCTCTCCTCTCGGATATCCACGGAACTTCGAGCGACCTGGATCTATCTCGACTGCGCGCGCGCCGTCTGCAGCAGGCGATTGAGGCGATCAACGGCGAATGCGCCGATGCCGTCCTGGTGGCGGGCGATCTCACCGAGGACGGCGACAGAGAGGATCTGGCCGGGATACAGACCCGCCTCGACCTGCTGAACGCGCCATGGTACGCGGTGCCGGGCAACCATGATGTCGGCCCCAAGGCAGGGATCGCAGACGACCAACCGACGTCCATCGGAACCGCCGCGTACGAAGAGGTCATGGGCCCATCCTGTTACACAGCCACGGTCGGCCCGGTTCGTATCACGGGGCTCAACACGAGCCTGCTTGGCAGCGGTCTCCCCGAGGAGTCCGCGCAATGGCGGACGGTCGAACGGGATGCTGAACCGCTCCCCGGTCCGTTTCGCATCCTCCTGCTCCACTATCCCCTCTTCGCAGATCATGAGCGGGAGGAGGCCGGATCGTACTGGTCGCTCGATCCGGAGCCTCGCCAGCGGCTGATGGCCGCAATCCTGCGTGCGGACCATCATTTGATCGTGAGCGGCCACCTGCACCGCCCCTTCGTACGCGAATGGAGAGGTCGGGCGCTTATCGGCGCGCCCGCGATTGCGTTCGGTCTGCCGCCCAACGACCGATCCGTGGGCTGGATGCGGCTGACCGTGGGAGGGGATGGCCGCGTGACGGCGGAGGAGCGCCCCCTTGCTGTCGCAGACGAAGTACGCTGACGCTTCGATTCGACGCGTTATCAGGGCGCGTGCGGTTTCGGATCGGCCGGGCGGAAGCTCAGACTGACGGAGTTGATGCAGTAACGCTGCCCCGTCGGCTCAGGACCATCGGGGAAAATGTGGCCTAGATGGCCCCCGCATCGGCGGCACAGGACTTCCGTGCGCACCATACCATGGCTGGTATCCTCTCGAAACTCGACTCGATCCGGCGCCACGGCGTCCCAGAAACTGGGCCAACCGCACCCGGCATCGAACTTCGTCGTCGAGGCGAAAAGCTCCTGACCGCACGCGGCGCACGCATAGGTCCCCGCCGCTCGATGGTTCCAGTACTCGCCGGTGAACGGCGTCTCCGTACCCTTCTGACGGAGCACCCGAAACGCCTCAGCGCTCAGGGTCCGCCGCCATTCCTCCTCGCTCTTTACCACGGTACCCGACCCTCCTCCGACCCCGTGCCTGCGGACCGTTCTATTGTGCGACTCCACGCCGGAACATGCGAGCCAGACGGCTGCGACGGTCCATCCCATCATCCAGCTCCACGGTATGCGCATCGTACCCCTACCTACGATGCCGGGAGGCCGCAGGTTCCGTGGGAGCAGTTCAGTCGCCGATCACCGTCACCACCACGGTCCGCTTCCTCGGCCTGATATCACACTCGAGGAGAAACACCTGCTGCCATGTTCCGAGATCCGGCGCCCCCTCGGCGACGGGGATCGTCACCGACTGCCCCAACAGCGTCGCCTGTAGATGCGAATGGCCGTTGCCGTCGTGCCAGGTCTGTTCGTGGGCGTACTCTTCCGAGGGCGGCGCCCAGCGATTCAGCATCTCCGGCAGGTCCCGTGCCAGACCGCGCTCGACCTCCATAAGACCGAGAGCTCCCGTGCTGCCCTGGACGAAGAGACTCGCGATACCGGTCTGGATGCCAGCGTCGCGGACGGCAGCGGTGATCCTCGGGGTGAGATCCTGAAGGTCGTGGTATCCGCTGGTCGGCACCTCGATGATCGTGCGGCTTGTCATGCCAACACCTCCTGTAATCATGACGCACCCTGCCCCATGCGGGCTAGGGCCAGAAATCGTACGCTCGGATGCCCATCGCGATCCCGTATAACGACCAGAAACATCCCGTGAGCATCTCCCCCAGAATCAAACCCAGAAAGAAGGGCGCTGCGGTCCGATAGAGCCTCAGGCCTCCATAGCGCATCACCATCGCCTTGAGCACGCTCCCGATCAGCACGGGCAGCCATATCTGAGCCATGCCCCAGGAGTTCGCCACGGCATAGCCGAGCGGATGCAGCGGGAACCATGCGACCCGAAGGCGGAGTACGGCCATGCCCAGGGCCATGAGGAACGCAACCCCTGCCGCGGCGAGGCTCCCGAAGTTGGGCGTTCCCGGGGTCAGAAACCACTCGTTCAACCGTCCGAAGTTCTCGCCCGGGAACTCCCTTGGCCAGCGCTCCACGCGCGCGGTCCCCGCGCCGAGGTCGTACGCCCGCTGCAGGTAGCTCCAGAATAGCCCGATGGCGCCGATGAACGCCGCGAGCATCACCGCTCGCGCGATGGCCCGTTGATTGGCCGAGGCAACCTCCGCGAGCTTCATCCCTTCGAGCACATGAGGTGACGGATTCGCGAAATACGTTCGGTTGAACCAGTACAGCATCGAGAAGCCGACCAGATTGCGCGGGCCGAGCTGCGTGGTCCCGGCGGAGGCGAGAATCGGGTTGAGCGGTCCCATAAAGTGCATGTCATGGATTGGGAAGCCGAACTCCGCCCGAATGCGGGTGATCACGATCACCAGCAGGAAGTAGAGCGCGAAGAACGCCACAGCGATGAGCGGGCTCATCCCCATCCCCATGCAGAACAGGCATAGCAGGACCAGGCCTCCGGCCGCGCCCAGAAGGGCCGCCCGGCCTGACATCGGATCGCCGGTCTCCTCCCGCTGGGGCTGGCGGCGGAAGGCCTGCTGGACGATGTCGGCGAGATCGCGCCGCGCGGCCCAGAGCGCCATCGCCGCAACAGCCATGTAGGCCCCGAAGGCCTGGCCATGCTCATAGGGTGGATAGTTACTGAAGCCCGCCCCCGAGCTGAAGTTCGTCTCGATCCCCAACGCCATCACCGCGACGAGCTCGAGCTTATACAGAATATAGAAAATCCAGAGGGAAAACGACAGGTCCAGCGGCATGATAAACGCCAGCCCGATCGCGAAGAAGTAGAAGGAGATCTTGACATTGCCCATACCGGTCCATGGAGGTGTCGTGATGTAGGGATCGATATCCTGCCGCTTGATCGGGATCATCGGCAAGGAGGGCCAGAAATAGCTGATCCCGTTGATCAGCGTGATCCCGCCGGCGATGCCGAACCCTAGCTGCATCGCGCGGTTTCCCCAAAAGCTGCCGCCGCTCGACATCTCGATCGGAAGGTAGACGGAGGGATAGGTCAATCGTTCGCTCACCATCCACCGGCGCCGCAGCAGCGCGTTGATGCAGAGCATGGTATAGACGAGCACGACGATGAACGCGCACCACAGCCCCACGGGAATCAACCACGGCAGCCAGTTCTCGCGCATGTAGATGGAGCTATTGCCTGCGTAGAAACGGGCTACCGCCCCCGGGTCATCCACCATGAACCGGCGCGGCAGATAGGGCAGGAACGTGGTCTGCCATCGATTGCCGATGCCTGCGAAGGCGAACGGGAACGGAAGGAACGAGACGAGCAGCTGCCCCATCTGCTGCGCGCCGAGCGCCGAACCGATGCAGATCATCGTGAAGACGCAGAGAAGCTCCGGTCGGGTCAGACGGAATCGAGCGAGCCCCGGCACGGATCGACACAGCCCGTTGAGACCGATCAGGGCGGCGAGGGAGGCGATGGCGTTGCAAAACGGCACGGCGTTCGTGAAGAGCGACCACCGTACGAGTTCAGCCTCGACCAGCCAGAGCTGATTCAAGACGACGAACAGGACGCCGACGGCATAGGCGCGAAACCGCATGCCGGTACTACGGGTTTCCCGGATGAGCGAGGCCGCTAGCCATCGGCATCGCCTTCCTGCGTTTCTCGATCCTCATCGGGCCGATCCCGGATCAAGCGTGCCATCGCGGAGCGGGACAGGAGCAGCCGGCGGCGAACCTCGCGGGCATCCAGCCACGCCAGAACGACAAGCAGCGCCGTCAGGCAAAAGCAGACGGACCAGTACAAGGCGATCAGCGTCAGCCGCACCGCGACGACTCGTCTCGCCCGATCGCCCGCTGCGTCGGGGGTCCCGCCCGCATGTCGAAGGAGGACCGCCTCCCGGGCTAACCTCCGGATCTGCGTGTCGCCCGATGACCTGAAAAACGGATGGCTGAGACCGAAAACTACCATTGCCCCGATCGTGAGAAGGATGACTGCTGTCAGCGTACGAAGCCTCCGCTGGCGGTGCGTCAGCCGGAAGTCCAGGCTCCCCAGGTGGTCCCTCGGCGCCCGGTCGGTCATCAACCTGCCCTGCAGGCCTCCCGCAGCGACCGAACGCCTTCGGCCACGCCGCCGGGATGTGCGAAGATGCTCGAACCCGCCACGAGAACGTTGGCGCCTGCCGCAACGGTCTCCGGGGCCGTCGCGCCGTTGATGCCTCCGTCAACCTCCAGCAGGATCTCGTGCCGGGCGGCATCCAGTCTGGTTCGCGCCTGCCGGATCTTCTCCGTCATGGCGGGTATATACGTCTGGCCGCCGAAGCCGGGATTCACCGTCATGATCAGGAGCAGGTCCAGATCGTCCAGGATATAGTCGAGAACGTGGAGCGGGGTGGCGGGATTCAGGGCTAATCCTGCCTTCATGCCGGCCCGACGTATTTCGGCCAGGGTCCGCTGAAGGTGGATGCAGGCCTCAGCCTGGACCGTCAGGCGGTTCGCGCCTGCCTTCGCGAACTCCTCGATCCACTGTTCGGGCCGCTCGATCATCAAATGGGCGTCAAACTCGGCGTCCGAGCGCTGCCTGAGCGCCGCAAGCACTCCAGGTCCGAAGGTGAGGTTCGGGACGAAATGTCCATCCATGATATCGAAGTGGAGGAACTCGGCCCCGGCGGCGCGGCACTCGGCGGCGGTTTTCGCGAACTGGCCGAAATCGGAGGCGAGCAGGGACGGCGCTAGTCGGACATCGCCCATCATTGCTCCTCCCAGCGGACGACGTTCTCGCTGATCGGCGTCGGATCATCATTATAGTAGACCCGGACGATCAGCCGGCGGCCCAGCCCGCGGACCTGCAGATCGATCACATCGCCTTCGTCCCTCACATCGTCAAAAGCCGTGGCGGTCCCCTCAGCGTCTTCGTATTCGATCCGAACCTGGCGGCGCCCGCCTCCATCCCGCTTGACCGTATGCTCGATCGTCCATTCGTGTTCGATCTGATCTTCCGCACCCGATTCGCTATCGTCTACGACGGCTGATCCGTCACTCAGGATCAAGGTCACCGGCGTATCCCGATCCACCCGCTTGCCGCTCCTGGGATTCTGGGCGACCACACAGCCGAAGGGCACCTTATCGCTGGTCTCACGGTTGACCCGACCGAGGGTAAGCCCGGCGGCCTTCAGCTTCGCTTCGGCCTCGCCTGCGCTCAGATCCGATACATCGGGCACCCATACCAACCGGGATCCGCGGCTTACCCATACGAGAACGGTCCGACCCGGTCGAATGGGCCTTCCCGATTCGTAATCGACCCGGTATACGGTGCCCGGATCGTATTGATCGTTGTATTCCTCTCGCTCCAGCAGGCGTACTTTGACGGCGTCCGCCATCCGCTGCGCCTCCTCGATCGGTTTTCCGATGATATCGGGAAACGCTTTCGTATCCGGTCGGGTAAACGCCGCGAACCATAGAGCGAGACCAAATACGCCGATCAGAAACAGGCCGGCCATCGCGAGATACAGGAGGCCTCGAAGCCACCCCGCGATCCGATCATCGTCTCTGGCCACGTAAACATTCCTTTCGACCGGTGTCGTCTGCGGAGGTTCGGGCCGCGGCTTCCGCACCGGCGGATCAGCTTTTGGAGGCCCTTCGGCCCGTACAGTCGGAGCGTCTGGCGGAGAAGAAGCGAGTACGACCGGCTCCGGGGAGGCCGTTCCGGCAGGCTCTTCGAACGGTGTCCATGTCAGCGGGCGCCCGAACCGGAGTGCATCGCGGACGGTCTTCAGATCAGCGAGCAGGTCTGCAGCCGATGCATAACGCTGCTCAGGCCGTTTCTGGAGCGCTTTGCGCACGATTCCATCCAGAGCGCGCGGAACGCCCGGATTCGCCGCTCTTGGCGACGGAACCGGATCGGTCTGGTGCTTCATCACCGCCTGATTGGCCGACTCGGTCGGATAGGGCGGAGCGCCTGTGAGCATCTCATACAGAATCGCGCCGAGAGCATAGAGATCGGAGCCCGCCATCATCACACCCTGGAGGGCGACCTCCGGGGCCTGATAGTAGGCCATCCGACCGGCGCTTCGGGAGCTCGCCTCGGCGGAGGTCTGTATCGCAGCCGCAATGCCGAGATCGATCACTTTCACGACGCCATCGGGGCCCACCATGACATTCTGCGGTCGGAGGTCGCCATGAATGACCCCGCTGGCATGCATGTACTGGAGCGCTTCGGCAATGGCGATCGCGAAATCGACGGCAACGCTCACGGTAAACGGGGCGATCCTCTTGATCCGTTCCTTGAGGTTCATGCCCCGGACGAACTCGGTAACGAGCGCCGGTTTGCCGTCCTCGATCACCACCTCCAGAAGACGGGCGATGCTCGGATGGGCAAACTCCTCGACCCGATGCAGCGATGTGAGCAGCGCGTTGCAGAACGAAGCGTCGGCAGCGATCTCCGGATGAATGGTCTTCACGGCGACCGACCGGCCAGTGGTCCGTTCTCTCGCCTTGAACACTACGAACAGACTGCCTGATCCGAGGCGTTCCTGCACCTCATAGCGGCCGGCGATAACCCGCCCGATGTTCATGCCTTCGAGCTTACCCGATCCCTTCTGAGCCACCGCAGGGTTACGTGGACGACGGTCGCTGCGAGAAGCAGACCATAGACCGGCGTAAGATCGACGAGGACGAGACCCTCCAACGGCGCATGCCCTGTAGTGATCAGCCGCATCCTCTGATCGGCAGCGATATACTGCAGGGCCGGAATGGTGATCCAGCCAACGATCAGAGCGTTCGCCACGATCACGCTGATTGTACCGTTCCCGACTTCGCGGTGCGCGCTCGCGCGTCGGCCCTGTGTCTCCCTGGCTGCCATGATCGGCATCTTAGCCAGACCGAAGTCGAGCCAGCGCACGGAGCGTCGCGTCGGGCGCGACCTGTACGCCGGTCACCGCGTCACCCAGCATCCGCAGCAGCACGAACCGGCACGTACCGTCGTGGATCTTCTTGTCGAGCTTCATCGCTTCCAGGACGGCATCGTGATCGAGATCCTCCGGGAGCCGCGTGGGTAAGCCTGCGCGGGTGAGCAAGTCGATCACGCGCACGGTCAGGTCCGATCCGTGGAACCCGATCTCCTCGCCCAGCAGGCAGGCTGCCGTCATTCCGATCGACACCGCCTCGCCATGGGTCAGAGACCCGTAGCCCGCAACCTTCTCGATCGCGTGGCCGATGGTATGCCCGAAGTTCAGCGCCGCCCGCAGATGCCCCTCCCGTTCATCTCGCGAGACGACATCGGCCTTGACTCGACAGGAGCGAAGGAGGATCTCAGTCAGAACTTCCATGTCCCGGCGGAGGAGCGCCTCCATAGCATCATACAATCGGACCGTGAGGTCGTGATCCCGGATCAGTCCATGTTTGATGACCTCGGCAAGGCCGGATCGGAAATCCCGATCGCTCAGGGTACGAAGACAGGAGGGGTCCATGAATACCGCTGCTGGCTGATGGAATACGCCGACGAGGTTCTTGCCCTCCGGCAGGTTCACTCCTGTTTTCCCGCCGATCCCGGCGTCCGCCTGGGCAAGCAGCGTTGTCGGTATCGAAACGAAGGCGATACCCCGCATATAGGTCGCAGCGACGAAGCCTGCCGTATCGCATACCACGCCGCCGCCAACGGCGACGACGACTCCCGAACGGTCCACTCCGGCCGCCGCCAGCCCTCGGAGCAGCGCTCCGGCCCTGGCGAGCGTCTTATGCCGCTCGATACCGGAAAAGGTCAGGAGGCCCGCGGTGACGCCGGCAGCCTCGAGTGTATCCCGTACCGTCTCTGCATAGCCGCGCACGATACCCGATCCACCGATGACGACCGCACGCGTCGGATGCACCAGCTCACGGATCGCGATGCCGCACCGTCGCATGCAGCCCGGTTCGACGAGAACCGGATAGCTGCGCGAGCCCAACGATACGGCAACCGTGGAGCCCATGCGATCCTTCCTCATGGCGCGGACGGGGCTGGAAGACACCAGGTTCGTTTGAGCTCATCGTACACGCGGAGGACTCGCTGAGCAGCTTCGCGGCGAGTCAGACCGGTGGAGCACACCTGCCGATGGGCGGCAGCCGCGTAGGCCGGTTCGCGCTCCTGAAGAAGAGCGGTCACCCGTTCTAACCGGTCCTCCGATCTGGCAAGGAGCGGTCGGGTTCTTCCGTCGCCGCATCGCGCCACGATCTCCTCCGGAGTGATCCGCAGCCAGATGACGATCCCGGTGCGCCGCAGGGCTTCCCGGTTGGACTGGCGGAGTACCGCTCCTCCGCCAGTCGCGATGACCCGATGATCACGGCTGGCAGCTTCCTCCACCGCGGCTGTCTCGAGGTCGCGGAATCCGCTCTCCCCGCGAGCTGCGAAGATCTCTGCTACGCTCGTACGCTCCTGCTCCTCGATGATCGAATCGGTATCGACGAAGCCGTAACCAAGATCGTGGGCACATCGACGTCCGATGGTCGACTTACCCGATCCCATGAAGCCGACGAGGACGAGATTCGGCGTTAGGCTGGTAACCATCGCGCTCCCGTATAGCCTCGTTCGGCAAGGGCCTCGCGCCATGCGGCGGCGCTGCGGAGGAATGCCCCGTACGAGTCGGCTCCAAAACGTTCGATCGCCGCATCCGCAAGTACGATCCCGACCATCGCCATGCCGACTACCGATGCCGCGGGGACGGCACAGACGTCGGAGCGCTCATAATGGGCTGGCACGACCTCACGGGAGAACAGGTTCACCGATGCCAGCCGCTTCCGCAGCGTCGGGATCGGCTTCATGGCGCCAGACACGAGGATCGGCTCTCCGTTGGACATACCCCCTTCGATGCCGCCAGCATTGTTCCCCGTCCGCAGAAACCCGTGCTCATCGGAGATTTCAAACTCGTCGTGGACCTCCGAGCCGGGTCGACCTGCGCCGCGAAAACCCGCTCCGATCTCAACTCCTTTCACCGCCTGGATGCCCATGATCGCAGCCGCGAGCCGCGAATCCAGCCGTCGGTCCCACTGGGTGCACGAGCCCAATCCAGGCGGACATCCAATCGCGACCACATCGAAGATGCCGCCGAGCGTGTCCCCTTCCTCGGTCGCTCTGTCGATTGCGCCTACCATAGCGCGCGATCGCTCGGTATCCGGACAACGTACGGGCGATTCCTCGATCGCGGGGGCGAGCCGGGCCAGCTCGGAGGCGTCTGGCGGATCGGCCTCGACTGGTCCGATCGCTCGAACATAACTGTGGACTCGGATACCGATGGCGCTGATCAACTGCAGGCACAGGGCGCCGGCCGCTACAAGGGAGGCGGTATTCCTTGCGCTGGAACGTTCGAGGATATCTCTGATATCGGACAGATCGTGCTTCAAAACGCCGGCGAAATCGGCATGCCCCGGGCGTGGAGAGGTTATGGGTGTCGGACGTTCGGCAGCCGGTTCGGGCTGCATCCGGCCTTGCCACGCGGCGTAATCTCGATTCCGCACGAGGAGGGTAACCGGGCCGGGAAGGGATTGCCCCAGACGAACGCCGGATATCGGCTCGGCCGCATCATGCTCGATCTGCTGCCGCTTGCCCCGACCGTGTCCACGTTGACGGAGTGCGAGCAGATGGTTGATACCGTTGAGATCCACGGGCATGCCCGCCGGCAAACCGTCTATGATGGCACAAAGCGCAGGACCGTGAGATTCACCGGACGTCAGGATCCTGAGCACGTTCTACCTCCTCCGTCTCGCCTGACCGCACCGCCCAGACGCACGCACGGGAGCGGCCCATGTCTGGGTTCCGCTCCCGAACGCGATATGGTACGTCCTACGGGGAGATGCCGCCGACGCTAACCAATCCCGTGTTGCCCGATGGATCCGGCAGGATCGACGGCGTCACGAAGACGAGGAGTTCACTATCCGAGACCCGGTACTCTCGTGATTGGAACAACTGACCAATAAGCGGGAGATCGCCGAAGAGAGGCACCTTCTTGGTGCTGGTACCGTCGTTCTTGGTGACCAGACCGGCGATCGCGATCGAGTCGCCATTCTTCACTCGGCGCGTGATCGGCCCAATATACTGATAGCTGATGATCGGAGCGGTCATACCGTCCGGGCCGGTAACCTGTCCAGACACATCCGAGACGTAGGGAGCGATCGATAGCGAGATGGTATCGTCGCCGTTGATCCTGGCCAGGACGTTCATTCCGGAGCTGGCTTGAACCGTCTGGAGCTGGGTTTGCAATACGACGACGCCATTGCCGCCAGCCGTCGGACTGGTGATGAAGACGGGTATTTGGCGGCCAATGTTGAGCGATACGGGAAGGTTGTTGAGCGTCGTCACCATGGGCGAACTAACCAACCGCCCCTTACCTTCCGTCATCGTCGCACGGAGCTGTGCCGCAACGTTGCCGGTCGCATAGTTGATGAAGACCTGTCCGGCCGCGAACCCGGGGTTGCCTGCGACGAGGTTGCCGCGGGCAATCTGCCAATCGATACCAAACTGGCGAAGGTCATTCTGTGAGACCTCGACGAACTCCGCCTTGATCATCAGCTGTTTGGGCGCGATGTCGAGCAGGCGGATGATCTCTTTGAGCTCGCGGAGGGCGTCCTCATCGCTGGTGCGCACGATGATGGTGTTGTCGATGTCGTAGGCCAGCATCGATTCGATTCCCTCGGGAACCAGCGACGATCCACCCTGACCGCCGAAGCCACCCTGACCGCCGAAGCCGCCCTGACCGCCGAAGCCGCCCTGGCCGCCGAAGCCGCCCTGACCGCCGAAGCCTCCGCGACCGCCGCCGATCTGGCCGCCGCCGAAGCCGCCCATGCCGCCGCCCATTTGGCCGCCGCCGAAGCCGCCCATGCCGCCGCCGCGACCGCCGATCTGATTCGCTTCAGCTGTATTAGTCGGCGTGGAGGTGGCGGTCGGAACCACAGGCGGGGCGCCGGCGTCCGAATCGGCGCTGGGTATTGGTGACGGATGCGCCATGCGAGTATTGTTGACGGTATTAACCTGATCATAGGGCAGCTGCTGCATACCAAGCGACTCGAGCATCAGCTGCCGCATGAAATCGCCGCGACCAGTTAGCTCGGGCCTGGTCAGATAGGCAATGATCTCTGAGGGCCGGCCATTCTGGAGCCGAATGCGCTCCGTCCGTAGTCGCTTTGGCGCAGCCAACGGAGGCGTATCGACCGAGGGAGGGCTCGTCGGTTCCGGCTTCACGGCTTCCGTCTCGATCGCGCCTTTCGGGCCGATGATGAACACGCTGCCTTCGACACGAAGGGAGGCGCCGGCCGCGCGGCAGATCATCTGCAGGACGGTATGGAGAGGCTTTTTCTCAAGAAGCAGATTGACTCGCCCATAGGGCTTATCGCTCGACTCGATGACGATCTCCGCTCCCGTCTGCGCCATCAACATTCGCACTGCCGCCTGCAGGTCGGCATCGACAAGATCGACGCGCTGGACCACCAGTTGTGCCGAGCTGATGTCCTGACCGTACGCGGCGCCCGCCACGGCAATCGTGCCCGTCAGGGCGATGGCCGCCGCCATCACAACACCCCAGCTGGCTGAACGATTATGAAGGCCCATATGATACGTCCTCCTCCCGACCTGTCACTCTGGATTGGTGCGGGTTGTAGGAAGCCCGCACCGGGTTGTTCCCCTCGACCGCAATGCGGTCGAGGGATTCAACCTTGTCATCAATCACCGACCGAAGCCGCCGCCGAAGCCGCCGCCGCCACCGCGGAAGCCGCCGCCGCCGCCATAGCCGCCGCCGCCGAAGCCGCCGCCGCCGAAGCCGCCGCCGCCGAAGCCGCCGCCGCCGAACCCACCGCCGCCGAAGCCGCCGCCGCCGAACCCACCGCCGCCGAACCCACCGCCGCCGAAGCCGCCGCCGCCGTAACCTCCGCCGCCATAGCCGCCGCCGCCGTAACCGCCACCGCCGTAACCACCGCCGCCGTAGCCGCCGCCGCCGTAGCCGCCGCCGAACCCGCCGCCGCCCATTCGCATGTTGGACATGATCGCCGAGCCGCCGAGGTTGTACGACAGCTCAACCGCATCGGCATAGTTGACAACGATCTTGACCGTTCGAGATTTCTTCTCCGGTTCCTGGGTCTCCGTCGTCGTCGTACCGGTGGTCTGATCGAGCTCCTGCTGTTTCAGGGAGACTGTATAGACGCCGTCCTGAACTCGATAGGTGAGAGGCACCTGGGACTGGGTGGTTCGGAGGATGTTCTCCAGCGCCACACGGAACGTGACATCGGTGAGCGATGCCGTTACCGCACCCTGAACGTTCTCATCCAGCAGGTAGTTCACCCCAACCATATTGAAGAGCATCTTCAGAGCGTACCGGATATCGGCATTCTCGAAGTTGAGCGTTACCTTCTTGTTCGATACATCGCCGTCGGTGTTCTGAGCCCGAACGGGTCCGGCGGAAGCGGCGCCCAGGGCCACCACAGCGCTCAGCAGCGCAAGCTGCCCGATGCGTCTTGCTGGATACATTTCCTTGTACCTCCTCATGAACTCGTCGCTCCCACCTCAGCGGACGGTACCATTCCTACTCCGTACTTGCCTGTATCAGAACCGATCAAAGTTGCGACTCTTCGCCCATTCCACCCCCGCCGCCACCCCGGTTCGGCATATCCGCACCGCCGCGGAACATCATACCGCTGCCACCCGGAGCTCCAGGAGCGCCGCCGATGAAGGAGCGCGCCCGGGTGCTGCCGACGTCGGTCAAGGGCACCTCTTGAGTATACGTTACGTTGCCTACGACACGCTTCAGGATAACGGAGCGGGAGCGTATCGCTTCGACTCTATAGTCGCCAACCATATCGCCCGGGCGCACCACAACCTGACCAGAGGGGCCTTCGAGAAGTGCATATACGCCGAGACCGGTAGCGATTCCTGCAACCCGCTGGTCGGGCGTCTCCTGTATCTCGATCTTCTGTTCCGGCGGCTTATAGCCGGTTTCCCTGGTCGCGATCCTATAGGGTTCGACAAGGGTGATCGCGGGCGGAGGCGGCGGGACCGTGTTCCACCACGGGGCGAACGGATCCATTCTAGGATTCGGGGGCTTGCTTGTTACCTGCGGCCCTTCGGCAGCCGGCGCAGTTTCGCCGCCAGCGCCCATCGGAGCGCCGGAGCCCATGCCGCCCATGCCCGTTGGTGCGCCCGAAAGCGGGTCTGCGCCTCCAGAGCCCATACCACCCATCTGCATTCCGGGCGGCGGCGGTACCGTGCCTGCGTCGCCGGAGCCACTCGCCGCTGAGGTCGACCCTGTATCCGCAGGCGCCGTGCCCTCGTCGCCTCCACCGCCGCATCCCGCCAACACAACGATACAGGCTGGTATCGCGGCCAGCATTGCGAATCGTCTCACACCAAAGCCAGGCATACGCACTCCCTTTTCTCTCGAGGCAGCCTCACGGAGGATCATCAGTCCATTGCCTCTGCTGTAGCGCCGCCTGCGCCGCCGGAGTTTCGCGGACCGGGTGCGCTCATGCCACCGGCTGAGCCCATGCCCATGGGAGCGCCCCCCGGGCCGCCAACCATGCCGGGAGGTCCGCCAGCCATGCCGGGCGGTCCGCCCATCATGCCGGGTGGGCCAGACATGCCCATCGGCCCGCCCATCGGCCCACCCCTCATGCCTCCGGGGCCGCCCATAGCGCCTCCGCCGCCGGATGCACTGATGCGGGGCACGGGAGCGGGGATCTCATCCCGGACGATGATGGTGAAGGTCACAGTGTACGTGGCGTTCAGATTCGGGCTGTTCCCTGTCACTTGCAGGCCGTCGACGACCGGAACTCCAGCCTGTGATAGGGATGTCCACGAGCGAATATGGCGCATGAGCTTATCGATGCTGCGAGCGCGGACGGCCATCTGGTAGGAGTAGTGCACGACAGGACCGTAGCTCTCACCTGGCTGCCCTACATCGATCGTATTCGGATCGGGGCCATAGGACGGAAGGACCAGCGCACCCGGATTATCCCAATCGATCTGGTTCGTCTTCCGTTCGCGGGCCATATGCGTTCGGATGGTCCGGATAAAGCGCTCCGGCCAGGATTTCCCTCTATTGGGCACGAAGGTGCGCAGCCAGGTCGTGAGGCGATCGCGCGAATACCCAATGACGGGCATGTACTGCTTTTCGTAGACTGCCCAGTCCGCTTCGGCCTGTGCCTTGTCGGCGTTCGCCTGTTCCAATGCTCTTGTGGCAGAGGCGAGCTTGGAGGCGCGACCTTCGACCTCGGAATGATCCGCCTCGGCCTTCTTCCTGGTCTCCATCGCGCCCGTAATAATCGTGAAATAGAGCCCGGCGCCAACCAGCAGCGCGACAACAACCCCGATGATATTGATATGGAGGAGGGTTAGCCTGGACATGCTCTGTAGCGCTCCTTCTACTTATCCCGGGATTTGAGGCTCTGCATACCCGAGGCCGACGGCGCCGCCGGAGCGCCGCTTCCGCCCATCATCTGAGCGCCCATGCCCTGGCTGCTTCCGGCGGGGGCGCCCATCGGCGCACCCATCGGCGCGCCCATCGGAGCGCCCATGGGACCAGGAGCTCCGCCGCTCATGGGCGCCGTCATGCCGCCTCCCATCGATGGCATACCGCCCATCATGCCAGGCGCACCGGAGGCTCCGCCCTGGCCAGCGCCGCCGGGATAGACCGGAGCTCCGGGGATCGGCTTGTTGAGCGTGAGGGTGACGGTGAAGTCGTAACCACCAGCGCCGGGCGGTCTCAGGCCGTTGCCCTGAGGCTGGCCATTGAAACCGGGCGGAACGGGGAAGCTCGGCAGACCACTGAGGCCGATGGAGACGTGGCTGATGTCCGGATTGTGCTCCATCCACATCAGATAATGGCCGACTTGAGCCAGCGATCCAGCGTACGCGTCGAGGGTTACAGTCTGCCCGGCGGGCTGGAGCGAGCTGTACAGAACGCCGCGCATCGTGTAGTCCCTGATATTCGCCACAACGGGTTGATACACGGTGCTGTTATGCAGCCGGGCGTTCTTGACAAAATCCCGCTTGCCGAGGATCTCCGCAGATTGCTGCTGAACCTGGTTGGCCTCTGCTTGAAGGCGATCCGCCTTATCGGCATCCGGCCGAAGGCGCTCCGTATCGGCGACTATCTCCGCCGTCTTACCGTCGATCTGGACCTTGCCGAACACGAAGCCGCCGATGACTGCGAGCAGCAGGACCACCCATAGGATGATCACGTTTCGCCGCTTTGATCCTTCGTAGATATACGGGGGCAGCAGATTGATGCGTAGCATAGCGCTGGTTCCCTGTCCTTACTTCTTACCGCGTTTGGCCGGTTTCACTCTGGGTCTGGCCGGCACAGCGATCATATCTCGAGCCGCCAACCCCACCGCTACGGCGAAGCTCGGCGACAGGGCACGAACATCCTCAGCCGAGTAGTTGCGTGTGCTGACCGTCGTATGCTTGAACGCGTCCGCAACGCGGGTCGGCACCCCGAGCTCGGCGCTCAGGAACTGATCCAGGTTCTTCAAGCCGGCTGTACCCCCGCAGAGCAGGATCTCGTCGACGGAGCCGTCAGGCACACGGCCGGTATAGTACTCGATGGATCGCCGAATCTCCGTCACCAACTCGGCGAGGGTCGGCGCAATCGCCATAAAGATCCGGTGGGAGGAATCGTCTCCTGCCTCCGTTACGGCCAGACTGCTCTCGGGTTGTTCGGCTGATGCTTCGCCAAGATCGAAGTCGATCGGGGCAGCGCTGCTTGCATCTGGCTGACCTGCCGAGAGATCGTAGAACCCTTCGGTGGCAGGGGGAGCCGCAACGGCGGGCGCAGCGGACATCAGAACCGAGCCGTGCGCGGTCTTCAGCTCCTCTGCTTGTTCCTCATCAACCTGAAGCTGCTGCATCACTGCGTTGGTCATGGTGTCGCCGGCCAGAGGCAAAGTCCTGGGAAAGGCAAGGATCCCGTCACGGAAGATGCCGACATCGGTGCAGGACGCGCCGATATTGACGATGGCGGTGGTCTTCTTTGCGTATGGGTCAGGCCCAAGCTCGATGAGCGCCCGTGCCGCGGCCAGGGGTTCCACATCAATCGCGGCGGGTCTGAGGCCAGCGGCATAGAGCATCGTCAGATGGCGGTCGACCATCTCTTGCTGAGCCACCGCCATCAGGACTTCCATGTTTTCGGAATCCCCGTCCTCTTCCGAACGGGGGACCGCCTGGAAATCCATGATCACCTCATCGGCGGCGAACGGCACATGTCGTTCGACTTCCCAGCGCATGGTCTCGGCCAGTTCCGCATCGGACATCCTCGGAACCTCGATCACCCGCACGACCAGCGCCCCCTGACCCGCAACAGAGCTCACCGAACGTCGAGCCGAGATGCCGCAGCTTTTCAGCAGCTGCTTGACTGCAGCGCCGAGGGCTTTAGGGTCCGTGATGATACCGCTGTCTACGGCTTCGGCCGGCGTTGGCGCAATACCCAGCGCCCGGACGGTCGCTCCATTGCGCCCCGGGGCAAGCTCCACCGCCTTGATATACCTGGAGCCGATATCGATGCCGACCGTCGGTCCTCCGGAACTACCCATACTGGACCCCCAGATGAAATCGTGAGACACCCTCGCCCCGCAGTGCGCACAGGCGAAAGCAATAGATTGTAGCAAGATTCCGAACCAGTGTCAAGCGAACCATGCGACGTTACCTGCGTTCATCGGTGTCTCCGAGTAAGACGTACGCCAAAGACGAAGGGTAACCGTCGTATCGTCGCGTCCAACACACCGTTATTTCGCCGACGCCTGCTGCGGTTCCTTCACAGTCGAGAAAACAGTCGAGGCGCCGATCGACCGGATGATCGACGGCGCCTCTGCCAGTATTCCTACGGATAGGTCTGCGGATAAAACGGAGGACTCAGCGTCAGGTAGTACAGATCCGATGTCCCCGAACGAGTGCTGGACCAGAAGACCCAGAGCCGATCGACAAAGGGATCCTTGACCGCGCTCACCTGGCCTTCATTGACGGCGGCGTCGGTCGGCACGGCCACTTCGCCGACCGATTGGTCTCCGGGTGTGGCGGCGACGCTGATCTCGTCGCACCATGTAACCCGGTAGCTAGCCTGTACTGAACCGCCTCCCTGCAGCGCCATGGTTACATCGATGAGCGCCCCTTCGTCGATCTCCGTAAAGTAGAGTCGCCCTCGTTGCCAATCGATCTCCACTGGTCCCCGATTGCCGGAGATCTGGACGTTGGCGCCGATCGTACCGTCTGCGTTGCGGAGCGCCGGACGCGGGAGTCGAACCATCAAGCGCATGGTCTTATAGTAGAGCCCGCCCGAGGAGGTGATGTTGCTTCCGGTCTTCCGATAGAGCAGCCACAGACGGGAGACGGTGGGCCGTCTTGCGCCCTGAAACCCGCTTCGGACCGAGTCCGCTTCCGTAATCCGACGCGGGTTGTCGGAGAGATCGAGCAGCGCGACCGGGCCTGTATTGGCGCCGGTGGCGGCTATCGCCGGTTGAGAAGCGAATCCCGGGTCTGCAGCCCAGCCTGCCGGAACCGTAACAGCCCCGGTTTCGGAGCGGGTCACGTTGAGTCGTAGCGTCTGGGGTATGTAGGAGGCCCGCACCGCATCGTTGATCCTGGGCGCGATATCCGGGAAGGTGACCGTGCCCGCTTGAGGATCGACAATGAGCCGCCCGCCCAGAGTCGAGTTGAAATAGAGCTTGCCGGTCGGCGCATCGAAGGTCGGTGCGCCCGGGTTCACCCGGACGCCGTTGACGGTGATCTCAATATACGGGCTGTTGCCGCTGCCGTCGACGAAGGCGCCGTTTGCCGGGTTCCGATATTGCCATGCGACATCTCGCGCCGACCAGGTCTGCGAAGCGCCGTCCCGCGCCAGCAGCTCATTCGTCACCGGGGCGAACGGCACCACGGCGCTGCCCGGCCGGCCCTGGGCGAGCTCGCGAAGCAGGTACCGGGTCATGAACGTCTCCGGTTGCCCCCGGTCGCCGAACGCTCCGGTATAGACGACGTCGACATGCGTGATCACCGACGCGGCGCGTTGATCGAGGTTCAATCGTCGGGGAATGGGCGTCGGGTTCGCGAGGCCCTGGAGGCCGCCGGGTGTTGGCAGAGCGAGGTCTCCGGTCCATGCGCCCGCATTGAGCATCCCGCGCGGATTGCGTGCGGGATCGAACGTATTGACGTTGTAATAGAGTCGCGTTCGTCCCGCGGCTCCGCCATACCAGAACACCAGCCCGGTGCCGTCGATAACCAGCGGCCGCGCCCCCTGCTTCTGCAGGCTCGGGTCGTTGGGGAACGAGTACGGAGCCATACCCGGCGCCGAGGCTAGGTCCGGGATGTAGGCGCCGTTGGACTGCCGGATCACGGGAAGGTAGAAGGTGCGAGCATCGAGCGCAACGCCGCCGCCGGGCCCTGCCGTCTTATGCACCGCCCCCTGCCAGAACATCCATAGGTCGGCGCTGCGGCCGGTCGGGGACTGATCTCGCACGAGCCCCGGAGAACCGTAGACCACCAGCGGCTGCCCCGCCGCATTCGTGATCGGATTGCCTTTGACCAGCTGGGTTGTATCGGGCCCGACGACATCGGTCGCTTCAGCCGGGAAGAGCGTGCGGACAAGCGACAGCGCCGGGAACGGCGCTGCGACGCCGAGCGGGCTCCACCACTGTGCGGGCCATGCGCTGAACATGTCGATGCGCCACCCGAACAGCGGCGGCGCCTGCGCGCCGAAGCCTCCGGCCGGGTCGAAGACGGTACTGCCGCCTGAAAGCTGAGCATAGGCCAACCGCCACGGCACGTCGGGCGTCGTCGGTCCGGCGGCGAAGCCATCGGCCCGATTGCTGGACCATGCGAGGAGTAAGGCGGTATTGGCAGGACCGCCGGGACCCGCGGAATGGAACACCGCCGTCGGCATGAAGTTGGCCCCAAAGGCCGCCGCAGCCGGGTTCTGGGCGGTGGGCGCCCGCAGATCGACCTGCGGGAAGGCGCCGTCGGTCTGTATCCGAGGTGCGCCGGCGATGGGTTCGATGGTCGCGCTGTTGGTCAATCGCGCTTCTCGGACCTGGATCTTGAGGGTGAACGGGTTCTGAACCATAGCCTCGGCGGCCACGCTCATCGATCGCTGCCGATCTGCAGGATCCTGATAGGTACGATAATCGGGCATGCCGTTGTTATCGACGGCTGCGGCGATGGGGCTTGCCGCGCCGTGAACGTAGGCCAACCACTGCCTCCATTGAACCGGATAGTTGTCCTCAAACACATAGACCGGGGCCGTGTAGGTCCCGACCGGCGTTCCGAGGGGCGGAGCGATACCGATGCGGGGCCGCACATCCCGGCCCATTGCCTTCATGCCGGCCAGGAGCCCGAACGGATCTCCATGCGCGACGTCCGGGATCGAGAGGACCGTCGGCCCGCTATCACCGGGCAGCGGCTTATGGAGTGTCGGCCGCATGTTTCGGCCCGGTATCCAGCCGAGCGCGTTGCCGGCGCGAATATAGGGATTACCCGGTTCGAGGTCCGGCCGAAACGGCGTGAAGCCCGGAGCGAACTTCAGATCGAACGGCCAGACATTTACGGAATCCACCATAATCCCGCCGGTGTTGCCGTGATCGAGTGACGAAACGATCCCATAGTTGGATCCTGGTCCGAGCCCCAGATTAAACGGCATCGGCAGCCCGACGCTCAACAAAGGCGAGTTGAGCTGCCACGCCATCGGCAGGTCGAAGGGATGTCCCGCGGGCACACCCGTCACCAGCATCCCCTGACTATCGTAGACCGGCAGGGTCGGGCTCACCTGATCACTGCTGAGCCGCGACCAGGAGCCCGGATAGGCCCACGCATCGGGCGCGTTGCCGGCCAGTTTGGCCACGCGCGGATTAACCAGATTTACATTGCCCGTGTTCTTGATCGTAAACGGCGCGAACAGCGCTGGGCCGCCCGTCGTATCGAACGGGTTGACCGCGTTCAGCCACGGTCCCATGTAGCTGGGGCTGAACGGAATGCCCGGGACATAGCCTGCGGAATGCGGGACCTTGCCCAGGTCAATCGTCTCCTCCTCCGCACGCATCGAGAGATCGGGCGGCACTGCGACGCCCGTCGCAAACTGCCGATACACCTCTTCGCGGACGGTCTGGGTCACCCGTGAGGCCCGGGATTGGATCGCCGAACCCTGATATCGCCCATCCCCGTTGCTGTCCACATATACGACAACGCCGCCGTAGTAGCCGGCGCTCGGCGCGAGCGTTCCCGCCGGCGCCTCAGCCGGAGTCTGGGGCGGCCGCCCCAGGTGGATCAGCATCGGAGCGGCGAGACCCGGCAGCTGGCCTGCGGCGTTGTATGCGCCGTTGTTCACGTCGAAGTAGGCGAGGTTGACGTTGGCTGGCTGGTAGCGGGGCACGCGTACGCTGAGATCGATCGGCACATAGCGCAGAGAGCCGTCCGGCGCCTTGTTGGGGATCGTGCCGCCGCCGGCGGCAATGTCGATGCCGGCGATCCTCAGACTGGATGCGGATCGGTCGATATCGGGATAATCGGGAGAGGTGTTCGGCACCGTGATCGGGAATGTCTCCCACGGCAGGGGGTTCATGACGTTGCCGGTGGGATCTGATCCGGATCGATTCCAGCCCCACTGGAGGCCTCGCCGTTCCACCCGAATATTGTTGAGGCGCTGGTTCAGCTTATACAGGTTGGAGCGGTCCGCGATGAGAAGCGCCTCGGTGCGCCGTCCCTGAGCATCAACACCCAGATAGGAGCTGGAGCCCCCATGGCCGATCATGCCGATCGGAGCCGCGAGGTCCTTTCTCGGAGCGTTCCCGGCTGGCAGATTGTAGCGGTCATTGCCGTTTGCGAGGACCTCCTGTGCGGCAGTCGCGTTCGGCACGCGCCCGGTCCAGCCGATGGAGTTCAGCACATTGGGTCCGATCTGATTCCCCGTCGGCACGGCGCGAGTAGACAGCGCCAGCGGATGGGCGATCGCGATCTCTTTCCGGGTCGTCACCTTCAGCGCGGAGGCGAGGCCGCCGTCGAGATCATAAGGATCGGCTTCGTTCTTGTCGATGGTGGCCTGTCCGGCGATGAGCTGCAGTGATGTCGCGAGGGTGCCGTCACTCTGCGCCAGCTGGGCCTGCGCCAGGACTGTATAGCGTCGCCCAGGTGTCTGGGGATCGGCGGAACTCCCTCGCCCCAGCGGAAAGGCGACCTTGGCGACCCATGGATAGTACTGCGTCCCGGCCGGATACGGCGGGCTCGGGGGAACGGGTGGAGCCGGGGCAGCGTAATCCCGGACCGCGCCCACGGTCATCGGCGGGCGGGATTGCCCGACCCCGAAGAGACGGAACGTCACCGTCGGCAGCGGCGCGTTCGCGGCATTGGTCGCAACGACGCCCCACGCGGCCGCATATACCGTGTCGCCCCATTCATAGACGACGAGCCTGTCGGGGTTCGTCAGCGTGTACTGCACTTCATGGTTGACGTTCCACTCGGAGATCGGCGAAAGCTTGTCGGGGGCGTCCTGCGGCTGACCGAAGCGCCCGTAGGCGACCGGTATCCCCTTGCCCGGCGGTGCGTCGCCCGGGCCATACCAGAGCTCGACCAGCTTCATGCTCATCTCAGTCTCGTCGGGATCGTCGCTCCAGTCCGGTTCGTCGGGCGTCACCATGCCCAGCCCGGCCGGGTCTGCGGCGGTCCGTGCGCGCCAGTAGGCGCGCATCTGGCCATTCGCCTCGCCCGTATCCCGATTGCCTTCGTCTCCCACGAACATCCAGCTGTTGGCCAGTGTCGCGTCCGCACCCCGCTGAGCTGTCGATGTTGGATAGACGATCGGGTCCGGCAGCGGGCCGTTGACGCCCATACCCGACAGGGGCACTCGCCCCACCTGACCGTCCGTGATCGACCACATCAGATCGCCGGCGTTCAGCCGCCCCTGGCTGACGGCCGAAACCGCAGTCACACTGCCGGTATCGAGGGGCAGGATGAGGCCGGGGAAGCTATCGCCGGTGAAGACATCCTGATACCAGGTCTGCGGAGGCATATGGTCGAGATAGGTGACGCTCGCCCGGGTCGAACCTCGGGACCAGCTCTCGAAGAGGAGTCCTCCTGCGGCGGGATTGCCAGTTCGAGAGGCGTCCAGCGCGAAGATTCGGCCGTCCGCGTTGGCGACAAACGCCACTTCCTTGCCGCCATTCAGCTGTACACCTGCGCTGTTGCTCACCGTATTGAGCCATGCCGGCGCCGTGAACGCCGTCGTTACGGCGGCCGCATCGCCGGTCTTGTCCGGGTTGGCGGGCGCCGTCGCATAGGGATAGGTCCACTCGGCGATCAGTCGTCCCGCCCCGTCCTTCGGCTGTCCCGATGCGGCAGCCGGAGCCTTGATGCAGTAGACACGGCCGCCCGCGGAGAAGATGTAGTTCCCCGTGCCGGTGAGCGCCCCCGGCTGGACGATCGGTTCCAGGGCGGTCGTGGATTCGGGCCATTGCCATATGGCTTTACCGTCATTGGCCGCATTCGAGATCCGTACGCGGCGATCCAGCGTTTGGAGGTCAACGGCATAGACATGGCCATCACCGGCGCCGGAGATCACCCGTGAGACACGATGATTCGCGTCCAGCGTTACCACCGTAGGCGAGGCCGCAAAGGATACTCTGCTCGGATCATCGGTGTACCCCGCGAAACTGCCGTCCGGAAGGAGGCTGCCCCCCTTGCTGAGCCACTTATCCCGCGCCACGGTGGGCCAGGTCATCAGCCGTCGCGTCGTGCCAGGTATGCCGGGAGTATCGGACTGGCCGGGCGTTCCCGGACCGGTGGCAATCGTCGCAGCGAATGGCTCACCGGCGCCGTCGGTTCGGCCCGCCGGATCGAAGGCATAGAGGCGGCCATTCTGATTGCCGACGAGGATCAGCGGGATACGGACCACGTTGGGAGCCGCACCCTGCTCGATCTCGACATAGACCGGTGAGGAGAGGAACGCGCCGAGGTCGGGAGCCTTGTTGACCAGAGTGAAGGGACCATTCGGGTTGCCTGCCGCCCTTGAGGGGAGTAGATCGGCGTCAATCCCCTGCGTTGTACGGTTGTTCTCAGGGTCCGCGAAGCAGTTCGGATCGTCCTGAGGTCCATCGAATAGGCCGTTGTTGTTGAGGTCTCCGGCCGGATCGGGATTGCTGAGGCTGGGGTAGACCCAGTAGGCCGTGGTCAGGGTGCTTTTTGGCGCCGGCCCGACTGGATCGGCGCCGATGGCGTCGAGAGCCCACAGGTGGCCGTCGGTGGTGCCGAAATAGACAACCTGGCGGGTGGTCCCGGAGGGCCAGCGGACCGAGGCGACGAGCGGTGAGGCGACGACGCTGTTGGGCGTCTGAGACTCAGGCACAAACCGAATGGCGTCTGCAAAGAGGATCCGCGAGGCGTCTTCCGCGACGTCCTCGGAAGATTCGTTGCTGAGGACCACCTCACAACGCTGCGACGATCCATCGGGGCTGAGCTTGAACCGGATGCCCGTCGCGAGGAGGCGCCACATGCCGGCCCGAGCCATGCCGTCGGCCGTATTGCGCTGGTCGAGGCGAACGTCCACGCCGCCGTCCTCGGTGTCCATGTGATAGCGCGCATACCGGGCCGGTTTGGTGGCAACGGAGCCTGCGGGCAGGTAGACATAGACCGAGAAGGTCTGCGGCGTCGGCCCCTTAACCGGTATGTCCGCCGCCCATCGGGCTTCGAGCGTATTCGTTGCGGCGACGGGCGTCCAGCGATACTGCACGCCGTAGGGTTCCTGCGCCGGATCCGGTTCATTGGTCCAGACCGGCGGCGAAGGAACCGGGGATGTCACGGTGAACCCGCTCGCTGGGGCGTCGACATCGTCGATGGTGGTGGGGACGATCGGCAGAGATCTGGTTGGATACCGCCATCGAAGTCGACCATAGGAGCCGTTGGCCGGCGCCACGGGATCGACCCGATCTTCGAGGCAATAGAAGACGGCGGAGCGAACGCTCGTCGTTACGTCCGCCACCAGCGGGTTGGTGACCGGATTATCGGTTGTAGCCGGTCGGGTTGGATTCAGCGGTATGCCCCGGAATCCGATGGCCTGTGTGAAGTGCGCCGCCGTCGGGAACAGGATCTGCGGCCCGGTGGTTTCGTCCCGGCCGAAGTAGGTCAGCTGGGTATGGGCAACGGAGGTATCGGCGCCCGGAGGGAATACGGCGCTGACGGCCGGCGCGTTGATCTCGCCCCGCAGCGCCTCCGGCACGAGCCGCACCGCATCCGCCGTAATGATCGGTTTGTACGGATAGCGATCGGCATCGTTGACATCCTCGGGCACGACCGTGTAGAGCGTCACTCGGATCGGGTTCGTTCCGTCGTACGGGAAGTAGCGGTCATCGCTCGCGTCGGTCCTGATCCGCAGCCAGAACCCTCCGGTCTGTCCCGTATCGAGCATGAAGATCCGGCTTGTCGCCGGATCGTTGACATCGGCGCCCCAGCTCACGCGCACGAAGGCGTGGTCGGCGTTGGGATGAGCGCGAAGGTCGCCGTTCCCATCAGTGATGAACGTGCCGCTGGCCGGGAAGCGGAGGTAGACCGCGTACCGGAGGCCCGATTTGAGCGGCGTGCCACCCATATCCATCGTGCCCTGCAAGGTGCCAGCCGGATAGGCGGCGCCGAAGCTCCAGCGCGCGTAGTTGGCCGAGTTCCGGAGCTGCCGCTCGATCAGACCGTAGAGGGTCACGAGCTGTCCGGGATTGTCAGGATCGGGCACCGGCGCGACGTCGAGGTTCGGTAAGCCGGCCAGCACGTCGAGACCTACCGTCCCTAGAAAGGAGTTGATCTCGGCGAAGTGATGGACGTAATCGCCCAGTTTGGCGTAATCGGCGTCGCTGGGAGGCCAGGCGCCAGCAGCGCGTGAACTTGCTGCCGGCCATGTCCACGTTCCTGCAACCTCGAAGGACTGACCCGTCGGGGAAGGGCCGGGCGTCGGCAGCGTTGTGTTGTCCGTCACGATCTCGGCGGGCATATCGCGCGAAGCCGGCCAGACCCACGTCGGGCCAAGCTGTCGATTGAGCGTATGATTGAGGCCCGGATCGCCGTTATGGCCCTCACGGGCGGGTGTGCCGCGGTGCCGCACCCAGTCGCGGTCCGTGTACTGCGCCCTGGCAGGCGTCAGCGCCCACAGCGCCAGCGGCACGACGAGCGTTGTGATCCGCAGGGCTGCGGAGTATCGGAAGTGTCTATTGCGATTACCTTGCTTCATATCCAGGGCCCTTCATCAGTCCTGTTGCCGATGCGTTCGGCGTACGCGGTCATCAATGTCATCTCCTCGGCCGCACTGGGAACCGATCCCGGAGCGGTGCGCCAGCGGTCGATCCGGCTAGAGCGGTCTATCCGCGAAGGCTGGCTGTCGCAGCAGGGAACTGGCCGTACCCCGTTCCCGATCGCCGATCGTACGCCGGATGGCGCCGGGCGGGTCTCCCAGGAAGCCGACATTCGAGTCGCCCACGCGATGCAGCACCGAGAACGGCGGTCGAGGCACGCTCTCCGCAGGCGCCCGGCGGATGATGCTCCCGCGAGCCATCTGCTGCGTGACGCCGTTGATGACATAGGTGCCGCCATCATTCGGCCATAGAAAACCGCCCAGAGGGCTGGGGATGACGCTGAAGTCCGCAACATACCCATGGCCCGCTCCGAAATGGAAGCCCGACGGCTTGATCGTAAACACCTCTCCCTGGAACTCGCCGCTGCTCACGACGTTCACGGCGTTGCCGAAGACGCCGGGGAAGTCCTCGCCGCTGAACTTATTCGCGATGAGAAACTGCCGCAGCCCCGGGAATAGCGGGTTCTCTGCAGACGCGGCCAATCGGATCACGCTCGACGCCTGGAGGCGCTTGCCGGACATCGCGAAATAATCATCGGCGGTGAGGAGCCATTCCACATCGAGGATCGGCTCGACATAGGGGGGTGCGTTGCCGCCGTGGTTGATGAAGTTCAGCCGAACCTGATAGACACCGTTGGCATCCGCGAGAAGGAACTTCGTCACGACGTTGCCCGCTTCCACCTCTTTGAACGACGAGAACCATGTCGGATTCAGGATCGGCTGGACCCGCGTTGTCAGCCCGCCCCCCGTATCCACAGGGATGCGGAGGTTGGCGACGACTGCCAGCGGATCGCCGGTCTCCTTCAGGATAGCCACAGAGCCGCCGCCGGTCTCAGACGTCTCGCCGGAACCGAGCGTTGCAGCCAGAGGCATGTTCGGATCGACTATGCGGGCGTTGCTGACGGTGGCGATCGTGAGATAGCGGAGGTCAAGCGGCGGCGCACCGGGATCATACGGGTTTTCACGCCAATAGGACGGCGCCGCGGGCAGTTCCTGGTTGCGCATGATGATCCGCTGAACCGCCCGATATCGGTACCGTTTGCCCAGCCGCGCCAGGGTGCTGCTGACGTAGTTCAACTGGCGGAGCATCACCGGCTGACCCGCTGAGTTATAGACGTCGATGACCTCGATCACCCGGAAGTTGCCCGAATCGGCGATCAGATAATGACTGACGTAGCCAGGGCCGGAATAGTTGTAGGGACCGCCCGAGATCGTGAGATTCGGCTGATACTCGGTCCAGTAGGAGCAGTCCGTCGGCTCGTTCAGCGCGAGCGGATCGCCCGGACGAAGGAGGCCCTTGTAGTCATCCTGAATGCGGCTGACCTCCCACTTGGCATAACCGCCTCGATCGATGGATACGACCCTGTTTTTGCCGGTATCGACCACCAGGGTATCCCCTCCCGGCAGTCGGCGCGCCACCGAGGGCCGCTGGAAGGGAACCTTCTGGCCCGTCGGCAGTCCGGTTCCGATAATGGGGTTGCCGGGATCGGTATAGTCCGTCAGCGGACCGTTGGCAATATCGAAGGTTCGGGTTCCGTCACAGGTCCATACCGCCTCGGCCGCCGAGTTCACTTCGATGAGCCGATTCGCATCTGCGACCAGGGTGATCGTATCCTCGAGCGCAAACGTGCCTGCGCTGGTAGCGACACCGAGGACTCCGCCGAACGTCGAAGGCGGCGCGATGACAGCAGCGGGCAGCGCGCCAGAACCGGCGACCGCAAGCGGCGGGGATTGCCAGCGTATCGGCGCTTCGGCTCCGTTGGTCTGATACTCCGGATTCCGTGCGGTTGGATCGGCGTCAACGGACACAACGGATCCATCGGTCAGTCCGACCCAGACGGCATCGCCCAGGACGGCCGGTGAGGACGCGGCCTGTCCGGGCAGTACGCTGAACCACAGGAGGTTATCGACATGGTCCGGTCCGCCTCGGCGTACGCCATCGGCATCCGACCTGCTCGGCACCGTCACGAGCTCCGGCCCGTTGCCGATCTGGACCACGAAGGGCGCCGAGGCGGTCGCGTACGCGGCGGCAATCGCGCCGGGTGGGGCCATCGCGAGGATCCGAACGGTCCCGCTCGCGTGATCGATATCCAGCTGACCGCCAGCCAGCTCGACCCAGGCGTTCGGCTGGGCGCTCCGATCGACGAACAGATTGGGCTGTCGAACCCGGACTCTCGTGCCGGGATCGACCGGCGTATTCAGGCGAAGGATGAACTCCTGGCGGGCGTTGAAGGCGAGCAGAGCTGAGACCGGCCCCCCTGCACTCGATACCCCCGTCGCGACGGCATAGATGGTGTCGCCATGGATCGCCGGTGTCCCGATGAAGCGCATTTGCAGCAAGTAATCGCCGCTGGAGCGTCGAAGTCGGGGAGCGATCTTGACGGTTTGACCGTTGACGGGCATCTCGAACGCGTCGTAGAGGGCGTAGGTCCAGGGCACCCGGCTGGCATTGGACGCCTGCTCATGGGCGGCGATGAGCGTCGATCGCCCGGGATAGCCAGCCGCATCGTTGGACGCTCGCGCCGTGAAGTAGAGGTTCCCCTGGCGCGACAACGCTGCAGAGCCGGTGATTCGGTTGTTCGTGTCCGTCGGATCCGGCGCGATGAAGACCGATCGGGCGTTGACCTTCGGTTTAGGTCCGCCTGGATCGGGCGGCGCTACAGGATCGGGCGCCCAATCATAGGTATAGTCGGCGTAGAAGGTCACGCCCTCCTGGCCCGGGGTCACCGTCCGGGGACCAGGCCGCGAGCCGTCGGGCCGTTCAATATTGGTGATGGTGATCTGGGGACCGATCTGAACCCGCGCTTCGCCCTGCTCGAATCTCTCATGCCATTGATCGTTGCCGGGAGGACTGGCAATCGTATAATCAAGCTCGCGGGAGCCGTACGATCCGTCTGCAGGATCGCGATACACGCAGACCACCCGGGGTCTGAGGCTCGCGTTGAACCCGGCGCCGAGATAGATGTACCACGGCACACGGGCGCGGCTTCGGAACACGCGGTCCGGGATCGAGACGGCGTTCAACGGCTCGCCCCGGACCCCGAAGGGAATGCCGCGAACGGACGCCGGCTGGCCCATCCTCGGGTTGACGTTGATGAACACCATCCGATCCGTCGCACCGGTCAGGTCATCGTGCACGTCGCCAACCGAAGGCGCACTCGCGATCGCTTCGGTTCCCACCGGCACATCGGGAACCAGCCCCTCGTTGGTTCCGGCCGGACGGCCTATATGGAACGGACTGCCGCCGGTCGCGGCGTCGATGGCAAGGACACGACCGCCGCCCAGTGTATTCACCACGGTGAAGATAACACCCTCGTTGAAGGCTGCGGCCGGGATCGGGTCCATCGGTCCGAGCGCATAGGGCACGGCGCCGGTGTTCGCCGGCGGGACGAACCAATCGACCCGGGTGAAATCCGCAGCGCCGACGTACTGCACGCCGTTGACGGTCTTCAACGTATGGGGGAGCGCCCGCACGGCGACAATCGTCCCATCGGACAGCGTCACCACGACCAGCTCGCGGTTCGGCGAGGTCAGCAGGCCGGCAGCCGCAGGCGGGTTCGTATCGAAGAACTCGATCACCGTGGGTGTCGATGCCCCGGTCAACGGTGATGACGCGAAGGCCGAGAGATCGAGGGTCCACACGCAATCGTACGACGCCCCGAGGTTATAGTCGACGAGACCGTCATCCGGATTGCCGTCACCGTCCAGATCCTGCGCGGGATTCGTATCGAAGCACCTGAGGACCAGGTCGCCGCCGACCGCATACATGCAGCCCCGGAGATAGGCCGCCCCGCCGACCCGCGTCGGTCCGGCGCCCGGTGCGCTCCATTTCTCGTCGACTGTGGCCGCCACGCCTTCGAACGAAGCGCCGGTCCGCCGCGCATTGGCCTGAGCCGTGCGATGGGAAACCGCCCACGAGACGAGGTTGTAGACGAACTTCAGGTCCTGCGGTTTGGCGGCCAGAATGTTCGCGCCGCTGATGGCGCCGCAGTTGCCGCCGTAGCCGCCCTGCACGCCCCCGACATAATCGTTGATCGCACAGCCGCTGTCCTGAGCGCTGAGGACGATCTTGCCGGAGCCGACCGCGCCCGCGAGGACGTAGGGCCGCCAGTTGGCGTTCGCTTCGCCGCCCGGTCCAGCCGCGAACCCTCGGGTATTCCAGACCACGGGCACGAGGGTCTCTTTGCCCGGCGGATTGTATTCGTTCCGGCCTGCGGCTCCATCGTAGTAGGAAGGATCGGTGGGATCGTACGGGTTGTAGATGTACCATCCTCCGACGTTCTTATCCCCCAGCGTCCGGACTTCTTCCGGCGTCAGCCCATAGGGCTGGCACACGAGAGGGTGGTTCGGTGTGCCGATCACGGCCCCGGCCTGACCGCCGCCTCCTCCACCGCCGCCGCCCGTATGCCACTGGGCATCGAAGAAGAACGGCGCCGAACGGTGGAACGTGAAGCCGCCGCATTGCTCGACCCACAGGGCGCCGCCGCTTTCCATGTAGACGCGGAGCTTCTCACGGACATCGACGGGGAGTACGACGTTCGGCTTGTGGGTGTGGAGGTACAGCAGATCGTACTGCTGCAGGTCCTGAGCGGAGAGCGCGTCGATATTGACTTCCCAGTAGGCCCCCATGTTCTTGGAGACCTGCGCGCCCACTTTGAAGATCGCAGAAAGGGCGTTGCCCGGGATGAAAGCCGGATCGGAGCCGCGCGTGCGACTGCGCCAACGCTCGTAGATATCGCCGGTCAGGATCGACGGCGCGAGGGGGTTGACGAACTCCAGACCGACGGGCTTCAGATCCGTTCGCGCATCGAGAACGTAGAAGACGTGGGGATCGGGATTTTCCGAACCCTGGCCTCCGGTCATATTGAGCGCCCGGGTCGCTATGATCCCAACCCGTACCTGTCTGCGCTGTGACGCGTAGTTCTGGGAATCGGCCACGCACGCAGCGCCCCAGACGCCCATCAGCGCCCCCAGCGCCAGCGTAATCCTATGGTGTATCCTCGGTCTCATCGCCGTTCGTCCCATTCCCACCCTGCGTCTGACATCGGCCGTTATCGGTCTTCGCCGAAGTAGACGAAGCCCGGACATACCGGCAGTCTCGGGAGCGGCGGCAGGGCGCGCCCGAGATCGTCCTGCCTCAGGCTGCCGCCTGCGACATGAGCCCAGCCGCCAAGCCGGTAATAGGTCCCGCCGCCAGGGTTGTAGTTGCTGTATGGGGCTCCCAGTGCCGGATCATAGATCATGCGCAGGCCGCGGGTGATGCCGGCCGCACGCTCGATCTGAGCGCGATGGTCGTTCGCCGCCGGATTCCCGATCGACAGCCCGACATCGGTGGCAAAGAGATGCTCTGTTGGAACCTCGGAGGGCGTCGTCGACGTCGGGCTCAGGCCGGTCGAACCGTACCGCTGCGGGATGTAGCCCCACAGCTGCATCCAGGCCGCCTGATCGGAGATCGATGCCGTACGATTCTCGGAGATGGCGCCGACGATGGTGATCCTGCAATCGATGGGTTCACCGTAGAAGGGGACCTCATCCGCCGTACCCTGAGGCCTCAGCATGCTGCCCTGCCCCGCGCCCGAAGCCGCATGACGGCGAACCGCCGCATCCCGGGTATCAGACGGATCGACATTGAACGGATAGCCGGGGATGATAAAGAACGAACCGTTCTGCGCATAGATCAACGCTTCGATCCGAACGTCCATGGGCACTACGGCGGCGCGCGAGAACAGATAATCCTGCGTTCCGGAGCCGCTGGTGAAGTTCGGATCCACGATCGGCCGGATGGTATTCACGACGCCTGGCGCCGTGAAGAGCGAATAGGAGGTCCCGCCAAACGGGAACGCGAAGCCCCGCTGCTCGAACAGGTCGACGCCAGCCAGCGAACCGTTGTACATTGGATACACCGCGGGAGGCACGGGCGGGTTCGCCACGGCATTGAACCGGTAATAGGCATCGGCCGGCGCTGCGGGGGGGAAGGACTCGTTCACCGCCAGGTTCAAATACGTCACGCCGGGGGGCGCTCCGTGGCGCAGGAGAAGGTACGGTCCGCCGTTGAGCGTATAGGCCGATGGATCATCGCCGAACATGAAGTCGAGCGTGAACGGGGGCGTCGCGGCGGCTTCGCCGACGTTGATGTTCGTATGGTACGGCGGGATCTCGTCCTGATTGCTCGCAGCAAACTGCATCGCCTTATTGGGCGCCATGAACATCGTGGTGTTGACGACGACATACTCATGCGCCAGCAGGGCGATCATGGAGCCTGCGTTCTTATCGGCGTTCGGGCCTGTGGCCGCCTCTCGGACGATGCTCCCCTCGATATAGATGTTGCGGCCCGATACGAGGGAGATCGCCGGCGGATTGACGGCATCCCGGATCGCCGCCGGAGTCATGCCATCGGTATCCCCCGCCTCCTGACGAATCGGAATGTTCGCCACGGATGGGAGAAGTCCGCGGACCCGCACATTGCCTTCCGCATAGAGCACGCCGTTGAACTCGGGCAGGAACCGGTTGATCTCCACATCGGTCATACCCTGATCCGTCGCGAGGAACTCCCGATACAGCGCGTTGTCGAGCTTCAGCACGGGGCGCTGGCCGGAACCTTTATAGATGAAGAAGGTGAAGACCTGCTCCCGCGTTCGGATACGACCGGACGGGTCCACCCACATCGCATCGCTCACATCCCGCACGATCCGGAATCCGGGCTGGCGCACGAAGCTTCCCGGGATCGGTGCGCCGGTCGTCGTCCGCTCCTGGACGATCGGATAGCCGAACTCGATATATGCCGCCGGCGGAATATAGTAGGGGCCGTTCCAATAGGCGCTCGATCCGGGTCGAAGCCACACGGACCGGAGGGATTGCCCTCCGCTGACCGCGGTCGTCTCCAGCTCTCGGCTCCGCGGGTTGTTGATGTAGACGCCCGAGCCCAGCCCGATCCGGCCCGTGTTCACCCAGCCGGGCCGCGACAGCCGGCGGAGCGAGCGGCCCGAGTCCCTGGTCAGCGCGAGGTAGCGGCTCACTCCCGAAGCAGGATCGGCCGCCTCGAGGCTGGGCGGATCCAGCCGGCTGATGCTCCTGGCGTAGCCGTTGACATCCGGCCCCATCGAGGCATCGCGCAACAGGCCGCCGTAGGTCGTGAAGGTCGGGGCGTCGCTCGGCAGGATGGCGGGCAGTCCCGCGCCTGAGCCAAAGGGCGCCGGCAGCGGCTCCGCGTTGCTGTTGGTTGCGCCAAGGTCGTTGATGCGTGCCGTCTGACGGGCAGGATCGTTCGGATCGCCCGGTTCGACCTTCACCTTACCGGCCACATAGACCGTTTCGTGATTGCCGGGGTTCAGGGCAAGGGTGACGTTGTTCAACAGATGCAGGTCGCCGTTGATGTACATCGGCGCTCCGGGGAGGGAATAGCCTGCTGGAGGACCGCCCATCCCGGCTGCGCGGACGGGCATACCGCCCAGCTGCATCCAGGCCGGTACGCCGATCGGAGGCATGCCGATGGCGGCCTCGAACTTGCTCTCCCGATCACGATTGGTCACGTAACGGAGGTAATCCGTCAACCCGATCGCCTTGTAGGCGACCCGTCGGCGCATCAGTCGGGGCGCTGGCGAGTTCGTGAAGGTCGTCGGGTCCTGCGAATCGACGAATCCAGGTCGTCCAACGGCCTCGATACGAAGGTACTTGCCCGTTGGGTCCTGGGGATTCGGACTGAGCGATACGCGTACCAACGCACGGCCTCGGGCGAGCGACACCCGGGTGAAGGCGCCGGTTTCGAGCCAACGGCGGTCCGGATCGCGTGCATCGGTGAGGGGCGTCGGCTCGGGCCGCCAGTCCGCGCCTTCGGGGCTGGTCTCGAGGAAGTCACTCACGTAGCGGATGCCTCCGTCGGCCAGGGCCGCAGCGGCGATCGTCTCGCGGGACCGCCCGGCGCTCATCAAGTTGCGGGCTACGAGCCCCACGAAAAGGCCGCCGATGAACAGCAGCACAAAAAGGGCGATGACGGCGACGAGGAGCGACTGGCCCTGTTCGCGCCGGCTGTATCGCCTCGTAGACATCTCGTCCGCTGGGTTCATCGTTCGTCCGTTCCTTACGTCACTTCGCCTGTTCATCTCTGGAGGTTCCGCACCCGGATCTTCTGGGTCAGCGTCGCCGTCTGCGGCTGGCCGGAGCGGGCCTCATACAGCTTGACGCTGACCGCCGCGGTCATCAGTTCCCGTGTCAGGTAGCTAGCCTTGACGATATCGGAGGCGCGATTGTTCTGGATCTGATACTGCACTTCGATGCAGACGCGATTGCCGTTGCCGTCGACGCTCTCGGGCAGGGCGTGTGGGGAGCCGGGCGCATCCTGAGCGCTGTTGAAGATCAGCGTACCGGCGCGCTGAATCGTCCGAAGCATCGCCTGCACCCTCGGGTCTGGGTCCGTGATGCTGAGGTTCGCATTGGGAATATCCGAGTAGTTGATGAGATACTCATTGGGTCCGAGCTTGCGCGGGTCCGTGTTGCGGGGCGCCCGCGTATAGGCGATCGGCTGTCCATAATGGTTTCCGGGCCTCATATCCGGCCCCACGACGGTCTCAGATCCCGGCACGATGCGCGCCTCGGGTATGCGCCCCAGTGCGGGAGTCGGGTCCGACGGATTATCCGCGGGGACCATCCCCGTCGGGTTCTCCTGCGCGTCGTACGGGAGCAGCGACACGGTCCGATAGGCGTTGAGGGCGTTACCGGCAACCCCGCTGACATGAGCATATTCGGCGTTCGCCTGGGCCGGATCGATGCGGCTGGGCGCGCCCGCGCCTCCCTGGGTGATGGTGTGCGGGAAGGCGAAGCTCAGGACGCCGCGCCGTTCATCGACGGTGAACAGCAGAAACCGACCGGCGTTCATGACGGCGGGCAGCGCCGACGGCTGGGCAGGATAGAAACCCGTATCCTCGACGCTGACTACCGTACCGGTGCCGGTGTCGAACGTGACGAATCGGGCGGTCCGATCCGGCACGCCATCCCAGTAGAAGTAGCGCAGCTGCGTCGCTCCTAGCCCTCCGCGATATACATAGACGCCGAACGGCACGGCCCAGTGGCCATAGGATTGGACTTCGGAGCTCGGGGCGACGTCGGGCGATTCCGCGGCCGTATCGTCCGTGGAGCTGGGCACACCCGGATCATTGCCCACATGCGTGGGCTGGAATCGAACCTCGGGCGTCACCCGCATACGGGGCAGGCCGCTGACGGTATCGTAGATCGGCGCTCCGTTCCGATCTCTGGAGGCGCTCACTAGATCGGCGGAATCGGGCGGGACCATCGTCCTGGCGATCGCCTTCCAGTTCTCGCTGTAGTTGATCTGGGAATCCCCGTTGAGATCCCGCCAGCCGGCGACCGCAGCCGGAGCGACATCGTTATCATAGAAGAAGTTCGGATCGGCCAGAGCGGCGGCCAGTGTGCCGTAGCGACCGATGTTGATGAGTCGAGTATCGATCTGTCCGTTCAGGGTATAGGGCGATAGGACGGCCCGATAGAGCAATACGGTGTTGTGCGCGTCGTTCCCAAGCGCATAGCCCCGCTTGTGCTCGTATTCATTAACATAGGGTTTGATCGGTCGGCCCGAGGTGCCGTGATCGGGATCTGCCATCGTACGGTTATCAGCGAGCCCCAGCCAGTACCGGTGGATGACCCGTCCCGGCGCCACGGGCAGCGCAAGCGGTCCCCGCGCCTCATCGACCGGCATCCCTGTGGTCGGATCGAGCGGTATGTTGGGATCGAGGTTGGGATTCTGATCATTGACGCGTGCCGGTGGGATGAGGTCCAGCCGTGCGAAGGGCAGCGCCATCGGGACGGCTGGCAGCGCCCCCGGTCCCGCTGCCGCATCCGGAGTGGGCACCCAGAACGCGACGTCCTGACCCGTCGTATCGAGGATAAAGGCGCCGTCCGCGATATCCCGCTCCAGCTGTTCGGTGACGTGGCGGGCCGTATCCTGCGCAAGGACCTGTACTCGAGCGCGATTGGTCAGGTCGAATCCCTGGACCATTGGACCGAAGATGAGTCCGAGGAGAATGACGGTAATCGCCATCACCACGAGCATTTCCACGAGGGTAAATCCTCGTGTGGAGCGGATCTCGCCGACGTTGCAGGGGCTCATCGCATCGGTGCCTTAGTTCGAACCGCGCGTCAGGAAGGTATCAAGGTCGTTACGCCGCCACCGGAGGTTCGATACATTGGCTCCTCCCGAACGGGTCACGCTGGAGCCGCCGTTCCAGACGACGCGCACTTTGAACGAGAGTCCCTCGACTCCGCGAACCACCACGACCGGCTGATCCAGCGCCCATCCGACGGCCTGGTCGGTGACCGAGTGGTGATTATCCTGCAGATCCAGCCATGTCATCGGTCCGAAGCCGAGACTCTCGAACCCGGACGGATCGGCGTTGATCCGGTAGGTGCCGTTCGTCGCTTTACGGAGGGTAACCGTGTTGGTAAGGCTATTGAGGGAGTAGTACCAGAGCTCCCTGATGGAGACGGACTTGCCTGCCTCCATCAGCGGGAAGTACATGCGCGTGGCCTGCCCGCCGGAAGCGCCGCCGCCGAGGTAGAAATCGCCGTAGCCAAGATTGGATGTGTTGCCGATGGACATGGTATATTTCGACGCCGCCTTCTGGACCTGAACGCCCCAGTCGTTGTGCGCCTTATAGTAGAAGCGGAATACGGGTGATTCGTTCCGTGAGCGATACGCGTCGCCAAAGGCGTCGCTGAAGGTGACCATACCTTCACGGTAGTCCACCGTATAGGCCGAGGCGGGCACCTCTTCGCCCGTCGCAAGATTGTAGATAAGCACGGAGACTTGCGGCGCATCGGCGCTGCGCCAGATGCCCGTGTACTTGCGTTGATCGCTTTCGTATTCGCCGGCTTGCTTGATATTCTTCAGGGTCAGTCGGACCTTATACGGCGCGCTGCCCGGCAGAGAACGATCCTCACGGACGATATGCCAGTCCAGCACGTTGTAGTCGATCCGCGCCGTCAGGGGCGTGTTTCCGTAGGCCGAACGTTCGATATGATCCCGCCCGATAGGATTGAAGATCAGCACGCCCACCGTTGCGAACGGTGCGACCATTGCAGACCGCGGCAGCAGACTGTACTCGTACGGGTCGGAGGAGAAGCTGGGCGGATACGGCACGCGAACGAACGCCCGGGAGATCGTCTCGCTGCCGGGAACGATATCCCGCCCCTGGGGCGGATAGATCGGCTGCCAGACCGGATAGGGGGATGCGGCGACGCCGATCTGGGCTGCAGCGACCGTCATCACCTCGCCGCCCGCGCCATAATAGCTGTAGGTGACCTTGAAGACGCGATCGTACGGAGCCGCTGCGAAACCGACAAGGCCGCTATCGTAATCGATCGCATACTCGGTGTTGTTGCGCACATAGGGCCCGTTGGGGTCATCCGAGCTCTGGGCTCGACGCCGGAGCGGGGCGCCGGTTACGACGATGCTGTCGATCGGCACATTGTTGGCGTCCAGGCCCGGGTAGTCGAAGGCCGGTCCCGAGTTCAGCACGTATACGCTGCCACGAACGCCTCCGCCCAGTGGGGACGGATTCGGGATTCGGACGGTCTCTCCCCGGATCCATCGGATCCGGTTAATGCCCGAGACGTAGTAGGGATCGACTCCGGGCGGCGTCGACGAGGGTGTGCCGAGATCATCGGGGGTCACATCCTTGTCGACCCGTATGTAGTAGCCCGTTGGCGAACTCGCATCGGGAACGATGACCGCAGGCAGCACTGCATCCATCAGGGTTGCGGAGGCGGTCGAATACCGGCCGAGCTCCTGGGCCGCGAGACGCGACGCGAGCGTCCGCGCTTCGGTCTGCTTATTGATAAAGAACCCGACCGGGAACAGCCTCACCGCCGATAGGATGCCGATCGTGAGTACGACCATCACGACGAGCACCTCGATGAGTGAGATCCCCTGTTGGCTCGCGTTGCGTTTCATGCCCGCTTCATCCGCCTCTGACAGAGCTCGTTCCGATCAGTTCGCATAGACGTTGGGGCCCTGTCGCAGCATGCGCGCAACATCGATCTTTCGGGCCTTACCCGCAAGCGAGATAGCGATGACGGTGCCGGTGTTATAGGCAGCTTGATGCCATGTACAGTACGTCAGGAGCGTTGTATCCGAAGGCGGATTGGCGTACTTCAGTTGATTCGGAAGGTCGGTGAGCCCCTTGACACCGGTCCAGTCTGCGCTGTAGTGCCGATCATAGACGATCCAGCCGGATGGATGGCGTACTGCCTTGCCGTCGGCCCCGATTCGGGGTCCGATGTCATAGGAATCGCTCACATAGTAGTACCTGGGCTGCAGGTAGGCGCCGCCGACGCATGGATCGGAGGGATCGATATCCCAGTAGCAGTCGATCGTGCCGAAGCCGTCCGACGGACACCCTTTGGCTTTGAGGAAATCGCCGATCCACGCGGCATCCCAATAATAGGGTTGATTCGGATCCGCGGACTGGGTGTTCGGGAAGTAGGCGTAGGTCACCGCCGGACTGTCCGACGGGGTATCGGGGCAGCGGAACGTCGCCGTATCCTTGACTTGCTCCCGATACAGGTATCCGTTGATCATCTCGTCGGGGTTCACATAGTCACCGACGCCGACATACGGGATGTGCCGCGCCACGCCGCCCCCAGCGGTACAGCCGGGATCCGTCGAAGGGGTTTCTACGAAGCCCATGAGCGCCGGCGGAAACGCGCCTTCGTCCTCGTTGTAGACTCGGGCGGCTACATACATCTGGTGCAGTTTGGTCTGACAGTCGGCTGCCCGAGCCTGTTCCCGGACGGTGCCGGCCACGGGGAAGATGATCGCCGCCAACACCGAGATGATGGCGATGACTGTCAGCAGTTCGATGAGCGTGAAGCCCGATCTGCTCCGATACGGTTGTTCCATCCCAACATCCCCCCGTTTTCAGCACGCACGTTCCAGCGTGCCACACCGTCCTGTACGCTGTCGTCGGTGTACAGGCACGCGAGTTCCTATATCGACGCTATTGCGTCTGGCTATGTTCCCTGGCCAAAGCCCGCCCAGCCCATATACCATGAAATCGCGGCATCGCCGAACACGATCGCAAGAAAAGCGCCGAGCACCATAAACGGCCCGAACGGCACCTGTGTCGGCGCCGGCACAAACTCATGGTCCTCGTCGTCGCCCGAATGCTCCCACCAGGCTACGACAGCCCTGGCCCATCCGATCCGGCATGCCGCCGCAGCCGAGATGATCAAATCGCTGAAGGTCAGATACAGCGCGGCCGCCGCCGCCATCACCGACCACGGGGTCGGCTCCGGCATCGTCCCATCGGCCGGCCCATCTGACGGTCCGGTCTCCGGCGTCTCCGCGGCCCGTGGATTGCCTCGGACCAGACACATCGCGCCGCCGATGACGGCCCCTGCGCCGATCGCGAACAGAAACGAGACGAGGGCCAGCGGGAGGGGCAGCATCGCTCCGATGGCGCGGGCGAGCTTCACGTCGCCGTCGCCCATGGCGTCCTTCCGAAACAGGGCCAGGCCCAGCGCCTGGATCGCGACGAAGACGCCGGCGCAGAGGACCGCTCCGCCCACGCTCCGCGGGAGCCAGCCCCAGTAGAGCTCATGGCCCGCTTTGCCCGTGGCAATGCCCCATGCATCCCGGCCGAAACCGGCGAACAGAGCCGCCGTATTGAGGCTGTCCGGGATGATATAGTGTTCGAGGTCAATCGCCAGCGCAGCCATCAATGCGGCCGCGAAGATGCAGTAGGCCGCGCCGTCGACGCCGGCGCCGAAGAGCCGGATCACTCCGGCAAAGGTCAATCCTGTGATCAGCTCCACCCAGAAGTAGCGCCATCGGATGGCTCCGTGACAGGTCCGACATCGAGCTCGGAGCGCCAGGAAGCTGATCAGCGGTATGTTCTCCCACCAGACGAGAGCGCGATGGCAGTGGGGGCAGTGCGAACCGGGACTGACGACGGATTCGCCTCGCGGCATACGCCAGATCACGACATTGAGAAAACTGCCGACGACCGCCCCGAAGGCGAACGCGAGGATGATCCACAGCGGATCCGCGGGTCCGGGCATCGTGCCGCCCTAAGCGTACCGTTCGGCGACGAACCAGGGGGACGCCGAACGGTTACGCGTTTCTACTGGTGAATGCACCGAGCCCTATTCGCTCGCGGCGGCCATGCTGTCGTCACCCGGCCCTGAGGTGAGGTTCTGAATCACCTGGATCAGGGGCATGAACATGGCGATCACGATGAATCCGACGCAGAAGCCCAGCAGGACGATCAGAACCGGTTCGATGGCGGAGGTCAGGCTCTGAAGGGTCGCGTCCACTTCCTGCTCGTAGAACTCTGCGATCTTGGAGAGCATCGTATCCAGAGCTCCCGATTCCTCGCCGATGGAGATCATATGCACGACCATGGGCGGGAACATGCCGCTCTTCTGCAGAGGATCGTTGATCCGATCCCCTTCGCGGATGCGGGCGCGAGCCTGCATGACCGCTTCTGCGATGATCCCATTCCCGACGGTACCGGCGACCGTCTCAAGCGCCTGTAGGATGGGGACGCCGGAGACCAGGAGCGTCCCGAGCGTTCGGGAGAAACGCGCGAGGGCGATCTTGTGATGGAGCTTGCCGAAGACCGGCACCTTGAGCTTCACCCGGTCGATGACCCGCCTTCCGATCCGGGTCGTGCCAAAGTACTTTAGCGCCAGATAGGAGACGACGATAATGATCAGGCCCATCCACCACCGATTCTTGAGAAAGTCGCTGAAATCGACGAGAATCTGGGTCATCGCAGGGAGCTCTTTGACACCGAGGTCGCGGAAGAGCTCGACGAACTTCGGAACGATGAAGGTCGTAAGACCGACGACGATGCCGACGGCGACCACGATGACGATGACCGGATAGGTCATTGCGGCTTTGACTTTGCGCCGGAGTTCCATATCCTTCTCGAGGAAGCCTGAAAGTCGCTGCAGCGCCTCCTCGAGCACACCGCCGACTTCTCCTGCGCGGATCAGTCCGATGAAGAGGTTGTTGAAGGTCTTGGGATATTTCGTCATGGCTTTGGAGAGCGTTTGCCCAGCTTCGACTTCCTGCTGGATGTCCAGGATGATGCGCCGCAGTTTCGGATTCTGGGTCTGCTCGCCCAGGACGTCGAGCGATCGGACCAGCGAAACACCGGCGTCGATCATGGTCGAGAACTGGCGACAAAAGACCGAGAGGTCGGCGAGTTTGACGCGCCCCCACCCTCCGCCGGACCGTTTCTTCGCCCCTGCCGTCTGGGAGATATCGGATACGGTGAAGCCCTGCTCCTGCAGACGGCGGCGCAGGACCTCGGCGTTTTCCGCCTCGGACGTGCCTGTGCGCGTCTGTCCCGATCCATCCCGTACGGTGTAACTGAATGTTGCCATTTCTCTTGCCCCCTGGGCACGGTATGCGGATCGACGGTTCCGGCGGCAGCGTCGGTATCCGCTGCGCCGGCGCCGTTCCTATCTCAGTAGTTTCTCGATGATCCTGAGCCGCCTGTCGGCGTCAGTGTGGCGGACCGAATCATCTTCTCCAGTTCCGGCGGGTTCATAGCCCGTTCCATGGCGAGCTCGTAGGTGATGGCCCCGCGCAGATAGAGATCCCGAAGGCTCTGGTCCATGGTCTGCATGCCCAGGTTCGCGCTTGTCTGGATCATCGAGGTGATCTGGTGCGCCTTGTTCTCGCGGATCAGGTTCCGCACGGCCGGGCTGGCGGTCATGATCTCCATCGCGCAGATCCGGCCCGGCTGGTTGGCCCGTGGAAGGAGCTGCTGACACAGGATCGCCTGGAGGTTGTTGGAGAGCTGCAGGCGGACCTGCTCTTGCTGCCCCGGCGGGAACGAGTCGACGATACGCTCTACGGAGGTGGCGGCGCTGTTGGTGTGGAGCGTGGCGAACACGAGGTGGCCTGTCTCGGCCGCGGAGACGGCCATCTGCATCGTCTCCAGGTCTCGCATCTCGCCGACGAGGATGACATCCGGATCTTCGCGGAGGGCGGCGCGAAGCGCATTGGAGAACGCCAGAGTGTCGCCGCCGACTTCGCGCTGGTTGACGATGCTGAACTTGTGCGAATGGAGGTACTCGATCGGGTCCTCGATCGTCAGGATATGGACACTCCGCTCGTTGTTGATCTGGTTGATCATCGCCGCGAGAGTCGTCGACTTACCCGAACCGGTAGGACCCGTGACCAGGATCAGTCCTCGGGGCAGGCGCGTCAGATCCTGCAGGACTGGAGGTAGTCCGAGGTCCTGAAGGGTCGGAATGCGCGATGGGATGACTCGAAACGCGCTCGCGACATTGGCGCGATCCCGATAGACGTTGACTCGGAAGCGGGAGAGCCGCGCCAGCGAATACGAGAAGTCGAGTTCATAGGTAGTCTCGAAGCGCTGGATCTGATCGTCGGTCAGGATATCGTACACCAGTCGCTGGGACTCCTGCGGAGTGACCTGTTCGTAGTTCGTCGGCAGGAGCTGGCCGTCTACCCGGATGATCGGCGGCACACCTACCGAGATGTGCAGGTCGGAGCCGCCCTTCTCCACGACGCTGCGTAGAAGGTCGTCGACATGGGCGTCTTCCAGCGGCTGCGGGCGGGCTGCAGCCGCGACTTCGGGCTGCGGCGCTCCCGGTGTCGGCATCTCGGGTACGGGTATAGCTTGTTCGGACAATCCTGTGTTCCTTTGTCGTCCGGGGTCGGCTTGCGCCGGCGTCCCCTGGATCTATGGCTCTCGATTAACCGGCCTGGCCAGCGGTGAAGACGACTCGGCGCACTTCGTCTGGCGTCGTGATGCCGTCGAGCACCTTCTGCAGTCCATCTTCCCGGAGTTCGAGCATCCCGTTGGCTTTCGCGGCATCGCGAATATCGGCAAGAGGCGCTCGACGCACGACCAGCTCGGCGATTTCGTCGTTCATCCGCAACAGGGAATAGATGCCGAGGCGGCCTTTGAAGCCGGTCTGCCGACACGTCTCGCAGCCGCGGCCGCGCCAGAGGGTCAGCTTCTGATCTGAAGATTCGGGCTTGAAGCCGAAGCGTCGGAGATAGGCTGCGTCCTCTTCGTACGGCTCCTTGCAGTTCTGGCATACCTTGCGCGCCAGGCGCTGGGCCATGACACCGATGACCGTGGCCGAGATCAGATACGGTTCGACTCCCATATCCACCATTCGGATCACGGCGGACGGCGCATCGTTGGTGTGGAGTGTCGACAGGACGAGGTGCCCCGTCAGAGCCGATTCGATGGCGATTTCAGCGGTCTCGAGGTCTCGCATTTCACCGACCATGATGATGTCCGGGTCCTGCCGCAGGAACGATCGGAGGGCGTTTCCGAAGCTCAGACCGGCTTTCTTGTTGACCTGCACCTGCGCGATGCCGGGAAGCTGATATTCGATAGGGTCTTCGATCGTGAGGATATTCACCTCAACCGAGTTCAGTTTGTTGAGGACGGAATACTGAGTCGTCGTCTTACCGGAGCCGGTCGGACCGGTCGATAGCACCATCCCCTGCGGCTGGCTGACGAGTTCTTCGAGCTGCGACTGGTTTTCCGCCGTAAATCCGAGCTTGCTCAGACCGATGAGGACGCTGCTCTTATCGAGGATTCGGCAGACGATCTTCTCGCCGTGCGCACTCGGCAAGCATGAGACACGGAGATCGAAGTCCTTGCCCTGATAGGTAATGGGTATACGTCCGTCCTGTGGAATACGGCGCTCAGCGATGTTCATCTCCGCCATGATCTTGAAGCGGGAGATCAGGGGCGGCTGGATGTACTTCGGCATGGTCATCGTCTCGTGCAGGACGCCGTCCACTCGATAGCGGATTCGCACTCCGCGCCGCTGGGGTTCAATATGGATATCGGAGGCGTCTTCCTTGATGGCCTGCTGGATCAAGGCGTTGGCGACACGGATGACCGGCGCCTCGTCCGCCATGGCGACTGCGGCATCCTCGTCCTCGTCGGCGACGTCGCCCACCGAACCGGTCTTGGCGATATTCTCCCGGATCTCTGCGTAGAGGTCCCCCATACCGACTGCGGGGGCGCGAGCGGGTGCGGGGGCGCCCTGCTCGGCCGAGGGCGTCGCCGCGGCCGACCCGTAGGCACGCGCGATCGCATCCTCAATGGCGGTCGCAGACGCGAGTGCGGCTTTGATGGTGCATCGGGAAACGAGACGCAGATCATCCGCGGCGTAGGGATTGTTCGTATCCGCCATGGCGACGATGAGGACGTTGGAGGCGGGGTCCTTCTTGACCGGAATCACATTATGGCGTCGGGCAATATGCTCGGGAACCAGGTTGACGGCGCTCGGCTCGGGCGCGAACTTGCTCAGGTCAACAAAGGGGATGTTCAGTTCCTGTGCTCGGGCCTCGGCCACATCCCTCTCGGAGGCGATGCCCTGCTCGATCAGGATCTTGCCGAGATCAGACCGAGACTGTTTCTGCGCCTCACGCGCCTGGCGGAGCTGCTCGGCCGTGATCAGGCCCTTCTCCACCAGATAGTCGCCCATGCTTTTTCGTGCAATCGCCATCGTGTCCACCTGACCTCGTTGTGATCGCGCTCCGCCGAAGGAGTATTCTGGAACCCGAACAGAACACAACACTTCCGTGCGCCGCAAAGCCACGGTCTTAGCCGATTATATCACACCCCCGGCCCTCCTGCAACCGCTGCCAGAACGTCGTTCACCTGCCGCCACCGGCCGCCAGCGCGCGCTCGACCGCATCACGCATCGCCACGGTGTCGGGCTCGACGCCCAGCCAGATCCGAAAGGACGCTGCGCCCTGGTGTACTAGCATCGATACGCCGTTCATCGTGCGGCATCCTGCTTCCTCTGCTTCTTTTAGCAGGCGAGTTTGGCGAGGCCGATATATGAGATCGCAGACCATCGTGCCGTGCGCTAGAGATCGCAGCGGGATCTCCGGCATGGCCTCCGATCTCGGGCTCATCCCGACGGAGGTCGTATTGATGATCAGACTGGCGCCTTGCAGCGCGTCGACGAAGCTTCGCTCGCCTGGCTCGACGACATCGACCGTGCCTGCGCCCGGACTGTTCCCGAGCATCGCGGCCAGGCTCTCGGCCCGGCTGGGGGTCCGATTGCAGATGGTGATCCGAGCGCCGGAGCTTCGGAGAGCCCAGCAGACGGCTCGAGCGGAGCCGCCGGCCCCCATCACGACGACGCTCGCCCCATCCAGCCGGACATCCGCTTCGCGCAGGGCCGCCAGAATGCCGGCCACATCGGTGTTATGCCCCACGAGGAGCCCGTCCCGAAACTCGAGGGTGTTCACTGCTCCGACGGCTTGCGCCTCCGGAGCGATGACATCAAGCATCGAGAGGATGGCTTCCTTGTGCGGAATCGTGAGATTCACACCGATCGCGCCGATTGCCCTCAGGCCGGCGACCGCTTCCCGGAGCTCAGCCGGCGGCACGGCAAAGGCGAGATACACGCAGGACAGACCAGCCGCGCGCAGGGCGGCGTTGTGCATCTCCGGGGAGAGGGAATGCCCTACCGGATCGCCCAGAACGCCCAGCAGGCGCGTGGTTGCATTGATGGAAACCGTGACGGATTCCTCCTGCACCACGGGACGACCTGATCGAAAGGATTGTTCCATCGGAAGATCGGTCAGGGCTCCAACCGTCTCGTGGCCCGAAACCAGCAGAGCAGCGCCCATTCTACCATTCGGCTGATCTTCGTGCCGACGAACTCACGCCGCGCCAGGGGCGGCACCATCACCGTGTACATACCGAGTCGATTTGCGCCAAGAACGTCGGTGAACATCTGATCGCCAATCATAACCGCCTCGGTCGGCTCCACGCCCATGGCCGCGAGGGCCTCCTGAAAGCCGTACGCTCGGGGTTTCCATGCCCGCATCGTGAACGGGATCCCCAGCCGCTCGGAAAGCGCCTGAATCCTCCGCCCGGACCGGGTATTGCTGACCATGTACAGTCGGAAACCGGCGCTCTTCAGCTCGTCGATCCATCGGATCACGGGTTCGGCGAGGTCGCTCCGCTGCCAGCCGACGAGCGTGTTATCGAGGTCCAGCAGGACGGCTCGAATGCCCCGTTGGCGCAGATCATCGACGGCAATCTCCGTCACCCCGCCGCGGCAATATCGGTGCGGACAGAGGGCGATCCATCCTGAGCGGGCCGGGAACAATCCTTGCGCCACGTTAACCGCCGGGCCGCGGTCGGAGCGCACGCATTCTGGCGACGGCGCGATTGTGCTCGGCTTCGGTCCGGGTAAAGATATGGGCTCGGTCGGCGCCGGCCACATAGAACAGGTAATCGTGGCGAGCCGGCCGGAGAGCGGCGAGGAGGGAGGGCAGCCCGGGATTGGCGATCGGTCCCGGCGGCAGGCCTCGGCGCCGATACGTATTATAAGGAGAATCGACGCGTAGATCCCGATACAGCACCCGGTTCTTGTGATAACCGAGGGCATAGAGCACGGTAGCGTCGATCTGAAGCCGCATACCTTTGCGGAGGCGATTCTGGATCACGCCGGCGATCAACGGACGATCGACATCGACCTCGGCCTCCCGCTCGATCATCGACGCGACGGTAACGATCTCATACAGAGATCTGCCCGAGCGGCGAATCTCCTCCCGGTACGGCTCGCGAAACTGATCATCGAACTCCCGGAGCATCCGCTCCGCGACGCGGGCCGGCGGCATTCGCGATCCAAAGTCATAGGTGGATGGGAACAGATAGCCCTCCAGTCCCGTCGGCGGGAGATCGAACGGGTTGCGTATCAGCCCGGCTGGCTGCTCGGCGAGTCGGAGAAACGCCTGCGCGTCGTCGATCACCCCGCGCGCCTTCAATCGCTCGGCGATGCGACGCACGGTGAACCCCTCCGGGATCGTGACCAGACCGTTTCGTTCCTGCCTGCCATGGATCAGCTGATCAAGGATCTCCGCCGGCGACATCATCGGCGAGAGGCGATGGCGCCCCGCCTTGATCCGATCGGCATCACCCCGCCAGCGCACATAGGCCACGAAGACGCCGGCGTGGCGAATGAGACGCTGGCGCCGCAGCCCCGCTGCAATGCTGCCGAGTTCGGCGCCCCGTTGGATCGTCATGACCACCGCGGTACCCTGACCTACTGGTTGGAGCTGCCATCGGACCCAGACGGCGGCCAGAGCGAGCCCGACGAGCCCGGCCAGAAGCAGGCCGCCGAGCGGGCGACCCCAGGGGCTGACGCGACGTCGGCGAGGTCGGCGTCCCATCAGCAGGAGCCCGCTCGGGCAGCGAGGTAGCGCCTCAGGATCAGCGATGCCGCCACAGCGTCGACGTGCTGCTTTCGTTCCTGCGGGGTGAGACCATCCTCGCGGAGCGCTTCGTCGGCCTCATAGGTCGTCAAGCGCTCGTCCTGCAGGGCGACCGGCAGACCCAATCGATGCCGCAGCGTCTCTGCGAAGGCCTCCGCCCGATGCGCCTGGGCGCCCATCTCTCCATCGAGCGTTAGCGGAAGGCCGACGACGATCTCGGTAATCGCCCACTCCTTGACCAGCCTCCGGAGCGCTCCGATCGGCCGCCGGATCCCTTCCGAAGGACGCTCAAGGGTCAGCAGCGGCTGACCGATGGTGCGGGTTTCATCGCTGATGGCGACCCCGATCGTGCGCGAGCCGATGTCCAGAGCCATGATACGGCCTGCTGTGGGAAGTCCGGTCATTTGCGTTTGGATCGTCCGGACGGCCGGGCCTGGCCGGGCAGGCCCGCGGGAACGAACCGGCGGAGGTCGGCGATCTCATCCCGAAGCTGTGCCGCTCGTTCAAACTCCAGCGCTCGTGCCGCCTCCTTCATCTGACGCTCGAGCTGGCCGATCAGCTCCACGACCTGATCGATGGGCAGATTCTCCGCCGCCGTCAGATCCCGCCTGGAGCCGTAGCCGGTCCGTTCTTCGGACACCCGTTCGGCGGCGATGAGATCCCGAACGGCCTTCTGAACCGTCTGCGGTGTGATATGGCGCTCCTCGTTGTAGCGGCATTGAATCGCCCGACGCCGGTTCGTCTCCTCGATCGCTCGCTGCATGGAGCCGGTGATGCTGTCGGCGTACATGATGACCTGCCCGCTCACGTTCCTCGCGGCCCGACCGATCGTCTGGACCAACGAGGTCTCCGAACGGAGAAAACCCTCCTTATCGGCATCGAGAATCGCGACCAGCGTCACTTCGGGCAGGTCGAGACCCTCGCGGAGCAGGTTCACGCCGACGACGACATCATAGACACCGGTTCGAAGGTCGCGGAGCACCTCCGCACGGTCCAGGGTCTTGACGCCGAAATGGAGATAGTTGACCTTGATGCCGATCTCCTCGAGATAGGCCGATAGGTCTTCGGCCATGCGCCTGGTCAGGGTGGTAACGAGAACCCGCTCCTTACGCTCCGCGCGCCGTTGTATCTCGCCGATCAGATCGTCGACCTGGCCCTGGGTCGGACGCACGATCACCTCGGGATCCACCAGCCCCGTCGGGCGGATGATCTGTTCGACGATGCGGGCGCTGTTGCGTCGTTCGAAGTCGGCAGGGGTGGCAGAGACAAAGACGACCTGCCGGACGCGTTCGAGCCATTCCGCGAACTTCAACGGTCGATTATCCTTCGCCGAGGGCAGCCGGAAGCCGTATTCGACCAGCGTATCCTTTCGGGCCATATCGCCGGCGTACATCCCCCTTAGCTGCGGGATCGTCTGGTGCGATTCATCGACGAAGACGACGTAGTCCTCGGGGAAGTAATCGAGCAGCGTAAAGGGCGGTGTGCCCGGTTCGCGCCCGTCCATGAATCGACTGTAGTTCTCGATACCGCTGCAGTAGCCCAGCTCCCGCATCATCTCAAGGTCGAAGCGGGTCCTCTGTTCGATCCTCTGCGCCTCGATGAGCTTGTTGTGGGCGTTGAACCGTTCCACACTCTCCTTCATCTCGGCTTCGATCCCCAGCATCGCCGCTTCCATCCGTTCGGCGCTGGTGACGAAGTGGCTGGCGGGGAAGATGGTGACCTGATCGCGCTGCAGGATCACCTCGCCGGTTACCGGGCTTACAGCGGTGATCCGCTCCACTTCGTCCCCGAAGAACTCGACGCGAACGATCACCTCTTCGTCGATCGGCTGGATCTCCAGCGTATCGCCCCTCACTCGAAACGTGCCCCGCTGAAGCTCCAGATTGTTTCGGGTGAACTGCATGTCCACGAGCCGGTGCAGAACATCCTCGCGGCGGATCGTCTGACCGACCCTGAGGGAGCAGACGATTCGGGCATACTCCTCGGGGGAACCGAGGCCATAGATGCACGAGACCGACGCGACTACGATCGTATCACGGCGTTCGAGCACAGCCTGAGTGGCGGAATGCCGGAGCCGGTCGATCTCGTCGTTGATCTGGGCATCCTTCTCGATGTAGGTATCGGTCTGCGGGATATAGGCCTCGGGCTGATAATAGTCGTAATAGGAGACGAAGTACTCGACGGCGTTCTCGGGGAAGAAGTCCCGAAACTCTCCACAGAGCTGCGCGGCCAGGGTCTTGTTATGGGCGATTACGAGCGCGGGCCGCTGGATCCTCTGGATGACGTTGGCGATCGTGAAGGTCTTGCCGGTTCCCGTGGCGCCCAGCAGGGTCTGGAAACGCGCGTTCGCGCCGAGTCCGTCCACGAGGCTGTCGACGGCCTGAGGCTGATCCCCTTGAAGCGTGTACTCGGAGGTAAGGTTGAAGCCGGACAAGGTCAGCGTCCCGCAGCGTGGCGTTGATGGCCGAGTATACCACGGCAAACCCGGCTCGCACGGCGGCGGTCCGACGGCGATGAGATCGTCGGCTAACCGATCGTCGTACCCGCAATACAAGCTTGATCGCCGTTCTCCTTGGTCTCCGCGCCCGCTTCACCCCCGAGGAGACGGCCGTAATGCTCGATGGCGCCGACAATGTCGCCGGAGGCTTCCGCTGTCCATCCGGCTGCGAACGCTACGCTCGGGTCGCCGGTAACTTCAGCAGCTCGGGAATAGGCGGCCGCGGCATGGCGATAATCGCCATTACTTGCATAATACGCGCCCACCTCCGTCCAGCTCGGCGATTCGGCCGCAGCGCTTGCAGTCCGCTGACCCGCGCGAACCGGTTGTGCCGATCCGGCGCCTCCCGCAGCCGCCGGGCCTTGAGCGACCTGACGCTTTGAGCGCAGCAGGATGCGCAGGAGGGTCTCGTCTCGGGTGTTGCCGTCGTCTCTGGACCGCTCGGGTTGAGATTGGGCCGGCGGAGTCCGCTTGCCGTTGTCCGATCGGGGTCGCTCCGGCTCAGTACGGGGTCGCTCCGGCGGGGCAGGGGGCTTCTCATTCGGCCGGCTCCCGCGGTCCCGTTCGCCGGGCCGCTCCTGCCGCTCACTCGCGGTATCGCGATCCAATCGGGATTGCGCCACACGGAGCGCGGAAGACTGGGGGGACACGGGGGGCAAAGGATTCCAGAGGAGCCACGCCCCCATTAATCCAATAGCCCCTGCGCCGACGACGGCGTAACGCCAGCCCTGCACGCGGCGCGGCGCGGCGTCCCGGCCTATCCGCGCCATGGTTGCGGCGGTTAAATCGACCGATGCCAGCGGAGGCCTCATGGCGGTTTCGAGGTCGCCCGCGAGATCCGCGAGTTCGATCCGGGTTCGCCGGCAGCGGTCACAACGCTCAAGGTGTCGGGAGAGAACGCCGGGCAGGGGGCCTGCTGCGCCGCATTGCCGGAGGGCGAGCGCCCGTTCCGTAAGATGACATAGAATGCTCATGTGTTTCGCTCCCGTACATACCGCCGCCGCAGATGCCTTAGACCGCCTGCTATTCGTCCCACCACCGTCGATTCGGGGATGCCAAGCGCCAGCGCCGTCTCTTTGTACGTCAATCCGAAGGCGTAATGTAGCAGAATCGGCGCTCGCAGCCGCTCAGGCAGCGCTGCCACCTCGACCTGCAGCCTTCGCTGATCCTCGGCCGCGATGGCCAACATCTCCGCCGAAGGGCCTTGCTCTGCCGACACAAGCTCCAGCGCGACGCTCTTGCGGATACGCCGCCGACGGCACAGATCCCGACACTGATTGCGGACGATCCGCATCAACCACGGTCCCCAGGCGCGCCGGGGATCGTACCGACCCAGTGCCCTGTAGGCGTTGACCATCGCTTCCTGCACCGCGTCTTCGGCGTCCTCGCGCGTACGCAGGAAAGCAAACGCACATGCATAGGCCAGAGGGCGATATCGCTCCGCAAGGGCCGCGTAGGCGTCCCGATCACCCCCGCGGGCGGCGGCGGCGAGCCGCTCATCGCTCACCGCCGTCCCAGGGTTCGCAGTCACCCAGTCCACCATGGTATATCGATCCAATCCGCTGAGCAGTCCAACGGTTACTTTCGCATCGCCGCCAGTTTTTGCTCCAGAAGGTCAATCAGCTCAGCGAGCGTGATCCGGGGGCCGAACTGCATCACGCCAAGCCGAGCTCCCATGCCCGGAAACGGCCGCTGCTGCATCCGTCCGGGCCCCTGCATCGGCGGCCTCCCGGGCCCCTGGAGGGGTGGAACAGCGCCGCCCTGAGCGAAGCCGGGATTGCCCGGACCCGATAATGGATCCTGCACGAGATCCTCGTGCCATTCCAGAGAGCCGCCGCCCAGCCGCATACCCGGTTCGCCCATCGGCGGCCGGTCGCCACCGCCCGGCATCATGCCGGGTCCGCCCATCGGCGGCCGGTCGCCACCGCCCGGCATCATGCCGGGTCCGCCCATCG
>JAANMY010000154.1_pt1 | contig 95449 bp, 77 predicted proteins | sample 7279691 | NCBI WGS metagenome assembly JAANMY01 (sample SAMN14094543, study PRJNA606508) | bioreactor metagenome | isolation source: A lab-scale SPAN reactor treating ammonium-rich wastewater day 388 | place: Ireland: Galway | collected 2018-02-07 | reverse complement strand
CGAACTCTCTATTAGCATGCGCCGTCGGACCGTCCGACTATGCGCGATATCGTCTCATCGCACGCAACAAACCCTGGTCATCCTTTGGTGCCTTCCCGCAAACGAGCGCATCCTAACACCCTAAACGTCACTATGCGCGGCTCCCTCTGGGCGCTGAGGCAATCCCGCTCGCCTTACAAACGATCCGCTGGGCTCTTGACGCCCAATCCGCCCCGGTTCAGCACATGCGTGTAGATCATGGTCGTTTCCACGTTCGTGTGCCCTAATGCTAGCCTAATTCAGCTTTGACCACAATTTAGAACACAACCAAAGCGAACGCCAACGAATACTCAGAGTGTTGGTGCGTTTCGCGGCGCTCAACGCACCCTACCGAACATGGCGAGCGGGGTTGCGTGAAATGGTCAGAACATCCATCCATGTCAGAATGGTTCAAGAAGTTGCGTCGATGACCATGTCCATGGTGGACCATTTGATCGTTTCATCGCGTTCTTCGCCGATCACTCATCGCAATTCCGGGACATAGGGGCCGAAAAGGCGGGACAGCCATTCGCGGGGTGACGGCGATAGCTCGGGCAGAGTTCCCGCCGGCTGCGCGACCTGAGCCAGCGTCGCTTTGATGGTCCGGGCGATGGCGTGCGGCTCCAAGTCGGTGAAGAACAGATTCGGCAGCACCCGGTAAGGGGCATAGCCCGGCTCATAGGACATGACGACTTTCAACCCCGAAGCCAGGGCCTCGCGGACCACCAGAGGAAAGCCCTCGCGAGCCTGCTTCGAGGGCAGGACCAAGAGGTCCGCCGCCCGATATAATTCAGCCACCTCGGCCTGGGGTCGCGGGGGCAGATAGATCACGCCCGGCCGCGGCAGTTTCAGCAGGTCAGGGTCGCCCGGTCCACAGATCACGAGGTCCATGGCCGAGTGTGCCGCCGCAAGTCGATGAGCTTCGAGCAGCAGCAGAATGCCCTTATCCGCCGTGATGCGGCCGACGAAGAGCACTTTGGGCCGGTCATCCTGCCAGCCTAGCCGATCGCGAAGCCGCTGGCGCTCGCCGGGCGCGGGTGGATGGAACAGGGCGGGATTGACCGAATAGGGCAGGAACAGGGATTTGCCGCGCGTCCCGGCCAGATATTCCAGGTCGGCCAGCACGCGCACGTTGTAGGCCACGAGGCGATTGGCCCGCCGGGTGGTCCAGCGTCCGAGGGTGCGGGCGGCAGTTTGCATCAAGAGGTTCAGCCAGGGAGTGGCCAGGGGCATGATGCCGCCGTGATCGGTGAGCAGCCGGGGTTTGCCGAGGTAGGCCGCCAATGACAGGGCGGCGACGGACGAGAGGAAGATAAACCCATGGGCATGGACGACGTCGGCCCATCGGACCTCGCGCCACAGGACGCTGAGCAGGCGAGGGGAAAAGACGGGATAAGCCAGCCGCTCCCGCCGCTCCAAACCATGCCAGGCAGGGATGCGAATGACCCGCACTTGGGGAGGATAACTTGGCGATTGGGCCTGGCCCAGGAGGTCGCTGGTCACGTGGGCCACTTCGCAACCCGCCTCCGCCAAGGCGCGGATTTCCTGATCGACCAACACCTCGACGCCGCCGACGTGCGGCAGGCCGTGGTGCGAAACCACAAGGATGCGCGGCGGCCGCTTCATGACGGCCTCTTGCGGAGCACGACGCAGGAAATTTCAAAGGGCCGCACCAGCCAGGGGAGCCAATGCCAGCGTCCCCGGTCGGCGGAAGTGGTTTTGCTCGTCGGAAGTGGCAGCGATACCGTGGTTGCACCCATGGTCATCGAGCGCCATTTCGCCCGCGCATCGGCCATCACGCGGCCCGGATGGGAGATGAGCCGCTGCAGGGCATAAGTGCTCAAGTTGCCGCCGCGAATAATCGTGGCTTCAATAAGATCGGTTTGTGGAAAGAGCGCCGCCAGTTCCCGGGGCGAGGGGCGGAACATGGTGTCGATCGGATCTGGATGATAGGGGAAGCGATAGGGAGCGGAGACCAGGAGATAACCCCCCGGCGGGACGATCTGCGCGACGGTTTGCGCGACCAGTTCGGGGTGCTCGACGTGTTCAAGCAGGTTCGAACAAAGAACCGATTGAAACCGCATGCTGGCGAGCTGATCGCGAAAAGCGGGATCGCTCAGGTCTCCCACCAGGTCGACCCCCTCCGCGGCTTGCATGTCGGAATGGACGACCTTGAGTCCCAGGCTTCGAGCCGGAGCAAAGAGGTAGCGGTCCAGCCAGGGTTGAATCTCCGTTCGGAAGGCAAGGGTTTGACTGCCCAAATTGAGCATGGGAAACAGCTCATCTCGCCGTTTGCGCATCTGCCGGCCATACCAGCGGGCTTCAGGAATGAGCATCGCATCCCCCTGGCTTGCGCCCGAAGATGATGCCATGCGACGGCTGACGCAGGACGTGATTCTCCGCCCAGGCCAGCGGCGTGGCGAGCAGCGTGACCACGCCTCCGGCGAGACGCCGCAGCATCGCGCTGCCGCCCCGGCCATAGGCGTGGGTCAAGGAGGCTTCGGGGATCAGGGAAGAGGCGATCACGCCGGCACAATTAAGGGCGGCATCCGGCCGCAGAGTAATCTTCTCATACCCGGCCGTATGCATCAGACACTGCAGACCTTCATGGCTGGGCAGCGTCAAATGGCGCGGCGCTTCGCCAACGTGAATCCACCGCCGGCCAAACCACCGCGCCTGTGCTCCATCGATGAGGGGCACGGCCCCGGCAAACCAGCCCCCCGGACGAAGCAGGGAATAGGCCTGCTGGACGGTCCGCAGCACGCTGGGGACGTGTTCGAGCAGATAAAAAGCGGTGATCAAATCGAACGACGCTGGTGAAAAGTGATCCGACAAGTGATCGATGTCGCTGACGACGGCTTTGATGCCGCGCTGCCGCAGTTCCGCCACCACTTCAGGCTGAAAGTCGCTCCCAACAACGTGATAGCCCCGCCTGCGAAAACCCTCGAGCCGCAGCCCGCGGCCGCACCCCACGTCCAGGAGCCGGGCGCCGATTCGTGGCGGTCCCGCCTGCTGACAGACGATGCGTACTTGCGCCTCATATTGCGGGAGGTAGAACAGTCGATATTCCAGCTTCGCCAGAAAGCGTTTAATGGCGGTCGGCTGGCCCATCTCGGGAGTGAAACTGTAGATCGGCGGGTAATAGCTGGGCAGGTCCTCTTCCCTGGGCTGGGGCGCTAGCTGCGCCGCGCCGCAGGTCAGACAGCGATCGAACGACCATTCCCCCGGGGCATGTCCCAGGCGATCCCGGACGTGAGCGAACAGCCTCTCCCGATTGCGGTCGCCACAGAATGGACAGGCAGGCCCCGCCGATGCTGGTGTCGGCAGCGGTCGACCCTCGGCCCGCGGCAGCGTCATGGACATGGTCCCTTCCCAGGATGAAGGTCGGCTAAAACATCGCCATCACGGGGAGGACGTGAGTTTGCGGACCGCCGCCCGTGACGTGCACCTGACCCTGGCCATCGACGTACACATCCACTTCGCTGCGAACGCCAAACTCAGGCAGATAGATGCCCGGCTCGATGGAAAAGAGGGTCCGTTTCATCACCTGGCGTTCGTCCTTGGTTTCAAGGTTGTCCATGTTGGCCCCGTTGCCGTGCGTCTCCTGGCCGATGCTGTGGCCCGTGCGGTGCACGAACGCCGCCCCATAGCCGGCGTCGTCGATGACCTTGCGGGTCGCTTCATCTACTTGCCAGCCCTGCAAGGGTTCCCCCTTGGCAAAGGCCGACCGGACCCGATTGATGCCGGCGTCGCGGGCTTGGGCGACGATTTGGAAAATCGTTTCGTATTTGGCCGGAACGTCAACGCCGAGGTAGCCGACCCAGGTCAGGTCGCTATAGATGCCCTTGGGGTGGTTCATCTTGGCCCACAGATCGATGAGGACGAAGTCGTTGGGCTGCAAGGGGGTGTCGCCGGTCTCGAAGTGGGGATCGCCGCTGTGCGGTCCGACGCCGACGATGGGCGGATGATACGTCGTCATGCCATGCCGATCAAAATGGGCCATGATCAAATTGGCCACGTCGCGTTCGGTGACGACGTTGCCCGCCCGCAGCCGTTCGGCGATGAACTTCCAGGCCAGGCCAAAGGCTGCCTCGGTATGGCGGGAGGCTTCGAGATGGAGCTGCCACTGCTCCTCATCCAGGCACGCTTCGAACCGTTGAATCAAGTCGCCCGAGGAGATGACGTGGACCCCAAGGGATTTCACGAGTTCGATGGTGCCGGCGTCGACCCGGGCCAGATAGGGAATGGCGTTGCGCGGGGAATATTCCATCGCCACGGTCTTGGCCGAACCGAGCAGCGCCTGGATACCGGCTTCGAATTCCTGCCAGCGCAGGTAAATGTGCTTGGAGCCGGGCAGATGATCCAAGGCGCTGGACTCGATGCGATGAACCAGCTTGAGCGGTTCCCCCCGAGCGGGGATCATGTAGGCAAAACGCCTCGAACCCATGGAATCGGGCTTCATGTCCAACACGCGCTGCGCCAAGACGTTCAGACCGCGAAAATCATACAAGAGCCAGCCGTCGATGTTCATTTCCTGCAACGCGGCCTGAATGGCTTGGAGATTGAACATGGAGCACCTCGCCGGGGAGAAGGGTCATTTCAGCCCATTGTAAAGGAACCGCTGGGCTTGGCCAACCTGCTTGGCGGGTTCGAGGGAATGGGGTTCGGGTCCAGGCGTCGTCAAATCCAGACGCGGAGCCGTTCCTTCAGGTGAGGAGGCAGTTTGCGTTCCAAATAGCGGTGGACTTGATTGGGGTTGTAGCGCGTGCTGTAGTGGCCGCAGACGATCAGCTCGTTCTTGAAGCGCTCCGCCCGCTCCAAGAAATCGTCCAAATGCATGTGGCCGAACTTGTGGATTTTTTCGCGGCGATGGTTGGGCACGATGAAGCTCATCTCCGTGATCAGCACCTTGGCTTCGAAGAGCACGGGATGATCATCGAGGGCATGGGGGCTAGTATCTCCCGTGTAGGCCACCAGGGGCGTGCGGACTTCGTGGGTGATTTCCACGCCAGCGTATTTCAGATCGCGCAGCTCGTTGCCGGGCCGGCCATGATATTCCTCTTTCAATTTGAAGCGGCGCTCCCAAACGACGTAGCCGACCGAGGGAACCGTGTGCGAGGTGCGGATGACGCTGATGACATGGTCCCGGGAAAGTTCGATCTCATCGCCGGGCTTGACGCCCTTGAGTTCGACGACCATGCGGCCGCGATCGAGCCGCTGCCAGACGAGCAGCAGCTTCTTCACGTCCTCCAGGTTGGCTTCGGGGAGGTAGATCGTGGGCGGCTTCATCTTCATCATGCGCCGCCGGGCAATGTAGACCGGCAGCGCCGCCATGTGATCCAGATGGGCGTGCGAGATGAGCCAGGTGGGCGTCACCATGAAATCCCAAGGCTGCGCCCCCAAGTCGAAGCCGATTTTCAGCTCGGGGATGCGCCAATAGCTCTGCACGGCGGCCCTGGAGTATCCCTCCACGGTCAGACCGGCATGTTCGAATTTCATGATGGGGGCGTTGTCAACCACGTGCATCCGTCAATCAAAACTCACGCTTGCGTTTGATGCCAGGCTCGGGGACGGGATATTTGCCATCCTGGTCCGGCATGATCGGCGCGTCCGAGGTGAGCGTAAGCTGGTCGAGGTTCGGCGCGAATTCATGATCGCAGTTGAGCATTTGATCCCACTTGATGATCTGGCCCGTGTGGCATGCCATGCGTCCCATGCTGGCGGCGATGCTCGCTTCCACGCCGCGCCGCACTTCGTTGAAGGGCTTGTCGGCGCGGATCGCTTCCAGCAGATGATCCCACTCCAATTGATAAGGATTGGCTTCCTTACTGTTGCATTTCCACAGGATATTCTCCCGCTTGGACATGTCCTGGCCCTTGTAAGTTCGGGCAAAGCAGGGGGTGTGGCCTCGGGCGGAGATGACCGCGGCCCCTTTGGTGCCGTGGGCATAGCTGGCGAATTCTTGATGGCAGCCCGTCATGCAGCGGCCTTCGAGGAAGAGCTTGGCACCGTCGGCGAAGGTGTATTCCACGGAATAGGTGTCGAAATTTTGGTCGATGAAATTGCCGCGGTAATGCCGGCCGCCTGAACCCTTGGCCTCGACCGGCCAGGCGTCCTTCATCCAGCAGCATTCATCGACGTTGTGGATGAGGAAATCGCTGAACGCGCCGCCGCTGGCCCAGAGGAAAGAGTGGAAACGGCGAATCTGGTAGAGCAGGTCGTTGTACTTGCCGGGATTGCGGGTGGAGAAGGCGGAAGCGGTCGGGCCAGCCATGCGATAGGCCCGCATGAGCGTGATGTCGCCGATCTCGCCGTCCTTGATGCGGTTGAACAGTTCGCGCCGCTCGGTGCAATGGCGGCACATCAGCCCGACGCCCACCTTGAGGTTTTTCTTTTCCGATGCGGTCGCGAGGTCCAGCATGCGCCGGCTTGTCGGACCATCCACCGTCACCGGTTTTTCCATGAAAACATGCAATCCCTTGTCGATGGCGTATTGGAAATGGGGCCAGCGGAACGCCGGCGGCGTGGCCAGGATGGCGATATCCCCTGGACGCAGACAGTCCATCGCATGCTTGTAGCCATCGAAGCTGACGAACTTGCGATCATCGGGCACTTCCACCTGCCGCTTGAACTCGCCTGCCAGGCTGTCGTAGCTGCTCTTCAACCGATCCTCGAACACGTCCGCCATGGCGACCAGCTTGACCGGCCCCCCCGGTGCACGCATGGCATTCTCGGCGGCGCCCGTCCCGCGCCCGCCGCAACCGATCAAGGCCACCTGAAGCTCGTTCTTTTCGCCTGGATGCACGGCCGGCAGGGCCACATTGGCGAGAACGGATGCGGCCGCGGCGGTCGATGCGGTATGGATCAAAGTGCGGCGCGAAAGGCTCGATGCGGGGGCAGGCGTCATGATCATATCACTCCACAAGAGGCGGGATGGGAAAAGGCAGGCGCTGACGACGCTTCAGTGTAACGCACAAATGAACGCTCTGCCAGCGGGAAAATGGCGGGTTCGAACCCGCATCAGTTCATTCATCCAACAACAACGATGCATTCGACATGGCTTCACCACTCCTTGGGTACATCCCGATAGTGAGCGTGGCATTTCTTGCAGTCGGCCGTGACCTGTTCGAAACGCTGGTCGATCTTGCCTCGAAGCTGTGCTTTTTGCTCCGGTTCTAATCGCAGCAGCGCCTCCAATTCCTTGACGGCGGCTTGGGCTTCTTCCATGAGCTGGCGCATGGTGCGAGGATAATCGCCCAAATCCAACCGCAGCGTTTCCTGATAATGCTCCCAAAGCAGCAAGGCTTCATGGGGCGGGTCCAGGTCCGCGTGTTGCTTTGGTGCTTGCCAACCGGCTTTTTGGATGTGCCTCAAATGATCGATGCGGTGCTCCATGTCGACCATGAGCCGCGAGAGATCGGAAACGACGTTGCGTTCGGGAAACGCCGTCTGCCGGGGGCGATAGGACTGAAAGCTCTTCGCGGTAAACTGTTTCGGTACGGCGTACAGCCCGGTGTAATGCGGATCGGTGCCGGCTTGTTTCATCCAGGCCGTCGCCTGATCCAGCGTGCATTGTTCATCGAGACAACGCAGCACCAAGGCGACGGCTGCCGGGCCGCGATGTTTGCCGTGGTGGCAATGGAGATAAATGGGTCCCGGCAAATCCCGCACGGCCCGGGCGATTTCCCAGCCGCGCTCCTTCGGGATGCCGTCGTAGCCGAAGGGAAGATGGACATACCGCATGCCGTGGCGCTTGGCGCGTTCCACGTCTGGCAGGGCTCCATCGACGGAGATCACTGTGCGGATGCCGATGTGTTGCAGTGCTTGAAAAGCCGCATCCCCTTCCGGACTGCCGCCGCTGTAGAGCTTCTCGGTGACGCGGAAGACGTTGTGCAGTCCGGTCCGTTCGAGCCGTTGGATCCGCAACGCCGCGGCGCGGGTGGTCTTCGCATCCGCCGTTGAGGCGAGTATCGTCGAACTGCTGGGAGCGGTCATTTGGACGGTCGCTTTCTGACAACCCCACAAGAGGCCGATACAGCCGAAGAGGAGAATCAGTCGATGCATCGACCATCCCTCAAAGGAGAGGAAGCGGTTTTCGAAGAGACATTTCATCGGGTTTCATAGACGACGCTTCCGCCCACCACGGTGGTCACCACCTTGATTTGGTCCAAGGTCGGCGCTTCCTTGGCATCCAAAAGATCGCGATCGAGCAGAACCAGGTCCGCATAAAACCCCATCTTGAGCATGCCCTTGCGGTCCGCTTGCCCCGCAGCCTTGGCGGAACCGATGGTGTACGCCCTGAGGGCTTCCTCAACGCTGATTTTTTGCTCGGGAAACCAGCCGTCGGGATGCTTGCCGTCCAGGGTTCGCCGGCGGACCGCCGCATCGATGCCCAGGATGGGGCTGAGCGGCGCGACGGGCCAATCCGAGCCAAACGCCAGCACCACCCCCGCATCGAGCAACGCCCGGCAGGCATAGGAGCTTTGACAGCGTTCCTTGCCGATGCGACCCTCGGCCCAGCGGCCATCATCGATGATGTGATAGGGCTGCATCGACGCGAAGACGCCGAATTCCTTGAACCGAACGTAATCCTCGCGGCGCAGGATTTGCGCATGCTCGATGCGAAAGCGCCGATGGCGATGCTCTTGGCTCTGCCCCACCTCGCCGAAGATGTCCAGCATCAAGGCGTTGGCTTCATCGCCAATGGCGTGCACGCAGACGGCCAGCCCCGCTCGGTCCGCCTCTTGCACCCACGTTTTCATGGTGCCCGGCGGCGTCACGAACACACCTACCTGATTCGGTTCGTGGAGATAGGGCATAAACATCTTCGCCGTGCTCGCGCCGAGGGAGCCGTCCGCATAACCCTTCAACCCGCCGACGCGCAGGTAGTCATTGCCAAAATCGGCCATGACGCCGCGGTCGGCCCATTCTTTCCATAAGCCGAGCGGCCAATAGAGATTGATGCGGCAGGTAAGTTGTTGTTGTTCGTACAGCCGTTGATACATCCGGAGCAAGAGCGCTTGATCGCGCGCCGAGCCGCCCGCCATGTCCTCCACGGACGTCACGCCCAGTTCCCGAGCCATTTGCATGGCCGCCCGCAAGGCCTCCCAGGCCTCCTGCTGATCGCTGTCCGAACGCGTGATGACGCGCTGCACCAACCCCATGGCTGTGTCACGGAGAACGCCGCTTGGCTCCGTGCCGCCAGGCAAGCGAACGATTTCCCCGCCCGAGGGGTCCGGCGTCTTGGCGTCAATTCCGGCCAACTTGAGCGCGGCGGTGTTGGCCAGCGCCATGTGGCCGTCGTAGCGGCGCAGGAAGACCGGCCGCTCCTTGACGTATTTGTCCACCAGGGCCGCGGTGGGCAGAACGCCGGCGAAGGTGCGATCATGGTCCCAATCGCCGCCGAGCAGCCAGCGGTCCTTGGGAAGCTGTTGATCGAAAAGCTGCAACCGGCGGCCAAATTCCGCCTCATCCGGCGCATCCTTGAGCTGCACCCGGGCCAGACCGATCCCGCCGCCCAGGAAATGAACATGGCTGTCATGGAAGCCCGGCACCACCCGGCGGCCTTGAGCATCGATCACCCGCTTGGCCCGGAAGCGCTGTTTGGCATCAGCTGAGCCGCCGACAAAGAGAATCCGCCCCTGCCAGGCGGCGAGGGCTTCCGCTTCGGGCTGCCCGTCGTCGCCCGTCCAGATTTTGGCGGAATGGATCAGCAGATCGACGTCGATCAGCGCCGGCGCATTTTGCGCCAGCGCGGCGGGAACGAACAGCCCCGACCATTTGAGCCCGATCCAAAGGACCGCCACGGCGATCAGACTCAGCAGCCACGCCGCGCGCGCCTGCCAAGGACGACGGGGTCCATGTGCTCTCATCGACATGGCAAGCTCCTTGCAGGAGACGTTTCCAGCGGGTGCATCTGCAATGTTATCCATTTCGATCCATGCGATAGACTCGACCTTCATCCACTTGACGAAAGCCGATGGCGTTGAGCAATTCGATTCCCGGTTGATTGTTCGCCGGGACTTGGATTTCCACAAGGGAATAGAACTGCTCTTGAATGTAGCGCAAGACCTGGAACATCAAGTATTTCCCCAACCCCAAGCGGCGCGCCGAGGGGCGCACTTCAACGTCGATAACGCCCGCGGCCGGCTGATGCCACCGCCAGGCGAACGGGTCCATGTCCCACATCCGGGCCTGGGCCAACGGCTGACCCGTGGCCACTTCCTGCAATTGAAAATGGAGCATTTCGAGCGGCGCATAAATGCACTCATCGAACCAGCGTTGGCTGATCGGTCTGGGCATGACCCGCACTTCATATTTGCGCTTGAGCTTGATGAACCGGGCATCGAGGATGATGACCGGTCCATCCATCTGCCGTTGAAAGACCTTGATGGTCTCCTGGAGGCGGTAGCCATTCGATTGAAAAAAGAAATCGGCGCCGACGTCGGAGAGCAAGAGGCCCGGCAATTCACTGCCGCCGTAAAGCCCCCAGTAAAAGGGATTGAGCGGCCGCAAGCCTCCCGCCTGGATCGCGAGGGCTCCTTTTTCCTTCAGGTACGCTTCGCAGCGATGCAGCAATTCCCGGCCGATGCCCAACCGCTGGTACTTCGGATGGACGACGATCAGGCTGATCACCCCTCGGCGATAATCGAGCTTCTTGCCCGTTTCATCGGCGCCAAAACCCGCGTGGGCATAACCGACGACCTGGCCGTTCTCCTCGGCCAGATGCAGCCCCTGGCGGTCGAAATAGGGTTTGGAGAAGACGTGCACTTCCAGCGCTTGCGTGCTCTGTAGAAAGGCGGCGCTGCGGCTCGTAAGTCCGGCGTTCCAGAGTCGTAAAATCTGGGGCGGATCGGGATTGCGAAACGTACGAAACACCAGTGCCAAATCGACCTCTCCGAGCGAGTGCCGCAGCATTTTCTTTTCAGGCTGATGATAAGGCAACGGACAAATCGCAACAAGGGTCTTTCGCTCGAACCTTCCCGCGAGTAGTCCCCCGGACGGCGCCGCTCTCCCCATCCTCTCGGCCAGACCATACATTGAAGGGGATGGCCCGCGCGCTGCTCGCGCGGCGCGGCGGTTCGCATTCACCAGGTTGATGACTTCCATGAAACAGGCTCGCTTGGCGCTCGAAGATGGCACAATCTACCATGGACGCGCTTTTGGCGCCTCTGGAACCCGCTTCGGCGAAGTGGTCTTCAATACGAGCATGATCGGCTATCAAGAAGTGCTCACGGATCCTTCTTACCGCGGCCAGATCGTTTGCATGACCTATCCGGAAATGGGCAACTACGGAATCAACCAAGCCGACGCCGAGTCCGAGCGGGTGCAGGTGGATGGCTTCATCGTCCGCGACATCTCCCCCATCGCCAGCAATTTTCGCAGCGAACAGAGCCTCGATGACTATCTGGCAGAGCACAACGTCCTGGGTCTATGCGGCATCGACACCCGCGCCTTGGTGCGCCGGCTCCGCGTCCGCGGCACCATGACCGGCATTCTTTCGACCGATGACCACGCGGATGACGAACTGATCCGCCAAGCCCGCACGGCGCCAAGCATGCTGGGACGCGATCTCGTCAAAGAAGTCGTGCCGCCGCGCAGCTTCACCTGGCAGGGCGGCTTCGACGACCCCTTCACCCGCCATGTGCTTCCGCCCCGGCCGCCCGCCCACAAGGTCGTCGCCCTCGATTTTGGCATGAAGTGGAACATCCTCCGCTGCCTCACCCAGGTCGGCGGCATGGTCACCGTCCTGCCCGGCACCGCCAAAGCCGAGGAAGTCCTGGCCCTCAAACCCGACGGCATCTTTCTCTCCAACGGCCCCGGCGACCCCGGCGTCCTGGGCTACATTGTCGATGAATTGAGGAAACTCATCGGCCAAACGCCCATCTTCGGCATCTGCCTGGGTCATCAACTCCTGGGGCAAGCCCTCGGCGGCAAAACCTTCAAGCTCAAGTTCGGCCATCGGGGCGCCAACCAACCTGTGCGGAACGAACTGACGGGCAAGGTCGAGATCACCGTGCAGAATCACGGCTTTGCCGTCGATCCGAAGTCGCTGCCCGGCGACGTCGAACTAACCCACATCAACCTCAATGACCACACCCTGGAAGGCTTGCGGCACAAGAAGCTGCCCCTTTTCAGTGTGCAATACCATCCGGAAGCCTCTGCCGGCCCCCACGACAGCACGTATCTCTTCGAGCAATTCGCCGACTTGATGCACGCCCACAAGCGCTAATTAGGAATCGAGGCGCTAACGCAACCCCGCTCAGATAGGGAGTTTGCCGGTCGTGACCGCTAGGCCGGTTGTAGCGGTGAAAATTACGATCCGTGAATTGGACAGGGGATTATTTGCTTAAACTTTTTTCCAGGCAAGATTTAATGGTTAGGGAGAGATTTTGGGTTATATTTCATCTAACTGGCTGTTGCCCACGAGCTGATCTCGCATTTTCGAAGCTTGCTACCCCTGGGAGGCGACGCATGACCGCCACGTTCCGCCGGTATCTGGATCGCATTCTGGCCTCGCTCACGAGTTTTGGCTCCGCGAAAAAACGCCGTGTCCGGAAGCCGGCCAGCCTGTGGCAGCGGCGCTATCGTCCCCAGATCGATTGGCTCGAGGATCGCCTGGCGCCGGCGACGTTTCACGTAGCCCTGACCGGGGACGACGTGGCGGGGGATGGCTCCGCGGCGAATCCCTTCCGGACCTTGCAGCGCGCGGTGAACGAAACCGCCGCGGCCAACGATGGCAACGACGTGATCCGCATGGGGGCGGGGCTGTACAACCAGGCCGGCGTGGACAACGCTGTGTCGATTCCCAACAACGCCAACATCACCAACCTGAACATTCTCGGCGGCTGGGACGCGGCCTTTGCCGCGCAGACGGGAACGAGCACTTTGCAACCGCAGACGGCGGGCACGGGCATCAGCATCGCCGGCTTGAGCAACGTGGTGCTGCAGCGGATCGGCGTGCAGCAGGCCACGGGCATTGGCATTTTCGCCAACGGCGTGAATGGGCTGAACCTCAATCTGGTGAATGTCGCGCAAAGCGGCGGAAGCGGTCTCAACAGCACGGGCGTCACCGGGACCGTGACGATCACCAACAGCACCTTCACATCCAACGCGAACGGCGTCACGTTCAATAGTCCCAACGCTCAGTTGGTGCTCAGCTCCAGTTCGTTAACGAACAACACGACCAACGGCCTGTTGACGTTTGCCGCTGCTGGGATCAGCATCAACGATCTGACCCTCACCGGCAATGGCGCGGGCGGCGTGATCGACAACACGACGACGGTCAATTACCTGACCACGACGGGCAGCGTGATCGACGTCGTCAGCCTGGGGACTTCTTCCTTCCAGCACACCCGGGCTGGCACGCCCCAACAGAGCATCAGCTATAGCAACGTCGCCAACCTGGCCATTTCCCTGGGCGATGGCAATGATGAGATCATTGTGAACTCGGGCACGTATCCCCTCACTTCGCTGACTTTGAACGGCCAAGGCGGCTCCGATATCATCACCTATCTCGCCACGAACGGCAACGACGTCATCGACATCAACAACCTGCTCGTGACCCTCAACGGCTCCCCGGCCGTTTCCACGCCCACCTTCACCACAACGTCCTTCGAAACCTTGCAAGTCAACGGCCGGGACGGGGATGACGTCTTCAACGTCCTGGCCACGAGCGTGGCGACGATTCTCAACGGCGGCACCGGCGACGACGCCATCAACCTGGGCCAGCCCTTTGTCGGCACGATGGATAATCTGCTGGGCAACGTCACCGTCAACGGCGGCACCGGTTTCAACCTGTTGCAGCTTAATGATCCCGCCAGCAGCGCGGGCCACGCCTACGTCGCCAATTCGACCAGCGTCGTCCGCGACGGCGGCTTCACCGTCAATTACAGCAGCATCGACAACCTGACCATCAACGCCGGCGGCGGCACCGACACCTTCACCATCACCCCCAGCACCACCACGACCTTCACGATCGACGGCGGCAATCCCTTCCTGCCCGCCGCGCCGGGGGATACGCTCAGCCTCGCCCTGGGCGGCGTTACCAGCCCGGTCAACTTCATCACCGGCCCCGGGGCGGGTATTTTCAACTTCGGCAATCGCGAAGGGATCGGCTACTTCAACATCGAAACCGTGCAGACCCCCAGCCAGTCCTACGACCTGCTCCTGGACCTGAACTTCTCCATCTTTGGGAACGACAGCGACGCCGACGTCATCGAAGCCCGCCTCTCCAGCGACGGCTCCTTGCTGCAACTCTTCCGCACCGGCGGGGGGTTCGGATACAGCGGCATCATTTATCAAGGCACGGCCAGCCATGTCAACTCGCTCACCGTGCGCGGCAGCAGCGATGACGATACCTTCATCATCCAGGAAAACAACGGCCGCATCCTCGGCGACTCGGGCGGCTTCGGCGGCACGGCGGCGGGCAGCCATCTCAACCCCTTCATGCAAGGCTTCCTGAACGGCTTGGGGCAGCCCGCCAATATCGGCGTGCATTTTGACGGCGGCGCGGGCGGCAACGACCGCGTCCAATACCGCTTCACGACGCTGCGCCACGGCCGCTACTTCGCGGACAGCCTGGCGGCGGGCCGCAGCGGCAACGTCAACGTCGGCACGAGCGGCGGCGGCACAGCCAGCAGCCTGCGGATGTCCTTCGCCAACCTGGCCCCGATCGACTGGTTCGGCGCCGGCGGCACCTTGACCGTGGACGCCACCGGCATTTCCATCGGCGGCGACGTGCTCACCGTGCAGGATGACGGCGTGGCCGGGGACGGCGTCAGCCAGGTCGTCAGCACGAATGCCGGCTTCGAAACCAATAACTTCACCGGCTTCGACGCCATCGAGGTCCTGGGCGGCACGGGCGCCCAAACGCTCATCATGGACGGGCTGGACTCCGCGGCCACGGAAACGGCCGTCCTCCTTTTCGGCACGGATTTCGCGGGAACCGACGCGGGCAACGATCTGCTCATCGTCCGGGCCAGCGCGGCCGGCGTTACCACCACGCTCAACGGCGGGCTGGGCGACGACACCTTCCGCATCGGCAACGCCGCCAACCAGGTCGGCAGCGTCCTCGGCGCGGTCTTCGTCAACGGCGAAGGCGGCACCGATGCCCTGGAATACCTCGATCAGGGCACGGCTGCGGGCTCCACCTATGGCGTCACCTCGACCACGATCACCCGCACGGGCGCCGGCACCGTGACCTACGGCACGGTGGAGAGCTTGCTCCTCAACGCTGGTTCGGGCAACGACGTGATCAACGTCCTGAGCACGCTGGCCGCCACCCCCGTCACCATCAATAGCGGCGGCGGCGACGACACCTTCAACGTCGGCAGCGCCGGCACGCTGTCCGGCATTCAAGGCTTGCTGATCCTGAACGGCAACGGCGGAACCAACGACGTCGTCAACTTCAACGACCAGGCCGATGCCGGGCCGAACGTCTACACGCTCACCAACAACACGCTGACACGCAGCGTCGCGGCGGGCATGTCCTTCATCAATGTTGAGCAGGTGACTCTCAACGCCAGCCTCGGCAACGATACGATCAACGTGACCAGCAGCTTCGCCACGGTGACGACCACGGTCAACGCCGGCGGCGGCGACGACACCATCAACGTCGGCAGCGCCGGTTCGCTCAGCTCCCTGTTCGGCCCGCTCTTCCTCAACGGCAACGGCGGGGCCAACGACGTCGTCAACATCAACGATCAAAACGACGCCGGCCCGCAAACCTACACCATCACCAGCAACACGGTGGCCCGATCGGGCAGCGGCCTCATCACCTACGGCACGATCGAAAGCCTGATCGTCAACGCCAGCCTGGGCAACGACGTGATCAACGTCCAGAGCACGCTGGCCGCCACTCCCGTCACCGTCAATGGCGGCGGCGGCGACGATACCTTCAACGTCGGCAACGCCGGCACCCTGTCCGGCATCCTGGGCACCTTGATCATGAACGGCAACGGCGGCGCCAACGACGTCGTCAACTTCAACGACCAGGCCGACGCCGGGCCGCAGGTGTACACCCTCACCAACAACACGCTGACACGCAGCGGCGCGGCGGGCATGTCCTTCGTCAACGTCGAACAGGTCGTTCTCAACGCCAGCCTCGGGAATGACACGATCAACGTGACCAGCAGTTTCGCCACCGTGGCGACCACGGTCAACGCCGGCGGCGGCGGCGACACCATCAACCTCGGCAGCGCCGGCACGCTCGACCTCCTCCTGGGCAACCTCAACGTCGACGGCGGCGCGGGCACGAACACGCTCAACGTCAACGATCAGGCCGACGCCAACGACAACACCTATGACCTGAACCCGACGACCTTCGTCCGCAACGGCGCGTTCACGACCACCTATGCCAACATCGCCAACCTCAACGTCAACGGCGGCACCGGCAGCGACACGTTCAACGTCACCGGCAGCGCGAGCACGACCTTCTTCATCAACGGCAACGCCCCGGCGGCGCCGACGCTCCCCGGCGACGTGCTCAACTTCAACCTCGCCGGCGTCGTCAACGGCCGACTGGACTTGAACGGCCCGAACCTCGGCTCCTTCAGCGGCACCGGCCTTTTGCCCCTCAACTACACCAACATCGAAACCATCAACGGCGTGGGCGGCGACTACGAACTGTTCGTCAACCTCGGATCGACCGTCGCCGGCAGCTTCAACGGACCGACCGGCTTCGACGGCGCGGCGGACCTGACCATCGCCCGGCTCAACGCCGCCGGGACGCAGCTTGAGCTGCTGTTCAACGGCGTCAACGCCTTTGTCGGCGGCGTCGGCAGCATCCGGGCCTTGTCTGTGCTCGGCTCCCTGGACGCCGACTCGTTCCGCCTCCAGGAAGTCAACGGCCGCCTGATCACCCAGGGCGTCGGCGGCTTCGGCGGTTCCGCCACGGGCAGCGGCGCTCACATCAACGGCCAGGCGGCGGGCTTCCTCATCGGCCTCAGCCAGCCCACGAACATTCAAGTCCACTTCGACGGCGGCTCGGGCGGCGCCACCGACCGCATGCAGTTCGCCTTCACGACCAGCCGCAACGCTCGCTACTTCGCCGACAACGTGGCGGCGGCCCGCAGCGGCGTCATCAACGTCTCGGGCACGGCCAATGCCCCCGCGAGCGCCTTTCGGGCCTCTTTCTCGAACCTCACGCCGCTGGACTTCTTCGGCGCGGGCGGCACGCTCACCGTCGATAACTCCGGCCTCTCCGGCGCGGGGGACGTGCTCACCGTGCAGGACGACGGCGCGGCCGGCGACGGCGTCAGCCAGGTGGTCAGCTCGAATCCCGCCTTCGAGACCACCAACTTTTCCGGCTTCGACGCCGTCGAAGTCCTGGGCGGCCTCGGCAGCCAAACTCTGATCATGGCCGGACTGGATGCCGCGGCCACCGAAACCTCGGTCACCCTCTTCGGCACCGACACCTTCGGCACCGACGCGGGCAGCGACCTGCTCATCGTCCAGGCCAGTGCGGCCGGCGTGGTCACGAACCTTTTCGGCGGCGCGGGGAACGACATCTTCCGCATTGGCAATCCCGCCAACCAGGTCGGCAACGTCCTCGGCGCGGTCTTCGTCCATGGCGAGGACGGCACCGATGCGCTGCTCTACGAAGACAGCGGCAACCTCGTCGGTTCGACCTACGTCCTCACCAGCACGACGATCAGCCGCACCGGCGTGGGCCTGGTGACCTACGGCACCATCGAAGGCCTGACCCTCAACGCCAGTCAAGGGGCGGACACGATCAACATCCTCAGCACCCTGGCCACCACCCCGGCCACGGTCAATGCCCTGGGCGGCAATGACACGATCAACGTTGCGTCCGATGCTCCGGTCAACGCCGGGAATCTCGACGGCATCGCCGGCACGCTGACCCTCGACGCCGGGACGGGCGTCAACGCCCTGAACGTCAGCGATTTCAGCAGCGCCACGGCCAACGCCAACGCCGTCATCAACGGCACGTCCATCACCGGCTTCGCCGGGCCGACCGACGCCACGACGATCTTCTACGCCGCGACCGGCGGTTCCTTCAGCCTCATCACGGTCTTCGGCAGCAACCTTTCCGGCGACGTCTTCACCATCCTCAGCCCCAACGGCCCGTTGAGCCTGTTGACCTTCGGCGGCGCGGACACGGTCAACATTCGCAGCAACACCTTCACCGTCAACGTCGACACCGGGGCCGACGACGACGTGGTCAACATCAGCTCGGACGCGCCCGCCAACTTGGGGAATCTCAACGCCATCGGGGCGACCGTTTCGGTCGACCTGGGCGGCGGGGCCAACGTGCTCAACGTCAGCGACTTCAATAGCTTGACGGCCAACGCCAACGTCTTCATCACCAACAACCAGATCCTCAACTTCGCCGGCGCCGCCGACAATCAGACCATCAACTACGCGGCCACCGGCGGCGCGTTCTCCGCCATCAACGTCACCGGCAGCAACACCTCCGGCGACGTCTTCACCATTCAGAATCCGAACGGCCCGCTCAACCTCAACACCATGGGCGGGGCCGACCGCGTCAACGTGCAGGCCATCTCCTTCGAGGCCAACATCGACACGGGCCTGGGCAACGACGTCATCAACGTCTCCTCCGACGCCGACGTCAACCTGGGCACCTTGAACAACATCGCCGCCACGCTCAACCTCGACGGCGGAGCCGGCGTCAACACCCTCATCGTCAGCGACTTCGCCGCGGTGGCGGGCAACGCCAACGTCATCGTCACCGCCACGCAAATCCTCAACATGGCCGGCGCCGCTGATGATCAGATCATCAACTACGCCGCCACGGGCGGCTCCTGGGGCGGCATCACCCTCATCGGCAGCGATACCGTCGGCGAAACCTTCACCCTCCAGAGTCCCAACGGCCCGCTGACCCTTAACATGAACGGCGGCAACGACACCGCCAACGTCCAGTCCCTGACCTTCGCGGCCACGATCAACGGCAACGGCGGCGACGACGTCTTCAACGTCTCCTCCGACGCCCCGGCCAATCTCGGCCATCTCAACGGCATCAACGGCGCCCTCACCCTCAACGGCGGCGTCGGCAACAACCGCATCCACGTCAGCGATTTCGGCAATCCCGTCGGCAACCCCAGCGTCGTCCTCTTCAACAACGCCATCACCGGCATCGCCGGGGCCGCGAATACCACGACCATCTTCTACTCCAACGCCATCGGCGTCGGCAACTCCCTCGACCTCATCATCGACGGCTCCGACCTGGCCGTGGACAACATCTTCATCAACGGCACCCTGGCCGGCTCCAACAACACCATCAACGGCAACGGCGGCAACGACACCCTCATCGTCCGCGTTCTGCCGGTCAATTCGCCCGGACCGGTGCGGCTCAACGGCGGCGCGGGGGATGATGAATTCGCCTTCGCCAATCAAGCGGCCTTGTTCGACGGCTTCATCGACGGCGGCACCGGCGTCAATCAGATGAATTACTATCCCTGGACCACCACCGTCCGCGTCGATCTGACCCTGGGCTACGCCACCGGCCTCAACGCCAACGGCGTGCCGCTGCAGCCCAACCGCATCCAGCCCGGCACGATCCAGAATCTGATCGGCGGCTTCGCGGCGGACCTGCTCATCGGCGACGCCCAGAACAACCGCATCGAGGGCCGCGGCGGGAACAACTACCTCGTCGGCCAGGGCGGCAACGACATCCTCATCGGCGGACCGGGCAGCGACATCCTCGTCGGCGGCACCGGCAACGACATGCTCTTCGGCGGCGGCGGCAGGGATTGGTACTTCGGCGACTTCATCCGCCCCGGCACCGTGCCGGTCCTCCCCGGCGTGATCAACATCGGCCTGCCCGGCACCAACGTCATCATCCTGAACAATTGCAACGAAGTCCGCCAGGGACCGACCGGGGCCTTCATCCTCGACATCGGCGGCGCTCCGGGCATCTTTGGCCGCTTCGTCCTGGCGATCCGCGCTGCCAATGGCGCGATCATCGGGCCGGTCTTCGTGCCGGTGAACAATCTGATCCTGGGGCCGTTCGTGCCCTTCCTGGTGCCGCGCTACCTGGGCGGCTAAGCCGGAATTGGAGTTAGCCCCCCGTGCATCACGGGGGGTTAATGATTGAACCGTGCATGACGAAGGATGCGTGATTCATCCGTGCATGACGGGGCAAAATATTCTAACCATCCGCAACGCGGCCGGCGCGGACTTGTCGCCGTGCTGTCTCGGCCGGCGTCCCGTCCCATCGTCATGCTGCACGGAGCACGCGCATCGTGACGCGGCTCAGCGCAACGCCATGAACAAATGGGATAAATCTTGATACGGATGGCGGTCGGGCGGACCCTGGGCGTGCCACAGGCGGCTGTCGGTGAGCGGTTCCTTCAAGGCGATGATGGTCGAGGAGACCGTGCCGCGCTCCTGGCCATGAACGCACTGCGCGGGCAGCCCGTCCTTGCCCGGGAAGGCACAGAGTTGGGGCAGCCTTTTCAGCCAAATCTCCGATGACTGCACCGCTTCCTGATCCGCGAGCCAGGCTTGGGCCAGATGGATCCGCGGATGGCCCGAATCATTGACGACAGCGCGATTGACCAGCACATGGGCCCCCGGGGGCAGGGGAATGACCTGCAGCCATTCTCCCGACTGCACGACGTAAAGCCCGTGGGCGTCGCCGATGAGGAGATTGCAGCCGTCGTAGACGCCCGGTTTGGCCACGGCCCGGACCGCTGCGTCGCAGGCTTCCTTGGCTGAGGTCGATTGCAGTAAATCCCGCGCCAGCAAGCCGCGGCTGCGCGGCTGGGCCGGCGGCTCCGCGCGCGGATTGTTGGTGACGCCGACCAGGACGCCCTTGGCGTTCACGCCCAGCCAGGTTCCCCCCGCGACGGGGTCCAGCCCGGCGATGACGGACACAGGGTCGTTGATGAGATCCGGGATCGAACCTTGGCGGGCATAGGCTTCTTCCCGATTGGCCGCCACGATCAGGGGCGCATCGGCGGCGACGCGATACAGCACGGCCAAGAGACACATACCCGGTTCCTCGCGTGATCGGCCCGCGGGACAGTCGCGGCGGCCGAGGGGGGCAACGGCGCAGGCACGTTGCGATGGTGCTTGTTTTATGGTTTACTACAAAACTCCGACAGGGATGAATTGAGGGAGCGTCCATGACGCTCCGTCGGAAGGATTAAACGAGCGTCCTTGACGCACTACCGGCAGCATTGAACGAGCGTCCACTCGAAGGGAGCCAGCATGGCGGAGCAGGTCCGAAAAGTGAAGTTTGGCATTCTAGGAGCGGCCCACATCAATCGGCGGCTGATCCCCGCGATCCAGAACTCAACCCATGCCGAGCTGCATGCCATCGCCAGCCGATCGCTGGACAAGGCCGTGGACGCCGCCCAGAAGCATCTCATCCCCAAGCCGTATGGCAGCTATGAGGAATTGTTGGCGGATCCGGAGGTGGAGGCCGTTTACATCCCGCTGCCCAACGATCTGCACGGCCCCTGGACGATGCGGGCCGCCGACCGGGGCAAGCACGTCCTGTGCGAAAAGCCCTTGGGCATGACGGCGGAGGAAGCCCAGCGAATCGTCGATCATTGCCGATCGAAGAACGTCCGCTTGCTGGATGGGTTCATGTGGCCCCATCATCCGCGCACGGCCTCGCTGCGCAAGGTGCTGGAGACGGGCACCATCGGCGCGGTGCTGCGCATGACCGGCAGCTTCACCTTCATGATGGATTTCAACCAGCCCAATTACCGGCATCATCGGGCCCAGGGGGGCGGCAGTTTGCTCGACGTCGGCTGCTATCCGGTCTATTTCGCGCGCTGGCTGTTTCAGGCCGAGCCGATCCGCGTCTGGGCTGCCGCCGAGGTTCGCGGCGACGTCGACGTCCGCATGGATGGCTTGCTCGAATTTCCCGGCCAGCGCTTCGCGGCGTTCGATTGCGGTTTCACGCTGCCTTACCGCATTGGCGTCGAGATCGTCGGCACCCTGGGTCGCATCCTGATTCCCAAGATGTGGCTGCCGCCCGAGGTGGCCGGTTTTCAGGTGATTTTGAACAACGACGCCGCGACGATCCACACCCAGCCGGCCGCCGATCAAGTGGCCGAGCTGGTCCGCGAATTCGCCCTGGCCGTGCGCGAGGAGCGCGATCCGAACCCGCCGCCCAGCGAGGCGGTCAAGACCTTGCGGGTGCTGGATGCCCTCGACCAGGCTGCGCGCTCGGGGAGCATCGTTTCGCTGAGCGGCTGAATGCGGATCAGGATCGAAACCACCATAAGAAAGCAGGACTTCCATGACCGGCACGCATCCTCTGACCGGGACGATTCCTTGGCGTTTGGGATTTCTCTGCGGGCTGCTCGCTGGCTGTTTATGCGCGGCCGGCGGCTTGCATGCCGATGAGCCGAAGAGCCAATCGCCGCTCGGCGGCGGCGGCCAGGGAGACCTGGAATACAAGGTCGAGTGGTCTCCCGGACAGGAGCGCCTGGCGGCCATTGAGGTCAACACGGGCCGCTGGCGTTCCGTCGGCCCGGTGATCAAGGGCGTGAAGTTCACTTTGGAAGACGGCCAGGGGAAGCGCCGCGAGGACAAGATCGGACCCTGCGACGGCGAATGGGAGAAAGCGTTCGAGGTGGCCAAGGAGCAGTCGCTCATCGGCATCAGCGGCCGGCATGGGGCCGTGCTCGACAGTGTGCGCTTCCATTTCAGCGACGGTAAAACGTCGCCCCGCTACGGCGGCTCGGGCGGCGATCATGAATACCGCCTGTTGCTCAAGGGCCAAGCGGGCCAGTTTCAGGGGCAGGTGCGCGGCTTCCACGCCAAGGCGCTCAGCAACGCCCTCACGGGCATCGGCCTTTTGCTTTCGGGCAGCGACGGCCAGCCCGCCGTCCTGCTCACCGACGACCCCGCCGCGGGCTTTTCCGTCACCGTGCGCGGCGCGATCGACGAGGAGATCGCTCCCATCGCCGGGCAATTGACGACCCTCTTCTATCAATGCTATCCCGCCCTGGTCGAGCGCTTCGAGAATCCGAAGAAACCCGCGGCCCGGCACATCACGCTCACCTTCAAACGCAACCTCAGCGTCCCGGCCTACTGCACCGGCGCGGAGATCAGCATCAACGTGGACTGGCTCAAGCGCCGGCCCGACGACCTCGGCCTGTTGACCCATGAACTGACCCACGTCGTCCAGGCCTATCCCGTTTCCAATCCCAGTTGGTTGATCGAAGGCATCGCGGACTATGCCCGCCATCGCTATGGTCCGAAGGTGCAGCCGGGCTGGCAGCTTCCCCAGCGACTGACGGCAAGGCAAAGTTATCGCAACAGTTATGGCGTGGCCGCGCGCTTCCTGCTCTGGCTGGAAACCAAGCATCCCAAGGTGATCGACCAGGTGCATTCCCGCATGCAAAACCGGGAGTTCTCCATCGAGGACTTCAAGACCTTGACGGGGAAGACCGTCGATGAACTGTGGCAGGAATGCGTGAAGGATCTGAATCAGTAAAGCTGCGGGCGCGGTTCAACCACGCCGCACGTCGCTGGACCGAGGCTCAGCGGCCGCGGGCTTTGAGCGCTTTCTGCATCGCTTCGCCCAGCGTGGCGGGGCTGTCGGCGACGATGACCCCGGCCGCGTTCAGGGCGGCGATCTTGTCTTCCGCTCCCCCCTTGCCGCCGCTGATGATCGCTCCCGCATGGCCCATGCGCTTGCCGGGAGGAGCCGTGCGGCCGGCGATGAAGGCCGTCACCGGTTTCTTGACGTGCTCCTTGATGTAGGCCGCGGCCAGTTCCTCCTGGTTGCCGCCGATCTCGCCGATCATGATGACGCCTTCGGTCTGGGGATCGGCTTCAAACAGGGCCAGGGCGTCGATGAAGGAGGTGCCGTTGATCGGATCGCCGCCCAGGCCGACGCAGGTCGATTGCCCCAAGCCCAAACAGGTCAGTTGCCAGGCGGCTTCATAGGTGAGGGTGCCGCTGCGGCTGACAACGCCGATCGAACCGGGTTTGTGGATGTGCCCCGGCATGATGCCGATCTTGCATTCGCCCGGCGTGATGACGCCCGGACAGTTCGGACCGACCAGGCGGACGGCGCGGCCTTGCCGCCGCAACTGATGCAGGAAGTCCATGCACCGCACCATGTCGAGCACGGGGATGCCCTCGGTGATGGCGATGATGAGGGGGATGCCCGCGTCGGCGGCTTCCATGATGGCGTCGGCGGCGGCCGGCGGCGGCACGAAGATCATCGTGGCGTTGGCGCCGGTCTTGCGCACCGCCTCGGCGACGGTGTTGAACAGCGGGAAGCCTTCCTTCGTCTGTCCGCCCTTGCCTGGCGTCACGCCGCCGACCATCTGCGTGCCGTAGGCGCGGCACTGGGTGGCATGAAACGTGCCGGCCTTGCCCAGGCCTTGCGTGAGAACGCGCGTGTTTTTGTCGACCAGGATGCTCATCGGTTCAGGCTCTCTCTTGCTTGGCAATCATCTACTTGGCATACAGCGATGCGGTGCACGGACTGGGAACGGCGTTGGCAACCCGGCGTTGACCACGGCCCGGGGTCCAGGGTCTAGGCGCGGCTGGCGGCCACGACTTTCTGCGCGGCGTCGGTGAGGCCGTCGCCGTTGATGATCTTCTTGCCGCTCTTGGCCAGGATTTCCCGGCCCACCTCGACGTTGGTGCCTTCCAGCCGAACGACCAGGGGCACATGGAAGCCGACTTCGTTGTAAGCGGCGAGGATGGCCTCGGCGATGATGTCGCACTTCATGATGCCGCCGAAGATGTTGACGAGGACGGCCTTGACGTTCGGGTCGGCGAGGATGATGCGGAAGGCCTCGGTGACCTGATCCTTGTTGGCGCCGCCGCCGACGTCGAGGAAGTTGGCGGGTTCGCCGCCGTGCAGCTTGATGATGTCCATCGTGCTCATGGCCAGACCCGCGCCGTTGACCAGGCAGCCGATGTTGCCGTTCATTTTGACGAAGGAGAGACCCGCCTTGCCCGCCCGCAGTTCCATGGGGTTTTCTTCGCTGACGTCGCGAAGGGCTTCGATTTCAGGGTGGCGGAACAGGGCGTTGTCGTCGAAGGTCATCTTGGCGTCGAGGACCTGGATGTCGCCCTTGGCGGTGATGATGAGGGGGTTGATCTCGGCCAGGCTGCCGTCCTTGTCGAGGAAGACCTTGACCAGGGCGGTCAACGTGCGCTCGAACTGCATCATCTGCGAATCATTCAGACCCAATTCAAAACCGAGTCGCCGCGCTTGAAAGGGCATCAGGCCGCGGTCGGCGTCGATGGGGGATTTGAGGATGGCGTCGGGATGGCGGGCCGCCACTTCCTCGATTTCCACGCCCCCCTCGGCGCACACCATGAGCACGGGACCGCCCACGCCGCGGTCGATGACCAGCCCGACGTAAATTTCCCGGGCGATGTCGGCCGCTTCCTGCACGAGCACGGTTGAGACCTTTTGACCGTCTTCGCCCGTCTGCTTGGTGACCAGGGGAAAGCTGAACATGGTGGTGACGACTTCCTCGGCTTGTTCCCGCGTTTTGACCAGCTTGACGCCGCCGAAGTCCTTGCCGCTCTCCTTGAACCGGCCCTTGCCTCGCCCCCCGGCGTGGACCTGGGCCTTGAGCACGACCAGCCCGCCGCCCATGAGGTCGAAGGCTTTCATGGCCTCGGCCACGTTATGAACGACGATGCCGCGCGGCACGCTGGCCCCGGCGGCGGCGAGCAGTTCCTTGGCCTGATATTCGTGGATTTTCATGCATTGAACCCGTGGGCATGGAGAATCAGCTCGCCCTTTGAGCCAAAGGGCGGGCTGGCTGGACAGCATCAGCCATCATTCAAAGAAATTTGCCCTGCTTTGGCCAGCGGCTTGGCAAAAAAACCTCCGCCTAGACAGGCAGCAGGTGCCGATCCTCGGGAGGAGGCTTTCGCGGGGACTACGAAGCGGGCAGCAAATCGATGGTGCCGCTCGAACGTTGCGGCTCCTCCTTGGCCTTGGCCTCGCCTTCCAACCGCTTCATCAGGTGCCGCGACAGGGGCAAATCCATCGCTTCCTTCGAAGGGGAAAGCTCCGCCGCGGCAGGCTGGCGGGGTGCAGCGTGCTGTTGCAAATAGTGCCGCGTCAGAGGCAGCGGCGGGGCTTCCGCAGCGGGTGCTTGCGAACCGATGTCGATGCCGTCGGCTTGCAAGGCCTGCAGCCGCTCCCGGGCCAGCCGATGCTTGGGCCGGCACTCCAGGGTTTTGTGATAAGCTCGCGCGGCTTCGTGGACCTTGCCGGCTTTTTCCAGGGCCACGCCTTGATGGTAATGTGCCGAGGAGGAATGGGGGAAGAGCCGAACCAGATGATCAAAAACCTTGAGCGCTTGGCTTTGCATGCCCAGCGCGCCCAAAGCCAACCCGCAGGCCGCCATGGCCTCCGCGTCCGGCGGCGCCGATTGAACGAACTTGGCCAACACCTTGGCCGCGACCACGTAATTGCCTTTGCTGAAGGCTTCCATGCCCAAATCACGCATTTCCTTCAGCCAATCAACCACGATGTGCATTCCCCCCCCGCGATCAAGCCATGACCTCAACTACGGATCGGCTGGCTTGATCGTTCGTCACTCAAGATCAAGGTGCATTCACAATTTGAATTAGCCATTTCAATTATCGGTTAGAGCGGAAAACTAAGCCGCATCTAAAATGTAGCTCACAAAAACAGGTGCGGTAGAAAATCGCCCAAAATGTCCAAAGTCATGGTTTCGTCTGGAGATGGTGCAGTTTTCAGCCGGTCGCGCGGCGTAGCGAAATGGAAGCCTTAAGCTTGACTGGGCGGATTGGGCAAAGCTCCCGGAAACCACTCCTGGGCTTCCATGAAGAATTTGAGGTCCTGCCGCTTCGTCGCCACGACGGCGTCTCCCAAGGGCACGGCGATGATCTCCTGACCCCGCAAGGCCGCCATGAGGCCAAACTGCTGCTGCAAGACTAGCTCGGCGGCCTTGATCCCAAAACGCGTCGCCAAAACGCGATCCGCGGCGCTCGGCGAACCGCCGCGCTGCAGATGCCCCAGGACCATGTGGCGGGTTTCGATCCCGGTCCGCTTTTCAATCATCCCGGCGATGACTTCGCCGATGCCGCCGAGTTTGACGTGGCCGAATTCGTCGATGTCGGCGTCGGAGGTGACCACGCCGGCTTCGGGAAACTGCGCCCCCTCGCTGACGACGACGATGCTGTACAACCTGCCCTCGGCGCGGCGCTGCTTGATGATGCTCGTCAAATGGTCGATGTTGATCGGCACTTCGGGGATCAGGATGTAATCCGCGGCCACGGCCATGCCCGACAGGCAGGCGATCCAGCCGGCGTGCCGGCCCATGGTTTCGACCACGATCACGCGGCGATGCGATTCAGCCGTCGTGCGCAGGCGATCCACCGCCTCGGTGACGATGTTGATGGCTGTGTCAAAGCCGAAGGTGACGTCCGTGGCCGACAGATCGTTGTCGATGGTCTTGGGGACGCCGACGACCGGCAGCTTTTCGCGATCGTACAGCTTATAGGCGACGCCCAGGGTGTCCTCGCCGCCGATGGCGACCAGGGCCGCGAGATGATGGTTCTTAAAATGGTCGAGGACGGCGGCCACGTCGGCCGGCGAACGAAAGGGATTCCGCCGCGAGGAGCCGAGGATGGTGCCGCCCAGGCCGATGATATGATCGGTGTCCTGGACGTGCAGCGGGCGATGCAGGTCTTCGATCAAACCGCGCCAGCCCTCCATGAAGCCGACGCACTCGCCCCCGGCGTTGTGGATTTTGCGGACCACGGCTCGAATGACCGCATTCAGTCCGGGGCAGTCGCCTCCGCCGGTCAGCAGGCCAACCCGCATCGCATCGCCTCATGTGAAGTCAATAGACAACCCTTCCGGCGGGATCGCCGCCAGAAAACTCTCTTTCAGCATATGAATCCCGTGCCGCGTCGTCCCATACCCCGCGGGACGCGCCGACCTTCGACCTTTCATGGTCGATGCCCGCCCGGTTAGTCCAAGCGCGCCAGAATCTGGCGGACCGCGTCGGCCCGGTTGAGCACGTAGAAATGAATCCCCGGGACGCCCGCCGCCAGCAGGCCCTGACACTGTTCCGCGCAGTGATCGATCCCGACGGCCATCTGACCGGCAGGGTCGTCGGCATGGCGTTCCAGTCGACCGACGAGCCGCTCGGGCAGCTTGGCCTTGCACAGGCTGGTGATCCGCTGAATCTGCTTGAGACTGAGCACGGGCAACAACCCCGGAACGATGGGCGCGCCGATGCCGATGCGCTGGCAGCGGTCCCGGAAGCGGAGGAAGTCGTCGTTGTCGTAAAAAAGCTGGGTGTAAACGACGTCGCCCCCCAGTTCCACCTTGCGCTTAAGGTTTTCGAGGTCGCTCTCGGGGCTGACGGCCTCTTGATGGACCTCGGGATACCCCGCCACGCCGATGCCGAACCGGGGGAATTCCTGGCGAATGAAAGCGACCAACTCGCTGGCGAAGCGAAACCCCCCGGCGACGGGCACGAAGCGCGTTTCTCCCTGGGGCGGGTCGCCGCGCAGCGCCATGATATTCTCCACGCCCAGCCGCTCGGCTTGCCCCAGCCAGTCGCGCACTTCATCCCTGGTGGACCCGACGCAAGTGAAATGCGCGGTCACGGCCAGGCCGTGGCGCTGGCGAATTTGCCGGGCGATCTCCAGGGATTGATCCCGCGTGGAACCGCCCGCGCCATAGGTGACGGAAATGAAAACCGGGCGATGCCGCGCGAGTTCGCCGACGGTCCCGTACATGGCCTCCACCGCCTCCGCGGACTTGGGGGGAAAGACTTCGAAGGACCAGCCGATCGTGCCAGGGGCATAAAGGTGTTTCATCGCAGCGCGTCTCGTGATGGGGCAGAGGAGTTCCGGGTCGTCTCGCCGTCTCGACCATTTTAGGGAGTGGCGGCTCAAGGTCGCCGGGGTTTCGCGGACTTTGGCGCATCCTTCACCCCTAAGCGCGGACAAAAAGGCTCGAGGGTGCACTCCTGGCAGCGGGGCTTGCGGGCCTGGCAGACCTTGCGGCCATGATCGATCAGCCGATGGCCCAGGGCGACCCATTCCTCCGGGGGAACGATGGCCATCAACTGCTGTTCGATCTTCTCCGGCGTCCCCGCTTTGGCCAATCCCAGCCGCTGACTCAGCCGGCTGACGTGGGTGTCGACGACCATGCCGGGTATGCCAAAAGCCGTGCCCAGGACGACGTTGGCCGTCTTGCGCCCCACCCCCGGAAGATGGACAAGTTCCTCGAGCCGCCGCGGCACTTCGCCGCCATGCCGCTCCACAATCGCCCGACAGCATCCCAGGATGCTCTTGGCCTTGTTGCGGTAAAAGCCGGTCGATTGGATGAGGCGCTCCAGTTCCGCTGGCTTCGCCTCGGCCAGGGCTTGAGCCGTGGGATAGCGCTTGAACAGCGCCGGCGTCACCTGGTTGACCCGCTCATCCGTGCATTGGGCTGAGAGAATCGTGGCGATGAGCAGTTGCAAGGGATTCCGATGATGGAGGCTGCACGTCGAGTGGGGATACAAGCGGGCCAGTTCCGCGACCACGCGCCCCGCTTGTTCTCGACGTTGTGCCAATTGGCGTTGCGTCATGCCCTTATGCTAGGTCCCTTCCCGGCGGCTGGACAGGCATGACTGCCTCCGCGCCAGGCATGGCTGCCTTTGCGGATGATCCGTATACCGAAAGAGAGCGAGCCGACGCACCCGTCGGCCCCTCCTGTTCATTGTTTCCTGGCCTCGAGGCGGTTTCGGATGCGGTTGCTGCTCTTGGGAGATCATCCCGATGGACTCGCCTTCACCCTGGCCCTGTTGGCTCGGGGCGGGCATGAACTGACGGCCTTCGCCGGCTCCGGAGCGACGGCCGAGCACCTCGGTCAAGCGGGATATTCGCCTGCCCAGGTCAAGGAGGTCGAGGCCGCCTTGGCCCTGCGGGACGTGGAAGCCGTCGTCGTGGCGGACGATCTCCTCCACCGTCCCAACCTGATCAGGCGGGCCATGCAGTCCGAGAAGCAGGTCTTTTGCGTCCACCCCGCCGATCTGGACCCCAACATCGCCTACGAAGCCTTGGCGATTCAGCAAGACACCCACAAAGCGATCCTGCCCCTCATGGTGGATCGGCTCACCCCCGCGCTGCAGTGGATCGATGAGCAGCGCCGCGTTAAGGCCTGGGCCGATTTGGGGCTGCTCAAGCATCTCGAATGGGAAGTCGGCTTTCCCGTTCCACTGGACCGAGCGGCGGAACTGCCCCAGGTTCCCCTGCCCGCGGCCAAGAAGCGGGCCTGGCAGAAACAGGCCGAGCGGGTTTGGGAGCATCACCCCTTGCTGTCGCTGTGGGAAGGGCTGCGCCTCACGGGCGGCGAGGTTGAGGAACTCACCGCGATCATGGGGCACGGCGAGGAACTATCTCCGCAAGAGCGGATCAACATCACGGGCCGGCTGCGCAACGACGCCTTCTTTCAGGTGCTGTTGCTGCCTTTGCCCGCCGACCAGCCGCCCTCGTTTCGCTGTCTCTGGCGAGGCGAAGCGGGGGAATGGGAGCTGCGCGCTCCCCAAGGCTGGCTGGCCAGCAGCACCTGGGAATACCGCCGGCCCGATCAGCCCGCGGTTTCAGGGACGCTGCCGGCCGGGGATCGGGAAACCCTTTGGCAGAACTGGGTGGAGGCCTTCGAAAGGCAACGGCCGCTGCCGACCTGGACCGATGCCACCCGCTGCCTCGAACTGTTTGACGCCGTCCGCCGCAGCGTGCGCCGGCGAAGGATGATCGTCCTCGATTACGAAGCGGCCAGCGAATTGAGCAACTTCAAAAGCACGATGACCGCTCTGGGCTGCGGCGTGCTCATTCTCTGCATGGTGCTCTTCTTCGCCACGCCGACGTTCCCCTGGTTGAAATACCTCATCTTCCCGATCCTGATCCTCTACATGGCCTTGCAATTGTTCCGCTACCTGGCCCGCGACAATGAGGCCGATCCTTCACCCCCTGATCCTGGCTCCGCCGCGCCGCCGCCCGCTGCTCAGTCAGCCGCTGCGTCTTCACCCGCCGCTTCGTCACCCGCCGCGCCGTCACCCGCCGCTCCGGCGGAAGCGAACGAGCCACAGCGCTAACCCAGCGGCGCCGCTGACGATCACCAACAACACCAGGCACAATGACGCCAACTCCGTGTCGGCGCTGGCGTGCATCTGCTGAAAGATCAAATGGGACAGCGGCATGTATCCGGGCGTGCTCACGATCTTGCCCGCGCTGATTTCCCCCAGGGCCAACGTCCCCACGGCCAAGGCCACGGCCAGCCAGGAGCTGAGCAGCGGCCAGAGATAGGCCAGCTTGAAGCGTTGCCAGGGGCTGGCCCCGTCCACCCACGCGCTTTCCTCCCAGGCCGCGGGCACCGTCCGCGCCAGCCACCACAGGCCCGCCATCGCCACCGGGAAGAAGCGCATCCAGCCGATCCACAGGTTGGGCGCCGGCGAGGGGCCATCGTAGAGCAACGGCCTCAGGAGCGTTCCGCCTGGCACTTGGATCAGACCCAGGATGACGGTTTGCAGACCCAACCCCAGGATCGGGCCAGGCGTCGCGGCGATGAGGGCCGTCATGACCCAAAGAGCATTTTCCAAACGCCGCCCATGCCGCATCAGCCAGGCGAGCAGAAGTCCCCAGCCGGCGCAGAGCAGCCCGGTCGTCATGGCCCAGAGCAGGCTGCTGAACAGTCCCTGCCCCTGACGGGCGGCCTGTTCGCCCATCCGCTGCAGCACGCTGAGCGGTTCGAAGGTCGGTGGGCGGTCGGCGTGGTAAATCATTCCCGCCTGGAAGATCAAGCTCCCCAAGGGGATGGCCCAGGGAATGACCATGCCCAGCCAGGCCAGGAGCGACAGCCAGCCTCGGCCGCCACGGAGGGGATAGACCAGCCGGGTGCGGCTCCAGGTCATCCGCGGCGGCGAGAGCCGGCGCCAGCGCTGGATCGCCCACCAGGTCAAACCCGCCAGGAGCAGCGAGCTCGGCAGCGTCACAGCCACGGCGCGGGCCAGTTCCGCTTCGCCGGTCATGAACTGCGTGTACACTTCCTCGGCGAACGTCCGCACCTGGAGCATGTCGGTGACGGTGATTTCATTCCAGGCGCCCAAGACGGCCCAGCCCAAAGCCAGCCCCACGACGGGCCGCAGCCTCGGCCAGATAACGTGCCAAAAGACGCGCCACGGCCGTGCCGCGAGCAGCGCCTCTTCCTCAAGCTCCGGCTCCAACGCCCGCCAGCCCAGGCCGACGATCAAAACCAAACCGGGCAGGGCGACCAGGCTGTGCTGCGCCGCGGCGGCGAGCAAGCGCAGCCACCAGGACTGCGCGATGGGCCACCCCGTTTGCTGCCAAAACATCCACCAGCCGTTCGTGACCAATGGCAGCGGCACGAACAGCGTCAGAAAGCAAAACAGCATGAACATCCGCCGGCCGAACATCGCCGTGCGGACCAGCATGAAGGCCAGGAACAGGCCAAAGGGCAAAGTCATCCCCGCCGTCAACAACATGAGCAAGAGGCTGTTGAAACTCAGTTCCACGAGCCGGGGCCATTCCCTCCAGGCGGACCAGGCCGAGGGCGTGCGGGCCAGCTCCCACCACGGCGCCAACAAGACAGGGAGGAAAAACAGCAGCAGCACGACCACCGCCCCCGCGTGCCACCATCGGAGCCGAGGGTCGCTCATGGGGGCCATCCCGCTTCGACCGCGGAGGTGGACGTCGAGACCGAACGCAGCGCTCGCACCGTCCGGGCGATGCGGCGGCCGGCTTCGCGGACCTCATCCTCCGACAACAGGCAATGCAAACTGAAGCGCACCGCTGAGGTCAACCGTTCCGGGGGCAGTCTCATCGCTTGCAGCACGGGCGAAGGCAGCATCGAGCCGCTGGAGCAGGCCGACCCCGCCGAGCAGGCAACGCCCTCCAGATCAAGCCGCATGAGCAAGCTCTCTGATCGGCAGCCCGGAAAGGAGAGATGGAGCACGTGGGCCAATCCGCCGTCCAAGGGGCCGTTCACGAACAGCGGCTCAGCGTCCGGCCGCAAGGTTTCGAGCAGGAGATGCCGCAGCCGGGTCAGGTGGGCGGTGCGCTGTGCCGCTTGCTCGACCGCGCGCCGCAACGCCGCGGCCAGCCCGACGGCCAAGGGGACGGCCTCGGTTCCGGGTCGCAAGCCATGCTGTTGATGGCCGCCGAAGATGCGCGGCTTCAGGGACGTGCCCCGCCGGACCAACAGCAAACCGACGCCCTTGGGTCCATGAAATTTGTGGGCCGAACCGCTGAGCGTGGCAGCGCCGGATTGACGGAACGAGACCGGCAACTTGCCCAGCGCCTGCGTGGCGTCGACGTGCAAGGGGACGTTGCCGAGCCGCTGGGCCAAAGCCTGAACGGGTTGAATCGCTCCGGTCTCATGATTGGCGAGCATGAGCGCGGCCAGGCCGATGCGGTCCAGGTCGCGCTCTTCGGGCAGTTGCACGATCCCCTCTTCGGAGACCGCCATGGTTTGCAGGGCATGGCCAATGGTCAGACATTGCTGCACCGGCTCCCAGACACTCGGATGTTCGATCGCTGAGGCGAGCAGCGTCGCGGGCCGGGTTGGCAGCAGGCCAAACAGGGCAAGCTGATTCGCTTCCGTGGCGCCGCTGGTGAAGACAACTTCCTCGGGTTCGGCATCGAGCAGGTCGGCCACGGTCTGGCGGGCATGCTCAAGCGCCTGGCGCGCCTTCTGTCCGAAGCGATGCGGGCTGGCGGGGTTGCCGAAATGGTCGGTCCAATAGGGCTGCATGGCCTCGACGACTTCCGGCAAGACCGGCGTCGTGGCATTGGCGTCGAGGTAGATGGCGGCGGCGGGCATGGGGGGAGATGGAAACCAAGGGGAGGAAAGCCGGACGACTTTCCTCCGCCTGCTCAGGATGGTTTCTGTTTGCTGCCTTCTTCGAGCTTGCCTCGAACGAAAACGTAATAGACGGCCACGAGGCCGACCATCGAAGCAATCATGCACAAATGCCAAAAATTGTCGAATCTGAACTCGAAATCAAGTCCGAACATGGCTGGGCACCTCCGGGAGATGGAATCCTTGGGCTTGCTTCAATGTACCCTACGAATTCGGCCGATGCCATGCGGAAGTGCGGGGAAGGCTATTTTTGTTCGGGTTTCTCGGGCCGCAGGCGGCTGGCCCCCGCGGTGATGGCCTCGACCAGGGTCGGTCCGCCGCGCGGACCGAAGAAGCTGAGCGTCGGTTCGTAGCCGCCGCGAACGTATTCCGCTTCGGTCAGAAAATAGCTGAGCCATTCATCGGCCAGGCCGCCGATGACGACGTGCTTCGCCCCCGTCGCCCGAGCGACCCGCTGCTTCACCTCCCGCCCCAACTCCGCCGCGAACTCCCCCGGCATGCCGACGATCAACCAGTCATCCACGCGCAGCGCCACGGAGTGGCTCGTTCGGGGCAGCAACTCCTTGACCATCTGCTCCAGCGTGCCCGATAGCAGTTCATTGAACAGGCCAGGCGATGCCGACGGCGCGGGTGGTTTGACGATCGGCGGAAGGTCGAAGGTCGTTTTTCTAAAGGCAAACTGAGTGGGGCGGCGAGTTTGACCTTCCCCTTCCCGCCATAGGGCATGGGCCTCTTGGGCCAAGGCGCGGCCGTAGGCTTCGGCTTTTTCATAAGCGGGGGCCTTCTCCTCCCGCGGCGCGGGGGAGAGATCGCCCTGCGCCCCGTTGTGATAGAGGACGGTGACGCCGCCGCCGATCCGCTCCTCCAGCGAACGCTGCAACGCGCCCGGCCAATCGCCGGAGAAGAGCATCTCGCTTGCCCCCAGCAGCGTCGGGTGGGCCGTGAAATGGGCGACCACGGCCAGCGGTCGGCCATCGAGCCGATCGATGCGCAGCAGCGTCAGGTCCGGATCGACGGTCAAACCGCCGCGGCGATTGCGGTTCCAACCGGTCAGCTGCTGCCGCAGGCTGACGGCGCGGGCTGGCTCCAGCGCCCGACCCGACGCCTGAATCACCTGGGCCAGCTTGTCGAGGGTGTGTTCGTAGAGCTGCGGATGATAGACGCCAAGCTGCGGCACCTGGAAGCGGTTGCCGGGATGCAGGGCGAGCATGTCGATGCTATTGTGCGTGTGGCTGGGCAGGAGGATCATTTCATCCACGGTGATTCCCAGCCGCTCGAGCCGCTCCCGCAAGGCGGGCTTCACCGGCGGGGGAAACGCCAACACATCGGCCGTGACCAGCACCAAGCGCTTGTCCCCCTCGGCAAAGGTGAGGGCCTTGGCCCAAACCCGATCATGCACGCCCTGGGCGGGCCGGCTCAGACGCGCGGAGTAACCTCCGAGAGCCGCTTTGAGGGAGGCCGGCGGGGTCAGATCGATGCGGGCCGCGCCGACCAGCCATTCTGCGGCGGGGCATGGTCCGCCGGCGAGCAAGCAGAGCCACGGAATGAGCCAGCGTAGCGGCGTCGACCACGAAGTGGACAAGGTGTTTGACCAGGAATGTTCGAATCGGAACCAAGCGAATTCGGAGCACATCATGGGCTGGCGGGGTTGGGATTCGGCGTTGAGGCGACCACGGTGACGTCGATGCACTGTTCCACGATCTCAAAACCATCGACGGCTTTGACGCAAATCGTGCATGCCCCCAGGTTCGCGCTGGAGATTTTCGCGGACCATTTATTGCCGTTCCTTGATACAGCAATGGGGCCGGGCTTGCAGGTCATCGTGATGCTGATGTGCGCTTCTTTCGGATCGACGGTGCCATCGATGTCGAAGGGGAGGGACACCTGAGAGTTTGGAGCGGGATGGTCAATCACCAGATCGATGTGAGTAGCTTTCGGATCGACGGCCATGAAAAGGACTCCAACAACAAGGACGGGAGATATTATTGGCCATTAACGAGAGGTTCGATCACCACGTTGCGGAAATGGCCGGCGGCGTTGGAGAGAAAGAGGCCCACGCCTCCCGTCGAGGGAATGACCTTCGAGAGATCCACCAGCGGCATGGGGATCTTGTCATGGGGCGTCTTGAATAAATCAAACTCGCGCTTCACCTGGCCAATATGAATGCCGTTCCAACTCACCGTGGTGCTCGTCGGCGTCACGTCCATGCTCACTTGATACCAATCGAGGGGAAGCTGCAACGCCGCATTTTGGCGAACTTCCAATTTGACATAGGACGATTCGAAATAATGTTGATCGACCGCTTCCAGAATGCGCAAGATATTCATTTGGCAAACCCGCGTTGGCAGGCGGAAGTTCTGCAATTCAACGGTCGAACCGAAATGCTCCTTGCCCAAATCCGTCTGGTAAAGCTCGTAGCCCGTGATCAACCCCACGCCGGAGCCGCGTTTGCCCGAGACGTGCTTGACGTCGGCTTTGAGCCGATAGGCGGGCGGCATGGGCGCGGGCAGGAGTTCGATGATGGCTCTGCCGGTGATCTGCACGAAAAAACCATCCCGTTGATGCATCTCCAGTTCCTTGGGATGCAGCGTGATCTGATAGGCTTGAGGCTGGCCCTCTTCGTCGATCAACACCACGGGCCGGCCTTGATCGAGCTGATCGCGCAGCTCCTGAAAGCGCGCGGCGATCTGGGCGTCGTTGTCGTCCATCTTCCATGAGAAGCGCTTTCCGCCGATGAGCAACAGGCTGCCGATCAAGACGAGCAACATGAGCAAAACCAGGGAGAGCATTTGTCGCGGCGAGCGATTGCGCCGCGAGGCCCTCCGGAGGGGCTTCTGTTTCTTCGATGAATCCTTGTGGGGTTGCAGCCGAATCCAATCGGCCAGATCGTCCGCCAAGGCGGCAGCCGTGCGATAGCGCTGCGAGCGGTCCTTCTCCAGGCAGCGGAGGATAATGGCTTCGAGCCGGGAGTCGATGCGGTGATTGAGGATGTTCGGCGCGACCGGCGTTTCGGTCATGATGAGAATGGCCAGGGGCGAATGGCGATTTTCCCGGAAGGGCAGCTCCCCGCACAACACCTCGTAAAGGATCACGCCCAGGGACCAGACGTCGGATTGTTCGTTGACATCGTTGGGATGCCGGCCGCTGGCCTGTTCGGGGGGCATGTAGGCCATGGTCCCCAGGACTTCCCCCGACTTGGTGACGAGCGGGTCCAGGTCTATTCGTTTGGCCAGGCCGAAGTCCGAGACCAGCGGTTCATGCCGATCCTTCATCATGATGTTGTTGGTTTTGAGGTCGCGGTGCAGCACGCCATGCTGATGGGCATAGGCGACGGCCCGGACGACCTTTTCAAGGATGACGGCGCCGCCGCGCAGGTCGCTCAGATACGCCATGCGCCGCTGCAGCAGGGTTCCTCCCTGGATGTAGGGCATGACGATATAGGGAACGCCCTTGCAGTAGCCATGATCGAGGATCGGCATGATGTTGGGGTGGTTGAGGGACGCCATCGTGGCGCATTCGCGTTCAAACCGCTTGTATTCATTGGCTTCCAGCGTCTTGCTTTGCCGCATGATTTTGACGGCCACGGTCTGACCCGAGCCGGCGTGCTGCGCCTTGAAGATGACGCCCATCCCGCCATGTCCGGCCACGCTCACGAGTTCGTAGTCGCCGAATAGGCGATGTTCGGGCAGACTCGGCCAATTCATGGCCCAATCTTGCGTGGACGGGAGGCCTAACGGCGAAAAGTCAAGGGAATAATCGAGGCCGCGGGCGTCGGAGCTGTCCTCGTTGACCTCGAACAAGCCGGTTGAGTTGGAGCCGTTCGTGGAGGAGGGAGGATAGAGTTGTTCCACATCCTGCGGCAACGTCGTGAAGCAAGCCCCCAAGTCTTCGGAGGTCAACGCTTCGCCCTTGGAAGGCGTTTGCGCGGGAGAGCCCTGCTTGGAGCTGCGAACACCGGACGACTTCGAGTCCATGGCATTCATTGGTGTTTCTCCAACCGGGCTAAAGCGAGCTTTCATTATGATCGAGTTTTTCAGACTTGGCAAGCGATTCTTACTTGAAAAGCAGGGAGCTGCATTTTCCTCAATGGGATAAAAAAAAGGGCATCCCGGAGGATGCCTCAAGCGCTGTTTTCGTGAGGGCGGACCGGACCCGTCCGGTTATTGGCGGCCGGAGAGCGCCGGCGCGCTCAGCCCCGCGGCCCGGGCCAATTTCGCGGCAACGTCGGTGCGTTCCCAGGTAAACTCCGGCTCCTCGCGGCCGAAGTGGCCGTGGACTGCTGTCCTTTGGTAAATCGGCCTGCGCAGGTTGAGGGTTTCGATGATCCCCTTGGGCGTGAGCTGGAAATGCTCGCGAATCAACTCCACGAGTTGATCCTCCGTGATGCCCTGTTTGAGGGTGTTGTTCGTGGTCACCCAGATGCTCAAGGGGTCGGGGTAGCCGATGGCGTAGCTCAATTGAACTTCGCATTGCCGGGCCAGGCCGGCGGCGACGATGTTCTTGGCGATATAGCGGGCCATATAGGCCGCGGAGCGATCCACCTTGGTGGGGTCCTTGCCGCTAAAGGCGCCGCCGCCGTGCCGGCCGCGGCCGCCATAGGTGTCGACGATGATCTTGCGGCCAGTGAGGCCGCAGTCGCCATGAGGGCCGCCCACGAGGAACATGCCCGTGGGATTGATGTGGTAAATGATGTTGTCGTCGACGAGGCGCGGGTTTTCGGCATGAAGGGTGGGGAGGATGAGCTTGTTGATGATCTGCCGGCGGGCCTCATTGGAAAAGTACTGCGGGCCGTTCTGGACGCTTTCGACGGCCGTGTTGTCGTGCTGCGTCGACAGGACGACGGTGTGAACCCGCAAGGGTGCCCCGCTGGCCGTGTATTCGACGGTGACCTGGCTCTTGGCGTCGGGCCGCAGAAAGGGGAGGTCGCTGCTCTTGCGCAGCCGGGCCTGGGCTTCCATGAGCCGGTGGGCCAAATAGATCGGCAGCGGCATCAGGCTCTTGGTTTCATCGCAGGCGAAGCCGAACATCATCCCCTGATCGCCGGCGCCGCCCACGTCCACGCCCTGGCTGATGTCGGGCGATTGCGAATGGATGTGGCAATCAACTTGGCAGGTGTCGGCCGCGAAACCGATGGACTGATCGACGTAGCCGATGTCGCGAATCACCTGGCGGACCACGCGGTCGACGTTGGCCCGGGTCAGCTCGGCGGAGGTGGTGATCTCGCCCGCCACGGTCACGTGGTCGGTCGTCACCAACGTTTCACAAGCGACGCGGCTCTTGGGGTCGGCCTTGAGGCAGTAATCGAGCACGGCGTCGCTGATCTGGTCAGCCACTTTGTCCGGATGGCCCATGCTGACGGATTCGCTTGTGAAGAGATGAGTATCGCTGGGCACTGTCGGTCTCCTGTTGTCGCGTCTCAGGCCGCATCGGGCGCATGAGATCGAAGCCGCGAAAGGGGTTTGTTGGCACGAAGGCCGCTTCCATGGCGCGATGGGCGAATCAGCAACCGTCCATGGAAAAGTGAACAGGCATTATACGAGAAGGCCGCGCTGCTTGCCACCGCAACTCGCTGTTTCCGCTGGCTCGAAGCAACGCCGCCAAGCCTGAGACAGGTCATTGCAACCACCCGGCTAACGGGCTATGATTCAGGGGCTTCGCGTTTCACTTCATGAGGTGCGGTCATGTCCAGATTTTTCACGTTCGCCGTGCTGTCGCTGTGGTGCTTGGGGTCGGTGTCGCGGATGGGCTGGGCGGAACCGCCGGCCGAAGAAAAACTCGTTTCTGCTCGAGCGTTCGGCTTCTTTCGCTGCAACGTCGCGGTCGTGTGGAAACAATTCAACGAACAAGGATATCAACGTTGGTTTGTGGACATGGAACAGAATCCCCTGGAAGAGCTCAAGGAGAACTTGGGCGCGGGGCCGGAGGCCATCGATCGGATTCTGGGCGTGCTCTTCACGGATGAGCAGGGCAGCCCGCCTAAAACCGCGTTTATGATTGCGTTCCTGAAGCCCTTCGACCGGGACAAGATCAAGAAGAGCCTGCTCAGAAAACCACCCGTATTCGCTCCCGTCGGGCAAGACCCGCCGCCGGAGCCGCAAATGATCGAAGAAAAGGTGGGCCGCTACACGATGTGGCGCTATGACAGTCCGTATGCCAATGCACTGTGCTTTTTCGATGACCGTCATTTCCTGATCGGCGACATGTCGGGGGTCAAAACACTCCTGGAGAGTCTGGATGACCCGGAGCCAAGCCCTTGGCGGGAGACCTTGAAGCGCGCCCAGGGGCAAGCCGCGGCCGTGGCAGTGAATCTCAACGCCATCCCCGACCACGTGAAACAGGAAGCCCCCGCGCCCATGAAAGCCCTGGTCAAGGCCCGCTCGCTGTTCATTTCCGTTTCCTTAGACAAGGAAGCGGTCTTCCTGGCTGAGGGCGTTTTTGCCGATGAGATGGACGCCATGAACGCCGCGACGGCCGCCACCGGCCTGCTGGGGCTGGCCAAATTGAGCTTCCCCGCGCTCAGGAAAGAAGTGCAACAGCAACTCGTCGAAAATCCCGACTTTCCCGCGGACCTGTACGACATCCTGCCCCGCGTGGAAAAGTATCTCAACGAACTGAAGCCCGTTGCCGAGGGGAACAAAGCCATCCTGAGCATCAAGACCGACTTGTCCGTTGGCGTGTTGTCCGGTCTCTCCGGGGTCGCCATCACGACTTTGGGCGCCAGTGCTTATGCCACGTTCGCTCAAGTGGGCGAAACCATTGGCGAAAAAAAGGAGGAGGACCCTTCGCTACCCCGGCCCCAGGCAGGCAAGGCGTTCAAGCAATTGGCCAGCGCCTTGGAAAAATACCGGGAGGATCATGGCCACTATCCCGCGCCCGCCATCCTGTCCCCGGAAGGGAAGCCATTGCTCAGTTGGCGCGTGACCCTGTTGCCCTATCTGGGTCATGAAGATTTGTATTACGAATTCAAGCTGAACGAGCCATGGAACAGCCGCCACAACAAGCAATTGATCGAGAAGATGCCCGACATGTACCGCATGGGGCGCTTTTACTCAAACCAAACCACCTGCCGTCTCATCACGGGCGAGAAGGCGCCCTTCCAGGAAAAAGCCAAAACGGGTCCCCGGCTCCCTGACTTCAAGGACGGCGCGGCCCAAACGGCCTTGATCGTGGAAGCCGACTTCCAAGTGACCTGGACCCGGCCGGAATCCTTGAAGCTGATTTCCCATTTCCCGCTGCCTCGAATGGGAGATGACCAGGTGATGCGCTTTGGCGGCGCGGGTTCCGATTCAGAGAAATTGGAAGGTTTCTATGCCGTGATGGCCGACGGCGTGGTCCGCTTTTTTGACAAGAAGAGCGATCCGAAGAGCCGCATGGCGTTGTTCACGCACACGGGCGGAGAGACGCTTCCGGAGGACAAGCTCGGCAAGGTGGTCAAATAACGGCGGGCTGCAGGACCAGCCGGTGTGCCATCAATGGATCGGCTGTACAAGAAGGCGACACGTGGAAGGTCCATTGTCTGCTGGCTTTGGACAGAAACACGGCTGGTTGCTGACTTAGCATGTTGACGCCCTTGGACGCGGCGGGGTGCCGTCGTAATGATTCATTGTTGTCGCCTATGTCTATGACACAGGCAGCAATCAATCGTGAGATGCTTGCCGGAGCACAAATAAACCTCAATCTACTTATGGAAGCAGCCAGTCAACCAACCGCAGATTAAGGATGGACAGGAAATCATTCAAGTTGTGCGTCACCAAGGTAAGATCATGCACAAGAGCGACACTGGCGATCATTAAATCGATGCGGCTTACCGTGAGGCCGCGCTGCAAAATTTGACCGCGCAGCATGCCGAACTATCGAGCACAATCGACATCAAAATCGAGGACATGGACATCAGGCAATAAATCTCGATCGATGCTCTGCAGTAATGGTTCAGGATGGGCACGCTGATAGGCCCAAACGAATAATTCGCCTAGGGTAATGGTTGAAATGCATAGACCGCCTGAAAACTGAACAAAGCGATGCATCAGGCCCGCTGGTCTTTTTAAATGAGCTGAGCAAATGTCGGTATCCAAAAGGAAATTCATTCGCTCAGTTCCCGTCGTTGGTCCTGATGACGTTCGTTGCGAAGTGCTTCGAGGATTTGATCATCCTCCGGGGTCCATTCATTGGCTAATCGGCCCGCACAGCGCCGCCAGCCCTCCCCGGTCAACGTCGAGGAATTGTCAATCACGCGCACTTGAACCTCGACCATTTGGCCATCGCGAAGCCCCAGTTCCTCGGTGATTTGAATCATATTACCATGCACGGTTCCCTGTCGAATCATCTTCATTGAGGACTCCTTGAAAGCGCTTACCAGCCGTCTATGACATTTTAACTCAAACCATGGGCATGGAGTCAATGAACCTTTGCTTTCCAGGAAACATGGATCATGACCCTAGACCATGTGATGACGCTGCGTGAAGTTTGATCACTCTTCGATCCTCGTGGACGTGTTCGGTGATTCCCCGACGTTCGCTCTTGCCGGGGGATCGGACTCGACATAGACTGTTGATCGATCAGGTGCCGCGGCTGGCTTCGACCGTCGAAGCCAGCGCGGAGAATAGGGAAAACGGTGCAAATCCGTTGCGGGGCCGCCGCTGTGATCGGCCAGGCCCGGGATCCCAACGCCACTGCCCCAAAAGGGTGGGAAGGCAGCCCGGGCCGTAAGGAGCCGAGAGCCAGAAGACCTGCCTGATTGTTCCTTCGGGGCTTCGGTCTCAAGCCATCGACAGGCCGCGGTTTGCTTGTCCTCATCCCCCTTCGGACGACAAGTTTCCTCGCTCCTGCCAGGCTAGCGAAGCCCCTTCTTCACCCTGCACCGGTGAAAGGAAGGTGGTCATGGCAACCTGGCTGACTGTTTCTTTCGCTTCTCCCTCAAAACCTCCGAGACGCGCCGGTTTCTCCCTCGTGGAGTTGCTCGTCGTCTTCGCCATCATCACGGTACTGATCGGGCTGATGTTGCCCGCCATCCAGCGGGTGCGCGGCACCGTCGATGCCCTGATCTGCCAGCATCGCCTGCGGCAGATCGGACTGGCCTGCCACCATTACCACCTGGACATGGGGACTTTTCCGCCGGGCGGCATCGAATGGCGGCCCCCGGGGAACACCACGCGCCGGCAGCTTTCCTGGTGCGTCTTCATTCTCCCTTACCTCGAACAGGACCTCGTTTACCGCCAGTTGGACCTCAATCTGCCCTTTGACCATCCGGTCAACGCCCCGGCGGCGGCGACGGTGTTGTCGGTCTTTATCTGCCCCTCGTCTCGCCGCATGGAAAAATTGGTCCAGGGGCGCGGGGCTTGCGACTACGGCGGCATCTACGGCGAACGCATCACCTCGCCCAACAACCCGCCCAAGGGGATGATGCTCTACGATCAGCCCGTGCGCATCGCCGAGGTGACGGATGGCCTGCTGACAACGCTGATGATTTCAGAAGACAGCGGCTGGAAAGATGGACAGTGGATCAACGGGCTGAACCTTTTTGACCAGGCCTATCCCATCAACCGCGCTCCCCCCTTCGAGAACGACATTCGCAGCGACCATCCCGGCGGCGCGCATGGACTGTTCGCGGATGGGTCGGTCCGCTTCCTGCATCAAAACATGGCCTTGCCGGTGCTGGCGGCGATTTGCACCCGCGCTCAGGGCGAGCCGATTTCTGTCGATGATCTCGATTGACCCGCGGTTCCTGTCTGGGGCTGGAGGGGAGGTCGCGTTCGGTCGCAGATCGGCGGCGGCATGGAGCAGTCGCCATCGAGCCACGATTGACCCGGCCTCCCTTCTCCTCCCGGACGAAGTTGTGGTTTCCTTGTCTTTCTGGTTGAACCTTTGAAAGGAGAGCATGGTGCAGCGAAACTTGCTGATCGTTTGGATGTGGCTCCTCTCCGGTGCGGCGCCATTGTTGGCGCAGACGGCGGTTGTCGATTTCGAAGACTTGAGCCTGCCTCCTGAATCGTTCTACAACGGTTCGGACTTCGCTGGAGGGTTCATCTCAAGGGGGGCTTTTTTCAACAATGATTACATCGACTTGGGCGGCGGGTTCGATGCCTGGAGCGGCTGGGCCTACTCCAACATGACCGACGTCGCGACGGCCGGCTTCATGAATCAATATAGCGCCTATCACCTGCCCGACGGCGGCGGCGACGGCTCAGCCCTCTTCGGCGTGGCTTTTTGTTTTGCGCCGGGAATCAGCCAAATCTGGCTCCCCGGTGATCTTCGTCCTTTGTCCTTGCGCATCACGAATACGACCTATGCCGCTCTGTCGATGCGGGACGGCGACAGCTTCGCCAAAAAGTTCGGAGGCCCTTCGGGGAATGATCCGGATTTCTTCCGCGTCATCATCGAGGGGCGCGATGCTTTCGACCAGAGCACCGGCAGCGTCGCTTTTTATCTGGCCGACTATCGCTTTGCCGACAACAGCCAGGATTACATCGTCAGCGAATGGACGACGGTGGATTTAACGGAGCTGGGCGACGCGACGAACCGGCTCCTCTTTGCGCTGGAATCCTCCGACGTGGGGGCGTTTGGCATCAACACACCGACCTATTTTGCCATGGATAATTTGCTGGTCGCGGCGGTGCCCGAACCCGGCGGAGCGGCCTTCATCGCCATGGCAAGCGTGGTGGGATGGATGGGATGGCGGCGGAAAAAACGGCTGTCAAGGCCGGTTTGACCTTTGCCTGGAGAATCGTTGAGATGGCTTGCAAAACGGGTATAATTCGTGTATGCAGGAAAGCGCGTGGTCCGCCGCATTCCAGAAGATCAGGGGATGGGGCACGATGCTTGATCGACCGATAGGTGGAATGTGTTTCTGGTACGACCGTTTGTCGAGGACATGGTTTTTCAGTTGTACAGCCGGCCGCTGCACCCCGAGCTGTTCGACATCGTCGCGCGCCAGACCGTTCTGCGCAGCGATTTCCAGGCGCGCGTCCACATCACCCGCACCGGCCACATGATCCAATGGGTTTCCCGCGGCCGGGCCGAGGCGATTTATTTCACCGAAGTCGTGACGGCCGCGAATGAATCCCTGCCCCAGGGACATCTGGTGCATCACCGCTTTGGCCGCGATCATCACGCCCAGGTCAAGCATCTGCCCGGCGTGACCTATCAGGCGAGCTTCCAAAAGGAAACCCTGTCGCCCGCTCTCTTCGAATTGGTGCATGAGGAGCTGTTGGCCGATGGGCGGCGCCGGGGCTTCATCCACCACTTCCCGCATTATCAGCAGATGGGCCTGCCCGCCTTGGGCTTCGTGACGATGGACGGCCGGCCGGGGTGCCAGGTCATCCACGCCTTTCATACCTTTCCCGAAGAGTTGACGATCATCAAGTCGCAATCGCTGATTGAAATCGCGCCGGCTTGAAGTGCGAACGGCCCCTTCCTTGTACCGTCAAGGCGAAGGCAGGAGCAAGTCGCGGAGCTGCGCCACTTCGTAAAAAACGAGCGTCGGCTCGGCGGCCAGCGTCGCGGCGTGATCGAAACTGCCCCACAAGGCGGCGGCCGTTCGCGTTTTCGCGGCTCGACCCGCCAGGATGTCCGCTGGAGCGTCGCCGACGAACAACGTCGCCTCGGCGGGAACGTTCAACCGCTCCACCGCCTTCAGCACGCCTTCCGGATCGGGTTTCACCCGCGTGATGTCGTCGCTGCTGACCAGGCAGCGCAGGACGCCCGGCCAGAGCCCCAGCTCGCCGAGCGTGTATTCGGCGCCGCGCCGGCCTTTGCCCGTGAAGACGCCCAGAGGGACCCCGGCGCGGTGCAGGGTTTGGATCAGATCGATCATCCCGGGGAAGGCGCGGATCTGATCGTGGCCCCGCTCGTAAAACCGAAAGAAGCGTTCGACCGCCTGGTTGACCCGCTCGGGGTCCGTGGAGGTGAGCGTGCCGGCCTGTTCGGCCTGCTTCAGATAGCGGGCGATGCACTCGCGCTCGGCGGGGCCAAAGGTCGCCACCACCTCGGCGTTGCTCGGCAGGCGGCTGACGAAGGGGGCCACCGCATGGCGGAACGCATCGAAGAGAAACCCCATCGTGTCCACGATCGTGCCGTCCAGGTCGAACAGCACGGCTTCGGGGCGCGTCGGCGGCGCGGTCATGGATCGATCTCTCCATTTAAAACGGCTGACCGGCGCGGCTGGGCGCTGGCAGCCAATGTTCATCCACGTCCAGGTCAGAGGCTTCCCATGCGGCCGGCCTCTCCTCCGGCTCGCCTTGCCAGAGCAGCGCGGCATGAGCACCCATCGCCCGCAACCAATCCGGCTCCAAGGCCTGACGCCACGGGCTGGCCAGCAACAGCAGCATCCGCTTGGCGCCCATGGGCCGTCCCGGTTGCATGGCGAAATAGCGGTCCAAATAAGTTGGCTGCATCATGCACGACGCCCAGAGATCTTGCAAGAGTTTCGCATCAAGCTGGCGCGGGTCGGCCAATGGCTCCAGGACCAGTTGCAGCGTGGTGAACGGATTGCGCTGCAAGAGCTGCTGAATGGCCAGCTTGAGCGTGGCGGCATGCCGATGCCATTCGCTGGCTTGAAACCACAGGGTGAACACCTGGCTGCAGGAGTGCGTGAATCGCATCACGGACGCATGATCCAAATGAACCCGCAGTCCTTCGCAAAGCCCGCCGCGCCAGGCCGTTTCCGACTCGCCGTCTTGCCGCTGCCATGCATCGGGCAGCACCGGATTGGGCCAGCGATCCCACTCCAGCTCAAAACCATCCCTGGCGTCTTGCATCAATTGATACAAATCTTCCTTGCGCAGCGTGGGCGTTTGTTGCACGTAATAGGGGGGCCGGGGCTGATACCTCAATCCCAGGGAAGCCGCCTCCTGGCGAAACGCCGTCCCGGGCAGGATGGCCAGGTTGAAGACTTGCACGTCGTCATACAGTTGCTGTTCGCGCAGGTAGTCCATGCCGCGCAGGACGGAGCCGACCGTGTCCCCGGGCAGGCCGATGATGAGGTCGACCTTGACGCGAATGCCCTCCGCACGCATGGCCCGGATGCCGCGCTCGACGGCGTGGAGGGCGTTGTTGCGATCCATCAGGCGCATCGCCTGGGGGTCGATGGATTGCAGTCCAACTTCGACCTCGGTGAAATGAGCTTGCCTGAGCAGCTTGGCGGTGTGCGGGGTAATGCCTTCGGCGCGCAGCTCGCCAAAGTAGGTGAATTGCCGATCCGGGTTGCATCGCGCCAGGAGGGCGACGAAGTCATCGAAGCGCCGCCCCTGATTCAGCGTCGGATCGAGGAGGACCACCTCCCGGACGCCCTTGCGGCGCGCATATTCCAGATTGGCGACGATCTTTTCCTCGGAGACGAAGGCGAGGTCGTCGTAGCTCTTCGGATAGTAGCAAAACTTGCATTTGAAGACGCAGCCGCGGAGCGTCTCCAGCAGCATCATGTTCTCCTCGGCGGCGTCGATCAGGCCGGCGAGATAAGGCGAGGATATGACGTCGAGATCTTTGAGCGGCTGGCGAAAGGCGGGCAGCGCAGGGACGGCTGCGAGGGGCAATCCCAGCCGGCTCGGCGCGCGGGCGGCGGCATCGCCGCAGGACGCCGCGAAGGATTGGTATAACCCCGGCACGTCGACGCGCCGGCCAGGCTCCGAGCGCCAGGCCGCGAGGAATTCCGCGAAGGTTTGCTCTCCTTCGCCAATGGCGGCCAGATCCGCGGCGGGATGGTCCAAGACCCAGCGATTGTCGGCGGTGATCTCCGGCCCGCCCAGGATGATCCAGACGCCGGGGCGGTGTTTCTTGATTTCGTTGGCGATCCAGAGCGTGCGGTCGATGTTCCAGAGATAACAGCTAAAGCCCACCATCCAGGGGCGTTCGGCCAGGAGCGCATTGACCAATTCGTGGTCGCCCAGGGTGTTGGTCAAAGAAGTGGGAAAGAGGCGGAGATCGTAGAGGTCGCCCAATCCCTGCTGCTCGGCGTACATCTTGAGGTAGCCGGCCGCGAGCGGCACATTGCCGGCGAGGCGCCCCGGCCCCAGCGGGGGGATCGGGAGCTGGACCAGCAACACGCGACGACGATCCAGCATGATGCTCCCGAACCTTGATTACGCCTTCGATTCGACCGGGGCCGACAAAGGCAAACGAATGGAAAACTTGGTCCCGCGGCCCGGCTCGCTTTGCACCTGGATGCGGCCGCCGTGCGCTTCGATGATTTTCTTGAGCGTGGGCAGACCCAGGCCGCAGCCCCCGGTTCGCGTCGTGAAGAACGGTTCGAAGATGCGCTGCTGGACCTCGGGGCTCATGCCCATGCCGGTGTCGATGAAGTGCAGCTCGACGCCTTCATCCCCCTCCAGCCGGCTGGCTTGGATCGTCAGCGTGCCCCCGTGCGGCATTGCCTGTACGGCGTTGAGCAGCAAGTTAAGCATGCCCTGCTTGAGCAGTTCGCGATCGAGCCTGATCCGCGGCAGATCGGGGGGAACGAACGTCTTGATGTCGATGTTGGCCTGCCGGGCGCTCGGGCCGTAAAAGTGGACGACGTCGTCCACGAGTTGATTCAGGTCGGTCTCGGCCAACTGCAGTTCACGCAGCTTGGCGAAGCGCAGAAAGTCGTTGGAGAGATCGGCGAGCCGCTGGCATTCCAACTGCAGCTTCAGCGTGCGCTGCAAGGCGCGATGTTCCTTGGGCGTGTCGGCGGGGCTGAGGTCCTCGGCCAGAAGCTGCAGGTTGATGCTGAGCGTGCTGATGTGGTTCTTGATTTCATGGATGAGCTGGCCGGCCAGTTGAGCCAACTCGGCGTAGGCGTCCGATCGCTGCGTCCCAGAAGCACTCATGCGTCACCTCGGCGCGAGGGAGCGCCGCTCCGATCCGCGCTCGCGGGCCGCCGGATCGCAGACGCCGATCCGGCGGACGGGCCAGGGGGTCGTCCAGGAGGGAGAGGCCGGCTCAGGCTAGTTGCCCGGGCCTGGAGGCGCGGGGCTGCGCCGGGGGCCGCGCGGCATCGTCGGATCATCCTCCGGGGCGGCCGGCCGCGCTCCCGGTCCGGCTTGATCGCGCAGGACCGCCTTGCGGGACAGCTTGATCCGATCCTGGGCGTCGATGGCGATCACCTTGACTTGCATGCGATCCCCCACCTTCACCACGTCCTCGACGCGCCCGACGTACTTGTCGTCCAGTTCGCTGATGTGGCACAGGCCGTCGCGTCCGGGAACGATCTCGATGAAGGCGCCAAACTCCTTGATCGAAGTCACGCGGCCGTCGTAAATCTTGCCGACCTTGACTTCCTCGGTGATCGCTTCCACCTTGAGCCGCGCCTGCTCGGCGGCCTCGGCGTCGATGCTGGCGATGGTCACAGTGCCATCGTCCTCGATTTCGATTTGTGCGCCGGTCGCTTCCTGGATGCTCTTGATCGTCTTGCCGCCGGGGCCGATCAAGAGGCCGATCTTGTCCGGATTGATGCGCACCTGGATGAGCCGCGGCGCGTTCTTGCTGATCTCCGGGCGCGGGAAGCGGATGGTGCCGAGCATGACCTTGAGGATTTCCATCCGCGCCTCGCGGGCTTGTTCGAGGGTGGCGCGGATGATCCGCTCGTCGATGCCGTCGATTTTGAGGTCGAGCTGAATGCCGGTGATGCCGCGGCCGGTGCCGGCGATCTTGAAGTCCATGTCGCCCAGGTGGTCCTCGTCGCCGACGATGTCGGTCAGCAGGATAAAGCGGTCCCCTTCCTTGACCAGGCCGATCGAGATGCCCGCCACGGGATCGGAGATGGGCACGCCGGCGTCCATCATCGACAGCGTGGCGCCGCACACCGAGGCCATGCTGCTCGAACCGTTGGATTCGAGAATGTCGGAGACGACGCGGATGGTGTAGGGAAATTTATCAGGGGGCGGAATGACGGCGTTGAGGCTGCGTTCGGCCAAGGCGCCGTGGCCGATCTCGCGCCGGCCAGGTCCGCGGATGGGCCGGCATTCGCCGACGCTGAAGGGCGGAAAATTGTAATCGAGCATGAACTTCTTGCTGTATTCGTCGATCAGGCCGTCGATGCGCTGCTCGTCGCTGGTCGTGCCCAGGGTGGTGGTGACGAGGGCTTGCGTTTCGCCGCGCTGGAAAATGGCCGAGCCGTGCGTGCGCGGCAGGACGTTGACCTCGCAGCTAATGTTCCGCAGTTGCGTGGGCGTTCGGCCATCCACGCGAATGCCGTCGAGGGTCAGTTCGCGGACGACGCGCTGCTCCAATTCCGCGAAGGCCGCGGCGACGAACGCCGCTTCCTCTTCCGACGGCGCGCGCTCGGCCAGAATCTGGTCCTTCAACTCGCGCACCTTGGCGGCGCGATCATGCTTGCCCGGCGTCTGCTTGGCGGAACGCATGGCGGCGGCGTATTTTTTATAAAACGCTTCCACTTCGGGGTTCACCGGCGGCGGCGGGTAAGGCAGCGGCTGAATGCCCTTCAATTTCCGCAGCTCCTCGATCATGTCGACGATCGTGGAGATGATCGTTTGCCCGAAGAGGATGGCCTGGACCATGTTCTCCTCGGACAGTTCGCGGGCGAACCCCTCGATCATCGTGACGGCGTGGCGGGAGCCGGAAATGACCAGGTCCAGGTCGCTCTCTTCCAGGTCGGAGTGCGTGGGCATGACGATGAATTCATTGCCGATGCGGCCGATGCGCACCGAGCCGGTCGGTCCCTGGAAGGGAATGTGGGAGATGCTCAGGGCCGCGCTGGCGCCGATCATGGACAGGATGTCGGGATCATTTTGCTTGTCGGCGGACAGGACGACGGCCATGACCTGGACTTCGTTGGTGTATTGCACGGGAAAGAGGGGGCGGATGGGGCGGTCGATAAGGCGGGAGGTGAGAATCTCCTTGGTCGTCGGCCGTCCTTCGCGCTTGATGAAGCCGCCGGGGAATTTCCCCGCGGCGTAGGTTTTCTCCCGATAGTCCACTACGAGGGGGAAGAAATCCCTGGATTCATCCAGTTCTCCCTCGACGGCGGTGACCAGCACGGCCGTGTCGCCGTATTGGACGAGGACTGCTCCGTGGGCTTGCTTGGCCAACTTGCCGGTTTCGATGCTCAGAATGCTTTTACCGATGGGACGTTCTACACGACAAACCTGCACGATATTCACCTCTTGATGGCTTAACCTGACCCAGCCGAGGAACCGGGGACGCAGCGTCCCAGCATGATGAATCCTTCGAGCCGAAAGTCCAACAGGCACCCGCGCGCCTTCGCCTGGAGGGCGGGCCCAAGGCTGCCGACCGTGCCAGGTTCAAAGCGCTATAGGTGCCTGCCGCTTTGGCTCCACGGCTCCGGTCTCGAGCCGATGCTATTTCCGCAAGCCCAGCTTGTTGATCAAGCTCAGGTAGCGATTGCGGTCTTTATTGCGCAAATAGGTCAGCAGGCCGTTGCGCTTGCTGACCATTTTCAACAATCCGCGCCGACTGGAGAAATCCTTCTCATGCTGCCGCAGATGTTCTGTCAATTCATTGATCCGGCTGGTGAGCAGCGCGACTTGCACTTCGGGCGAGCCGGTGTCATTGCCTGCTCGGCGATGGCTTTCAATGATCTTGGATTTATTGTCCTTCGAAATCATGAGTCAAACCTTTCACGATCCGCCTGGCCTAGGCGCGCCCGGGCCGGGGGAGAACTCAGAAAATCCCGACAATTCATTGTTTTACGAGGTGAAGTGCGTCCTTGCAAGTGGCCTTGTCGAAACCCATGGTTCTTGGCCCGCTTTCCTGAAGGGGCTGCGCGGTAGGGCTTCTCAGCCGTCGGCGCTGGCAGGCGGCATCGTCGCCGCCAATAGGGCCAAGATGATGAGCATGCCGAGCATGCCCAGGAGGCTGATCAAGCGATAAGCATTCCACCACGGCCTGGGGGTCGGTACCGCGGCGGCCAGGATCGTCTCATCGGGACGAAACCATTCGGGCCGCCGCCACAAGGCGATGCGCCAGATCAGGATCATGACCGCCATGAGGGGAATCGTGTGCATTAACCCCACGCGCATGCCGTGGAAGAAACCGAGAAACGCGCCGATGCCGCACATGAGCGTGACGGCGTTCACTTCGATTTGCTTAAGCAGCACGAATGGAATCCAACCGACATAGACCGCGGCCATACTGGCCACCATGCAGGGGGTTCAGCCGACGCTGTGATCGAAAGCCGCGGCCAACTTATGGTACAGCAGCAAGCCGATCGGCGTGATGGCCATGACCCACGCGTGGCGGGCTCGAGCCAAAGCCGTGCGCAGGGGCAGCATCCAACCGGCGGCCAAGAGGGCCACCCCAATCCAAAGCGACGTGGTCGCGGCGAAAAAGGACATGGATCAATCATCCACGGGGGCCGGGGGCGGAGCGGGGCACGCTTCGCTCGGAGCGAGCACGGCATCATAGGGCCGCAACCCCGGCGCGACTTGCCGATGGTCGTTGCGGAAAATGTCGGGGTCAAAATGACCGTCATGAACGGCCAAGGCCCGCGATTTCAAGAACAGGGCATGCCCGCCCATGAAGAGAACGTTTTGCCCCTTGCCGGCGTGATTGGGACTATGCATCGACTCCCATTGAATCCCTTCGCCTTCCCGAGGCGGGCGATCCGCCATGATGGGCATCTGGCTGCCCAGGCTCAAATGCAGCGGTTGGCGTTGTTTTAAATCGCCTTGACCGGCCCAATAACCCAGGGGAAAGGCATAACAGCCGCCGATTTGCCTGCGCCAGGTGCCATTCAAGTCAAGTTGGCTGCGCTCCTTGAGTTCGTCCAAGGTGGGCGGCAACAACGGAGCGTCGCCATGGCGCGGATTGGCCGGGCAGGTGACTTGCATGTCCGAACCCCAGTAGCCGTTTTCACGGAGAATGACGTTGACCGCGCCGGCCACGTTGAGCGGGCTTTGATCGGCCACGGCGGGGAGATAGCCGTCGTGGGATTGCTGATAGGCGGCAAAGGCGTTGTAAAACTGCCGCAGGTTTTCCTGGCAGGCGACGATGCCATGCTTTTGCCGAATCTCGCTCAGCAGCATGGGCACGAGCAGGCCGAGAACAAACAGGATGCCCGCGGCGACAATGAAATCGATCTTGCGCCAATGGCTGGGCGACCAGACGCGGTCGCCCCAGCGGTTGAGGGGAGCGGGCGTCAATTCCCGAGCCGCCGGCGCGGGCTGGCGGGTGCGATAATGGGCGATTTTTCTGAGCGTCGTGAAGTGCAGGTCCGTTGACGCGGGGGGCCACTCGCGATCCACGTTCAGGGGATTCAGGGCTTCGCGGAGCCGCACGAGCCGCTGGCGCAGTTCGGGCGAGGCTTCCAATTGTCTCTCGATCGCGCGACTTTCGTCGTCGTCGAGGCCATCGATCAAGTAGGCTAAAAGTTCAGTGTCCATCGGCAGCCAAACCTCATGGGCGACGGGAAACGCCGGGCGAAGATCACGGACGGGGCGTTTCCATCAAGGCGGATGATTTTTGCCAAAGCTCGTGGAGGCGGGCGAGCGCCAGGTGCAAGCGCGATTTCACCGTCCCCACGGGCACCTTCATCACCTCGGCAATGTCGCGGTATTTCATCCCCTGGTAATAAGCCAGGATCAGCGTGAGCTTCAAATGCTCCGGGAGTTTGTCAATGCCCTGGCGCACCAACTGCTGCCTTTCCTTCGTGGCCAGCTTGGCGAACGGGTCCAACTCGCGGTTGGCGAGGAGATCAATCCCCGCCGTGGACGTGTTTCCGTCTTGGCTCAGCGCCTGGTCCAAGCTGACGCTGGCCCGCCGGCCGGAGCGACGCAGCGCGTCGATCGCCAGGTGCGTGGCCATGGTGTAAATCCAGGGGCGCGCCGGCCGGCCCGCTTCATACTGGTCGATTTTCTCAAACAGCTTGAGGAACGTGTTTTGAAAAACGTCCTCGGCCAGCGTTTCATCGCCCAGATAACGTCTCAGATAACCGAAGAGTTCCTTCTCATAACGCCGAAGCAAGGGTCCGAAGAGGTCGGTTTCCCCCTTTTGAATGCGTTCAAGAAGTTGCTCATCGGAGACGTCTTCCAGGGCCACATCGCACTTTTGCGTCTTCGACATTGGTACGCTTTTAAGCTGGCGAGGGTTCAATCATGGCGCGGAAATGACTCCTTCCTTCATTCTCAAACGGAGGGGAAGTCAAGTCAAGCCGGATCGAACGGCGCGGCACCGCCGCGGGCCGAGCCGGCCGGGCTCAGCGATCCAAGTCCTGCGTCGAGCGGAGGTACGCGGCCTGCAGCAGCGTTTTGATCCCGTCCGCGGGGATGTCTTCCAGGGAGCGCACGGGAACGTGGCGAATTTTTTGCCCGTTGCCGCGGAGCAGGCCGTGCGGGTCCGGCAGTTGGGCGCCTTCCGTGAAATAAAAATGGCACTGATTCTTGCTCGGTTGAATCCCGCAAATCTTAATCGGCGCTTTGTACAGGGCCAGGCGCAGGGCGGGATAGACCGTTTCGATGGCGCTGGGCAGCGTTTCGAAGACGATTTCCCTTAAGCGGCGGCAGATGGCTTGAATTTCCGAGTCGATCTCCTCGATGAGATCGGAGAAGGTGGCGATGTTGGGCGGCAGCGCTGAGCGCTTGACTTGCTTGACCTGGCGTTTTTTGGGAGTCCCTTCTTGGGGAGCACGGCGTTCTACGGTCTTGGCGGGCAGCGGCGAAACGGACACGGGCTTGGACGTGCCGCTTGGACGGGCCTTGGAGCCCGGTTTCGACTTCTTGACCATCCTTCACATCCCTTCCCTAAGAACGGAAGCCGACCTGGGCGAGCGTCGGCGTGAGCGTGGCTGGCGTTGCCCCTGGTCCCAGGGCCGCGGGCGAGTCCAGCCGGAACGAGTCCTAACCATCCTATGCGGAACCGCCATTGTTGGAAGGCTGCGGATTCATGGGGCGCGGCTCGCCGGCGGGATGCTTGGGCAACAGATCGAGCACCTCGCGCGCCTCGCTGCGCAGCCGCGTGAGAAACTCCTCCCAGGCCTGTTCCGCCTGGCCGCGAAATTGCCGCAACCCTTCCTCGATGTCGTCCCGCTTGTCGAGCCAATCGCCCATGTATTGCCGCTTGGTCGCTTCCATTTCCGCCTCGACGTTCGCGCGGCGCTCCGCCAGCTCCTTCTCCAGGGCTTTCCGCTCGCCCTCGGCGTGGCTGTTCCATTCGGCGATGGACATCTCGATTTTAGTTTCCTCGTTGCGGAGCTGCTTCAGCGTGTCGCGGAGTTGTTCGATCTCCTTTTCCCGCTCGGTGTGCTCGTCGAGCAAGGCCTGGCGCTGTTCATACCAGCTTTCCGTTTCCTGCTGCACGGCGATGCGCTGGCGGTTCAAACCCGCCTCCATTTCCAGCAATTGCGCTTGCTTGCGCGCCAGCTCCTCGTCTTTCTTGGCCAGTTCGTCTAGCTGTCTGGCCCGCTCGGCGATGAAGGCTTTCTTCTGCTCGGCCAGATCGTGCATTTCCTGGCGGCGGGCGTTGAAGGCGGCCGACTGAATTTCGCGCTCGCGCTTGTAGGCTTCCTCTTCCTGCTCCCGTTCGTTGCGGAGCCGATTCAATTCATCTTCCAAGGCGGTCATGTGGTCTTGCTGCTTCTGCAGCTCCATGCGGCCGGCGGCGATCATGTTCTTGACGTGTTCGAATTCCGCCGACTCCTTGATCCGCAACTGCCGCAGGTAGTCGAGCTGCTGTTCTTCCTTGATCGCGTCGGGCAGGAGCCGGGCGCTCTGGCGGGCCAGGGCCTTCTGCACCGCGTCCAGGGATGTGCGCTGCTCTTCCTCGAGTTTGCGGAACGTGCTGATGTTTTCCAGGAGCGTGGCCTCTTCCGACGCGAGGCGGGTGATGTTGATCTTGAGCCGCTCCAACTCCTTGCGGGCATGGGCCAGTTCGGCGGGCGAATTCTGCCGCCCCTCGCGGCGGCCGCCCCGCGCCGCCTGCTCCATGATGTGCTGCTGCAGGGCGTTCAGCTCGGCTTCGCGCTTGTCCAGTTCCTTGCGCCAATCCTCGAGGCGATTGCGGCGGTCGAGAATTTCCTGGCGCTGTTTCGACAAATCCTGGGCGACGTCGTCATTGGACTGCGGCTGGGCGGCGCGGAGCAACTGGTTTTCCAGCTCCTTGGCGCGCTCCTGCAGAGACGACAATTGCCGGGACAGCAACAAACAGCGCGTGCGCCGCTTCCAGGCCAATTGGGCCAGATGGGCGCGCCGCCGCGACAACTTGGCGTTTTCCTTTTGGCTGCCGTCGTGCGGTTGCACCTGGCCGGAGGCGTCGGGCAAGCTGGCCCGCAACTGCAATGAGCCGATCTGGATCGTGTCGTTGTTTTTGAGCAGCGTCTCGGCCACCGCCACGCCGTTGACGAGCGTCCCGGACTGCGTGCGACAATCGCGCAGCAAGTAACCTTGATCGGTTTTCACCAGCAAGCAATGCATCTCGGCCACGTCCGAGTCGGGGAATTTGTAATCGCAGGCGGGATGGCTGCCAAACAAGAGGGCCGATCGATTGATTACGAGTCGGCGATGGGCCAGGGGGCCTGAGATGACCAGCAAAACCGGTTCGCTGGCTTGAGCATCAGACCCAGACACATTGGTGCTCATGCGGACCTCGAATGGGGGGCGGAGCAAAGCGTTCATCCCCGGGAGCAGCTTCTTGGCGCCTCCGGTGTCGGGATCAACACCCGCCTTGATTGTCCTTCATAATCGCGCCTTGGTCAAACAAGAACTGGCATCATTCTGAAGTTCCTCGGCCGGCGGCTTTAAATGGCGCCGGCGCCAGGGGATGGCTCATCGAGGCCGTGCTGACTTGCGCCCGACGTGGGGCGATGCCGTGAGGCCAGGCAGCGCCGGCGGCTTTCTCTCCAAATTATGAAATCGTTATATTTTCTCTTCAAGGCCGGGAGGCGTTGAAAAAACTCTTCACTTCGCATGTACGATCGGTCGTGGAAAAGTTAAGATGACCCTGTAAGCACTGGCAACGTGCCAGCCCGCCCATGAGAGGTAGATGGATCGCCCACCTCGAGGTGCAACATGTTTCCCGCCTTTCCGAAGCTCGAATCCTTGTGTCGTTACCTGGATGGACTGACCGAACGCGTGGACCTGCAGGTGTTGGGTTACCATTTGCGTGAATTGGAAGTCGAGCCCGACGATATCGCCGAGGCCTGCCTTTTCGACGATCATCATTACAACCGCAACAAAGTGGCCGCTGGACCTTGGTATGACCTGTTCATCATTTGCTGGAAGCCCGGACAAGCCTCCCTCATCCACGACCACACGGGGTCGAGTTGCGGCTTCAAAGTCTTGACCGGCACGGCTACGGAAACCGTTTTTGAAAAGACCGGCGCCATGCGGAATGGCGTGCCCGTGGCTCGGGCCTTGGAGGCGCACGATTTCAAGACTGGCGCCGTGTGCCTGGCGCAGGACGATGCCATCCATCGCGTGATCAATCTCAGCGACGACAAGCCCCTGATCACGCTCCATGTCTACTCGCCGCCGCTGGACATGCACTACTACGAAGAAGAGATCGGCGAACCGGCGGCGACGACCGCGGGCCGCTGAGCGCTTCCTCGATCCGCATGGCCGGCATCTGCATGAGGTGAGCGAAGATGCCGCCGCGATGAAACAGCAAGACCGGTGGGTTGAACCACCGGTCTTTTCGTTTTCGCAGCGCCTCGCCGGTTACTTCTTCGGTCCGGGCGGGGGCGGAGGCATCTTGAATTCCTTCGTTTTCAATTCCTCCAGCATGTGCTCGATGGCCTTTTCGAGTTGTCGATCCTTGCCCGCCAGTTCCTCGGCCGGGTCGTTTTCGACGACGATGTCCGGATCGACGCCGTAGCCCTCGATGACCCACGTTTTCCCTTCGAGATCATAGCGGGAGAATTCGGGCCGATTCAGGGAGCCGCCGTCGAGCAGCGGGAGGGTGCCGCGGATGCCTACGACGCCGCCCCAGCTTCGCCGGCCGATCAGTTTGCCGAGCTTGTGTTGCTTGAATTGATAGGGAAAGAGATCGCCATCCGAAGCGGAATACTCATTGAGCAAGCAGCACATCGGCCCGGCCAGCATTTCCGCGGGACTGGTGCGGGGGATGCTGTTGCGGGAGATGCTGATCATCGTCATTTGCCGGCGGAGCCGTTCGATGAGCATGGGGGAGACGTTGCCGCCGCCGTTGCCGCGCATGTCGATGATGAGGGCTTTCTTTTGCAGTTGCGGGTAGAACTGCCGCGCGAATTCATTCAAACCCGTGACCTGCATGTCGGGCACGTGCAGGTAGCCCACTTTGCCGTCGGTGGCTTTCTCGACTTTGGCGAGGTTGGTCTTCACCCATTCGCGGTAGAGCAGGTTGGATTCGTCGGCGATGGGGATGACCGTGACGTCGCGGGTTTTGCCGTTGCCGGCGTCGAGGGTCAGGATGACCTGCTTCCCGGCGGTGCCGATGAGCAGTTCATGCAGGTCGCCCAGCTCCTTGGTGGGTTGGCCGTCGATAGCGGTGATGACGTCGCCCACCTTGACTTCGACGCCGAGTTCGGTGAGGGGGGAGCGTTCGCGCCGATCCCAATTCTCGCCGGGAAGAATGCGGGTGATCTTGAAGCCTTGGTCCGTCTTTTGGTAGCGAGCGCCGAGCAGCCCCAGGGGAATCCGCTTGACCTCGGGGAGTTCGCCGCCGCCGACGTAGGCATGGCCGCAGTTCAGCTCGGCGATCAGTTCGCCGATGATGTAGCTGAGGTCGGCGCGATGATTGACGTGGGCGACGAGCGGTTCGTATTTCTTGCGCATGGCGGGCCAATCCACGCCGTGCAGGTTCTCGACGTAGAAGAAGTCGCGCATTTGCCGCCAGCATTCGTGGTAGATCTGCTTCCATTCCGCCCGGCGATCCAGGCGCACTTGCAGCCCGCTCAAGTTGAGCGGTTCGGTCCGTTCCGGCAGGGGGCCGCGCGGCAGATCGACGATGCTGTAGCTGCCCTCGCGGACGATGATCATTTTCTTGCCATCGGCGCTGATCTCATACCCGCTGAGGTTGCCCAGCGAGGTTTCCTTGGGGGCCGGCGCCGCGAGATCGAAGACGTATAAACCGGCGCCGCGGGGGCCGCCCATCCCGGGTCCGCCCGCTCCCGCCGTCACGCGCTGGTAATAAACCGCGCCGCCGATGGAGCGCAGGGCAAAATACTGCGCGGGCGGGACGGGCAAACTCATGACTCGGCCCATGAGGCCGTCCAGGTCCACGGTGATCGGCTTGGGTTGCGGCTTGTCATCCTTCTTGGTTTCGTCCTTCTTCGGCTCGTCCTTTTTGGGCGGCGCCTTGTCGTCCGGCTTCTCCTCGCCCTTGGCGGCGTCCGCGGCGGGCTTCTCCTCCTTGGGCATGGCGGCTTCGTCGTTCTTGGGGGCGAACGGATTGGCCGTGCCCTTGGCCAAGGTCACGAAGTAGATGCGCTGCATGTTTTGGTAAGCGTGGTTCCATTCGGTCTGGCTGTAGATCGGATTGAAATCGCGATCGGAGACGAAGAAGAGGTACTTGCCATCGCCGCTGAAGCAGGGCTGGCTGGCGCGATACCAGCCATCGGTGACCGCCGTGTTCTGACCCGACTCGAGGCTGTAGAGGTACACCTTGGGGAAACCTTCCTCCTCGGGGCGGGTGTAGGCGATCCATCGGCTGTCCGGCGACCAGACAAAGCTGCGCATTTCAAACACGGGTGATTGAAAGACTTCCTTGACCTCCTTGGAGGCGACGTCCACGTAGCGCAGCCGCTGCTTGCGGTCCGACCAGGCGATTTTCGTGCTGTCGGGCGACCAGGCGAACTCGTACTTGTAGTTGTCCGATCCGCTGGTCAACTGCATGGGCTGGCCTCCCATCGGCGAGACCACGTAGATTTCATCCTCGCCGGTGGCGTCGGAGACGAAGGCGATCCACTTGCCGTTGGGCGACCAGGAAGCGTTGCGTTCGTGCACGCCGCTGGTTTGGGTCAGGTTGCGGGTAATGCCGTTTTTCTCGGGGACGGTGAAAATCTCGCCGCGCGCGCCGAACAAGGCCCGCTTGCCGTCGGGGGAGATGTCCACGGTGGTGACGCGCTTGCTGACGTCGGTCAAGCCGCCGCGGCCGCCCAGGAAATCCTCCTGCAGGGTAACGGCCAGCTTCGTCGCTTTCTCCGTCGCCAGGTCGAACTTGTAAATAAAGCCGCCGTTTTCGAAAACGATGGCTTTATCGCCCAGCGAGGGGAATTTGATGTCGAAATCGGTAAACGTCGTCAGCTTCTTGGTTTGTTTGGAGTCGGTGTCGTAGCTATAGAGGTTGAACCGCACGTCCTTATCGCGGTCGGAGAGGAAATAGATTTTCTTGCCATGCCACATGGGGAAAATGTCCTGGGCGGGGTCGTTCGTTATCCGCTCGGTTTTCTTCGTGGCGAAATCGTGAACCCAGACCTCGTCGCACATGCCGCCGCGATACCGCTTCCAGGTGCGGAATTCGCGGAAGATCTGGTTGTAGGCCAGCTTGGAACCATCAGGGGAGTAGCTGCAAAAACCGCCGCGCGGCAAGGGCAGCGGCTCGGGCAGACCCCCTTGCACGTCGACAGCGTAGAGGCTGCCGACAAAGTCGTTGAACGTATGCATGCGGCTGCGGAAGACGATTTTCTTGCCGTCGGGCGTCCAGGTCATGACGACGTTGTTCGGCCCCATGCGGTCGGAGATTTCATCGCGGCTCAAGGTGGCCGTGAAGGTCAAGCGTTTGGGAATGCCGCCCCCGGCCGGCATGACGTAAACTTCGGTATTGCCGTCGTATTGGCCGGTGAAGGCCAGCCATTTGCCATCCGGCGAAAAGCGGGGGAACATCTCGAAGCCGTCGTGATGGGTCAAGCGCCGCGCCAGCCCCCCCTCGGCGGCGACCGTGTACAGATTGCCCGCATAGGTGAACGCCACCTGATTCCCATGAATGGCGGGGAAGCGCAGCAGCCGGGCTTCTTCCGCTTCGGAGCTTAATGGCAGGCCGATAAACAAGGTTAGCGCCAGGAGAGTGAGCCTGATCAACACGGATGCGTCTCCTTCACAGGGGGGCAGGAGGGATGGAATCGAGATCGAGTCTTGATGGGGTGATGATATTCAGAGAGCGGGGCTTGGTCAGATGAATCGCGGAAGTTGGGACCACTCGCCGAGCCAGGCCGCCGTCACGACCCGACCGGGAAGGACGCGAACGGACGACGTGCCCTCCGCCGGGCTCTGGCGATGCACCTTTCTCATGTCTCATGGGAGCCGTCGCGGCGTAGAATGGACAAGGTCGCACCTGCCCCTGAGATGCAAGGAAACGGCATGGCCGAGGCTCGAACCAAATTCGCTTCCTCTGTTTCTGGCGCCAAGGACGCTCCCTCGACCTATTCCTCCGTCGATGGTTTGATCGCCCTGCTGGCCTTGTCCGCCATCGCCGTCCATTTGCTCCTGCGCTTCGTCTGGACTACGCCGACGACGATCCTGGGCCGTCCCTGGCATGAATTGCCGCTCTATGTGGCCTTGATCCTGGGCGGGATCCCGCTGGTCGCCATCTTGGCGATGAAGCTGATCCGATTTGAATTCAGCTCGGACCTGCTGGCGGGGATCGCTATTGTCACCGCGGTTCTCCTGGATGAATACCTGGCGGGAACGCTCGTCGTCCTGATGCTGTCCGGCGGGCAGGCCTTGGAAGCCTATGCCGTGCGCAGCGCTTCCTCGGTGCTGCATGCCCTGGCCAAACGGATGCCGACCTTGGCCCACCGCCTATCCGCAGGCACGATCACCGACGTGGCCCTCGACGACGTTCAGGTGGGCGACGTGTGCGTCGTGCTGCCCCATGAAATCTGTCCGGTCGATGGCACCGTGCTCGAAGGGCATGGCAGCATGGATGAATCCTACCTCACCGGCGAGCCGTTCATCATGTCCAAGGCGCCCGGGGCGAACGTCCTTTCCGGTTCGATCAACGGCGCATCGGCCCTGACCATTCGCGCGGATCAGCGGGCCGAGGATTCCCGTTACGCCAAGATCATGGCCGTCATGCGCGAGACGGAGCAGCGCCGTCCCCGGCTGCGCCGCCTGGGGGATCAGTTGGGAGCGATCTACACGCCCATCGCCGTGGGGTTGGCCCTGGCCGCCTGGATCGGCAGCGGCGAGCCGATTCGCTTCCTGGCCGTGCTCGTCGTGGCGACGCCATGCCCGCTGCTCATCGGCATCCCCGTCGCCATCATCGGCTCCATCTCCCTGGCCGCGCGGCGCGGCATCATCATCAAGAACCCCGCCGTTCTGGAGAAGCTGTCCACCTGTGAAACCGCCATGTTCGACAAGACGGGCACCTTGACCTATGGTCAGCCTCACTTGACCGAAATCAAGGCCGCGCCGGAGATGCAGCGCGAGGAACTGCTCCGGCTCGCGGCCAGCCTGGAGGTCTATTCCCGGCATCCGCTGGCCCACGCCGTGGTGCAGGCCGCGAAGCGCGACAAGCTGGTGCTCCATGAGGCCAGCGCCGTCAGCGAGAAGCCGGGCCAGGGTCTGCGCGGCACCGTGGCCGGCAACGAGGTCGTCATCACCAGCCGCAAGCACTGGCTGCGGGAGCGGCCCGGGGATCAGTCCATTCTGGAGGGAGCCGCCGAGGGACTGGAATGCATCGTGGGCGTCAATGGCCGCTGGGCCGGGACGCTGCGCTTTCGCGATGAGCCGCGCGACGACGGCGAACCGTTCATTCGCCATCTGACCCGCAAGCATCGCTTCCGGCGCATCCTGCTTGTGTCGGGAGACCGCGCCTCCGAGGTGCAATATCTGGCGGACAAGGTGGGCATCCCCGAAGTGCACGCCGGCCAGAGTCCGGAGCAAAAGCTGGAACTGGTGCGCCGGGAAACCGCGCACACGGCCACGGTCTTCCTCGGCGACGGCATCAACGACGCCCCGGCCCTCATGGCGGCCACCGTGGGCATCGCTTTCGGCCAAGGCAGCGACATCACCATGGAAGCCGCCGACGCCGTCATCCTGGAAAGCTCCCTGCAGCGGGTGGACGAATTGTTGCACATCGGCCAGCGGATGCGTACAATCGCGCTGCAAAGCGCCGTCGGCGGGATGGCGCTGAGCATCGTGGGCATGGTGGTGGCGGCCTTTGGCTATCTGCCGCCCGTCGCTGGAGCGGTGGTTCAGGAAATCATCGACGTGTTGGCGGTGGCCAACGCCTTGCGGGCCGCCGTTCAGCCCAGCGTCTTGACGGATTATTCACGATGAGGTCATGCTGAAAACATCACGCCAAGCCGCCAATGTTGATGACGGAGACGACATCAAAGTGATGACTATGACACACAGCGCTTCCGGATGCCCGCGAACCGCCGTCGCGTCCTGGACTTGGCTTGACCCTTGGCGGCGGCTGTGGGTCTGCTGGCTGCTGGCCTGCGTCATTGGCCTCGGCTGCGAGACCAAAACCTATACCGTGACGAGTCCCATCGCCTCGGTCGGACAGGGTAGCGATCAGGATGAATCGCCGCGGGAAGAGCGGCGCACGCCGCCTTCGCTCCGACTCGGGCAAATGGTGCCGACGACGACCACGCCCCTGGGGTCGAACGTTTACCTGGAGACGATCCGTACTCCCGAAGAGTCGGCCGCGTTCATCGTCGCCGACGCCTTGCGCATGATCGGTCCCGCGGCCGGACTGACCGGCGTCCATCATTTGCTGCCCATGCAGCCGGTGGTCGAGCGCGACCGCAACCCGAACCTCAAGATCCGCGTCTTGGTGGACAGCCTGGTCGTTTGCCAGTCCAAGTTCCTCGAACATTTCCTCTCTTGCGATCAGGCCGGCAAGCATCACGAATCGGTCCTGTCCGGCCCGTTTGACGCCAGCCACATCCATCTGGGCCTGCTGGCCGCAGGCGCCAAGCCCGGCAAACCGGCCAGCTTCGTCAACGAAAAGCGCGAGTTCGAATTCAAGCCGGCCACGGGCGACGTGATCAAGGTTTATGTGCAGTACGCCGAGCAGGGGCAGTTGAAAACCCATGCCGCCCAAGAATGGATCATCAACAGCAAGACGCAAAAACCCCTGGACATCGATTGGGTGTTCGCGGGCAGCTTTTTCGGCAGTTACAAGGACGACGATGGCAAAGAGCAGACGTTTTACGCCGCCAACTCGGGCCGCGTCATCTGCACGACCAATTTCGCCTCGGCCCTGCTCGATCTGCCCATCCTCTCAGCCGACGTCAATCCCGAGGAGGGAACAGGGGAGTTTTTCGCCGACCTGAAGCGGCTGCCTCCTCTGCACACCTTTGTGACTGTCATCCTCGAACCGGGGCCGCCAGCGAACAAATAAGCCCCTAGGGACCATCCTTACCTCAAGGAGCTTCCATGCTTGACAGGTTAATCGTTCGACGTGTGACCGCGGCGTTGATCGGCGTGCTGCTGCTGGTGCCGCTCTTGGGCAGCAGTCCCAGCGATGGACGGGGCGGAGCCGCATCCGGGGGCATCCCCCCGGCCAAGGTGGTCGCCTACAAGGAGTTGCTCGAATTTCTCAAAGAGAACAAAGGCAAGGTCATCATCCTTGATTTCTGGACGGATGCCTGCGTCGAGTGCAAAATCGAGTTCCCTCGCCTAGTGGAACTGCATCAAAAGTACAAGGACCAGGGCCTGGTCGGCGTCGGGATCAATCTCGATGATCCCGATGAAAAGGAAACGCTGCAGAAGGTGAACGACTTTCTGACCAAGGTCAAAGCCGACATGCCCAACTTCGTGCTCAAGGAAAAGCAGAAGGATTGGGAGCAACTTCTGGGAATCTCGGCCACGCCGGCGGTGTTTGTCGTGGATCGGGAGGGGAAGCTGGTCAAACGGTTTCTGCCGGAGGTCAGCCCGGACAATCCCGACGGCAAGGTGGACTATCAGCGCATTCGACCCTTCGTCGAGGACCTTCTGAAACGAAAGGGTTGATATGCCCGAGTCCGACCTGGCGGCCGCCTTGGGCCGGGTGCCCAGCGGTCTGTTCGTCTTGACCTTGCAATGGCAGGAACGCTCCACGGGATTGCTGGTGAGTTGGGTGCAGCAGTGCTCATTCGACCCGCCGATGCTGACCATCGGTCTGCGGCAAGGGCGGTATCAACTCGCCTGGCTGCGCCAGGGAGCCGCCGCGGGCCTGCACGTTCTGGGGGAGGACGATAAAGCCTTCCTGCGCCATTTCGCCCAAGGGTTCGCCGAGGAGGCGGCGGCGTTCAACGGATTGACGGTGGATTTAAGGCCGCCGCTGGCCCCGCGCTTGGCGGATGGCCTGGCCTTTATGGACTTGCAGTTCGTGCAAAGCTTCCCAGCGGGGGACCACGACGTGGCGCTGTTTCGCATCCTCGACGGCGCTATGCTCGGGGACGGCAAGCCCTATGTCCATCTCCGCAAATCGGGTTTGAATTATTGAGGCCGGCCATGTCCGACGTGCCCCACATCATCAGTTCCGACACGCTGCGTGAGCAGCGCCTTCCGCCGGGCCAGTCGCTGACCCGCAAGTGGCCCATTCTCCACGCGGGGACCGTGCCCCGCTTCGACCCGGCTCGATGGAGATTCCAAATCTTCGGCCTGGTCGAACAGCCATGGCAGTGTGATTACACAGCGTTCAAGGCTCTGCCTCAGATCCGGGTGAAGGCGGACATGCACTGCGTCACCCGCTGGAGCAAGCTCGACATGCTTTGGGAGGGTGTCAGCACGCGGACCGTGATGAACCAGGTCAAGCTCCTTCCCGAAGCTCGCTTCGTCATGGTCCATTGCGAACAGGGTTTCAGCACCAATCTGCCCCTGGATGAGTTCCTGGACGAGGATTGCCTCTTTGCCTGGGGATGCGATGGCCAGCCCCTGGACCCTGATCATGGGTTTCCCCTGCGTCTGGTCGTGCCCAAGCTCTATGCCTGGAAGAGCGCCAAATGGGTCCGCGGCGTGGAACTGATTCCCCAAGATCGCCCCGGCTTCTGGGAAGACTGGTTCAACGGCGGCTACCACATGCATGGCGATCCCTGGACCGAGGAGCGGTTTCGCCCCGTCTGAAGGTTTCCCATGAAGTCGTTCCCTCCAAAAAAAATCCATCCCGAAACTCCGGGATGGATCATGGTGGTTGGCGAGCGGATCGAAGCGGCTTAGTTTTGCGGCTTCGTTTCCGACGGGCTCGTTTCCTCAGGCTGCTTGATGCGAACCATCAAGTAGGTTTCCGTTTTTTCCTTGCCGAAGTGCACCAGGATCGGCGCTTCATCCTGAGTCAGGTTGTAAAGTCCGGTTTCGACGACGATGTCCTGGTTGTCGCCGATGCGAAACGCCACGCGCTGGGTTTGTTTGTCCACCTGGCCCTGGATCGTCTGCGGCTGTTCGGTTTGCAGGTTGAAGAGCGTGCCGGCGATGATGCCCGTCTTGCTGATAGCCAGTTGAATGGACCAGGCCGGCGCGGTTTCCGCCTTGTCCCGGGAGACGACGAACGTGCCCAAGGGCATCCATTCCATCTTGGCCGCGTCATCCTCGGAGGCCGGCGGGGGCACGGTGGCCAAGGCCGCCGCGCTTTCCGTGAATTCCTCCTGCGTGGCGACCTGCTCGCCGCCGATGTAAACCGAATTGTCCTGATAGACGACGTTCCCTCCCGACCCATAGTCGTAATAGGTCGGCGTCGCGGCCGCCCAGCCGACCCAGTTGGTCAACGTGTTCCACACGGGGACGGTCCACCAGTAAGAGAAGGGGTAGCGTCCGAATTGATGCCAGTAGTGCCAGGCGGCGCAGGGATGGCGATAATTGCCCCACCAAGCGGAGCCAAACCAGCCGCCGTAGCCCGGATAGCGGGCCGGCAGCGTCGAGGCCACGCCCCATCCCCAGCCATGCCAATGCTGATAGCGGCCTGGATTATTGACCATCCAGTTGTTCATGACCGGGCGGTTGATCGCCATGTTCCATTGGTTGTTGATCTGGGTGATGCGGTTGTTGTTGATGTTGGACCATGAAGGTCGTTGGCTGATGTTGTTGTTGATCGGCGGTCGTTGGATGTTGCTCGGCCGATCGATGTTGGGCCTGCTGCCTGGGGGCCGCCCGGCGATGGGCGGAGCGACGCTCGGGCTGCCGCCGGGTCGATGGATGCCGAGGAAGTCATCGAGCTGGCCTGCGGAGGGGCGGGTCGAAGGCAGCGTGGAGGGCCGCCCCGTGCCCACGCTCGGTCTCGTGGAAGGCAGGGTCGATGGTCGATCCAACCCGCCGCCGGGCCGCGCGGTCGGCATGCCGCCGCCTGGCGTGCTGAACGAGGGCAACTGCGAGGGCCGAGTGCCTGGGCCGCCGCCCGCACCCACCGAGGGCAGTTGCGACGGTCGAGTGGAAGGGCCGCCCGTGCCCACGGAAGGAAGCTGTGCGGGGCGCGTGGAAGGGGCCATGCCGCCCGAGGGGCGATTGACCTGGGGCGTCGAGGGTCGGGTGCTCGGTCGAACCGAGGGCTGCGGCATCGGCCGTTGCGGTGCCTGCATATGGGGCGCGCTAACGTTGGGGCGTTGCTGGGGAACGCTCATCGATCGTTGGGGAGTACCCATGGAGTGTTGGGGAGTGCCCATCGAGTGTTGGGGAGTGCCCATCGACCGGCCGCCTCCGCCGCCGCGCATGCCGCCACCTCCGCGGCCGCCCCGCTGAAACGCCTCGACCGTCCAAGGCAGGGTCGCGGCCAACACCATGGTGAAAAACATGAAGCGTATCGTTTTCATGATGCATTTACCTCATCGTTGATGGTTAAGGTCAAAGCCAAGCCCTGACTTATTTGGATTCCGCCTTGACCCGCACAATCTTGATGGGATCCGACGACGGCAGCAATTGACCATCGATCTCCCGCCCGATGATGCGGACGGTGAAGTGGTCGTTCCCATTGGGCGTGAGGATGTGGGTAGAGACGCCATAACGGCCGTCGGCCAAGGTGCGATAGGAGCGCATCATCCATTCCTCGTCCGACTTGGTCCAAGTTTCCTCGCTGAAGGAGCCGTCCGAGTCGAAGGTCCAGGAGCGGATCTGTTGCGAGCGCGGATCCCAGCCGATGATCTGGGTTCCCTCGTGAACGTCGCCCTCGCCGAAATCGACGGTGTAAGCGCGAATGAGGAAGGCATTATGGCGGCTCCAGCGGACCTGGGTGGCGACCTTGACGTTCGGCGCCTCGTCCCGCCATTCGCCGATCATCCATTCCAACTCCTTCAGGGCATCGGCGCTGGTCTTGGGCAGGGGCGTCGCGTATTCCTCAGCGCTAGTGATCATCCATTGGTTCTTGTCCTGAACGATGACGGCCATCAATTGATTGGTGGTGGTCGCGCCGTCGGCCGTCATCACGGTCACGGTGGCGTTGATCTGGGCCACGTCGGGCTTGATCCAGCGCACGCGGTCGATTTTGACGTTCATCGTGGCTTTGGGATTTTCCTTGAAAAACGCTGCCAGGTCCTTGGCCAGGGCTTCGCGTCCCTCGCGGCGTTCATTGCTCTCGCGGTCGTAGTAGCTGGCGTCCGGAGCCCACATCGAGGCGAGCTCATCCAGTTTGGCTTGATTGAAGGCGTCCGCGTATTTCGCGGCGAATTGCAGGATGGGGGCGTTTTTGTCCGCCGCCGTTTTGGTGGATGCGCTAGGCGCCCCGCCGTCTTGAGCGGTCAGCCAAGCCTGCGCCGTGGCAGCGAGGCCAAGAATCAGAACCAGGCTCATGATCCACAGTCTTTTCATGGGTACAACTCCAAGGAGAAAGGAAACCGGTTTGTTTAGCGTTGTCAATCATTGACGGACATGCCATGGCAGATGGTCTTATGGTATGACAGGGGAACGGCGAAGTGAAAAAGAAAGGGTGAATTCGCGGAAGTTCCTTTGGGGATTGGTAAGATAGCGGCATGGTTTAACGTGAACTGCTCCCCTGAAATGATTCATCATGCTGCTCGATGATCTCCGCCGCATTCTTCCTCCCGAGGCCATTCTCACCGCGCCTTCCGACCTGGCGGTCTATGAGTGCGATGGCTTTACCATCGAGAAAAACCAGCCCGACGTCGTCGTTTTCCCGACGACGACCGAACAGATCGTGCACATCGTGAAAACATGTGGTGCAAATCATGTGCCCTTTTTGCCTCGGGGGGCGGGAACCAGCCTGGCGGGGGGCTGTTTGCCCGTCGGCGGCGGCGTGATGATCGCTCTGACGCGCATGAAACGCATCTTGGAGATCAATTACCGCGACCGTTACGCCATCGTCGAACCGGGCCTGGTTAATCTCTGGCTGACCAATCAGTTGAAGCCCCATGGGTTTCACTATGCCCCCGATCCATCCAGCCAGGGGGCCTGCACCATCGGCGGCAACGTGGCCACGAACTCCGGCGGACCGCATACTTTGAAGTATGGCGTCACCGTCAACCACGTGCTCGGTTTGGAATTCATCCTGCCCGACGGCCAGGTGCGGAACGTGGGCGGCCCCTTGGGCGATTACCTCGGATACGATCTGACGGGAGTTCTCGTTGGCTCGGAGGGTACCTTGGGCATCGCCTCCAAGGTTTGGGTGCGGATCACGAGAAATCCGGAAGCCTATGGCACGCTCCTGGGCGTCTTTGCCACGGTCGAGGACGCCACCAATTGCATCAGCGACATCATCGGCGCGGGCATCATTCCCGCGGCCCTGGAGATGATGGATCAGCTCATCATCCAAGCGGTGGAGGCGGCGTTTCAGTTCGGCTTCCCCCTGGATGCCGGGGCGGTGCTGATCATGGAAGTGGACGGCCTGGCCGCGGGGTTGGAAGAGGAAGTGGAGCGCATCACGCAGCTCGCCATGAAGAACGGAGCCCGCGAGGTGCGCCGGGCCATGACGGAAACCGAACGGCACAAGCTGTGGAAATGCCGCAAGCAGGCCTTCGGCGCCGTGGGCCGGCTGGCGCCGAGCTATTGCACCCAAGACGGCGTCGTGCCGCGGACGCAACTGCCCCATATGCTGCGGCGCATTCAGGAGATCGGCCGGCAGTTTGATCTGCGGATCGCCAACGTCTTTCATGCCGGCGATGGCAATCTGCATCCGATCCTGCTCTTCGATGAACGGGACGCGGAGCAGGTGCGGCGCGTGCTCGAAGCCAGCCACGCCATTTTGGAGGAATGCCTGGCCCTGGGGGGCAGCGTCACCGGCGAGCATGGCATCGGCGTGGAGAAGCTGGACTTCATGCCCCGGATGTTCGCCCCGGAGGATTTGAACATGATGCTTCGGCTCAGAAAGGCCTTCAATCCCGACGACCGCTGCAGTCCGGGAAAAATGTTTCCCACGGCGGGGGCGTGCATCGAGGCCAACAAGGCGGGCCGGCGAGCGGCTTTATGAGCGACGTAAAACCTGGCAACCGCAGGGCGACCCATGACGCAACCTTCCAGCCAATCGCCTGAGCATCCGCGGACGACCGCCGCCGGCGTGGAAGCTGTCCGCGCCGCCGTGCGGGAAGCGCTCGCCGCGGGGCAGGGCATCTATCCCCGCGGTGGTCAGACGCAATGGCTTGAAGGGATGCTGCCGCCGTCGGCGTCGGCGTCGGGGCGCGAAGTCGATCTCACGGGCTGCTGCGCGGTCATCGATTATCCGGCGCGCGATATGACGATCACCGTCCAGGCGGGCATTCGCATCGCCGACCTGCAAGCGACTTTGGCCCGCGAAGGGCAATGGCTGCCCATCGACGTGCCCCAGGCCCATGAGGCGACGCTCGGCGGCTGCCTGGCGATGAACACGCATGGACCGCGGCGGCAAGGGTACGGCACGCTGCGGGATTACCTGATCGGCATCGAGTTCATCAACGATGCCGGGGAGCGGATCAAAGCGGGAGGCCGCGTCGTCAAGAATGTGGCGGGATACGATCTCTGCAAATTGCTCATCGGCTCCCGCGGCACCTTGGGCGTCATCACCCAGGCCACGCTCAAGGTTCGCCCCGTGCCTGCCGCCGCGGGTCGTTTGCTCTATCGGTTTGGACGCGATCAATTCGCTCCAATCTTGAACCTCTTGGAGCAAACCGCATCGCAGCCGGCCAGCGTGGACCTGGAAGGCCAGACAGGCGATGACGCGGCTCATCTGGGTGTGCTCTTCGAAGGGGCCAAGGCCGCGGTCGAATGGCAGATGCGGCAATTCCAGCGCGAGGCCGGCTTCCTTGCGAATCAACTTATCGAAGAGGAGATCGGAGGCCTGGGCGTCTCGCAGGAGCGGGTCGATTATGTCTTGCAGCGACTTGCTGCGCCCGCGGCCTGTCGTTGGCAGCTCCGCGTCCTGCCCAGCCAACTGGCCGACGCCTGGCCGGCCGCTCAAGTCATCAGCGATCAGACGCTCATGTTTCCTGGGTGCGGTTGGATCAGCGGCAGCTCGGCGCGGACCGTCGACGCCGCCGCAGTGCAAAACCTGCGGCAACTCGTCGAAGCCATGGGCGGACAGTTGACCGTGCTCGCGGGGCCGGACGATTGGCGAAAACCAGCGATGCTCTGGGGAACGCCGCGCGACGACTGGGCCTTGATGCGGCTCATCAAGCAGCACTTTGATCCAGGGAATCGGTTTAGCCCGGGTCGTTTTTTCGTAGATCAACCGACATGAATCGACGGACCAAGCGAACGCCAACATGACGACACTGCCCCTGCCCATGTCCGCCGCCGCAGCCGACTCCTCCCGGATCGGTGCGAACATCGACTACGAACTGTTCCTCGACTGCGTCCACTGCGGCTTATGCACGTCGGCCTGTCCGACCTACCTCGAACTCGGCACGGAAATGGACAGTCCGCGAGGCCGCATCTACCTCATGCGCGGCGTCGTGGATCAGCGGCTGCCCTTGGACAGCCAGGTCAAGCGCCATCTGGACCTGTGCCTGGACTGCCGAGCTTGCGAAACGGCGTGCCCCTCGGGCGTGCAGTATCATCAACTGCTCGAACCGTTCCGGGCGGCCATGCAGCGGAACCGGCCGTCGGCGGAGCAGCCCTTGCCTGGCTGGCAGCGTTGGCTGCTGTTCAACGTCCTCACCCAAGCGCACTGGGTTCGCTGGGCCTTGCTGCCGGCGCGGGTGCTGCAAGCGTTGGGCTTGGATCGGCTGCTGGCCGCCAGCGGTTGGAGCCGGCGCCTGCCCGATCGGCTGCGGCAAATGCAGGAGATGCTGCCCGAGCTGCCTCTGCGCCACCGGCCGTTGCCGAACTTTTTCCCGGCGAAGGGGAAGCGCCGCGCGGTCGTCGCCCTGCTCGCCGGCTGCGTGAATGATGCGCTGTTCTCCGCCACCAACTGGGCGACGGCCCGGGTGCTGCAGCTCAACGGCTGCGACGTGTGGATTCCCCGCGACCAGGTCTGCTGCGGCGCGCTCCATGCCCATGCCGGCTGCGAGGCCGAGGCACAGGCGCTGGCCCGTCAGAACATCGAAGTCTTTCAACGCCGCTCCGTCGATGCCATCGTCGCCAACGTCGCGGGATGCGGCGCTGCCCTCAAGGAATACGGCCACTTGCTCGCCGCCACGCCGCAGGCTCAGGCCGGGCAGCGGTTCGCGGGCAAGGCGCGCGACGTCAACGAATTCCTCATGGAACTAGGGCCGATCCCGCCGACGCATCCCTTGCCTCTCAAGGCCGCCTATCACGACGCCTGTCATTTGTGCCATGCGCAACAGATTCGGCAAGCCCCCCGTGCGTTGCTCGCCCTTATTCCCGGCTTGCAACTGACGACCCTCGACGAAGCGGAGGTGTGCTGCGGCGCGGCCGGGAGTTACAATCTGGCTGAACCCGACATGGCGGATCGCCTGGGACAGCGCAAGGCCAGCCATCTGCTCGCCACCGGTGCCCGGGCCGTCTTCACCGCCAACGCTGGCTGTCTCCTGCAGATACGCAAGCACATGCAGTTGCTGCCGGGCCGGCGGTGGATCGCCCATCCCATGGATGCCCTGTGGGCCAGTTATACCGGCGAAAGCCCAGCCATCTTGAGGAAGGGATGATGGAACGACTTCATCATGCCTCGGGCACGCCATGGGAGCCGATCGTCGGGTATTCCCGATGCGTCCGGGTTGGGCCGCACGTTTGGGTGTCCGGCACGACGGCGATCGATGCCCGCGGCGACCTGGTGGGGCCGGGCGATCCCCATGCTCAGACCCGGCAGATTGTGAAGAACATCGAACTGGCGCTCCAGGCCGTGGGGGCGCGGTTGGAGCATGTCGTCCGGACGCGCCTGTTCGTCACCCGCATCGCCGACTGGGAAGCCATTGGCCAGGCGCATGGGGAAGCGTTTCGAGACATTCGCCCCGCCGCGACGATGGTGGAAGTCGCACGCTTGATCGATCCGCGGATGCTGGTGGAAATGGAAGCCGAGGCCTATATCGATTGAGGGAGGACCATGTCGCCGATCGCCACGCCGCCTCGCGGCATCATTCCGCCCATCGCCACCCCCATGCAGGCCAACGAAGACCTGGACCTGCCCCGGTTGCGCTGGTTCGTCGATCATCTGATCCAGCAAGGCATCCATGCCGCCTTCGTGCTCGGCACCAACGGCGAAGCCTACGCCCTGACCGAAGAGGAAAAGCAAGCGGTGGTGGCGGCGGCCGTCGAAGCCGCGGCGGGACGCGTGCCCGTTTGGGTCGGCACCGGGGCGATCACCACGCGGGCGACGCAGCGGCTCACGCGGATGGCGGAGAAAGAAGGGGCCCACGGCGTCACGGTGATCACGCCCTATTTCGTGCATCCGAGCCAGACGGAATTGTTCGATCATTATCGCCGCGTCGCTGAGCCATCGTCGCTGCCCGTGCTCCTGTACAACAACCCCGCCCACACGCACCTGACGCTGCATCCGGAGACGGTGGCCCGGCTGGCGGAGATGAGCCAAATCGTCGGCATCAAGGATTCCAGCGGCGACCTGTCCCTCATGCTAGACTACATTCGGCTCGCGCCCAGCCGCTTCAGCGTGCTGCAGGGACGCGATTCCCTGATCTATTCGGCGCTGGAGTTGGGAGCCAAGGGCGCCGTCCCCGCCTCGGGGAACCTCGTGCCGGCCTGGTGCGTGGAAATTTTCGAAGCGTTTGAACGCGGCGATCGCGAGGCGGCGAAGTCGGCCCAGCTCAAGGTGCATCCATTGAGGAAAGCCCTGGCGCTGGGGACCGCTCCCGGCGTCCTGAAGCCGGCGCTGCGGTTGATGGGGATCGATCTCGGCCCCGCCCGCTCGCCCCTGGGCGCGCTGAGCCTGGCGGAATTGACCAGGCTGCGCGCCGTTCTGGTGGAAGCGGGCCTGGCCTCGGCGGCATCGCTGCCCCCGAGCATGTGAAGATGGATTCGCAGGAATGGGTTAGGAACCGCGGGGCGCGCCGGCAAGGCGGCCGACGCGCCGCCGGTTATTCCTTCTCCTTGCCGGTGAGATATTCGACGTACGCTTTCTCGCGCAGCCGCTTCAGTTCCTTTTGGAATTCATCCATCCCGATCTTGCCCTGCAGCTTGTTGCGGATGTCTTGGCAAACCTCGGCGAAGGGGATCATGCCGCCGGGCTGATGGGCCAGCTTGCGAACGACGTGAAAGCCGTTGTCGCTCTCGATGACGGGGCCCGTTTGTCCCGGCTGCATGCGCAGGATGACCTCCTGCACTTCGGGGGGGCGAATCTGACCCGGCGGATCCTGATTCTCGCCCCCTTGATAACGGTCCGGGCTGTGGCTGTATTGTTGGGCGATCGCGGCAAAGTCTTCCTTCTTGTGCATGGCGAAAACCATCTGCTGCATTTGCTCGGCGTGCTGCCGGGCGGCCAGGCGCGAAGGATAGCGGCTGGAGTCCAGGTAAATGTGCTGCCAAGTGATCAGCTCTTGCCGCTTGAATTCATCGGGATGGTCCCGGTAGTATTGCAGCAATTCCTTGCGGTCGATGAGGTCCAGCCGATCGCGAACGAGGTTGCGCATGAATTCCATGGCCGTGTAGGCGCGGGCATATTGCCGCCGCATCTCCTCGAAGTTGTACCCCCGCTTTTCGAAATACTGCTTCAGCTCGACGTCGCTGCGGACGTGCAACTGTTCGCGCATGGCCCGCAGCTTCTTGTCGAATTCCTTTTGACCGTATTCAATGACCGACTGAATCGCGGATGCGCGCACCCGGGAGAAGGCTTCCTGCAGGATAACTTCATTGTCGATGATTTCCTTGAGCTGAGCGTCGAGGACTTCGCCGCGGACGCTGGGCCATTGCTCATCCGGCACCTGAGGTCGAATGTATTCCAGCTTCATGGCGGCGGCGTTTTCCACGTCCTGCAGCAGGATCGGTTGGCCGTTGACCCGCGCCAAGACGCGCGCCGCCACCTGGCTCGTTTTCTTGGCGTCGTCGGCGTTCAGCGGTTTCGTCGCGGCGGCCGCGGGGCCAGACAGGGAAGGCGCGCTGCTCGGCGGCGGCGGTGGAGCCGAGGTCGCCTGGCCCCAAGCGGTCGAGGCCAACCCCCCACTCCCTCCTCCGAACCAAATGACCAGCGACGCCCATGCAAGCTGCCTGATCATGTGCACGCTTCCCTCGGCCTGTGAATACGCGGTTTGCGTTCAAGACACCGTGGGAGGCGACCATAGTCAGCCCACTTGATTTTGCAAGAGCAGTTTAAGCAGCCGGGCCATGTTCGAAGGCTGCCGCTCGTCCTCGGTGCGCAGCCGATAATACGCACTTTGCGCATCCACCACCCGCAAGCGGCCTTGGCTTAGATTCGCCAGCTTCTCGATCTTGGCGCGCTGCCGATAGCCGAGCACCAGGTCCTTGTTTTCGACGTGGATGCTGGCCACCTCCCAGCGGCCGGCCAGGATGCGCAGCTCTTGCAGTTGCAGCATCTGCTCGGCCGGGGCCGGCAGAGGGCCGAAGCGGTCGACCATTTCCTGGCGCAAATCGTCGATGTGTTCCCGGTGCCGCAGACGCGACAGCCGGCGGTACAGTTCGATCCGCAGTTTCGGGCTGGGCAGATAATCGCGCGGCAACAGGGCCGGCAGCGGCAGCTCAATGGTCACTTCCAGGCGATCGCGCGGCGCTTGCTTCTTCAAGCGGCGGACCGCGTTTTCCAGAAGCTGGCAATACAATTCGTACCCCACGGCGGCGATGTGGCCCGATTGCTCCGTCCCCAGGATGTTGCCCGCGCCGCGGATTTCCAAATCCCGCATGGCGATCTTGAAGCCGGCCCCCAGTTCGCTGAATTCCTCCAGCGCCTTGAGCCGCTTGGCCGCCTGCGGACTCATCTTGCGACCCGGATCGACGAGGAGATAGCAATAGGCCCGATGCTTGTACCGGCCCACCCGGCCGCGAAGCTGATGCAGGTCGGCCAACCCGTAGCGGTCCGCCTGGTTGATGAGCATCGTGTTGGCCGAGCGGATGTCCAGGCCGTTCTCGATGATCGTCGTCGCCACCAGCACGTCGGCCTCGCGATTGAGAAAGGCCACCATGGCGGCTTCGAGTTCATGCTCCGACATTTGCCCATGCCCCACGACGATGCGGGCCTCGGGCACCAGGCTGCGCAGATCATTGGCCAAGGCGTGGATGTTGTCCACGCGGTCGTTGACGACGTAAACCTGCCCCTCGCGGTTCAGCTCCCGCAGGATCGCCTGGCGGATGAGCGGTCCATCGAAGCGATGGATGCGCGTCTCCACGGCCAGGCGGTCGCGCGGCGGCGTCTCCAGGTTGCCGATGTCGCGGAGCCCCAGCAAAGCCAGATGCAAGGTGCGCGGGATGGGCGTGGCCGTCAGCGTGAGCACGTCCACGGAATGGCGCAGCTTCTTGAGGCGGTCCTTATGCTCGACGCCGAAGCGCTGTTCCTCATCGATGATGACCAGGCCGAGTTCGTGAAACTGCACGTCCTGGCTGAGGAGCCGATGCGTGCCGATGATGACGTCGATGCTGCCCGCCTTCAGCCCTTGCAGAATCTGCTTGGCTTGCGAGCCGGTGCGAAAGCGGCTGAGACAAGCCACCGTGAAAGGAAACTCGGCGAGCCGATCGCGGAAGGTGCGGTAATGCTGCTCCGCCAGGACCGTCGTGGGCACAAGCACGGCGACCTGCTTGCCGAAGTCGATCATCTTGAAGGCGGCGCGCAGGGCCAGTTCGGTCTTGCCGAAGCCGACGTCGCCGCACAGAAGGCGGTCCATGGGCCGGGTTTTTTCCATGTCCGCCTTGATCTCGGCCAGGGCCTTGAGCTGATCGGGCATCTCCGCATAGGGAAACGCCGCCTCGAACTCGCGCTGCCATTCCGAATCCGGCGGGCAGGCCGTGCCGGGGACCGCTTCCCTCTGGGCTTGCAGTTCCAGCATGTCCAGGGCCAACTCCGCCACCGCCTGCTGGACCTTTTCCTTGCGCTTCTGCCACAGCGTTCCCCCCAGCTTCGAGGGTTCCGGCGCGGCCTGGCCCCCGCCCACGTATTTTTGCACCAGGTCGATCTTGTCAGCGGGAACGTAGAGCTTCGTCCCCTCGGCGAACTCCAAGGTCAAATGATCGCTGAGCTGGCCCTTGTTCTCGATGGGCTGCATGCCGCGATACCGGGCGATGCCGTGCATGACGTGCACGACCCAGTCGCCCTCGTTGAGGTCCAGGAAACTGTCGATGGCCCGCGTTTCATAAGCCCGGCTCGGCAGCGTGGCCCGCGGCAGGGCTTCCCTGCGGAACAGCTCATCGGCGCTGAGCACGGCCAGGGCCGCATCGACCAGCCGAAAGCCGCGATGCACGTGCCCCAGGGCGAAGGTCAAGCGATCCGGGTCAACGGAACTGGCCGACTCGTCCGCGGGAGTGAAGATTTCCTCGAGCCGCTGCCGTTCACCCGCATGGGGGCATGCGATCAACACCCGCGACCCCGCCGCGAGTTGGGCGATTTCCTGGCGCACTCGGCTCAGTTCGCCGCTGAAGCGTTCGACTGATTCCACTCGTAAATGACAGGTCGCTTCCATCGAGACCGTGGGCATGTGGGTGAGCGTGATGCTCGGAATGCGCGTGAGGGCCTGGAGCGTCGCCTCCACGGTGAAATGGCCGCGCCGGTCCGCCAGTCGCTCCAAGAAATGGCGGCCCTGGTCCTGCAGTTCTTCCAGTTCCACGAGCACCGACCACGAACCCGGGGGCAGATAGTGAAGCAAGGAGCCGACTTGACTCGGGGCGTCCTTGGTTCGACTGCGCTTCGAGGCCGACCGCGCCGGCTGTTCGCGAACGTCCTCGCTGGGGATCGCTGCCTCTTGCCGCTGCAGCGACTCGATGGCCGTCAATTCGACCGACTCCTCTGACTCGAGGCTGCGCTGCGAATCGGGAGCGAAGCGGCGCAGGCTCGCAATCTCGTCGCCAAAATATTCGATGCGGATGGGGCGGTCGGCGTCGAGCGGGAAGACGTCGACGATCCCGCCCCGCCGGCTGAACTCGCCGGGCCGCTCCACGGTCTCGCGGCGCGTCAGGCCGTTTTCGACCAGCCATTTGACGAGGTCTTCCAGGCGAAACTCATCGCCGACCGTGATCCGGCGGGTGTGCTGTCGCAGCCGCTCCGGGGCGGGCACCGGCTGCATCAAGGCGGGCAGCGTCGTCAGCAGGACCTGGCCTGGCGGGGAATGGGGAAGCTGCCGAAGCACTTTGAGCCGGGCGGCCAAGGCGTCCTCCGCGGTGTCCCAGGCAGGGAAAGCCAGGGGCCGCTGTCCCGTGAACGTGTGCAGATCGTCCGTCCAGGGGTCCAAGTCATTCATGTGGGGCAGGACGACCACCAGCCAACCCGGCCCTCGCCGCGCCAACGCCGCCACGGTCAAAGCCGCCGAGGAGCCCCAGGCGCCGCCGATGGCAGCGCTTCGGCCGGCGCTCAATGAGGACAAAACCTCCGCCATGCCCTCCGCCTGTTCGATCAGGCTGGGCAACTGCGTCATGGGATTTGGGGTCGCCTCGCTCAGCGGCCGGAGGTTCATCTTGCGTCTCGACGTCGGCGTCAGCTCAAACCGTCATTATACGGACCCGCCGCCCCCGCCGCGGCTCCTGAATCGAGGCGCTGCGAGATGAAGAAGGGGAAGGATGACTTTGGCTGCGAAAACCAATTGCCGAATTGAGGTGCGTCAGCGCGTGGGGGAGCCGTTGAAGTGAACCGCTTCATCGTGACCCAGCGCATCCTCTGATTCGTGACTCGGACACGCGCGGAGGGAGAGTAGATCGATCCGTGCTCCCAAATCAGAAGAAAGGGGTGATAACAGTGGATTCGAGATAATTTTTACTTCTTTTGCTTTTTGCCGTTTGCTTCCATGAACTTAGCGAACTGATTCAACGATACTCCATACCATACCTTCGAATTGGAAGGTGCCCAAAGAATGCCGCTCGGTTTTACTCGAACATGTCCAATAACATTGTTATTTTGATCGACAATTTCGTGATCCTCGAACTTGCGCGGCCTGAAGTTGTTGAGCGACATGGGTGCTCCTTAAATAAGGGGATGTGTTTATCAATACATTTTATACCGGTCCGTAGTCAATTAGGGTTGATCAGGGCATCTTTATGATAAGTGGCGCCGATTGAACCGTGTATTATTCTTCTATATCCGACCGAGATGCGAGGATGTTTGGCGAAGCGATCTTTTCTTCGGAGATCAACATAAAAAAACGTTCGACGGTAGTAAAAAAGCGCTGCCTTTCACCAGCATTTATACTCATACTACAGCGCACGGTTCGTGTCCCACCGGCTTGAGATCGCTGGTTTCGTCGATCAGGCCGATGCTCCGCGGGCTGGCGTGTTCGCGGACGACGATCACATGCAACCGCTGGCGCACATCGTCTTTCCCCCAACGGTACCTCGCCAGAAACTCCTCGAGCGTACGCGGCGGCATGCCCGCCGCCAGCGCCATCGGCTCAACGCTTTTCTGAGCCAGGGCGGACAACTGGCCACTCACGTAAACCGCGAGATGCTCCCGCGTATCGCGGCGGCGAAAGCAGTCATCGAAACGAGCCAGGAATTCGCTCAAACGTGGTCGGAGAGCCCGAATCTGATCCGCGTCCATGCGCAAACCTCCTTGTTGGGGGCGACGGCACCGCCGCAAGGATTGCCAGAATCGAGCTCTTCCGGCCATATCAACCGTGCGCTGTAGTACTAATTCGCCCCTGGTGAATCACCAGGGACAACATCGTGCAAAAGGGTAAGTTCGCGTCCATGCCGGATGGACCCTCCGCCGCGAACCAATTCGCCCCCGCCGCTCCGCCGCGGAACGGGCGACAGCTAGTTGTCACGACACGGAGGATGCGTTAGACTACAGCCAACGTGGTTGCTGATGACTCGCCACGTCGGGCAAGGTAATCGAGCATGACTCTTGCTGAGGCCAAGAAATTGGCCCGTCTGGCGATGAAGCACTGTCAGGTCGATCGCCGGACGGCCCAAAAGGCCCTGTATGTAGCCTGGAAGTCCTCCAAACGCGGCCAGCCGATCGATTTGCTGGGCTACCTGGTGCGCGCGGGGGCCATCACGCGCCCGCAAGCGGATGCCCTCTTGGTCGAACTCAAGGCCTTGCAGGATAAGCCGGCCGCTCCCTCCATGAAGCCGCCGCGGGTCAAGCCGCGGGAGGAGCGGACTTGGATTCGGCAGCGGCTCTCCTTGCAGCCCAAGCCCGTCTTGAAGAGCGTGGCCGGATATCCCCTCATCCGCAAGCTGGGCGAGGGGGGCATGGGGGAAGTTTATCTCACCAAACTCCTCGACAGCGGCGAGTATCGAGCGATCAAGGTGCTGCCGCCCAACCTGGCCGCCGACCTCAACCTCCTGGCCCGCTTCGAACGCGAGTCGGAGCATTCGGTCAAGCTGCATCACGTCAACATCGTCAAGGGGCTTGAGTCGGGCCATGACGCCGCCACGGACCGCCATTATCTGCTCATGGAGCACGTCGATGGGCCGAGCGTGGCGGATTTGCTCAATCGCTTGGACCGCTTTTCAGTCGAGGACGCACTGCGGATCGGCTACGATTTGGCCTTGGCGCTGGAATACCTCCATGCCCGCAACATCGTTCACCGCGACCTGAAGCCGGAGAACATCTTGGTGACGTCGACGGGCGTGGCCAAGCTCGGCGACCTGGGACTGGCCAAGCAGATGGACGCTCCCAGCCACTTGACCAAGGCCAACCACGGCTTCGGCACGCCGTACTACATGCCCTACGAGCAAGCGATCAACGCCAAGTTCGCCGATGCCCGCAGCGATCTCTACGCCCTGGGGGCCAGCCTGTACCACATGATCACTGGCCAGGTGCCCTTCGATGGCCAAACCGCGATGGAGATACTGGAGAAAAAGGACATCGGCGCCTTCACGGCCCCCCGGCTGCTGCGTCCCGAAATGCCTGAGCGCGTCGAGGCCATCCTCCTGAAGCTATTGGCGCGCCGGCCCGAGGACCGCTATCAGACGGCCAGCGAGTTGATCGTCGATTTGCAGCGCTCGGAACTCGTGCCCCCCGCCTTGAGCCTCATCAATCACCGCCTGATTTTTCGCCATCCGAAGATTCAGCTCCGCGCCGTCAACACGCAGGCCAAGACCGTGCCCGACGTCGCCACGCTTTCCAAATCGAAGCGCATCGTTCGGCCCTGGTACATCCGCTTCAAGGATGACGCGGGGAAGGACCGCTCGCTGTTGGCCAGCACGGCGGTGTTGCTGAAGGAAGTGCGGCAGGGGCGGGTGCCGCGCAGCGCCCACGCCAGCCGATCCAAGGAAGGCCCCTATCGGCCGCTGCTCGATTGGCAGGAATTGGATCGCTTCTTGGCCGACACGAAGCCGCAGGTTTTAGCGCCGGAGCAGGCGCCGCCGCCAGCACCGCCTCCGGTCGATCCGAACGAGAAGACCTTGCTGTTGCCAGCCAGAAACGCGCTCATGCCCAAGCTCCGCAAGGCGTGGCCATGGGCGGCCGTCGTCGTCTTGATTTTGTTGATCGCGGCCGGGATTTGGCTATTCACATGAAGCCGCTCTCTCAACGCCGGGCGCGTTGCCTCGTCTTTTTGGGAGCGGTGTTGTGGAGCCTCAATGGGCTGTTCAAAAGCCTGTTGACGCAGCCCAATGTTCTGGATGTGGGCGAGCCGCCGCTGCACAGCTTCGTCATGGGCTTCTATCGTGCCCTGTTCGCGGGGCTGGTGTTTCTGCCCGGGTTGCGAGTCGCCCGGATGCGGTGGCGGCCGGCCATGGGGGTGATGGTGCTCTGTTACGGCGCCATGAACGCCCTGTTCATGTGGGCAATGACGCACGGCACCGCGGCGAATGCTCTCATCCTCCAATACACCGCGCCCTTTTGGGCCTTGATCATTGGGGTGGGGCTGCTCGGCGAAAAAGGGAACCGCAAGGACTTCGCGGCCGTGGCCATCGCCGGAGTGGGCTTGGCGGTGATCGTGCAAGCCGCTTTCACGGCCGGGGACGATACCCAATGGTTGATTTTCCTGGCGGGTTTGGGCAGCGGCGTCACCTTTGCCGGCGTGCTGCTGTCGCTGCGCTGGCTGCGCGATGAAAATCCGACCTGGCTCACCGTGCAAAATCAAGCCTTCGCCGCCTTGCTCCTGATCCCCTGGATGTTGCACTATCCCGTGCCCCGGTGGGATCAGATGCTCACGCTGGTCGTCTTCGGCGCGGTGCAATTGGCGCTGCCCTATTGGCTGGTCACGCAAGGCATGAAGACCATCAGCTCGCATGAGGTGGGCATGATCGGTTTGCTCGAGCCGCTGCTCAGTCCGCTCTGGGCGTATCTGGTGGCCGGCGAGATTCCCGAACGGGCGACGATCATCGGCGGGTCGATCATTCTGCTGGCCTTGGTGTACCGCTATTGGCCCCGTCCTGCCGCCGCAGCTTCTCCCATAGACGAGCCAAATCCGGCGGTCGGGGCATCACAAAACGCAGCTTCTGACCGGTGACCGGGTGTTCGAACCCCAACTCGGCGGCATGCAGGGCGATACGCGCCGCGCCGCTGCGGTCGGGAACGGCCGGCCCCTGAAGCGGTTTGTGATACACCTTCTCGCCGCACAGAGGATGACCCGCCTCGGCCAGGTGAATGCGAATTTGATGGGTGCGGCCTGTTTCCAACGTGCACTCGATGAGTGTGTAATCCCGAAGCAATTCGAGGGGCCGGACGTGAGTGACGGCAAGCTGACCCTGTTGGGGGTCGGTCGTGGAGCCGCGCAACCCGTCGCCGCGGTCGCGGACGAGTTGACTGCGGATCGTCATCGGCTCGGTCAAGCGGCCGACGACGATGGCGTGATAGAGGCGATGGATGGCATGGGCGGCAAACTGTTTAATGAGATGCTGCTCGGCGTCCGCCGTCCGAGCGAACACCATGAGTCCGCTGGTGTCCCGATCCAGGCGATGCACGGGTCTGATCCGCGGTGTTTTTTGGGCGGCGCGCGGCCCTGACCGCCGCTCTTCCTTGGCCAGCCGCGCTTGCAGCATCTCATCCAGCGTGGGCTGCTTTTGCTTGCGCCGCTGGGGCCAGTCGCGCTCCTCGGGATGGCGCATCGTCGTGATCCCCGCGGGTTTCTCGACGACCAGGAGATGTTCATCCAGATGGCGCAGCTTGAGCTGCTCCGGCTCGGGAGGCGGGGGCAGCGATTCGGCCAACACTTTGACCACCTCTCCCGCCTTGAGCCGTCGAGCCGGGTCGAGGCAGAGATTGCCATCGATTTGCACCCGGCGGCTGGCGATCCATTGCCGCACCTCCGACCAGGAGCGGTCCGGATGCCACAGCCGCAGGGCCTGGGCCAACGTCTGACGGGCTTGCTCCCCCCGGGTATGAAAGATGTGGTCGCGCCGTTTCCCCATGATTCACATTGTATGTGGATGCGCGGGATGCATTTCATGAAAGCCCTCAAGACCCGGATGATCCGGAAGACCCGGATCGTGACTCACCGGCCAGGGAGGCAGATTCCACTCGAGCAATGTAGACCGCGGCAGTCAAATCGCCGGTCACGTTCAGCGTCGTGCGGCACATGTCCAGCAAACGGTCCACGCCGAGGATCAGGGCGATGGCCTGCGGGGGCACATGGACAGCGGCGAGCACCATCATCAGCAAGGGGATCGACCCCCCCGGCACGCCCGCGGCTCCGATGGCCGTGATGACCGACATGACGACCACGATCAACTGTTGGCCCAGCGTGAGTTCGATGCCGAAGACCTGGGCCAGGAACAGCACCGTCACTCCCTCGAACAACGCGGTGCCGTTCATGTTCATCGTCGCCCCCAAGGGCAGGACAAACCCGGCGATGGGGGAAGGCACGCCGAGCCGCTCCTCGGCGGCCGTGATGCTCGTCGGCAAGGTGGCGCTGCTGGAACTGGTGGAAAAGGCCGTCACGATGACGGGGCGCACCTTCACGAAAAACCACCAGGGATTGACCCGGCCGAAAAAGATCAACAGCAGAGGGAAAACCAAAAACATATCCAGGGCCAGCCCGAACAGAACGGTGCCGACGTACCAGGCCAGTTTCTCCAGAACTTCCAAGCCAAGCCGCGTCGTCGTCGCCAGGATCAGGCAAAAAACGCCATAAGGGGCCAGTTTCATCGCCAGGTGAATAATGAAGACCATCAAATCCCCCACGGCGTCGAGCAGCCGCTGCATGGCCTCCTTTTTTTCATCACTCAGATGCGTAATCCCCACGCCGATGAGCAAGGCAAAGACGATCACGCCCAGCATCTCCATGTTGGCCATGGCGGCGATGGGATTGCGCGGCACCATTTCAACGAACGTGTTCACGCCGAAGCTGACCGGTTTTCGTTCTTGCAGCTTGCCCGCTTCCTCCCGGATCAGCTGATCGCGCTGCTGGGCGTCAAAGCCATCGCCCGGTCGGATCGTATTGACGAGGAGCAGGCCGATCACGACGGCGATGCCGGAGGTCAGCACGAAATAGGCCAGCGTGCGCAGGCCGATTTGCCCCACGTGTTTCATCCCGCCCAATTGGGAAACGCCCAGGGCCAGGGAAACAAAGACCAGCGGCACCACGGTCATGAACAGGAGCCGCATGAAAATCTGCCCCACCGGCTCGATGACGTTGCGGAGAAAAGGCTCCACGATTTCAACGTCCCGCTGCATGATGCCGGATAGCCAGGCGTCCAAAGCGTCCCGGCTCTGATTGAGCACAATCCCCGCCGCGGCCCCGAGGACCAGGCCGATCATGATTTTAGTGGGTATGGTCATGCCCTTGGCGGGAGGAGTGGAAGTCATGAGTGGATCCCGAGGGAAACGATTGCAGGTTCGACGACGCCATCGCCAGGGATGGTTTTACACGACTGTAAACGATGGCGATTGCCCTGGAACCGAAAATCAGGAAAAATGAAGCAGACGGCGCCGCCGCGCAGCGGTCCGATCATCTCGACCATGACAAACGCGCGCCCAACCGTTATCATGCAAGAAACGCCCTTGCCGCCGGCATCGCGGGTTGATGCGGTGGAGGACAACATGGACGGGGAGGTCGTGAGAACGGATGAGCCGCTTAGGGATGCCTCTGGTCAACCAATTTTACCGGCTCTTCGGCAGCAAGTCGGAGCGCTGGCTGGCTCGGGCCGCGCTGCGCGTGGACGCGATCCGCTACCATGAAGCCCAGGCGGCCAAGCTCTCCGACGATGAAATCCGCCACCAGAGCATGAGACTCAGAGGGCGAGCCCGCGGCGGCGAAACGCTCGATCGGCTGCTGCCGGAAGCCTTCGGCCTGGTCACGGAAGCGGCGCGGCGGACGTTGAACTTGCGGCTCTACGACGTGCAATTGGCCGGGGCGCAAGTTTTGCATATGGGCGCCCTCGCCGAACTGGCGACGGGCGAAGGCAAAACCCTTACCGCCGTCCCCGCCGTCTATCTCAACGCCCTCAACGGCAAGGGCGTCCACGTGGCCACGGTCAACGATTACCTGGCCCGCCGCGACGCCGAGTGGATGGAGCCGGTTTATCAACTCCTCGGCTTGTCCGTCGGCGTGTTGCAGATGCAGATGCAGGATCAACAGCGGATCAAGGCCTATCGCTCGGACATCACCTACGGCATGGCGTCGGAATTTGGGTTCGATTTTCTGCGCGATCGCTTGCGCATCAAGGGGCAAGCGTCGCAGGGCGTGCCGTTTTGGGAAGCCTGGCAGAACCCCGGCAGCAACGGCGCCGCCAAGGCGGGCGAAAGCCGGGTGCAGCCGGAGTTTCTCCATTACGCCATCGTCGACGAAGCGGACAGCATCCTGATCGATGAAGCCCGCACACCGTTGATCATCAGCACGGCCACGCAGCAAGCCAGCCCCGAAGAGCAAGTCGTCTATCATTGGGCCAATCGCCTGGCTCAGAAGATGGCCTTCAACGAGCATTACACCTTCGACCACAAGAAGCAAAAAATCGAACTGACCGAGAGCGGACGTCATTTGGCCCGCTATGCCAACCCGCCCGTGGGGCCGCATTCCCACGCCATGGACAAGCTCTTCGAGCACGTCGAACGGTCCATCTTCGCCCACGTGCGCTATCACCGCGACGTGCATTACATGATCGAGAACAACAAGGTGGTCATCATCGACGAATACACGGGCCGCCGCATGCCGGACCGCCATTGGCGGGATGGGTTGCACCAAGCGGTCGAGGCCAAGGAGGGCGTGCCGATCAACAAGCAGTCGGACCACGCCGCACAGGTCACGTTCCAAAATTTCTTCAAGCTGTACAAGAAACTGGCGGGGATGACCGGCACCGCCGCCCCCAACAACCGCGAGTTCGCCCGCGTCTACAAGCTGCCCGTCGTCGTCGTGCCGACCAATCGGCCCGTGATCCGTGAGCATCTGCCCGACCGCGTGTTTCCCAACGAAGAGGTCAAGTTCACAGCCGTGGTGGCCAAGGTCAAGGAATTGATCGATCAGGGGCGCGCCGTCCTCATTGGCACCCGGTCGGTGGAAAAATCGGAAGCCTTGAGCGCCAAACTGACGGCAGCAGGCATTGTTCATCAAGTGCTCAATGCCCGGCAACATGAACTGGAAGCCAAGGTGGTGGCCAAGGCGGGCGAACCCGGCGCGGTCACCATCGCCACGAACATGGCCGGCCGCGGCACGGACATCAAGCTCGGCGCCGGCGTGGCCGAGTCCGGCGGACTCTTTGTCATGGGAACGGAGCGGCACGATGCCCGCCGCATCGATCGGCAGCTTGCGGGCCGCTGCGGCCGGCAAGGCGATCCAGGGTCGGCCCAGTTTTTCCTCGCCCTCGATGACGAACTGCTCGAGGCCCTGGGCGCGGAGAAACAACAGGCCCTCATCCAGGAAGGACAACGTCGGCCAATACAGAGCGACCGCTATCGCCGACTATTCGACGTGGCTCAAAAACGGATGGAGGCCAGGCACTACAAACAGCGCATCGATCTGATGGCTTACGACCGCCATCGCCAGGAAGTGCTCAAGGACCTTGGCGCCGACCCCTATGTGGATTGATGGCGATCAAAAGCCTTGTCGCTCCAGAACATCAAGAAACGCTGACGGTTCCCATTTAATCGCTTGCGTGGGTCAAATAAATCGGCAAGATCAGCGAATAGCCATATACCACCCCTCACTCGGTGGATTCAATCAGGAGCATGAGCATGACGGACTTCTTGAACAAACTCACGGGAGACGAATTGATCCCCATCGTGGCGATCTTGTCGACCTTTCTTTTCTTGATCGTCTATGCCATCGCCTCGAATTGGCGCAAAGCGCGCATCGCCGAGATCGATGCCGCCCTGAAACGCGACCTGATCGGTCAGGGTCGCTCCGCCGAGGAGATTGACCGCATCATCGGCTCGGGCAAAAAAAAGGACAAGGCAACGGAATAATTTCGACAGGGGATCAACATGAGTTTTGACTTTTTAGATCGCCTCTCCGGGCGCGAAATGATGTTGATTGCGATCATCGGCATTCCCGCCTGCTTGGTGACCATTGGCTGCATGGTGAATCAGATCCTGCAATATCTGCAAACCACCAAACTGACGCAGGCCGAGTTGGCCCTGAAGCAGGAAATGGTGGCCCAAGGGCGGTCCGCCGAGGAGATCGAACGCATTCTCAAGGCCAAGGTCGGCGACGCAAAAAAACGGGACGAATCCTATCGCTTCGGCTAAGCTGTCCCTATGGATCCACCAGCCCTGGAGCTTCAGCGCGTCTGCTTCGCCTACCCCTTGCAGCGCGTGGTTCTTCAAGAGGTTTCCCTCGCGGTTTATCCCGGTGAACGCGTGGCCTTAGTCGGCCCCAACGGCGCGGGCAAGACCACGCTTTTTCTTTGCGCGGCCGGGGTGTTGCAACCCCAATCCGGCTCCATCAGCGTCATGGGGCTGAATCCCGAGCGCACCGCCGACCGCCGGCAACTCCCGCAGCGCCTCGGCGTCATTTTTCAGGATAGCGACGATCAAATCTTCAGCACGACCGTGCTGGACGACGTGGCCTTCGGACCCATCAACCTGGGGCTGCCGATCACCGAAGTGAGAGAACGAGCGTTCAAGGCCATGCGTCAAGTCGGGCTGGAAGGGTTCGAGCAGCGGGTGCCGCATCACCTCTCGGGGGGAGAAAAACGCCGCGTGGCCCTGGCCGGCGTGCTCGCCATGGAACCGGCCGTCATGCTGCTGGATGAGCCGACGGCTTTTCTCGACCCGAAGGGCCGCCGCATGCTCTTGGCGGTCCTGCGGTCCTTGCCGCAAACGATGCTCATCGCCTCCCATGACCTGGAGTTCGTCCTTCGTCTCTGCCACCGGGCGATCGTAATGGATGGCGGTCGGATCGTGGCCGAGGGCCAGCCCAGCGACGTCTTTTCACGGCAGGGCTTGATGGACGTCCATGGTCTGGAAGTGCCCGCGAGTCTGGCGCTGCGCCGCAACGAAGAAAGCCCGAACGCGCCGGAGCACGGTCGGGCTTGCTCAGATTCATCATCGCCTTCGATTACGAGGTGCCGCCCGGACGCGGTTGACCCGGCTGCATCTTGACGCGCTTTTGAATGTCCGTTTCCAGAACGCCGTAGATGTTTTCGTGTTGCTGCAAGGCCATCCCCAAGGCCATGAGCAAACGCTTGGCCGTGTAGTAATTAAGGACCAGGCGATGGGTCAAGCGCACGGGTTCATTCGGGTTGGGGGACATTTGCGTATTGAGGCCGAAGTCCAGCACCAATTCCTCGGGAGTTCCCGTCACCCGGGCGAAATTGGCATAGGCCGTGGACATGGCCGTGGAATCCATCGGAAATTCGCGGGATTGTTGTCCTTGAGGGTTCGTGGGGGATTCGGCTCCCATGGTACTTCCTTTCGTTGGATGATCGCATCATCTCGGACCAAACTGCCGACGTTCACCAGGATCGGCTCATCTTCCAAATGGGTCCGGGACATTTGGAAAGCAAACGCCTCTCGCATTCCTCGGCGGCGCGGGGCAAACCCTTGCCGCATAGGTGGATAATGTAGCCAATGCGGCGGAGCTTGCAAGTCGAAGCCGAGGGAAACCGATGCGAATTTGGCGGGATGGCGCGGCCGCGCGCGGAAGCGGAGCATGATGGACCTCACCGGCCGTTGGCGTGAAAACGCTGATAAATCTCGTTTAATCCCAACGGCTCGATGCGCAGTTCCGACACCTGTTGCCTGGAGAGCCAAAGCAACAGCGGCTGTGGATCCGCGCGGCAGATCAGCGTGTAATGGAGTTGATCCACCCGTTTGACTTCCACGCAGGGCGGCGGCGCTTCCGTGGCGGCGCTTGCCAATTGGACTTGAGCCAAGCGACCTTGGCGCAGCTCCTCCATCGGCTGCAAATGCACCAGCTTGCCCTTGGATAGAATGCCCACTCGGTCGCAAATCCGTTCCACTTCCTGCAAGACGTGGGAAGAAAAAAGGATCGTCTGCCGCCTTTGCCGAGCGTCCAATAGTTGATCCAAAAGCTCATCCCGCATGGTGGGGTCCAGCGTATTGGTCGGCTCATCGAGAATGATCAACGGCACATCCGGCAGCAAGACCTGCATCAGGGCGAGCTTGCGTTTCATGCCGGAAGAGAGATGGGCGATGGGCAGGTCGATATCGATGTCAAAGCGCCGGGCATAGCGATCCGCGTCGCCGTTGAGCTTCTGGCCGCGCAGCCCGGCCAGGAATTGCAGCAAGCGGCGGCCGGTCATGTTGTCGTAGAGCCGCAGTTCGCCGGGCAGATAAGCCGCCTTGCGCCGGACGGCCACGCTCTCGCGCCAGCAATCATGCCCATCGATGAAGGCGCGCCCCGAAGTCGGACGAATCATCCCCAAGAGCAAGCGAATGGTGGTGGACTTCCCCGAGCCGTTGGGACCGAGCAAGCCAAAGATTTCACCTTGAGGGATCTGCAAGTCCAGGGCATCCAAGGCGCATTGCGTCCCATACTGTTTGGTCAGGCGTTCAGTCTTGAGCAGCATGCCGAGGATTACCCCAGGGATTTGGGCGAAGTTTCGCTTTTTACGATCGGCTTGACGTTGGCCTGCTCGCTGGCTTCCTTCGCATAGAGCACCAGGGCTACGCCCGACGCCACCAGGGCCACGCCGACGTAAAACATCCAGCCGGGGGCCGCCTTGGGCAGGGCGAAATGAAAAGCCGACTGCGCCGAGGGATGCCAGAACAAGCTGACGATGGTATTGATCACGGGGGCCAAACCGAAAATCAAGGGCGCGATAAACAGCCGATCGCCGGGACTGGCAGCGGCCGTGGCAAAAACGACGCAGATGGCGCCGCCCGCTCCCGCGGCGCCGGCCAGCGAGGAAAAGAAGACGCCGTGGCCGTTATTTTGTGCATTGCCCGTGCCGTTGAGGTAAAAATAGCCCAAGGGGAAAAGGACGCCCATAACGAAATAGGCCAGACCCACGCAGAGGATGGCCGCGAAGCGATTGCCGATGCCGGGCGTTCCATCGCTGAGGCTTTTGCCGCCGAAGGCGATCAAGGGCACATAGGTTCCCCAACAGAGTCCCGCTCCGATGACAAAGGCGAGCCAAACTTTCATGATGCATCTTCCTCCGAAGCTTGTTACAAACAGATTCATGCTAACTTACGTCCGATGCATGGGGTTGCAAGCAGTCTTCATCCGCGGTGAACCAACGGGGGTAGGGGCATGACCGAGCCCATGAACGAGTACTCAGCGTCCGCTCCGCCGCCGATGTGGGTCAAGGTTTTGAAGCAGGTCATGTATTGGGCGCTCTTCGCGCTTGTGCTGGCCGCCCTGGTTCGGTATGGCTTCGTCGTCTATCAGCGTTCGGAAATGACCAGTCAGTTGATGGATAAAGGCAGTCAGGCGTATGATGCTTGGAAGAAAGCCTTGGCGAGCAAGGACCCTGCCGCCATCCATCGTCTCTGTTCACCCGATTATCAGGCGCGGATCAGCCCGGAAGGGTGGGCCGCGTTGCTGGAAAAGCATCCCGTATTGACCGAGCAACTGATCATGCAATCCTTCACTTATCGTTCGGATGGAACTTTCCTTTGGAAGACCTTTTTGGGGCTGCGCGATGAGATGGCTTCGCCAAAAATGACTTATGTCGTCCATACCGCAAAGGATACCGAACGCAAGCAGCCCATCGTCTTCGTTTTCATTCTCGATGAAGGCCAGGTCAAGGTCCGCGAGGTGAGAATCATCGATCAACCTTTGGAGATGCCTTGATCCATGCCGGCCGCGGCGCTTCCGGTCTTTGCCTGCGACGCCTTCTCGTTTCCTCTCCCGGAGGGCCATCGCTTTCCGTTGGCAAAGTTTCGCCGGCTCCGAGAGAAGCTGATCGCTGACGGCGTCGTGGCGGGCCGGGACGTTCACTTGCCCTCTCCCGTCCAGCGGGAGCAGCTCGAACTGGCTCATGACGCGGATTACGTGCAGCGCATGCTCCATGGACAACTGTCCGCGGCGGAATGCCGCCGGTTGGGCTTCCCCTGGTCTGCCGCCTTGGTGGAGCGGGCGCTGCGCTCCGCGGGGGGCACCTTGGCCGCGGCCCGCGCGGCCCTGGAGCGGGGCGTGGGGATCACCTTGGCGGGCGGTACGCATCACGCCGGCGTTCGGCACGGCGAAGGCTTTTGCCTGTTTAACGACAGCATCATTGCCGCGCGGGTTTTGCAAAGAGAAGGCTGCGTTCGGCGGGTGGTCGTCCTCGATGGCGACGTCCATCAAGGCAACGGCACGGCCGAAATCGCCGACGGGGATGATACCCTGTTCACCTTTTCCTTGCATGGCGCCCGCAACTTTCCCTTGCGAAAGCATCCCAGCGATCTGGACATCGCCCTGCCCGATGGCACGGAGGATGAGGCGTTCCTGCACGCTTGGAGGCATGGGGTGATCGAAGCGCTGGACCGCTCGCGCGCGGAGATGGCCATCTATCTGGCCGGGGCGGACCCCTATCGCGGCGACCGCCTGGGCCGGCTCGCCGTTTCTCCCGAGGGATTGCTGCAGCGCGACCGCTTCGCTCTGGCCGCTTGCCATCAAAGGGGGATTCCCGTCGTCGTTACGATGGCCGGGGGATATGCCAGGAACATCGACGAAACCGTCGCCATTCAGGCCAGAACGGTCCAAGAAGCGTTGCGCTATGGGAGATGAACGGGAAGCGGGCATGGAGCGAACCGATGCCCGGTTCAGCCGCGGGCGGACTTAACCGGTTCCCCCCGAGTCGCCGCGCGATTTTTGGCTTAGCGTGCAAGAGCGCATGAACTCGCGATTCATCTTGGCGATGAAGTCGATGCTGATCTCCTTGGGGCAAGCCGCTTCACATTCGGCTTGATTGGTGCAGGCGCCGAACCCCTCGGCGTCCATTTGATAAACCATCTGGCGCACACGCTCCGTGCGTTCGACCTCGCCCTGCGGCAAGAGGGCCAGATGGGACACCTTGGCGGCCACGAAGAGCATGGCCGAGGCATTCTTGCACGCCGCGACGCAAGCGCCGCAGCCGATGCAGGCCGCCGCGTCCATGGCCAGATTGGCCTGATGCTTGGGGATGGGGATGGCGTTGCCATCGACGGCGTTGCCCGTGTTCACCGAAACAAAGCCGCCCGCTTGGATGATGCGATCGAAGGCGGCGCGATCCACCACGCAATCCTTGAGGACGGGGAAGCCTGCCGCCCGCCAGGGTTCGATGTAGAGATGGTCGCCATCCGTGAAGTCGCGCATGTAGACCTGGCACGTCGTCGCGGCTTTGTTCGGGCCATGCGGCCGCCCATTGATCACCAGGCCGCACGTGCCGCAGATGCCCTCGCGGCAGTCGAATTCAAAGGCGATGGGCTCCTCGCCCTTTTCCGTCAGCTCATCGTTGACCACGTCGAGCATTTCCAGCAGGGACATGTCGGGGCTGACGTTGGTCGCCTTGTACTCCACCATGCGGCCCGGATCGCTCGGCCCCTTTTGCCGCCACACGTGGAGAGTCAGGTTCATCAATTTCGTTGCACCGGCCATGTTGACGTTGCACTCCTCTCGACACGCCGTTCGCCGGCCTCTCGCCTGGCTAACGGCGCGAAGCGGCTGGAAAAGCGTTATTTGTAACTGCGCACCGTGGGCTTGACTTCCTCGAAGACCAAAGGCTCGGTGTGCCGAATCGGCGGTTGATCCGGGCCGGCGTACTCCCAGGCGGCCGCGTGGCAAAACTCCGCGTCGTTGCGGGCCGCTTCGCCGTTGTCTTGATATTCCTCGCGGAAATGACCGCCGCAGGATTCATTCCGCTGCAAGGCGTCCAGGCACAGCAGCTCCGCAAACTCGAGATAATCGGCCACGCGGTTGGCGTATTCCAGCGAGGGATTCAGGTCGTTCCCCTGGCCCGGCACGGAAACGTTTTGCCAGAAATCCGCCCGCAACTCGGGGATGCGCCGCAGCGCCGCTTGCAAACTCTCCGCCGTGCGCGCCATGCCGCAGTTGTCCCACATCACCTTGCCCAGTTCCTTGTGGAACGCCGTGATGGTTTTCTTGCCGCGAATGGCGAGCAGCTTGTCCAGCTTCTGCTGCACGGACGAGGCGGCTTCCTTGAAGGCGTCGTGATCGGTGCCGACCTCTTCCTTTTTCACCGAGGCCAACTCCTGGCCCATCGTGTAGGGCAGAATGAAATAGCCATCCGCCAGGCCCTGCATCAACGCGCTGGCGCCCAGGCGATTGGCGCCGTGGTCGGAGAAATTGGCCTCGCCGATCACAAACAGGTTTTGCACGTTGGACATGAGGTTGTAGTCCACCCACAGTCCGCCCATCGTGTAATGCAGGGCGGGGTAAATGCGCATCGGCGAGCGATACGGATTTTCGTGGGTGATGTGGGCGTACATGTCGAAGAGGTTGCCGTATTTCTCGCGAATGACGTGCTCCCCGACCCGGGCGATGGCATCCTTGAAATCGAGATAGACGCCGCGGCCGCTCTCGCCCACGCCCCGGCCCTCGTCGCACACCTGCTTGGCGGCCCGCGACGAGATGTCGCGCGGGGCCAGGTTGCCATAACTAGGGTATTTGCGTTCGAGGTAATAATCCCGTTCGCCTTCGGGGATTTGCTCCGGCGGCCGCTTGTCGCCCGCCTTCAGGGGCACCCAGACGCGGCCGTCGTTGCGGAGCGATTCCGACATGAGGGTCAGCTTTTTCTGATAATCGCCGCTCACCGGGATGCACGTCGGGTGAATCTGCGTGTAGCAGGGATTGGCGAAGGCGGCGCCGCGCTTGTAGGCGCGGAACGTGGCCGAGACGTTGCAGCCCGCCGCGTTGGTCGACAGGAAAAAGACGTTGCTGTAGCCGCCCGTGCCCAGGACGACGGCGTCCCCGGCATGGGCTTCGATGCGGCCGGTGACCAGGTCGCGCGTGATGATGCCGACGGCCCGGCCGTTGACGACGACCAGGTCGACCATCTCGCAGCGGGTGTGCATTTTGACTTTGCCCAGGCCGATCTGCCGGGACAGGGCGGAATAGGCGCCGATGAGCAATTGCTGGCCGGTCTGGCCGCGGCAGTAAAAGGTGCGCGACACCTGGGCGCCGCCGAAGCTGCGATTGGCGAGCGTGCCGCCGTATTCGCGGTTGAAGGGCACGCCCTGGGCGACGCATTGATCGATGATGTTGACGCTCACCTCGGCCAGGCGGTGCACGTTGGCCTCGCGGGCGCGGAAGTCGCCGCCCTTGATCGTGTCATAGAAGAGGCGGAAGATGCTGTCGCCGTCGTTTTGATAGTTTTTGGCGGCGTTGATGCCGCCCTGAGCGGCGATGCTGTGCGCGCGGCGCGGACTGTCGTGAAAGGTGAAGGCGTGAACGTTGTATCCCAATTCCGCCAGGGTGGCCGCCGCCGAGGCCCCCGCCAGCCCCGTCCCCACGATGAGGATTTTGTACTTCCGCTTGTTGTTGGGGGCGACCAGCTTCATCTCCGACCGGTAGCGCGTCCACTTCGAGGCGAGCGGGCCGCCTGGCACTTTCGATTCGAGTTTCATGGTCGAGCCTTTATATCCGTTTGCAGTCCACCAAGAAGGTCTGGATCCTCCCGCCGCTCAAGGGGCGGGATTACAGCGGTTGATAGCCTTGCCCCACCAGGCCAAGCATGATCGTCAACGGCATCGAGACGTTGCCGACCCCGACGATCACGGCCACGGCCGCGCCCACCTTTTGAATCAAGGCGTTGTAGCGCGAGTGATTCAGGCCCAACGATTGAAACATGCTCGAGGCCCCGTGATACAAATGCAGGGCCAAGAGCAATTGCGCGAGAATGTACGATAGACTGATCACCGGCTGGCGAAAGGCGAGGATCACCATGCCGTACACGTCGTGCCGGCCTTGTTGGTCATGCAGCGACAGCATGTCCCGCATGACTTCGCCCCCCGTTTGCGGGTCCTTGACCGGCACCTGATGCACGATGCCCAGGGTGTAATGGGCCAAATGAAAAATAACAAATGCCAGGATCACCAACCCGGTCAGCAACATGT